>Ga0080006_1147136_pt1 | contig 479043 bp, 447 predicted proteins | sample RS3BMetagenome_FD_69209 | JGI IMG/M metagenome (GOLD analysis project Ga0080006, IMG submission 69209) | Ferric oxide microbial mat and aquatic microbial communities from Rainbow Spring, Yellowstone National Park, USA - RS3B (SPADES... ... | reverse complement strand
TTCCGCAACGACGCGAAGCCCGGCGTTGCGATTACGGGGCAGCGCCGTTCTGCTGCAATCGAAGAACTGGATGCAGTTTAAACCAGAGCAAAAACTGTCTTGACAGACGGGTCCACTTTACTCGGCGAAAATGAAGGCGCCGCCTAACCACTCGGTCAACGGGACCGCCTGCAAGCTGCGCTTGCAGGTTCCCTCAGCGATTCGCGCTTCGGCGGCCGGTTATGACCCAATGCTGACGTTCGATTTGGAGTCTGCATGACCGTGAAACCAAGCATGTTTTGGTTCCCTGCCAAACGTTACGGATGGGGCTGGGGCGTTCCGAGAACTTGGCAGGGCTGGGTTGTCCTTGCTGTTTACGGTGTGGTTCTTGTGGCTGCGCCTCACTTCCTTCCTCCTGCCCACCATGCGCTGACGTCTGCTGCAGTGACCGTCGTTGCCACGCTTGTCTTGTTGCTGGTGTGTTTTTGGAAAGGCGAACCGCTGCGGTGGCGCTGGGGCAAGCAGTGAACGCTCCTCACTCCTCCAACTCGTCTCGGCACGCCTTGGGTGGCAAGCTGCAAAAAGCAGCCGATCGCCGCAGTGATCCCGTAACGCGCTGCGACTCACATCTGGAAACGTCAGAATGGTCGCCATGTTGAAACATTGTCTGAAGCCGAGAAACGTCAAGATGCGGCACCTGCGGAGTCTAGTCTTACTTCTGTCTCTTGCCAGCAGTGCGAGTGTAGTTACGGCTCAGACTACACAGCATGCCAGCACTGACGACCTTGCCAACGCATCATCGACGTCAAGTCGTACGACCGCTCTGACCAACCTCAGATTGAACTATGTGGTGGCCGGCACTGACTCGTCGTTGATCAGTCAACTCAAGGCAGGCTTGTCCAAACGTCTGCGGGGCATTGGAGTCGATGTAACCAACAGGTTTCCGTCAGCGACCCTTTTCCTGTACGTGATACGGGATGTCAACAGCAGCGTGAATAAGTCCGGAGTAACGATTGCGATTGCCTACGCATCTAATGCCTGGACGTATCAATATGCTCTTGGAGTAGTCAAGAAGCGCGGGGGAATATCGTCGCCACTGCTCAAGGACATGCTGCAACAAAAGGGGTTTCTATTGGGCATCAATGCGGCGCATATGGATAAGCCATCGGACAAAAGTGTTAACGAATTGCTGAACATCGTTGTCGCTGAGCTCCTGCAAAAAGTTGGTGTAAAAGATGACCATGCAGCAGCAGGCGGCCGCCATACATAGCAAGCCGACGTCACGAAGTATGCGCCCGTGAGACCACAATCAGCCCAAAGCGGTCCATGACGTCGTCCAGCTCAGAAAACAAATCTAAGATGATGTTGAGGTATAGCTCGGCTCAGACATGACGAAGGAGAACGACAGTGGGTAGAACGCCGAACGACGACAGAAGCGACAGCTTGAATCCAAACAATGATGCATACGAAGATAGTCAAGACAACCGCTCAAATCAGTTGAACCCAAACAATGACGCCTATCAGGGTGACGATGAAGACGAAGGCTAAATGATGGGTCTGAGTGGCACAATGCGACCCATTGCGGTCGTTCGCTGCAATGACTCAAGAACGCCCGACTACTCAGCATTGGGGGGACGTCGGGTGCACAGCCAGACCCCAGGCGGGCGGTGGTGATGGCACGGCCGCTCAGTTGAAGATGCGATTAGGCAGCGGGACAAGGTCAGACTTGACGCTAGGTTGCAGCGGGGGAGAAGTATGTTGACCTTTGGGGATTCAGAATTACTACTTCATATTGCTGAATTGTCGGTTGCATTTGCTGGCTTCGCTGGTCTCGCGAGCGTTTTCCGCGAGCACGCTGATCGCAGTGATATAAAAGTGGACGCCGGGCGGCTGATAAGCATGCTGACTACGAGCCTCTTAACGGCAATTATGTCGCTGGTCCCGCTCACGATTGACGCATTCAGAGTGTCAAGTGAAGCGGCATGGAGAATATCTGGACTAATCGCATTGCTCACATGGATTGCATTTGTCCCCGGCGGAATAATGCGAACACAACGAATGGCGCGTTACGAGGGATTCAGCAACTTAATGAGGGTAATCAATTTTTCCCTTGTGGGGCTTGCTGCTGTCGCGTTCATTGCGTGTGCATTTGGATTGCCAAATGTCAATCCTGGAGCGAGCTACCTTAGCGGATTACTCGCGCTTTTGATAGTGAGTTCAACCCTTTTTTTTCGCGTCATCGTTTCTCTGCTTAAGCCACATGCTCCGGAGTAATATGCACTTTCAGTATTTTTGGTAGATAGTGCACGCACATGATTCAGATACAGCTTCATCGCATCCTATTCATACGCTGTGGCGGCAAACCCCAATGGTGCCGTCGCCAGATTTCCGCTGGGCGCCACAAGCATCAAACTGAACACGCCTTGCGTGACCGCTTCGGGCCGGAAGCTGGCTTCGGTCACAGTGCTCGCTGTCAGTGAGCAATCCGGGGCTGATCGCCGAGTCGCCCCCTGACCACCAAGTCCCGACTCACACGCTACTTCTTCATTCCGCTCAAGGAACACTTTACTGTTCTGCACGCCAGCGCCGCGCCACTGCGTATGGCGTATGGAATCTTTGCCGCGCGTGCCTGTCACATAGCGAAGCCAGAATCGCACCCTGCCCTTCCGCCTCGGGAACATCTGGGTACAATCAAATCATGGACCCGAAAACGATCGAACGGGAGGCGTTGGGCCTCACCCCTGCGAACCGCGCGAAGCTTGCGCACGAACTCCTTGAGAGTCTGGATACGCTCTCGCCCGCGGAGATCGACGAGCTCTGGCTCGATGAAGCGGAGCGTCGACTCAAGGAGCTCGATGATGGCCGTGTGCAGTTGGTTCCTGCTGAAGAGGTGTACCGTAAGGCACAGGCCTTGCTCAAGTGAGGGTAGCGTTCCTTCCGGAGGCCGAGTCCGAGCATCTCAAGCAAGTTGCCTACTATGAGGCGCAACAAACCGGCCTTGGCGGGCGCTATCTTGCCGAGGTCAACGCCGCCCTTGAGTATATTTGCGAGGCGCCGCTCCGTTTCCCTATCGCTCGTCCACCGGCGTTGCGCAGGCTTGGTCTACGACGTTTTCCTTTCACCATCTCCTTTCGCGAGCTGTCCGGTGTGGTCCAGGTCGTGGCGGTTGCGCCGCATCGCAGGCGTCCGGGCTATTGGAGTGGTCGGTTCTAACTACTCGACTCGGTCAACCGGACGCTCACCCGCTGCGCGGGTTCGCGCCGGTTACCTCAAGCGTTGGGCATCTGCTACGGGCCGGAAGCTGGCTTCGGTCACAGTGCTCGCCGTCAGCGAGCAATCCGGGGCTGATCGCCGAGTCGCCCCCTGACCACCAAGTCCCGACGCACACGCTGCTTCTTCATTCCGCTCCGGGAACACTTTCTGTTCTGCACGCCAGCGCCGCGCCAATGCGTATGGCGTATGGAATCTTTGCCGCGCTTGCCTGTCACATAGCCAAGCCAGAATCGCACCCTGTCCTTACTCCTCGGGAACATCCATGAAGACTCGCCGCTTGTCCTTTGCCGCGCTGGCCGCGCTGCTGATTTCCTCGTGCGCCGCGCTGCTGCCGGTCGTCGCGCAAGCAATGGCCGCGGCCCCGGTGCGCCATGTGTTCGTGATCGTGCTGGAGAACGAGCCGTATCAAGTGGCGTTCGGCGCGCAGTCGCTGGCGCCGTATCTGGCGCACACCTTGCCCGCCGAGGGCGCCCTGTTGACGCACTACTACGCCACCGGCCACGACAGCCTGGACAATTACATCGCCCTGGTCAGCGGCCAGGCGCCCAACCCCGATACCCAGCACGATTGCCACCGGTACGTGCCGGTCAAGCCCGGCACGCGCGGGCCGCACGGCCAGGCGCTGGGTACCGGCTGCGTGTATCCGGCGTGGGTGCCATCGCTGCCCGACCAGCTCGAAGCCGCGCACCTCACCTGGAAGGGTTATTTCCAGGACATGGGCAAGGATCCGGCGCGCGAGGCTGCCACCTGCGGGCACGTGCCGCTGGGTGCCAAGGACTGGACCGAGCTGGCCACCGCCAAGGACCAATACGCCGCCAAGCACAATCCGTTCGTGTATTTCGCGCGCATCGTCGATAACCCGGCGCGCTGCGACGCGCACGTGGTCAATCTCGATCGGCTGCAACACGATCTGGCCAGCATCGCCACCACGCCCAACTACAACTTCATCATCCCCGACCTTTGCGACGACGGCCACGATGCGCCCTGCGCCAACGGCCAGCCGGGTGGCCTGATCTCGGCCAACGCCTGGTTGCGGAAGTGGGTGCCGATCATCACCGCCGCGCCCGCATTCAAGAAGGACGGCCTGCTGCTGATCACCTTCGATGAAGGCACCACCGGCAAATCGTGCTGCGGCGAGCAGCCCCAGCCCGGCGGCCCGCAACCCGGCAAGTTCGGTCCCGGCGGCGGCCGCATCGGCGCGGTGGCGATCTCGCCCTTCATCAAGCCGGGCACGGTCTCCAACGTGCCGTACAACCACTACGGCTTCCTGCGTACGGTCGAGGATTTCTTCGGTCTGTCGCACCTGGGCTACGCCGCGGGCGCCGAGGTGAAACCCTTCGGCCGCGACGTGTTCACCGCCGCGCCACGCTGAATGCCGTGCGCGGCGGATGGGCTACGCTGCGCTCCCACCCGCCCGCGGAGCCGTTCCATGCATCGCAGCCTGTCCCTGCTGATCGCGTTGCTGATGAGTCTGGGCGCGCCGGTCTGCGCGCAGGCAGCGCCCGCCCCGCGCGGCATGGCGCAGATCCTGGCGCAGGCGCCGGCCTCGGCGTGGCACACGCTGGACCCGGCGCACCTGCTGGTGATGCAGTTGCCGCAGGGCCGCGTGGTAATCGAGCTGGCGCCGCAATTCGCGCCGGCGCACGTGGCCAACATCGAGACACTGGCGCGCGCGCATTACTGGGATGGTCTGGCCATCACCCGTGTGCAGGATGACTTCGTCACGCAGTGGGGCGATCCCGACGCCGGCACGCCACAGCAGCGCGCGCTGCCTGCCGGCCTGCCGCGCGCGCTGCCGGCCGAATACGAACGCAGCGCCCGCGGGCTCGACTTCACGCGCCTGCCCGATGGCGACGTGTACGCACCCGAGGTCGGCTTCGTGGACGGCTTCCCGGTAGGCGAGAACCCGCGCACACAGCACGCCTGGCTGCTGCACTGTTACGGCATGGTCGGCGTGGGCCGCGACAATCCGCCGGATACCGGCAGCGGTGCCGAGCTCTACGCGGTGATCGGCCAGGCGCCGCGCCAGCTCGACCGCAACATCGCCCTGGTCGGGCGCGTGGTGCAGGGCATGGATCTGCTGGCCGCACTGCCGCGCGGACACGGGCCGCTGGGTTTTTATCGCGATGCCGCGCAGCGCACGCGCATCCTCAGCGTGCGCCTCGCCAGTACCCTGCCCGCTGCGGAACGACCGCGGCTGCAGGCCTTGCGCACCGCCACGCCCAGCTTCGCCGCGCTGGTCGCGGCGCGGCGCGATCGCAGCAATCCATGGTTCGTGCGCCAGGCTGGCAGGATCGATGTATGCAACGTGCCGCTGCCGGTGCGGAAACTGCCAGCAGCCACGCCCTGAGCCGCACCTGTACCTTGCCCATCCGCGCACGCGATGCCGCGGAGTCTTTGTTGTCGGCCGCTGTCCGAGTAGGCTGCACAGCCACCCCGGACCACCACACCGCATGCGCCCTTTCCCCTGCCGCACGCCGCTGCCGCGCTGCGCGCCGGTCATCGCCGCGCTGTTATTGGCGCCCTTGACCGCGCCAGCGGCAGCGCCGCGCTGCACCGCGCCCGACAGCGTCTATGCATCGACCTACGCGCGGCCCGCCGCCAAACCCGCGCAGCAACACAACAGCGCCGACGACCTGCTGTCGCTCACCGGTATCGGCAGTGGCGTGACCCATTTGCTGGGCGACGGCTCGCGCTGGGTCGGTCTGAACTGGCTGACGCTGCGCGCCAATCGCGGCAACCCGGCTGCGCAGTACGAGATGGGCGTGCGCCGCGCGCTGGGCATTGGTTTCGGACAGAACGAAACCCGCGCCGCGCAATGGTTCAAGCTCGCCGCCGAGCAAGGCGATGTGCGCGCCGGCAACGATCTCGGTGTGTTGTATGCCGAAGGCCGAGGCGTGCCGCAGAGCTACGGCAACGCCGAGCACTGGTTCGCGCGCGCCGCGCAGAAAAACTTCGCGGCCGCGCAGTTCAATCTGGGCGTGATGTTCGCGCGCGGACGCGGCGTGCCGCTGGCGCCCAGCCTGGCCGCGGTATGGTTCAGGCGCGCCGCCGAGCAGGGCTTCGTGCCGGCGCAACTGGCACTGGGCGATCTGCTCGATGAGGGCGCGCCGGGTCTGCGCCCGGATCTGCCCACGGCGTATTTCTGGCAAGTTCTGGCCAAGGCCGCGCTGCCCGCGCACGACCCGCGCGCGGCGTGTCTGCTGCCGGTGATGCAGGCGCTGGAATCACGCCTGAGCACCGGCGAGATCGAGTATGCACAGCGCGCCGCACAGTCCTGGTGGCGCTATCACCTCGATGCGCGCAAACCATGACCTCCGCATGATCCAGGCCCACGAGAACTCGACCCGTCCGGTACGCCCCGGTGCCGCACGACTGCAATCGGTGTGCATGCGCGCACTGCCGCCTCGTCATCCCCGCGCAGGAACGTCATCCCCGAGTGGTTGTGTCGGGGACGGGGATCCAGTGGCTTCGGCAAGTGCCGTGTGGCCCGCGCCGCCGTCACGCGATCACGACCTGCGCCGGAGCTTGCATTGCGCGGAAACGAAGACCCGTCACGCTCGAGAGCGGAGCGCGATCGCGCATGAAGCCGCAGGACACGCTCCCGTGATGCCGTGTCGAATCCATCCGCGGGCACGCGCGGCGCAGGTTTTCCCGCCACCCCGATCCGCTCGCGGTCGATGAGTACGCCCGCGATCCCCCGCGCAGCGGACAGCGCGCGAAATCCCGCCACCGCACGCCTCGGCCCGTGGCGCGCGCTGGGCCTGGTCGCGCTGTATTTCGCCATGCAGATCGCGGCCGCGCTGCTGTGGACGCTCGGTGCGCACGTTGCGGCACATGTCGAGCAGCGCCCCGCCGCCGACATTCTGGCCGCGCACGGCAGCCTGATGCTCAGCACCGTGCTGCTGTTCGCGGCACTGCCGACGCTGCTGCTGGTGCGTCTGCACTGGCCGGCGCGCTGGTCTGCCGCCGCCCTGCCCGGCTTCGGTCTGCGCTGGCCGGGCCTGCGCTGGATTCTCGGCGGCCTGCTGCTGGCCGCGCTGCTGCTGCCGCTGGTGCTGGGCCTCAACGCGGCGCTGTTTCCCAGACAGGGCGTGACGCAATCGGTGCTGGTGATTTTCGATCACGCACATCTGTGGATGCGCGTGTTGCTGACGCTGATGATCGTGCTGCTGGCGCCGTTCGTCGAGGAACTGCTGTTTCGCGGCGTGCTGCTGGCCGGCCTCAGCGAGCGCCTGCCCTTGCGCTGGGCGGTGGCGCTGAGCGTGCTGCTGTTCGCCATCGCGCACCTGCCCGACACCGGCGGCCACTGGCAGGTGCTGCCCGGCCTGATCGCGCTGGCGCTGGGGCTCACCTGGCTGCGTGTGCGCTCCGGCTCGCTGCTGCCCGGCTACGCCGCGCATGCGCTGTACAACGCCAGCGTGCTGGCGCTGGCGCTGTGGCCACTGTTGCGCGGACAGGCGGGGTAACAGCGCTTGACCATCGCGCGTGACTGTGGCCCCGCCATGTCTTGTTACCCGCCGGTTGGGCTGGGCACGCTATCCCGGCGTCTTCGCCTTGGCGCCCGCGCCCTGCAGTGCGGCCGGCAGGCGTGCGATGACTTCCATGCCCTGCTGCACCTCGGGGTCGCGCAGCAGCTTGAGCAGGCCGCCGAGGCCGCCCTTGGCGGTGGGCGCGCTGCGCGCGGCCTGGTCGAGCGCGCGCAGCAGGTTCAGCAGCAAGGCGACCACCTCGACCATGCCGCCCTTGCCATCGCTGCCGACCTGCACGAAGTCGCTGGCCAGCGCGTCGAGGTTGACGCTCTTGAGTAGCGCATCGAGCTGGTCGCTGGCATCGCGCAGGCGTCGCAGCGTGCCGTTGCGGCGCAGGACGGCGAGTGTCTCCAGCGCTTCGCGCAGGCTGGTGTCGGCTTCGGTGTCGGCCCACAGCTGGCCCAGCTCGACGCCGAGCTCGACCAGCTTGCCGGCCAGATGCTGGTCGACGAAGGTGCTGATCGCCTCGAGCTGCGTGAGCAGCCGGTCGGCGGTCTGTGCATGCTGTTGCAGACGCTGCCAGGGAATGTTTTTGGCGGCCTCGGTCCACTGTCCGAGCATGGGCGTCAGGGTCGCGAGTGACTCGGCCACGAAGGCGGCGTTGTCGCGCACCGCGTCGAGCAGACCCGCGCGGTGCAGCGCGTCCAGCGCGCCCAGCGTCGACTCGACCAGCGCGGGCAGGTCGTAGCGCGCGTACCAGTCGCCGCCGCGCACCAACGCCTCGCCCAGCGCGCCCTGCGCGCCGGCGGGCGCCGCGGTCAGGCCATAAACCAAGTCACCCAGCCGCGCCAGGCCGGCCAGTTGTTGCGCGGTCAATTCCACGCGCGCGGCACCTCCGACACCGGCGCCGCTGATCACATCAGCCATCGCACACCTCCTGTACGGATCGGGACGCTGCGCGCCGCGCCGGTTGCGCGGCACGCAATGGATTTCACGCCGCCGGCTGCAGGCGTTCGCCCAGCAGCTGCGAGAAATCCAGGCCCCAGTCGGGCATCTTGCCCTTGTTGCGGAAGAACAGGTTCTTGTATTGCATCTTCAGCAGATAGTGCACGTGACCCATGCGCAGCACCTGCTCGGGACCGCCGTACCAGCTGTTGGAGCGGATGTAGAACGCCTGGTTGTCGCCCATGTCGCCGATGCAATACACCACCGGCTGCAGTTTCTGGTCGGCGCTGGCGGCGTCCATGCGATCGATGTCCTTGGCGATCTGTCGCGCGACGATGGTGCACTGCTGGTGGCCGATGGCGCCCAGCTTGGGCACGGTCACCGCGGCGCAGTCGCCGGCCGCGAACACGTTGGGGTATTTCGGATTGCGCATCAGCAGATCGGTGATGATGAAACCCTCGGAATCGCTGATCGGCAAGCCGCGCAGGAAATCGTGCGCACGCCAGTCGGGGAACACGATCATCAGCTCGGCTGGCAGGCTCTTGCCGTTGGCGAACTCGATGCCGTCCTTGCTCAGCCGCGTGATGTCCTTGGTGTTGTTGAGGTAGTTGAAGCCCATGCCGCCGGCGATCGACAGCAACTGGCCGACGACCTTGTCGCCGGCGTCCTCGGCGATCATCTCGGCCGGCGTGGTCACGGTGATCTTGCTGGGCGCGCCCATGCCGTGCGTCTTCAGCCAGGTGGCCATCGACAGCATGGTTTCCACCGGCGGGCCCTCGCAGGCCGCCATCGCGTCGGGAATGCTGCCGCCCGGCCACGGCTGCAGGCCCTTGGCGCCATCGCCCTGATGGAAGCGCGCCGAGCCGATCACCACCGGCCCGCCCTTGTAATCGTTGGCGAGGAACCGGCGCAGCTTGTTGCCGTAGTGCAGGTCGGTGAGGCTGTGGCCGTGCTCGGCGAAGCCCTCCATGCGGTCGAACGCGAGGCGGTTGCCCAGCGCCACCACCAGATAGTCGTAGGACATCGACTCCGGCGCCGCGCCGGCGCGCTCGCTGGGCACGTAATCCACGCGCCGCGCCTCGACGTCGATGGCCTTCACCTCGCCCTGCACGAACTCGATGCGGTCCTCGTCCAGCGCGCCGGGGATGTCCATGCGCAGGCTCTTGGCCGGGTCGCGTCCCTCGAACACCTCGGCCGGGATGTTGGGCACGAACAACAGATAGTTCTTGCGATCCAGCACGGTGATGTCCACCGCCTCGCCGCAAAAGCGGCGGATCTCCTGCGCACTGCCCAGCCCGGCGAAGTTGCCGCCCAGCACCAGTACCCGTGGTTTGGCCATGACGTACTCCTTCATCAGTGAGTGCTCATGCAAGTGTGCTCGCGTTCTTGCAACATGGATGTTTACGCCGCCTTACGAATCCGCAAAGCGCAGTGGATAAGTCTTGACGCGGCGCGTAGCTTTTGCAGCGCGGCGCGCGGACCATCCGGGACCGCACCCCACCCCTGCGGAGCAGCGCCATGAGCAAGATCGACATCGAGCACGCACCCACGCGCTTCGGCACGGGCTATCCGGCGCCTTACGACCAGCCCTGCCGCGCACGCCGGCGCTGGCGCCTGGGCGATGCCGCCGGCCTGACCCAGTTCGGCGTCAACCTGCTGCGCCTGCCCGCCGACAGCTGGTCCAGCCAGCGCCACTGGCACGAAACCGAGGACGAATTCATCTACGTGCTGCAAGGCGAGGTCGTGCTGGTGACCGATACCGGCGAGGACGTGCTGCGTGCCGGCGACTGCGCCGGCTTCGCCGCCGGCGTGGCCGATGCGCACCATCTGCAGAATCGCGGCCCACAGGAAGCAGTGATCCTCGAGGTCGGCACGCGCAACCCGGCCGGCGATGCCGCGCACTACCCCGACATCGATCTCGACCTGCCCGGCGGTGGCGGCAACTTCACGCACCGCGACGGACGCAGATACTGAGCACCCGCGCGGACGGGCGGCGCCAAACGCCACGCCACGCGCCCCGCACTTGCGCGGCCGCGCGCGGCGCGCTGAACTGCGCGCATGGGCGCGCGCAGGCACATGCTGTGGCCGTTCTCCGGGCGCCGCGTGCGGCGTTCGCTGCAGGCGGCGCGCGTGGCCGCGATTGGCTTGTGCGCCGCATGGATCCTCGGCGCCTGCGCCACGCAACCCGCCGCGTGGCAGCCCAGCCCGGCGCAATGGCAGGCCGAGCAGATCGCGGCCATGAACCGCGCGCAGGCGATCATGGACCGCGCGCAGCGTCAGCGCGGTCTGCTGGCCCAGTACGCGGTGATGCGCCACGCCTACTTCGCACATCACGGCCGCGCCTTCCATGTGATCTTCGGTCAGTACCTGAGCTGGTACCAGACCTTTCTCGGCAATTACATCGGCGCCGAGCGCAGCTTCTCCTATGCCGAACTGCCCTCGTCGCGCGACGCGCCTTCACCGTTGGACGGCACGCGCTGGCACGCCGTGCCGGCACTGGATGCCATCGCCGCGCTGGCGCGCACGCGCCACGCGGTGTTCTTCAACGAAAACCACAGCGCGCCGATCACGCGCACGCTCACCGTGGCGCTGCTGGCGCGATTGCGCGCCGAAGGCTACGACACCTTCGCCGCGGAAACGCTGTACCACAGCGACAGCGCCGCGCTGATGCGGCGCGGCTATGCGACCGCCGCCAGCGGGTTCTACACCGAGGAGCCGATCGAGGCGGAAATGGTGCGCACGGCGCTGCAACTGGGCTACCGCGTGATCGCCTACGAGGCCGCCACCAGTGCGCATCGCCACGCGCGCGAGCGCGAGGAGGCCGCGAATCTTTATCGGCGCGCATTTGCCGGCCACCCCGATGCGCGACTGGTGGTCGATGCCGGCTTCGCCCACATCAAGAAGCGCGGCGTGTACCTGGGCGGTCATTCGATGGCCGAGGATTTCATGCGCATTTCCGGCATCGATCCGCTGGCGGTCGAGCAGACCATGTTGTTCGGCCACTTGCGTGCGGCGGACAACCAGCCGATCTGGAGCGCGGTGATGCGCGCGCTGCACCCGACCCAGCCGATCGTGTTCGAGACGCGCCACGGCAAGCCATGGTCGCTGCGCCCGGGTGCTTATGACGTCAGCGTGTTCTTTCCGCCGCAGTTGCTGCGGCGCGGGCGCCCGACCTGGCTGGGCCTGTGGGGCCTGCGCGATCCCTATCAGGTCGAGGACAGCCTGTGCATGCAGCACTTTCCGTGCCTGATCGAGGCGCGCCCGGTCGGCGAGGGCCACGATGCGATCCCGTCCGATCGCCTGGTGTTGCGCTGCGCGGGGGAAATCCGCCAGCTCTGGCTGCGCCCAGGGCGCTACCGTCTGAGCGCGCGCGACCGCAGCGATCAATTGCTGGGGCAAGCGCGGATCGAGGTCAGGCCACAGCCCGCGCCACGCGGCGGCACGCCGCCGCGGCTGCAGCGCAGCAGCCATTGCACGCTGCCGGGGTGGCGCATCCTCAGGGGTCGATGAGGTGAACCGGGAGCGCACGCCGCGCCCGGGCGGCACCACGCCCGCGCGTAGCCTGCGCCGCAAGGGCGCGGAGCGGACGCGCGGAAACATCGCCGCACAGGTGCCGAATCCGCGATGCGCGCGGCTAGCAACCCTGCAGGCGCTCGCGCAAGCCACCGGCACGACGCACCGGGCGCGCCAGCGCAGCCCGCAGCGCATCGTCACCGGACCACACCTCGACACTGCGCCGCGCGCGCGACAGCGCGGTATACACCAGCTCGCGGCTGAGGATGGGACTGTCGGCATCCGGCGGCAGCAGCACCGCGACGTGGTCGTACTCGGAGCCCTGACTCTTGTGGATGGTGATGGCGCTGGCCGGCTCGTGCTCGGGCAGGTAGTGCGGCGGCAGCGCACGCGGCGCCGGCAGGCCATCGGCATCCTGGGCGTCGAACCACACTTCGAGACCATCGCGGCCGCGCAAGGCCACGCCCACGTCGCCATTGGCAAGGCCCGTGTCGGCATCGTTGCGCGTGATCATCACCACGCGCCCGGGATACCAGAAGCCGGCCGCCAGCGCCTGCTGCTGCCGCTGCCAGGCTTCCACCGCGCGGTCGACGGCGAGCTGCCCGAACGGCCCGCTGCGCAGCGCGCACAGCAGTTGCACCCGCGCCAGCAATTGCAACGCCTCGGCGGGCGCGACGTCCGGCTGCAGCAGGCGCAGGTACACATCGGCATGGCGCCGCAGCCAGGCGTGCAGCGCGGCGCGCAGGTCGCTGGCATCGCGTGGTGCGCGACGCAGGAACAGCACCGAGGCGACGGGCGCAGGTGCCGTGGCGGAAACCGTGGCCGCCGCATCGAGCAGCGTTTGCGCATCACCCGCGCGTGTCGCCGCCAGCAGCGGCAGCAGCCCGGCTTGCGCGCGATGCGAGCGCGTCAGGCGCCCGATGCAGCCCGCCAGCGCGCTGTCCGGCGTGGCTGCGGCGATGATGTCGGCGAGCACGCTGCCGGCTTCCACCGAAGCGAGTTGATCGGGGTCGCCCAGCAGGATCAATAGACTGTCCGGGCGCAGCGCCTGCAGCAGTGCGTGCATCAGGCCCAGGTCGACCATTGAGGCCTCGTCCACGGCGACGATGTCGGCGGCCAGCACCGCGCCGCGCCGCTGCAGGCGCGCGCCCAGCAGGCGATGCAGCGTGCCCGCCTGCAGTGCCGGCAGGTGCGGCAGCAACGCCTGCCATGCGGCATCGCCGTGCAGTCGCGCGCGCAGGTCTTGCATGCCGCCGCGCAGCGCCTGCTGCAGTCGCGCCGCGGCTTTGCCGGTGGGCGCGGCCAGCGCGATGCGCGGCACCTCGGGCCAGCCGCAGTCACGATGCAGGCGCAGCAGACCCAGCAGCAGCGCCAGCAAGGACGTGGTCTTGCCGGTGCCCGGCGCGCCGCTGAGCACGAACAGCCTGCGCCCGAACGCGGCGGCCAGCGCGCTACGCTGCTCGGCCGAGGCGGCACCGGGAAGCAGCGTTTGCAGCAGCGCATCCTGCCCCTGCACGGCGCGCAATGGCGTCGTCGCGCGCGCCTGCAGTGCCGCGGCCACGGCCAGTTCGGCGGCGGCATTGCGGCGCAGATAAAAGCGTCCGGCGGCATCCAGCACGAACGGCGCGTCGGCGACCCCGGCGCTGACCCACGGCGCCGCGCCCAGGGCCACCAGTTGCGCGGCGTCGAAGCCCTCCTCGCGCAGCCACGCGCAGGCATGCCCGGCGCGCTCGGCGCGCGCGGCGCTGGCGGCGGCGCGCGCCAGCAGTGCATCACCGGTATGCCGCAGCACCCAGGCGTGCAGCGCCAGTTCCGGTGCCAGCGCGTCGGCGGCGGGATTCATGCGTGTGCCCCATCGCAGAGTTCGTCCAGCGCCTGCACCAGCCTCGCATCGAAGCGCTGCCGCCACACACCCGCCTGCGGCGCCAGGTCCAGCGCGCGCACGAACAGGTACAAGGCAGCGCCCATGTGCCGCACGTAGTCGTAGTCGCGCAGGCGCTGACGCAACTGGCGATGCAGCGCCAGCGTGTACAGCAGCGCCTGCAGCGGATAGTGGTGTTCGTGCATCGCGGCCGCGAGCGCGCTGCCCTGGTAAGCGTCCGCGCGCGCGCCCAGCCAGTTGGTCTTGTAGTCGATCACGTGATAGCAGCCTTGCCAGCAGACGATCTTGTCGATGAAACCACCCAGCATGCCGCGCAGCGTGGCGTGGCCCAGCGCCTCGGGCAGCAGCGCAGCGGCGCCATGCCGATGCAACAGCGCGCGCAACGCCGGCAGCGGCACGCTATCCAGCGGCAGCAGAAACTCCATTTCGGCGACTTGCGCGTCAGCCGCCAGCGCCTGCAGGCGCAGGCCGTCGCCGAGATCGGCATGCAGGCAGGCGTCGATGCGCGCGGCCAGGCGCGCGCGCAGCGGCGCGGCCTCGGATGCCGGCAGTTGCACGCCGCTGTCGGCCAGCGCGCGCGCGATCAGCATCGGTTGCCGCGCCATCGGGACGCCCGGCGCGGCGTGCTCGAACACGGCATGCACGGCGTCGCCGAAAGCCGGCCCGCGCAGTGCTTGCAGCGCTTCCAGCTCGGGATGCGCGGCGGCCTCGGGCCAGGCCATGGCGTCGAGGTCCGCATCGAGGTCATCGCCTTCGTCTGCGGCGGCGCGCGGTTCGCTGGTGGCGTGGCGCGTCAGCGCGGTGAAGCTCCACTGCTGCCAGGGTGGCGCGGGCGGCGGCGGCGTTTGCGCCGCGCGCTCGCGCGCGACCGCGACCGCGGGCCGATAGTCCGCCGCGTACTCGACCGCGCTGGCATCGATGGCGATCTGCGGCACGCGACGCGGCAACACGGTCAGGCGCTCGTCCAGCGCCGCGCCGGGCGCAGCGGCGACTGCGCGCGCGAGCAGCGCGGCCAGCGGCGACTGCGCATGCGTGCCGGGGACCGCGATCCAGTACACCCAGCACGCCTGCTGCGCGCGCGTCAGCGCCACGTAGAGCAGGCGCGCACGTTCCTCCTGCGCTTCGCGCGCGGCAATTTGCCGGTGTGCCGGGCGTGCTGCCGTGCCCATGTCCACGCCGAGGCGATCATCGGCATCGTGGAAGCGCAGCAGATGCGGCCGGCGGCTGGCAGCCTCCGGGCGCCATGCCAGCGGCAGGAACACCAGTGGCCACTGCAGGCCCTTGGCACTGGCCAGGGTACGCAACTGCACGCGCGCGCGGTCGCTGTCGATGCGTTGCTGGTGCTCATCGGCATCGCCGTCGGGATCGGCCTGCTGGCGGTGCAGCCAGGCCAGCTGCGCGTGCGCCGGAAATCCCGCCGCGGCCTGCGCCTGCAGCAACTCGCCGAGATGGCGCAGATCGGTCAGCGCGCGCTCGCCGTCCTGACGCGCCAACAAACGCGACGCGGCGCGCTCGATCAACGCCATGACCAGCGCCAGCGGCCCCTGGCGCAACCACCGCGCCGTGTATTCGGCGCTGCGCGCGAGCTGCACCTGCAGCGCGGCCGCGTCGGCATCCAGCGCGCGCAGCGCCAACGCATCCAGGCCCCACAGGTCGGTGAGCCACGCGGCGCGCAGCGCGGCGGCGCCGTTCTCGAGCAAGCCGTGCAGGATCAGCGCCAGATCATCCGCCTGCGCCGTGGCAAACACCGAGGCCTTGCCCGCGCCCGCGGCCGGCACGCCGCGCATGGCCAGATGCTGGCGCAACGCGGCGATCTGCCGGTGCGTCGGCAGCAGCACGGCGATATCGCCAGGACCCACGCCGCGCGTACCCAGCGCGTACTCGCCCGACACCAGCAGGCGCGCGATGTCGGCGGCGCAAGCGCGCAGCGCAAAAGCCTCGGCCTCGGTCAGCGTGCGCGGCGGCTCCTGCTCAGTGTGCGGCAGGCGCAGGATCAGCGGCGCGCGCACGCACGCGCCGGCGCGCATCAAGGCCTCGGCATCGGCCTTGCCGCCGGCGTGCACGGCGCGGTAGGCGATGCCGGTGCCCATGGCGTCGTCCGCGTCGTGCGCGTAGAGGCCGTTGAGCGCGTCGAGGTACGCGCGCGTCGAGCGCCAGTTCACCGCCAGCGATACGCGCGCATCGACGCTGCGCTCGGCGCGCCTGTAGGTCGCGATGTCGCCGCCGCGGAACGCATAGATCGCCTGCTTGGGATCGCCGACCAGCAGCAGCGTGCCGCGCGCGCGGTACAGCGCATCGAAGATCGCGTACTGGCGCGGGTCGGTGTCCTGGAACTCGTCGATCAGCGCGATGGGATAGCGCTCGAACAGGCGCTGCGCGAAGTGCGCGTCATCCAGCACGCGTTCGCGCACGCGCTCGATCAGCGCGCCGAAGGTGAACCCGCCGCGCTGCTGCAGCCGTTGCGCCATGGCCGTGCGGCAGAAGTCGATGGCCGCCGCCAGCACCTCGCCGCGCACGATCGCGGGCCACTCGCGCAGCAATTCGGCGGCGCGCAGCCAATCCTGCAGCAACGTGGATTCGAGCAGGCTGGGCGTGCCCTCGGGATGCTGCTGCGCGCGCAGCATGTCGGCGTCGATGTCGGCGAGCAGCTGTGCCAATTGCGCGTGCGTACAAGGCCCGGCGACGAGCAGCGCATGCAGCTTGCGCAAGCGCTCGCGCAGGGCGCGCTTGCGCGGCGCGTAGCGCGTGTCGTCAAGCGCCAGTGCACCCAACTCGGCGATGCGTTGCGGCGTCTGCAACGCAGCCAGCAGCGCGTCCAGCGCGGCGCGGCCGCCGCCGTGGATGCGCGGCGCGGACAGGGCGAAATACTCGCGCAGCTCGCCACGCAGTGCGTCCGGGCCGCCCGGCACGATCAGCGCCAGCTCGTCGGCGTCCACCGCGCTGCGCTGGTAGCGCTGGCGCCAGAAATCGCGCAGGCATTCATCCAGCAGGTCGTGCTCGTCGACGTGCTCGCCCGGACTCAGGTCGCCCTGACCGTCGAAGGCCAGCTCGGCCAGCACGCGCGCGCAGAAGCCGTGTAGGGTGAGGATCGGGGCCAGGTCCAGATCCTGGCGCGCGCGCCGCACGCGCAGCAGCGCGACCGCGGGTGGCAGCGGCAGATGCGCGTGCAGATAGCACGCGAGGCTGTCGGCGGCTTCGTCAACGGCCGGCGCCGCGTCGCCGCTGCGCACCGCGAGCAGGCGTTCGGCTTCGTCGAGGCGCGCGCGCAGGCGCTGGCGCAACTCGGCGACGGCGGCCTCGGTGAAGGTGCTGAGCAGGATGCCGCGCACGTCCGCCGCGGCGTCATCCGGTGCTTCCAGCAGCAGGCGCAGATACAGCAGGGTCAGCGTATGCGTCTTGCCGGTGCCGGCGCTGGCCTCGATCAGCACGCGGCGCGGCGCGGCCAGCGGCAGGCGCATCCAGTCCAGCGCCTGCGGCGGCGCGATCCGCATGTCGTCGCGCTCACGCATCGGCCGGCTCCTGCGCCTGCAGACCCACCAGCGCGGCCAGCGCACAGGCCTGCGCGACGAAGTCCCGCCACGTCTGCGGCTCGGCGATCCAGTCGCGGCCGCGCGCCAGCAAGGCGGCGTAGGCCGGCGCGTAGTCGCGTTCACCGGTGCTCTGCTGATTGCCTTCCCAGGCACTGCGTGCGCGCGCGCTGCGCGACTCGGGCGCGGACTCGGCCACGGCCCAGGCGGTCGCCGGAAAGTACCAGCGCCGCGCGTGCAGCACGTCGTCACGCAGCGCGCACAGTCGCGCGATGCCGGCGCGCAGCAGCGTCGCATCGCTGCTGGCGTTGGCCGCCAGCGCGTCGATCTCCGCGCTGGCGCCATGCACCTGCAGCAACACGCAGCCGCCGAGTTGCGCCGCCGGCACGCTCAGCGCCAGCGCGGCCCAGTCCAGCCACAGCGGCAGGCGCACGCTGAAGTCCAGCGTCTTGCGCGTTTCCACACGCAGCAGCCAGTAGCGGCCATCGGCATCGCGTCTCGCGGTCACGCTGCCGCCGAGCACGTGGCCGTCATCCAGGCGCACGCTGCAGTCGACATCCACCTCCGGCGCCTGCGCGCAGGGATGCCCGTGCAGCAGGTCAAGCGCGGCGGCGACGCCTGCGCGCAGATCGCGCCAGGCCAGCGCGCCGATCGCGCCCGCGGGCAGCAGGCCGCTGCGCGCCAGCCAGTCCGGCGCGTGCGCGGGCAGCGTGGCCTGCCCCTGCGCCAGCGCGTGCTCCAGCAACCGCGCCGGCACACGCTGGCGCGGTTCGGTGCGCGGCGTCAGCGGCTCGTCGGCGCCGGCATCGGCGTCACCGTCGGGCAGCACGATGCCCAGCATCTGCCGCGCCGTGGCCTGCGCCGGCTTGCGCAGGAACGCGCGCAGTTGCGCAAGGCTTGCGGCATCGGCATCCAGTGCCGGCGCGGACAAGCCCGCGTGCGGCAGCAGCGGCGCCGCGCCGGGCGACGCGTGGCCGGCGCCGTTGATCCCGGCATACGCCACCGCGAACGAACGCAGCGCCGGATGGGGCTGCCAGGTGGCGTCGGCCTGCTCGAAATACACCGCGGCGAAAGGCTGCAACGCGTGCCGCACGCACCACGGCCGTGCCGCGTCGCCGCCCGCCAGGCCATGTGCGTCATCCAGGAACGCCAGCAACTCGGCCAGCGGCGCGGCGGGGTTGCGCAGGCTGCCTTGCGCGGGGTCTTCGGCGACGTAGCTCAGGTGCAAGGCCGTGCGTGCTGCCATCAATGCCTCCAGAAACAGATAGCGGTCTTCCTGCAGTGCGCTGCGATCACCCACGCGCGGATGGCGCAGGATCAGGTCCAGCGACGAGCGTGGGCTGTTGCGCGGATACGCACCCTCGTTCAAGCCCAGCAACGCGACCACGCGATAGGGAATCGTGCGCTGCGGGACCATGCCGCAAAACGCGATGCCATTGGCGACGAAGGTCTGGCGCGCGGGAATCTCGTCCAGCGCCGCGCACTGCTGCGCGCTGATCACCTCCCACGCGAACGCCCGCTCCACGCCCGCCGCGGCCAGTTCGGCGCCGGGCTGCGCGGCCAGCCGGCGCAGTTGTTCGAGCGCCGTCTGCTCGGCGGCATCCTCGCCAGCGGACTCGAAGCACGCCGCGATGCGCTGTGCCAGCCACGCGCTCCAGCCGGCACCGTCGTGCTGCATGGACACCGCGGCGCGCCAGCGCGCCAGCTCATCGAGCAGCCGCGCCAGTCCGGCCAGCAACGGCAGTTCGCTGCCAGCGGCGGCAAGCAGCGGCACGATCGCCTGCCCGCGCGCATGTGCGGCGGGCAGCATGCGCCCCGGAGCGTCGTCGCCGAGCAGCCAGCCGGCGATGAGCCGATCCAGACCGAAGGCGAAGGTATGCAGGTCCTCCGCCGGCGCGCCGAACGCGGGTTTCATCGCCGCGTCCAGCGCCCAGGCCACGTGCGCCTCGTGCAACCAGTGCGCCATGCGCGTGCGCGCGGCGCCATCCAGCCCGAAGCGCCGCGCCAATGCGGGCACGTCGAGCAAGTCCAGCACCTCGGCCAGCGTGCAGCGTGCCTGCGCCAGGTGCAGCAGTTGCCGCCATGCCGCATACAGCGTGTGCGTGGCGGCCAGCGGCACGTCGGCGATGTGATACGGCAACGCCGCGTCGTGCCACTGCCCGGGCGTGCCGAACACCGCCGGCAACAGCGGCGCGTAGGCCTGGATGTCGGGCGCCATGACCACGATCTGGCGCGGCTCCAGGTCGTCATGCTGCACGCGCAACGCCAGCAGCGCGTCGCGCAGCACTTCCAGCTCGCGCAGGCGACCGTGGCAGGCGTGCACGCGCAGGCTGGAGTCGGCGCACGATTGCGCATCCAGCGGCGCGCCAGCCAGCTGCGGCGCGAGCCGGCGCAGGCTGTCCTGCACGCGCTGCAGCAGCGGCGCGGCGGCGGTGTGCGCGTCGCTCTCGTCCAGCGGGTCACGCCAATCCTGCGCGCTGGCGTCGGCATTCAGCGCGAGGGCGAAATCCTGGCCGATGCGGCCGAGGCTGGCCAGTAGTGGATGGCCGGTTTCGTAGTGCTGCGCCGCGGCCTCATCGCCAGCGCGCAGCAGCGCGCGCCGGCTGCGCAGATCGTCCCACAGCTCGCGGCAGGGATCGGGGAAATACACGTGCACCGCGCGCGTGCGCGCTGCCAGTTGCAGTGCCTGCAGCAGCACCGGCGGCAGATGGCTGACGCCGAACACATGCACCGGTTCGGCGTGCCCAGCGCGCGCCGCCGCCAACAGTTCGAGCACGCGTTGGCTGCGCTGCACGCGCGGTTGCGCGGCGCTGTCGGCCAGCAGGCGCCGCCACAGCGCGGCCTGCCAGTCGGCATCGCGCGGCGTGTCGTCACCCGCGGCCCAGGCCAGCAGCCAGTCGGGCCGATACATCTGATATTCGCCGTACAGCCGCGCCAGATGTTCGGCCAGTTGCCAGCGCCGGCGTGGCGGCGCGGCATCGAGAAAACGCCGCAGTGCGCCGGCAACATCACGCGCATCGAGCCGATCGAGAATGCGCCAGCGCAGCACTTCGCGCTGCCATGCCGGATCGGCATCGCTGCCCAGCAGCGCGTCACCCAGACGCAGCCACCATTCGCCGGGCAGCAGCAGGTGCAGATTGGCGGCGATGCCGGGGCTGCCGTCGCTGGCGCGGCGCCGCGCCAGCGCGCCCAGCAACCAGCGCTTCATGCCCAGGTGCGCCACCACCACGGTGCGCGGCGCCAGCACCGCGGCCGGCGGCTGCGCGGCGAGCTGCTGCGCGAGTTGTTCGGCCAGCGCTTCGATGCGGCTGGCGCGATAAACGTACATACCGGGCATGTGGGTTCCTGGGGATGATGCCTGGGCGATCACGCGCGGGGCCGTGCGCACCCCTGCGCGGAACCCGCATCCTGATCGCGACTCCAAGCAGGGAAAGTTTACGTCGCGGCCGTCGCAAAGACTGCGATGATGCGCGCCGCAGGAGGCTTTCGTGCTCAGCGACAACCAACGCCGTCATCTCGTGCAGAGTCTGGCGCATATCGAGCAGACGCTGACCGACGCGCTGCTGCTGGGCGCGCAGGCGCGCGGCGACGAGGTGTTTCCGCGCTACCGCACGGCACTGTCCGCGGCCGATGCCGCCGCGCTGCAAGCCGCCCTGCAGCGTCTGCGCGGCAGCCTGCGCCGCTTCCTGCGCGCGCAGGGCATCGCCACGCCACACCACGGCGAGCTGGATCCGCGCTGGGCGCTGGACACGCAGATCACCCTGCTGCGCAACGTCGCGCTGGAACTGCGCCCAGCGCATCTGGCCGGATTCGGCACGCTGGACGAGGACGGCGCCGCCGCCTGCCGCGCCTTGGCCGCGGAAATCGGCGCCCTGCTCGAAGGCATGCAGGACGGGCTGCGCGTGCAGGCAGCGCCGGTGCAAGCGGCGCCCGGCGACACGCTCGGCGCGCTGTTGCTGGAGCTGGTCGAGCGCTATCGCCTCGGCGAGTACCGCGCGCGCGTCGCCGCGCTGGCCGCGCGCAGCGGGCGCGTCGAGGTGGCCGTGGTCGGGCGCGTCAGCAGCGGCAAGTCCTCGCTGCTCAATGCACTGCTCGAACGCGCGCTGCTGCCGGTGGGCGTGGTGCCGGTCACCGCCGTCACCACGCGCCTGCTGGCCGATGCCGAGCCCGCGCTGGAACTGGATTATCTCGATGGCCGCCGCGAGCAGCGCCCGTTGGGCGAACTCGCGCAGCACATCAGCGAGCAGGGCAATCCCGGCAATCGCGAGCGTCTGGCCGAGGTGCGTGTCGGCCTCGGCGCATTGCCGTGGGCGGCGCAGGCGGTGTTCACCGATACGCCCGGCCTCGGCGCGCTGCAAGGCCACGCGCGCGCCGCCGCGCTCGATTACCTGCCGCGCAGCGATCTGGGCCTGCTGCTGATCGACGCCAGCGCCACGCTCACCGAGCTGGAACGCGATCTGGCGCAAGCCGTGCTCGACAGCGGCGCGACGCTGCGCGTGCTGCTGACCAAATCCGATCTGGTCGACAGCGACGCTGTGCGCGAGCAAAGTACCTACCTCGCCAGCCAGCTCGGCGCCGCGCTGAACACCACGGTGCAGATCGATGCGCTGAGCAGCGTGCCGGCACGGCGCGACGCATTGCGCACCTGGCGCGAGCGCGAACTGCAGCCACTGCTGGCCAGCCTGCACGTGGACGCCGCCGCGCGCCAGCATGCGCGCGCGCTGGCGCTGGGCCGGCAGATCCTGGCCAGCCTGCGCCTGGCCGCACGCGAACACGACGCCGGCAACACCGCGACGCTGGACAGCACGCCGCTGCTGGCGCTGGAGACCGCCGCGCGCACGCAGCACCACGCCATTGCCGAATTCTCCGAACGCGCACCCGCCGCGTTGCTGCGCCGCGCCGCGCTGGCGCGCATGAACGCCGCCGCGCTGGGTGCGCTGGCCGCGGATATCGTGCACCAGCTCGCACGGCAAACGCGCGCCACGCTGACAACCGAGGCCGGCGACGACCACGCCGCGCTGCCCACGTTCGACTGGCAGCCCGCGCCACTGCCCACGCCGCCACCGCGCGCGCTCGGCGCGCTGGGCCGCGCGTGGCAACGCCAGCGCCTGCAGCGCTCATGCGGACCGGCGCTGCAGCAAGCCTGCCGCGCTTACGCGGCGGCGCTGCACGCCTGGCTCGATGCCCACGTCGCCGCGCGCCAGCGCCAGTTGCGCGCCGGACAAAGCGCCGGCGCGGCCGATCCCGTGCAACTGGCGCAGGACATCGCGCGCCTCGCCGCCGCGCTGGGCAACAGTCCGTCCTCGCCGTCATGAGCGAGCAGCCCACCTGGTTCTGCCCCGAGTGCCACGCCGAGGTTGGCGCGCAGGACACGCGCTGCCCGCATTGCGGCGCCGATTTCGATGTCTGGGCCGCGCGGCCTTATGGCGAGCGCCTGATCCTGGCCCTGCAGCATCCGCTGTCCGAAGCGCGCATGGGCGCGATCATCGCCCTGGGCAAGCGCGGCGATTCCGCCGCCGCCACGGCGCTGGCGGCGTGCGCGCTGGCGCATCCCGGCGATGTGGTGCAGGGACTGGAGATCGTGCGCGCGCTGGCGCAGATGCCGGCCGATGCGCCACGCGAGGCGGCGCGCAGCGCGCTGCTGGCGCACCCGGCGCACGCGGTGCGCAGCGCGGCCGCGATCCTGCCAGGCAGTCATGCCGACGCCGCGCAAATCGTGCGCTGGTGCCATGACCTCGCCGAACACGCCGACAGCGAGCCGCGCATCGCGGCGCTGGGCAGCGCCGCCATCCCCGGTCTGCGCGCGCTGCTGGCCGAGCCACCCGGGGTGGTCAATGCCGCGCGCCTGTTCGCGCTGCAGATGCTGGCGCGCATCGATGCGCCCGCCGCGCATTCGGCGCTGCGCGAAACCCTGTACCAGCCGCCGCTGGATCGCCTCGCGCCACAGGTGGCCGAGGCCGAACGCGCGGTCAAATCCGCGGCACTGGCGGCATTGGCAACGCACGCGTATGCCGAGCGCGCCGACGACATCGCCTGGGCGTTCAACAGCGCGCGCCTGCCCGAGGCCGCGCGCTGCGCCGGGGTGCAGCACATGCAAACGCTGGCACCGGCGCTGGCGCGCGCACTCGACGACGACGTGCTGGGTGCACCGGCCGCCACGGCACTGCTGGCCATGCCCGACGCGCTCGAGGATGCATTGCGCGCGCCGCTGGCCGGCTGGCTGCAGCACGACAGCGCACGCGCGCGGCTGGGCGCGCTGCGCGCGCTGCTGTGCCTGGCGCAGGCGCGGCACTGCCCGCAGGCCACAGCGTGGCGGCAAGCCTGGTGCAGTGCACATCCCGCGCTGCGCGCCGCCGCGGCTTGCGTGGCGTGGGCGCAACGACCGCGCAGCGCGCTGATCCCCGCGCTGCTGCACGGCGCGGTGCTGCCCGAGGCCGATCTCGCGCAGGCCTGTCGCGACGCGCTCGCCGCGCACACCGCGTGGCCGCTGCGCACCTTGCACGTCGGCAATGCGCTGGCGCGCGGCGTGCCCGATATCTACGGCGACCGCCAGGCATTGCCGCGCGGCACGCTGGCGTGGCTGGGCGCGGCGCTGATCACGCACGCCGCGCAGGCACGGCCGTCGCGTTTGCTGCGCATGGACGTGATGCTGCTGCGCGCCGGCCTCGGCGCCGACATCACCCTCACGCCGCAACAGCGCGCGCAACTGGCGCGGCATCCCGATGCCGAACTGCGCGCCGCGCTGCGCCGGCGTCCGCGCAGTGCGCGCTGGTGGCCGCGCCGGCACGGACATTGAATCGCGCACCGCGCCAAAGCCGGCGCCGCTGCGGTCGGCCGCTCAGGCCTGCACGCGCGCGCAGAAATCCAGCAGCAGGCGCTCGCCCGCGGGCCACGCGCCGAAACCGGCATCGGCGTTGATGTGTCCGGCTTCGCCCACCCAGGCGAGCTCGCTGCCCCAGGCGGAGGCGAACACCTTGGCCCGCGCCACGGAGCAGTACGCATCGTTGCGGCTGGCCACCAGCAGCGATGGAAAGTGCAGCCGGTGCATCGGCATGGGCACGAACCCCGTCGTGCCCGGCGGAAAACCGGGCGCATCGACATCGCTCGGCGCGACCAGGAAGGCGCCCGCGATCACGCCGCGGTTGGCCGCCTGCGCCCAGTGCGCAACCAGCGCGCAGCCCAGGCTGTGCGCGACCAGCACCGGCGGGCGCCGGCACGCGGCGACGTTCAGGCGCAGCGTTTCCACCCACTCGGCGCGGTCCGGGGTTTGCCAGTCGCGCTGCTGCACCCGCTTCCAGTCCGCGTGCCCGGCTTGCCACAGCGTTTGCCAGTGCTGCGGGCCGGAATTCAACAGACCGGGAAGCATGAGCACATACATGGGCGACCCCTGGATCGTGATTGCAGCGCACACAGTGTGGCACCCGCAGGCGCGGCGTTGCGTTACAGCCCGTTACAGCATGGGCATGGCGAAATCGTAAATGTGCCGGCGCGTCGCGGCTCGAGAAATCCCGCTAGGCTCGCACGATGGATACCCAGCGTCGCGACTTCATGAAATTCGCCGGCGGCGGACTCGCCCTCGGTGTTCTGCCCGCGCTGGCGCGCAGCGCCCATGCCGCGTCCGCCGCCACGCCGGCGCAGACCGATCCGGCACGCGTGTTCGACATCCGCGCCTTCGGTGCCAGCGGCGACGGCGTCACCGTCGACAGCCCGGCGATCAATCGCGCCATCGCCGCCGCGGCGCACGCCGGCGGCGGCATGGTGGTGTTTCCGCCCGGCACTTACGCCAGCTATTCGGTGCACCTGCAAAGCCGCGTCAGCCTGTACCTGGAACAGGGTGCCGTGCTGCTGGCCGCGCCGACGCCGCTGCAGGGCACCACGCATGGCGGCTACGACGCCGCCGAGCCGCAAGGCCCCTGGGGCAAGTACCAGGACTTCGGCCACAACCACTGGCACAACTCGCTGATCTGGGGCGTCGGCCTGCACGACGTCGCCATCCTCGGCCCCGGCCTGATCCACGGCAAGGGACTCAGTGACGGCCATCTGGTGTCCAAGAGCCATCTGCCCAACACCTTCGCGCCCGGCGTGGGCAACAAGAGCATCGCGCTGAAGGATTGCCGCAACGTGCTGCTGCGCGACTTCTCCATCCTGCAGGGCGGCTGGTTCGGCATCCTCGCCACCGGCGTGGACAATCTGGTGATCGATCACCTCACCATCGACACCAACCGCGACGGCATGGACATCGACTGCTGCCGCAACGTGCGCATCGTCAACACCACCATCAACTCGCCCAACGACGATGGCATGTGCCTGAAAAGCTCCTACGCGCTGGGCTACCTCAAGCCCACGCAGGACGTCACCATCAGCGACTGTCTGGTGTGCGGCTACGCCCTGGGCAGCGTGCTCGACGGCACTTTCAAGCTGATGCCCTCCGGCTACGGCACCGGGCGCATCAAGTGCGGCTCCGAATCCAACGGCGGCTTCATCGGCATCACCATCAGCAACTGCGTGTTCGAGCGCTGCTGGGGCCTGGCACTGGAAACCGTGGACGGCGGCCCGCTGCAGGACATCACCGTCAACAACCTGAGCATGCGCGACATCTACGCCGCGCCCCTGTTCATGCGCCTCGGCGCGCGTCTGCGCGGACCCGCAGGCACCCGGCCCGGCGTGCTGCGCAGGGTGATGATCAGCAACATCGCCTGTTCCGGCGCCGGCATCCTGCCTTCGGCCATCGCCGGCATCCCCGGCCACGACGTGGCCGACGTGCAGATCAACGATGTCTATCTCGAGCAATTCGGCGGTGCCGACGCCGCGATGGCCGCGCGCGTGCCGCCCGAACACATCGCCGAATATCCCGAGCCGACCATGTTCGGCGCCCTGCCCGCCTGCGGGATGTTCATCCGCCATGCGCGCAACATCCAGCTGGGCAACGTCGAGGTCGTCGTGCAGAAACCCGACGCGCGCCCCGCGTTCTGGCTGATGGACGTGGACGAGGCCGACTTCTTCCGCCTGCGCGTGCCGCGCACCGCGCCTGCCTTCGCCCTGCACCAGGTGCGCGAGTTCCGCAACTTCGGCAGCGCGATGATCGCCGATGTCAGCTACGCCAGCACCGGCGCGGCCACTGTGCAGCCGCTACGCGCCGGCACGTAGCCGGCGCACCGGGCGGCTGTAATCAGCCCTTCGCCACCGGGCGCTGCGGGTCGCTGATCCAGCCGCTCCACGAGGGTGCGTACAGGCGCGAGCCGCGCAGGCCGGCGTGTTCCATGGCCAACAGGTTGTGGCAGGCGGAAACGCCGGAACCGCAGGAATGCACCACGCTGGCCGGCGCGGTGTCGCCAAGCAATGCCAGCCATTCGGCGCGCAGTTGCGCGGCAGGCTTGAAACGGCCGTCGGCCTGCAAGTTCTGCACGTAGGGACGATTGCCGGCGCCGGGGATGTGGCCGCCGACGCGATCGATGGGCTCGACCTCGCCGCGATAGCGCTCCGGCGCGCGCGCGTCGATCAGGCACACGTTGCCCGCGGCCAGTTGCTGGCGCAGCGCCTCGGTGTCGACGCTGGCGGCGGCGTCGAACTCGCGCGCGGGCATGGCGGCCCCGGCATCCCGGTCCGACGCGGCGGCATCCGAGAATGCCGCGACAGGCGCAGCGCCCGTGGCTTGCGGCAGGCCCGCCGCGACCCACGCCTGCCAGCCGCCGTCGAGCACCGCCGCGGGTTGGCCGAGGCTGCGCAGCATCCACCACAGACGCGCGGCGCCGATCGCGCCGGCATGGCCGTCGTAGGCCACCACCGGCAGGCCCGGGCGCCAGCCCCAGCGTTGCAGCGTGGCGCGAAACGCGGCGGCGGACGGCAGCGGATGCCGGCCCAGGCCCTGCGCCGTGCGCGACAAATCGGACAGGTCGCGATCGAGATTCGCGTAGACCGCGCTGGGGATGTGTCCGGCACGATACGCGCGCGCCCCGGCCTCGCTGTCGGCCAGATCAAAGCGGCAATCGACCACCCGCACCGCGCCCGCAGGCAGGGCCGCCAGTGCGGCGACATCGATCAAGGTCCCGGGAATCGTCATCATGACCTCATGCGTGCCAGCAGGTTGACCAGAATACCGGCGGTGGCGCCCCAGATCAGGTGACCACCGGGTTTGAACTCGTAGATGGTACGCACGCGGCCACGATAATCGACCCGGCGCGCGTGCAGATTTTGCGGATCGCCGAGCCAGGCCAGCGGAACCTCGAACACCTCGGCCACCTCGTCGGCGTTGGGCCGCGCCACGAAATCGGCGGCGATGCGCGCCACCACCGGCGTCACGCGGTAGCCGCTGATGGTGTCGAAACAATCCAGATAACCCAGCGGCTCGGCGCTGGCGGCGTGCAGGCCGATTTCCTCGGCGCTCTCGCGCAGCGCAGTGGCCAGCGCATCGCGGTCGCCGGCATCGCTGCGCCCGCCGGGAAAGCTCACCTGCCCGGCGTGCTGGCGCAGGCCGCTGACGCGGCGCGTGAACAGCACATTGAGGCCACTGGCGCGCGCGCACAGCGGCACCAGCACGGCGGCCGGCGTCAACGCGACATCGCCCAGCACGTCAACGAGATCGGCGTGGTTCCAGCCCGGCGGTTGCGGTGGCGCGTCCAGCGGATGCAGCGCCGCGCGCAACGACGAGCGTGGCGCGCACAGTTCGGCGTCCAGCGTGCAGGCAGGCTCGGCACCGCGTGGCGCGGCGTCGTCAGGCGCGGACATGGCCGATCCGGCGCCGCGGCAACACCTCGCGCATCAGGCGCAGGCGCTCGGCTTCATCGAGACGCGACCACGCCGCGATCTCGCCCAGCGTGCGCCGGCAACCCATGCACAGCTTGTCGCGATCGAGGCGACACACGCCGATGCAGGGCGTCGAGGTAACGGGCAGCGTGTCCACGGACATGCCACGCAGTTTAGTCCCGGCGCGCGGCGCGTGCCTTGCGCCGCGCTGAGGCATGATCGCGCCGGGCACCGTGCCGGGTTCCGGCTGCGCTGGCGCGGCGCCTGCATGATCGCCCTTGCGCGCGGCATCGCAAGCTTGCCCTGTTCCGTGCGGCTGCCGCCGACTCTTGTCATCCTGAGCATCGCGAAGGATCTCGCTTTGGTGCTGGCGCGGCGCTGGCGTGGCGTGTGAACGATGGTTCTTGCGCGTGGCCTCGCAAGCCTGCCCTGTTCCGTGCGGCTGCCGCCGCGCGGGTTCCTTTCTTTGGGTCGGCAAAGAAAGGAACCAAAGAAAGCCGACCCCGACTGCAGCGCCCGCTGCGCGGGTCCGCGTGCCTGCGCGGGGCGCGCCGATGGCCATCCATGGCCTGCGGCGCGTAAGCGCGATCTCGGTCCGTGCATCCTGCACGGGCCGGATCGTCCGGCCCGCAACATCGTGTTGCGGGCGTTCGGCAGCAGTGGCTGCCTCACCCCTCGTGCTCACACTTCGTGCCTTTCCCGCGCAGTCCCGCCGCTGCCGAAGGGGGATGAAGATCAAGAACCAAGGCCAGTGCATGCTCGCGCTGTTGCTGTTGCTGTTGCTGTTGCCGTTGACTTTGCCAGCGTTGGCCAGCGCCGAGCAGCGCAGTCGGATGCGAGGGAAAGGCGCGCCTGTTCGAGCCCAGGGATGGGCGAGTTCGCGCCGGGCGCAGCGCATGCGCTGCGCGCACGCGCCAGGATGGCGCGGGCCGGGCTTGGCCGCGAAGCAGGATGCGAAAGCGGACAAGGCGCCCGGCGAGCAGCGCAGGGCACCCCGCGCAGCGGGGCGCAGGCCGTCGCGCGGACGGCTTTGGTTACTTTCCCCAAGAGGAAAGTAACCCGCGCGGCGGCAGCCGCACGGAACAGGGGAATCTTGCCAAGCCCAATGCAAGAACCATCGTTCACACGCCACGCCGGCGCCAGGCCAGAGCCAGCACCAAAGCGAGATCCTTCGCGATGCGCAGAGTGACAATGCGCCTGCCCCGCGTGCGCCAGCGCAGCACGGGCCCGCTCAATCCGACTCGTGCGCCTGCGGATGCCGCAGCAGCCACGCCGCGAGCTGCTGCTGGTAGCGCGCGAGCGCCTGTTCATGCAGATCGAACACGCACAGGGTGCAACCACCGCCGCAGCAATCGCCGGGCTCCGGCGCGGCCGGCGGCTGCGGACGCGGGTCGTCGGTGGGCACGGATGCTTCGCCGGACATGGTCGTGCTCAGCAGCGCGGATCGATGGGCGTGGGCATCGCCACGGCGCGCTCGATACATTCGGCGGCATCCAGGCACACATCCTCGCGGTAGCGCGCGCCGATCAACTGCACACCTTGCGGCAGGCCTTGCGCCACACCCACCGGAACCGCCACCGCGGGCAGCCCGAGCAGGTTGACACCGACACTGAGCGCCATCGATTGCATCAGCGCGCGCACGGCATCGACGCCGCCCAGATCGAAACCCACCGCGAACGGCGGCTGCGTGCTCACCGGCGCCAGCAGCAAAGGATAATCCTGCTGGAACAAGGCCCAGGCGCGCGCGATCTGGTTGCGCCGCGCCAGCGCCTCGATGTAGCCGGGCAACGTCGACTCCGGCACCAGTTGCATGAAGTCATCGACGAAGCGCTGCGTATCCGGCGAGGTCAATGCGTGGACCGCCGGCAGCAGCGTGCTGCGCACATCGGCGGCGATGATGCGCATATAAGTCTCGAGCATGTCCTGCACCTGCGGCGGTGCGATTTCCTCGACCTCATAGCCCGCCTGCTGCAGGCACCGTGCGGCCTTGCGCACACCCTCGGCCACCTGCACATGCACGCCGCTGGCGCCGGGATCGACGCACACCGCGACCTTGATCGGCGCGCGCAGCGGCGGTCCCGCCAGCGGCGCCGGCACGCACCAGGGATCGCACGCGTCCGCGGCGCTCATCAGCGTGAGCGCCAGGCGCAGGTCACGCACGTGCCGCGCCATGGGGCCGTGCACCGAGAACATCTGGAAACTCAGCGGCGGCTCCACCGGCGTCGGCGGCGCCGCGCGCGCGACGCGTCCCAGCGTCGGGCGCAGCGCGGCGACACCGCAGCACAGCGCCGGATAGCGCAGCGAGCCACCGAAATCGTTGCCCAGCCCCAGTGGCGTCATGCCGGTCGCCAGCGCGATGGCCTCACCGCCGCTGGAGCCGCCCGGCGTGACGCGCGCATCCCATGGATTGATGCTGGCGCCATGCAGCGAACTGTCGGTGTGCCAGCGGAAACCGAAGTCGGGCATGTTGCCGCGCGCCAGCGGAATGGCGCCCGCGTCGCGCAGCTGCGCGACATGCGGCGCGTCGCACAGCGGCACGGCCTCGCGCAGTGCCGGCACACCGGATGTGGTGGCCGATCCGGCCAGATCGATATTGAACTTCACGGTAAATGGAACGCCATGCAGCGGCCCGACGGGGGCGCCCTGCGCCAGCGCGTGATCGGCCTGCGCCGCCGCTTGCAGCGCCGCATCGCGCAATACCTCTGGCAGCGCGTTGACGCGCGGGTCGACCGCGTCGATACGCTGCAAGTGCGCCTGCACCACCTCGGTGCTGGATACCTTGCGCGTGCGGATCGCCTGCGCCAGATCCTCCAGCGAGCCACGCCACAACTCGTTCGCCAACGCACGACTCCATGACTGGGGATCGAGAGTGTGCCGCAGCACGCCGCGCGTGGCGACCGCGAACACACCGCATGGAGGCATCGGCAGACGGCCATGGTGCACCCGCACATGAAATCCCCCTGCCTGCGGCATAGCATCGCAGGCGCAGCCGCGGCCCGCCGCGGCGCTGCGCAACCCGGTGCCATCACCCGCCATCCCGAGTGCTGCCCGCCCACGCAAACCAGACAACAGGGGAGTCATCATGAGTTTTTTCGAGCCCAGCACCGTCATCAGTCTGGCCGCGATCGTGGTCATGCTCGTTTGTCTGACGCAGGTTCTGCGCCTCAGTAAATCGGTGCCCGGCGGCATCGTCGGACGCACCTGGAAACAGCTCACCGGCCTGGTCGTGTTGTTCACCATCGGCTATCTGCTGACGCCGTTTTTCCCGCTGCTGCCACAAGCGATCGTCAATCCGCTGGTGTCGCTGATTTTCCTGTTCGGCGCGGTGTACGTGCTGATCACGGTACGCCTGATCCATCGCGTCATCAGCGAACTGGCCGGCTGACCCCATGCGGCCGGAGCTGGTCCTCGGCAAGACCGCCGCCGGCGTCAGCGAGCTGGACAAGCGCGCGCTGGGTCTGGGCATGGCCATGCGCCGCCTGCTGATCATGGTCGATGGCCAGCACAGCGTGGCGGATCTGATGCACGCCAACGCCGCGTCCATCGACGTGGTGGCCACGCTCGACCAATTGCTCGCCCTCGGCCTGATCGCGGCGCCGGCGGGAACGCGCGACGCCGATATGGCCGCCGAAGCCGCGCAGGTTCCAGGCAGTCCGCGTCAGGCACTGATGCACATGGCCGAAACCCTGCTCGGCACGGGCGCCAGCGCGGTATTCAACAAACTGCAACACGCGAGCGACGAGCGCGCCGCGCTCCAGCCCGCGGTGGATGCCTGCGTGCGCCTGATCCGCCTGACCATCGACGAGAACAAGGCCGCGGATTTCAAGCGTCAGGCCGAGGTCATCCTCGGCGGTCACTGAAGCGCATGCGATCGATTCGGGTGTGGTCGACCCGGGCGCTCAGAGTCTGTGAAAAATTCCGCGTCGTGCGGAATGTTTCATCGGCGCGTCCGCCACAGGTCCGTACGCGCCTGCGCGAATCAGCCACGTGCGCGACCGCTTCGCGTCCGGCCATTCATGGCCGGGCTGAACGGCTGAAAAATTCACAGCCTCTCAGGCCGGCGCGCGCCACGCCACGATCAGCCAGCTGTTGAATGGCGTGCGCCCCCACAGGGGCTGGCGCGAAACACGCAGCCCAAGCGCGGCGCAATGCTCGCTCAGCTCGTCACCGGTCGGGATATGGTGCGCCCCGGTGCGCATCCAGCCGCTCGCGGCCGCCAGCAATTCCTCGGCCTGGGTGATGCGGTAGCGCCACGAGGCATCACGCAACACGCTGCGTATCAATAGCTGATCACCCGCGCCCAGGCGTTGCGCGCAGGCCGCCAGCAGCACCTGTTGCGGCGCGCGCGCCAGGTAATGCAACGCATCCAGCAGTACCACGTGCCCGCTGAATTCGGGCAACGCCTGCAAGTCACCGAAGCGCAATTCGAGTGTCGGTCGCAGTGTCGCGGCGGCGGCGCGGCCGGCGTGCAGTTTGCGCGGATCGTTGTCGATGCCGAGGTACGCGCCACGATGGCCGCATTCGCGCAGCCATTGACCCAGCAGGCCCATGCCGCAGCCCAGATCCAGCACCGGCCGCGCATCGGCCTGGAGCAGCAGGGCGGCGATGGTCGCGAACGCGGGATCATGACGCAGCTTGCCGCGCACGTAACCCTGCCGCCAGCGCCCGGCGAAGCGCGCGGCAATGCGTTCGGCAGGCTGGTGGCTGGGGGTCTGCATTGCGGGCGTTGCGTGCAAATCCGGACCCCGGCAACAGGCAAGCCGCGGCACCGGGCTGCCTGCACTGCACTCGAATCTGGTGGGCGGTATAGGGATCGAACCTATGACTCCTGCCGTGTGAAGGCCAAATATAGACCCTACATTGGCCTTGTATTTACTAGCTTCCGCGATACTTGTACGATATGCGTGTCCACCCCGTGTCCACGGCGCCGCATGTCCACGTCGATTTCCAGACTTCCAAGCGGCAAGTTCTATGTGCGCGTCCGCGCCGGCCGCCAGTACGTCACTGGCGCGACGTTCGCAACACGCGCCGTCGCGCTCGAATGGGCACGCCAGCAGGACGAAGCACTCGACCGGCGGGGCGCGGGGTTGGTGCGGGCCCAGCACGTCGAGGAATCAGTCGGAGAGCTAGTCGATGCGTATCTCGCCGAACACGTCGCGTGCCTAAAATCTGTTGACTCGACCGCCTACAGGGTGGCCGGGCTGCGTACCGCATTCGGTGACCTGCACTACAACGCTCTAACGCCGGATGCGGTCGCGGCCTGGATCGCGCGCCGGTCGCAGCAGGTAACTGGCGAGACAGTGCGCCGTGAGGTCAACGTGCTGTCGTCTTTTTTGTCGTGGTGTGTCCGCGTGCGACGACTGCCGCCGCTGCCCGAAAATCCGCTGACCGTTCCGCGCCCGCCACCTGGCAGGGCCCGTGATCGCCGCCTGGTCGGCGATGAGCTTGAGCGCCTCGTGCGCGCACTCAGCGACCACGCCGCGCCGGCGCAAGGCGAGCCGGTGCAGGGATCCAAGCGCACCGGCGCTTACCGTGTCGGCACGCGCAATCCCTGGATGCGTCCGCTGGTGCAATTGGCGATCGAGACGGCCATGCGCCAGGGGGAACTGCTGGCGTTGCGCTGGGAGAACGTGGACCTGACGGCACAGACGGCGCATCTCGAGGACACGAAGAACGGCGAGTCGCGGACGGTGCCGTTGTCGAGCCGCGCTGTGGCCGTCCTGGAGGCGTTGCCGCGCACCGACGATCCGCGCGTGTTTCCGATCACCAGCCAGGCAGTGAAGCTCGCCTGGAAGCGCGCCTGCAAGCGCGCGGGCATCGAGGGGTTGCACTTCCACGATCTCCGGCACGAGGCGGCCTCACGCCTAGCGGAGAGGCTGCCCAACCTGATCGAGCTGGCGGCCGTCACCGGCCACAAGGACCTGCGGATGCTCAAGCGGTACTACCATCCGCGGGCGACGGATCTGGCGAAGAAGCTGGGGTAGCTCAGCAACAATCATTCGCACCCCTTGCCCCTAGTAATTTTCGTCATCCGGGGAGTAGCATTTGTCGCGGGGAGGAGTTGTTTCTATCCCGGAGTCTCAGAGTCGCCCGCGTCTCCCAAAGCAGACCCATTGCCATCCATACACGTTGGACCAGACCCCGGAAACCATTACCCCAAGGATGGTATAGGTCCGAGACATTCGTGTCTTCGGGGCTCGTTTGACAGGGCCGCGCCGTCCTCCAGAATGGCTCACACGCAAGCGATCTGGGGAATACAGCAATGGCCACCAACTCAAGAACGAAAGCGGGTACGGGCAGCAGCAGTCCCGAGCTCCGCACCAACGAGAAGAAGTGGGGTAAGCCTCTCATGGAGGCCGGGTGGACCCTACTGCCCAACGCCCTGCTGGTCCACCAGTCAGCGCTGGGGCTGACCTCCACCGACATCAACATTCTGCTTCACCTGATGGCGTACTGGTGGAAGAAGGAAGAGTTGCCGCATCCCTCGAAAGTGACGTTGGCCAAGTCCATCGGCGTCACGCCGCGTACCGTGCAGCGGCGCATTGCGGCGATGGAGAAGGCCGGGTTCATTCAGCGGGTGAGACGCCAAGGCCCTCATAGGGGCACGCAGACCAACTTTTACGATTTCAGCGGCCTGATCAAGGAGGCTACTCCGTACGCCAAGAAACTGCTCGAGGAGCGGGCGGAGCGGGCCAAGGAGCAGGCGACACGAGCGGCACGAAAGGGTCGGCCCCTTCTGAAACTGGTTGACCGGGACTGACCGCGTGGGCGTGAACTGGGCAGCTGGACTCATGCGGTGGCGGCCGCATGCAGACCCCGTTAGTAGCGTGGTCTATCCCCTCCACCACCTGCACCCGTTCCGGTTCGCGTTGCAGCTACCGGAAAGTGCAAAATACCCAGCGCTCGAAGTCGATATGCGTGTCGGCTTCTCGATGCACACGTTCACTCGCAAGGTGATCGGCGACGACGATTCGGCGTGGCGCTATTCGGATGATCGGGAAACGCGCATCTTCGACCTGGATCGCTATGTCCTGTCGAAGCACCTGCCCGAAGTCGTGCGTACGATCGAGCGACGAAAGTGCTACCACGCGAAAGATCAGAACTTCCTCACGCTGGGTCAGCCTGACGGGCTCCCTGCTGGCCATGAGTACCAAGTGTTTTTTGACCTGCGCCGCTGGAGGGCGAAGGAGGTGCAAGGTGGTCCCCCAGTCATCCAGCTGATCGTGCAGAGCGCCTATGGTGCGCTCTATGGTCAAGCACCCCGCGGACTCCGTAGGCAGCCTGTGGGGTTTCACGTCCTGATCAATGGCGCCGTGACGGGTAATCGGCCGCAGCCGCGCCGGTACTGAGCCCCGAAAAGCGAAAGCCCCGCCAGTGGCGGGGCTTCGTAGTCCGGAATCTCTTGGTTATCCCACACTTGGTGCGGACCCTTGCGGGCGGACGAACGCTGAACCGGCTATAGCGTTCGAATGCAAGACTAGCGCCTACGACGGGGCGACGCAAGTGTCTCCATGGACAGCTCTTATCAAGGCCTTGCTCCCTTGTAGATCTGTTCCACCTGCGCGGCGATCGCGGCCAGCTTCGCATTGCCGACCATCGCCGTATCGACGTCCGTTTGCAAGGCCTGCCCGACCTGCGGCGCGAGCGCACGGAAGGCTGCAACGCTACTGGGTGCAATCATGCCGGATCCTTGAGCCTTCCACTCCTTCCAGACCGCGTTGCAGCGTTTAGGGTGCTGGACATCACCCGGCGCGGCCAGCCGCTGTATGCCGATTCGGCCTACCGCTCGGCGGCCACGCAGCGCCGCTGCCGGGACTATGGCCTGACCAGCCTGGTTGCTGCACAAGGCGCAGCGCAACCGGCCGCTGAGCGCCGCGCAAAAGCGCACGAATCATCACTGGGCGCAGACGCGCGCCCGGGTCGAGCATGTATTCGCGCGCATCGATCTGTTCCGCAGGGGGAAGCTGCTGCGTTGCACCGGATTGCACAGGGCCGCGACCGTCATCGGCCTGATCAACTTCGTCCACAACCTGCGCCGGCTGGCGACGATGCATCGGCAGGCGTTGGCACTGGCGAGTGGATGAGGTCAGCGCACAGGGAACGCGCGTCTGGAGCAAGGGAAAACGAAGATCAGGACGAAGCGGACGACAACAGCAGCGGCAATTTCACCGACGCGCCGTGTCACGCAATCGATCAGGCGGCATGCGGCGAGTTCAAAACGGGTTTTTCAAACTGCTCATATAGATACTTGTCATTCTGCAATCGGCGTCAACAATCCTGTTGCACCGGGACCTTGAAACCACCCAGCAAAAAGCGGCCGCAAGCCGGACTTGGCACCATTCTTAGACCAAGTGATGCCCCTGCGCATTGAGCCGGCTCATATCGTGGCGTTTACAATGTCAGACGCGCCGAACTGCTGCAACACTCGCTCGGCGTCCCAACCCGCTTGGAAGCCGCCTCGGAAAATTTTTACTTCAAGTATACATTGTCGCAATGCTTCGTGTCGGGTGATTCAAAGGCATCGCGCGCGAGGTAAAGTCACGACCGCCGCAGCGCTGGACACTGTGGTTTCTTTGGTGCGATGGGGCGTGCCCGGGATTTGCTCAGCGGTGAGTTGCGCGCCGTTGGTCGGCACTCCAGAACAAGGATTGACTCAGGAGTGCGACCACGAACCGTAGTCTGCTCGCCGCCGCCATCGCCGCCGCTCAAGGTGGTGGCTAGTCATGACGCATCACCGCACATGGCTAGCAGGCTTGCTGCCATTGGCCTCAAGTACGCTGTTGCTGGCTGCTTGCGCGGTGGCCACGACACCGGCGATCAACGGAGCTGACTCGGCGCAATCGCGCTTGATGCATGCCATCACGCCGCTGTCGCTGCGCATCGCCACGCGTACGATGACGCCGCACAGCCTCAACCTCGTCGTGCATCTGTACGCGCGCGCGCCGCTGGGCGCGGTGCGCGTCAGCGTGGTCGCGACTGACCCGCGCCTCGCCATCAGCCCGGCGCTCTGCGCGTTGCAGGCGCTCGCGCCCCCTGTCGTGCATCCGGCCCAGGGCGCGCGCTTCCCACTTCCGGCCATCCCGCTGTGCAGCTTCGTGCTGCGCGCCACGACGCCGGCGCGTTATGCGCTGACGCTGCGCGTGCGCGACGCCGCCGGCACCGATTTGATCGCACCCGTCCACACCGTCGTCACCATTCCAGGAGGATCCGCATGAAACGCATACCTTGGTGGGCCGTGCTCGCCGTGACCAGTCTGACCGCCGTCGCCGCGACCGCGCCCGGCGCGCTGCACCGCTCCGCGCGCGATCGCGCCGTGGCCGCCTGGCAGCAACGTGAATTGTCGGCGCCGGGCGGCGGCTATGACGGCGCGCTGTACCAGTCCGCGCTGCGCGCGCGCGCGCGCATGCTGGCGCAGCATCGCGCGCAGACGAGCGCGCTCAAGCCCACCGGCGCCAACCCGGCGGCGAGCGCGGCGCCCGGACAGATCAACTGGACCGAGATCGGCCCCGGCAACGTCGGCGGACGCATCAACACCATCTGGATCGATCCGTCCAACGCCCAGCATCTGATCGTCGGCGCCGCCGGCGGCGGCCTGTGGCAGAGCAGCGATGGCGGCAGCTCGTGGAGCGCGGTCAGCGAATTTCCCGGCTCGCTCGCGGTCGACGCCATCGCGCAGTTGCCCAGCGGCACGCTGCTGGCCGGCACCGGCGACCCGTTCAACGAGTTCCAGCCCGGCAGTGGCATGCTCATGTCCACGGACGGCGGCAACACGTGGACGCCGATCTCCAGCACCGCGCCGGCATCGGCCAACGCCTTCTGGGCGGTGATCAACTCGATCGCCACCAACAGCAACGGCGTAGCGCTGGCCGCGACCCTGCAAGGCATCGCGCGCAGCACCGATGGCGGCAACACCTGGACGCAGGTGTGGCCCGCCGCCGGCAGCAGCGGCACCAGTTTCGACGTGGTGTTCGACCCGAACAACCCCAATGACGCCGTGGCCGACAGCAACAACGGCTCGGTGGTCTATTCCACCAACGCCGGCGCCACCTGGAGCGCGGCCAGCGGCATGCCCGGCGGTGGGCGCACTTCACTGGCCTTCAATCCCAGCCTCGCGGGATCGGTTTACGCTTTGGTGGACAACAACAGCAGCCAAAGGCCCAGCGGCGAGGTCTACCACTCGATCAACGCCGGCCAGACCTGGACGCTGCTCGCTGGAACTAGCGCGTTTGTCGATTACCAGTCTGGGGCAACCCTTGGTGCACTTTGCGCTAGCAGTGACTGTCAAGGCGGTTACGACAACACAATCATCGTGATTCCAGTTGCAGGATCGGCTCCAACAATCGTAACTGGTGGCGTAATCATTTTTCGGTCCACAGATGGAGGCGCAACTTGGTCCGATGCGGAATGGGGTTTAGGAGGCGGATATCACCCTGATATCCATGCTTTTGCATATGACGCTACCAACAACATTCTTTACCAAGGGAATGATGGTGGTGTTTACAAGCAGATTCTAAATGCTGCCTGGCAGAGGTCGAACAGCGGCCTCGCCGTGACCCAGTTCTATGCCATCGCCGGGCACGCTGGCGCCACTGCGTCCAGCCACCTCGGCAGCAACGGCTCGCCGATCACCCCGATCGTGGCCGGCGCGCAGGACAACGGCACGCAGTTGTACACCGGCTATGTCAGTGGCGCCGCGCCGCAGCCGGACAGTTGGCAGCAGATCTTCGGCGGCGATGGCGGCCAGACCGCGGTGGACCCGGCCGACGGCAATTTCTTGTATGGCGAATACACCAACCTGAGCCTGTTCTACTCGAGCACCGGCGGAACCACGCAGTGGTATAGCACCGAGCCGCCGGACACTGGTCATCATGCCAACTTCATCGCGCCGCTGGCGCTGGTGCCCAACGGCACCGCGGCGGCCACGCAGATGCTGGGTGGCGGAGCCTCGCTGTGGCTGGGCAGCAACATCCAGAATGCCAACCCGTCCTGGACCTCGCTCAACGGCATCACCCTGCCAGTGGGCAGCGGCGGCAATTACATCAGCGCCATCGGCGTGGACCCCTCCAGCAACAACAACCTGTGGGTGGGCTACGACAACGGTCAGGTCTGGCATACCACCAACGCCACTGCGGCTACGCCGACATGGACACAATCGGGCGTTGGCATGTTGCCCAGTCAGTGGGTGAACAGCTTCTGGGTACTGCCGGGGCAACCGAACACGGTGTACATCACCTATGGCAGCTTTCTCAACGCTGTCTATGTTACCAACGATGGCGGCCAGACCTGGACCGACATCGACGCGGGGCTGCCGCCCGGTCCGGTGTACTCGCTGGTCACTAATCCGTATTATCCGGCAATCCTGTACGTCGGCACGCTGACCGGCGTTTACACCAGCACGGACGGCGGCCAGACATGGAGTGCCAGCAGCCAGGGTCCGGCCAACATCTCGGTCAACCAACTGGCGTGGTTCGATACCTCGAACCCCGACCAACCCGTGCTGCTGGCCGCCACCGACGGACGCGGCGCCTGGCTCGGCTCGCCGGCCTACAACCCGACGCCGACACTGACCTCGCTCAGTCCGAATCAGCTCACCCTGGACGCGAGCGCCAGCGTGGTCACGCTCAATGGCAACAGCTTTGTCGGCAACAGCAGCGTGAGCCTGGATGGCGCGCCGCTGGCCGACACCTACCAGTCCGCGACGCAACTGCAAGTGACCATCCCGGCGGCGACGCTGGCGGTCGCCGGCACGCATACGCTGACGGTGAGTAACCCGATCCCTGGAGGCGGTATCTCTGCCGGAGCCAGCTTCACCGTGGTTTATCCGGTGCCCACGGTGGGATCGTTGTCGCCGTCAACGACGCTCATGGGTGGCGCGGCATTCACTCTGACTGTCAGTGGCAGCGGCTTCCAGCCGGTCTCCGTCGTGCAGTGGAACGGCAGCGCACTGAGCACCAGCTACGTGTCCGCCACCACGCTCACCGCCAGCGTGCCGGCAACCGATCTGGCCAGCGGCGGCAACGCCACCGTGTCGGTGGTGACGCCGGCACCCGGCGGCGGCAGCGCGAGCGCGCCGTTCGCGGTTGATTACCCGGTTCCGGTACTCGGTGCGATCTCGCCGACCTCGGCGCAAGTCGGTGCCAGCAGCGCGACGATCGCCGCAACCGGCAGCAACTTCGTGCCAGCCTCGTCCATCGACTGGAATGGCACGCCGCTGCCCACCAACTATGTGTCCGCCACGCAGTTGAGCGCAACGATTCCCGCCAGCGACATTGTCTCTGCTGGAAACTTCGCGGTAACGGTGGCAAGCCCCACACCCGGTGGCGGCACCTCGTCGGCGATCACCTTCGTTGTCTCAGCGCCAGCCAACGCGCCCGCTGCTGGCGGAGGTGGCGGCGGCGGCTTGGGCATGTTCAGTCTGCTGCTGCTGACCGGTTTGAATTTGCCTCTGCTGGTGGCAAGACGAAGCCGCCGTACATGTTAAGCCTGATTTGCCCTAAATCTCATCTTCCGGCCCATATAGCAGGTCGCCGTGAAGTATGGTGAACCAAAAAAATATGCAGCTTCCACCCTACATACCTTTCGCCCACAACTGGAGATCCTCATGCGTCTTCTGATCGCCCTCATCTTGCCCTGGCTGACGTTCTTCACAATCGGCCGACCACTGGCGGGCCTTGTCTGCCTGCTGCTTCAGCTCAGCTTGATCGGCTGGCTGCCCGCCACCATCTGGGCTGTCTATGCGCTCAGCCAGTACAAAACGGATCAAAAAATCAAGGCAGCGTCGAGCAATTTTCATAATTAAAGAATAACCCTACTCAGAAACAGCATTCCACAAGAAAAGGAGGAAGAGCGTGAGCTACATTGAGCAAAATCTTTTGAATGGCGAAAGCATACTCTATCGCAGCAAATTACACTGGGTAATTTTTCTTTCGCCTGTAATTTGGTTCATCGCTGCAATAATTTTATTCAGCAATGGCGGCGGTGCTGCCGCGATTGGTGGTTTATTCTTCCTAATTGCAGTAATCACAGGAATTGCGTCATTTATTCGCTACACGACGTCTGAATTCGGAATAACAAACAACCGCGTCATCGTAAAAACTGGCTTTATACGCAGAACTTCACTTGAGGTATTGCTCACCAAGGTTGAAGGTATTCAAGTGAATCAAGACATTTTTGGAAGAATTCTGGGCTTTGGTTCCATTACGGTAATCGGTACAGGTGGTACAAGAGATCCGTTTCATAGAATAGATGCCCCACTTGAGTTTAGAAAAAAGGCGCAAGAGCGGATTGCAGCCGTTCAAGATTCAAAATAATTAAAAGTGCAGAGCGGCAACTGATGCACTGCCGTGACTGACATCGCACACTCAGAGAAACATCCGTCGCCATTGCAGATTCGTGAGGGCGATGCGTTTTTTGCAGTGCGAACAGCAACCGCACCGATTAAAATGAGCTATCGAAGGAGACAGAGCATGCGCAAGATCAGATCCATCAATATCAAAGTTACGATTGCACTCTGCGCGTTGGCACTTGCTGGATGCAGTAAATCATCACCAAGTGCATCCAACTTCCAGGCTGCCATCCAGCGTCGTTTCGACACGCATGATCCAAAGTGCATGCTCTATACCAACTACCCGCATGACATTACATCGCTCGACTTCGGCAATGGGACGGATGAGAGCCATGTGCTTGCCCAGATGGGCCATGCGCTTGCCCATGCCGGTTTGTTTAGCTTAACAGTCTACAAGGTGCAGCCGGCGCAGAAGGCATCTCCAATATGGGCAGCACATCCTGCATGGACATTGTACAACTACAAGTTGACAGCGATGGGCAAACACTACTGGGCTAAGTACAGTGGTATAGAAGGTGGAGGCTGCTTCGGCTTTAAGCGTGAAGTGGTCGCTATCACCAATTACACGAAAGAAGACAGCTCGCACTATGGAGTTGATTTTACGTACAAATACATCGTTCCGGTGTGGGCAAAACAACCAAAGATCATCAACGTGGCCAGCAGCCATCCTTCGGATTTCCAGCGTTATTCGGAATACCTGAAATCACACGAAAAACCGATTAAGAAAACCGCTGACTTGACACTGACGCACAATGGATGGAGGGCGGAATTCATGGACATGCGCTTCTGAGCCAGCAGAAGGAAGGCACATGCTGTTGTAGCGCGGTCCATCGCGGTCTTTGACTTGCGGAGTCGGAACACCTGCCGCCTCGGCAAAGACCGGCAGCGGCTGGTAACGGGCGACCTGATTCGCCCTGATCCTCAGCCTGGCGTTCGCAGTAGGGATACGGATTGCTCCGTACCCCCTGCACAGATCCGAGCAAGCGCAATTCACGCACTCGGCTCCCACCTTGGGTGTTTGACGTCAAAACGCTGGTTCGGCCAAGGATGAAGAATGACGGCTTTGGGGATCCAGTCGACCGCGAGCTGCTTCATTCGCGCCCACACCACCCGACCCTTCTGACTGCGCCGCGAGAGCGAGCGCTTCCAGGCCGCGATGACGTGATTGCGAAACGCACCGATCGCCCATGTGTTGGTGGGCACCGCATGATAGGCAAAGTAGCCCCGAACGACTTGCTGCAGCCAGTGCCCCTGCTCCGGAATGCTCTGGTGCATGCGCTTGCGCAGTTCCGCCTTGACGCGCGCGAGCGTCACCCGCATGCGATCAGCCCGTGTCTTCCGATGGATCAGGAAGCCCCCTTTGCGTGATCGACCGCAGATGAGAGTGAAGCCCAGGAACGTGAAGGTTTCCGGTTTCTTATCGCCGCGCTGCTTGCGTCGAGCCGCCGCATGACGGCCAAACTCGATCAGCTTGGTTTTCTCCGGATGGAGTGCGAGCGAGAACGCTGCGAGCCTATCGCGCACCTCCTGCAAATAGCGTTGCGCATCGGCTTCATGCTCGAACCCCAGGACCCCGTCATCCGCAAAGCGGACGACCACCATATCTCCGGTGGCATGGCGCGCACGCCACTGTTGCGTCCAAAGGTCCAGCACATAGTGCAAGTAAACGTTGGCCAGCAGTGGTGAGATCGTTGCCCCCTGTGGGGTTCCTCCCTCGTCCACCGTCAAGACTCCGTCTTCCAGCACGCCGGCGTTCAGCCACTTGCGTATCAGTCGCAAAACTCGCTGGTCGGCAATCCGGTGCTCCATAAAACGGAGTAGCCAATCATGTCCGACCGTCCCAAAGAAGTTTTGGACGTCCAGATCCAAAACATAATTCACCCTCCTGCGCTCGATCCCTACAATCAGCGCGTCCAGCGCGTCATGCTGGCTGCGTCCGGGTCGAAACCCGTACGAGAATCCGAGGAAGTCTTCCTCATAGATCGATTGCAGTACCGCCACCACCGCACGTTGAACGATTTTGTCCTCCAACGCGGCGATGCCAAGCGGCCGTAGCCGCCCATCCGCTTTGGGGATGTACGTGCGTCGGCTCGGCTGCGCCCGGTAGGCCCCTCGATGAACCCGATCATGCAGATCCTGAAGGTGCGCTTCCAGGTTCGCTTCGTAGCTTCCCCATGTCACCCCGTCTACGCCGGGTGCCGCCTTGCGCTTGATCGCGTAAAACGACACCCGCAGCAAATCGATCGTGACGTGGTGTAGCAACGCGGTGAATCGCTCCTTCTTCTTGGCTCTTGCTGTTTGACGTACGCGAGCCAGCGCCTGGGACACGTTCATCCGGCTCTGCGTCCGGTCCGTGCTTTGCTGGTCCACGTTTCCCTCGGTCCCTGTCCTTCGCTCCATCGACTCCGCAGCCCCAGTGACGGCAGCCTTGTTCGTCGGCTTCATCGCTACTTCGACAGGGTCAGACTTCTGGGTTCCGTGCATCATCGGCTACGACTCCTCGTCTTCCCGATGCGGACCGGCGTGTTCTCCTCCGGCCAGAACCCAGATCTCCCGGTTCCCGTACAAGGTGCGTCTGCACATGCCAGGGTCTTCGGCCTCGCCAGGTCGATCTGGAGCTTGCCATGACGCTCCCGCTCGTATTGCCTTCCACCATGCGAAAAGTGTCGGCACCTGGGACCACAATCTTTCGAGACTCAATGGCTGGCCTATGCAATCCCCTGTCAACGCTTCGCCACAGCCCTCGCGGGCTGCCACGCATGACTCGGGGCTACGGTAGTTGGCTAAACTTTCCATACGGTGGACTTTCACCACTTACACCTTGCCGGTTTTACCGGCGCACTCGCGTGATTTGCGACGCCGGCGGGTGACGATTGACGCCCTCTCCACCGAGGGCACCATCATGTCGATCAACCTCATTCAGTTCCAGCAAGGTCTGTCGATGGTCGAGTTCATGCAGCAGTACGGCACCGAAGCCAAAGCCTACCGCGCCTTGTACAAGGCACGCTGGCCGCACGGCTTCCGTTGCCCGGTCTGCGATGACCGCCGGCGCTCCCGTTTCCGCCGTGGCCGGCAGGTCTACTACCAGTGCCGCAGCTGCCGGCACCAGACCACCATGCTCAGCGGCACGATCTTCGAAGCCACCAAGCTGCCGCTGCGCACCTGGCTGTTGGCCATCCACCTGTTGACCGCAACCAAGACCAACATGGCGGCCCTGGAGTTGAAGCGCCATCTGGGCGTGGACTACAAAGCCGCCTGGCGGATCAAGCACAAGGTGATGCAGGCGATGGCTGCGCGCGAGGCGCCGCGCCAGCTGTCGGGCTTCGTGCAGATCGATGATGCCTACCTGGGCGGAGAGCGCAACGGCGGCAAGCCGGGGCGAGGCTCGGAGAACAAGCAGGCGTTCCTGATCGCGGTGCAGACCGACGCGGCGCTCGAGCATCCGACCTATGCAGTCATCGAACCGGTGCGCAGCTTCGACGATGCCAGCATCAAGGACTGGCAGTCGCGCCATCTGGCGCCGGACGCCGAGGTCTACAGCGACGGCTTGTTCTGTTTCCGTCGCTTCGCCGACGCCGGGCACGCGCACACGGTGCTGGAGACCGGCGGCGGTCGCGCCGCCTGCGAGGCGCAAGGCGCGCGCTGGGTCAACGTGCTGCTGAGCAACGTCAAGCGCGCCATCAGCGGCAGCTACCACGCGATCCGGCAAGGCAAGTACGCGCGCCTGTATCTGGCGGAAGCCGCGTATCGCTTCAACCGCCGATTTGACCTGCGCGCATTGCTGCCGCGACTGGCGCGTGCCATGATGCTGTGCAAGCCGCATCCCGAGCCGACCTTGCGCATGGCGAGCAATTTTCATGGCTGAAGATCAGGGCGAATCAGGACGGGCGAAGCGTCCACACATGCCGCTACGCTGCGCCTAGCCGGTACCTCGACCATCGACAGGCCTTGCTGGAACTGGATGAGGTTGAATGAAGTCGCGATGGCTCGTAGGAATGGTGCCGTCCCGCGACGTGCTCACATATCACGCTTGCAATAACTTACGGCCCATTGGTTGCGTCGGGAAAATCTCGCGGAAGCCATGAAAGGCGCGGCAACTGGCGGCTAGTCGCGCCTCCATCCACTCATCAAGGCCAACGATGGACCGTAAGCCCCTCAAGGACTACCTCGACGCCATCGAAGCGGCCATGCGTCGCGGCGATGCCACCGAGCACACTCACCGCCCGGCGCTGAAGACGCTGATCGAGGCGCTGGCCGGGCCAGGACTGTTAGCCCTCGCCCACAAGCCGCGCCTCGCATCGACACTGCCGCACGACGATCTCAACCGGCACCTGCACGGCCCTGCGCACGCCATGCCGATACTGCGTGCCGACCAGATCCACGCGCACAGCTGGCGCCGCCTTGCCTGCGCCTGCCGCAATCGCCGCGTCATGCATCCTGCACGCGATCGTGTGCAGCAACATCGGCACATCGTCTGCAATCGCGCGTGATACAAATATCCCGCGCCCAGCCGCCAGTTGCCCAGGCACATGGACCATCTCGCCGATCTCTGGAGCATCGGCCGGCTGGATGAGGCCGCCGACGAGCGCGCGTATCTGCCGGTTCATGGATCACCTCGCCGCATCTGCGATTTCGATCGCAAGTCGCACTGCCGCTGCCCGCGTAGTGCACTTGTGTCGCTTCGCGATGCGGTCCAGCGCCGCGTCGTGCGCAGCGTCGAGCACAATGTTGTGCAGCAGCGCCGCGCCACTTTTCAGATAGCGTGCCGTGCGTGCAGCATCCCGTGCCCGGATTCGCGCCAGCTCTGCGGCGGCATCGACGCCGCCACCCTTGCCTTTGCTTTTGCCAGCGCTCACGGCTGCATCCCCTCTGCGCGCTCGATCTGCGCCGCTTGTGCTTGGTACTGCGCAGCCAGCGCCTGTGCCCGAGCCAGCGTCATCGCCGGCGTCGGCTTGCCTGCGACCTGAGCCTGCGCGATCGACATGAAAGGCGTATCCATCGTCAGCGCGACAGGCGCGATCTCGTTGTAGAGCGCTATGGAGGCCGTCAGCGCGGCGGCGTAGAGCAGCAGCATTTTCATGGTTGCGTCCTCAAGTGTCAGTTGCCGGCTGGACGCCGGTGCTCGTGATTGAGCCTGGAACCAGGTTACCGCCATGACATCACTATCGCAATACTTAGCGCAAGGTATTTTTGTGATCGGCGTCACGCTTCCAGCATCCCGCCGGCCTCGACCCCTATCGCTACTCGCCTGCTTTCTGTATAACCCGCGACCCGCTCAGCGTATGGACGTCCAGACGTCCAAACGCAGAGCCATACAGAGTGATGCACTCGCGCCGCGCCAGTCTTGACCCTGAAGCTTCTTGACCCCCGCTGCGCCAGCGCGGCGGGGTCTCGTGATGGCGGCTGCCCCGCCGCCTGGCGCCCGGGCAGCGCGGTGGTGTGGGGTTGCCGGAGAGGTGCCACCGTCACCCCTCCTTTCCGGCCGCTGTTGGCCGGCGCGGGATGCGCCGCCGGGGATGAACCGGCAGGGATGCCGGCAACGAGGCCATGGATGGCCCAGCGCGGCGGGACCGGCGCGCAAGCCGTCAGGCAGGATGCCCCGCGGCGGAACTGCCGCCGCGGGTGGTCCAGCTCCAGTCAGTCCTCCGTTTCGGTGGCGGCCGGCTTGCCGGCCTTCAGGATCTTGTCCACCGCGCCCAGCACGCGGCGCGCGTGCTTGTCCGTGAACGTGTCGGCATTGCAGCCGCTGCCGGCGAGCCAGTCCTGCACGTAGCCACGGGCTTCCGCGAGGCCCGGCAGGTCCAGCACCGCGCAGCACAGATAGGCCACGCTCTCGGCCTCGACCTCGGCCAGGTCGCGGGTCAGTTCGGCGGCATCCTCGATGCGCGCCTGTTCGCTGTGCAGCAGGCAATGCGCGATCTCGTGGAACAAGGTCTTGGCCGGGTTCATCGCCAGCGGCGATACCGCCACGCGGCGGGCTTCCGGCTTGGCGTAGCCCTGCACGTTGCCGTTGAAGTGCGCGAAGTCCTCGCACGTGATTTCCAGCGCAGCCAGCGCGCGGTCGGCGTTCCAGTCCGGCGTGATGATCTCGATCGCCTTCTGCTCGGCTCCCGCCAGGGGCTCGGTGTGGTGCAGCGCGAACCAGTTGCGCCGCACCACGAACAGCACGCGGATCTTGCCTTCGCCTTCGGCCTGCGGGTCGTTTTCCGGCTGGGTGTCGGTCTTGGCCTTCACGGTGACGGGCATGCTCATCGCCAGCGCCTTGCTGCCCTTCTTCACCACGCGGCCGAGTTCCTGCCAGCGGTGAAAGCTCGCGATCGGGGCCAGCGGCTCGCCACGCGCCCACAACTGCCCCGCAACCCACAGCGCATTGCCGAAGCTGTAGGCATGAAACAAGGAATAGGCCTTGCTGATGCGGCCGGGCTCGGTCAGGGCTTGGTGCAAGAGCGCCAGGAAGTCCGGGCCTTTCTGCTTGCCTTCTTGCTTCTCCACCCGCTGCTCGCTGGTGAGTCCCTCGATCTGGATCTGGCTGTGACTCGTCGCCGCCGTGGCGGGGGTGGTCGTCTGCTGCGCGGTGTTCATGGTCTTGCCTCCGGTTGTGGTTGTTGCTGCTCGCTGGAGCCGCCCTCACCCGCGCGTGAGGCGGCCCGGACCCCGCAGGGGCGAGCAGGCAACGGGCATGACAGAGCGCAGCGACCCGAAGGGCTGGCGTGACGGATGCAGGCGAGGGGCAATGATCGGGGGCGGCTCCGGCGGGCAGTGGCACAGCCGGTGCGGAACACCGCGGCAGACGCCCGCCGGGGCGGCCGTCTAGCAAGGCGAAGGGCTTTGGGCGCTCAGTCGGGATACCTATTTGCTCGCCCGTTCGCAGTAGGGATACGGATTGCTCCGTACCCCCTGCACAGATCCGAGCAAGCGCAATTCACGCACTCGGCTCCCACCTTTTTTGCTCGCGCTTGCCCATACCGGAGTGACAGAGCCGCAACCTGCGAACATCATCTTGGATTTGGCGACGGCCACATATGGCGTGCGCTTCCCCAACAAGAATCTACCGCAAGTCGTTCTGAACGCCCTGCGTGATGCCGGCTATGCGACTCAATGGCATGGCTTCCATTGATTTGGACTGGACCACGCAATCCGCTGCGCCATCGCCGTGCCATCCAGCGCATGGCTCATGAGCTCCGTTATCGGGGTGTAGACCACTTCAATTTTGCCGTTGACGAACGCTTGGACGTAACCGTCGCCCAGCGCCCCGCAGACATGCTGGCCAATCTGCTCCGTTGCAGCAATCCGGGCCTCCCTGGCCTGTTCGGCAGCGAGCCCGGCCGAGTTTATATCGTACGTAGCTGCCCGAATCCCAGGAAACCCCAATTGCCGCTGCGCCCGATCAATGCTTGCCATGGATGCGGCACCAACGAACGCCATCCGCAATGTGTAGTGGTCGAAGAACTTGAGCACGGGCACCGATGGCGCATCCTGAGTGACTGACAGCACAAAAAACATGGCTCCAGACGCAAAGCACATCAGTCTTGCATTTCCTGCGCCGTCCTTCAGGTTGGGCCCAACGAGACGGTTACCCAAAAAGACGCGTCCGCCCAATCGTGTGCAATACCGCAATGCAATTCGGTGCAGATCCCTTGCCACGTCCCATTTTTCATCAGCGTACTGCGATTTCTCGGTTGCGTCCCTGAAGTAATAGACCTCGGCAATTCTATGCCTGACATCGATCGAGCAGCCTGTTACGCCACTTGGCATGCCCTGATTGGTTTGTGTCAATGACGCGCTACCATAGTTCGGCTGCTCGTTGAGATAGTTTGAGAAGCTCGCGCACCGCTGTTCCGTAGCCGCATTGGTAAAGCCAACGACCTTGGCCTGCGGGCGGTCGATCTTTGGAGTAATCGCCATACACCCCGCGAACATGGCGCAGATCGCGGCAATTGCCATTGGTCGAATAAGTGATTTGAAGCGCATCGAGATGTCCTCCTTGATGTTGAGATCAGTTCGTTTTTGCATCTGCCAAGCGCCGCAAACCCTGTAACCATGCGGCGCGTGGATATTTCGCAGGGGCGACTATATACACTTGGCGCTGGATTAGTCGCACTCGATGCGCGGCCGCGTCGGGTACACCCCGAACGGCAACTCGCCGACATGCGGTCGCGTCTCGCGCCACGCGCCCGCGCTGACGATGGCGCGATAGATGCCTTCGTAGTTCGTCCGCACGCTGACGCGCTGGCCGTGTGCTCCGATCAGCGCGGTCCGCACATGCGGCATCGGCCCGTCCGCGACCGCGGCGTCATCGCTGTAGACCGCGCCCTCGACTTCGCAGCGACCGCCGGCAACAGGACGCACAAGCGGCTTGATTGCAATTGCGCGAATGAACTCCATGCTCGGCGTGCTGACCACGACGGTTTGAAGCGGGACGGGGATCAGCGAGCCAGTGACGACGCGTTGCGTCGCAGGTGCGGCGCTGGCGCCGGCCGCGGCGAGGATCATCGCCAGCGCAAAGGCGATGCGGTTGATGTTGTTGCTGAGGTTCATGGTTCGTTCTCCTCGGGCCGCGAAGTGCGGCCCTTCACCTATCCGGCCCTCGAGCGCAAATAAACCCCCGCCGCACCCGAGTGCCCCGGCGTTGCGCCGGGGCGTCCGTGTCTGTCTGTCAGTCGTCACGCGGAACCATGCCGAACGGCTCGCCCGCCGCGAGAGCTGAATCAGCGTCGAGACCTTGTGCGTCGAGATGTGAGCGCACAGCGCACAAGGCTTGCTGCCGCACGATTTCGATGTCGAGCCAAAGTGCTAGATCCGACCGCGGCGCGTCGGCGATCATCGACGCGATGTCTTGCGCTGTGTAGATCGCGCCGAGGCGCACGGCATGACGCGCCATGCGCTCGAGCGCGAGCCTGCGCCGCAACGCGGCGTGCTCGTCGTCAGCATCATCGTCAACGCGGTCAGGCAATGCAGCTGCAACGTCGTCATCGGTGATGTCGGATTTGATTGCAGCGACCTGACGCGCGACGGCGGCGACGATGGCCTCGGCCTCGGCGCGGCGAATCAGCGAACGATCGCAAAGGCGCCAAAACGGCGCACCGTGTTTTGAGTCGAGAAACTGAGCGGAGTTTGCGTACAACATGGCAGCGGTCCTCGATCAGGTCAGTTCAGCGGCAGGACACGTGCAGCACCGCCCCAGCCGCCAGCGCCAACGATCTCGACTGACTCGCCGACACTGAGCGGCTGCGCCGCGCTCGCGGCCTGGGTGATCGCTTCGGTGCAGCCATAGCTGCCGGTGCAGCCAGCGATGCGGACGGTGATTTGCAGCGCGGGCTGGCTGTACACGTGCTGCGTCGCGATCGCCCCGCCGACGCCGCCGGCCAGAGCACCGGCAACGGTTGCCAACGTCTTGCCGTTGCCGCCCCCGACTTGGTGGCCGAGCAGACCGCCGAGACCGGCGCCAAGCGCGGTGCCGATGCCCGATTCCGTGCCCGATGCGCGCACGGTGACGGGCACGATCGCGAGGATCGTGCCTGTCTGGACCTGCTGCACCTGCTGCATTTGCTGGCCAGCGTAGGTCGTCGGGGCGTACTGCGACGGCGAAGTGAGGCCGGGCGGAAGGCTGGCGCAGCCAGCAAGTGCAACGGCCAGCGCAGCGGCGATCAAGGTGGTGCGTGTGATGTTCATGCTGATTACTCCCAGGCCGCAGGATTGCGGCTCTTCACCTCTACGGCCCTCCACACCGAATAAACCCCGCCCAGCACGCAAGTCACAGCACCAGCGGGACCGCGCAGATCGCGGCGGCTGCACCGCAGGCGGCAGCGCCGATCGCCAGCCATGCGCGATGATCGTCCGGCCACACGAGCGCGCTACGCGCGACGAGCACGGCAATGCCAGCGGCGATGCAAGCGGCAGTGAGCGCGAGAGGATCGAGCACCGGCAGCGCGATCGTGTGCAGCAGCGCGTACAGCGGGATCGCGACCGCGGCGACAACAGACCACAGGCGCTGCGAGTCCGCGCCCGAGCCATGACGGCTCGCGGCGATGCCTGCCGCGCTTGCGACAGCAGCGGCAAGAGCGATGCGCGCAGGGCGGTCAGCCACGCTAGCGAATTGCAGGGCAAGCGCAGCGGCGGGCCAGGCGAGCAGAGTCAGATCGAGTTTGATCAACGCGCGCAGGCCGCTGCCGATTCCGTTTTTCGACGCGCCGATGAACTCAATCGCGGCGACGACGACGGCAAAAGACCACGCGGCAGGCGCGGGCAGGACGGCGGCGAAAAGCCAGGCAGCGGCGAAATAAATCAGAACGGTGACGAGGATCGTGAATAGCGTTTTCATGGCCGTATCACTCCTGTTCCTGTTCGGGTTCGGGGTCATCGCGGGCTGGGCGGTCTGACCAGATGTCGTCCAGCACGTCTGGATCGCCCGGCGCGAGTTCGGCGGGCTGCGTCGGCGTGAGTGCTGGCGTCTGCGCAGGCGCAGGCGCTGCTGCGGGCGCTTTGGGCAGCGTGCCGCGGGACCAGACAGGGCACGGCGCGGCGTGTTCTGCGCGTGCCGCGCGGCGCGGGCCGCTATTGGCGATGACACGGCCGACGATGCTTTCGATGTTGACCAACATTTCGATGTCGACCGTCTGGTCACGCAGACGCGTGACGCTCAGGCCCGCGATTTCTGACGTTGCCATGACGGCGAGGCCAGTGTCTGTGCCAGAGGTTTTGCCCTGGACTGCACCGCCGTCGACGGTGCCCTGAAGGCGGCGAATTTCGCGCTTACCCAAGCTTTCGATGATCTGCGTCGCCGATGCCGGCGATGAGCGCAAATACACGCGCGTGCTCTGCATATTCAACATCGGCTCGGCCTGGTCTTTGCCAACCAGCGCAGCAAGTTGCGCGGCGTCTTGTAGTGCCAGGATCACGCGCACGCCACGGCAGCGACCGACTTCCTCAATCGTCTGGATCGCCTGTAAGCCACCGGCGCCCAACTGTTTGCCCTCATCGATCACGACCCACATTCCGTCGTCGTCGTCCGAGGATTTTTCAGGCGGCAACGCGCTCGCGACTGTTGCCGTAACAGCGGAGAGCATCGCGCCGAAAATGTCCCTCGCGGCCTGCGCGTAGAGCGGGCTGTTGTTGAGGATCGCGATGCGGATGTCAGCATGCGCGGTGCCCGCGATCCACTTGCGCAGCGAGAACCGCGGCGAATCAGGCTTGCCAGCATCGACAGCGGCAAGCTGCATGATCAGCCGGCTGGCATTGCTGAGTGTCGAGATCGTATCGCGCTCGGCTTTCGTTAGTTCGATCGAGCCGCGTGATGGCGCGAACACGCTCGGGAATGACCCCGTCACGAGCGGGTCACCAGTCGCCGCCTTTTGTATCAGCGCAACGGGATCGGCGGCGAGGTCTGCTGCGATTTGCGACCACGTCCAGCCGTTGCCAGCGACAAGCCGCGCCTTGATCAATCCGCCGAGAACGTTCGCCGCGCCGACATGAAAATGCTTGTTTTGACCGGAGTCAGCGACGCCGCAGATCGATGCCGAAAACTCTTCCGCGAGCGCTGCACTGTCAATATCCGCAGCGGCATCCCAGATCGCCGAACGCGCATCCCACGGCCCAAGCAGCACAGTGGTGGCGGGGTCGTAATAGATCGAGGTGAAATCGCCTTTGGGGTCGTGCAGCAACACGCGCGACCCGGCGCGCGCCAGCGCTTGATCGACTGCCGGCAACATCACCGATGCTGTCTTGCCCGCGCCTGACAGGCCACGCACAAGTGTGTGCTCAGTTTCGCGGCTCCGGCTCAATTCCACGCCGCCGATCGTCAAGCCTGGCCGTTTGCCCGCACGCTGCGCATGACTCATGCGCGGGCGCTCGATTTTCCGCAACGCCCTTGCCGCGCGCATCAGATCCGCGATGTAGCGGATGCCCGACACGTGTTGCTCAGATTCCTGCCGCGTAGCAAGCCATGCGCCGGCAAGCGCGCCCGCAAAACCAAGCGACCACAGCGCGGCATGCGCGAGCCGCGCCAGCGGCGGCGCGGCGTCAGCGCGCAGGATGAAAAAGCCCCAGCCGTCTTGCTGGGCACCGGCGAGCAGCAGCAGCGGCAAACCGCTGCTGTAGCCGACCAGCGTACCAGTGATCGCGCCGATCAGGACTTCTTCTGGTCGAACGCGAAGTTTCACGGCGTCATCCCCTTGGCCTTGGCAGCGGGCCAACTCGGAACAAGCACAGCAGGCGTGCCGCTGTCCGGCGCACGCGCATATACAGTGACGTCCGCTGGCTGCGATCCAGCGCCAGCCGATGCCGGCGCGATCACTGTGACCTGCACGATGTGCCACCCCGGCGCCAGCGCAACGCTGCCCGCTGCGGTGCTCGTCGGCAGCGAACACATCCCCATCCAGCCGCACGCGCGGGTGGCGCTGGCGATCGGCTGCGCGACGCCATCAACGCGCATCGCTGCTGATTGCGTCGGCCCGCCTGAAACTGACATTGCGAGCGTGTACGCGCCCGCCACCGGCGCCTGAATCCATCCGCTCCACCTCACCCGCGCATAGCCCGTGGTCGGGGCAACAGCGCGCAGCGCGGCAGGCGCAACGGTCGAGAAACTGCTCGTCGGCGCATGCACGATTGCATCGCCCAGGTCGATCCACGGCCCAGCCGCCGCCCCGCTCGCCAGCGCGATCTGCGCATGCGCAACCCGCATCGTGCCGCCCGGCTGCTGAGCCGGCAGCAAGATCGGACCGGCCGGCTGGGCCGGTGCAGTGGCCGGCTCGGCCGCTACATGCGGTGTGCCCGGCGCTACTGCTGGGCGAGACGCCGGCGCGGGCGCGATGCGCGGCGCGGGCGCGGGCGCGGGCGTGGCTTGGTGCGCGGGGTGCGACGTGAACAGGCCCGTGATCACCGACAAGGCCATCGCGAACGCGACGACGACGCCGGCCCAACGTACCAAGTGCAGACTGTGCCGCCCGCCGGTATTGAAAATGCTCATGAGTGCAATCCTCCGGCGCGCGAAGTGCGGCCCTTCAATGGATACGGCCCTCCGGGCGGAGAAAACCCCGCCCGGTGGCGAGCGTGGTTACATGCCGTACTCGTACTCCGGGCCGCCTTGGTCGTGGTCGTGCGCGACGTGGTCGGCGGGGGTGGGGTCGGGCGACCCGGTGACGTCGAGATCGGGGGCGATGTCGTGCGCAGCGGTTTTGTCGAGCTGGACGCCGGACTGGCGGGCAGCTTTGTCGAGGTCTTGCGTGTAGATCGTCACGTCGTCCCTGGCGCGAGTGACGTTGACGTATGACTCGCGAGCGCTGTGCGCGCCGCTTTCGACGTTGTGGTGGACAAGGACGCGATCGACAGTCAGGCCCTGCGCGGAGTGCGATGTCAACGCGTAGGCATGCTCGAGTTTTTGCGCGCTATGCGCGTCGAGCTGGATACGCTCGCCGATTGCGGTGCGGAGATGGATGCGGTCTGCGGTGACGCGCTCCACGATCGCAGATGCGCCATTCCTGACTTTCAGACCGGGTTCAAGCGGATGGTCGGCACGCTCCGCGCGGTGATTTTCCGTCCAGCGCAAGCGGTCGCCTGGCGCGATCGCGCGGGCTTCGCGATCGTAGGCTTGCAACTTGATTTGCTCGGGATTGATGCTGCGCGTGCGGCCCTCAGCATCGACCAGCGTGAGCGTGTTGCCGTTGACATCGGCAACCGTCCAGCGGCTGCCGCGTGCGAGCTGATCACGCTTGTAGTCAGCGCCAACCTCGACGACCTGACCGACTGTATAACTCTCTGCGCGGCGTGCTTCTTGGGCAGTCAGATCAGCCTTGCGCAGGACAGAAATTTCCACGCCTGCGCCGAGTTCACCGCGCGATTGAAGCTGCTCGCGAATGGCGGAGTTGAGTGACTGGCGATCGGCATTAGTGCTCGTGAGCACGAGTGTTTTCGCGCGAGCGTCGGGCGAGAGCGCGGCATAGTCAGCCGCGAGTTTCTGGATCACGGCGCTGTTGTCTGCACGGGCTGCGGCGCGCTTGTCGTCGCGTGTAGCGTCAGCAGGCAATGCCGATTGTGCCGCGCGGATTTCGACGGCGGGGAGTTTGCGGATCGCCTCTGCGTGCCCGCCCGCGAGAATCGTGCTGACCGCGGCTTTGGCGTGGTCCGTGCGCTGGCGGCGAATCGATGCCTTGCCGAGTTGCGCCGTGGGCATGTGTTGCTGACTGCGCTCGAATGCGCGGCCAGACTCCACGCTTTGGTGCTGGTGTTTGTCGCCGAGGAAAACCGTGCGGGCGCCTGCAACTTCGGTCGATCGGATCGCGTCCAGATACTGGCGCTGTCCGCTCTGCGAGGCCTCGTCCATGATTCGCAGTTCGCGCACCACGGCGGGAACGCGCTCGCCGCGATTGATGCGCTCCTGGGCAACCTGGCGCTCGGCGAGGATATGCGCAGCGGTGGTGGTGGTCTGGATCCCGCTCTCGCGTTGCATCGTCGCCGCCTGTTCGCTGCCGTTGCTGTGGCCGATGACTTTCCAGCCGGCGGATTCCGCAGCTTCGCGAACAAAAGCAAGTAGTGTGGTTTTTCCTGTGCCGGCCAAGCCCTGGACGCCCTGGAAGCGGTCGCTGCCGCAAAGAATCATTTGCGCGGCCTGGCGCTGTTCGCTGGACAAAGTGAAGCCTCTTGACCCCTCGAACCGCTCAAGAGCGTGCGCGAACTGGCGCTTGGTCAACACGGCTGCGTGATCGCCACGCCCGGCATCAAGCCGCTGCGCGGTTTCGCGCTCAGACTCGAGCGCGGCGCGGGTCGTCAGGCGATCATCCGCGCCACGGATCAACGTGCCGCTGATCTCGGCGTCGGCCAGGGCGGACTCGATCTCGCGCCATTCCACGCGCCCGGCGGCGAACCTCGCCGCCTCACGGTGCAGATCCTGCTGGCGGAAAACCGCCTCCCGCTCGCCCAAGTGCGCCGCGGCCTGCTTGACGGACTCGCTCGCGATGGCCGCAGCATCCCAGCCGGCGGCGACACTATCTATATGTGCGCTGCGCACAGCAGGCTGGATGCCAAGCGCCTGCGCCTGGGCAGTCCAGCGTTCTGCATGGGCTGCGCGCGTTTCAGGCGCGTTTTTGTCGGCGCGGGTCGCCAGCGCAGCGACCTGCCGGCTCTCCGCGGATGACGTTGCGCGGGTCTGACCGCGGGCCGCCAGGGCGGCTTCGATTTCCTTTGATCGCGTCGAGAAGTCCCGGAGTTGGTCCGGGGTGTAGTCCGCGATTTCCACGCGCCCATCTTTGTCATGGCGAACGCCATAGCCCAGCCGCTGCAATTCGTGACTTAACGTGTTGTGGTAGACCGCATCCGCCGCCCGCCGATATTCAAGCAGCTTCTCATTCGATACGCTGCGCGCAATGCCTTTTTCATCCAGCGTGACGTTCGAGATAATCAGGTGCGTGTGCTTTTGCGGGTCGCCCGCGCGTGATGCGACGTGATCGAATGCCGCTGCGGTCAGGTTTCCGGTTTTGACGTATTGCCCGCCAGCCCGCGCCTGCGCGGCATTACGCTCAAGATAAGCCATGACCGCCTGCACGGCTTTTGCATGGGCAGCATCCACGTCTTTGCGGTCGTGCACGAGAATTTCGAGGCTGACCGATTTAGGCGCGGAAACAGTCAGGTCCCAGCCGGCGCGATGCTGCCATTCGCCGCCGCGCTGAATACCAAGACGACGCTCGCCGTTGGCGTCATGAATAATGCCGTCAAGCTGCTTTAGCAGTGCCTCGCGGCCAACTTCGCCGCGCAGGCCTTGCAGAGCGGAACCTGCGCCCAGCCAACGCGAAGGAACGCGGCCCTGGTCCGCGTAGTACTCGGCTGCCTGTTCGGTGCTCGAGTAATACTCGGCGGCGGCGGCGCTGGATTTGATGGCACTGAAACCGATCATGACGTGGTCCTCGTGGCGGGGTTGGCGGTGTTGATGGCGGACTTGACCGACGACGCGATCGCCTTGCCGACCGTGGACAGGTCGTCCCTGATTTCGGCGCGCGTGGGTGCCTGCGCAACGCGCGAGGCGATGTCTGCCAGCTTGGCGGCGACCGCTTCGAGTGCTACATGGTCGAGTGAATTCCGGCGCGCATAAGCGCCCGGCGACATGCCCGCGGCTTCCGCGGCGTCGCGAAGAGCTGCATGCTCGTCGGGGCGCAGGCGGAACTGCACGAGAACTGATCTATTGGTGCGGGGCATGGTTGTAGCTCCAGCGCCGCGAATTTGCGGCCCTCACGACTACGGCCCTTGACGCGCAATAAACCCCCCGCCGCCGTTCAGGGGACTTCAAAAAACGGCTGTATGCGCGAAAAACCCAAGCCCAGCAACGATTCAAGGCGCATGCTGCTGACGAGCTTCAAAGTGGCCCGTATGTCGTTAAAACGGCAGCAGGACGCGGAACGCGGCCACGCGCAGCGATGCGTAATGTGTACCCTGAGTCCGGGGAGCTCTACCCCGGACGGCCAATGTGAGTTTTTGACCGGCTCCGACGGCGGCCATGGATCGGCCGCCGGGTCTGCGTTGGCCTGGTCGCCGCCCTTGCCCCCAGCGCCGTTCCGGCGCCCAGGGACTCCTGGGCGTCTCTCCTGATAGCTGTACCGATAAGTACAGAAACATAGCCAGTCACCAGCACCCACCCCCACGCACCGGTCCCGATCAGGGTATCGATCCAGCCGCTCGGGCCGTCAGCCTTGCTCTTGATTGAGGGGTACAGTCGTCCGCAGGACGTCGCCCGTAGGGCGTTTCTGGCGCGGATGCGCCGGCAAGATCGGGCGTCAGCCCGCGCGTTTCGGGCGTCAGCCCGTACCCGTCGCGGAGCGGCTGCTTGATTGCGGGGTACAGTGATGCTGCGGTGCAATAAGGTATTTTATCCTTCCTTCCTTCTCATATCCTTCCTTCTCATATCCTTCCTTCTGCATACCGGCCCCTCCCGGCCCGCCAGCACCCCTGCCAGACCCGCCAGTCCGCCCATGAAAAGGCCGCGGCTTTCTGGCCGCGGCGCGTGTCTGGGATTATCGGAAAATGCGGTTTCAGGCATTGCCGATTCGATAATCATGCACAGCCTTTCAGAATTTGGCTTCAACAGGAGGGGCGCGGGGCGCCGCGAGGTTGCATGCGGGAAGCAATGCCGAAAAGATGAATAGCCAGAAGCCTGCAAGTCGATTCAGTTTTCCGTTTGCCGTTTTTGAATAGCCATGCGGTCATATCGTCGATTATCTGATCGTCTGAAAGTTTGTTTCTGCGCAGCGAAGCACAAGCGAATTTCAGCGAAGCTGCCCACCGGTCCGACCAGCCCAAAGCAGGATCAGGATCGAGACCAGCAGCAGGAGCGGCAAAGCGAGGCAGAGGAGAGCCGCCCGCCCGTGGGCGGGGCGAGAGGGTTGCGGCAGTCGTTGCGGCCTTGGCGCCCTTGACGGCCCCGGCTTCGGCCAGCAGCACGGCAGACCTCGATCGCGGAGCGGTGGCTGAGCTGTCCAGCAACAACTCGGTCCAACACCCGGTTTTGCCGGGCTTGCGGTTCGTGAAGCCGGCGAGTCGGCCCCATTTTTCACCGCTGCGGCAGTTGTCGTCACCGCCGATCAAGCGCAAAACCAAAGCGTCCTGACACGCTCGGCGCTCGTCCTGCGAGAGGGGCCTGTCGGCGAGCATGCGGATCTGGCAGTTGTCGGGACTTGTGCGTACAACGATGCAAGCGCGGCGCCCGGCCAGCGCCAGCGCCCGAGCCTCGGGCAGGTCGTCGATCAGCAGCCAGGGGTGTGCATGCGCCGGATCAGGCCGAATCAGCACTTGCGCCTGCACGCGCATCTGCGCGCCGCGGGCTTGGCGCAGCAGGGGATCGGGATCGGCGTCAGCAGGCAGCGGCAGGCACTGCATCGCGCCTTGGCGCGGGGTGCCAACATGCGGCAGCAACCCGAGTTGCAGGCCGGCCCCGGCAGGCATCGCAGCGCGCAGGGCGGCGAGCATCGCCGCGGCTTGGGCCATCGGTGGAGTGTGGGTGTGTGTGTTCTTCTTCATGTTTCACCTGATCGGGTTCTGGGTGCTGCTGCGAACGATCCGGCGCGGCGGCCGGTGGCCTTCTCGCCCCGCCCCATGCGGCGGGCGGCTCTCCTCTTAGCTCTTGCTCTTCTGGGCCGGGCCGCATCAAGCGGCTCCGGCCCTGGCCCGGCCGGTCACCGGCCGGGCCTGATCAGCCTTGAAGGGCTGATAGTCCTGATAAAGGGGCCGAAAATCGGGCCGGTGCTCCACGCCATCGGGCCGGTGCTCCACGCCATCGGGCCGGTGCTCCACACCATCGGGCCGGTGCTCCACGCTCGCCGCCTCCTGCGCAGCCGTGCCGGGCCGGTGCACCACGCGCCGAACCCGGTCGTCGTCACCGATGCAGATACCCAGCAGAGCGAGCCGATCAGCGTCGTGACGTATAGCGCGCCGCGCATCGCGCACAGCCTGGCTGCCGCCATCGATCCCCACCGCCTCAAGCAACCCGTCCAGCCGCCATCCGCCCCGTGGTGCTGCGGCATGCGTCAGGACATGCCGGGCTACTGCCTGGCTCACGCCAGAACGCAGTGCGGCGATCGGCGCTGGGTCATACCAGAGCCGCAAGTCGTGCTCGATGAGCATCGTTCCGATCGCGCCGATCTTGACCAGCATCATGCCGCGCTCGCGCGCATTCCCGATGCTACGCAGTGGGTTTGGGCGACGGGTCTTAGCCTCAGCCACCTCGTCGATGAGATGGCCCATGCCGCGCATTGTGTCCGTCTCAATCTCGACGACTGCGGCCATGATCTCGCACAGCAGAATGCGCATGCGTGCACCGCTATAGCCGCACGCGCTGATAGTTCGCCGCACGCGAGCGGGATCTACGAGGAGGAACAGTCCGCCATCCGCCCCGCGCTGCACGCGCTCTGCGCCATGCAGGACGGCCTCGAGGAGGTCCGCGTGGCGCTGACCCAGCCGCCCGCTGACGCGGCATCGACCCCAAGCCGTGGTTTGCCATCCGGCTTCACGCAGTTCAACCGGCCGCTGCGTCGGCTGGTACAGACGTACGCGCGCCGGCGTGCAGGAGGCCGTCGGGATCAGTCCACGGCTTGGCACGCTCGGCGCACCCGCAGTGGGCAGGTCAGAGATCGATTTCATGGTCGCCATCTCCCCGTGCCCCAAGAACAGCATCCACTCCGAACATTTGCGTGGCCGCATCAAGCCCCGTCTGCGGCGCCGGCCGCGCCCGCGCCGCCGCAACCGCCCGCGCCCTGGCCGAAACCGGCGGCGGCATGTCTGGCACCCACCGCAACCCCTGATCGAGCATTGCAATCGTGTGACCCGGCTCGACGCCCCAATGCCTGGATTTCCCCACGATGATCTGCGCTGGGCGCCCTGCGCCCTGCGGCGCCTGGCCTGGCGCAACAGCCGGCCGGTGCAGCAACAGGACCGCATCGGCGTCTTGCTCGATCTGCCCGCTGTCACGCAGATCCGTCACAACCGGCGGCCTTGGTTCTGCCGCTGTCGCTGAGCCACGGTTGAGCTGCGCGAGCACAAGCAAAGCAACGCCGAGCTGCTTTGCGATCTCTGCAAGCATCACGCTTGCAAGCCCGACCTCACGCTCGCGCGTGCCCGCTTCTTCGTCAACGATCTGCTGTAGATAGTCGAGTATCACAACCCCGACTCTCCGCCCGGCATCACGTGATGCGCGCACAGCTTCCGCGATTGCCGCGCGTACCGCGCGGCGCTGCCGGTCTCGGTCGATGATCTTGTAGGGCAGCGATCCGAACTCCACGATGCCATCCGCGATCGACACGCTGTCGCGCTCGTCTCTCCAAAAATGCGGGTCGTGAAGGGGTGTGCCAGCCGCAATTGCTCGAGCAACAACGTGCCGTCGCGCGAGTGATTCTGCTGTCATTTCGTATGACGCAATCACGACGTCCGTTGCCGTATCGCTGGCTCCGACGCTTTCTGCAATTTGCATCGCAAGCGCGGTTTTGCCAACCGCTGGCCTTGCGCCGATGACTGTCATTCGGCCCGGCAACAGCAGGCCAGGCATCATGTCGTCAAGCGGTCCGATGCCAGTTGTCGGGCACACCGGTGCGGATAGCGAGTCTTGCCACGCCTGCATGAGTGCCCGCGCAACGTCAGCAGCGCAGCGGTGTGTCGGCGCCGGCACTCCCACCGGATCGTCACGCCACGATGGGCCTTCATGCCAACGCGGGTCATTGCGCAGGATTTCGTCGTCGCTCATGCATCACCGCCTTGCGCCTTGGCGCGCGCCTTCTCGTCGCCGTTCAACCATTTCGCCCAACGCCCGCAGCCCGCGCAGTACGCGCCGACGTGCGGGTCCACCGTCCGCACGTACACGTTCTTGCATCCGCATTCGCGGCAGTGCGTTCCGCTGTCGAGCAGAGCGACCGCCGGGTACGTCCGGCCCTGCTGCTCAGCCGGCACGAACAGATCGAGCTGGCAGCCGATCGGCGGCGCGCTCATACGCCACCCCCGTGCGCGGCTTTGCCGCGCGCCAGCACTAGCAGCGCCTTCAACTTTTTCTTGTTGAGATCGCCCTTTGGGCGGCCGCCGCGGCGGTCGGCCATTGCGGCGAGCTGCGCGGCAATGAATTCGCGCAGCGTCTCGAACGCTAGCCAGATCAGCTCAGGCGTTGCTGTGCTTTTCGCGATTTCCGCGACAACAGCGTGAGCAGCGGCAGCAGCAGCGTCGTCGGCGTCAGCGTCAGCGTCGGCGTTGTCGAGACTTACGCCGCGCAGCTGACGCGCCTTTTTTTTCTGCTTACCAGTCCAATTGCCAGCGGCTTTTGCGACAGCATGCGGATCGCTCATGTCAAGCGGATCGCATCCTTGCTCGTCACGATGCTCATTAAGTTCAGCGATCGCTTGCTTGTCGTTGACGCGCAGCCATCCATCACCGATCGCATCGCCTAGCTCGAGCGCTGGATCCGGCTGGCGTTTGTACGCGAGCAACAGCTTGCTGATCGCTGCGATTTCGACAGCGTTGAGCTCGCTACGAGCGTGAGCCAAGAAGTCGTCAGTGCGCTCAGTCATGGCGCACCTCCGCGGCAGCAGCAGCAGCAGCAGCAGCAGCAGCAGCGGGCGCGCCGGCCTCAGCCGGGCGGGCAGCGCGGTGCTCGCGGCGACGACGATCGATGCGGAGCGGGCGGAGCTCGCCGCGCGCCCATGCCGCGATTTGACCAGCGGGGACGACCCAACGCCCGGCGACTTTGAGCGGCTCGATGCCGAGCGCTTGCAGTGCGCGGACGTCGCGATCGCCGTGACGGGCATTTGTGCGTGCCGGGCGGCCGGTGAGCAGCGCCAGGGCTTGACGCGGGTTGCAGCCCGCACCGCCGATTGCGTTGATGATCGACGCGGTTTCGGCGTCGATTGCGCCAGCGATTGCGCCAGCGATGGTGTTGCGATGGATTGACATTTGCGATCTCCGAATGGATGGAGACCGCCGCGCGCGCGCTGCCGACAGCGCGCAAAACAAAGGCCGCCGGCGCTGTGCGCGCGGCGGCCAGAACGTTACTTGATCCGTTTAGACGTCTAAACGTCTAAACGTCTAAACAAACATGGCCCCGCGCTGGCAGGGCGGCGCGCAGGGCTACGGCAAAACGGCGCGGGGCGAGTGCGAGGTGCACGACGCGCCGGCACGCGACAAGTGCGTGCTCAGGATCATCAGGATCAGCAGACCCGGCGTCCGGCGGGCCAGTGGTAGTGATTGCGGCAGCGCCGGTGGCTGCAACGGCGCACGGGTCGTTGGCCTGGTCGTCCGGCATCACGTCGTCGCCGGCAAGCTCGCAGCGTGCGGCGATCGCCGCTGCGATGATCATCGCGCGAGCGTGATCGATAACGAGTCCGGCAGCAGGCCACGGGCGACCGTGCAAATGCACGCGCGTGCGTGGCAAGCGCCGCAGTTCCGGCGCTAGATCGATCCGCGCACCGGGACTCGTGATGCGCCAGCCGGGCACGATGTTGCGCTGCCGACGTTCACGCAGCGAAAACCCGAGTCGGGCCGCATCGCGATCAGCCGCAGCGTGCGCCGCATGAAAAGCGGCGAGCTGTGTGGCGGCGGTGGCTGGAAGGTGGTGCATGGCGTCTACTATAGCGCCTGCGCCGCGCAGACGCAAGCCCAGCTACCCGCTCGGGGATTCTAACCAATTCTTGTATAACTTGCAAGCCTGCCCGCTCCAGCACTGTGTCCACCCAGTGTCCACGGCTCGTGGTGCGCCGTGGGCGCAGGATGGGTGCGTGGTGGGCGCAGGAAGGGCACGTGTCCACCACGTGTCCACGCGGACACGAAAAAGGCCCGGTTTTGAGGCCGGGCCTTGATTCAAAATGCTTCGTATGTGCTTGATTTTATGGTGGGCGGTATAGGGATCGAACCTATGGCCCCTGCCGTGTGAAGGCAGTGCTCTACCGCTGAGCTAACCGCCCGCGAGCGGCGCAGTTTACGCAGCAGGCTGGCGACGGTCAACGCGCGCCGCGGCCGCATCACGCGCCTCGCGAGCCCTGCGCGCGCGTGCAGTTGGCGCGTCGCCCGCGCCCGCCTATGATGAAAGCGCGCAGCGGACAGCGGTCCGCACTGGGGAGAACTATCAATGCAGCGCTGGATCAAGCTTCCGGATGGACGTTTCGTGGATGCCGCGCGCGTGGCGCTGATCGGCAAGCCCGAGACTTATCAGCGCCTGGACGAGGAAGGCAACGACCTCGGCCCCGCGGTGACCCTCAACCTCGGCCTGGACTTCCAGCGCGAGCACCAGCTCAGCGTCAGCGGCACGCGCGAGGAGATGAGCGCGCTGCTGAAGGCACTGATGGGTTCCGCGGGCAACGGCGGCGCGTGAACTTTTGCCGCGCACGCGGCACTAATCCGATGCCCAGGGGAGAAGGCATTCCTCCCGGCCGCGAGGCCGAACCACCTTATTCCGGTTGATGATGCCTGCTGCGCCGATCGCCTCGGCGCGGCAGGTATTGTTGTGGGCGTGTCGAAACAAGCAGGCACCTTGCCGAGGAGCGCGATGAACCCGTCTGTACTTGCCGGTATCGGTATCGGCGCCGTACTCGGAGCCTGGCTGCGCTATGGCTTCGCCTTGATGCTCAACCCGCTGTTCCCCACGCTGCCACTGGGCACCGTCGCCGCCAATCTGCTGGGCGGTTTCCTGATGGGCATCGTGATCAGCAATTTCCCGCCGTACATGGGCCTGCCGGTGGAACTGCGCCTGGCCTTCGCTACCGGCTTCCTTGGCGGCCTGACCACGTTTTCCACTTTTGACGCCGAGTCGGTGACGCTGTGGATGCGCGGACAATGGGGCTGGGCCATGGCGCATATGGGCGTGCATGTGCTGGGCGGCATCGGGTTCTGCCTGGCCGGTATCGGGCTGGGCCGTTTGCTGACACGTCACTGAGATGGAGACAAACCCATGATCGGATGTGCGTTGCGCTTTTACATGCATGAAAACCAGAAACACCAAGGCAAGCTGGTCTACGAATGGCTGCTGGAGCAGGCCAAACGCCGCGGCATCCATGGCGGCTCGGCGTTCCGCGCCATCGCCGGCTTCGGGCGTCATGGACAACTGCACGAGCAGGCGTTTTTCGAGATGGCGGCCAACCTCACCGTGCTGGTCGAATTCGTGGTGAGCAAGGACGAGGCCGATGCGCTTATCGCGCTGGCCGAGGAGGACAAGGCGCCGTTGTTCTGGAGCCGCGCGCCGGTCGAATTCGGCAATACCGTGCCGCATGCCCAGCGGCCATCACCGCGGTCACCCGCTTGACCGCATTGCGGCAAGTCGCAAGGAATCCGCCATGAGTCTCGAACTGATCCTGATCCGCCACGGCGAAGTGCCCGGCATCGATCCGCCGCGCTTCCGCGGCCGCATGGATCTGGCGCTGACCGATCTGGGCAAGGCGCAGGCGCTGGCGCTGGGCGAATGGGTGCGCGAACGCTTCACGGTGACCGCGATCCATGCCAGCCCGCTGGCGCGCTGCATCGACACCGCCAACGCCATCGCCGGCCCGCTGGCGCAACCGGTGCGCGCCAGCATGGACTTGACCGACTGCGATTACGGCCGCTGGACCGGCCTGACCCATCGCGAGGCCGCGGCGCGAGATCCGGAGCCGTTTCGCGCGTGGCAGCGCGACCCCGGCATCAACCCGCCGCCGGATGGCGAAACCCTGCGTCAGGTCGAAGTGCGCGTGACCGGCGCCGTGCACGCCATCCTGCGTCGCCACGCCGGCGGCAGCGTGGTGCTGGTCACCCACGACGCGGTGATCCGCGTGCTGATCCTGCATCTGTTGCAGGCACCGCTGCGCCATTACGCCAGCCTGCGCCAGGACCCGACCGCGGTGAACCGGATCGAGGTACGCACCGACGGCGGCTATCGCATCGCCCTGCTCAACAGCACCGCGCATCTATCGCGCGCGGCCTGAGCGCACGGCAGGTCATCACGCGCGCGCATCAAATCACGCCCACACCGAGCACGATGATCAGCAATACACCGATCAGTGCGAGATAGAGATTCATGTCGCCCGACTGCAGCACGACGATGCGATCCGACAGCCACCACACCATGCGCGTGAGCGGACGGAACAGGCGCGACTCGAACAGCGGCGCGATGCGCTGCTCGAAGCCGAGCCGGCGCACGAAGTACTCGCGCTCGACGTGCTCGTGCTCCATGTCCAGGCGCGGCCGGTAGATGAAGCTGTAGAACACCTGCACCGCGTGCGAGAACGTCAGCGCCGTGGTGGCCGCGCGCGGCGACGGCGGGTTGCCGCCAAACCACACCGGCGCGCGGCGCACGCCGTGGCGGCGCCTGGACCACAGGGCCAGCGCGATCGGCAGCAGCGCCAGCAGCGGCATCACGATGACCAGCAACGTCGGCGCGATGAAGGCGAAGTGCGCGGTCAGCGGCACCAGCAACAAGCCGCTGCGCAATTGCATCGCCGACTGCGCGAACCAGTGCTGCGCCACCGGATCCAGCGCGTACAGCCACCACGGCATGCCCACCGCCAGCGCCAGCACCAGGATGCCCTGCAGGCCCACGGCCAGGGCATGGCCACGCGGTACTGGCCCGGTGCGCGCATCCGGCGCACCCTGCGTGCCCAGGCCGATGATCTTGACGAAAGTGGCGTAGGCCAGGGCCGCGGTCAGCGCCAGACCGACGCCGCCCAGCGCCAGGGTCAGACGTCCGGCCAGATCCGGCACCTGGAAGTTCTGGAACAAGGTCTGGAAGGCGAACCACTCGCTGACGAAGCCCGCCTGCGGCGGCATGCCGGCCAGACTCATGCCGGCGAACACGATGCCGACGCCGTAGGTCCACACGCTGGCGCGCAGCAGACCCGACTGCTGCAGCCGATACGTGCCGCGCGCGCGATAGGCACCGTCGGCGCCGAGCAACATGGCGCCCTTGGACAGGCTGTGTCCAGCCAGATGCAGCAAGCCCACGATCCAGGCCAGCATGCTCAGATCGCCCAGGCCGGCGCTGCGGAAAATCAGCGCGGCGCCCAGCAGCAGTGTCGCGATGGCGGCATTCTCGGCCGAGGACAGCCCCAGCAGCTGGCGCCAGTCATCGGCCTGCAGCGCATACAGCACCGCCAGAATCGCGCTGAACGCGGCCACTGCCACCGTGATGATGCCGAGCATTTCATCCGGCGGCAGCCACACCAGCAGCGCGCGCGCCAGCGCGAACCACGCGGCATTGAGCACGATGCCCGACATCAGGCTGGCACTGGCGCCGCTGCCGCTGGCATAGGCACCGGCGAACCACTCGTAGAACGGCAGCAAGCCCAGCTTGGCGCCGAATCCGACCAGCATCAGCAGACCGAGACCGATCACGGCCGCACCCGGTAGACCGACCAGCCCCGCTGCGAATCCATCCATGGCCATGCCGCCGCCGAGCAGCGCGAAGGTCAGCCAGCCCGCCAGCAACGCGACCGCGCCAACTTCCAGCAAACCCAGCATCAACAGCGTGGCATGGCCGCCGTCGTCGCCGATGCCCAGGCGCTCGGACAGCAGCATCAGCGCACCGCCCAGGCTCATCAGCTCCCAGGCGATCAGAAACGCCACGCCACCGTGCACGCCCATCACGCCCAGCGCGCCGAGAATGGCCGCGATCGCGCCCACGTACCACACGCGCAGACGCGCCGCCGGGCTGCCCAGCGCCAACGCCAGCGTCGCCGGTATCGCGCCGAACAGACCCAGCCACAGACCAGCTCCATCGAGCGCGAAATGCGTCGCCGACACGCCGGCCAGACGCAGATGCTCGGCGCCTACCAAGGCGCCCACGCAGGCGATGATCAGGGCGATGCCGCCCAGCACCGCCAGCGCACGGGTCAGGCCCGGCGGCAGCACGATGGCGACCGCGGCCGCCAGCAGCAGCGTCAGCACCGCCAGGGTGAACAGCTCAGCCATCGTGGCGTCCTCCGTGCAGATGCTGTTCGCTGCGTCCGAGCAGGAGCAGCAACGCGTGCATGATCGCCGCCGGATTGGGTGCGCAGCCAGGCAGATACACATCCACCGGAATCAGCCCCTGCAAGCCGCTGCCGCCGGCGTAGCCCTCGCGCGCCATGCCGCCGCTGATCGCGCAGGCACCCATGGCCATCACCCATTTCGGCTCCGGCATGGCCTCCCAGGCAGCACGCAACGGCTCGCGCATCGGCTCGGTGACGGTGCCGGTGACCAGCAGCAAATCGGCCGCGCGCGGCGAGGCGGTGAAGAAAATCCCCAGCCGGTGCAGGTTGTAGAACGGATTCAGCAGCGCCTGCAGCTCCGACTCGCAACCGTTGCAGGAACCGGCATCGACATGGCGGATATGCAGGCTGTGCCGGAAGCGGCGCGCGATGGTGTTTTGCAGTTCCGTTGCCAAGGCGTCGTGCGCGGATGGCGCCTGTTGCGGGTCGAAGCGCAGATCGGCGCGCGTGCGCGTGGCCAGCGCCCAGTCATGGCTCGCCTGCAGCGTGTCGGTGGGGCATGCCTCGACGCAGCGCTGGCAGGCGATACACCTGCCGTAGTCCAGTGCCACGCTCTGGCGCGGCGCGACGCCGGCACCGCCGGGCACCTCGACCAGGCGCAATGCATCGGTCGGGCATGCCGCCACGCAGGCCGCGCAGGACTCGGCGCAAGGCTGCGCGCTGACGCGCGGCATGCCCTGCACGCCGTGCTGGCCGGCGTCGCGCAAGTCGCCACCATCCCAGTCGCTGGTGGCGCGGCCGTGCGCGAGTCCGAAGAATGTCCATAGCGCCATGAGTCGGTCCTCAGCGGTCGCAACCGGCGATGGTGCTGCCGAAGCTGGCTTCGTTGATGGCGTAATCCATCATGTTGCTGCCGTGCACGGTGTACGGAAACACGCGCCAGTTCGAATACGAGGGCGATTTGATCTTCACCCGTGCCAGGCGTGCATGTCGGTCCAGGTGCACCACGTAATACACCGAGCCACGCGGCGACTCGGCCCAGCCCAGGCCGATGCCGTCAGCCGGCGCGGTGCAAGGCGCATGCACCGCACCGGTGGGCAGATCGCGCAGCAGACGCCGCAACAACACGAACGCCGCGCGCAACTCACCGCAGCGCACGTGATAACGCGCATAGGCATCGCCATCCTGGTGCAGCGTCACGACGGGGGAATGCTCGGCGTAGGCCGCATAGGGATGGTCGCGGCGCAGATCGCGATCCAGTCCGGAGGCGCGCTCGACCGGACCGGTGGCACCCTGATCGAAGGCCGCCGCGCGCGGCAATGGTCCGGTAGTGTGCAGGCGATCGAGAAAGGTCGACGTGCGTTCGAGCTGGTCGAGGTAGCGCAGACTCGCCGCTTCGAGCCTGTCGAGGCGCGACAGGAAATCCGATTCCATGGCCAGATCACGGCGCAGGCCGCCCGGGCGCAGCACGTTCATCAGCAGGCGCTGACCGCATGCGCGCGCGGCCAGTTGCTTGGCCTGTTCCTCGAGCAGACGGCCCTCGGCCTGACCGACCTTGAGCGTGGTCGCATCCGCCAGCGCGCCGAGGTAATGCAGGTGGTTGTACACGCGCTCCATCTCGCCCAGCACGCTGCGCCAGACGCGCGCGCGCGGTGGCGCCTGCACGCCGGCGGCGTCCTCGATGGCCTGGCAGAAAGCCAGCGCATGCGCCAGCGCGCCAACGCCGGAAACACGCTCGGCGAAGGCGACCGCGGCATCCGGCGCGAGGCCTTCGAAGCGCTTTTCCATGCCGCGATGTTTGAGAAACAAACGCGGCTGATAACGCAGGATGCGCTCGCCGATGTAGAAGAAGCGGAATTGCGCCGACTCGAACACGTCGGCGCGGATCGGCCCGAAGTCCAGTTCCTGCACGTCATCGCCGGTGACCTCGGGCAGCACGTGCGGCGCCGGATAATGCGCGGCGCTGGGCGTCTGCGTGAATGGCGCCGGCGCGGCGCCGCGCTCGATCACCAGCGGAAACGGCTCGGGGTGGTTGACCATGCCGACACCGGAGAGATCCTGCATCTCGCGCTCGTACCAGCCCAGCAGGGGCACGTGCGCGGCCATGCTCGGCAATCCGCCGGGCGGCACGTCCACGCGCCACAGCTCGAACGGTTTGCCGGCGCCGGGCGCGGCGAGATAGCAGGCCTCCTCGCGGCCATCGATGTTTGTCGCATACACCATCTGCATGCGCCCACCCTGCGCCAGCAGATTCTCGATGCTGCCGGAAATATCCCCGGCCTGCAGATGCAACACCAGCATGGCGGCACTCATGACACGGCCCCCAGCTGATGCACGATCTGCCCGAACCACAGCGTGAACAGCGGCGGCCACCACAGACCCAGCAGCAGCAGCGCGGCCACCGCCAGCAGCATCGGAATCCAGGTCATCACCCCGGGCAGCGGGCCATCCGGCGCCGGCGCCTCGCTGGGCACGTACATCTGCCGGAAGTGGTTGAGAAACCCGATGAAGATCACGATCAGCAGCAGCAGGAACAGGACCGCCACCCAGCGCGTGCCGCCGTGCATCCAGCCGGCCATCAGCACGCTCAGCTCGCTGCGGAACAAACCGAACGGCGGCGCGCCGGTGATGGCCACCGCGCCGGCCAGCCACAGCCAGGCGAGGCCGGGCATGGCCGCGGGCAGGTTGCGCATCTGCTGCATGTCGTGCGTGCCGTAACGATGCACCGCGCTGCCCGCGCCGATGAACATCAGCGTCTTGTTGATGCTGTGATTGAGCATGTGATAGAGCGCGCCGAACACGCCCAGCAGACCGCCGAAACCGAAGCCCAGCGCGATCACGCCCATGTGCTCGACGCTGGAGTACGCCAGCATGCGCTTGAGCCCGCGCTGGCGCATGATGAACAAGGCACCGACCACCAGCGAGGCCACGCCCAGCGCGATCAGGATGCGATGCGGCCAGCCGCCATGCCCGGCGATATCGGTGGCCGCGAGAAAGCGCACGATGCCCAGCATCGCGCAATTCAGCAGCGCCCCGGAGAGCATCGCCGACACCGGCGCCGGGCCCTCGCTGTGCGCATCCGGCAGCCAGGTGTGCATCGGCGCGAGACCGGCCTTGACGCCATAACCGACCAGCGCCAGCAGAAAGCCCAACTGCAGCAGCACCGCCGGCATCTTCGGCGCGATCGCGTCCAGCGTCGACCAGTCCAGCGTATAGGTCGGCCCCAGCACGAAGGTGCCGCCCCAGTACAGCAACACCGTACCCAGCAGCGCGATGCTGATGCCGCCGGAGACGATGATGATGTACTTCCACGCCGCTTCCATGCTTTCGGCGCGGCGCTCGTATCCGACCAGGAACGTGCTCACCAGCGTGGTCATCTCGATGCCGATCCAGTACACGCCGATCATGTTGGCCATGGGCGCGGCGAACATGGTCCAGGCGAACAGCGCGAACAGCGCGTAGAAATTGGGCAGGCGCCTGGCATCCTCGCCGTGGCGCATGTAGTCGATGGCGAAGAACGAAGCCAGCAGGTACACCAGCGCCACGCACATCAGCACCCAGGCGCCGATGCGATCCACGTACAGCATCTGCTCGAAGTAGATGCGCGGCGCGGCCGCGTCGATCAGCAACAGGATGCTCACCGGAAAACACACCAGCGCAGCCAGCAGGTTGACCCACTGCATCGCGCGCCGCACCAGCAGCGACCACAGCACCGACACCAGGGGCGCCGCCAGCAGCACGATGATCAGCGTGGCTGCGCTCATCTCAACCCACCAGCTTCTGCAGCGCCTGGCTGCCGGTGGCGCCGACCGAAGCCATCAAGTACCGCACCAGCACCGCGAAACAGGTCACCGCCACCAGCAGGTCGAACAGCAGCACCAGCTCGATCATCAGCGGCATGCCCGGCACCAGGATCTGCGAACCCAGGAAAATGCCGTTCTCCAGCATCAGGATGCCGAGGATCGAGCTCACCGCCTCGCGCCGGATCGCCAGCATCAGAAAGCCGATCAGCTTGATCGACAGCATCACCGTCAGCGCCAGCACCACCACGCGCGTCTCGATGTCCAGCGCGTGGCCGATGCGATAGGCCACCACCACACTGAAGATCACCAGCACTGCACCCAGCACCAGCGCCGTGGACGGCTGCACGATCTCGTGCAGTTCGCGATTGACGTGCAGGCGCTTGAGCACCCACAGCAGCATCAGCGGCAGCACCAGGCCACGGAACAGCGCGGTCAGCGCGGCGACGAAGTACAACTCGGTATAGCCGCCGGCCCAGGCCATCAGCGCCGAGAGGATCGCGATCAGCCACGACTGCACGGCGAAGGCCAGCATGTAGTCCTTGAGCCAGCGTGAGCCCAGCATCACGAAGGACAACAGCAGCGCGCCGATGACGATCAGGCTGAAGATCGACGCCAGCAATGGCGAAAAATGCAAGGCGGTCATGGCGTCACCGGATCTGGTTGGCGACCATCGCCAACACGGCAAACACGAAGGCCGCCGCCAGTGGTTCCTGATAGCGGTAGAAACGCAGGCGCGACTGCACGGTCTCCACGCCGATCACCGCACAGGCAATGATGGCGAACTTGAGCGCGATCGCGCCGAGCGTGCCCAGCACGCCGATCGCGCTGCCCTGCGCCGACAGGCCCCAGGGCAGGATGAATACGTTGGCGAAAATCGTGTAGAGGATGAACTGCTTCATCATCCCTGCCCACTTCAGCAGCGCCAGCAGCGGGCCGGAATACTCCAGCACGCGCGCCTCCTCGATCATGTACACCTCGATGTGCGTGCTTGAGTGGATCGGCAGGCGATCGGTCTCGACCAGCAGCAGCACGAAGAACGCCGCGACCAGGAACAGATGCGCCGGGCTCCAGTACACCTCCGCGTGCTGCACCAGCTCGTGGTTGACCACGAACGGCAGCATCGCCTGCGCCATCAGCGTGATGCCGACGAACACCAGGATCAGGATGGGTTCGGCGAGGATGCCGATCAGCACGGTGCGCGCCGACCCGATGCCGCCGTAGCTGCTGCCGCTGTCCATGCCGGCCAGGTTGATGAAGAACGAACCCAGGGTGAGGATCAGGCCGCCGCCGAGGATATCGCCCATGTCCGACAGCGGCAGCGGATAGTTGGTGAGCACCGGGATCAGGATCGGCACGGTGAGCATCGCGGTGAACGCCACGAACGGCGCCGCCACGAACACCCAGCTGGCCGAATCCGGCAGCACCGTCTGCTTGCCGAACAGCTTGATCAGATCGCGCCAGGGTTGCAGCAGGCCGGGACCGGTCGCGCGCTGCACGCGCTCCTCATAGCGCAGGATGAAACCCTGCAACAGCGGCGCTGCCAGCAGCACCGTGAGCACCTGGCCGATCTGCAGCAGTGCGTCACGCATCCAGACGGCCCAATGCCGGAGCGGAGGCTTGGCGAACATCTTCCTTGTGCGCCGCTTTCAGCGTACTTCTGCGAGGCATTCCATCACTCCCGGTGGTGGGTCTCGTAGGAGTCATCAGCCCGTTGCGGGCATTCCAGGCGAACTCCATCGCCTGCGATTGCGTTGTGTGCCGATTACATGCCGCCGTGGGGAACTTGTCAATCATGTTCAGCGTCTGTGCATTCAGCGATTACCATCCGTCCCAGCCCTTCTGCAAGGAGCCCCCCCGTGTCCTCCGCAACCGTGCTCAAGACTCGAGCTGAAGCCTTGCTGCAATCCGCCGGACTGCGCCTGGACGGTCCCGGTCCCTGCGATCCGCACGTGCATGACGAACGCCTGTATGCACGCACCTTCGCTCATGGTTCGCTGGGATTCGGCGAGGCCTACATGGACGGCTGGTGGGATGTCGCGGATCTGAGCGGCATGCTCGCGCGCGTCATCGGCGCGCACATCGATGACCGGCTGCACAATCTCGACACGCTTCTCGCGCACCTGCGCGCGCGCTGGCTCAACCTGCAGCGCGGACGCCGCGCCTGGGAAATCGGCAAGCGCCACTACGACACCGGCAACGACCTGTTTGAGGCCATGCTCGGCAAGCGCCTGGTCTACAGCTGCGGCTACTGGGCCGCTGCGGACAATCTGGACGACGCGCAGGAAGCCAAGCTCGACCTGGTCTGCCGCAAGCTGCAGCTCAAGCCCGGCATGCGCGTGCTCGACATCGGCTGCGGCTGGGGCGAAGCACTGAAGTTCGCCGCCGAGCGTTACGGCATCAGCGGCGTGGGTATCACCGTGTCCAAGGCGCAGGCGGAGTGGGCGCAAAACCTGTGTCGCGGACTGCCGATCGAGATCCGCCTGCAGGATTATCGTGAAGTCCACGAGACCTTCGATGCGGTGTATTCCATCGGCATGTTCGAGCATGTCGGCGCGCGCAACTACCGCACGTATTTCGAGACCGTGCGCAAGTGCCTCAAACCCGATGGACTATCGTTGCTGCACTGCATCGGCAACAACGACTCGCCCAGCTCGCCCGATCCGTGGATCGAGAAATACATCTTCCCCAACTCGATGATCCCCGCGGCGAGCCAGGTGGCGACGGCGCTGGAGGGACTGTTCGTGGTCGAGGACTGGCACAACTTCGGCACCGATTACGACCGCACCCTGTGCGCATGGAAGCAGAATTTCGATGCGGCGTGGCCGCGTCTCGCCGCGCACTACGACGAGCGCTTCAAGCGCATGTGGCACTTCTATCTGTGCACCTCGGCGGCGGTATTCCGCACGCGCCGCGACCAGTTGTGGCAACTCACGCTGTCACCCCACGGCGTGCCCGGCGGTTACCGCGTGCCGCGCTGACTCGACCTGCGACAGCAGCAGCAGCGACGGCCGCCAGCGCACTTCGTCGCGGCATGACGGTTGCAGCGATGCATCAGTGCACACGCGACGATTGACCGCGGCCACGTCGAATAACTAAACTCACCAGTGCAATTGCCGCGACTGCCCCGACGCGGCCCAGGAGTTCATGCATGAAGCTCACCACTGCGCGCCTTGCCGCGCCACTGGCCGCCATCGTTCTGCTTGCTGCCTGCAGCAAGGCCCCTGCCCCGACCCCACCGCCACCGCAGGTGGATGTGATCACCGCCAAGGCGGTCGATCTGCCTGTCGTGCAGACCATGGTCGGGCGCCTCGCACCCACGCTCACCGCCCAGGTCAACGCGCGCGTGACCGGCAATGTGCTCAGCAAGGATTACCATGAAGGCGGCGAGGTCAAGGCTGGCCAGTTGCTGTTCCAGATCGATCCGGCGCCGCTCAAGGCCGCGCTCGATGCGCAACTCGCCGCGCTGGCCCAGGCGCGCGCCAGCGCCACCAACGCGCAGTTGATCGCCGCGCGCGACAAGACCCTGGTGGGCCGCGGCCTGATCGCCAGGCAGACTTATGACACCGACGCGGCCACGGCACGCACCACGGCCGCCGCGGTGCGGCAGGCCGAAGCCAACGTCGAGGCCGCGCGACTGAATCTGTCATACGCCCGCGTCACCGCGCCCATCAGCGGCCGCGCCGGCATCGCCAACGTCACCGTCGGCGCGCTGGTCAGCGCCACCTCGGCCACGCCGATGACCACGATCGAACGTCTCGATCCGATCTATGTCCTGTTCAGCGCCCCCTATGCGCAGGTCGCGCCCTTGCAGCAGGCCGAAGCCTCCGGTGCGTTCAAGACACCCGGCACCGCGCCCAGCGTGCACATCATCCTGCCGGATGGCAGTACCTATGCCGATACCGGCAGGCTTGATTTCACCGACATGGCGGTCGACCCGCAGACCGGCGCGGTGCAGTTGCGCGCGATTTTCCCCAACCCGCAACGCCTGCTGCTGCCAGGTCTGTTCGTGACCGTCAAGCTCAGCGCCGGGGTCATGCACAACGTGTTCCTGATTCCGCAGGCGGCGGTGCAACGTGACCCGCAGGGCGCTTACGTGTTCGTGGTGGGTGCCGGCAACAAGGTCGAACAGCGCCCGGTGACCCTGGGCGAGATGCACGACACCGACTGGGTGGTGACCCACGGCCTGGCCACCGGGGAGCGCGTGATCGTCAACGGCATCCAGAAGGTGCATCCGGGCGGCATCGCCGAAGTGGCGCCGCCGCAAGCCAGGGTCGCGCCCGGCACGGCGCGCTGAGGAGCCCGCGCCATGCCCAAGTTCTTCATCGATCGTCCGATCTTCGCCTGGGTGATCGCCATCCTGATCTGCCTCGCCGGCATCGCGTCGATCTACCGCCTGCCGGTCGAGGCGTACCCCGACATTGCGCCGCCCAGCGTGGTGATCAGCGCCAGCTATCCGGGCGCCAGCGCGCAGGTCGTGCAGCAGGCGGTGACCCAGGTCATCGAGCAGCAGCTCACCGGCCTCGACAATCTGCTGTATTTCAGCTCCAGTTCCAGCGCCAACGGCAGCGCCAGCATCACCGTCACCTTCCAGAGCGGCACCAACCTCGACATCGCCGCGGTGCAGGTGCAGAACCGCGTGGCCGTGGCCGAGCCGCAGCTGCCCTCGGAGGTGCAGGCGCTGGGCGTGCAGGTGAACAAGGCCAACGCCGGCTTCCTCGAAGTGGTGGCGTTGCGTTCGAGCAACCCCGACATCGACACCTATGCGCTGAACAACCTGGTGGCCTCGCAGGTGCTGGATCCACTGGAACGCATCCCCGGCATCGGCAGCGCCAACCAGTTCGGCTCCGAATACGCGATGCGCATCTGGCTGAACCCGCTCAAGCTGCGCGGCTATGACCTGACGGCCACCGACGTGCTCAACGCGGTCGAGGGCCAGAACATCCAGACCGCCGCCGGTTCGCTGGGCGCGGCGCCCGCGGTGAAGGGGCAGGCGTTGACGGTGACGGTGAACGGTGAGAACCGCTTCAGCACGCCGCAGCAGTTCGAGAACATCATCCTGCGCACCAACAGCAATGGCACCACCGTGCGCCTGAAGGATGTCGCCAAGGTGCAGCTGGCGCCGTACAGCTACGGTTTCATGAGCTATTACAACGGCAAGCCGGTGGCCGGCATCGGCCTGCAACTGTTGCCCGGTGCCAACGCGCTGCAGGTGGCCAAGGCCGTCGACGCCAGGATGGCGCAACTGCAGCAGACGTTCCCCAAGGGCGTCACCTGGTTCAAGCCCTACGACAGCACGACCTTCGTCAAGATTTCGATCGAAGAAGTGGTGCAGACGCTGTTCGAAGCGATGGTGCTGGTGTTCCTGGTGATCTACCTGTTCCTGCAGAACCTGCGTGCCACGCTGATTCCCTCGCTGGTCGTGCCGGTGGCGCTGCTGGGCACCTTCGCCGGGCTGTATGTCGCCGGTTTCTCGATCAACATACTCACCCTGTTCGCCATGGTGCTGGCCATCGGACTGGTGGTGGACGACGCCATCGTGGTGGTGGAAAACGTCGAGCGGCACATCTCCGAGGAGGGTCTTGCCCCGCGCGAGGCCACGATCGTGGCCATGGAGCAGATCACCGGCGCGATCATCGCCATCACCCTGGTGCTGTTCGCGGTGTTCATCCCCGCCGCCCTGCTCAGCGGCAGCGTGGGCGTGATCTACCGGCAGTTCTCGCTGACCATCGCCATCGCCATGCTGCTGTCCGCCACCATGGCGCTGAGCTTCACGCCGGCGCTGTGCGCCAGCATCATCAAACCCAACCAGCACGAGAACCGTTTGCTGGGCTGGTTCAACCGTTTGTTCGATCGTACCCAGCGCGCCTACATCACGCGTGTGCACCATTCGATACGCCATACCCCGCGCTGGATGCTGCTGTACCTGGTGCTGATCCTCGGCGCTGCGTGGCTGTTCACGCGGCTGCCCTCGAGCTTCCTGCCCGAGGAGGATCAGGGCTACGCACTGGCCATCGTGCAGTTGCCGCCGGGCGCAACCATCGATCGCACCATCGGCGTGATGGACCAGATCAAGAACATCGTGGTCAAGAATCCGGCGGTGACCGGCATGATGGAAATCGCCGGCTTCAGCTTCGTCGGCTCGGGCGAGAACACCGGCATGGGCTTCATCCGCCTCAAGCCCTGGAGCGAGCGCACCAAGCCGGATGAGCAGATCGGCCCCTTCATGGCCTGGGCCAATCGCGCCTTGAGCGGCATCAAGAGTGCGCAGATCTTCGTGGTGAATCTGCCCACCATCCGCGGACTCAGCCAGTTCGGCGGCTTCGACATGGAGCTGGAAGATCGCGCCGGACTCGGCCATGACAAGCTGATGCAGGCGCAAGGCATGCTGCTGGCCAGGGCGGCCAAGACGCCATCGCTGATGGGCGTGCGCCCCAATGGCCTGCCCCCCGCGCCGCAATTGAAGCTGACCGTGGATCGCGTGCAGGCGGCTTCGATGGGGCTGTCGGTCGGCGATGTCTACACCGCGCTGCAGCTGATGCTGGCGCCGGTTTTCGTCAATGATTTCAACTATCAGGGCCGTGTGCTGCGCGTGCTGATCGAGGCCGAGGCACCATTCCGCATGGGCCCGCAGGACCTCAATGACTTCTACACCGCCAGCAGCAACGGCAGCATGGTGCCCCTGTCCACCGTGGTGCACACCCAGTGGGAGATGGGCTCGCCGTCGCTGACGCGCTACAACGGCTATGGCTCGGTGGAAATCGTCGGCAATGCCGCGCCGGGCTACAGCTCGGGGCAGGCCATGACGGCGATGCAGAACATCGTCGACCATGATTTGCCCAAGGGCATCGGGTATGAATGGACCGGGCAGTCCTACCAGGAAGTCTTGTCCGGACAACAGGCACCCGTCCTCTACACCCTGTCGATGATCGTGGTGTTCCTGGCCCTGGCGGCCCTGTACGAGAGCTGGTCGATCCCCATCGCCGTGTTGCTGGTGGTGCCCATGGGCGTGCTCGGATCGCTGCTGCTGACCTGGCTGCGCGGCCTGCCCGATGACATCTACTTCAAGGTGGGATTGATCGCGATCATCGGTCTGTCGGCCAAGAACGCGATCCTGATCATCCAGTTCGCGCACGAACTGCAGCAAAAAGGCATGGGGCTGATCGCGGCCACCCAGGAGGCCGCGCGATTGCGCCTGCGCCCGATCCTGATGACCTCGATCGCCTTCATCCTGGGCGTGCTGCCGCTGGCGATCAGCAGTGGCGCCGGGGCCAACAGCCGCCACTCCATCGGCACCGGCGTGATCGGCGGCATGCTCGGTGCCACGATCATCGGCCTGCTGTTGATTCCGGTGTTCTACGTGGTCGTGCGCCGCCTCACCGGCGACAAGAGCGATGGCACCGAGTCGACGGGCGATGATGTGATCCGGCCATTCGACTGAGCACCCGCGTGACGCTCCGGGCAGGCCTCGGCCTGCCCGGCTGCACGGGTGCCATGGCACCGGCATCCGCTATCGCGTCCGCTGTCGCCGAGATCGTTCCCGGCTCTTGACCTCCCTGACCACCGGCGCAGCGCAGGCGCGGCATCCCGCGCCGCACTATCCGGCGCCGGGCGACGCGGCGCAGCTCGCCTGCGCCCGCTGCAGAACACGCCCGCATCAGCCCGCTGGCCATCCCCGCGACGGCAGGAATGGCCGCCGCCGGCACCGTTGCGATTCCCGGATCCGCGCCTGCGGTTGCGATGGTGCGCAAGGGTGAGGCCACGATCCATCATTCGCGCTGATCAAGCCCATTAATAAACCGGACTGTGCCAGCCCGTTATTTGCTTATATACAGTCGTGGCCCCTATTCGTGGAGTCCGCGTAATGTCCAGCCCCCAGCCCGAGCATATCGATCCGGTCGAGGACGTGATCGAGCACATACTTCCGGCTGACGAGATCGAGCTCACCGCGCCCGAGCCATTGGCGCCGCACCCGCTGGTCGCGCTGCTGCCCGGTCTCGGCCTGGTCTTCGTGATGGCGCTGATCGCCTGGTGGCTGGGACATCTGGCGCCGCTGGTCGGCGGCCCGGTGATCGGCATCGTGCTGGGCATCATCGTGCGCAACCTGCGCGCGCCAGGCGCGGTGTTCCACACGGGCATACGCTTCGCCGCGCGCCAGGTGCTGCAGTGGTCGGTGGTGGTGCTGGGCTTCGGCCTCAGCCTGGGCACGGTGGCGCACACCGGAATGGCCTCGCTGTCGGTCACGCTGGTCACCATGACCGCGGCATTCCTCACCGCGTGGGGCCTGGGCAAGCTGCTGGGCGTGTCGGGCAATCTGAAGACGCTGATCGGCGTCGGCACCGCGATTTGCGGCGGCTCGGCGATCGCCGCGGTCACCCCGATCGTGCGTGCCGACGAACACGAAACCGCGTTCGCCATCTCCACGATCTTCCTGTTCAACCTGGTCGCGGTGCTGCTGTTCCCGTTCCTCGGTCACCTGATGCACCTGTCCGATTTCGGCTTCGGCATGTGGGCCGGCACGGCGATCAACGACACCTCCTCGGTGGTCGCGGCGGCGTACAGCTACTCGCACGCGGCAGGGGACTACGCGACCATCGTCAAGCTGACGCGCTCGACGCTGATCATTCCGGTGTGCCTGGTCCTTGCCGTGGTCGAAGCCTGGCGGCAGAAGCAGAGCGGCGCGCAGGGATTCAGTCTGGCGCGCATCTTTCCGTGGTTCATCGTGTGGTTTCTGGTGGCCTCGGGCGTACGCACGGCGGGGCTGATCCCCAACGACTGGCAGCCCTATGTGGCCGAACTGGCGACTTTCATGATCGTCATGGCGCTGACCTCGATCGGCCTGTCCGCCGACTTGCGCCGCATGGCCGCCACCGGCGCCAGGCCCATCCTGCTTGGCACCGGCGTATGGGCCGCGGTGGCGATCAGCAGCCTCCTGGTGCAGCACGCGCTGGGGCAAATCTAATGGCATCCGGCTGCGCCTGCGCCACGCGCCGGCGCGGCAGTCCGCCGCGCGTGGCCGCGGCCGAATTCAGCGCAGTCCGGTTTCGTTGCGCGCGATCACCAGGCGCTGGATCTCACTGGTGCCCTCGTAGATCTCGGTGATCTTGGCGTCGCGAAAATAGCGCTCCAGCGGCATTTCCTTCGAGTAGCCCATGCCGCCGTGCACCTGCACGGCCTGGTGCGTGATCCACATCGCCGCCTCCGACGCGGTCAGCTTGGCCACCGCGGCCTCTGTGCTGAAGCGCCCGCCCGCGGCGCCCTGCTCCGCCTGCTGCTTGGCGAAAGCCGCGCGCAGCGTCAGCCAGTAGGCGGCCTCGAGTTTGCACTTCATGTCGGCGATCTTGGCCTGGATCATCTGGAAGCTGCCGATGGCCTGGCCGAAAGCCTTGCGCTCGCGTGCGTAATCCAGCGTGGCCTCATAGGCGGCGCGCGCCAGGCCCACCGCCTGCGAGGCGATGCCGATGCGCCCGGCGTCGAGCACGCCCATGGCGATCCTGAAACCGTGGCCCTCCTCGCCAATCACGTCAGCGGCCGGCACGTGGTAATCCTCGAACTCGATCTCGCAGGTGGCCGAGGCGCGGATACCCAGCTTGGGCTCGGTCTTGCCGCGGTGAAAACCCGCGCGCGCGGTGTCGATCATGAACGCGGTGATGCCGCGCGCGTGTTTGTCGGGATCGGTCATCGCGAACAGCAGGATGTACTTGGCCACGGGACCCGAGGTGATCCAGCTCTTCTTGCCGTTGACGACATAGCTGCCATCGCCTTGCTTGACCGCGCGACAACGCATGGCCGTCGCGTCGGAACCGGACTGCGGCTCGGTCAGCGCGAACGCGCCAATGGCGTGTCCGCTGGCGATGGGACGCACGTATTTCTGTTTCTGTTCCTCGCTGGCGAATTTCAGCAGGCCGTTGCAATACAGCGTGTTGTTCACCGACATGATGGTGGAGTGCGCGCAGTCGGCGGCGGCGATCTCGATCATTGCCAGCACGTAGGAAATCGAATCCATGCCGGCACCGCCATACTGCTCGGGCACCTCGATGCCCATCAGTCCGAGCTGACCCATCTCGCGGATGTTGTCCAGCGGGAACTCGCCTTTCTGGTCCAGTTCCGCGGCCACCGGCGCGATGCGCTTGCGGGCGAAATCGCGCGCCATTGACTGGATCGAGAGCTGGTCGTCGGTGAAGCTGAAATCCATGGAAGCCTCCGGAAAACGCTGCCGCGCGTGGCAAACGCGCGTTTGAAAAAGCGCGATTGTAGCGCGACGGCCCGCTTCCCCGCGCCCGCGCCGCCACTCAGCGCGAGTGCGCGTCAGGCGGGCACGGCTGCGGCGACGTCTTGCCACGGCGCTGCGCCAGCAGCCAATCGAGCAAGGCCGGCGTGTCGTAAGCCTCGGGCCAGATCACGTGCGGCGCCGGCCACGGGCCGTGACGGTACTCGGTGTAGCACGGCCTGCCGCCAGCCGCGCGCAACGCCGCCACAACCGGGCGCGAGCCGAGCATGGCCCCGCCGTAGCCGGTGACCACATTGGTGTCGTTGTCATCGGCCGCGGCGAATACCCATTCGGGGATCCGCGCGATGCGTGCCAGGCCTTTCAATTCGGTGGCACCGGTCATCGGCACCAGCGCCGCGAATGCGCGCGGATAGGCCTTGGCCGTGGCCCATGCGCCGCTGGCGCCGGACGACAACCCGGTCAGATACACGCGCCCGCGATCCACCGGCCAGCGCGCCTCGATCGCGCGGATCACGCCCATCACCTGGCGCGGATTCCAGGTTTCCGTCGGCGATTGCGGTGCCGCGAACAGGACCGGGATATGCGCGGCGATGGCGTTGTCGAGCAGCTCCAGCGCGCCATTGGCGTCGTATTCGATCTGCGCCACATTGTCATCGCCGGCCTGATCCGAGCCGTGCAGAAACACGATCAGCGGCAGGCGCGTGTGCGCCGGCAGTGGCGTGGGCACATAGATGCGATACGGCAAACCCGATACACCGGGCGCGCGCGCGGCGAGAAAATCCGCCGGCGTCACGCCCGCCGCACGCGCTGTGCCCAGGACGGCAAGCAGGCACGGCAGCCAGCAGCAGCAAGCGCGCATGGGGTCACCCAAAGGTCACGATTCTAGCCGCGTGACGCGGACCGGAGCCATGCCGCCGGGTGTGCCTGCAATGGTCGCGCTTGCGGCCAGCGTTCATGCTGAAATATCCTTTCATCGCGATACATGGATTATTTGTGGACCTCCAACACGCTTCGCTGCTGCTGCGCCTGCTCGCCGACCCCACCCGCATGCGCCTGCTGGCGCTGCTCGAGCAGGAGGAATTGACCGTCGCCGAGATCGCCGCGGCGCTGCGTCTGGCGCAACCGCGCGTATCCACGCACCTGGCCAAACTGCGCGAAGCCGGGCTGGTGCGCGACCGTCGCGCCGGGGTGTCGGTGTATTACCGTGCCGACAGCGGCCACGCGCCGCAGCGTGATGCGCTGCTGGCCGGCCTGCGCGAAGGGCTCGACGACAGCCTGCTGGCCGGCGATCGCGAGCGTCTGCCGCGGGTACTGGCCGAACGCACCGGCACCAGCGGCTGGGCCGACAGCGTGGCCGGCGACATGGAGCGCCATTACTCACCTGGGCGCACCTGGGAAACCCTGGCGCGCGCACTGCTGCAACTGCTGGATACCGGTGCGGTACTCGACATCGCCTCCGGCGACGGCGTGCTGGCCGAATTGCTCGCGCCGCACGCGCAACGCATCGTCTGCGTGGATGTCAGCCCGCGCGTGGTCGCGGCCGCGCAGGCGCGGTTGCAGCCGCACGCCAACGTCGAGGTGCGTCAGGGCGACATGCACGCGCTGGATTTGCCCTCGGCCAGCTTCGACCTGGTGTTGATGCTGCATGCGTTGACCTACAGCGAGCATCCCGCGCGCGCCGTGGCCGAGGCCGCACGCTTGCTGCGTCCCGGTGGCCGCCTGCTGCTGACCACGCTGGCGCGACATGAACACAAAGCCGCCGTGGCGCCGTTCGGACACTGCAACCTCGGCTTCCGCCGCGAGGATCTGCTCGGCTACGCGCGTCGCGCCGGACTGGCCGTGCTGTCCTGCCAGATCATCAGCCGCGAGCGTCGCGCGCCGCATTTCGAAGTCCTCAGCCTGCTCGCCCGTAAACCCGCATGACCACGACCCTGCCCTGGCTCGACCCCGCGCGCGTCGAGCGCCTGCACGATGCGCTGGCGCGGCGCATCCTCATTCTCGATGGCGCCATGGGCACCATGCTGCAGCAGCACGCGCTCGATGAAAACGCGTTCCGCGGCGCGCGCTTCGCCACCGGCTGCGACACCGCGCACCAGCACGCGCACGGTGCCGGCTGCGGCTGCGACCTCAAGGGCAACAACGACCTGCTGACGCTGACCCAGCCACGGATCATCACCGACGTGCACCGCGCCTACCTCGAGGCCGGCGCCGACCTGATCGAGACCAACACCTTCAATTCGACCGCCGTCTCGCAAGCCGACTACCGGCTCGAGCACCTGGTCTACGAGCTCAACCGCGAGGGCGCGCGTCTGGCGCGCACGGCCTGCGCTGCGATGGAACGCGACACCCCCGGACAGCCGCGCTTCGCCGTTGGCGTGCTCGGCCCGACCAGCCGCACCCTGTCGATCAGCCCGGACGTGAACAACCCCGCCTACCGCGCGCTGCGCTTCGATGCGCTGGCCGCGGCCTATCTGGAAGCCGCGCGCGGACTCCTCGACGGCGGCGCCGACCTGATCATGGTCGAGACCGTGTTCGACACGCTCAACGCCAAGGCCGCGCTGTTCGCGCTCGAGGACCTGTTCGAACAACGCGGCGCGCGCCTGCCGGTGATGATCTCCGGCACCATCACCGACCGCTCCGGACGCACCCTGTCCGGGCAGACCGCCGAAGCGTTCTGGTACTCGCTGCGCCACGCGCGGCCGCTGTCGATCGGACTCAATTGCGCGCTCGGCGCGGGCGAGATGCGCCAGCATGTCGATGTGCTGGCGCAGGTCGCGGATGTGTTCGTCAGCGCCCACCCCAACGCCGGCCTGCCCAACGCCTTCGGCGAGTACGACGAGAGCCCGGCGATGATGGCGGCGACACTGCGCGGCTTCGCCGAAGCGGGCCTGCTCAACATCGTCGGCGGCTGCTGCGGCACCACGCCCGCGCACATCCGCGCGATCCGCGAGGCGGTGACGCCGTTCGCCCCGCGTACGCCGGCGCAACCGGCGCCGTATACGCGCCTGGCCGGGTTGGAGCCATTCGTCATCACCCCCGAGAGCAATTTCGTCAACGTCGGCGAGCGCACCAACGTCACCGGCTCGGCGCAGTTCAAGAAGCTGATCAAGGAGGACCGCTACGACGAGGCGCTGGTCGTGGCGCGCCAGCAGGTGGAAAACGGCGCGCAGATGATCGACGTCAACATGGACGAGGGCCTGCTCGACGCCGAAGCCGCGATGGCGCGCTTTCTCGACTTGATCGCCGCCGAGCCGGACATCGCGCGCGTGCCGGTCATGATCGACTCGTCCAGGTTCAGCGTGATCGAGGCCGGGCTCAAGTGCGTGCAGGGCAAGGGCATCGTCAATTCGATCTCGCTCAAGGAAGGCGAGCAGACCTTCCTTGAACATGCCGCGCGCGTGCGCCGCTACGGCGCCGCGGTGGTGGTGATGGCTTTCGACGAACAGGGCCAGGCCGACACGCTGGCGCGCAAGCTGGCGATCAGCGCGCGCGCGTTCGAACTGCTCACGCGCAAGGCCGGTTACGCACCCGAGGACATCATCTTCGATCCGAACATTTTCGCCATCGCCACCGGCATCGAGGAGCATGCCAATTATGCGGTGGATTTCATCGAGGCCGCGCGCGGGCTCAAGCGCGCGTTCCCGCTCAGCCACATTTCCGGCGGCGTATCCAACGTGTCGTTCTCGTTTCGCGGCAACAACACGATGCGCGAGGCGATCCACGCCGTGTTCCTGTACCACGCCATTGCCGCGGGCATGGACATGGGCATCGTCAACGCCGGTGCGCTGGCGCTGTACGACGACCTCGACGCCGAGTTGCGCGAACGCGTCGAAGACGTCGTGCTCAATCGCCGCGGCGATTCCACCGAGCGTCTGCTGGACATCGCCGATCGCTACAAGTCGAAAAAAGGCGAGGTCGTCGCCGATGTGCTGGCCTGGCGCGAGCAACCGGTGCACGCCCGCCTCAGCCACGCGCTGGTGCATGGCATCGACCAATACGTGGTCGCGGACACCGAGGAGGCGCGCCTGCTCAGCACGCGCCCGCTGGATGTGATCGAAGGCCCGCTGATGGACGGCATGAACGTGGTCGGCGACCTGTTCGGTGCCGGCAAGATGTTCCTGCCGCAGGTGGTGAAGTCCGCGCGGGTGATGAAAAAAGCCGTGGCTCACTTGCTGCCGTTCATCGAGGCCGAGAAGGTACGCAGCGGCGACACCGCCACGTCCAACGGCAAGATCGTGATGGCCACGGTCAAGGGTGACGTGCATGACATCGGCAAGAACATCGTCGGCGTGGTGCTCAGCTGCAACAACTTCGAGGTGATCGACCTGGGCGTGATGGTGCCGGCGCAGAAGATCCTCGATACCGCGCGCGCGGAAAACGCCGACATCATCGGGCTATCCGGACTGATCACGCCGTCGCTGGAGGAGATGAGCCACGTCGCGCGCGAGATGCAGCGCCAGGATTTCCACATCCCGCTGCTGATTGGCGGCGCCACCACCTCGCGCGCGCACACCGCGCTCAAGATCGAGCCGCACTACCAGTCGCCCACGGTATGGGTGAAGGATGCCTCGCGCGCGGTCGGCGTGGCGCAGTCGCTGGTCAGCAAGGAACTGACCGATGCCTTCATGGCCAGGATCCGCGCCGATTACGCCGAGGTGCGTGCGCGCCATCGCCAGCGCGGCGGCAACAAGCCGCTGGTCACGCTGGAGCATGCACGCGGCCAGGCGTTCAGACCCGACTGGAGCCGCTATGCACCGCCGCAGCCGCGCCACCCCGGCATCACCGTGTTCGACGATTACGACCTGGCCGAGCTGCGCGATGCCATCGACTGGACACCGTTTTTCCAGGCCTGGGAGCTGTCCGGCCACTACCCGCAGATTCTCGATGATGCGGTCGTCGGGGAGCAGGCCAGTGCGCTGTTCAAGGATGCGCAAGCCATGCTCGATACGCTGATCCGCGAGCGCTGGCTGCGCGCGCGCGGCGTGATCGGGTTCTGGCCCGCGGCGCGCGTGGGCGACGATATCGCGGTGTACGCACAGCAGGCACCTTCCGCCGATGGAACCAGGGAAACCATCGCCACGCTGCACCACCTGCGTCAGCAGGCCGAGAAACCCGCCGAACGCCCGGATTGGTGTCTCGCCGACTTCATCGCCCCCGCGGACAGCGGCCTGCAGGATTGGATCGGTGGCTTCGCGGTCACCAGCGGGCTGGGCATCGAGCCGCATCTGGCGCGCTTCCAGGCCGACCACGACGACTATGCGTCGATCCTGCTCAAGGCGCTGGCGGATCGCCTTGCCGAAGCTTTCGCCGAACGTCTGCACCAGCGCGTGCGGCGCGAGTTCTGGGGCTACGCGGCGGACGAGACGCTGGACAACGACGCGCTGATCGCCGAGGGCTATCGCGGCATCCGCCCCGCGCCGGGTTACCCGGCCTGCCCCGACCATACCGAGAAAGCCACGCTGTTCCGCCTGCTCGACGCCACGGCCAACACCGGCATCGAGCTGACCGAAAGTTTCGCCATGGTTCCGACCGCAGCCGTTTCGGGCTGGTATTTCGCGCACCCGGACAGTCAGTACTTCGTGGTCGGACGCCTGGCGCGCGATCAGATCGCCGACTATGCGCGGCGCAAGGGCTGGGCCCAGGCCGACGCCGAACGCTGGCTGGCATCATGGCTGGATTACGACCCGGAATAGCAGCCGATGGAGCTTCCGGCATGCGCCACGCCGGATTGCGCTTGATACGCTGGCGTCCGGCCCCATGCATGCTGGCGATGTCGAAAATCACGCACGCGGACGACTGCGATGGCAATGCGGCACTGCTGGCAGGCGCAGACATGCGCATGTCGTCGTCGCGCTACGCCTTCGCACTGGAGCCGGCCGCGCTGGTCGATGCGTTTCGCCAGCATCCGCCACTGGACTTCAGCGCCTGGGAACACGCCGACGGCACGCCCCTGTTCGCCACGCGCTTCGATCTGTTGACCACCACCGAGGCTGCGCTGCAGCGACGCGTGCGCGCCGTGCCCGGTTTTCGTCTGTGGCAGCGCCTGCTGACGCCGCGCACGCTGTTCGCCGGCAGCACGGTCAGCGAATATCTGCCACTTTCCAGCCGTGCCGCGGCCGCCACGCTGCCGCGGCAACTGCGCACGCAGTACGGGCGTGAATTCGCACTGATCATCATCAAGGACATTCCCTCGCACTCGCCGCTGCTGGATGCCGCCGACAACCGCGCGGCCGACACACTGGCAGCGAATGCGCGCGATGCCGGCTACGTGCTGCTGCAAGGCCAGGCATTGGCGCATCTGCCGATCGATTTCAGCAGCATCGATGCCTGGCTGCAGAGGTTTACGGCCAAACATCGCTACGACATCCGGCGCAAGCTCAAGCAGCGCAGCGCACTGAGCGTGGAGCATTGGCCGCTGGGCTCGCCGCCGCTGCAGGACCCCGCGTGTCGCGCCGAGCTGTACGCGCTGTACCAGCAGGTTTATGCGCAAAGCGAGATCCACTTCGACCAGCACCGCGCACGCTTTTTCGATGCGCTGTTCTGCGATGCCACGCAGCCCGGGTTCCTGTTCGTGTTCCGCGCGCAGCAACGCATCGTCGGCTGGAAACTGTGTTACGTGCACGGCGACAAGCTGATCGACAAATACGTGGGCTTCGCCTATCCCGAGGCGCGACGCTACGGCCTGTTCTTCGTCAGCTGGGCCGAATGCATCGACTATGCATTGCGTCACGGTCTGCGGCACTACATCAGCGGCTGGACCGACCCCGAGGTCAAGGCCTATCTGGGCGCGCAATTCACCATGACCCGCCACGCCGTGTACTTGCGCAATCCGCTGCTACGCTTCGGGCTGCGCCACCTCGCATACAAGTTCGAAAACGACAGCCGCTGGGCGGATGTCGACACGCCCGGTCGATCCACCTATCCAGTAGCGGTTTCACGGCAGCCTGCCTGCGCTGCAAGCCATCCGTGGCTTGCTGTGATCGCGCTCAGCCCGCAGTGCTGGCGGATGGTGCATCCGGTGGCGTGCCGGGCGCGGCGAAATCCACCACCAGCGCGACGCGACGGTTGACTTCACCGTGCGCACCCCACGCGCCCGGCTTGACCAGGCGGTTGCGCGCATCGCCATAGCTCACCGTACGCAGCTCGCTGGCGCTCATGCCCTGGGCGATCAGGTAATCGCGCACCGCCTGGGCCCGGCGCATGCCGAGGCGCTGGTTGTAGGCTGCCGTGCCGGCTGGATCAGCGAAGCCCTCGACCGTGATCAGCACATCCGGGTGGTGCTCGCGGATCACCCTGGCAAAACCGTCCAGCATCTGTTTGTCCTGGTCGCTCAGCGTGGCGCTGTTGAAGGCGAAGTGCGAGACGGTATCCACGCGAATGCGCCCTTGCAGCGCGGTGATCTGCGCGTCGTACTTGCTGAATGCGGATTTCATCTGCTGCGAGATCTGGTCGATCTGCTGCTGCTGCTGATCCAGTTGCTGCTGTTGCTTCTGGTCGGCGGCGCGTAACTGCGCGACGGTGCTGTCGAAGTCCGACTTGGTCACGTAATTGGCGCATCCGCCCAGCGCGAGCGTGGCCAGACCGGCGATGAACCATGTGGCGCGGGATGATCGTTGCAACATGACGAGCCTCCTTCTGTGCCTGGTGCGCCCTGGCGCCAGCGCGCGCGTCGGGCATCGACTCTCAGGGGTGGCGCTGTGGACGAACCGTAACGCCGCCGTCAAGAGAATGCATGCCTGCGCGCCTGCCTGGTTCGCCACGGTTCATGCTGGGCGTGCCGGGGATGCAGCGTGCCGCTCTGCTAGTCTGAACGACCATGATCATGGATTCCCCGCCAGCGGGTGCACGCAACGTGCTCACCCCCAGCAGTCTCAACCGCCTGGTGCGCGGGCTGCTGGAGGATGCCATGGCGCTGCTGTGGATCGAGGGCGAGCTGTCCAACCTCGCGCGGCCGGCCTCGGGGCACGTGTATTTCACCCTCAAGGATGCGCAGGCGCAGGTGCGCTGTGCCATGTTTCGCCCGCGCAGCCAGACGCTGCGCTTCGCACCTGCCGAGGGCCAGCGCGTGTTGCTGCGCGCACGCGTGACCCTGTACGAGCCACGCGGCGATTACCAGCTCATCGTCGAGTCAATGGAGGACGCCGGCGCCGGGGCGCTGGCGCGCGCACTCGAGGAACTCAAGGCGCGACTGGCAGCCGAGGGCCTGTTCGACGCCGCGCGCAAGCGCGCGCTGCCGGCGTATCCGCGGCGCATCGGCGTGATCACTTCAGCCAGCGGCGCCGCCATCCGCGATGTGCTCAGTGTGCTGCGCCGGCGTTTTGCCCTGGTCGAGGCGGACCTGCTGCCCGTGCCGGTGCAGGGCAAGGAGGCGCCCGCGGCGATCGCGGCGATGCTGCAGCGCGCCTGTCGCAGCGGCCGCTACGACGTCGTGCTGCTGACCCGTGGCGGTGGCGCCAACGAAGATCTGGCCGCGTTCAACGATGAGACCGTGGTGCGCGCGGTCGCCGCATGCAGCGTGCCCGTGGTCGCCGCGGTCGGCCACGAAATCGACTTCACCCTGGTGGATTTCGCGGCCGATCTGCGCGCGCCGACGCCATCGGCCGCGGCCGAACTCCTGGTGCCCGACGCCATCCTGTTGCGCACCCGCCTGACACGCCTGCACGCGCAGTTGCAGCGCCGTGCCGCGCAGGCGTTGCAGCAACTGGCGCAGCGCCTGGATGCCTGGCAGGCACGTCTGCACAACCAGCACCCGGCGCAGCGCCTGGTCCGCACCCGCGAACGCCTGCAAACCCTGCACGCGCGCCTGTACTCGCTGCTGCCGACGCAACTGACCCTGCTGCGCGCCCATGTGCAGCAATTGCGCGGCCATCTGCAAATCAGCGCACTGCGTAACCGGCTTGCCGCGGCGCGCCTGCGCCTGGCTGTAGCGCAGGCGCGCCAGCAACAGACGCTGCGCACGCTGCTGCTGCAACAGCAGACGCGGCTCGATGCGCTGCGCCGCGCGCTGCATGCGATCAGCCCGTTGGCCACGCTGGAGCGCGGTTACGCCATCGTGTTCGATGCCGAAGGCCACATCGTGCGCAGCGTGCGCGCCGTGCAGCCGGGGCAGTCCTTGCATGCACGACTTGCGGACGGTGATATCGGCCTGCGCGTCGTGGCCGCCGCGCCCGGCAAGACCAGCCCGGACTGAGGCCTGATCCCGACGTCCGCATCTGCTTCGGCAGCGGTGTATCGCACTGCCATGCTCCAGGCCCATTCGGCGTGCGGCATGGACGGCGGTCTGAACGCCGAAGGAGGCTACGGTCACGCCGATGCTGCACTGCGGCTACACTATCGCCTGATGCGCCCTGCACTTGCGACACGCCGGCGCTCATTCACGCCGCCACTGCATCCCCGCGCGCCGCATGAAGCAGTGCGTCCTGTGCATTCACGCGCATTCCATTTTTCAGGCCGCGGAGTCCGCAGCCTGATGCGAGCCGAGGTTTTCCATGCCCCACGACGATCCCCGATCCACAACCGCCGAGCCGGCCCCGGCCAGCTTCTCGACGCTGGGCTTGCCCGAATCCCTTCTGCGCGCGCTGCAGGCGGTCGGCTATGAAACGCCCTCGCCCATCCAGGCCGCCACGATTCCGCCGCTGCTGGCCGGCAAGGATCTGCTGGGTCAGGCGCAGACCGGCACCGGCAAGACCGCCGCGTTCGCGCTGCCGATCCTGGCGCGCATCGATCTGAGTCGCGCCGCGCCGCAGGCGCTGGTGCTGGCGCCGACGCGCGAACTGGCCATCCAGGTCGCCGAGGCGTTTGCGCGCTACGCCGCGCAGATGCCGGGCTTCCACGTGCTGCCGATCTATGGCGGCCAGGGCTATGCCCCACAGTTGCAGGCGCTCAAGCGCGGTGCGCACGTCATCGTCGGCACGCCAGGACGCGTGATCGACCATCTCGAACGCGGCACGCTGAAACTAGACGCGCTGGCGCATCTGGTACTCGATGAAGCCGATGAAATGCTGCGCATGGGTTTCATCGACGATGTCGAAACCATCCTCAAGAAGACCCCGCCGCAGCGCCAGGTGGCGCTGTTCTCGGCAACCATGCCGCAGGCGATCCGGCGCATCGCGCAGACCTATCTGCGTGAGCCGGTCGAGATCACCATCAAAGGCAAGACCACGACGGTCGCGGAGGTGCAGCAGCGCTACTGGCTGGTCAGCGGCCTGCACAAGCTCGACGCGCTGACGCGCATCCTCGAGGTCGAAACCTTCGATGGCATGATCGTGTTCGCGCGTACCAAACAGGCCACCGAGGAACTGGCAGAGAAGCTCTCCGCGCGCGGTTTTTCCGCCGCCGCGCTCAATGGCGATGTGCCCCAGGCATTGCGTGAACGCATCGTGCAACGCTTCAAGGATGCGCAGATCGACATCCTGGTGGCCACCGACGTGGCCGCGCGCGGTCTGGACGTGGAGCGCGTCAGCCACGTGCTCAATTACGACATCCCCACCGATACCGAGAGCTATGTGCACCGCATCGGTCGCACCGGGCGCGCCGGGCGCAGCGGCGACGCGATCCTGTTCGTGACGCCGCGCGAACGTCACCTGCTGCGCGCCATCGAGCGCGCCACGCGGCAGCCGATCACGCCGATGCAGTTGCCCGGCGCCGAGGCGGTCAACGATCGCCGCATCGCGCGCTTCATGGAGCGCATCACCGAGGCGCGCACGCGCGAGGGCAATGATGAATTCCAGCGCCTGCTGGAACGCTACGAACAGGAGCAGAACGTGCCGGCGATCGAGATCGCCGCCGCGCTCGCGCGCATGTTGCAGGGCGACAAGCCACTCCTGCTCAGCGATGCGCCCAGCACACGCGCGCGCGAATTCGCGCCCGATGCCCACATTGCGCGCAATGACCGCGGGGAACGCAACCAGCGCACTGCGCATGGCGGCGCCACGCGTGGCCCGCGGGCGAGCGCTGGCGGCGCCGCGGGATCACTGGTCACGTATCGCGTCGAAGTGGGCCGCCGGCACGGCGTCAAGGTCGGCAATCTGGTGGGCGCCATCGCCAACGAGGGCGGTCTGGACAACAGCCAGATCGGCGCCATCGCGCTGCAGGGCGATCACAGCTTTGTCGATCTGCCCGCTGACTTGCCCGCGACCACACTGCACGCACTGGCCAAGGCGCGTGTCGGCGGCGAGCGCCTGCAGTTGCGCCGCGCCGACGACAACGAGGCCGCGCACAGCGCACGCCCGCGCAAACCATTCGGCGCACGCACCGATGCCGCGCCACGCAAGAGCGGCTTTGGTTCACCGCGCAAGCCGCGCGCATGAGCCATCGCGCTCAACGCGCCGCCTGCGCGCGCAGCTGCTGATAGGCCGCCAGCGCCTGCGCGCGCGCGGCAGCCAGATCCAGCAGCGGCGGCGGATAACCCGTGCGCTGCAAGAGTGCGGCATCGCGCCAGGGTTGAAACAGCAGCGGCGCCGGTACGGCAGCCAGTTCGGGCAGCCAGCGGCGAATGTAGTCTCCTGCGGCATCGAATTTCGCGCTCTGCGCGACCGGGCTGAAGATGCGGAAGTACGGCGCGGCGTCGGCGCCGGTGCCGGCGCTCCACTGCCAGCCCTGGGTATTGTTGGCCAGATCGGCATCGACCAGGGTGTCCCAGAACCAGCGCGCGCCGTGCAGCCAGTGCAGGCGCAGGTTCTTGGTCAGCAGGCTGGCCACGATCATGCGCACGCGGTTGTGCATCCAGCCGGTGTGCCATAGCTCGCGCATGCCGGCATCGACGATGGGGATGCCGCTGCGACCCTGCTGCCAGCGCGCCAGAGCCTCGGCATGGACACCGTCATCGGCCCACGCAAACGCATCGAACCGCGGGTTGAAGTTGCGCGTCGGGGTGTGCGGAAAGTGGTACAGCAGGTGATGCGAAAACTCGCGCCAGCCCAGTTCGCGTATGTAGGGCGCGATGCTGCTGGCGGCGCCCACGCGATCGTTGCCGGCGTGCTCGCCCAGTGCCGCCAGGATCTGGCGCGGGCCGATCTCGCCGAAATGCAGATGCGCTGACAAGCGCGACGTGCCGGTGACGGCGGGGTAGTCGCGCTGCGCCTTGTAGGCGTACACGGCCTGCTCGATGAACTGTTGTAGCAAGACGCGCGCACCATGCTCACCCGGTTGCCAGTGCGCGGCCAGCCCACGATCCCAACGTAGCCGCGGCAGCAGATCCAGCGCGGCCAGCGGCGTGCATGTCGGCATGGGCGGCATGTCGATGCGCTGCGCCGCCGGCGTGCACGCCACCGCGTCCAGGCGCGTCAATGCACTGCGCCAGAACGGCGTGAACACGCGGTAGGGACTGCCCTCGGCCGTGGCCAGTTGCCATGGCTCGAACAGCAGCGCCGCGTTGCAGCTGTGCGCCGCGATGCCCTGCGCACGCAGGCTTTGCTTGATGTCACGATCGCGTGCCAGCAGCGCGGGTTCGTACAGGCGATTCCAGTACACCGCCGCGGCATCGCAGGATGCGATCAAAGCTTGCAGCGCCTGCAGGCTGGGGCCGCGCACGATATGCAGTCGCGCGCCGCACGCACGCAGGGACTCATCGAGCGCAGACAGGCTGTGGTGCAGCCACCAGCGACTGGCCGCACCGGGTTGCCAGGGCGCTTCTTCCTCGGGCGCATGGATATAGACCGGCAGCACCCGCGCATGCGCTGCCAGAGCCGCATGCAGCGCGGGATTGTCGGCGAGGCGCAAATCACGTCGCAGCCAGACGATGGCTGTGCTCATGCGCGCATGCAGGGGCCCGTCGCGCTGGCTCCCTGGATCGATGCGGTCGTTTCCATTGCGCTGTCCTCGCGGCTGTTGCCGGCAGGTTGCCGGCAACAGCGTACAAGCGACGTGAACCGGTGCGCGCCGGTTCAGTTCAATCCGATGCGACGGATCAGCAGCATTTTCACGCCCTGCGCCAGCAGCATGTAAACCACCAGGATGGCGATCAGATACAGCCAATAAAGATGGGGCAGCGCCGCGAATCCGAACAATCCAGCCAGCGGCGAAACCGGCAGGAGAATGCCGAGCAGGCAAAAGCCCAGCGTGCTGACCAGCAACGGCAGGCTGGGATTGGACTGCAGGAACGGCACGCGCGCGGTGCGGATCACGTACACGATCAGTGTCTGCGACAGCAGCGACTCGACGAACCATCCGGTCTGAAACAGCACCGGATGATGCGAGAGTCCGAGCAGGAACCACATCACGCCGAAGGTCACGTAGTCGAACAGGGAACTCACCGGCCCGAACACGAACATGTAGCGCGCGATGTTGCCCATCTCCCAGCGCCGCGGCGTGGCGACGAAATCATCGTCCACGTTGTCAGTGGCGATGGTGGTCATCGACAAGTCGTACATCAGATTGTTGATCAGCAACTGGATCGGCGCCATCGGCAGGAACGGCAGCAGCGCGCTGGCGCCGATCACGCTGAACACGTTGCCGAAGTTGGAACTGGCCGTCATCTTGATGTACTTGAGGATGTTGCCGAACACGCGGCGGCCCTCCTGCACGCCCTCCTCGAGCACGGCCAGGCTTTTCTCCAGCAGGATGATGTCGGCCGATTCCTTGGCGATGTCCACGGCGCTGTCCACCGAGATGCCGACATCGGCAGCACGCAGCGCCGGGCCGTCATTGATGCCGTCGCCGAGGAAGCCCACCACGTGGCCCTGCGCGCGCAACGCCTCGATCACGCGCACCTTCTGCTGGGGATTGAGCCGCGCGAACAATTGCGTTTCGGGCAGCGCGGCCACGAGCTGCGCGTCGTCCAGGGCATCCAGCTCGGGGCCGGTGAGCACGTGCTCGAGGTCGATGCCGACATGCCGGCAGACATGGCGCGCGACCACGTCGTTGTCGCCGGTGAGGATCTTCACCACGATGCCGTGCTGGGTCAGCGCGGCGATGGCTTCGGCGGCGCTCTCCTTGGGTGGATCCAGGAATGCCATGAAGCCGAACAGGGTCAGCCCGCGCTCGTCCTCGCGCGCGTACTGGCTGCGCGATGGCGCCATCTCGCGCATGCCCACGGCGATCACGCGGAAGCCGTCGGCGTTGAGATCGTGCGCCACCTGGCGCACCTCGGCCTGGCGGTCGGCGTCGAATGCGACGGGACCTTGCGCGGTCTGCACCTGCGTGCAGATGGCCAAGGTCTCGGCGACCGCGCCCTTGCTGATCAGCATGTGCCGGCCTTCCTGATCGCGCACCACCACCGACATGCGCCGGCGCTCGAAATCGAACGGCATCTCATCGACCAGGGCGAACTCGGCGGCAAGACGCTGCGTCTGCTCCGGATCCACCGCGGTCAGCACGGCCTTGTCCAGCAGGTTGCGCAGGCCGGTCTGGTAATGGCTGTTGAGGAAGGCCAGTTCCAGCACGCGCGCATCGTCACCGCCCGCGGCATCGACATGGCGCTCCAGGATGACCTTGTCCTGGGTCAGCGTGCCGGTCTTGTCGGTGCACAGCACGTCGATGGCGCCGAAATTCTGGATTGCCGGCAGACGCTTGACGATGACGTCCTTGCGCGCCATCGCCAGCGCGCCCTTGGCCAGATTGAAGGTGACGATGGCCGGCAGCATCTCCGGCGTCAACCCGACCGCGACCGCGATCGAGAACATCAGCGCCTCGAGCCAGTCGTCCTTGAGCACGCCGTTGATCAGGAACACCAGCGGCACCATCACCGCGATGAAGCGCAGCATCAGGCCGACGAAACGGCGCAGGCCGCGATCGAAGCTGGTGGACGGCGCGCGTGGCGTGGCCAGCGCGCTGGCCAGGGCACCAAACGTGGTGTCGCGTCCGGTCGCCGCCACCAGACCCAACGCACTGCCGCTGATCACGTTCGAACCCATGAAGCACAGGTTGTGTGCCTCCAGCGGCGCGCTGCAGCGCGTGTCGGGGGCGGCGAATTTCTCCACCGGCATCGATTCGCCGGTGAGGCTGGATTGGTTGACGAACAAGTCCTTGGCCGCGAGCAGGCGCAAGTCCGCGGGGATCATGTCACCCGCGGTCAGGTGCACGACATCGCCCGGCACCAGATCCTCGATCGGCAGCTCGCCACGACCACTGGGCAGATCCGTACGGCGCACCAGCGCGGTATTGCTGACCATGCTGCGCAGCGCCGCGACCGCGCGCGAGGATTTGCTTTCCTGCACATAGCCGACGATCACCGCCACGCTGACCATCACCGTCATGATGCCGGCGCCCACCGGATCGGAGGTCAGGATCGATACCACCGCCAGCGCCAGCAGCAGCAGGTTGAGCGGATTGACCACGCGCCGCGCGATCTCGACGAACCACGGCGCGCGGGATTCGCTACCGACCACGTTGCGGCCGAAAGTCTGCAGACGCGCCTCGACCTGCGCGGCGTCCAGGCCTGCGATGCTGCTGTCGCCCGCGGCCAGCGCCGCATCGACGTCCAACCGCGCCAGGCCCAGCAGGCGCCGCGCCTGCGCCTGAGTTTGCGCGGAAGTGGACTTGCCGCGCGCGCCGGCACGCTCGGGAGTCAGGCCGATCAGGGACCACCGTGCCGCCATGCCGCCTCCGCAACAATCAACGCGCGGCTGCAGCGCAGCCGAATTACGGAGCCGTCATGGATTCGACTCCGCCAAGACCCATCCCGCGCGGGAAGGCTGGCGGATGCCGGCTCAAGCGCGCGGGAGCAACAACAGGAGATTCAAGCAACTGCCCGGTTCCACGCGAATGCGCGCCCTGCCACCATGCCGCGTGGAGTCTAGCGAGGCTGGCTGACGCGAGGCAACGACAGAACGGTGACAGCCGCGAGCCGCTGCAGCAGCGCGGTGACGAAACCGGGCGGCAACTGCGCGCGCACCGGCAGCGCCCACCAATGCCGGCGCGCGAAAGCAACGCACTTGACCGCGTCCTTCTCGGTCATCAGCAGCGGCAAGGCGCCGTCATCAAAAGCAAAATCCGCTGCCACGTATGCGTGATGATCGGCGAAGGCATGCTCGTGCACGCGGTAGCCCAGTGCACGCAGGGTGGCAAAGAACCGCGCCGGATCGCCGATGCCGGCGATGGCGTGGACCTCGGCGCCCGGCGGCGGCGCAGCCGCGCCGGCCGCCAGCGCATACGGCGTCCCGGCTTGCAACGACATCGGCACTTCGCCCGGCTGCGCGGCGCCACCGTTGCACACCACGAAATCCACGCCGGCCAGGCGCGTCTCCGGTTCGCGCAGCGGGCCCGCGGGCAGCAGCAGCCCATTGCCGAAACGGCGCACGCCATCGATCACGCACACCTCGATGTCGCGCCCCAGCGCGCGGTGCTGCAGTCCATCGTCACTGAGGATCACGTCCACGCCCCGCGCCAGCAGCAGTCGCGCCGCATCCGCGCGCCGCGCACCCACCGCCACCGGCACCTGGCCGCGCCGCTGCAGCAGCAGCGGCTCGTCACCCACACGCGCTGCCGTATCGGCGGCGGCAAGCAGGTGCGGCGTGCGCTGCATGCCACCATAGCCGCGACTGACCACACCCGGATGCCAGCCGGCCGCGCGCAATGACTCGATCAGCGCCAGCGTCAGCGGGGTCTTGCCGCTGCCGCCGACGCCGAGATTGCCGATCACGATCACCGGTACCGGCAGGCGCTGTATCCGGCGCAAACCCAGCGCGTAACGCGCATGATCGAGCAGCCGCAACAGCCGATACAGCGGCACCAGCGACCGCGCCCAGCGCGGCACCGGCTGCGCGCCATACCAGAATGCCGGGGCCTGCCCGCGCGGCATGGCTCAGTCGCCGCGCGGCGCACTGAATTGCATGCGATGCAAGTGCGCGTAGGCGCCATCGGGACGCGCCAGCAGTTCGTCGTGGCTACCCTGCTCCAGCACGCGCCCCTGATCGAGCACGATGATGCGGTGCGCGTGCTCGACCGTGGACAGGCGGTGTGCGATCACCAGCGTGGTGCGGTCTTGCATCAGGCGTTGCAGCGCGTCCTGGATCAGCCGCTCGGACTCGGTATCCAGCGCGCTGGTGGCTTCATCCAGGATCAGGATCGGCGCATTCTTCAAGATCGCGCGCGCGATGGCGATGCGCTGACGCTGGCCACCGGAGACCATGAAGCCACGCTGCCCGATCGGACTGTGCAAGCCCCGCGGCATCTGCGCGATGAAGTCCCAGGCGTTGGCCGCGCGCGCCGCGGCGACGATGTCTGCCTCGCGCGCACCGGCCATCTCGCCATAGGCGATGTTCTCGGCCACGCTGCCATTGAAGATCACCACGTCTTGACCGACCCAGCTGATCTGCCCGCGCAGGCTGGCCAGCTGGTACTCGCCCAGCGCGTGACCATCGATGAGGATGACACCGGACTCGGGCTCGTAGAAACGCGGGATCAGGTGCGCCACGGTGGTCTTGCCGCTGCCCGAGCGGCCCACCACGGCGGTGACTTTGCCCGCCGCGCAACGGAAACTGGCCGCGCGCAGTGCCGGCGGCGTGCCGGGCGCGTAGCGCATGGTGACCTCGCGAAACTCGATGCCCAGCCGCAGCTCCTGCAGCGGGCGCGCGTGCGCATCCGGCTCGCGCGGCTCGTCGAGCACCACGAAGACGTCCTGCGCCGCGGTGATGCCCCGCTGCAACATGGATTGCACGTTGGTCATGCGCTTCAGTGGCGGCAGGATCGCGGCCATGGCCATGATCATCGACATGAACCGGCCCGCCGTCATGTGCTCCGCAATCCCCGGGCGCGTGGCGAAAAACACGATGCCGGCCAGCGCCGATGCGGCGAAGAACTGCACCAGCGCGGTCGAAATCGCGTTGGTCGCGCTGATCTTCACGTTGAGCGCGCGATTGTGATCGGCGACCGCATGAAAGCGCGCGGCCTCGTACTTCTGCCCGGCGTAGATGCGCACCTCGCGCCAGGCACTGACGATCTCGTCGACCACGCCGGTGATGTCGCCCATCGAGTTCTGCAGGCCGCGGCTGATCGCGCGGTAACGGCGGCTGACCAGGTACACCACCGCCGCGATGGTCGGCACCATGACCAGCAGCACCAGGGTCAGGCGCCAGCTGTTCCACAGCATCACGCCGATCATGGCCAGGATGGTGAGGCTGTCGATGATCGACACGCGCACCGCCTCGGTGGTGGCCTGTGCCAACTGATCGGCGGTGTAGGTGATGCGCGCGACCTGATGCCCGGAGGCCTCGCGGCCGAAAAATCCGCCAGGCAAGTCCAGATAGCGGCCAAACACCTGCTCGCGCATGGTCTGCACGACGCCACGCCCGATATAGGCCATGCCATAGCTGGTGATGAAGGTGGCCACCGCGCGCAGCAGGAAAATCGCGATGATGATGAGCGGCAGCCAGAAAATCGCTTCCGCATCGCGGGTGATGAATACCTTGTCGATCAGTGGCCGCACCAGTCCGGCGAATGCGCCCAGCGCCGCGGCATCGACCGCCATGCCGATGACCACGGCGACCGCCACCGGCCGATACGGGCGCAGATAACCCAGCAGGCGCCGATACGTCGGCCAGGCGCTGGCTTCCCGCGCCGCATGCGCATCCATCAATGCGCGCCCTGGCGCGGCGTCGTGGCCAGCGCCAGATGGGTGAAGCCGAGGCGACCCAGCGCGTCCATCGCGGTCACCACCGACTGGTTGGGCGACTCGGCGTCGGCGCGCAGGATCACGCTGCGTGTGCGATCGCTGCCCACGGCCTCGACGATGGCCTGCTGCAGCGCGCGTTCGCCGTCGCCCTGCACCGGCGTGTTGCCGATGGCGTAGCGACCGGCGCGGTCGATGACGATCACCAGCGCATCCGCGCTGGGCGCGCTCGGCGTGGCACTGGATGTGGGCAGGCTGACCTTCATGTGCGTCTGCTGCACGAAGGTCGTGGTCAGCACGAAGAACATCAGCAGCGTCAGCAACACATCAATCAGCGAGATCACGTTGATCTCGAAATCGTCGTGGCGGCGCGCCGCGGTGATGCGCATCGCTCAGCGCTCCGCCGGCGCAGGCACGCCACGCTTGGGCGTGGTGGGCCTGGCGGGCGCGCGCATGGTGCTGGCGGTGGATGCCGGCGTGGCCGCGGGTGGCGCGCCGGGCGCATCGAGTTCATCGAGCAGGCGCGCGGCTTCCTGCTCCATGCTCACCGCGTAGCCATCGATGCGGCTGCGGAAATAGCGGTGAAACACGTACGCCGGGATCGCCACGACGAGGCCGGTCGCGGTGCAGATCAATGCCTCGCCGATGCCACCGGCCATCTTGGTCGGATCGCCGGCGCCGTGGACCATCACCGCCAGGAACATCCTGATCAAGCCGATGACCGTGCCCAGCAGGCCCAGCAGCGGCGCGATCAGCGCGATCGTGCCGAGGGTATTGAGATAACGCCCCATGCGGTGCACGACGTGACGCCCGGTGTCCTCGAGGCGTTCCTTGATCAGCTCGCGCGGCCTGCCGCGCACGCGCACCGCGGCGGCCAGCAGCTGGCCCAGCGGCGAACCAGCGGCCAGCGCGTCGATGTGCGCAGGGTCGAGTTTGGCCGCGCGCGCCCAGACGCGCACCTGCGCGCCCAGGTCCGGCGGCAGCACGGCGCTGCGGCGCAGCGTCCAGAACCGCTCGAGGATGATGGCCATGGCCAGTGCCGAGGTCAGCAGGATCGGCAGCATCGGCCAGCCACCGGCAATCAGGATATCGAACACGCGCGTGATTCTCGTGCGACAACAGGCGGGCCGGATGATAACAGCGCCGCGGCGTGCTTCCGTGGCCGGCGCCTCACTCGCGCCACCAGCGCGGGGCATCCTCCCGGCTGAGCATGAGGTGCGGCCCATCCGCGCGCATCTCCATGTGCAGGGCGCCGTGATCCGCGGTGTTGAACAGCGGCACGCCACGCGCGCGCAGGCGCGCCAGCACGTCGGGATGCGGATGTCCGTAGCTGCTGCGGTAACCCGCCGAGACCAGCGCCAGGCGCGGACGCAGCGCATCCAGCAGCGCATCGGTGCTGCTGAAGCGGCTGCCGTGGTGCGCCAGCAGCAACACCAGCGGCGGTGACGCGTGGCCGCTCACGGGTCCGTCCTGCGCCAGCGCGCGCTCGCTGCGCGCGCCGATGTCGCCACTCAGCAGCAGTGTGCCGCCACGCCCGCGCACAACCAGCACGCAAGAGGATTCGTTGCCACTGACCGCGCCGCCGGGACGCGGATGCAGCACGCTGAACTCGACTTCGTCCCATATCCAGCGTTGCCCACGCACACAGGGCAGCAGCGGCAGGCCGACGCGTTCCGGCTCGCTGCCTTGCAGCAGTGCGTGCGGGTAGGCCGCCAGCACCGCGCGTGCGCCGCCAGCATGATCGGCATCGCCATGACCGATCAGCAGTCGATCGAGTCGCTGCACACCCAGCGCCCGCAGGCTGGGCACCACCGCGGCTTCACCCAGATCGAAGCCCGAGCGATAACGGGGTCCGGCGTCATAAAGCAGTTCATGCTCCGCGCTGCGCAGCAGCACCGCCGAGCCCTGGCCCACGTCCAGCACCCAGGCCTGGAAATCACCACGCGCGGGCCTCTCCAGCGATGGCCACAACAACGGCAGCAGCAGCGGCAATCCGAGCACGCGCGCGGGCACTCCGCGCGGCGCCAGCATCCACAGCACGCCGATGCACGCCAGCACGAACGCGCCGGCGCCCGCCCATGGCAGCCACGCCAGCGCCCAGGGCCACGCCGCCATGTGCTGCAGCAAGTCCCACTGCGCACGCATCAGCCAGGCCGCCAGGCGCGTCAGTGCGACGCCGCCGGGGACACCGCCGACCAGCAACAGACTGGCGACCAGGGTGATCGGCACGATGATGAAGCCCATCAGCGGCACCGCGACCAGATTGGCCAGCGGGCCAACGCGCGAGGCCTGCCCGAACAACAGCACGGTCAGCGGCAGCAGCGCCAGCGCCATCACGCCCTGCGCCAGCCCCAGTTCAGCCAGCCACGCGCGCCAGCCGCGTCCCGGCTGCAAGGCGTACACCAGCAGCGCCACCCCGGCGAAGGACAGCCAGAAGCCCGCGCCCAGCACCGCCAGGGGATCGAACACCAGCACGGCCAGCAGCGCCAGCGCCAGTGTCTGCATGCCGCCCACGCCGCGCCGACGCGTGCTCGCCCAGGCCACCACCGCGATCATCAGCAGCGTGCGTACCGTGGGCAGGCCATAGCCGGCGAGCGCGCCATAGGCCCACGCGGCGGCCAGCGCCACCGGTGCGGCAACCACGCGCCGCGGCCAGTGCAGCAATACGCACGGCCATAGCCAGGTGAATGCATAGACCAACAGCGCGCCGGCGATGCCGGCCAGACCCACGTGCAGACCCGAGATCGCGATCAGATGACCGACGCCGGTGGCGCGCAGCACGCGCCAGTGCGCCTCGCCAAGGCCACGCTGATCGCCCACGGCCAGCGCCTGCAGCAGCGGCGTGGCGCGGTCGCCCGCCGGCAGCGCGGCGGCAATGGCCGCGGCGATGCGTGCGCGCATCGCGTCCACGCACACCGGTGCGCCGCCCAGTTGGCGTGCCCTGCGCGCATCGCGTACATAACCGGTGGCGATCAGCCCATTCAAGGCCGCCTGGCGCTCGCTGTCGTAGCCACCGGGATTGACCTGCCCGTGCGGACGCTTGAGCCGCACCGTCAACTGCCAGCGCTGACAGGGCGTCACTGCCTGCGCGGCACCAAACCAGCTCAGCCGCACGCGACCGTGCAATGGCAGGGTGCGGCCAGCGCGGCTGGCATGCGCGATTGCCAGGTCGAAACGCTGCGCGTCGGCAGCGGCCTCGGGCAAGCCGACCACGCGACCGTCGATGTGCAGGTCCTGGCCTTGCAGTTGCGGCGGCAGGCGCGCATGCAAGACCCACGTGGCCATGCCGGCAGTCCAGGCGAAAGCCAGCAACAGCACGCCGAGCAGGCGCAGGCGCGACATGCGCAAAAGCAATGACAGGATCAAGCCCGACAGCGCGCAGGCCAGCACCATCCATGGCGGCGACAGGCGCGGCAACAGCGCTGCGCCGACCACACCGGCCAGCGCCGCCAATGCGTGCGTGGCGCCAAGGCCGGTGCTGCGCTGCGCCCGTGCCCAGCGCGCCCAGGCCGCGCCGGCATCGCGTCCGAGCGCGCGGACGGCGGCCATCGTCGTGATCCCTGCGACGCGAGCGCTTCCCTGCGGCACGGCGGCTATCCCGCGCGCATCTCGGCAAGGCGTCCGCCGGTCATCTCGAGCACGCGGTCCATGCGCGCGGCGAGGCGACTGTCGTGCGTGGCCAGCAACAACGCCGTGCCCGATTCGCGATTCAGTTCCAGCATCAGCTCGTACACGCCGCGCGCGGTGCGCTCGTCGAGATTGCCGGTGGGCTCGTCGCCCAGCACGCACAGCGGCTTGGTGACCAGCGCGCGCGCCACCGCGCAGCGCTGACGCTCGCCGCCGGACAGCTCGCCCGGCTTGTGCTGCAGGCGATGCCCCAGCCCCACGCGCTGCAGCAGCGCCGCCGCCTGATCGTGCGCGTCGCTGACCGCATCGCCGCGAATCAACAGCGGAAACGCAACGTTCTCGACCGCGCTGAACTCGGGCAACAGATGATGAAACTGATAGATGAATCCCAGCGCTTCGTTGCGCAGGCGCCCGCGCGCGGCATCGCCGAGCGTGGAAAACCTGCGCCCGGCCAGCACCACCTCACCTGCGGTGGGCGTGTCCAGTCCGCCGAGCAAGTGCAGCAGCGTGCTCTTGCCCGCGCCCGAGGCGCCGATCACGGCGACACTCTCGCCGCGGCGCACGGCCAGATCGATGCCCAGCAGCACCTCGGTGCGCAGCTTGCCTTCCGCGTAGGTCTTGGTCAGACCTTCGGCGCGCAGCACGGCATCCGCCACGGGCACAGTGGCGGCGGCGACGCCGGCGGCAGCTGCCGCGTCACGCGCGAGCTCATTCATAGCGCAGCGCCTCCGCCGGCTGCGTGCGCGAGGCGCGCCACGCCGGATACAGCGTGGCCAGCATCGAGAACACGAACGCCAGCAGCGCGATCCAGCCGACGTCACGCCACTCCAGGCGCGAAGGCAGATTGCTGATGTAGTAAACGTCCGGTGACAGAAACTGCACGTGGAACAGGGACTGGATGCCGTCCACCAAAGCCGGCAGATTGATCGCCAGCAGCACGCCGCCAAGCACGCCCAGAGCGATGCCGATCAGGCCGCTGATCATGCCCTGCACCACGAACACACCCATCACCGTGCGCGGTGTGGCACCCATGGTGCGCAGGATGGCGATGTCGGCCTGCTTGTCGGTGACCAGCATGACCAGCGTCGACACCAGATTGAACGCCGCCACCGCGACGATCAGCGAGAGGATGATGAACATGACCTTCTTCTCCATGGCAATGGCCTTGAAGAAATTGGATTGGGTGTCCATCCACGTCGATACCGCGTACAGGCCGCCGAGTTTCTGCACCAGTTCGCGGCCGACCTGATAGGCGAGAAACGGGTGATCGAGTTTGAGGCGGATACCGGTCGGCCCGGATTGCTGATAAAGCTTTTCTGCATCCTGCATGTTGATTTCGGCGCGATTGGCAAAATCCGCATTTCCTGCTTCGAACAAGCCGCTGACGGTGAAGCTGCGCAAGCGCGGAATCGCACCGATCGGCGAGGCGGTGAAATTGGGCACGACCACCACCACGTGATCGCCAAGGGTCACGCCCAGGCTCAAGGCCAGATTGCGCTCCAGCACGATGTTCCAACTTCCCGGCGTGAGGCTGGACAGGCTGCCCTGCACCATGTGCTGGCCAATGCTGGTGACCCTGGTTTCATAGGCGGGCACAACGCCGCGGATGATCGCGCCTTGCGCGCGCTGGCCCTGCACCCAAGCCCCGTGCTCGACATACGGCGCGGCGGCCAGCACGTGTGGCAGCGCGTCGGCCACGCGCACCGCGTGCGGCCAGTCGCGCACCGGGCCATCGACGCCGGAAATCGTGGTTTCGGCGACCATGCCGAGGATGCGGTCGCGCAGCTCGTGGTCGAAGCCGTTCATCACCGAGATCACCGCGATCAACGCGGTCACGCCCACGGCGATGCCCAGCATCGACACCAGGGAAATGAACGAGATGAAACGGTTGCGGCGTTTGGCACGCGTATAGCGCAGGCCGATGAACAGGCTCAGTGGACGGAACATGGACGGCTCATCGGGTTATCTCGGGGGATGCGGAAATTGCGCCGGCGGGGCGCGCAGCGTGCACCAAGCCCGCGGCGCCGACAAGCGCGGCGCGGCTTCATGTGGTGTGGGCGCGCGCCGACAGCCTCATGCGCAGGCACCGGTGCTGTTCGGCGTCGAGGCTGTCCGGCAGCAGCCACAGCGTCGCGGCATGCGGGCGGGCGCCCTCGCTCCAGGTGAGGCGCAGCACCAGCAAAGGACCCAACACGCGCGCGGCGCGCCACTGCGCCGGCATGGCATCGGCGCCACGCCAGATGCGCGCATCCTCGCGACCCAACTCGAAACTGCTGATTGGCGGCCTCAGCAAATGCCTCGCGGCAAGCGCAGTCAGCACCACGATCGGACCGATGGCGGCGCCGCGCAGTGACCAGGGAATATCCGCCAGCAGCAACGACAGCACGGCCAGTGCCGCAATCAGCGTCAGCGCCAGCAGCAGGCTGGGCGACGCGCGCAGCTCAATGCGCAGCGCGGGCGCGGAAGTCATCGATCAGCGCCTGCCAGTCGCTGCGCGGTGCCGCGCTGCGGCCCGTGCACCACGCCCACAAATCCGGGTCCTGCTGCTCGAGCAGTTCGGCGAACGCCGCGCGTTGCGCCGCACTCGCGCTGCGCCAGTGCGCATCCAGCCAGCCACCCAGCAGCACGTCGAGCTCCTGCATGCCGCGCCGGCAGCGCCAGCGCAGACGGCCCAGTTGCGCTGCATCCGCAGGCGCCGCGGCCGCGCCCATTTCAGCCGCGCCGCGCGACGATGAGTTTCTTGATCTCGGCGATGGCCAGCGCCGGGTTGAGACCCTTGGGGCAGGTCCGCGTGCAATTCATGATGGTGTGGCAGCGGTACAGGCGGAACGGGTCTTCCAGTTCATCCAGACGCGTGCCGGTGTCCTCGTCGCGGCTGTCCACGATCCAGCGATAGGCCTGCAGCAGAATCGCCGGGCCGAGGTAACGGTCGCCGTTCCACCAGTAGCTCGGGCATGAGGTGCTGCAGCATGCGCACAGGATGCACTCGTACAGGCCGTCGAGTTTCTTGCGATCCTCCGGCGACTGCAGGCGCTCGCGGTCCGGCGCGGCGCTCTCGGTGCGCAACCAGGGACGCACCGCGGCGTGCTGGGCGTAGAAGTGGGTGAGGTCGGGCACCAGATCCTTGACCACCGGCATGTGCGGCAGCGGGTAGATGCTGATGTCGCCCTTGCAGTCATCCAGACCCGTGGTGCAGGCCAGCGTGTTGACGCCGTTGATGTTCATCGCGCACGAACCGCAGATACCCTCGCGGCAGGATCGGCGCAGGGTCAGCGTGGCATCGATCTCGTTTTTGATCTTGAGCAGCGCGTCCAGCACCATCGGCGAGCTGGAGACGTCGACTTCGAACGTGTCCAGGCGCGGGTTGTCGCCGTCGTCCGGCGTCCAGCGGTAGATGCGGAATGTACGCACTTTTGCGGCGCCGGCCGGTGCCGCATGGTGCCTGCCCTTCTGCACCTTGGAGTTCCTGGGCAACGAGAATTCAGCCATGACTGCGATTCCTCAATACACGCGCTTTTTCGGCGGCACCACGTCCACGTCCTTGCTCATCGTGGCCATGTGCACCGGGCGATGGTCGAAACGCGATTTGCCGGCGTCATCCACCCACACCAGAGTGTGTTTCAGCCAATTGACATCATCGCGATCGGGAAAATCCTCGCGCGCATGCGCGCCGCGACTTTCGGTGCGCTGCTCGGCTGAGTGCATGGTGGCCACCGCCTGACCGAGCAAATTGGCAAGCTCCAGCGTCTCCACCAGATCCGAATTCCACACCAGCGAGCGGTCGCTGACGCCGACATCGGCGAACTGGTCGTGCACGCGGCTGATCTTGGCGCAGCCTTCCTTGAGCGTCTCGCCGGTACGGAACACCGCCGCGTCACGCTGCATGGTGCGCTGCATGTCGCCGCGCAGCTTGGCCGTGGGCGTGCCGCCCTTGGCGTGGCGCAGGCCATCGAAGCGCGCCAGCGCGGCATCCAGCACGCTGGCCGGCAAATCGGGATGCGGCGTATGCGGCTTGACCTTTTCGGCGCAGCGATTGGCCGCGGCACGGCCGAACACCACCAGATCCAGCAGCGAGTTCGAGCCCAGGCGGTTGGCGCCGTGCACCGACACGCAGGCCGCCTCGCCGATGGCGAACAAGCCTGGCACCACGGCATCGTTGTCCTCGCCTTTGCGCTGCACGACTTCGCCATGGAAGTTGGTGGGGATTCCGCCCATGTTGTAGTGCACCGTCGGCAGCACCGGGATCGGCTGCCTGGTGACATCGACGCCGCAGAAAATGCGCGCCGTTTCGGCGATGCCAGGCAGACGTTCGTGGATCACCTCCGCGCCCAGGTGCTGCAGATTGAGGTGGATGTGATCCTGCTGCTCGCCGATGCCGCGGCCTTCGCGAATCTCGATCGTCATGGCGCGGCTGACCACATCGCGCGATGCCAGATCCTTGGCGCTGGGTGCGTAGCGCTCCATGAAGCGCTCGCCCTTGCTGTTGGTCAGATAGCCGCCCTCGCCGCGCACGCCCTCGGTGATCAGGCAGCCCGCGCCATAGATTCCGGTGGGATGGAATTGCACGAACTCCATGTCCTGCAGCGCGAGGCCCGCGCGCAGCACCATGCCGCCGCCATCGCCGGTGCAGGTGTGCGCCGAAGTGGCGCTGAAATAGGCGCGACCATAGCCGCCGGTGGCCAGCACCACGGCATGGCCACGGAACAGATGCAGCGTGCCTTCGTTCAGATCCCAGGCCAGCACGCCACGGCACGCACCCTCGCTGTCGAAGACCAGATCCAGCGCGAAGTACTCGACGAAAAACTGCGCCTGATGGCTCAGCGCCTGCTGGTACAGCGTATGCAGCATGGCGTGACCGGTGCGGTCGGCGGCGGCGCAGGTGCGTTGCGCGGTGCCCTTGCCGTAATGCGTGGTCATGCCGCCGAACGGGCGCTGGTAGATCTTGCCGTCCTCGGTACGCGAGAACGGAACGCCGTAATGTTCCAGCTCGATCACCGCGGGAATGGCCTCGCGGCACATGTATTCCACCGCGTCCTGATCGGCCAGCCAGTCCGAACCCTTGATGGTGTCGTAGAAATGGAAGCGCCAGTCATCCTCGCCCATGTTGCCCAGCGCCGAAGCGATGCCGCCCTGCGCCGCGACGGTGTGCGAGCGCGTCGGGAATACCTTGCTGATGCAGGCCGTGTTCAGACCCTTGGCGGCCATGCCAAACGTGGCGCGCAGACCCGATCCACCCGCGCCCACCACGATGACATCGAACTTGTGTTGCTGGATCTTGTAGCTTTCCATGGTCTCAACGTCCCAAAGCAATGCGCAGCACGGCGAGCGCCGCCAGCACCGCGGCCAGTACGGCGTAGAAGCGCACCGCGATCTGCAGCACGATCCCAAGCCAGCGCGTGTGCACGTAATCCTCGATCACCACCTGCAGCCCCAGCTGCATGTGCCAGAACAACGCGGTAATGAACACCAGCATCAGCACGGCATTGAGTGGATCCGCCAGCGTCGTGCGCGCTGACGCGTAATCGCCATGCAACAGCATCAGCACCAGCGCCATGAACCACAGCCCAAGGAATACCAGCGCCACCGCGGTGATGCGCTGCCGCCACCAGTGGTTCACGCCCTCCTTGGCCGAACCCAGTCCGAGCGCACGCTGCAGCGGATTGCGCAAGTCGTTCATCGCGCACCCCCGGCCAGCACGATCCACGCCCAGACCAGAATCGTCAGCAGCAGCGACAGCACCACCACGACCCAGCCATTGCGCACGAACGTCGGCTTGGCGAAGCCGAAGCCGGCGTCCTGCAGCAGATGCCTCACGCCGTTGCACAAGTGATAGGCAAAAGCCCAGGTCCAGCCAATCAGCAATACCAACAGCGGTGGCGTCGCCAGAAATGATCGATAGACCGCGAAAGCCGCGCTCCCGTCCGCCAGCGTCAACAACCCGCCCAGCAGCAGCAGCGTACCTACAGCCAGTGCGATGCCAGTCGCGCGGTGCAGGATCGAGGAGACCATCTGCACCTGCCAGCGATAAATGCCGAGGTGCGGAGAAAGCGGGCGTCGCGTGTGATCCATGGCGGGTTCCTGGCGAGGGATCGGAGTCGGTGCTGACTGAGGAACGATTCAAAAATCGATGCAACGGCCGTTCTTTTCCCAATCGCCATAGCGCGTGGGATCAAGTGGCGTCTGCGACGCAGGGGGGGCGGACGATGGAACCTGCGGCGGCGAAAGCGATGGCGTGCCGTGGTGATCGGGCTTTGGCGCGGTTGCAGGACGTGGCAGGCATGGGTCAGACATATGCTTCACTCGCAAGGATATAACCTTACTCCGCCATGGCTCAAGCTCAGGCGCGGATTTACGCGCCAACCGCACATGCAGAACGTGTTGTCCGAAGCACCGCACGAAGCAGCGGTCGTGCATTTGCACGGCGCCGATGCCGAGCGTTTCGCGCACGCGCAATTCGCCTCGGACGTGCGTGCGTTGCCACTGCAGCGCTGGCAGTGGAGCGCATGGCTGGATGTGCAGGGCCGCGTGCGCGTCCTGCTGCAACTGGCTCGCATCGCGGACACGCGCTTCCTTGCGCTGCTGCGCGGCGGTGACGCACACACACTGGCCGCCGCACTCGGCCGTTTCCTGCTGCGCGACAAGCTGCAACTGACGGCACAGAAGATGCGCTTGTTGCCTGGCGCGGCGCTCGCCATGAACCAGGTCCAGTTGCAGGACCACGCGATTGCCCTCGGCATGGACACGCACAGCTGGATGCTCAGCGATGCGCAGGCCGACCCCGCGCCGCTGTCCAACATCATCGAGGATGCGTCGCGCGCAACGGCCTGGCTGCACGAGCTGCGCGCCGGTTGGCCGTGGCTGCCCGATGCCGCGCTGGATGCGCTGTTGCCGCCGGCGCTGGGACTGGAACATCTGGGCGCCGTGCGCTTCGACAAGGGCTGCTACCCCGGGCAGGAAATCGCCGCGCGCCTGCATTTCCGCGGCGGCAACAAACGCGAACTGGTACGCCTGCGCGGCGCCACGCAGATCATCGAAGACCTGCTGCGCAACACGCCCGCGGCGTTGCAGGTTTTGCTCATGCACCGCGATGGCAGCAACGACAGCATCGAAATGCTCGGTGTCTTGAACACCGCCAGCGCGGCCGCTAGCGCCTGGACAGCAATGATCGTCGCGCGCTATCCGGCTTGACGCACGCCGCGCGCACAAGCACGGCATGCGCGCCTGGCACATTCCTCGAAACTGAACGAGATCACCCGGGCACTTGCGCAAGTCCTGCGCGATGCGTACCGTGCGCCGGCCTTTCCGGGACAGCGGCATCATCGCCGCGGTCCTGCGCGCGGCGATCCGGAAGCTCCGCATCGCAGCGTGCATGGCCTGCACAAGGCCACCGACAAGCCGCCTGCGTCATGCAGGCAGTCAGGCGCGGCGCCCAAGGCGCCCCTGACACTCGGCCGCACCCGCTGGTGCTGGCCTGTACCCCATGTGCGGCACCGCGACTGAACGCGGTGTCGTTGCCGGAAGCCCAAGACGAGCGGGCTTTCTCCCCATGCGTGCGCCGCAATCACGGGCGCCCACCAAGGAGTCGTGCGATGAAACTCGCCTGGTTGTTGTGGATGGCATCCTGGATGGCGCCCGTTGCGCCGCATCTGGCCAGCCAGACTTGTCTGGCGACCACGGTCTATCTGGAAGCCCGTGGCGAACCGCAAATCGGGCAGGCCGCGGTGGCTGAAGTTGCGCTACGCCGTCGCGAGATGGGCCTGTGGGGCAAGCACGTGTGCGAAGTCGTCACCGCGCCAAAACAATTCGCGCCAAGCCTGGTGCCGCCGGGCACGCAGCTGGACAATCTGCAGTCGTGGCAACTGGCCTGGACCATCGCCGGTCAGGCGCTGCACGAATGGTCGCTGCCACGCGACCGCCGCCGCTACGTCGTGCCGCACGCGATGAGTTTCTATGCCGCCGACATTCCCGCGCCATCGTGGGCCACAGGCTCACCGCTGGCTGTGATCGGCGATCACCGCTTCTACGCGGTGAACTGAGCCGCCTGGAGAAACGCCGCGCCCGGCGCAGCGTTGCCACGAAAGCGTTGCCACATGAGTGGATCACGCAATACGTGACACGCCTGCATGCGGTTCAGTGCTCACCACGCCAGCGCGGATACACGCGCCCGTCGCGAATGACCACCGCATCGCCTGGGCGCACATCCGGGTATTGATGCTGGATCAGACTCACGTCGCGGCCGTCGCTCATGCGCATCCAGATGCGCCACGCTAGCACCTGATTGCCGTTCTGCCCGGCCACCGCGTTGCCCACCGCGCCACCCGCGACGGCACCGACGATCGTCGTCGCGGCACGCCCCCTGCCGTGTCCCAACTGGTTGCCCAGCGCGCCGCCGATGACCGCGCCCAGTACGGTGCCCAGCGTGCTGTCATTCTGTTCGACGTAGACCTCTTCGACATGCTGCACCACGCCGCAATCCGCGCACACCTGCCCGCGCGCATAACCTTGCTGCGGACCATACCCATTGCGGTAAGGCTGCTGGGCGCAGCCAGCCAGACCCGCCCCCAATGCGGCGACCAGCAACAGACTTCCCATCGTTTGCATACGCACACGCATGATCGACTCCTTGAACCAGGCCCGGGTATCACAGCATGCGCGCGCCATGCGCGCCTGCAGTTCCCGCAGCGGATTGCAGCAATGCCAGACTGAACCCGAGCTTAGAGGATGACACGCTGGCACGTGACGGTCGCTGTCACGTCGATCCACTGCGTTGCGGCAAGTAGGGTGCCGCAAAGTACCTTATCGTTACTGCATGCAACAGCTGATCGACAGCCATAGCCATCTGGACGCCCATGCATTCGATGCTGATCGCGCGCAGGTGCTGGCGCGCGCAGACGCCGCTGGCGTGATCGCGCAGATCGTGCCCGCAACCACCGCAGCAGGCTGGCCGGCGCTTGGCTCACTCTGCGCCAGCCAGGCATCGTTGCACGCAGCCTATGGCTTGCATCCCATGTTTCTCGGCGCGCACGAGCAAAGCCATCTGCAAGCGCTCGAGAGACTACTCGATCACGCTACGCCTTGCGTGGCGATCGGAGAATGCGGACTGGACCATTTCATGCCGGATATCGATCGCGCGCGGCAACAGTTCTTTTTCGATGCGCAACTCGCAATTGCCACGCAGCGGCATCTGCCGGTGATCGTACATGCACGCCGTGCGCTGGATGCCGTGCTCGCCAGCTTGCGACGCCACCCCGGACTGCGCGGCGTGGTGCACAGTTTTTCCGGCAGCGCGCAGCAAGCGGCGCAATTGTGGGATCGCGGTTTCATGCTGGGAATCGGCGGCCCGGTGACTTATGCGCGTGCGCAACGCCTGCGCGGCATCGTCGCGCGCATGCCGCTGCAATACCTGTTGCTGGAAACCGACAGCCCCGATCAACCCGACAGCGCTTGGCGCGGACAACGCAATGAGCCAGCACGCCTGCCGCACATCCTCGATGAAATCGCCGCGCTGCGTGGGCAGGCTCCCGCTGAAGTTGCCGCCGCCACGCGTGACAATGCCTGCCGCCTGTTCGGCTTGTCCGGCGACCCGCGTTGAGCATGGGCGCTTGACGATACGCCAATGCAACATCGAGAATTATTTCACCAGTGAAATTTAGGCCGGTGAACCAATGGCTTTGGTCGCTGAATTCTCCTTGATCCGCGCAGGTGTCGAGCGCGTCAGCGGGCGTGGCGTTGGTCTACCCGTCGATGACGTGATGCTGGCACGCAAAGTCAAGCATCTGGGCATGGCGATGACGGCGCGCCTGCAGCGCCTGCTGCAGCCTCATGGTCTGGTCGAAACCGACTTCAGCGCGTTGATGCAACTGTTCGGCAGCCCCGGCAAGAGCGCCTCGCCCGGCGAGCTGTGCAATCTGACCGCGCAGCACCCGACCAACATGACGCGCATCGCGGATGCACTGGTGCGCAAGCGACTGGCAACGCGCACGACCGACGCGGACGACCGGCGCCGTGTGATCCTGCGCATCACCGCACGCGGCGAACGTCTGGCACGCATCCTGTTGCCGCAATTGAGTGCCGAAGTCCATGGCGCGCTCGCCGCCATGAGTGCAAGCGACAAACGACAACTCGATCGTTTGCTGCAACGACTGGCCGCATCGCTCGACGCCCACAGCGGGAAATCCCGTCCATGAACCGAATCCGCGCCGCCGGCGTGATCGCATTGCTCTCCTTGCTCACTGGCTGCGCCGGGCTGCCGCCCGCGCTGCCACCGCCGCCGGCATTGCGCGGCGATGCACCGCTGCGCGGCTTGCCGAGCACCACGCAGGCGGCATGGCCGACGGTTGACTGGTGGCGCGATTTCGACGATGCGCAACTCGACGCGCTGATGCAGCAGGCGCTGCGCGGTTCTCCCGATCTTGCCGCGGCGCGTGCGCGCGTGCGCGCTGCCGTGGCGCTGGCCGGACTCGATGCCGCCGCGCAGCAACCACACATCGGCGCCAGCGCCGACCTGACGCGCCAGCGCCTGAGCGAAAACGGGCTGATACCGCCACGCTTTCTCGGTTTCACCTGGTACACGCAGAGCGACCTTGGCGCGCAGCTCGATTACAGCTTCGATTTCTGGGGCAAACAACACGCACAACTCGCCAGCCGCATCGATGACGTGCGTGCCGCGCGCGCCGAGGCCCAGGCTGTGCGCCTGGGCCTGACCACGGCCATCGCAAGCGCCTACTTCGCCTGGCAAACCGATCAGGCGCAGCTGCGCGACGCCGATGCGCTGGTGAGGCTGCAACAGCAACTGCACGAACTCAGCGCCGCGCGCGTCCGCCAGGGACTCGATCCGGAGGATCTCAGTGCCGACGCGCGACTGCGTTGGGCACAAGCCAACACCCAGCGCGCAGAACTTGCCGGCATCGTGCAAACGCAGCGCGCCGTGCTCGCGGCACTGGTCGGTGTGGCGCCGGCGCAGTTGCCACCGCTGCAGCCGCGCCCGTTGCCGGCGGTCAGCGCGGCATTGCCGCACGATGCGCGCCTGCAATTACTGGCGCGGCGCCCCGACCTGGTCGCTCTGCGCTGGCAGGTCGAGGCCATGGGCGAGCAGGTTCGCGCCGCGCGCGCCAGCTTCCTGCCCAATCTCAGTCTCGGCGCCATGGCCGGATTTTCCAGCATCGATACCAGCAAGGCACTGGCCATGGGCAGCCGCGTGTTCGATGTCGGCCCCGCACTGAGCCTGCCGCTGTTCGATGGCGGCGCACTCAAGGCGCGCTACGGCTATAGCGTGGCGCAACTCGATGGCGCCGCCGCGCGCTACAACCAGGCCGTGCTCGATGCCGCGCGCGAAGTCGGCGTCGCAGTGCTGAACCTGCAGCGCCTCGGCGCGCAACGTACCAGCCAGCAGCGGGCGCTGATGGCGAGCGCCGAATTGTCGAGCCAGGCTGCCGCGCGCTTGCGTCAGGGTCTCACCGACGCCGCGCCCACCATCGCCAGCGAAGCTTCGCTGATCGCACTGCATGCCACGTTGACGGCCTTGCACGGCCAGCAGCTTGCCGCCGAGGTCGCGCTGATCCAGGCGCTGGGCGGCGGGTACATGGACGGCGCCGCTACCGCGACCCCTGCCGCCGCAGCCACCACACCCGCACCCGCCCACGCACCGGATACCACGCCATGAGCGACGCACAAACCACGACTGCACCCACCGCGCCGGGCGCAGATACGCCGCCATCCAGACGCCGCGCCATGCTGTTGATTCTGGCCAGCGCGTTCATGCTGGCTGGACTGATCTGGCTGGTGTTGTGGTATTTCGTGTTCTCGCTGCGCGTGACCACCGACGACGCCTACGTGCACGGCAATCAGGTCAATGTGGCCGCCGCGGTGCCAGGCACCATCGTCGCAGTGCTGGCCGACGACACCCAACTGGTGCGCGCCGGGCAGCCGCTGTTCAAGCTCGATCCGACCAACGCCGAGCTGGACCTGGCCAGCGCCCGCCATGCGCTGCAGCAGGCCGTGCGTGGTGTGGCCGCGCAATTCGCCCAGGTCGCCCAGGCGCAGGCCGAGATCGCCGCGCGTCAGGCGCAGCTGGCGCAGGCCGAGGACACCCTGCGCCGCAGTGCACCGCTGCTCAAGCAGCGTGCCGTTGCCGCCGAACAGGTGACCCGCTTGCGCAACGCCGTCATCGCCGCGCGTGCCGCGCTGCACGCCGCCGTGCAACAGGAACGCGCCGCGCGCGCCGCCGTGCAGGGCGCCGACATCGCGCGCAATCCCGGCGTGCTGCGCGCGCGCGACGCCTTCCGCGCGGCGTGGATCAACCTGCAACGCCACGTGGTGTTGGCGCCGGTGACCGGTTATGTCGCGCAACGCACGGCGCAGCTTGGGCAGCGCATCCAGCCCGGCCAACCGCTGATGCAGGTGATTCCGCTCTCGCATCTGTGGGTGGATGCCAACTTCAAGGAAACCCAGCTCGCCGACATGCGCATCGGCCAGCCGGTCACACTGACCAGTGACCTCTATGGCAGCGGCGTGGTGTTCCATGGCGCGGTCGTGGGCCTGGGCGCCGGCACTGGCTCGGTGTTCGCGCTGCTGCCACCGCAGAATGCATCCGGCAACTGGATCAAGGTGGTGCAGCGTCTGCCGGTGCGCATCTCGATCGACGCGAGCGATCTGGCGAAGCATCCGCTGCGCCTGGGCCTGTCGATGGATGTCAATGTGGATATCCGCGACCGCAAGGGCCAGGTACTGGCGCAACAGCCGAGCGCGCAACCTGCGGCCATCACCACGGTGTACGCGCATGAGTTGACGGGCGCCGACGCCGCCGCCGCAGGCATCATCCAGGCTGCCGCCGCAGCCGCCACCGGAAACCCGGGCCCGCGCAAGCCATGAGTGCAATGCAGGAGGCGGCGCCCAACGCCTACGGCACGCCGCTCAAGGGCACGCCACTGGTGATCATGACGGCGGCGATCGCCTTCGCCACGTTCATGGAAGTGCTCGACCTGACCATCGTCAACGTGTCGGTGCCGACCATCGCTGGCGCGCTCGGCGTCAGCCCCGAGGAAGGTACCTGGGCGATCAGCTCCTACGCGCTGGCCAGCGCCATCATGCAGCCGCTCACCGGCTGGATCGCGCGGCGCTTCGGCGAGGTGCGCACCTTCACCACCTCGGTGCTGCTGTTCGTCCTGTTTTCGGCGCTGTGCGGACTGTCCACCAGCATGCCCATGCTGGTGTTCTTCCGCCTGATGCAGGGCATGGTTTCCGGGCCGATGGTGCCGCTGTCGCTGACCCTGCTGTTCAGCATCTACCCGCGCGAGAAACAGGGCGTGGCGCTGGGCCTGTGGGCCATGACCGTGGTGATCGCGCCGATCTTCGGGCCGGTGCTGGGTGGCTACATCACCGACAACATGCATTGGTCGTGGATCTTCCTGATCAATATCCCGGTCGGCCTCGCTGCAGGGCTGCTCACCCTGACCCTGATGCGCGGGCGCGAATCGAAGACCTTCAAGGTGCCGATCGACATCGTCGGACTGGTGCTGCTGGCTGCGGGCGTGGGCTCACTGCAGTTCATGCTCGACAACGGCAACAACATGGACTGGTTCGCCTCGCCGCTGATCCTGACGCTGGGCCTGACCGCGCTGGTGTGCCTGAGTTTCCTGATCGTGTGGGAACTCACCGACCGGCACCCGGTGGTCGATCTGCGCCTGTTCAAATCGCGCAATTTCAGCATCGGCGTGCTGTCGCTGACAGTCGGCATGTTCTGCTTTTTCGGCATCAACGTGGTGTATCCGCTGTGGCTGCAGACCACGCTGGGCTACACCGCCGAATGGGCCGGACTGGCCACCGCGCCGGTGGGCCTGCTGGCCGTGGTGCTGTCGCCGCTGGTGGGCAAGAACCTGCACCGCATGGACCTGCGCATGGCGGTGAGCTTCGCCTTCATCGTGTTCGCCTGGACATCGTTCTGGTTTGCCGGATTCAGCACGGACTCCACGTTCTGGCAACTGGTCGAGCCGCGCATCGTGCAGGGCATCGCCATCGCGTTCTTCTTCATCCCGCTGAACCAGATCATCATCGCCGGCCTGCGCCCGGACCAGATCGCCTCGGCCTCAGGACTGGCCAATTTTTTCCGCACGCTGGCTTCGAGCGTGTCCACGGCGGTTACGGTGACACTGTGGCAGCATCGCAGCGAATATCATCATGCCGTACTCGCCGAACAGGTCAGCCTGGGCAATCCCGGCGCGGTGGCTTACATCGACAAGGTGCATGCCCTGGGACTGCATGGACCACCAGCCTTCGGCCTGATCGACCTGATCGTCGGCAAGGAGGCCTATACGCTGGCGGTGAACGATGTGTTCTGGCTGTTTGGATGGCTGTTCCTCGTCATCATCCCGCTGGTGTGGCTGGCGCGACCGCCATTCAACGCTGCGGCTGGCGCGGGCATGCATTAGCGAATACCAGGGCGGAGCGCGCATCGGTGCCGCATCGACGCGGCGCGTGAGTGTGTGTTGCAACTTGCTGCTGCGCTAGCGCAGCAGCAGTTCCAGCGTCTTGCCCGCGGCGGCCATGCCGAAACTGGCGGTGACATGCATCACCGAGCCCAGACCGCCGCCGCAATCGAGACTGCCAGGTTCACTGGCCGCATCGGCATCCGGCGCGCGCCGCACGTTTTCCATCGAGTACACGGCGGCGATGCCGAAATAGCGCTCGGGGTTGCGCGGAAAGCCGTGTTGCTGACGCAGACGTTTGCGCACCAGCGCCAGCAAGGCATCGTGCTCGGTGCGCGAAAGATCACGCACCTGCACGCGCACCGCGTCGCTGCGCCCACCGGCCGAGCCCACCGTGACCACCGGCTGTTTGTTGCGGCGGCAGTGCGCGATCAACGCCACTTTCACCGACAACGCATCGCAGGCATCGAGCACCACATCGCAATCGGCGAGCAGGTCCATGCGCTCGGTGGTGAGAAACCGTTCCACAGGTTGCAGGCGCAGCGCGGGATTGATCGCGTGCAGCCGCTCACCCAGCACCGCCACCTTGGGCTTGCCGTAGTTGCCGTCCAGCGCGTGCGACTGACGGTTCGTGTTGCCGATGCACACCTCGTCGGCGTCGATCAGGCGCAACGTGCCAACGCCGCTGCGCGCCAGCGCCTCGGCCGCCCACGAGCCGACGCCGCCGACGCCGACCACGCCGACACGCGCAGCGGCAAGGCGCTGCAAGGCCGCTGCGCCATACAGGCGCACGACACCGGCAAAGCGTGGATCGGATGCAGGCATGGACGGGCGAGGCTAACAGCGTCGCGGCACCATGCAAAGCCGTGCAGCCCACGCAAACCTGGCGCAAGGTACGGACGGTTATGCTTGCGCATCGGTTCCACGTCACACCGGAGGTTGCATGCGCTACGCGCTCGTCCTGATCCTCGGCATCGCCATCGGCGCCCTGGCGATGAGCCAGGTCGGCAAAATCCTGGCTGCGCGCGACGCCTACCCGCGTGGCGTGATGGCCGTCATGCAGCAGCACTACGGCGCACTGCGCCACAGTCTCGACACGGGCACGTGCAAGGCCGCGAACAATCAGCTCAACCTGGCCTGGGTGGCGCGCATGAGCACACAGATCAATCCGGCGTTGAATCCTCACGCCGCCGACCTGCGCTTCGACACCTATGTGCGCAAGCTTGACGCGCGCATCACCGCGGCGCAGGCGATCGCGCCAGCCGACTGCCCCGCGCTGCGCATGGCCGCGCAACACATCGGCGCCGCCTGCAGCGCCTGCCACGAGGTTTATCGCTGAGGTTACAGTTGCACCTTGCCGCGCAGCACATCGGCGAACATGCGCCAGTCGCCGAGCAGGCTGTACCACGGGTGCTGGAACGTCGCCGGGCGATTTTTCTCGAACACGAAATGCCCGACCCAGGCAAAGCCATAGCCCACCAATGGAACCAGCAGCAGCCACCACGCATCACGTGTCAGCAACGCCGTCAGCAGCAGCAACAGCACGATGCAACTACCGGCGAAATGCAGTTGCCGGCACACGCGGTGGCGATGCTCGTCCAGATAGAACGGATAGAACTCGGCAAAGCTGCGGAAACGCGCCATGTGCGGCCTCGGCGGTGTGAATCGGTGCGAAACACACCCTAGCGCGACCGGAACCGCATCGCCACACACGGGTCCATAGCGGCATTCTTTGGCCGTCGAGGAACCCATCATGCAACGTACTTTGATGTTCGTGGCGCTGGCTGCCGCCACCGCCACCGCGAGCGCCGCCAATCTTCCCGCCATCCTGTCCGGCCACGACTGGGCAGCCATCAACCAAGCGCCCGCGCGGCTGATGCACGCGCTGCGCGGTGACCGCAATCTGGATTGCCGACTCGAGCATTACGCCGGCGGCAGCACGCTGGACTGCGTGGCGCGCCAGCCGTTACGCGTGCTTGGTCTGGCCGTGGAGGAGTTTTATCTGCTGCACAACACCAACGGCGAACGCATGCTCAAGCTGGTTTCGCCGGCCGGCGTGGCGGCGGTGCGCCGAGCAGCACACGCCCATTTTCCGCAGGCCAGACTGGTATCCACCGGCGTCCTGCAGTGGAAGGCGGACCTCGGCGGCAAACACGTGTTGCAGGTCAGCCAGCGAAATGACCTGGCTGGTGAACTCGCCTTCGTGAACTGGATGCCCTTGGCCCCTGGCGCACGCAAGGCCGGCGCCAGCATCGACACCGGCGTGCTCGAAGGCACGATCCGTGCGCGCGGACATGATCCACTGCGCGTCTGCGCGGTCAATGCCGAAGCCGGACCGAGCCGTTGTGTCGCCGTGCCGGTCGGCAGCAACCACTACCGCATCGATGGACTGCATGCAGGCAGCTATTTCGCCATCGGCTACGCCAGCAACGACCGCTGGCATCCAGCGCACGCGCACCAGTGGTCCAACTGCAAGCCCACACGCAGCAACGATTGCACCAATGGCATCCTCAAGGCGCTGCGCGTGAACCCAGGCGAGGTCGTGCACGCCGCGCTCAACCATGCCTTCACGCAGTTACCGGGCAGGCTGCGCCAGGCACCGATCAACACATGATCGATATCGTTCGTTGGCGCGGCACGCGCGCAGGGAGCCATCAGCTTGGCGGCAACGGGATGAATTCGTGCTCGCCGGGCACGCTGCCCATGCGGCCCGCGGACCAGTCGCGCCTGGCTTGTTCGATGCGCGCGCGCTCGCCGGCAACGAAGTTCCACCATAGGTGCGGCGGCGTGCCGTAAGGCGCGCCACCGAACAGCATCGCGAGCAGCGGCGTGCGCGCACACAGGCGCCCGGGCATGCCGCCGATCTCGATCGCCAACTCGCCGGCGCGGATGGGACTGCCTTCCAGTTCCGCGACCCCATCGAGCACATATACCGCGCGTTCGGCATGTTCGGCGGGCAGCAGCAGTTCGGCGCCCGTCTGCGCCACGCAGGCCAGATCGAACAACGCCCCGAAAACCCGCACCGGCGCATGGCGGCCATAGGCACTGCCCGCGATCAGGCGCAACTGCGCGCCGTCCTGCTGCCAGGATGGCAGCGCCACGGCGGCGTGATACTGGAACGAAGGCGCGCATTCCGCTACATCGGGCGGCAGCGCCACCCAGGTCTGGATGCCGTGCACGCGCTGCCCTGCCGCGCGCTGCGTCGGCGGCGTGCGCTCGGAATGCACGATGCCGCGCCCCGCGGTCATCCAGTTGACCGCGCCGGGCTCGATATCCTGCACGCTGCCCAGACTGTCGCGATGACGCAACACGCCATCGAACAGGTAGGTCACCGTGGCCAGGCCGATATGTGGATGCGGGCGCACATCGAGACCCCGACCCGGCGCGCAATCGACCGGTCCGAGATGATCGAAAAACACGAACGGACCGACCATGCGCCGCTGCACCTGCGGCAGCAGGCGCCGCACCATGAAGCCATCGCCCAGATCGTGCTGGCGACCGCTCAACAGCCAGCGTTGCGTGGTTTGCATCGGCGCGCTCCTCCGGCGATCACGGTGCTCGCGCACTCACCAGGCGCGGGCGTATTGCGGTGGTGGAGCGAGCGTGACTCCCAGCGCCTGCGCGGCACCGCGCGGAAAATACGGATCGCGCAGCAACTCGCGCGCCAGCAGGATCACATCAGCCTGCCGCGTGGCGAGGATGGTCTCGGCCTGTTGCGCGTCGGTGATCATGCCCACCGCGCCAGTCGCGATGCCGGCCTCGGCGCGGATGCGCGCGGCGAATTCAACCTGATACCCCGGCCCCGGCTCGATCTGCTGGCGCATATCCAGGCCGCCGGAAGACACATCGATCAGATCCACGCCGAGCTCGCGCAACCGCCGGCACAGCGCGATGCTTTGCTCGATGTCCCAGCCACCTGCAACCCAATCGCTGGCCGAAATGCGCACCCACAACGGCTTGTGCGCTGGCCACGCGGCACGCGCCGCAGCGGTCACTTCCAGCAGCAGGCGGATGCGATTGTCGAAGCTGCCGCCATAACGGTCGGCGCGCTGGTTGCTCAGCGGCGAGAGGAACTGGTGCAGCAAGTAGCCGTGCGCAGCGTGCAGCTCGATCAGGCCAAAACCCGCGGCATCCGCGCGCCGGGCCGCTGCCGCGAACTGCTGCACCAGCGCGGCGATATCGGTGTCATCGAGTGCGCGCGGCTGACGATAATCGGCGCGAAATGCCAGCGCACTGGGTGCCAGCGGCTGCCAGCCGCCAGCGGCATCGTCCACACCCTTGCCGCCGTCCCATGGCGCGGCGGTGCTGGCCTTGCGCCCGGCATGCGCCAGTTGCATCGCCGGGATCGCGCCTTGTGCGCTGATGAATGCCGCGATGCGCGCCCAGGCATGCTGCTGCGTGTCATTCCAGATCCCGGTGTCGGCTGGCGAGATGCGGCCTTGCGGCGCCACCGCCGTGGCCTCGGTGAACACGACCGCGGCGCCACCCACCGCGCGCGTGCCCAAATGCACGAAATGCCAGTCGTCCGGCACACCATCGCGCGCCGAGTACTGGCACATCGGCGAAACCACGATGCGATTGCGCAGTTTCAGTTCGCGCTGCTGGAACGTGGAGAACAAAAGCATGCGGGTTCCTTGGTCAAGGGCTGGTGCGAGCGGTCTGCCGACGCGTCACGTGCCAAGTATCGCAGCCATATCCGGACGCGTGCGCGGCGATCATTGCCGCGCCCGAAACGAACCGTTCACGTCCTTCGCACGGCCCACGCCGCGATGGCACGCGCAACCGGTTGCGGTGCCTGCATCCAGCCAAAGTGACCCACCATGGCCGTGCCAAAATCCGCAGCATCGAGCTGGATTTGCTCGCACGACGCATTGGGCAGTTTGGCCAGCAAGTGGTCGATTGCCGCTTGCGGCACCAACCGATCATCGCGCGCATGCAACACCAGCACCGGCTGACGCACCGCCACCAGCGCAGCGTCGGCATCCATGTCCTGACCTGTGATCACATAGCACCCGCTGCGCGCGCTGCGCGTCCAGTCGCGGATCACGCCACGCGATTCGTTGCCACCGAAACCGAGACGGCGCCCGGGGTAATAGCCCCATATACCCGCGACCAGCGGCGCCAGTGCGAATGCAGCACGCAACGGCCACCGCTGCGGCCAGCGAAAATTGCGCCAGTACGGCGTGCCGCTGCCGATCAGCGCCAGACCATCGATGGGCGCGCGGGCCTGGCTGACATACAACAGCGCCAATTGTCCGCCGAGGCTGTGACCCCCCAGCAGCCAGATCAGCCCCGGCGCGGCCGCGCGCGCGGCCGCGAAGCTGGCATCGATATCACGCAGCAGCTCGCCGTAACCCCAATCCCGCGCCCGACCGCGACCGGCACGCAACGAACTGCTGCCGATGCCGCGCCATTCGTGCACGGCGCAGGCAATGCCCTGCTCCGCGCAATGCGCAGCCAAGGGTGCATAGTGCCGCGCCGCGACACCCATGGCCGGAAGCCACAGCAGGCCGTACTGCGCACCTTGCGGCAGTACCAGGCTGATTTCCGCCGTTGCGCCATCCGCAGCCTGAACCGGGATCGTCCTGGAGACGCTGGACAGCGTGATCGTCGTCATGATTTGCTGATCCATTGATTGCAAACACTTCCGGCAGGCGCGCGCGGCATGCGACTTGCTTGGTGAGCCGCCAATCACCGCGCAACGAGTCTCCATTTTGTTGATGCCGCACTCCAATTCAAGCCGGATTTTGCTGGGCGTGCTCATGACACTGGGGTTGTCTTGCGCGCTGGCCCTGCCCGTACGAGCGGCGCAAGTGGCTCTGCGTGGCGCCTGGATGATGGCACCCGCGCAGCGGACAACTCCGGCACAGCCACCTGCCGTGGCCACGGCGCATGCGTTGCAGGCATTCAACACGGGTGGCCTCGTGCACCTGCCGCGCGGCGTCAACGGCACCTGGGTACGCCTGCAACCGGCCGCGGGCACATGGCCTGCGGGGGTGTGGATGCTGGCCATCGATCAACCGGGACTGGGCGTGGTCAGGCTGTACGCAGCGGATCAGGCACCACAGCAGCAAGCTCTGGAGAGCCTCGATCGCGGCGTGTTGCATACGCCCGGACAGCTGGTTTTTCGCCTCGAAAACCTGCGCGGCGACGCGCCGCTGTGGCTGTTTTTCGAACCCAATGCCTGGCTGGGCAGCTCCATGCATTTCGCCCTGCGCTCGCCGCAAGCGTGGGCGGTGCAAGCCAATGGCTGGCTGGCATTTGTCACCAGCGTGCTCACCGTGCTGTCGGTGATGAGCCTGATGGGCCTGTGGTTTGGACTGCTGCTGCGCGATCGCGCCTACCTGTTCTACGCGGTGTACGTGCTGGCCTATGCGTTACTGAGCGCAGTCAGCACTGGTTATGCGTTTCATCCATTGGAACTGGGCTGGGTGGCGGATGACCCGGCCATGGTCGCGCGCGTGGCCGGCGGCATGGCGGGTGCGGCGAGCATCCTGTTTGCTGCACGTTTTGCCGACCTGCCACGCTATCTGCCGTGGTCGCGGCATATTCCACAAGGATTGGCGGGACTCTTCCTCGGCATCGTGCTGCTCAGTCTGGTGCCGTGGACGGCGGCGCGCGCACTCGGTGGCTGGCTGCAGAACCCGGTGGTGGTGCTGGCCGGGCCCAGCGTATTGACCCTTCTGGTGCTGGCCTGGCTGCGCGGTAGTCGCTACGCCGGGTTCTTTCTGCTCGGCTGGTCGCCGCTGGTGATATTGACGGTGTGTGACAGCCTGCAGTCGTTCAACCTGCTGCAATCCTGGACCTGGCTGCAGCGCGCCAGTCTGGCCGCCGCGGCATTCGAAGCACTGGTGCTCATCGCCGGCCTTGCCGACCGCACGCTGGCTGCGCGTCGCGACCATCGCCAGGCGCTGCACCGGGCCGAGGTCGATGCCCTGACCGGCACTTACAACCGCGGCGCGCTGCTGAGGCGCCTGCAGAACATGCTGGAAACGGAAATCGGGCCGCTCAGCGTGCTGTTCGTCGATCTCGACCACTTCAAGCGCCTCAACGATCACGCCGGGCATCAGGCGGGTGATCAGGCATTGGTGGCCTTGGTGCGCACGTTGCGCCTGGAACTGCGCGAGCACGATGTACTGGGCCGCTATGGCGGCGAGGAATTCATGGTGCTGCTGCCGGGACAGAGCCTTTCGCAGGCATTGGGCGTGGCCGAGCGCCTGCTGGAAGCAGTGCGCAACCGGCGTCTGGCGATCAGTGCCGATCTGCCCGGCCTGACCATCAGCATCGGCGCAGCCGAGGCGCAGACGGGTGAATCCATGCCGCAATTGCTCAAGCGCGCCGATCAGGCCATGTACTCGGCCAAACACAATGGTCGTGATCAGGTTCAAGCCGATCCGCGCTTGCCCGCACGCGCGCCCGCAGGCTGAAATGCAAAGGTCAGGCTTGCATCAGCCCCCTGGGATCAGTTTGCACATCCGGGCATCCTTGCCGCGGTTTGCAGACAAACGGGCGCGGCAGAGCCACGCCACTTTTGTCGCAACAAGCACTTGCGTGCTCGTCGCGGCGGCACACCGTTGTGCCGGAGCGGTTGTGCAAATCGCTCTAGAAATGCAAAAGGCCGGCTTGCGCCGGCCCTTGTTGCACCCGACCCGGCCGGGCCGGGCACAAAGGCCTCAGACGGCCTGAACCTCGTCGGCCTGCAAGCCTTTCTGGCCCTGCACAACCTTGAAGCTGACCTGCTGGCCTTCCTTGAGCGACTTGAAACCATTGCCCTGAATAGCGCGGAAATGCACGAACACATCCGGGCCATCGTCACGGCTGATGAAGCCGAAACCCTTGGCGTCGTTGAACCACTTGACGGTGCCGACCTGACGATCTGACATTGAAACACTCCTGGTAAACAAAAATGAGGCGAGGCGCACTGCAACGCCGGCTTACTGGGTTGTGCATGGAACAGGAGCGTAGCGATGGAGCGGATCGTTGGTACAAACCTTTGGATCAACCAGCATCGGGCCCGCGCTTGAGGACCTTGCAAACACAGTATCGACAATGATAGCAGAATTCAGACCGAACCGCCGCACGATCTGAACACGTGATAATGCCGTCGTCGCCCGGCACACCGAAATATTACGCAGGAGTCACTAGAATCAGGGCGAAGACGATCCAGGCGGTCCAGTCGCTCGGATCGCAGCCTCCAGGTTGCAGCATCCACTTCACCGCATATCCGATGATTTTTTGTCTTCCTGTCATTCAACCCGAGGGAAATCCCATGAACAAGGCATTGATCGCACTCACCGGAATCGCCCTGATCTCCAGCGCCATGGCAATGGCGGTGCCCGCACAGGCGCAAAGCGTGATTACCCGCAACGGCGCTTATTACGTGCGCTGCTATGACTGCGGGCGTGTCATCCAGGTCGAAACCAATATCACCCAAGGTAGCAACCATCAGATCGCCGGAACCATACTCGGCGGCGTCGTGGGCGGCCTGCTCGGCAACCAGGTCGGCGGCGGCCGTGGCCGCACACTGGCCACGGTCGCAGGAGCAGTCGGCGGCGGCTATGCCGGCAACCGTCTCGGCCAAGGCGGCCAGAACACGGCCTACGTGATCCGCATCCGCATGGCCGATGGCAACATCCAGCGCGTCCAGGTGCAGGACGCGCAGGGCATCCGCGACGGCGACATCGTGCGCGTTGACAGCAAGGGCAATATCACCGTGGTCAGCCAGCGTTGATGGGCACGACCAGCCGCGGCATTCATCAAGGCGGCGGCTGGTCGCCTCACCCAATGGTCATCGCCACAACACGAACCGACTGACACGATCCGTGGCTTTCGCGAGTATCGTTCGTGGGATCCTGCCACGCCTCGGAAATCGCGATGCCCACTTCCAGCTGCCATCCATCCGCTCCGCACCGCAAGCTGCATGCGCCCGACTGGTTCGTGTCGAGCCTCATGATGGAGCGCGCGCTGGATGCGATCCTGCGCCGCGTGAAAAAGCTCGATCGCAGCCATGACATTCCCTATCTCGCCGGCTACAGCCTGGATGGCAAGACCATCTACATCGACCGCCACTTGCCGAAGAGTTTTCGCTACCGCGGTCGTGACATCGAGGTGGATCGTTATCTGATCTTGCACGAAGAGGTCGAGAAAACCCTGATCGACCAGCTCGATCTGCACTACCTGCATGCGCACCAGATCGCGACGCGCGCCGAAGAAGCCGCCGTGCATGCGGACCGGGTCGCGTGGCGTGCCTACGACCGTTTCATGCAGAAATACGTCAAGTCGATCGGCGATGAACGCCTGAAGAAAATCCCAGATGATCTCGACCTCAAGCCCTATCGTGATTACCACGACTATGACTTGCTGCAGCGCATGGAGCGCGCACTGACGCGCAGCAGCACGCCGCGCACCATGGCCAGCAAGGCGTTTCGCCAGGAACTCGCCGACTACATGACTGCATTTCGCGACCAACACCGGCTCGATCTGCGCCACGGCAAAAGCGCTGCGCGCGCGGCGAACCAGCCTGCGCCACGCGCGACGGCAACCAGAAAACCGGCGGCAGGCAGCATGACCACCAGCGGCAAGCCGGTGACGCGCGTGAGTACCACGCCAGCCCCCCGCGCGCGTGGCGGAAAAGCCACCGCCTGATGAGCCGCGCTCAGCGCGGATTGCAAACCCGTGGCGCCTGGCGCCCGATCGCGATCCGCGCCACGCCTGCGGCATCCATGCTGCCGCGATACATGCCCGCGGTATTGAACGGCATCGCGAAGCGACCGTCCGCCGCGAGCACGATGGCGCCCCCACTGCCACCCAGCGCAGGAATCTGCTGCATGATCACGGCATCGGCCGCGACATCAGGCGCTGCGCCGGCCGCGATCCGCGTGCATATTGCATGCGCCGCGCAGGTGCGCAGATAAAACTCGCCCCAGCCAGTGCACGACACCGCAGCGCATGAATCGGCATAAGTACCAGCACCGATCACCGGCGTATCGCCGATGCGTCCCCAGCGCTTGCCGGTCATGCCGCCGGTCGAGGTCGCCGCGGCCAATTGGCCACGAGCATCCAGCGCAACCGCGCCGACCGTACCAAAATAATTCGTGGAGGATGCAGTCCCGGGGCCCTGCGCCGCGTGCAGATGATCACGCCATTCCTGGTATCGCTTCGGCGTATCGAAATAGGCCGGCTCGACCATTGCCACGCCCGCCACGCGGGCGAAATCCTCGGCGCCCGCGCCGGCCAGCATCACGTGGGGAGACCGTTCCATTACCGCGCGTGCCAGCTGTACCGGATTGCGCACATGGTGCAACCCCGCCACGCTGCCGGCGCGCAACGTGGCGCCGTCCATTGCCGCGGCATCGAGTTCGTGCCGACCATCGTGCGTGTACACCGCGCCATGGCCGGCGTTGAACCAGGGCGCATCCTCGAGAACAGTGACCGCTGCGACCACCGCCTCCAGCGCGGCCGCGCCCGCTTCGAGCAGCGCATGACCCGAACGCAGCGCATCCGTCAGCGCCGCGCGGATGGCACGCACGTCCTCGTCATCCAGCGCTGCGGGAATGGCGCCAGCGCCGCCGTGGATCAGCAGCGTTGGCCTGGGGCTTGCGTTCATCAATATCACCCGACGCGCAATTGCGATGCTGCGCATGATGCCAACAACAGCGCCGCGCGACATGTCGCATCGCGACGCGGGAACCGGGAAGGCAAGCCGCCGCTCAATCCTTGATCAAATGCGCATTGGGAAAGCGCACGCTGACCGTGGTGCCTGCATTCAACTTGCTGGCAAAGCCGATTTCCCAACCGAAGCGCTCGGCCAGACGTCGTACGATATTGAGTCCGATGCCATGGCCATCACTGTGCCCGCGTTGCGCACGAAAAAACGGCGTCGTCAGCTGCGCCAATTCATCCGCGCTCATGCCGATGCCGGTATCCACTACGCGCACGCCGTTTTCGGCGATCACTACACGGATGCTGCCGTGCTCGGTATACAGGCAGGCATTGCGGATCAGGTTGGCCATCAGCACCGCGAAAGCACGCGCAGGTGCGTACAAACCGAGGCGGGCCTGTTCCACCAGTTCCAGCTTGACCGGCTTGCCGGCCACCAGATCCTGGGCTTTGTCGATTTCCTCGCGCAGTACGTCGTTGACCACGAAGTCTTCATCGGGAAGCCCCACATCGCCCTCGCGCGCCAGAATCAGGAACGCCTGGATCAAGGATTCCATATCGCGGACCGCGCGGCGAATGCGCTGCACCGAACGCTGCCCGAAGGCGGTCAGACTGGCCTCCTCCTCAAGCACATCGGCGGCGACCTTGATCACGGTCAGCGGACTGCGCAACTCGTGGCTGGCGTCACGCGTGAAATTGCGCTCACGCTCGATGAATTGCTCGTTGCGGCTGGCGAAACGATGCAGGGCGCCCGCCAGCACCAGCACATCGCCATCGGCATCGGAAGGCAGGTGATCCGGCGCCAGGAGACCGAGGTCAGGATGCAGTGGATCGAGTTCGCGCACCACGCTGGCCAGCGCGATCACCGGCGACAGCGCACGGCGCGATGCGCGGTAGGTGAAATACAGCGTGATGTAGATGATCAGCAGCACCACGGTCAGCGGCACGAAGCCAAAGAAGAACGCCAGCTTGTCAACCTGCTCCTGCTTGAACACCAGGAACAGTCGGCCATTGGGCCAGTCGCTGACATAAACGAGGTCGTGCCCATTGGGCCGGTTGAGCCGGTGATAGCCCAGCGTGAACCTGCGCAGGTAATCAGGCAGCACAGCGACCCCCTGCCCCGATGGCTGCAGGAACCCGCGCAGGTTGGCCGTGTTCGGAGGCTTGGCCACCGGATTGTGCTCGATGCGCTGCCAGTAGTGCGCGGCTTCCTCGACCAGGGCACGCTTGATCAGCACATCCTCGAGCACCGCGGCGGCACCGTAGACCCCCAGAATGGTGGCGAAAGTGATCGCCGCCAATTGCAGGACGAACATCGCCCAGATCTTGCGGCGTATGCCATCGATACGACGCATGCGTGGTATCCCGGTGGAGGCTTGGTTGATCTCAGCCGATCTGCTGCGCGCCGCCAGCCACTTCATGGTCCAGATCGGCCAACCGGTAGCCCGCGCTGTGAATGGTGTGCAGCAGCGGCCGCTGGAAGGGTTTGTCGATGATCTTGCGCAGATTGTAGAGGTGGCTGCGCAGCGTATCCGAATCGGGCAGTGCATCGCCCCAGATTTCGCGCTCGATGTCCTGGCGGCTGACCACCCGCGGTGATTCACGCATGAGGATACCGAGCAGCTTGAGGCCGATCGGCGAGATCTGCAGATCCTGTCCGGCGCGCATCAGGCGCAACGTGGCGGTGTCCAGCACCAGATCGCCAACGCGCAGCACCTCGGTGGACACCTGACGCCGATCGCGGCGGATCAGCGCGCGCACGCGTGCCTCCAGCTCGCGGATCTCGAACGGCTTGACCAGGTAATCATCCGCGCCCGCATCCAGACCGGTGAGCTTGTCCTGCAGCGTGTCGCGCGCGGTCAGCATCAGCACCGGCGTGGATTTTTTGGCGTCCTGGCGCAGCTTGCGGCACAGGTCGAGGCCGTCCATGCCGGGCAGCATCAGATCCAGCACGATCACGTCGAAGCTCTGACTGACCGCAAGATGCAGACCCGTGACGCCATCGCTGGCGTAATCCAAGACGTAGCCGCGACGCTCGAGAAACTCGCCCACCATTTCCGCGATGGCGCGGTTGTCCTCGATCAACAGGATCAATCCAGCGGGTTCGTCACGTGTATTCATGGGTCTGCTCCGGGAGGGCTCGGCACTCTTCACTGATGTGAAGAGTGCACCTGCCAGGAGTGATTCCGGCGTGAAGATCGCGCGGTGCTGACGATCATCGCGGCAATCCGCTGAGCATCGGCTGCAGCGCCGGCCACACCGTATCCAGCACCAGCGGCTCGCCGGCCGCGCGCGGATGCAGGCCGTCGTCCTGCATCAGCGCCGGTTGCAATGCGACTTTGGCCAGCAGGAACGGCACCCGCGGCAGCCGATAGCGTCGCGCCAGGCGCGCATAAATCGCCTGCAACCCTGCGCGATAGCGCGGGCCGTAATTCACCGGCAATTCGATACCCAGCAACAGCACCTTCGCGCCCGCCTCACGGCTGCGCACGATCATGCGCTGCAGGTTGCGTTCGATCTCGATCAACGGCAGCCCGCGCAGGCCGTCGTTGGCGCCCAGCTCGATGATCACCAACGCGGGTTTGTCGCGCGCAAGCAATCGCGGCAGGCGCGCCAGGCCATCGGCGGTGGTCGCGCCGCTGATGCTGGCGTTGATAACCTCGCGCGGTGGCCGCATCTCGGCCAAACGCGCGCCCAGCAGATGCACCCAACCTTGCGTGCGCGGGATGTTGTAAGCGGCCGAAAGCGAATCGCCCAGCACCAGAACGGGGCGCGACGTCGCAGCCCGATTGGTGGCAAGCGCTGCCACCGCCTGCGTCGGCAGCGCCAACAATCCGATCAGCAACAACCAGCACCACGAGGACCACCGCACCATGGATTCCGACTCCTGCATGCTTGAAGCCCGCGATGTTAGCAAGCGCGTGCGCAGCCCCGACGGTACGGAGCTGGAAATCCTCGGTGCGGTGGACCTGTGCGTGCCGCGTGCCGCCAGCGCCGCGATTGTCGGCGCCTCGGGCTCGGGCAAGACCACGTTGCTGGGGTTGCTGGCCGGGCTGGATCAGCCCAGCAGCGGACGCATCGTGCTCGATGGCCATGTGCTCACCGATCTGGATGAGGAGCGCCGCGCACGATTGCGGCGCCGGCTGGTGGGCTTCGTGTTCCAGTCGTTCCAGCTGCTGCCGGCGCTGAGCGCATTGGAAAACGTGCTGCTGCCGCTGGAACTGGAGGGTAGCCGCGACGCGGTCACACGGGCCACGGATGCGCTGCGCGCGGTGGGTCTGACGCAGCGTCTCGGGCATTACCCGGCGCAGCTTTCCGGCGGCGAACAGCAGCGCGTGGCGATCGCACGCGCCTTCGTGCACCAGCCGCGCGTGCTGTTCGCCGATGAGCCCACCGGCAATCTCGACCGGCGCACGGGCGCGGGCATCATCGACCTGCTGTTCGAGTTGAATCGCGCACAGGACACGACGCTGGTGCTGGTGACCCACGACACCCATCTGGCGGCGCGTTGCGATGCGTTGCTGGAACTGGTCGACGGGCGCATTCGCGCCACGCAGGCATGAAAGCCTTGCCGCTGGCCTGGCGTGGCCTGCGCCGCGAATGGCGCCTGCCCGAGCTGCGCACGCTGGCGGCGGCGCTGGTGCTGGCGGTCGCGGCGCTGGGCGCGGTCGCCAGTCTCGGTGCGCGCGTCGAGCAGGCGCTCCTGGCGCGCGCCGCCGAGATGATCGGTGGCGACCTAGGCGTATCCACCGACTATCGCGAACTGCCAGCCGACTTCAGCAGCGAGGCTGCACGTCTTGGACTGCGGCACAACCGCAGCGCCAGTTTCCCGAGCATGGCCTTCCACGGCGAATCCAGCCAACTGCTGGACGTACTCGCCACCGACCCCGCCTGGCCCCTGCGTGGCCATGCACAACTGGCGGCGGGCAACGGGCGCCTGTACGACGGCCACGGGCCGGCGCGCGGCGCGGTCTATCTCGACCAGCGCGCGCTGGATGCGCTGCATCTGCGCGTCGGCGACACGCTGCAATTGGGCGGCATGCAACTGCGCATCGCCGCGCGCCTGGTGCAGATGCCCGACGGCGGCGCGCTGTTCGCGCTGGCGCCGCGCGCCGTGGTCAATCTGGCCGACGCCGACGCGGCCGGATTGCTGGGCGCTGGCAGTCGCGCCAGCCATCGCCTGTTGCTGGCCGGCACGCCAGCGCAAATCGCCGCGTATGCGCGCTGGGCCAAGGCGCACCTGCCCGGCGGCGCGCGTCTGATCACGCCGAGCGACGTTCGACAACGGCTGCGCTTCGCATTTGATCGCGCCAGCACGTTGCTGCGACTGATCGCGCTGTTGTCGGCGCTGTTGTCCGGCATCGCCATCGCATTGGCGGCGCGACGCTATGCGCTGCGCAAGATCGACGAGGTGGCGCTGCTGCGCGCCCTCGGCGCGCCGCGCCGCCAGGTACTGGGACTGCTGGCCACGCGCCTCGGCAGCATCGCGCTGGCGGCGCTGGCGCTGGGCGTATTGCTGGCGCTGGTACTGGCGGCGCTGGCCTGGCATCTGGCGCAAGCCTTGCTGCCGCAGCCAGCGCCGCCGCTGTCGATCGCGCCGGCACTGGGCGCGGCGCTGGCCGGAGTGGCGGTGCTGCTGGGCTTCGCGCTGCCGCCGCTGGCGCGCCTTGCCTCGGTGCCGCCGCAGGCGGTGTTCCGGCGCAGATCCGGCGCGCTGCGCTGGCGCGACCGGCTGCTGTATCTGCTGCCGCTGCCGGTCGCGCTGGGCCTGATCCTGGCGCAGGGCGGCGGCCTCAACCTCAGCCTCGGACTGGGGCTGTGCCTGGTCGGCGTCGGTACGGCCGCGGCGCTGATCAGCGCCGCGCTGCTGACGCTGGCGCGGCATTCCGCCGCGCATGCGCATCCGGCGCTGCGCATCGGCCTGGCCTCGCTGGCGCGGCGCCGTGGCCTGAGCCTGCTGCAGTCCGTGGCTTTATCGCTGGGGCTCAGCGCGCTGCTGCTGCTGGCCGTGGTCACACCCGCACTGCTGGGTCAGTGGCAGCGCGAGCTGCCGCCTGACACACCCAACTGGTTCGCGTTGAATGTGCAGGGCGCGCAGCGCGCAAGCTTCGCGCGGCAGGTCGCGCAAGCTGGCGGCACCGAGCTGAACATGCTGCCGCTGATCGTCGGCAACTTGAGCACCATCAACGGTATGCCGATCGCGCAGCGCCATTTCGCCGATGCGGCCACGCGCCGCTGGGCCGAGCAGACGTTGCGTCTGTCCTGGTCGGCGCTGCCGCCGCCGGGCAACCGCGTGGTGGCCGGGCACTGGTTCAGCGCGCAACCGCGCGTGGCCGAGGTGTCGGTGGATCGCGGCTGGGCGCAACGCTTCGGCATCAAGCTGGGCGATACGCTGGGTTTCCAGGTCGGCGAGCACCGCCTTGATGCGCGCGTCACCAGCCTGCGTGAGGTGCGCTGGGATTCATTCCGGGTGAATTTCTTCCTGTTGCTCGATCCGCTGCATGGGCACAGCCTGCCGCACAACTGGCTGGCCAGCTTCTACCTGCCAACAGGCCAGGCGACACGTCTGCAGGCCGCATCGCGCGCACTGCCCAACGTCAGCCTGATCGATGTCGACAGCCTGCTGGCGCGGGTCCGCGGGATCATTGCCCAGGTCGGCGCCGCGCTGCGCTGGGTACTGGGTTTCAGCCTGCTGGCGGGCGCATTGGTACTGGTCGCCGCGCTGACCGCCAGCGCGCGTGAGCGCCGCCACGAGGCCGCCCTGCTGCGCACCCTTGGCGCCGACCGCCGCCAACTGCTGCTGGCCAGCGTCGCCGAGTTCGCCATGCTCGGCGCGATCGCCGCGTTCACCGGCGCCCTGGGCGCGCTGGCCACCGGTCAGTGGCTGGCCAGCAGCGTGCTGGATTTGCCGCATTTCGTCGTGCCCTTGGGCCCGCTGCTGCTGGCCATGCTGGTCACGGTCATCGCGGTCACGCTGCTCGGCCTGGCCGGAACGCGCAAGCTGCTGTCCAGTTCGCCCTTGCGCATCCTGCGTCAGGAATGACTGGCGGCGCGCGCGCAGGCCATGTATTCGCGCACGACAGGATCGAGCACGGGTGAACGCCGGGCGCGCCGCGCATGCCGGGCTGAGCGGCCGCAACGCCACCACGTCCGGGCTCGCGATCAGTGCGCGCCGCGCTCCGCGGCCTTGACCGCATCCCACAGCACGTCCTGCGCGGCAAGATCAAGCTGCGCCATGTCCAGGCCACGCTCGCGCGCGAGACGTTCCATGGCGCAGAAACGGCGCTCGAACTTGGCGTTGGCGTGGCGCAGGGCGCGCGCCGGATCGATGCGCGCGTGGCGGGCCAGGTTGACCGCGACGAACAACAGGTCGCCCAGCTCATCCTCGATGCGCGCGACGTCGGCCGGGACCGCCACAGCACGGCCGAATTCGGCGCGCAGCTCGGCCATTTCCTCGTCGAGCTTGTCCAGCACCGGCCCGGGTCCGGACCAGTCGAAGCCGACCGTTGCGGCGAGTTCCTGCAGCTTCAGTGCGCGCTGCCATTCGGAATGTCCGCGCGAGGCGCCATCGAGCACGCTGTCCGACAGCGCATCGCCGCGCGCACGACGCTCCTCGGCCTTGATTGCCTCCCAGGCGCGCGCCTGTTCGGCGGCATCGCGATAAAGCGTATCACCGAACACATGCGGATGGCGACGCACCAGCTTGCCAGCGATGGCCTGCACCACATCGGCGTAGGCGAAATGCCCGGCCTCCTCGGCCATGCGCGCGTGGAACACCACCTGGAACAGCAGGTCGCCAAGCTCGTCGCGGATATCATCGAAGTCACGGCGCTCGATGGCATCGACGACCTCATGGGCCTCTTCCAGCGTGTAGCGCGCGATGGAATCGAAGTCCTGCCGCACGTCCCATGGGCAGCCGCGCTGCGGATCGCGCAGGCGCGCCATAATCGCCAGCAGGGCATCGGTGTCGTAGCGCGATTCATCGGTCATGGTCAGTGCGCTCCGGCGTGAGGCCAAGTTGACCCAGCCAGTCGCGCGCGGGATCGGCAACGGCGATGAAACTGGGGTTGAGCAGCGAGTCCTTGTGGTTGTAGCCGAGTGCGTTCCCGCGCAGGTCAAGCACCGCGCCGCCGGCCTGTTCGAGTATGCATTGCGCGGCGGCGGTGTCCCATTCCGAGGTCGGCCCGATGCGCAGGTACACATCGGCGCTGCCGTCGGCCAGGCGCAGAAACTTCAGCGACGAACCCAGCTCCAGGCGCTGGTGCGGCCCCAGTCGCGCCAGCATCTGCTGTTCCTCGGCGCTGCCATGCGAGCGGCTGCAGGCCAGCAGTGGGCGCACCGGTGCGGCGCGCACGCGCAACGGCCGCGGCATCTGCGCCGGCGTGTCCTGCAGCCACGCGCCCTCGCCTGCCACCGCCCAGGCCAGCTCGCCGCTGACCGGTGCATGCACCACGCCGAGCACGCTGCGGTGGTCCTCGATCAGCGCCACGTTGACGGTGAATTCGCCGTTGCGCTTGACGAATTCGCGCGTGCCATCCAGCGGATCGACCAGCCAGTAACGCGACCATGCTTGCCGCTGCGACCATGGCGCCGCGGCCGCTTCTTCGCTGAGCACCGGCACACCGGGCGCCAGCCGTGCCAGACCGTGCAGAAGGATGCGTTGCGCGGCCAGATCGGCGGCGGTCAGCGGCGAGGTGTCGGCCTTGTGCTGCACGCTGAAACTGCTGGCATAAATCTCGAGGATCGCCTTGCCCGCGTCGCGTGCGCAGGCGCCAACCGCACGCGCCAGGTCCAGATCGGTCATGGTGAGTAGCGTCCGGCCAGATGCTCACGTGCCATGAACAGCGCCGCTATGGAACGACCTTCGCTGACCTCGGCATGGCCCAGGAGGGTATGCAGTTCGGCGAGCTTCCACGGCACCACTTCGAGCGGCTCCGGCTCGTCGCCGGGCAAGCGTCGCGGGTACAGATCCTGCGCCAATACGACGTGCGTGCGATGCGTCATGTAGGCCGGCGAGAGGGTCAGCGTCGCCAGCCGCAGCAGGCGCCGCGCGCCGTAGCCGACTTCCTCCTGCATCTCGCGCCCGGCACCGGCCTCGATGCTCTCGCCCGGCTCGATGCGTCCCTTGGGCAGGCCCAGCTCGTAACGTTCCACGCCCACTGCATATTCGCGCACCAGCAATACGGTTTCGGCATCCAGCATCGGCACGATCATCACCGCGCCGGGACCGGATGGCAGCATGCGCTCGAAGGTGCAGCGAACGCCGTTGGAGAATTCCAAATCAACCTGTTCGATGCGCAGGAATGACGTGGCGGGCGCGGGTCGGGTGGCGAGAATGCGCGGCGGCTTGGGCATGACGCGTGATTGTACCCGCGGCAACCGGGCCTGGGCCGCACGCCGCGCTTGAGCCGCGCACGCGCAGCCGCGATCATGCCGGGATGAACTCTGTTGATGATTTCATCCACCGCGATCTCGCCGCGATCTGGCATCCCTGCACGCAGATGCACGATCACGAAACCGTGCCCATGCTGGCGATCGCGCGCGGCGAAGGCGCCTGGTTGATCGGCATGGATGGCCAGCGCTATCTGGACGCGATCAGCTCGTGGTGGACCAATCTGTTCGGTCACGCCGAGCCGCGCATCGCAGCCGCCATCGCCGCGCAGGCGCAAACACTGGAACAGGTGATCTTCGCCGGCTTCACGCATGCACCCGCCGTCGAACTGGCCGAACGCCTGCTCGCGCTGGCGCCGCCGGGACTGGCACGCGTGTTCTACGCCGACAACGGCTCCAGCGCGGTGGAAGTGGCACTGAAGATGAGCTTCCACTACTGGCGCAATCAGGGCCATGGCGAGCGCCGGCGTTTCATCGCACTCAGCGGCGGCTACCACGGCGAGACGCTGGGCGCGCTGGCGGTCAGCGATACCGGTCTGTATCGCGAAGCCTATGCGCCGCTGCTGATGCAGCGCATCGTCGCGCCATCGCCGGATGCCTACGAGGCCACACCGGGTGAAAGCGCCGAGCAGGTGGCGCTGCGTCGACTGGACGATCTGCACGTGCTGCTCGAACGCCACGCGCACGAGGTATGCGCGCTCATCGTCGAGCCGCTGGTGCAGTGCGCGGGCGGCATGCGCATGTACCACCCGCGCTATCTCAGCGGACTGCGCGCGCTGTGCGATCGGTTCGACGTGCACCTGATCGCGGATGAAATCGCGGTGGGCTTCGGTCGCACCGGCACGCTGTTCGCCTGCGAACAGGCACCGCCACCGCATGCGGGTGCGGCCCCCGGCATCACGCCCGACTTCATGTGCCTGTCCAAGGGGCTGACCGGAGGCTTCATGCCGCTGGCCGCGGTGTTGACCACGCAGCGCGTGTACGACGCCTTCTACGCCGAATACAGCGCCGGCAAGGCGTTCCTGCATTCGCACAGCTACACCGGCAATCCACTGGCCTGCCGCGCGGCGCTGGCCACGCTGGATATCTTCCGCGACGAACCGGTACTGCAGCGCAACCGTACCCTGGCCGCCTATCTGGCCGCGCGCCTGGCCCCGCTGGTCGATCATCCACACGTGGCCGAGGTGCGCCAGACGGGGCTGATCGCCGCGGTCGAGCTGGTCGCCGACAAGCGCACCCGCACGCCCTTCCCCGCGCACGAGCGCCGCGGTCTGCGCGCACGCCTGGACGCCTTGACGCACGGCGTGGTGCTGCGTCCGCTGGGCGAAGTCATCTACACCATGCCGCCGTACTGCATCACGCCCGGAGAGATCGACCGGATCGTCGAGGCCATCGCCAGCGGCATCGACGTCGCGTGCCGCTGACCCGCATGCGCTGCATCCGTCTCCATGTCGACGCAGTGCTCACGCCGGGCGTCGAACTGGCGCTGCCCATCGCCGCCAGCGAGCACGCCACGCGCGTGCTGCGCCTGCGTCCTGGCGATGCACTGACGTTGTTCAACGGCGATGGCCACGACTATGCCGCACGATTGCTCGACGCCGCGCGCGGCGGCGCGCGCGTGCGCATCCTCGAACGCATGACCCCCGCGGCTGCGGAATCGCCGCTGCGTCTCACCCTGGTCCAGGGCATCGCGCGCGCCGAAAAGATGGACTGGATTCTGCAGAAGGCCACCGAGCTGGGCGTGGCCGGGATCGCCCCGGTGCTGACCGTGCGCACCGAAGTGCGCCTTGATGCACAGCGCGGCGAGAAACGCATCGCGCACTGGCGCGGTGTGATCGCCAGCGCCTGCGAGCAGTGCGGGCGCGCGCGCCTGCCGCACCTGCTGTTGCCGCAATCGCTGGCGGCGTGGCTGAGCACGCGCGAACCCGACGCGGCACTGTTCACGCTCGATCCGCAGGCAACGCTGCGAATACGCGATCTGCCGGCGCTGTCCGCGGCGCAACTGGTGATCGGGCCCGAGGGTGGCCTCGATGCCGCCGATCTGCTGATGTTGCGCGCAGCAGGCGCCCGGGGTCTGGCGCTGGGTCCGCGCGTGCTGCGCACCGAGACCGCCGGACTGGCCGCGCTGGCGATGCTGCAAAGCCATCTTGGCGATGCCTGAAACGCAGCGGCGACCCGCAGGCCGCCGCTTGAACTCGGGCCCGTGCCGTGGCCGCTCAGCGCCCGAGCAGATGCTCGACGCCGGCGCGCTCCTCGCGCAGTTCCTTCTCGGTGGCGGCGATGCGCGCACGCGAGAACTCATTGATCGCCAGCCCCTGCACGATGGTGTACTTGCCATCCTTGCAGGTGACTGGATAGCCGAAGATCAGGCCGGGCGCGATGCCATAGCTGCCCTCGGAAGGAATCGACATGGACACCCAGTCGCCTTCCGCCGTGCCCATCACCCAGGTGCGCATGTGGTCGATCGCGGCACTGGCGGCACTGGCGGCAGAGGATGCGCCGCGCGCCTTGATGATGGCCGCGCCGCGCTGCTGCACGACGGGGATGAAGTCCTTCTCGTACCAGGCCTGGCCGACCAGCGCCAGAGCCGGCTTGCCATCGACGCTGGCGTGGTGCAGATCGGGATACTGCGTGGAGCTGTGGTTGCCCCACACCGTCACTTTGCGGATGCCGGTGGTGTGCGTGCCGGCTTTTTCGGCCAGCAGTGACAGCGCGCGGTTGTGGTCGAGCCGCACCATCGCGGTGAAGCACTTCGGGTCGAGATCCGGCGCGTTGGCCTGCGCAATCAGCGCGTTGGTATTGGCCGGGTTGCCCACCACCAACACCTTGACGTGACGCTTGGCATGCGCGTTCAGCGCCTTGCCCTGCGGCGCGAAGATACCGCCGTTGACTTCGAGCAGATCCTTGCGCTCCATGCCGGGGCCACGCGGGCGCGAACCGACCAGCAGCGCGAAATCGACGTCCTTGAAAGCGACGTTGGCGTCATCGGTGGCGACGATGCCGCGCAGCAACGGAAACGCACAGTCGTTGAGTTCCATCACCACGCCCTGCAGCGCCGGCAGCGCGGGCGTGATCTCGAGCAGATGCAGGATGACGGGCTGATCCTTGCCCAGCATGTCGCCGGCGGCGATGCGAAACAACAGGGCGTAGCCGATCTGGCCGGCGGCGCCGGTGACGGCAACACGTACGGGGGTTTTCATGGGGGAGACTCCGCTTGGGGATTGTGAAAGCTTGGGTGCCGGCCACCGACGGCGGCACACGACATGGCCAGTGACCCGCTATCCGACTCAGACCAGCGTCGCGCAAAACGCGGCGATGCGCTGGAGGCCAGGCTCAAGCTGTGCCGCCGGGCAGGTGTAGGAGATGCGCAGCGCGCGCGGTTCGCCGAAGGCCGAGCCGGGCACGCACGCCACGCCCTGGTGCTCGAGCAGCGCGGCGCAAAACGCGACGTCATCGGCGATGACCTGGTCACCGCAGCGTTTGCCGAAGAACGCCGAGATATCGGGGAACGCATAGAACGCGCCCTGCGGACGCGGGCAGGACACACCGGGAATCGCGCTGAGCGCAGCGTGCACACGGTCGCGACGCCGGGTGAAATCGGCGCATTCGCGCGCGGTCACGTCCTGCGGACCCGTGAGCGCCGCCACCGCGGCAGCGGTGACGATTTCCGGCAGATTGGTGATGTGGTTGGAATTGAGCGTGGTCACCGCCGTGGCAACGACCTTGGGTCCGGCCATGAAGCCCACGCGCCAGCCCGGCATGCCATAGGTTTTGGACAGTGAATCGACGAAGATCGTGCGCTCGCTCAGCTCTGGTCTGAGGTGCATGAAATTGTGATAGCCAAGGCCGTCGAACACCATGCGGTGGTAGATGTCGTCGGTGATGATCCAGGTGTCCGGCTTGCGCACCAGCACATCGGCCAGTGCGGCGATCTCGGCGCGCGTGTAGACCATGCCGGTGGGATTGGACGGGTTGTTGAACAGGAACACGCGCGTGGATGGCGTCAGTGCGGCATCGAGCTGCTGCGGCGTCAGCTTGTAACCCTGCGTGGGCGGACATGGCAGCAGCTTGACCTTGGCGCCGACGATCTCGGCGATGTCCATGTAGCTGGTCCAGTAGGGCGTCGGGAAGGCGATCTCGTCACCTTCGTCGAGCAGCGCTTCGGCCAGGTTGTACAGCACGTGCTTGGCGCCCACGCCGGTGGACAGATTCTCGCGCGCATAGCCACTGAATCCGGCCTGCTGCAGGTGCTTCAGGAAGGCATCCAGCAGCTCGTTGCTGCCGCGGTTGGAGCCGTATTGCCCGCTGTCGTGCTCCAGCGCCTTGCGCACCGCCTCGTAGACGTGCGGACCCGGCAGGAAATTGGGTACGCCGATGGAAAAACTGATCACATCACGGCCCGTGGCCTTGAGCGCCTTGGCTTTTTCGGCGATGAGCATGATCGCGCTGGGCTTGGCGCGACCCATGCGCTGGGCGAGCTGCAACATCGGAATTCCTCGCGCGTCAAAGGCGCAATTCTACCACGCGTGTTGCAGCGCCCGGCCACGCGTTGCCGCCACGACGGCGCGCCGCGTGCGTGGCGCCGCTGCCTGTCGCATCATGACGCCAGTATCGGGTGGAGGCACCATGCACTGGATCGCGGTCTTCATCATCGGCTTGATCATCGGCCTGCTGGCGCGTGTGCTCACGCCCGGCCGCGGCCCGCACGGCATCATCCTCACCGCGCTGCTCGGCATCGCCGGATCCATCGTCGGCACCTGGGCCGGTCAGACGCTGGGCTGGTACGCGCCCGGCCAGCCTGCCGGCTTCATTGCCTCGGTGGTCGGCGCGATGCTGCTGCTGTTGCCGCACCGGATCCTGACGCGGCAATCCTGAGCGTGCGGACGCGCTCAACGCGCGTCGAGCACCTTGTTCCACTCGGCGACGCGCGCGGCCTGCGCCGCGAGCACCGCGTCGGCGTCGCCTTCGAGGGTGATGCGCTCCAGCTTGTCGTTGGCGCGGATGGCATCAACCGTTTTCTGATCGTCGGCACCAAGCACCGCGCCGAAGACGGTGTGCTTGCCATCCAGCCACGGCGTGGCCACGTGGGTGATGAAGAACTGGCTGCCGTTGGTGCCAGGACCCGCATTGGCCATCGACAGGATGCCGGGTCTGTCATGGCGCAGGTCACTGCGGCACTCGTCCTCGAAGCGGTAACCCGGACCACCACGCCCGTCGCCGTTGGGGCAACCGCCCTGGATCATGAAATCAGCGATGACGCGGTGGAAATTCAAGCCGTCGTAATAGCCACGCCGCGCCAGATTGACGAAGTTGGCCACGGTCAGCGGTGCCTTGTCGGCGAACAGTTCGACGCGGATGGGACCACGAGCGGTGTGGAAGGTGGCGATCAGGGACATGGTTGGCCTCGCGGATGGGAATGATGGGCGCGCCGAGGTCGGCGCGGGGCGCACACGATACCCGAGATCGCCGCGGACACCGCGGGCCAGTGCTTGCGCGCACGCATGCTGCGGTGCGCCCAATGGCGCTGCGAACGGCTACACTAGGCGGCTATTCCACCACTGGCAGGGTCTGCGGCGTATCCGCGGGCGTTCTCGCATGTCCATCGAAAATCTGCGCAACATCGCCATCGTCGCCCATGTCGATCATGGCAAGACCACGCTGGTCGACCAGCTGCTGAAGCAGTCCGGCACGCTCAGCGAGCGCGCCGTGGTGCCGGACCGCGTGATGGACAGCAACGATCAGGAACGCGAGCGCGGCATCACCATCCTGGCCAAGAACACCGCGATCAACTGGCGTGAAAACCGCATCAACATCGTCGATACCCCGGGCCATGCCGATTTCGGCGGCGAGGTCGAGCGCGTGCTGTCGATGGTCGACTCGGTGCTGATCCTGGTCGATGCCATGGATGGGCCGATGCCGCAGACCCGCTTCGTCACGCAGAAAGCCTTCAACATGGGCTTCAAGCCGATCGTGGTGATCAACAAGATCGACCGCCCCGGCGCGCGCCCGGATTGGGTACTGAACGCCACGTTCGATCTGTTCGACCGCCTCGGCGCGAGCAACGAGCAGCTCGATTTTCCGGTGGTCTACACCTCGGCCCTGCACGGCTACGCCAGCGATGATCCAGAGGCGCGCGACGGCGACATGACGCCGCTGTTCGAGGCCATCATGCGCCACGTCGCCAAGCCGCAGGTGGACCCGGAAGGCCCGTTCCAGATGCGCATCAGCCAGCTCGATTATTCGAGCTATGTCGGCCTGATCGGCATCGGCCGCATCCAGCGCGGGCGCATACGCACCAACACCACGGTGACGGTGGTCGACCGCGAAGGCAAGCGCCGCAACGGACGCGTGCTGCAGGTACTGGGCTTTCTCGGCCTGGATCGGCGCGAGGTGCCGGAAGCCTCGGCCGGTGACATCGTGGCGATCTCGGGCCTCGAGGGCCTGAGCATTTCCGACACGGTGTGCGACCCGTCCGCACCCGAGGCGCTGCCCGCGCTGACCGTGGACGAGCCGACCATCAGCATGACGTTCCAGGTCAATACCTCGCCGTTCGCCGGCAACAAGGAACACGGCGGCGGCAAGTACCTCACCAGCCGCCAGTTGCGCGAGCGCCTGGCGCGCGAAACCCTGCACAACGTCGCGCTGCGCGTGGAGGAAACCGAGGACGCCGACAAGTTCAAGGTATCCGGCCGCGGCGAACTGCATCTGTCGGTGCTGATCGAAAACATGCGGCGCGAAAGTTACGAGCTGGCGGTATCGCGTCCCGAGGTCATCATCAAGGAAATCGACGGCCAGATGATGGAGCCTTACGAGCAACTGGTGGTGGATCTCGAAGAGTCCTACCAGGGCGGCGTGATGGAGCGCCTGGGCATGCGTCGCGGCCAGTTGAAGAACATGGTGCCGGACGGCAAGGGCCGTGTGCGCATCGATTACGTCATCCCGGCGCGTGGGCTGATCGGCTTCCAGACCGAGTTCCGTACGCTGACCGCGGGCACCGGACTGCTGTTCCACGTGTTCGATCACTACGGCCCGCGCAGCGATGGTGCCATCGCCAAGCGCCCCAACGGCGTGATGATCTCCAACGGCACCGGCCGCGCCCCGCCCTATGCGCTGATGGCGCTGCAGGAGCGCGGGCGCCTGCTGGTGGGTGGCGGCGAGGAAATCTACGAAGGCCAGCTGGTGGGCATCCACGCCAAGGACAACGACCTCACCGTGAACGCGCTGCGCGAGAAGCAGATGACCAATATCCGCGCCGCCGGCAAGGATGAAAATGTCTCGCTGACGCCGCCGGTGAAGATGTCGCTGGAACAGGCGCTGGAGTTCATCGAGGAGGATGAGCTGGTCGAGGTCACGCCCAAGGGCATCCGCCTGCGCAAGAAAAACCTCACCGAAAACGACCGCAAGCGCGCTTCGCGCACGGGCTGAACACGGCATCGCGCCTTGCCGCCACGCATCCAGCGGCACTCGCATGTGCCCGGCCCTGTCGGGCTTTCATGCCTCGAGACCTACTGCGGGCAACAGCCTGCGTCACGCTGGACGGAATCGTAGCCTGCGCACTTGACACAATTGTTCACAAACATGCTATAGCTCGCTTGCATCCACCCCTGAGGAGCGAGCAATGAACGACGAGTTTGTGCGTACCGGTGCCCTGAAGGATCTGCGCAGCTATCCGCTGTGGGTACAAGAAATCATGGAGAGCTGCGAACCGGCCAAGCGTGCGGTTCTGGAACACCCGATCTGGGCCATGATGCGCGAGGGCAGCCTTTCCGACGCTGCGATGCAGCGTTTCATCCTCAGCGCATGGCCGGTGATCGAGCAATTTCCGCAATACATGGCCATGAATCTGCTCAAGGCGCGCTATGGCCGCAGCCGTGGCGAAAACATGGCGCGGCGCTGGCTGGTGCGCAATATCCGTGTAGAGCAGAACCACGCCGATTACTGGCTGGACTGGTCCGATGCCGTTGGCGCGCCACGCGAAGTGGTGCTCGGCGACAATGCCGCCGCGCCCGAGGCCGGCATCCTCAGCCACTGGTGCTGGCAGGTCAGCGCCAGCGACACCCTGGCGGCGGGCATGCTGGCCACCAACTATGCGGTGGAAGGCATCACGGGCGAATGGGCTCTCCTGGTGACCCAGGACGACATTTATGCCTATGGATTCGAGGCGCGCATTCGCGCCAAGGCGATGCGCTGGCTCAAGTTGCACGCCGAGTATGACGATACCCATCCTTGGGAAGCATTGGAAATCGTCAGCACGCTGGTTGGCCCGCACCCCAGCCCGGAAACGACCGATCATCTGCGCCGCTGCGTACTCAATACCTATGTCTACAAACGCATTGCCCTGGAACATTGCATGCAGGCACAGCAGCGCAACACCAGCGTGCAGGCGGTTGCGGCCTGAGTTCCCGCTTTGCCATCATCTCCGCCGCGGCGCAATCCGGTACCGTGGCGGCGTTGGTGGAGAATGATGGGCATGCGCAAGATCGACCCGGACCCGCGACCGCTGCCGTTGGAGCGGCAGTTGCGTCCGTTGCTGGTCAGCATGATCGCGATCGTGATGCTGGTGCTGCTGTTGACCTGGTTTGCCCTGCAGGTGCAGGTTGCCGTCGCCGGGTTCCTCAATGGCGAGAGCATCTGGTCGAAGGCGCAGAAGCAGGCCATCATCGAGTTGTATGCCTACGCCACGCATGGCGATGCCCGGAATTTGCGCGGGTATCAGGAGAACATGCGGGTCGTCATGGCTGATCGCGCCGGGCGCGACGCCGTGACTGGCGCGCACCCGCAACCCGCGCTGGCCCGACGTGCATTCGCCAGTACCGGTGCCCTGCCGCAATCCATCCCGCTGCTGGTCTTTGCCATGCAGCACCTCGCCACAGCACCGTATATCAGCACGGCGTTGCGCAACTGGCGCGCCAGTGACCCCGCCATGGATGAATTGCCGGGCATCGCGCAGCACCTGCAGGCGCTGTACGCGCAGCCGCATCCCTCGCCCATCGAAACCAGCGTCGAGGCCGCGCGCATCCTGCGGATCAATGCCACCGTGGCGCCGCTGGCCGATACATTTTCTAGAAGCATCGCCCTCGGCGCAGCCTGGTTGGCACGCGTCCTGTTCTGGTCGATGTGCAGCGCCACGCTGCTGATGCTGGCGATCTGGTTGTACTTCGCGCGGCGCACCCTGCGCGCATTACGCGGCTCCGAATCGCGCTATCGCACCCTGCTGGACGGCGCGCACGACGCCATCGCCGTGGTCGATGCCGGCAGCGGCCGCATTCTCGAAATCAACCAGGCCGCCGAGCACATGATCGGCGGCAGCCGCCAGCAAATCAGTGGCCGCCTCTTCGCCAGCCTGTTCCCGGAGGGCCTGCCCAGGCTTGACGACGCGGCCGCACCCAGCGCGCATGCCGACGTTGCGCTGGCCGGCAACGGCGATCGCGTGCGCCATGTCGCCATCAGCCTGAGCCGCAACCAGTGGGGAGAGCGCGCCGTGCAACTGGCCATCATGCGCGACATGACCGAGCGCCTGCGCATGGAGGAAGACCGTCGCGTCGCCGCAGAAGCGCTGGCCAACATCGCCGAAGGCGTGCTGATCGCCGATGCCGAGCGCCGCATCATCAGTGGCAACGCCGCCGCCGAGGCGCTGACCGGATACAGCGTCAGCGAACTGATCGGCACGCCGCTGGACGCGCTGCGCAGCCAGTCGACTGGTGCTGCGCTGGATGTCGCGTTGTGGCAGGAAGTCGCCTATGTCGGTCACTGGCAAGGCCGCGTGCAGAGCCGGCGCAAGGACGGGCGCACGTATCCGGAACGACTCAGCCTGAGCGCGATCCGCGCCAGCGACGGCACGCCGCACCGTTATGTCGCGGTGTTCGACGACATTTCCGAATCCGAAGCCTATCAGCGCCAGCTTGAACACCTCGCCCTGCACGATCCCCTGACCGGGTTGCTGAATCGCGCCGCATTCGAGCAGGAGGCCGCGCGCCTGCTGATCGATATGCGCCGCCACGGACGTGGCGCAGTTATGCTGTTCCTTGATCTTGATGGCTTCAAGGCGGTCAACGACAGCTACGGGCACGCCTTCGGCGATCAGTTGTTGCAGCAGGTCGGGCAGCGTCTGCAAAACCAGATCGCCGGGCAGAACCGCGCCGGTCGCATCGGCGGCGACGAGTTCACTTTGCTGCTCTGCGATCCCGGCTCGCGCGACGAGGCCCTGCCCGTCGTGCGCAAGCTGCTGCTGTTGCTCAGCGAACCTTTTCATGTGCTCGAACACGAGATTTTCCTGTCCGCCAGCATTGGCGTCTCCAGCTTCCCCGAGGATGGCGACGATCCCGCCACGCTGATCGCCAATGCCGATGCGGCGATGTATTCGGTCAAGGCCGACGAGCGCAACAGCTATCGCGTCTATACCAAGGTCATGCAGGCGTCGACGCGCACGCGCCTGACTCTGGCCGGGGAATTGCGCCAAGCCATCGCGCGCGGCGAGTTTCATCTCGTCTACCAGCCCAGCCTCGATTTGCGTACGCGCAAGCTGATCGCGGTGGAAGCATTGCTGCGCTGGCAGCACCCCGAGCGCGGCGAAATCTCACCGGCCGAGTTCATCCCGCTCGCCGAAAGCCTGGGCATGGTGCGTGCGGTGGGCGCATGGGTGATCGACGCAGCCTGCCGACAGATCCGCACCTGGCTGGATGCCGGCCTGCCGATGCTGCGCGTGGCGGTGAATATTTCGGCCAGCCACCTGCGCCATCTACAGTTCGTCGAGGATCTGCGCACCACGCTGCAGCAGCACCGCTGCCCGCCCGAGGCGCTGATGATCGAGTTGACCGAAAGCGCGATTCTGCACATCGGCGAGCGCTCACGGCACACGCTGGCGGCGTTGCACGAACTGGGCATCGGCGTGGCCGTGGACGATTTCGGCACGGGTTACTCGTCGCTGGCCTACCTCAAACTGCCGGCGATCCGCACCATCAAGATCGACCAGTCCTTCGTCAATGGTCTCCCCGATGACGCCAACGACGCCGCGATCACGCGTGCCATTCTGGCGCTGGCGCAAAGTCTCGGCCTGGAAGCCATCGCCGAGGGCATCGAGACCGAACCGCAGCTTGCCTTCCTGCTCGCGGCAGGCTGCCTGGAAGGCCAGGGCTACCTGTTCGCACGCCCGCTGCTGCCGGAGGCCATCGCGGCGCTTCTGGCAGAGTCCCGGACACCGCCTACATCAGGCGCTGCGCCGAACGCCGCAATGCCAGGGTGAACATCAGGCCGCTGATGCCATTGACGATCAACACCGCGCCCAGCAGCGTACCCAGCGCCCACGCGCTGCTGGCCGGCCAGCCCAGGCCGATCATCAATCCCAACACGATGCTGACGACACCATCGATCAACAACCAGCGCGCGCCCTGCACCGGCCGATGCCGATACCAAGCCAGCAGGCGCAGCACGCCACCGGTGAAAAAAACGACCGCCAGCACCAGGGTCATGCTCACCAGCGCCAAGCCCGGCACATACACCAGATACAGTCCTGCGGCCACGTACAACAAACCCAGCGCCACGTGCACTGCACGGCTCTTGGCGCGATGCGCGTGGAAGGCGGCGGCGACATGGAACATGCCGCCGATGACCAGCAGCCACGCAATCACCAGCGCGGAAATGAATCCGGCCGCCAACGGAAGCGCGAAGGCCAACACCCCGACGATGATCATCGCCAGCCACAACACGATCCAGCCAATGCCGCGCATGCCATGTTCTCCAAGAATCAACCCGGTAGACATGCTGCGGCACGCCATGCGCGCGCGTCAATGCGATTGCGCACCAAGCGGCTTGCGATGAGCGCGCCGCGCCGCGTCCTGCTGGCGTGGAGCGGCGGCAAGGATTGCCTGATGGCACTGCAGCACCTGCGCGCCGATCCCGCCTGGCGCGTGTGCGGCCTGCTGACCACGGTGACCGGCGCGTTTGATCGCGTCGCCATGCACGGCATCCGCCGCAGCGTGCTGCACGCGCAGGCCGCCGCGCTGGCTCTGCCACTGCTCGAATCGGTACTGGACTGGCCGGCCAGCAACACCAGCTACGCACAAACCTTCGCCGCCAGCCTCGAACAGGCGCGCGTTGCCACGCCCGATTTGGCGCATATCGCCTTCGGCGATCTGTTTCTGGCCGACGTGCGCGCGTGGCGCGAAGAACTGCTGGCCGACCTGGGCTGGAAGGGTGTCTTCCCGCTGTGGGGGTCGGATACCGCGGCGCTGGCGCGCAGCTTCATTGCTGCCGGGCACCAGGCGGTGCTCACCTGCGTGGACACCACCCAGCTCGACGCCGGCTTCAGTGGCCGCGCCTTCGATGCCGATCTGCTGGATGCCCTGCCCGCCAACGTCGACCCTTGTGGCGAGCACGGCGAGTTCCACACGCTGTGCCACGCCGGCCCGCTGTTCGCGCACGCTGTGCCGATTCGGCGCGGCACTACGCTGCTGCGCGAGCAGCGCTTCCAGTACACCGACTTCGAGCTCGCCGACGACCCGGCAGGCTGAATCACTACGGAGTCAGCAATCACGGGAACAGATTCAGTAGCAGGCGGCTCGAAGTTTGAATGATCCTTACAGGCTCGTCATCCCTTCGCTCGTCATCCCGCGCAGACAGGGATCCAGTGACTTCGGGGAGCGTGGATTTTCGCGCCAGCCTTCACGGAGGCAGACTCTGCGCGGGGATGACAGCCTGATCGTTTTCGATATGTGTCGCTGGATGCCCGCTGCGCACCGGAGCGACGCAGTCGGATCGAGGGGCCCGGCCACGCGCCCACCAAACTGCCGGCTAGCGGCTACCGATTCCTGAGATAGCCATGCGGATGTTCCGGTCAGCACTGGAGAAAGTCATGGCGAAATCAGCCAGCCAGCGCCGAGAGCACCTGCTGACGCTGTGCCAGGCTGCGATCCATGCCCGACTGCGCGAGCAAGTCCGGCATCTGCATGGCCAGCGCGGCGGCATCGCCCTGCGCCAGCGCGTGATCGCTGAAACCCTTGGCGGCCAGCACCAGCTCGCCATCGACGCCGACCAATTGCTCGAGCGTGTCGCGCTCGTTGCGGTGGCGCTGGTTGATGCGATCCATCTCGGGTACGCCGACGGTACGCACGCGCAGTTCCAGCGCCTCGATCAACTGCTGGGCCCGTTGCATCTGCTGCGCACTGGCCACCGCCGCGGCATCCGCGTAGGGGTGCTCGCGCGTCGGTTCCGGCAGGTGCTCGCGGCGCCATGCACGCTCCAGGTCGGCCAGATGCGCGCGCGCGGCAACCAGCATCTCGCTGATCTTGGCGCGCACCAGCAAATCGTCGGCGCGCAGCTGGTTTTCCTTGCGGTAGAAGTTGTAGCCCCAGCCGTAGAACAGGTTCGACAGAAACTGCTTGGTCGAACCCGCGCTGTCGATGGGATTGGCGACGGCCTTGAACTCGGTCACGGTGTGCTCTCCATGGAAGCCGCGCGCGGACCGCCGCGCATGTGGCGGTCCGCATCATCCAACTCAGGGTTTGCCGGTCAGCGGCACGGAAGCATCGCCCGATGGAATCGGGTAGGTACCCATGGTCGCACCACCGATCTGGAACGGCGTGCCGCAGGCCGCATTCGGCGCCGACACCAGGCCCTTCTCGGCCATCTTCAGGGCCGTGTAGTAGCGCACCGCCTCGATCTCGCTGAGACCAAACGCGCGCAACGAGATCAGCTCGCGCATGCGCTCGTCCTTGGGCAGCACCAGCACCTTGGCGTCGTTCAAGGTGATGCCGTACACCGCCAGAAACGCGCTCATGTGCTCCTTCACCAGTTCCACGATCTCGTGGATGTGCTCGTTGATGTGCTCCATCGGCGTCACCTGGATCACCTGGTTGATCGCCTGTTCCACCACCGGACCGGCGTAGCTCGCCACTTCCTCGGCCTTGATGTAGTGCCCGCCGAACGGCATGTGCGTGGTCAGCTTGAGTGCATCATCCTTGTTGTCCACGTGGATGTAGTAGTCCACGGTGTAGGTCATCTCGGCCATCTCGGCCGAGGTCGCCACGCCGGTATTGCGCACCAGCAACTTGGCACGATTGACGTACAGAACTTCGTACTGCCAAGGTGAATTGCCGCCGAAGAAACCGGTGACGAAACCACCGAGTAGCGGCTTGTCCGGGGTCTGCACCGGATACTGCCCGGTGTCATAGACGGCCAGCACCGCGCCGCGCGATTTCAGCACCGCGAAATGGTTGGCTTCGACCGTCAGCAGACTGCCGGAAACGATGCTTGCATCGGGATAATGAAAGCCGAGGATGTCCGGCCCCATGATATCAGTGCCGTCGTCCTTCAATGTGGAAATCACTTGCCGCGTCAGTGCCATGCTCGGTCCTTGGTTGCGGGCCGCGCAGTGCGCGGCGTGGGAGGCCGGCAACGGCCCCGATAGCGCCCGTCCGCCGGCGCGATGTCCACGCCGCTCTGCGGCGGGCGTGGCATGTGACCGGATGAAACGCGCGGAGTTCAACCGTTCTCGGGACCCCGCGCACTGCGCGTTGACGCCATGGCCATCACGATCGGGATACGCACACCACGTTGCGCAGCCGCAGCGCATGCATGACGTCCATGCAGCCGCGACCATTCATGAAAAATCAACAACCCAGGGGCTGGACTCGCAGTCCGGCCCCGGTTCATATTTCACACCATGCAACCGGGCCAGACCATCGCCGCGTCGAGGCGCGGGTCACGCCGCCCGCTCTGCAAGCGGGGCGGCATCGCGATCAAGCCTTGACGCGAAACGCCTGCGCCAGCGTCGTGGCCTCGAAACCGTCGCCGGCGCTGCCGACGGTGGCATAGCGGTACAGCGCGGCGGAATAGATGCCCTGCAGCGCGCTCTGGATCAGTCCAAGCAGGATGAGGGCCAGCATGAACACCGCCGCCACGACCCCGTTCACTGCGAGCGAATGCGAGCCGCTCGCCAGAAACATCGCGCCGCCCAGTAGCGCGATGGCCGCGAACAGCACGCCGAAGGCCATGCTGATCCCGACGTTGCCGATCAGATTTTCGCCCCAGGTGCGGCGTAGCAGCCTGGCGCTTTCCTTGACCGCTTGGGCAGGTCCGAGATCGGTCGCTGCCAGGATCGGCACCACCAGAAAAGTGGCCACCGTCCAGGCCACGCCGAGCAGGCCGATGACCCAGCGGCCGATCAGTCCGGCACGCTGCTCCAGCGCGCGCAACAGCATGCCCACCGTGGCGGCGATCAGCGCATAGCCGAGTATGGCGGGCAACCGGCTCCACGCCAGGCGCAGGCCATCGGCGAGGGTCGGGTTATCACCATCCAGACGCATCATCGCTGCTCCCACCAGGGCCGTGTTGAAAAAGAAGATCACCGTGTACTGGCACAGGTAGAACAGGAACAGAAGCGCATATCCGGCGACGCCAAACCCGCCGCCGGATCGGGCAGTGACATCGTGCAGATGCGCCAGTCCGCCCGTGGCCAGCAATGGCAGCGCGAAACTGGCGACCACCAGCAGCGTGGCCACACCCGACAACAGCGGGAACACGAGCAACTCGCGGTCGCTCCTGAGTACCGCAGCGCTCGCCTTGACCAGTGCCCAACTGGTTGCAAATTTGCCCGCCATGATCGTGTCCCCGATGGATTCGCCCTTGCGTTTTAGCATCGCGCGGTGACGCTTGCCAGAGGCATGCGCCCGGCGGCGCTTGCGCGTGTCATGGCTCCGACGGCTTTGCCAGAAAAATCATGCCAATGCGCACGGAACAAGCGCGGAGCCATCCGCATGGACGACCCCGCGTGAAGCCCCGCTTACTTGCCGCCCGGCGCGTCCGGGTTGCCCTTGGGCGCTGCGCTCACGCCGAGGTTGTTGGCCATGAACGCGAGGATGTCGGCCGACTGGCGGATGCGCTTGTCGGTGGGCATGTAGTTGTGGCTGGTGTCGGTTTCCACGCGCAGCAGGATGGGGTTGGCGCACGACTGGTCGTGCTGCAGGGCGGCGGCGAACTTGTACGAATGGCTCGGCACCACGCGGTCGTCGTGGTCGGCGGTGGTGATCAGCGTCGGCGGGTAACAGCTGCCCTTGCGCACATTTTCCACCGGCGAGTACTTGATCAGCCACGCGAAGTCTTTTTTCACATCCGAGGTTCCGTACTCCGGCGCCCACAGCGCGCCGCCGGAGAACTTCTGGTAGCGCAGCATGTCCATCACGCCCGCGCCGGCATAGGCGGCACCGAACAGGCGCGGGTTCTCGGTGATGCTGGCGCCGACCAGTAGCCCGCCATTGGAGTAACCCTGGATACCCAGGCGCCTGACCTCGGTATAGCGGTTCTTGACCAGCCACTTGGCGGCCCAGGCGAAATCATCAAAGACATTCTGCTTGTTGCCGAGCATGCCGGCCTTGTGCCACGCCTCACCGTATTCACCGCCGCCGCGGATGTTGGCCACGGCGTAGATGCCGCCCAGCTCCAGCCATACCGGCAGGGTCGGAGAGAAGCTCGGCGTGATGCTGATGTTGAAGCCGCCATAGGCATACAGCAGCGTCGGGTTCATGCCATTGCGCTGCAGGCCCTTGCGGTAGGTCAGGAACATTGGCACGCGCGTGCCATCCTTGGAGTGGTAGAACACCTGTACCGTTTCGTAGTGGCTGGGATCGAACGGCACGTCAGGCTTGAATACCGTGCGGGTTTTGCCGTCGCTCACGTCGTAGTTGAAGATCGTGGTCGGATACAGGAACGAAGTGAACGCGTAGTACACCTGCCTGCTGTCGGCGTGGCTGCTGATGCCACCGACCGAGCCCAGCGTGGGCAGCGGCAGCGTGGCGAGGTGCTTGCCATCGCTGGCGTACAACTCGACCTCGCTCTTCACGTCCTTGAGCTTGTTCACCAGCACGCGGCCATCGGCCAGGCTGGCGGACTGGATCACCGCCGCGGTCTGCGGCACCACCACGCGCCAGTCGGCCGGCGCGGGATGCGCGATGTTGAAGGCGACGATGCGCCCGCGCGGCGCACCCAGCGTCGTCTGCAGGTACACGGTGTCGCCGATCGTGCCGATCGGCTGATACACGGCATCGTTCCGGGTGAACAACGGCTTGATGGGCGCGTCCAGCCTGGGCGCCGCACCAGCACCAATTTCCTTGACGAACAGCTCGTTGCGGTTGGCGGTGCCATTGACCAGGCTGATGAACAGGTATTTGCCGTCGTGGCTTACCGCGCCGCCGACGATCCACTCGGGCAGGTCCGGACGCTTGTAGACCAGCACGTCATCGGCCTGCGGCGTGCCAAGGCGGTGGTAGTACAGCGCCTGGTTGACGACACGGTCGCTGATCGCCTCGCCCTGGGGCGGCGCCGGATAGCGCGAGTAGAAAAAGCCCTTGCCGTCGTGCGTCCATGCGATGCCGGAAAACTTCACCCACTGCACGTCGTCGCCGAGTGTCTTGCCGGTGGCCACGTCCATCACGTGCAGCGTCTGCCAGTCGGAGCCGCCCTGCGACAGGCCGTAGGCCAGGTAGTGGCCATCCTCGGACGGCTGCCAGTCCAGCAGCGCGATGTCGCCGTTGGGCGAGAGCGTGTTCGGGTCGATCAGTTCGCGCGGCTTGCCGCTGGCGCCGTCCTGCACGTAGACCGGCGACTGGTTCTGCAAACCGGTGTTGCGGCTGAAGAACAGATAATTGCCGGCCTGCACCGGAACGCTTTCTTTGGCGTAGTTCCACAACTGCGTCAGGCGCTGCTCGATCCACGGCCGCGTCGGCACCTTGGCCAGGTAGGCGTGGGTGAGCGCGTTTTCCTCGCCGACCCACTTTTTCAGACCCGGCGCATTGAGGTTCTCCATCCACTGATACGGCGCCGGCACCTTGTCGCCAAAGTAGTTGTTGACGATGCTGTCGCGCTGCGCCACGGGGTAGTGCAGCGGCGCGGCGGCGAGCGCGGGCATGGCGATCATGACCGCAGCCAGGGCCAGTCCAAGGTGGGCAGAGATCCGTTGATGCGACATGCGAGACTCCTGAGGGTAAGAAGATCGTAAGCCGCCATTGTGCCCGCTGCTTCCGGCACGCGCATGCGCAGGCGCAGCAAGCGCAGGCTCAGAACCAGATGCGCACGCCGGCGACGAGCTGCCGGTCGAACACGGACCTGCCCTCAGCACGACGGAAGCCCGCGGTGCCGCCGAACACGCGCTGCCAGACCACACCGATATATGGTGCGAACTCGCGGCGGATCTCGTAGCGCAGGCGCAGGCCCAGGCTGGCGTCGGACAGACCCGAGCCCAATCGCCAGGCCGGATCGGGTTTGCCGTAGAGATTGGCCTCGAACTCCGGTTGCAGGATCAGACGCTGGGTGATCAGCAACTCGTACTCGGCCTTGAAGCGCGCCGCCGTGCGGCCGCCAGCACCGACATAACCGGTGGCCTCGATGTCGAACCAGTAGGGCGCCAGACCTTGTACGCCGAAAGCCGCCCAGTTGCGGCTCGGCCCGTTGCCGAAGTCGTGGCGCACGCCCAGCGTGCTGTCCCAGAACGTGGCGATGGCGTGGCTCCACAGCGCTTCGATATCCCCCTCTTGCACATGCCCGGCACTGCGCGCGCCCTCGCTGCGCAGCAACAGACGGTTGCGGTCGCCGCCGTACCAGGCCTGTGCATCCCAGGCCTGGCCGGTGACGCCGTCGGCGCGGGTCGCCTCGAGCTGATTGATCAGCACCTTGCCGAACCTCTGGTCATCGGCCATGTCCATGCCGGTCATGGACATGGATTCGAGCTTCGCCAGAGAGGCCGCGGGATCGGCCGGACCGTGTGGCAGCGCGGGTGCCGCAGGCGTCGAGGTGGAGGATGCGGTTGGCGCATGGTGCTGGCCGTGCGATGTTTTCATCCCTGGCATGCCTGACGTGCTGCCCATGTCCATGCCGGACATGCTGCCCATCGAGGACGAAGTGGCAGCCGGTTGCGCCGAGGTTGCACGCGCGGGAGCCGCCGGCTTTGCGGGTGGGGCGCCGTGCTTGCCGTGCGCGATGTCCATGCCCGGCATCGAGCCCATGTCCATCTCCGGAATCGCCGTCGACGCCGACGATGCGGGCACCTGCTGGGCGAACGCCGGCACCGTCAGCGCGGTTGCGCACAGCATCCACAGCGAGGTCAAGCGTGTGCGGCGGCGAATGATCGCATGCGTGCTCATGCCACGATCACCTCGCGGAACATGCCCGCCTCCATGTGATAGAGCAGGTGGCAGTGGTAGGCCCAGCGCCCCGGCGCGTCGGCGCTGACCAGGTAACTGACCTGCTGCGCCGGCTGCACGCTGACGGTGTGCTTGCGCACCTGGAAGCCGCCGTCCGGCGCCTCGACCTCGCTCCACATGCCATGCAGATGGATCGGGTGGGTCATCATGGTGTCGTTGATCAGGGTGACGCGCAGGCGCTCGCCGTAGCGGAACACGATCGGTTTGGCGTCCGAGAATTTCACGCCGTCGAAGCCCCACACGTAGCGCTGCATGTTGCCGGTGAGGTGCAGGGTCAGCGTGCGCCCCGGCTCGCGCGGATCGAGCGGCCCGCCGATGGTGTGCAGGTCGGCGTAGCTCAGCACGCGGCGGCCATTGTCGCGCAGGCCGACGCCGGGATCATCGAGGTTGGTGCGCGGATCGGCCACGCACATGTCCACGCTGGGGCCGGTCTTGCACTGCCAGGGCGGCGGGAAGGCGAACGGCGCAGCGCCTTCCTGCGCGGACGCCGCCGCATGGCCGGCGTGCACCATGTCCGACATCCCGGCCATGCCATTCTTGTCTTTCATGCCCGGCATGCCGCCGCCGTGCGCGCCGTGGGCCATCCGGGCCATGCCGCCCATCGCACCCATCATGTCGGCCATGCCCAGCCACGGCACCGGATCCAGCGGCGGTACCGGCGCCTCCATGCCGGCACGCGGTGCCAGCGTGCCGCGCGCGTAGCCGCTGCGATCCATCGATTGGGCGAAGATCGTGTAAGCCGCGTCGCCGGGCTCGACGATCACGTCGTAGGTCTCGGCGACGCCGATGCGCAACTCGTCCACCGCCACCGGCTCGACGTCCTGGCCATCGCTGCTGACCACGGTCAGCTTCAGCCCGGGAATGCGCAGGTCAAAGTAGGTCATCGCCGAACCGTTGATGACGCGCAGGCGCACGCGCTCGCCGGGCTTGAACAACGCGGTCCAGTTGCCGGACGGCGCGGTACCGTTGAGCAGATAGGTATAGGTGTAGGCCGACACGTCGCCGAGATCGGTCGGGTTCATGCGCATCCGGTTCCACATGCGCCGCCTTGCCAGCGCCGCGCGGATACCCATGTGCTCGACATCGCGCATGAAATCGAGCGCGGTCGGCTGGTGGAAGTTGTAGTAGTCGCTCTGGCGCTTGAGCGTGGCGAGGATGGTGTCGGGATTCTGGTCGGTCCAGTCGCTGAGCATCACCACGTAGTCGCGATCGGCGCGGATCCCGGCGCCGTCGCGCGCCTCGACCACGATCGGTCCGTACAGGCCCTGCTGCTCCTGGAAACCCGAATGCGAGTGGTACCAGTAGGTGCCGGTCTGGCGCACCGGGAAACGGTAGGTGAACGTCTCGCCCGGCGCGATGCCGGGAAAGCTCAGGCCCGGCACGCCGTCCATCCGGAACGGCAGCAGGATGCCGTGCCAGTGGATCGAGCTGGTCACCGGCAGCGTGTTGCGCACACGCAGGGTGACGGTGTCGCCCTCGCGCCAGCGCAGGATCGGCGCCGGCAGCTGGCGGTTGACCACGATCGCGCTGCGCGCGTGGCCGGTGAAATCGACCGCCATGGTGCCGATGGTCAGATCGAACTCGGTGCCGCTGAGCACGGCGGGATACGCCGTGGTGGCAGGCGCGGCCAGCGCGAAGCGCGGCAGCAGGCCGACGCCGAGCGCGGCGCCACCCAGCGCGAGCCCCTGCACGAAGCGGCGACGGGACGGATCGGGCACGGCGGAACCCTTGGATTGAACAAGAATGCGGGACATGGCAACTCCGGAACGCGAGGACAGGCCGCGCACGGCACGGCGTCAATCAGGCAAGGCAGGAGCGTCGCGCGCAGCGACGCGGCGCGTTCAGGCGGCTGGCGGTCGCAGCGGCGGAGCGGTGACCATGGGGGCGAGGGCGGGGCGGCGCAGCCGCAACAGATCGCGCCCCGCACGCGACGTCCGCATCGACAGCGCAGCCACCGGCAGAGCCACGGCACCACACACGCTGACACAACCGCAGCAATATCCACCACAGCAGGCAGGCTGCGCGTGGCCGCAGCAATCGTACCCGGCCGCGGATGCATCGGCGCAGTGCGTGACCACCGGCTGGCCAGCGCGCCACATCGGCGCGGCATGCTTCATGGTCGTCGCCATCACCGGTGCAGTCTGCATGGCAGGCAACGGCAGCGTGAGCACCATGCCCGCCCATGCCAGCAGGGCCAGCACCAACAGACGGCGGAACGGGACGGCGGAAAGAAGCATGGCCCGCAGCGTAATTTCTCCGTAATGTCAGCGCAACCCGGAAGGCGCTCCGCGGTCGGCATCCGTGCGCTCCGCGCCACGTACACTTGCCGTGCCGCCTGTCGAGCCTTGCAATGAATTATCGCCACCGCTTCCATGCCGGCAACTTTGCCGATGTCCTCAAGCACACGATCCTGCTGGGCGTGCTCGATGCGCTCAAGCGCAAGCCGGCGCCGTTCGCGTATCTGGACACGCACGCCGGCAGCGGCGTCTACGCGCTTGACTCGGAGGCCGCGCGCAAGACCGGCGAGTTCCGCGCCGGCGTGCTGCGCGTACTCGATGCCGGCGATCTGCCGCCGTTGCTGCGCAGCTACGTCGAGGCCGTACGCGCCTGTGATGCGGGCACGCCGCTGACGCGCTACCCCGGTTCGCCATGGCTGGCGCAGCACGCGCTGCGCGCGCAGGATCGCGCCGTGCTGTGCGAACTGCTGCCGGATGAAGCCACCGCATTGCGCGGCCAGTTCCACGGCGATGCACGCATGCAAGTGCACCAGCGCGACGGTTACGAAGCCTTGTCCGCGCTGCTGCCGCCGGCGGAAAAGCGCGGCCTGGTGCTGATCGACCCCCCGTTCGAGGCGCAGGAAGGCGAGTTCAAGCTGATCCAGCGCGCACTGGCCACGGCGCTGTCGCGCTGGCCCGGGGGCATGTTTGCGGTGTGGTATCCGATCAAGCTGCAACGCACGCGCGAGCCGTTGCTGCGCTGGTTGCGCGGCTGCGCCGCGCAGTCGGTGCTGGTGGCCGAACTGGCGGTGCGCGCGGAAAATTCGCCGCTGCGCTTGAACGGCTGCGGCGTGGCTCTGCTCAATCCGCCGTGGAAGCTGGATCAGGCCTTGTTCGCGGCCCTGCCTGCACTGGCGCGACTGCTGGGCGAGGACGGCCAGGGCGATTCGCGCCTGCTCTGGCTGAAGCGTGAATGAGTCCGGTGGCGCCCACGCTACCGCACCCGGCTATGGCTATGCTGCGAACACCAATACACGGGGAGTTTCCATGCGCCGCCTGCCGCGATCATTGTCACTGACATTGTTGTCTCTGTCCGCCGCACTGCTGCTTGTCGCCTGCGCGCCGGCGCCCATTTTCAAGCCCAGCGCGAATGTCGCCAATGTGCCGCCGGAGACCGTGGCGCAGACGCCCGAGCGCTACACCGGGCGCGCGGTGATCTGGGGTGGCCAGGTGGTGGCGGTGCAGAACATGCCCGACAGCACCGAGATCCAGATCCTCGGCTATCCGCTGGACAGCTCGCAGCGGCCGCTGCCCAACAGCCCGGTGGGTGGGCGCTTCATCGCCATCATGCGGGGCTACGTCGAGCCGCTAAACTATCCGGCCGGCGCGCTGGTCACGCTCACGGGCCACATCGAGGGCGTGCGCGTGGGCACCGTGGGCGACGCGTCGTACACCTTCCCGCTGGTGCGCGTGGATGCATCGCACGTATGGACCGCGGCCGAGTTGCGCAGTGACAAGCCACACGTCAGCTTCGGCCTGGGGGTGGGCATCATTCGCTGACGCAGCGACACCCGACACACTGCCTTGCCCGACTGCACGCAATGCGCGGCTCAAGCCGGATCGGGCATGGCGCCAAACTCGTCCGCATCATCGGCCGCGCCCGGATCAGGCAGCAACGCCAGGTGTTGCGGTGCGCACTCGCGCACCGCTTCGGCCAGCGCGCGCTCGACCAGCCAATAGCGCCCGTCGAGCTGGATCACGCCCAGCTCGCCAGCGTTGAGCGCATGCAACTGTGCAGCATCCACGTGCACGCGACGAATCTTGCCGCCATATTCAAAATGGCGCATCAGTTCGGCATCGGCGCGATTGAGCGTCTTGCCCTGCACCAGCGCGTGCGCCTTTTCACGCTGTTCCTTGCGCAGCCGCGCACGCTCGACGGCGATGCGCTCGGCGGCGGCCTTCTCGCGTTGCTCCTGCGCATGGCGCAAGGCATAGGCGCGCGCGAGATCGATTTCTTCCTGGCTCGCATCAGCGCGACGCGGCGAAGGTTTGCCGGCGGCAGGTATCGGGCTGCCGTCGCGCCCGCGCTGCGCGACACGCGCGGCGCCAGGTCCGCGCGACGGGCTTGCATCGCGCCGGCCTGACTTGTTCTGCGCGCCGCGGCTTGCAGGTGCCTGCGCCACGCGCTCGCCATGCGCCGGCGCGACGGGTTTCGGACTGGGCTTCAAACCCGCTTTCAGCAGTTGATCACGCAGGGAATCGACCATGAGGCACTCGGCAGTGTGATTCGCGGCGCAGACACGCCGTGGGGCCATCAGTAATGCGGCGGTGGCGGCTCGCTGCGCACATCCGGTGCCAGCGCGGTACGCACGCCCGCCAGTTCCAGACGCAGCTCGGTGACGATGCGCTCGAGGCGGTCAAGGCGCAGGGCGCGCTCGGCATCGGTGGCGAGCAGACCATGCAGCGCTTCGTCGAGAAAACTCAGCCGGATTTCCAGTTCGGTCAGGCGATTTTCAAGTGTGCTCATGGCGTGCTCATGCGTGGGAATCCACCGAGCGGCCGCGGCCGATGCCGTAATAGGCCAGGCCGGCGCTCTCGACCGCGGCGGGATCGTACAGGTTGCGGCCATCGAACAGCACGGGCGTGGCCAGCGCGGCCCGGATGCGCGCGAAGTCCGGGCTGCGAAATACTTTCCACTCGGTCACCAGCACCAAGGCATCCGCGCCTTGCAGCGCCTCGTAGGGCTGCACGCACAGCGTCAGATCCGCGCGTTCGCCATAAAAGCGCCGGGTTTCGCGCTGTGCTTCCGGATCGTAGGCACGCACGTGCGCACCGGCGCCCCACAGCGCCTCCATCAGCGTGCGGCTGGGCGCCGCGCGCATGTCATCGGTATTGGGCTTGAACGCCAGCCCCCACAGGGCAATGGTCTTGCCGCGCAGATCGCCGCCGAAGTGGCGCTGGATCAATGCGAACAGGCGCTGTTTCTGCGCCTGGTTGACCGCTTCCACCGCCTGCAGCAACCGTGGCGCGTAACCGTGTGCCTCGGCGGTGTGCACCAGTGCCTGCACATCCTTGGGAAAACACGAACCACCGTAACCCGCGCCGGGATAGATGAAGTGGTAGCCGATGCGCGGATCGGCACCGATGCCCTGGCGCACCAGCTCCACGTCGGCGCCGACACGCTCGGCGAGATTGGCGATTTCGTTCATGAAGCTGATCTTGGTCGCCAGCATGGCGTTGGCGGCGTACTTGGTCAGCTCGGCCGAGCGTGTGTCCATGGCCACGATGCGCTCGTGATTGCGGTTGAACGGCGCATACAAGCGCTTGAGCAGGGCCAGGGCACGCGCGCTGTCGCTGCCGATGATGATGCGATCGGGGCGCATGCAGTCATCGACCGCATCGCCTTCCTTGAGAAATTCCGGGTTGGAAACGACATCGAACGGCACCCGCACACCACGCGCGGCAAGCGCCTGATCGATGCGCGCGCGCACGCGCTCGGCGGTGCCCACCGGCACCGTGGACTTGTTCACCACAACGGCGTAATCGCGCAGGTGCTCGCCGATGCTCGCGGCCACCGCCAGCACGTGGCGCAGATCGGCGCTGCCGTCCTCGTCCGGAGGCGTGCCGACCGCGATGAACAGCGCCTCGCCATGCGCGACGCCTGCAGCGGCATCCGTGGTGAAATCCAGCAGGCCCGCGGCGTGATTGCGCTGCACCATCGGCGCCAGGCCGGGCTCGAAGATCGGCACCACACCCTGCTTCAGCGCGGCGATCTTGTCGGCATCGATGTCCACGCACAGCACATGGTTGCCCATCTCGGCCAGGCAAGCACCGGTGACCAGACCTACATAACCGGTGCCGAACAGGGTGATGCGCATGCGCGGGCTCGCGTCGTTAAAAGCCGGATTCTAGCCGCTGCGCGAAGCGTGGCGTGGCCGTCGCGGCGCTAAAAAAAAAAACGGGGCGCGACTGGCGCGCCCCTCATCGCCACTGCGAACGCAGTGGTCATGCAATTACTTGTTGCCACCCGCGGCTGGCGGTGCCTGGTCAGCGGCCTGCGGCGGCAAGATCTTCAGTGTCTGGATATCGAAGATCAGCGTGGCATTGGGCGGCATCGGGCCGGGCGGATTGGCGCCATAAGCCAGGTTGGCCGGGATGAACAGCTTGAAGTGGCTGCCCACCGGGAACATGGTCAGGCCTTCGCGGAAGCCAGGGATCACGTTGGCCAGCGGGATCGAAGCCGGACCACCGTGATCGGCCGAAGCGTCGAACTTCTGTCCGTTGATGAAGGTGCCGGTGTAATTGATCTGCACCGTGTCACTGGCGGTCGGCTTGGGGCCCGTGCCCATCTTGATCACTTCGTACTGCAAGCCGTCCGGCAGCGTCTTCACGCCGGGCGCGGTCTTGTTCTTGGCGAGGAATGCGGCACCCTGGATTTCGTTGGTCTTGCTTTCCTGGGCACGTGCGGCCTCGGCTTTGGCCTGCAGCTTCTTCATGAAAGCTGCACGCACAGTCTTGGCTTCGGCCTCGCTCATCGCCGGCTTCTGCCCGGAAAGCACGGTGCGCAGAGCGTCAGCGACGATCGCCGGATCAAGTTCCTGGCGCACCAGCGGCGGGATGCCACTGGCCAGGTCCATGCCGACGAGATAGCTGTTCTTGGCCTTCTCGGTGGTCAGGGCCGGAGCCGCGTGGGCCAGGCTGACACCCAGCGTGGCTGTCAGTGCCGCCGCGAGCAGCGCGGGGCGCAGAATCTTGGACATTCGGGTTTCCTCAGTGGATGGGCAAGACCTCAGGCCACTGCGGCGCCGAGGCGAGGGCGTATTGTGAGGCTACCGCAAGCCCTTGGCAAACCGTGCCCGCGCCTGCCCAAGCACTGATGCAGCCGCGATTCATGCACGGCGGTTGCCGGCTGCTGAAGGCCACCCGCGACACTGACGTCGGCGGCATTGTCGATGCATGCGCGCCGCGTGCGCAACTCGATGCGAAAACTGTTGACGCCTTGCAATGGCCTCCGTACCATTTCGGGTTCCAGTGCGGGGCCATAGCTCAGCTGGGAGAGCGCTACAATGGCATTGTAGAGGTCGACGGTTCGATCCCGTCTGGCTCCACCAACTCCGTTGTCCCCATCGTCTAGAGGCCTAGGACATCACCCTTTCACGGTGGCGACCGGGGTTCGAATCCCCGTGGGGACGCCAATTCGGCCACGCTGTGGCGGCACGGGTTGTTAGCGGATTGTGCGTTTGTGTTGTTGCTGTTTGCTGTTGCGCGGAGCGGTAGTTCAGCTGGTTAGAATGCTGGCCTGTCACGCCGGAGGTCGCGGGTTCGAGTCCCGTCCGCTCCGCCATTTCAACTGACTACAACATCCCGGAAATACCCTGAAGCCCGCATTCCGGCGGGCTTTTTCTTGCCCCCACTTCCCCAAAGGCATCCTGGATTTCCCTTGTTTGGGCCAAGGTTGGCGGTACTTTTGGCGGGTCCGCTCCCTGCGCAGCTGCAGATACCGCCAGATGCTCGACGAAGCAACTCTGTCGGCCGCCGAGCCACGGGATTTGCATTTCGGCCTGGGCTCAGGCGCGCAGCGGCTCGGGGGCGTGCGCGGGCACCGCGACCAGGGTCTGTGGCGCATGGCCGTGCGCGTCCAGAAACTCCAGCCAGCGGCTGAGGAAGCTGGCCATACGCAGGCGATGCCGCAAAATCAGCGGCGGCGGCGCGCGCAGATTCAGCACGTCCCAACGGCCGCGGCCCGGATGACAGTGCAGCGCCTCGGCCAGGTGCGCGTCGGTATACATGCGAATCTGCGCCTCCGGTGCACGGCGCCCGGTATCCGGATCATGGAACGCATAGGTGAGTTCCAGCTCCAGCGTGTACGCATGCCGCTCGCGCAGATCGAGATGCACGTTCATGCCGTCGCCCACATCGGACATGTAGATACCCGGCGCGCGCGTGCGCAGCGCGAACAGGCGTTCAAGGCGGTGAAAGCTCTCGGCCTGCAGGCCCATCAGCATGCTGAAGCGGCCCGGCAGCAAAGCGGAGATTTCGCGTGCTGTGAGGTACATGGGGCGAGCTTAGCATCGTGCCGGCGAAGTTCCGTTGCAGCGGAACGCGGCATGCGTGGTCACAGCAGGTGCCGTTCGATGCCCAGTTGCGCAAGGATCTTGCTGCCGATTTCCTCGATCGAGGTATGCGTGCTGTTGAGCACGGCGATGCCTTCACGGCGGAACAGGTTGTCGGCTTGCGCCAGCTCCCAGCGGCATTGCTCGACGGACGCGTAGCGGCTGTCGGGACGGCGCTCGGCGCGGATCTGCGCCAGACGTTCCGCAGTGATGGTCAGCCCGAACAGGCGCTGGCGCTGCCCTTGCAATCGCTTCGGCAGCTCGGCGAGCTCCAGATCCTCGGGCGTGAGCGGATAATTGGCCGCACGCAAGCCGAAGTGCAACGCCATGTACAGGCAGGTAGGCGTCTTGCCCGAACGCGACACGCCGATCAGGATCAGATCGGCATCCTTGTAGCTGGGATCGAGTCCATCATCGTGCGCCAGCGCGTAATTGGTGGCATCGATGCGCGCCTCGTACTTGGCGGCATCGAACAGTCCGTGGGCGCGGTTGACCAGCTTGTGCCGGCGTACGCCCAGTTCGTGCTCGAGTGGACCAATGAAGGGCGCGAACACATCCAGCATCAGCGCGCCACTGCCGCCAAGAATCTCGCTGAGCGTGGCATCGACCGCGGTATTGATCACGATCGGGCGCAAGCCGGTGCGCGCCCACGCCGACTTGATGCGCGTGACCGCCGCGTGCGCCTTGTCGGCATCGTTGACGAATGGCATGCGGTGGGTGTCAAAGTCCACGCCCTCGAACTGGGTGAGGATGCTGTGGCCGATGGTCTCGGCGGTGATGCCGGTCGAATCGGAGACGAAAAATACCGTGCGCTGCATGGTCCCTGTCCGCGAATGCATCATTGCGCGCAGTGTAGCCAGCCCGGCGCCATGCTACGGGCGCTGCTGGTCAAACGCCCTTGCCGCCGCACCGTAACCGTTTGCATGCGGACCACGTGGGCACGGCATCAACTCAAACGGTTGTTTCAAAACCCGAGAGTGCCGAAAATAGCGGGCTGATCCTTGTGGAGCTTCGTCCTTGAACGCACCCGTACTGTGGCTGCACGAGATCGGCATGGCCGACCACGATCAGGTCGGCGGCAAGAACTCGTCGCTGGGCGAAATGATTCGCGAGCTGTCCGCGGCGCATGTTTCTGTGCCAGGGGGCTACGCCACCAGCGCCGCCGCGTTCGCGCAGTATCTGGCGCAGGATGCGCTCGACCAGCGCATCGCCGCGCGCTTGCATGGTTTGAATGTCGAGGACAGCCAGTCATTGGCCGCTGCCGGCGCCGAGATTCGCGCCTGGATCATGGCTACGCCGCTGACCGCGTCGCTGGAAGGCGCGATCCGCGATGCCTACCGCAAGCTCTCGCTCGACAACGGACAGCAGGCCGCCGCGGTGGCGGTGCGCTCCTCGGCGACCGCCGAGGACCTGCCGGACGCCTCGTTCGCCGGACAGCAGGAAACCTTCCTCAACGTGGTCGGCGCAGACACCGTGGTCGAGAAAGTGCATGAGGTCTTCGCATCCCTGTTCAACGACCGCGCCATTTCCTACCGCACGCACCACGGCTTCGACCACAACAAGGTGTACCTGTCAGCCGGCGTGCAGTTGATGGTGCGCTCGGACCTGGCCAGCTCGGGCGTGATGTTCACCCTCGATACCGAATCCGGGTTTCGCGAAGTGGTGCTGATCACCGCCAGTTATGGCTTGGGCGAGATGGTCGTGCAGGGCGCGGTCAATCCCGATGAGTACTACCTGTACAAACCCAACCTGCGCGCCGGGCGCCCCGCCCTGCTGCGGCGCCAGTTGGGCAGCAAACAGCAGCGCATGGTGTTCTCATCGACGCCCGGTGAACGCGTGCGCATCGAGGAAACACCCGAGGCCGACCGTCAACGCTTTTGCCTGAGCCGCCGGGACCTGGCCGAACTGGGCCGCCTGGCGCTGGCCATCGAAGCGCACTACGGCCGCCCGATGGATATCGAGTGGGGCAAGGACGGCCACACCGGTCGCATCTACATCCTGCAGGCGCGCCCGGAAACAGTGCGCTCGCGCAACACCACGATCGAGCGCTTCCACCTCGGCCAACGCGGCGCAGTACTGGTCGAGGGACGCGCCATCGGCCACCGGATCGGTGCCGGCACCGCGCGCATCGTCGCCTCGGTCGCCGACATCCACAAGGTGCAGGCTGGCGACGTGCTGGTCACCGACATGACCGATCCCGACTGGGAGCCGATCATGAAGAAGGCCGCGGCCATCGTCACCAATCGCGGCGGCCGCACCTGCCATGCCGCGATCATCGCGCGCGAACTGGGCATCCCCGCCGTGGTCGGCTGCGGCGATGCCACCCTTCGCGTGCAGGATGGGGCCGCGACCACGGTGTCCTGCGCCGAAGGCGACACCGGTTTCATCTACGCCGGCATCCTGCCCTACGAGCGCAGCGAGACCGACCTCGGCGCGATGCCGCCAGCGCCATTGAAGATCATGATGAACGTGGCCAACCCTGAGCGCGCCTTCGATTTCGCCATGCTGCCCAATGCCGGCGTCGGCCTGGCGCGGCTGGAGATGATCATCGCCAGCCACATTGGCGTGCATCCCAGGGCACTGCTCGAGTACGAGCGCCAGAATGCCGAGACCAAGGCCAGGATCGACGCGCGCATGGCCGGCTACGCCAGCCCGGTGGATTTCTACGTCGATCGCCTGGCCGAGGGCATCGCCAGCATCACCGCCGCGTTCGCGCCGCATCCGGTGATCGTGCGCCTGAGTGATTTCAAATCCAACGAATACGCCAACCTGATCGGTGGCAGCGCCTACGAGCCGCACGAGGAAAACCCGATGATCGGCTTCCGCGGCGCCAGCCGCTACGTTGATCCGAGCTTCCGCGCGTCGTTCGCGCTGGAATGTCGCGCCATGCGCAAGGTGCGCGAGGAGATGGGACTGGAAAACGCCTGGGTGATGATCCCGTTCGTGCGCACCCTGGAGGAAGGCCGCAAGGTGATCGAGGTGCTGGCCGAGAACGGCCTGGAGCGCGGCAAGCACGGGCTGAAGATCATCATGATGTGCGAACTGCCCTCGAACGCGCTGCTCGCCGACGAGTTCCTGGAGATCTTCGATGGTTTCTCGATCGGCTCCAACGACCTCACCCAGCTCACGCTGGGACTGGATCGCGACTCGGCCGTCGTTGCCCACCTGTTCGACGAGCGCAATGCGGCGGTAAAAAAGCTGCTGGCGATGGCGATCGGCACCGCGCGCGCCAAGGGCAAGTACGTCGGCATCTGCGGCCAAGGGCCGTCCGATCACCCCGACCTGGCCGACTGGTTGATGGATCAAGGCATCGAATCGATGTCACTGAACCCGGATACCGTGGTCGATACCTGGCTGCGGCTGGCCAAGCGCAAGCACTGAGCGCGCCACCCGACCCGTCCAAGCACGAGCGCTCTCAGGCGCTGGGGGCGCGTACGGCGTCCTTGCTGTAGGTGTACACACTGGCCGGTGGCATGTTGCGCCAGGCAAAACCGGCGCGGCGCGCGCGCAATCCCAGCCGTGCCGCCAACGCGCGCGGCACCGGGCTGAGCGGACCGTAGGTGAATTGGACCAGTCGTCCCTGGCTGCCCAGCAGGCGGCTGCTGGCCTCGATCACCTGCGTCACCGCCAGCCGTGGCATCGACAGCAAGCCCAGACCACTGACGACGGCATCGGCTGATCCGCAAGCGATGCCGCAGCGCGCGGCCAGATCCAGCACGCAACAGGCATCCGCGCACTCCACGCGCACCTGCGGGAAACGCTGACGCAGCAGGCCATGCAGGCCGCGATTCAACTCGACCACGAGCAGGCGCTCAGGCGCCACGCCTGCCGCCAGCAGCGCCTCGGTGAACACCCCGGTACCGGCACCCAGTTCGATGATCGGACCATTCCCCCGTGGCACCTGCGCCACCATCAGACGCGCGAGTTGCGGACCGGAGGGTGACATTGCCGCGGTACGCAGCGGATCATTCAGCCATGCGCGCAAGAATGCGCGCCAATGCGCGGCAGGAATCGATTTGCTTGCAGGTGCGACGGGGGATGGTGACATTAGGAATTTTTCCCGGTTGGGCACGAGCGCTGCCCGCCCTATCCTGCCTGCAATGCGTGCCGAAGGCGAGTCACATTCGTTTACATATGAATGTATTGAACGGACAACTTGCCGGCATGTGCACGGCGCACAATGCATGACGGCTGTGCGGGGAGCACGGCGCAACACCTGCGCACATCGCAATCAATCAGGGGATGTCCATCATGAAATATACGCGCACCACCCTCCTGGGCCTGCTGCTCGCGCTGACCGCCGCCGCACATTTCGCGAACGCGCAGGATGCGCCCGCCGCGACGGCGTCCAGCACCGCACCCCTGGCGCCGGCGATCATCCAGCCGCAGGCGAAATGCCTCGATCCGGCCACCATCGAGCGCTGGGATAGACTCGGCCCGCACCGCGTGGCGGTGACAACCCGCGGCAACACCTATTTCGCGCTTGAGTTCGCGGCCGACTGCAGCGCCGGTCGCAACAAACCCAGTGCCTGGCAGATGTCCACGCAGGCACCGACGCGCTTGTGCGGCTATCCGGATGAAACCGCGATCAGCAGTGCGGGCGACATCTGCGCGATCGCCAGCATCAGGCCCCTCGACAAAACGCAGTTCGATGCCTTCATCAAAGCCAGTGGAGGCTGAGTACCGCCGCGCGGTCAGTGCAGCTTGATCTCGGGGTCCACCGTGCGCCGCAGACGGTTGGCCAGGCCCAGCAGCAACGTGTGCCACCAGCCATACAAGGCGGCCTGGTGCAGTTTGTACAGCGACACGTACATGAAGCGCGCGATAAAACCCGAGATCCAGACATTGCCGGTGATCGCACCCATGAGATTGCCGACGGTACTGTAGTGGCCGAGTGCCACCAGTGAACCGTAATCGCGGTAGTGGTACTCGCCCAGACTGTCCTTGCCATGCAGTCGCCGCCGGATCGCGCGCGCGAGAAAACTGGCCTGCTGATGCGCCGCCTGCGCACGCGGCGGCACGCTGCGCCCCTGCGCATCGGGCGGGAACGCGGCGCAGTCGCCCAGCGCGAATATGTTTTCATCGCGCGTGGTCAGCAGATTGCGCTGTACCACGAGCTGGCGGATGCGGTTGAGTTCCAGGCCATCGCCGTGCAGCAGGCACTCGGGTCCGCGAATACCGGCCGCCCACACCTTGATTTCGGCCTCGATGCGGTGACCGTCCGCCAGCAGCAGTGCTTCGGCGTCGACGCCAATCACGCGTTGCTCGACGAGTACGCTGATGCCGATGCGCTGCAGCTCGCGCGTGACGCTGGCGCTCATGCGCGGCGGCAGCCCGGGCAGAATGCGCGGCCCCGCTTCGAGCACGCTGATGCGGATGCGCTGCTCGGGTTGCAAGGCCTCCAGTCCGTACTGGGTCAGCACACGGCTGACGCGGTGCAGCTGCGCGGCGAGTTCCACGCCGGTGGCGCCGCCGCCGACGATGGCGATGCGAAACTCGGCGGCAGGGTCATCCGCGACATGACCAGCGAAGCGCAGCAGGGCATCCAGCAGGCGCCGCTGGAAGCGTTTGGCTTCGTACAGGGTATCCAGAAACCAGCAATGCTCGGCCACGCCAGGCACACCGAAATCATTGGCCACGCTGCCTACCGCCAGCACCAGCGTGTCGTAGGCAACGCTGCGCTGCGCCAGGATCTCGTTGCCCTCGCGATTGGTCACCGGTGCCAGCCAAACCAGGCGCTGCGCGCGGTCGAGACGTTGCATCGTGCCCAGGCGAAAGTCGATGTCGTGGCGCGCGGCATGCACCATGTATTCGAGCGCGTGCTCGGCCGGGTCGAAGCTGCCGGCGGCCACCTCGTGCAACAACGGCTTCCACAGGTGCGTGCGCTGCGCGTCGATCAAGGTCACCTGCAGGCGCTTGCGCAGGTGCCGTGAGGACAGGCGGCTGGCGAGCTCCAGGCCACCCGCGCCACCACCGACGATGACCAAGCGCTGCCTCTTGATCGTCATGTGCCCCCCTCGCGCGGACCGATGTCCGCATCATGATTGCATGCTAACCAATGCCGGACGCCGCGTGCGTTGCGGGACAATCCGACGCAGGATGCGGTCAGTCTTCCATCCGTATGCTTGCAGCAATCCCAACGCTGCGGCACTCTCGGCGCATGCCGCAATGGGAAATCCTGGGCGAAAGCGCGGTGCTTCTGCGCTGGTGCCAAACACTCGATGCGGCGCTGAATGCCACGGTGCATGCCGCGGCCAATGCGCTGCGCCGCGCGGCCCTGCCCGGCATCGAGGACATTGCTCCGGCTTATGCCAGTCTGCTGCTGCGTTTCGACCTCGATGTCTGGAGCGCGCGCGGGACACGCGACGCATTCGGCGCACTGCATGAGGCGGTTGATCCCCTGCTCGCCGCCACATCCGCCGGCGCCACACTGCCCTCACGCGAGCTGTGCGTGCCGGTCTGCTACGGCGGTGAACACGGTCCCGACCTCGTCGAGGTCGCACGGCGTGCCAAGCTGAGTCAACAGGCGTTGATCGCCTTGCACTGCGCGCCACTGTATCGGGTAGCGATGCTGGGTTTCGCGCCGGGTTTTCCGTACCTGCTCGGCCTTGATGCTGCACTGCAGATGCCGCGCCGCGCGCAGCCCCGCGTCAGCGTGCCCGCAGGCAGCGTAGCCATCGGCGGAGCACAAACCGGCATTTATCCTGGCGCGCTGCCCGGTGGCTGGCACCTGCTCGGGCGTACGCCATGGCGCCTGTTTGATGCTGCGCGCGAGCGCGCGTGTCTGCTGCAGCCGGGCGATGGCGTGCGCCTCATATCGATCAGCGCAGAAGAATTCTCAGCATCAGCGCGTGATCGCCCATGAGCATCGAAGTGCTGCACCCCGGCTTGCTGAGCACGGTGCAAGACCTGGGCCGCTGCGGACACGCTGCGCTGGGCGTCGGCCGCAGTGGCGCGCTGGACGCCGATGCATTGCGCCTTGCCAACGCACTGCTCGGCAATGCGGCCACCTTGGCGGGACTGGAAATCACCCTGCAAGGCCCCACGCTGCGCTTCAACGCGCGTGCCGGGTTCGCATTGTGCGGCGCGGACTTCAGCGCACGCCTCGATGGCCACCCGGTCAATGCCTGGTCAGCATTGCAGGCCCAGGCAGGCAGCGTGCTGGAACTGGGCCGTGCCAGCAGCGGCTGCCGTGGGTGGCTGGCGCTGACCGGCGGGATCGATCTGCCGCCGGTGCTGGGCAGTCGCAGCACTGATCTCAATGCCGGGCTGGGGCCGCTGCCGCGTGCACTGCGCCGTGGCGACGTGTTGCCACTGGGGGCTCACGCATCGACTCCGCGGGCGCCGTCGGCACGCTGGTCGCTGAATCCGCGCCCATGGTTTGCGGTGGCCGAACACGAGCCATTGCGCCTGCTGCAGGGGCGCGATCACGCAGGCCTCGACCAAGCCTCGATGGCCGCGCTGTACAACTCGGAATTCCGCGTGGCCACGGCCAGCAACCGTGTCGGCTTGCGCCTCGATGGCCCTGCGCTGCGACTCACGCAAACGCTGGAATGCGTGTCCGAAGGCTGTGTGCCTGGCGTGGTGCAGCTGCCGAGCGGCGGCCAACCGATCGTGCTGCTGGGCGAGCATCCGGTCAGCGGCGGCTATCCGCGCATCGCGCAGCTTGCCGCGGTGGATTTGCCGCGTCTGGCGCAGGCACGCCCGGGTAGTGCGCTACGCTTCATGCAGATTGATCTGGATACCGCCACGCGGGCGCTGCTGGCACGACAACACGCGCGCGCCGATCTGGAATCACGCATCCGTTCGAGACTGGCCGCGACATGAAACGCATCGATCTCAACTGTGACATGGGTGAATCATTCGGCGTCTGGAACATGGGCCAGGATGCGCAGGTGATGCCGTGGATCAGCTCGGCCAACATCGCCTGCGGCATGCACGCCGGTGATCCGGCAACGATGCAGCGCACCGTGGCACTTGCCGTGCAGCATGGCGTGGCCATCGGCGCGCATGTGTCACTGCCGGATCTGCAGGGCTTCGGGCGCCGCGCCATGGCCATCAGCGCTGCCGACCTGCATGCGCTGGTGCTGTATCAGCTCGGCGCGCTGGCCGGTTTTGCACATGCCGCGGGCGCGCGCCTGCGCCATGTCAAGGCGCATGGCGCGCTCTATCACCAGACGGCCTGCGATGCCGTACTGGCACAGGCATTCACGCGGGCCGTGCGCGATTTCGACGCGCAGCTTGCCGTGGTTGCGCAATCCGGCAGCGCCTTGCTCGACGCGGCGCAGACGTTGCATTTGCGCGGGCTGCACGAAGCATTTGCCGATCGCGGCTACGACCATGATGGCAAACTCCTGGCGCGCGGTACCCCTGGCGCGCTGCTGGAAACCGCACAGGCCGCGGCGCAGGCCGTGATGATCGCCGCGCATGATGCAGTCGTCGAACATCACGGCGCGCGCCTAACCCTCACCGCCGACACCCTCTGCCTGCATGGCGATCGCGATGATGCCGCGATGCTGGCGCAGGCCGTGCGCGGTGCGCTGACCGCCGCGGGTATCGACGTACAGGCCGCAACGTCATGAACATGTGGCCGCTGCTGGGCGTGGCGCTGGTGGTGCTGGGTTTCGCTCGGCGCTGGAATCCCGTATTGGTGGTGGTCAGCGCCGGGGTGCTCAGCGGGCTGCTGGCGGGATTCTCGATCGCGCAAATCCTGGCACTGCTGGGCACCAGTTTCGAATCCAACCGCGCGCTGCTGTTGTACGTGCTGACCCTGCCGGCGATCGGTCTGCTCGAACGCGCCGGGCTGCGCGAACATGCGCAGCGCTGGATCGAACGCCTGCACGGACTCACCTTGTCAAGATTGTTGATCGGCTATCTCGGACTCCGTCAGATCCTGTCGATGCTGGGACTGACCAACGTCGCCGGTCAGGCGCAGACCGTGCGCCCGCTGCTGGCACCGATGGCCGAGGCCGCAGCCATGCGCGAGTCACCCGGCGCCGATGCATCCACCGCGGCGCAAATCCGCGAGGAAGCGCGCGCACTCGCCGCAGCCACCGACAATATCGGCCTGTTCTTCGGCGAGGACGTGTTTATCGCGCTCGGCGCGGTGCTGCTGATCCAGGGTTTTTACGTGAGCCAGGGCATCGACTTGCAACCGCTGCATATCGCACTGTGGGCCTTGCCCACGGCGATCGCGGCGTTTGTCATCCATGCGCTGCGCGTGCACCTCGTCACCCGCGCCATGGCGCGCCGCGCGCGTGCCGTCCAGGCCAGCGATGACCATGCTGCACCTTGAATGGGCTTACGCAGCGCTGGCGCTGCTGCTGATCGGAACCGCATGGCTGAACCTGCGCCAGCGTCATTGGGCGCAAGCCGCGTTCTGGATGGTGCTTGCCGCGCTGTTCGCCAGTGGTCACTGGGTGCTGCGCGCGCAACAATCGGGCCATGCGCAGCCCGCGCAAATCGCCGGTATCGGTGTGCTGGCACTGGCGCTGCTGGCCCCGATGATGCGCCGCGTCGATGCTGGCGAGGCACCACTGCGGCTGCGTCAGCTGCGCGCCGGCGTACTCGGCCACTGGTTGTTCATGCCCGCGCTGCTGATTCCCGGCGTCACCTTGCTGATTGCGTTGTTCGGTGCCGATCTGCACTGGCACGGCACGACACTATTCGTCGCCGCGCAGCAGACCTTGATGGGTCTGGCCGTGGCATCGCTGGTCGCACTGCTGGCCGCATGGCGGCTCACGCGTGCGCCCGCAGGCGCGGTGTTGCACGAGAGCCGGCGCCTGATCGATACCCTGGGCTGGGCAGCGCTGCTGCCCTTGGTGCTGGCCGCACTGGGCGGCGTGTTCGAAGCCGCAGGCGTCGGGCGCGTGCTGTCCACGTTGATGGGCGATGTCATTCCAACCACAAGTTTCGCGGCGTGCGTGCTGGCCTATGGGCTCGGCATGGTGGTATTTACCGTGATCATGGGCAACGCATTCGCCGCGTTCCCCGTGCTCACCGCCGGGGTCGGCCTGCCGCTGCTGGTGCGCCTGCACGGCGCCGATCCGGCCGTCGTCGGATCGCTGGGCATGCTATGCGGGTATTGCGGCACCTTGCTCACGCCGATGGCGGCCAATTTCAACATCGTGCCGGTGGCGCTGCTGGAGCTGAGAAATCCGTGGTCGGTGATCCGCGCGCAATGGCCTACGGCGCTGCCGCTGCTGATATTCAATCTGTTCGCTCTCTACCTGCTGGCGATGCGCTGAAAGCCCGCTTCGCGTTTTGATCTCTTGAGAATTCGAATCATGTCTGCAAACCATTCCCTGCCCTGCGTGCTGCTGACCGGCTTCGATGCCTTCGGCGGCGAGCACATCAATCCATCATCGGAATCCGTGCGCACGCTGCATGGTACGCGCGTGCAGGGGCATCGCCTCATTGCCAGGCAACTGCCGACTTCGTTCGCCCGTGCGCCGGTGGTGTTGCGTGATGCCCTGCGCGAACTACAACCGCGCGTGGTGATTTGTGTTGGCCAGGCCGGTGGCCGCGCGCAAATCTCGCTGGAGCGCGTGGCGATCAATGTGTGCGATGCGCGCATCGTGGACAACGATGGCGCGCAGCCGCATGACATGCCGGTGATCGCACGCGGCCCGGCGGCCTATTTCAGCCGTCTGCCGCTGGATGCTTGCCTTGACGCACTGCATGGCGCGGACATTCCCGGCGAGATCTCCAACAGCGCCGGAACTTTTGTGTGCAATCAGGTGATGTATGTGCTGCTGCATGAACTGCGCAGACAGCCCGAGGCGCATGCGGGCTTCGTGCATATCCCGTTCATTCCGGCGCAGGTGCTGGAACGGCGCGGTGCACCGAGCATGGCGCTGGAACAAATCGCCGCTGCGCTGCGCTTGATCGTCGCCGCCACGCTCGATCCGTCAGCCGTGCCGCGCGGCACGCGCGCCCGGGCAGGCGCGCATTGACGCTTTCGGTGCCTGCAACTGATGCAGCAATCGCGTGCCGTCCTCGCCCCAATTGTTCACTCGGATGAGTTGGACTTGCTGCCCCTGACCGTGACAGCGATCGCCGCTGCCTCATCCTCGGGCCGTATCAGAAGGACAATCCCCGTCTCCTTCATGGTCCTGTCGCGAGGCAAGACGATTACCCTCTTGACCTGGTCGCCCGCGATACCAAAGCGCCTGAAATTGGCAGGCAGCCACTGCTTCAACCGCGCGGCGTCGGCCGGACCCATCCTGTCCAACTCCGCAAGCATCGCCTGCACTTGAACCGGACTGGCGAGTTCGCTGGAATAGGTCAGCCGATAGATGTTGCTCTTGGAAAGATTGAGGTTTGATGCCGCCGCCGCGATCGTTGCGAACAGCAAGGATGCGACCACGCACGATGCATATCGTGCTTTCATTTCGAGTCCCTCATTCCGCCGACACCTGTCGGCAAATGCTTCGGTTCAGCGGCAGCGCGGAGCGCCGCGCATGTCGTGTCTTGCAGGACAGCCCGAACCCGCAGGTGTGGCTTCCGCAATGGGTCGATCGCAGGGGCACGCGCGCTGACATGTCACAGCATGAACGGCAACTTGGCGGTGATGCTGAAATCCGGTGCGTCTGGTGTCAGGCCGATGCCCAGATTGCCCACAAAAGTCATGCTTTCGCTGAGCGCATAGGTCATGCCGATGCCAAATGTCGCAGCGTTGCCGGAGCTGCCGATGATGCCTTGCCACACGCCGGTAGCATCGGGGCGAATCCTGGCACTGCTGTTGAGCCGCTCCGAGAAGCTCATGCTCAGGCTCATGCGTTCGTTCAAGGCAAAAGCCACACCGATACCGTAGTTGAGCGCATTGCCGAGGTCGACCTTGCCCGGGCTGACCGTATCCGGGCTGTTATCCAGATCAGAAAAGTGCTTCTTGAAGGTATGGGTGACGCTGGCATTGGCGAACAGGATTGCCGGATCCAGTGTTTTCAACATCGAAGCGCCAAAGTTGATGCTCCACACGCCCTGACCGGTGGGCTGTTTGGTCGGCACAGCGAAGCGGATGAAGTCGTCGTTGTCGCGCTCGAGCACGGTCCATGGAATGCCGTAAGGCGCCTGTCCGGTGGGCATGCCGACGCTGGCATTGAGAGCGATTTCAGGCCGCGCGGTTGTCTCTGGAAACAAGCGATAACTTGCGCCTGCGGTGACATCACCGATGGCCACATCACCGCCCACGCCAGCCTCGGCCACAGCGGCCGCTGAGCCGCCGGCACCGCCTTTCTGGTAGGTGGTCCAGCGCTGCACCATGGGAACTTCGATGCCGGCGGAAAGGTCGCGCGTGATGCCTTTGCGCGCGGCAAAGGTATAAGTGAATGTGTCGGATGCGACATCCTCGACCGCGATGCTGCCAAGGAATATCGCGTCGAGGGCGAGGAACCCATTGAGCGTGAGTTGCTTGCGGTCGTATCGCGCGTAGTTGAGGCCGACTTCGAGCGTCAATGGCTGGTTGAACAGCACATGCTGCTGCTGCAATACATCCTCGACGCTGCGCGATGTGGGCTCCTGGCGCGTGCCGCCCTCGCTGCTGACCAGCGTTTCACTGCTGCTGGTCGCGGTTGCTGCCTGTGCCGCACCCACCGCCACGCCAACACCTGCCACGCCAGTCATGGCTGCGGGCTTGCCCCCCTGTTGAATAGCCTGTACCCGCGCCACGCCCTCCTGCGCCTGCACGCGCGCGGTCAGCGCCTGCAAGCGGATCTCCAACTCGCGCAGCTTGCGGACTTCGTCAGCGTAACGCGACTTGAGCGCCTGCATCTCGCGGGTGATTGCCTGCATGTCCTGGGTGTTCTCGGCGGCGGCGGTACCTCCGGCCTGCTGCGTCTGCTGCGCCGCTACTGATGCGCTGGCGGCGAGTGTCACTGCCACCAATGCCAACAACGCGCCTGTTTTGATCTTGCGCATGGTCATCGTCGTCCCCTGTAGTGTGTTGCTCGCATATGTGTTGATGACTCAGTGCCCACCAATGCCCTTCAATTGCCCCAACGCCTGCGCCACGCTCTGTTGCAGCAACTGGCTCGAACCCTGCGTCGGCTGCACCAGGGTGATGCGCAATTGGTTGGATACGTCATGTCCATCGCCGAGCAGAGCGACGGTTTGCAGCACCGCGCCATTGCCCGATGCATCGCCACGGATCATCTGGCGCAGGCTGCCTTGGTCATCGATTCCCAGCGTCACCGCCATGCCGTCTGCCTGCAGCGCCGCACTGGCGTTGGCACCGTCCATGCTCAATGCCGTGTTGGCGCCGACGCCGTTGCCCGCGCCTGTGGGCAGGGTGTTGGTCAGGTGCAGCTCGGTGCTGTTGCCAGCACTGTTGAAGTCGCCGACGATCTGGATGCCCTGCTCGATACCGCTGACGTTATCCAGGCCACTGGCATCAATCGTCCGATGGCTGGTATCGACCAGCACACCGCCAGAGCTGCCCTGCACGATGCTGACGGTTGGCACGAAGCTGACCTGCGGCGTGCCTTTGGAAAAATCGAAACTGAGCAATGCGCTGCCACTGAGTACGCGTCCATCCGGGCTGTGCCATGTGGACAGCATCTCGACGCCAAAATAAAGCACCTGTCCGGCGCCGGTGACAAAGCGCCCGCGCATGGCATCGAGGGCCGGATCGGATACAGGCTGGATGTCTTGAGTGGCGGTGGGCACGCGTTCGCCCAGCAAGCCCTCATCGGCTGCTGCAGGCAAGGCTAGGACCGTGGCAAGAACCAGTGCAATCAAAGTCGGAATGCCGCGCATGGTGGATCTCCAAGTTGTGCTGCGTCGACTCGACTGCACGCTGCGACTGCTTGCGCGCGCTCAGAACAGGTCGGCTTTGGTGAAACCGAAATCGATCAGTTCAGCATCGGTGATCGGGCCCTGACGCGAACCCAGCAGCGTGCGCGCGCTGGGTCCACCCTTGGCATCCAGCAACACCGAATTGCGATTGAAGCCCGAACCGATCACCACGAACACCGCCTTGGAAGGCCAGGCGGCCATGAAATCGTTGAATGCCAGCGTCTTGTTGCCCAGCGCGGGATCAGCCAGATACACGCGATCACCAGCGACGCGCTTGAGCACAACAAAATGTTTGTAGCCCTTGGTGTCCAGCAGCACGATGCCGGGCACACGCAAACTACGCAGGCGCGGCTCGGACACTTTGTAGCCACGGCCGCGCATGCCCAGGCCTTCGACGTATTGCTTGATATCCAGCAGCGAGAAACCTTGTTTCTCGACCTTGCCTGGATCGGCCCTGGCCAGCATGCCGGCCATCACCGTCCACTCGTTCACATCGATGTCGTAGGCGTACTTGAGCAAGGTGGCCAGGGCGGCCGCACCACAACTGAAGTCGGTCGCCTGCGGCACGATGCCGGTGAAGCGCGCCTCGCGCAGGCTGGTGACCTTGGCGCGATACACCTCGCCGGTAGGCTGCACGTTGCCGAAACGAATATCGGCCGCGCGCGCGAAGGAGCCGCTACCGCCCGGCGCAAGCAGGCAAGCCAACAACACGGCAAACGGAATTTTGGCGTCCATGAAGGCTCGATTCGCTGGATTCGATCGAAAAACGGGGCAGCGAACTGCCCCGCCGGATACGTCGATCAATCAGCGATTACTCAGCCCCGCCACCGCTGCTGCCGCCACCCGAAGAAGCCTGGGTGACTGCCAACGCGAGGGAGTTGGCCTGCTGGTTGCCGGTGCCTGAAGCGATGTTGACGCCGATGTTGCCTTGCGCGTTCTGCAGCGCAGAGCCACTCAGCGAGGCCGTGTTGGTGCTCATCACCGCGACATAGCTGTAGTCAACGATTTGCCCCGACAACGCTGCGCTCATCTCTTCCAGAGTGATTTCGTTGTTGTTGTTCATGACCAGCGAACCGCCGTCGTTGCTGGGATCCATCGGGTCATCGCCAGGGGTACGCACGATCGGGTTACCGTTGATGTCGGTACCCTGCGTGCTGGTATCCCAATCGGTGTGGCCCAGCCACGGGCCATTGGTCGGATGCGCCGAAGTCGGTGTTTCACCCTTCGCCACGCCCCAGTTATCCGGGTACATGTTGTAGCGCTGGTCCGATGTGCCAACGGAGGTGCCCATCACTTGGCCAGCCTCACCGCTGCCGCCTACCGTGCCGGTCAGGTTGATTGTGATCAAGTCCACAAACTGCTGGGTATAGCCCTCGTTGAGCGTGTAGTTGCCGCCCGAATCCTGCTTGCTGTTGACCGAGGCCGTGGCCATGCTGTTGGTGCCGGTCGAAGCCACCAGGTTGTTCTGCTGCTGGTTGTTGTTGCCCGCTGCGATGTTGACGCCGATGTTGCCCGTCGCATTCTGCAGTGCATTACCACCGAGGTTGGCCATGTTGGTCTGGCCGAAGTTGCCGGTGGTATTGGCGGCGCTGACCTGCTCGACGAACACCTCCGAGTCGGCCATGGTGAAGGCGAACGAAGCGTCAGCCGCCGCCAATGCGGCCGCGTTGTGCTGCTGGTTGTTGTCGCCCGCTGCCACGTTCAGGCCGATATTGCCCTGTGCATTCTGGGCCGCGTCGTCAGCGATCGACGCATCGTTGGCCAGCAGATAGTTTTCACCATTGTTGCCGACATTGTGCTGGCGGTTGTCTACCACGGCGATCGCCGCCGAGTCGGTGTTGATCACGCCGCTGACGGTCGGATTGCCGGTGATCGAGACATCAGTCAGCAGGCTCAGATCCTTGTTCATGCGCACGCGGCGGATCGAGGTGTCGGTATTGATGTCGACGTTCTCGTAGTACTGCACGTCACCGTAGATATAGGCACTCGCGTTGAGCAGATAGTTGCGGATCCAGTCTTGCTGGTCGAGGGTGTAGTTCACCGTCGTGTTGACGGTGCAAGTACCACCGCAGCTGGGACCTTCCTGCGCGAACGCCGCTGGTGCAATGCTGCCGGCACCAGCAAGAACGGCCAGTGTGAGCAGGTTTCGTTTCAAGTTACGCATGATGCATCTCCTGTCGTTGGAATGATGTCGAGCTTTCAACGGGGTGGCAGATCAACCGTGATGAGCAGGCGGTTGCCCGCGGTATTGCCCATCCCGGCGATCTGATTGAGTTGCACCACCCCCTCCGCCCCACGCAACGCCGTCCCCGCAACGGACGCCGAGCGTGGCGAGGAAGATGGATTGGCTTGCGAACGGTCCCCCGCGGCACCGTTCGTTTGCGTGCCGAGGCCAGCCAGCCAGGTACTGGATGTCTGCTCCTCGATACCTTGTTGCGCCAGCGATATGGCGACCGCGATGGCGTTGGCCTCGCGATTGCCGACACCACTGGCCTGATTGATGGAAATCAGACCGCGTGCGCCGGACAACGCGTTGCCGCTGATGTCGGCGACCATCGCGTCGGGCACGCTGGCGCTCAGCGCACTGATGCGCTGGCGTTGTTCGATCTGGACATTTGCAAGCGGCCCGATGGCCAATGCCGCTGCGTTCGACTGAAGATTGCTGTCACCAGCGGCCAGATTCACCGCAATCGCGCCACTGGCGCCGGCCAGCGCATTGCCACCGATGCTGCTGGTGGTGAGATAGCGCAACATCCCGGCGTAACCGTCCTGGGCCTTGACGGTGGAGAGACCCAGCATCAGCAGAGCACATGCAACAGCGAAGAGGCGGACCATCAGCCGCCACCCTTGATCACGCCAGCGCCTTGCAAGGCACCCGTAATCTGATTGCCGATGCTGCGCGTGGCACCACCCACGCTACCCAGCACGCCGCCCGGACCACCTGAGTTGATCGCCGGCACGCGGCCACTACCGGAGCCGCTCTGCAGCAGATCCGCGCCGTGCAGCGCGCCACCGACTGCGTTTTCGACCACGGCACCCGGCGCTGCGCCGCTGATCGCGGCATACGCCGCGTCGTCCAACTCGAGATTGCCGAGCATGCCGCGCATCTCGGGGCGCACGCTGGGGTCAATGATGGTGGCCAGCCCAGGCGCTTGCATCCGTGTCGCATGACGATCGGGCACGGCGCGCACCAACACGAACTCGCCAGGCTTGGTATTGACGCCACGCCGGGCGCCCGCGGCTTCCACCGGGAGCGCCAACACGCTCAATACCAGCAGCAGAGCCAGCAACAACACCGAACTGATGAATATTCGAGGGAACTTGATCACGGCACTCTCCTTGCGCCCATGCCTTCAAGCAAGCTTGATGCCAATAAATTTAATCCATATAGATCATATATTTGCGCATATTTTTCTAGTGGAGTTAGTGGCCAGTGTCTCGATCGTGATACGCCTGCCGAATGCCTATCGCAAGGGAATGGCCTGATTGCTTGCGGGCGTCCTCGACTGGGCTGTAGCAGCCATGAAACATGGCGTATCACGACATCATTACAACGTGTCCGCCGCCAGCGCGAAGCCCTGATTTGGCGCTGGCGCAACGTCGGGACTCGGAACAATGGATGGCCGGCGATTTCACGAGCTGCCCCTCCGCGCGGAGCGACGCAGCGCAACGTGCGGAATCAACCGGTGGGGCTCGTCGCGATGCCGGCGTGGTAAGTGCGCCATGAACCCACGTGCGGTGCGCGCTGCCGGACGCGCATCTGCGGCTCTCAGGCAACGCTGCCCGGAGATACCTGCAGCTTCTTGCACAGCCGATACAGGGTGACGCGAGATATGCCAAGACGCCGCGCGCACTCGCTCATGTTGTGGCGCGTTTCGCGCAACGTTTGTTGGATCAATTCGCGCTCGGCCTGCTCGCGCGCATGATCCAGTGAGGGCGCGCAGCGGCCTTCTGTTAGATCGCTTTCCAGCTCAAGATCCTGCGCGTGGATCAATCCACCATCGCAGAGCACGGCCGCGCGGCGCACGCGGTTCATCAGCTCGCGTACGTTGCCAGGCCAAGGATGCAGACTGATGGCATCGAGCGCGTCGCGACTATAACCACGCGCACGCACGCCATGTTCGCGTGCGAAGCGCTCGAGGAAATAACGCGCCAGCATTTCGGCGTCCTGTCCGCGCTCGCGCAGCGGCGGCATCCGCAGACGCAACACGTTGAGTCGATAGTAGAGATCGGCGCGGAACTGACCTTCGGCAACGGCGCGCTCCAGATCGACATGCGTGGCGGCGATGACGCGCACATCCAGGCGCAGGTGCTCATTGCCGCCGATACGCTCGATGGTGCCTTCCTGCAGGAAACGCAGCAGATTGACTTGCGCGTCGAGTGGCAGGTCGCCGATTTCATCAAGGAATACCGTGCCCTGCTGGGCCGACTCCAGCTTGCCGATCTTGCGCGCGTTGGCGCCAGTGAATGCACCACGCTCATGACCGAACAACTCCGACTGCACCAGTTTTTCCGGCAGGGCACCGCAGTTGATCGCGACAAACGGACCGCGTGCGCGCGCTGACAAACGATGCAGATTGCGTGCCGCGACTTCCTTGCCAGTACCGGATTCGCCGGTGATCAGCACCGGTACGTTGACCGCAGCCAGTTTGCGCACTTGATTGTGCATTTCCACCAGCGCAGCGCTGGTCCCGACCATGCCATCCAAGCCTTGGGCGGCTTGTTGCTCGGCATTGGCGGTTCGCGGCCCCAGCTTGGCCATGCCCCAAGCGTGACCCAGTGCAGTCAATAGCCGATTGATATCCACCGGCTGCGTGCAAAAGTCGAAAAAGCTGCCGTAGATGACTTCACAAACGTGCTTGTCGGTCAGTGCATGCTCGCTGACATGAGCCAGCCACTCGGTGGCGGGATGCGAGGCAATCAAGCGCTCGACCCGGCGCAGCATCGGCGCCTGACCGGCACCCAGATCGAGCAATGCAACGTGGGCATCGTGGCGCCGCAGCGCTTCGGGCACATTGTCGAGTTGCTCGACCTCGACGCGCCTCCAGCCGGCATCGCGCAAGGCCTTATCCACTGATGGCGCGAAAGCGCCGTAATGCACGAAATCGCGTGCGACCGGATGCACCGAAGCCATGGCCATTCTCCCATCCTCCCCGAGCCGGCAGCGCGTCTATGCGCTGCGTGGGGAGAGCAACCCTAATCTTGAACACAAAACATTACAATCCGTAATGTTGGCATGGTGCTGCCTGCTGATCTGCCATTCAGCTACTGGCCGCGCTCTTGCGCATGGCACCCATCCGCATGATCTGCAGTACGGCCAGATTGCTGCGATGCGTCATATACGCCTGGCTTGCGAACGATTTCAGTGGCCTTTCCAGCAGGCGCGTGCCCTCGCTCTACAATTGCTGAGCGTAGGGCGTTGCGCTAAGGACTGTGGCTCGCTGTCGGTCCGCCCATGCGAAAAGCGGTCACAGTGGCGCGGTAGCGGATGCTGCCGATCAACCCCCGGCGGCACAGCGCGCCGCCAGATCATGCGCATCCGCGCCGTCGACGATCACCTCGGCGAAGTCGCCGGGGCGCAGGTGCTGGCCATCGCGGATGCGCACCACGCCGTCAATCTCGGGGGCATCGGCGGTCGAACGGGCGACAACACCGTCAGCATCGACGTGATCAACCAGCACGCGCAAGCGCCGACCAATCCGGCACCGCAGCTTGGCGGCGCTGATGCCGGCCTGCACCGCCATGAATTGCTCGAGGCGGTCTTCTTTGAGTTCTTCGGGTACCGGGGCGGGCAACTCGTTGGCACGGGCGCCATCGACAGGCGAATATGCAAAGGCCCCGACACGATCCAGCTGGGCTGCGCGCAGAAAATCCAGCAGCAACTCGAACTCGGCGTCGGTCTCGCCCGGGAAGCCGACGATGAAGGTGCTGCGAATCGTCAGTTCCGGTACCACCTTGCGCCAGCGGGTGATGCGCTCAAGCGTCTTGTCGATGTTGCCAGGCCGCTTCATCAGCTTGAGGATGCGCGTGCTGGCGTGCTGGAACGGAATGTCCAGATAGGGCAACAGCCTGCCCGCGGCCATCAGCGGCATCAGCTCGTCCACATGCGGATACGGATACACATAGTGCAGCCGCACCCACGCGCCAAGTTCACCAAGGCCGTCGCACAACTCGGTCATGCGCGTGCGGTAGCTGCGCCCGCGCCATTCGCGCGCGGCGTATTTCATGTCCACGCCGTAGGCGCTGGTGTCCTGGCTGATCACCAGCAACTCGCGCACGCCGTTGCGGACCAGCTTCTCCGCCTCGACCAGTACCTCATCCACCGGCCTGCTGACCAGATCACCGCGCATCGATGGAATGATGCAGAAGCTGCAGCGATGATTGCAGCCTTCTGAAATCTTCAGGTAGGCGTAGTGCTTCGGGGTGAGCTTGATGCCGGTATCCGGGATGATGTCCAGCAGCGGATTGTGTCGCAGCGGCAGCGCTCGATGCACGGCCTGCATGACGCTGGCGTAGTCTTGCGGCCCGCTGATCGCCAGCACCCCGGGATAGGCCTCGCGGATCAACTCGCTGCGCTTTCCCAGACAGCCGGTGACGATCACCTTGCCGTTTTCGTGCAGGGCCTCGCCGATGGCATCAAGCGATTCCTGCACCGCGCTGTCGATGAAGCCGCAGGTATTCACCACGACGGCATCGGCCTGCGCATAGCTCGGCACAATGCGATAGCCCTCCACCCTGAGCTGGGTGAGGATGCGCTCGGAGTCGACCAGCGCCTTGGGGCAACCGAGACTGACAAAACCAATGGCGGGGTCGGAACGGGACATGGGGTCAGCGCAAAGACACAAAGCACGATTGTAAGGTCAATGCATGCAGGCGCTGCGCTTTTGGCGTTGACTTCACGAGGTCAGGCCTTAGGCTTGTGTTTTGACCAATGCAGGAGTCATCCCATGGGCGAGTTCATCAACATCGGCAGCACGGGCACGCAGTGCATCGGCGCGTATCTGGCCAAACCTGCAGGCAAGCCCAAGGGCGGCGTGGTCGTCGTACAGGAGATCTTTGGCGTCAACCCGCATATCCGCAGCGTGGTCGATGATTTCGCGGCCGAGGGCTACCTGGCGATCGCACCGGCCGTGTTCGACCACCTCGAAACCGGCGTCGAATTGGGTTATGACGAAGCAGGCATGAAAAAGGGCATCGCGCTGATCAGCGAACTTGGCTTCGAACGGCCGCTCGAAGACGTCGCCAGCGCAGCCGAGGCGATCAAGAGCGCCGGCAAGATCGCCGTGGTCGGATTCTGCTGGGGCGGCAGCATCGCCTACCTGGCCGCGATCAAGCTGGGCATGCCGGCAGTGAGTTACTACGGCGGGCGCAATACGCAGCTGGTCGGCATGCAGGCCAAGGCGCCCCTGATGTTTCATTATGGCCTCAAGGATGCACATATCAGTGCCGGGGATCGCGAGAAAGTACGCGCCGCCAACCCGACCGCCGAGTTCTATGTATACGACGCCGACCATGGTTTCAATTGCGATGCGCGCGCGAGTTTCGATGCTGCCGCGGCCAAATTGGCACGCACACGCACGCTGGCGTTCTTCGCCAAGCAGCTTGGCGGCTGAACGCGCCGGGGACACGCCGCGATGACCAATGCCGCCGGCCTATTCGCGCTAGATGCGCGTCTGGCTGCTGACACCCTGCCCGTCGCACAGCTCGCGCTGTGCGAGGTGCGGCTGCTGGACGACGCGCGGTTCGGCTGGTTGGTTTTGATTCCACGCCGCGCCGCGCTGCAGGAGATTTTCGATCTCGATGCTGATGCGCGCATGCAGTTGTTTGCCGAGCTGGATCGGGCGGCAGCAGCGCTGCACGCAGAACTGCCCGGCGACAAGTTCAACGTGGGCGCGCTCGGCAACGTCGTACGCCAACTCCATGTGCATCTGGTCGCGCGCCGCATCGGTGACGCCGCATGGCCGGGACCAGTCTGGGGCCACGGCACGCGCATACCCTACACGCCGGCCGCGGGCAAAGCTTTGTGCGCGGCACTGCGGCAGCGGCTCACCACATCCACGGAATGAGTGCAGCGCACCGCTATACTCGTGATTCCGCCTATCACACAGCCCGCCATGTCCCAGGCTCTGGCCGATGAACTGACCTCGCTGCTCAGCCTCGAGCGCCTGGAAGACAACCTGTTTCGCGGCCAGAGCCGCGATATCGGAACACGCTACGTGTTTGGTGGCCAGGTGCTCGGCCAGGCATTGGCCGCCGCGCAGCAAACGGTGGATGACGCGCGCATTGCACACTCGCTGCACGGTTATTTTCTGCGTGCCGGCGATATCAATGCGCCCATCGTGTACCAGGTCGAGCGCCTGCGCGACGGGCACAGCTTTTCTTCGCGCCGTGTGCTCGCCATCCAGCATGGGCAACCCATCCTCAACGGTTCGATCTCGTTCCAGATCGATGAACCGGGCTTCGAGCATCAGCTGTCCATGCCCGAAGTACCCGGCCCCGACGATCTGGAGCCGCCAGCGACGATTTCACCCGAGGAACTTGCGCAGTTGCCGGAAAAACTGCAGCGCTGGTTGACGCGACGCGGGCCGTTCGAGTTTCGCCCGGTGTACCCGCGCGACGAGTTGCGCCCGAGCAAGCGCCCGCCCTATCAACATGTATGGTTCCGTCTGGATGGACACGCATCGGATGACGCGCGGCTACAGCGCGCGATGCTGGCCTATGCCTCGGATTTCCACCTGATCGGCACGGCCACGCTACCGCACGGCATTTCCTATCTCAGTCACGAGGTGCAGATGGCCAGCCTCGATCATGCGCTGTGGTTTCACCGGCCATTTCGCGTCGACGAATGGTTGCTGTACAGCTGCGACAGCCCCAGTGCACAGGGCGCGCGCGGACTGGCGCGCGGCATGATCTTCGCGCGGGACGGCAGGCTGGTCGCCTCGACCGCGCAGGAAGGCCTTCTCCGCATGCACCGGCCAGGCTGAGCATGCGCCAGATCTATACATCGCCGCGGCTGGAAAACATCGAGCGCATGGTGGCCTTGCTCGGCGAACACGGCATCGAGACGCGCGTGACCGATCGACCCGTGTACCAGCGCGCCAACTACAACCGGCCCAGCTTTCGCGACAACAATGTTCAATCCTGGCCCAAGGTCTGGGTTGCCAATGCCGATGACCTGCCACGCGCACGCGAATTGCTGCGCGGCATGGGCATCGCGGCGCCCGCCGAGCGCCTCATGGCGAATCTGGAATTCAGCGTGCGCCAGGCGCACCGCGGCGGGCGCTGGACGGGGCGCGTGCGGGCACTGCTGCTGCTGGGAATTTTCGGCCTGCTAACCGTGATGACGCTACGCGCGCTCGGCTGGCTGTAAGCCCCGCGGCGGCAGCCAGCGCAGCCACTTCGCGCGCGTCCAGCCGGCGCCAGGCACCACGCGCCAGATCCCCCAGGACCTGCGGCCCGATTGCCACGCGCAACAACCGCAGCACCTCGAAATCCAGCGCCGCAAACAGTCGTCGCAGATGGCGATTGCGTCCCTCATCAAGTACACATTCCAGCCAAGCAGTGCGACCACCACTTTGCAGTAACGCGACCTCGCGTACGGCCAAATGTTCGTCGTTATCGGTGATTCCGGTGCGCATGCGTGCCAGCGCGGCAGCATCTGGAACACCGCGCACCTGCACGCGATAGGTTTTGGGCACGTGTCGCGCGGGATCAATCAACGCTGCCGCCCACGCGCTGTCGTTGGTCACCAGCAACAGTCCTTCGCTGGCCTTGTCCAGGCGTCCAACCGGCGCCAGCCATGGCAGGCCTGCATCTGCCAGCAGCGCGTAGATGGTGTCGCGGCCGTGCTCGTCCCGCGCCGTGGTCAACAATCCGCGCGGCTTGTTCAGTGCCAGATAAATGCGCTCACCTGGCAGCACGGGATGCCCATCCATCTCGATGCGTGCATGTGCGCCACAGGGGTGCTCAGGATCACGAATACAGCGGCCATCGACGCAAACCCGTCCCGCGCGTATGGCCGTGGCGGCATCGGCGCGCGAACACAGGCCGCGCCGCGATATCTCGCGCGCCAATCCGCGGCGCGGTGCAGGCCCGGCGCTTGCGGCGGCGTTTCGCGCGGGCTTGGCGGCGCGCCGGTCGTCACCCAAGCGTTCACTGTCAGACATGGCGCACAGCCTAACACTGGGTCATGGCTGACTTAGCGCGGGGTATCAACTCACCGGGTCTTCACTTGTCTGCCGGGACACTCCGGTTCGCCCGCAAGGTATCGCCATGCCATCCTTCTCCGCACCAAAGCCAACATCCAGACCCGTCGCACGCATATGGACTGTGTTGCGGCAGTGGTTCGACACCGCCCCGATCGAGGGTGCCGGGATTGCCGCCGATCATGGCATCGACTGGCTGCGTGTGTTGCCGTTTGTCGCGCTGCACGTGGCGTGTCTTGCGGTCATTTGGGTGGGGGTGTCATGGACGGCAATCTGGGTCGCACTGGGGCTCTACGTATTGCGCATGTTCGCGATCACCGGGTTTTATCATCGCTACTTCGCGCATCGCGCGTTTCGCACCTCGCGCGCAGGGCAATTCGTGTTCGCGATACTGGGTGCCAGCGCGGTGCAACGTGGCCCCTTGTGGTGGGCGGCGCATCATCGCCATCACCACAAGCATGCGGATACCGAGCGTGATCCGCACTCGCCACGGCGCGGTTTCTGGTGGAGTCACATGGGCTGGTTTCTGAGCCGTTCGGGTTTCCAGCCAGACTTGAGCGCAGTACAGGATCTGCGTCGTTATCCCGAGCTGCGCTGGCTTGATCGCTTCGACATCGCCGTGCCGATCGCGCTGGCTGCAGGTCTGTTCGCGCTGGGCGCATGGCTGCAACACGCCGCGCCCCAACTGCATACCAGCGGTGCGCAGCTCGTGGTGTGGGGCTTCTGCATTTCCACCGTGGTGTTGTTTCACGTCACCGTGACCATCAATTCGCTGGCCCACAAGTTCGGTACCCGGCGCTACGACACGCGCGACGACAGCCGCAATAATTTCTGGCTGGCGCTACTGACTTTCGGCGAGGGCTGGCACAACAACCATCATCACTTTCCGGGTGCTGCGCGGCAGGGATTTCGCTGGTGGGAGATCGATCTGACCTACTACGGATTGCGCCTGCTGGCTGCATGCGGCCTGATCAGGGATCTGCGGCCGGTCCCCGCAGGCTTGCGCCGCCTGGGGCGGGGCTGAGCGCATGCGCATCGCGATCATAGGCGCGGGCATCGCGGGGTTGGGCAGCGCCTGGCTGCTGTCACGCGAGCATGAAGTGACGCTGTACGAGGCCAATGCCTATCTCGGTGGTCACACACACACGCACGAAATCGTGCAGGCTGGGCGCAGCTATGCCATCGACAGCGGCTTCATCGTGTTCAATCCGCAGAACTACCCGCTGCTCACGCACCTGCTGAACGAGCTGGGTGTGGCCAGCCAACCGACCACGATGAGTTTCGCGGTGCGCAATGAAGCCAGCGGCCTCGAATACAACGCAACATCGCTGGACACCTTGTTTTGCCAGCGCCGCAATCTGCTTTCGCCACGCTTCATCGGCATGATGCGCGACATCGTCCGCTTTTATCGCGAGGCACCGGCGCTGCTTGAACAGGATGAGGATGGCGCAGGTCCGACGTTGGCCGAATGGCTGCGGGACCAGCGTTATGGCAACGCATTCCGCGACGAACATCTGGTGCCGATGGCATCAGCGCTGTGGTCATCGCCTGCAAGCGACATCCTGCGCTTTCCGATCCGCTACCTGATACGTTTCATGGCTAACCACCACATGCTGCAAGTGTTGGACCGGCCACGGTGGCGCGTCGTGCAGGGCGGCTCGCAACGCTATGTCGACGCGCTGCGTGCGCAATGGACCGTAGACGAGCGAATTGCCTGTCCGGTGCAGCGCGTGCAACGCCATGCGCGCGGCGTATGTATCAGCAGTGCCGCAGGCAACGAAGAGTTCGACCAAGTCGTACTGGCCTGCCATAGCAATCAGGCGCTGGCATTGCTGGCTGATGCCGACGCTCGCGAGCAGGCGATCCTCGGCGCCATCGGCTATCAGACCAATGAAGCCGTGCTGCACACCGACGCGCGACTCTTGCCGCGCAATCGCAAGGCCTGGGCTGCATGGAACGTGTTGCTGCCAAAGCAAGCGGAACAGAACTGCACAGTCACGTATTGCATGAACCTGCTGCAATCACTGGACTCGGCAGAGCCATTTTGCGTCAGCCTCAACAGCAGCCACCGCATCGATCCCTCACGGGTGTTGCGCCGAATGCACTACGCACACCCGGTGTACGACCATGTGTCGGTCTCGGCACGCGCGCGCAAGGGCGAGATCCAGGGCCAACGCAAGACCTGGTACGCCGGTGCCTATTGGGGCTTCGGCTTTCATGAGGACGGGCTGCGCAGCGCAACCGAGATCGCGCATGCGCTGGGCATACACTGGCCACTGCAGGCAGTACCCGTCGCAGCGCTGCAGAACACATCCAGCCAGTGCATCAATCACGATGCGCAGCGCGTGTCCGCATCATGAACGCCCGGCTCCAACATACCGCCGACACGGCCACGCAAGCCCGATCTGCAACGGTGCTTCCGACATCATCCCGGCTGCACAGCGCGATCTACACCGGTTGGGTGCAGCATCGGCGTGAGCAGCCCCATGCACATGCATTTCGCTACCGCGTGGCCATGCTGTATCTGGACCTCGACGAAATCGAGCACGTTTTCGATGGACGCATGTTGTGGTCCAACGAGCGCAGCAATCTTGCTGCATTCCATAGGGATGATTACCTCGGGCCGATCGACATTCCGCTGCACGAAGCGGTACGCCTGCGCGTGTTCGGCGCAACGCAGGTCTATCCGCGCGGACCGATCCGGCTGCTGACACATCCGCGCTACTTTGGCTACGTCTTCAATCCGGTCAGCTTCTACTACTGCTATGCCGAGGACGGGCAGACCTTGCAAGCCATCGTCGCTGAAATCACCAATACGCCATGGCGCGAGCGCCACGCGTACGTTCTGCAGATTGCCAACGCGCAAATCCATGGGCGCGCGCTGCACTGGCATTTCGCCAAGCGCTTCCACGTCTCGCCGTTCATGCCGATGGATTGCGATTACGCGTGGGCGCTGACACCGCCGGACGCAGACTTGCTGGTGCACATGAAGGTACTGCGTCAAGGACAGCCTCAGTTCGGCGCCAGCTTGAAGCTGCAGCGGCAAGCACTGGATGGCCGCGGCCTCGCGCGCGTCTTGCTGCGCTATCCGGCCATGACCATGAAGGTGATCCTCGCGATTCACTGGCAGGCCTTGTTGATCTTTCTGCGACGCAACCCGGTGCATGATCACCCCGGTGCAAACGCGCAACCGCGTACACAACCCCGTGGCCACGAGTAGTCCATGAGCACGCAAAGCACCGACATCCCGCAAACCACTGCAAACACGCAGATGAGCTTCATCGTGCGCAAGCTGCGTGACCGCTTGCTCGGCATGCTCGGCGACATCGACGAGTGCCAGCTACGCATCAACGATGCTGCAGGCATGATGATTCTTGGACGCTGCGACGCGCATGCCGTCGAACCGCTGACGGCGCGTGTCGATATTCTCGATCCTTCGTTTTATCTGCGCGTGGCCACACAAGGCAGCATTGGCGCCGGTGAGGCCTATATGGACGGGCTCTGGCGCAGTGACGACCTTGTTGCGCTGATGCGGATGCTGGTACGGCATCGCGATCGTCTCGATACGCTGGATAGCGGCAGCGCTCGCGCTGCTGGAACATTGCTCAAGCTCTGGCACGCATTGCGCCGAAATTCACGTCAAGGCAGCCGACGCAACATCGCGGCGCACTACGATCTGGGCAACGCGCTGTTCGAGCTTTTCCTGTCAGGCGACATGATGTACTCGTCCGCCATTTATGCGTACGAAGGCGAGGCTCTGGAGGACGCATCCCGGCGTAAACTCGATCGCGTCTGCCGCAAGCTCGAACTTTCTCCGACCGATCATGTGCTGGAAATCGGCACTGGCTGGGGTGGATTCGCAATCCATGCAGCACGTCACTATGGCTGCCATGTCACAACCACGACCATATCGCGCGAACAATATGATCTGGCGCGCGCTCGTGTTGCTGACGCGGGCCTGTCACAGCACGTCGAGGTAGTGCTGCAGGACTACCGCGACCTCGACGGACACTACGACAAGCTGGTGTCCATCGAAATGGTCGAGGCGATCGGGCACCAATATCTCGACCGCTTCTTCGCGCGTATCGCCGAGCTGCTGAAGCCGCACGGCGCGGCGCTGCTACAGGCCATCACCATCGAGGATGCCCGCTATCGCAAGGCACTGCGCGAGGTTGACTTTATCAAGCGGCACATCTTTCCAGGCAGCTTCATCCCTTGCGTGAGCGCACTCAGCGGCGCATTGGCTCGTTCCAGCGATTTGCGACTGGTCAATCTCGAGGATATCGGCCCCAGCTACGCCATGACTTTGCAAGCATGGCGCCAGCGCTTTCTCGCTCGTCTCCCCGAGGTGCGCGCGCTGGGCTATGACGAGCGCTTCATCCGCATGTGGGAATTTTATCTGGCGTATTGCGAAGCCGGATTCCGCGAGCGCGCACTGGGTGACGTGCAAATGCTGTTGCATCGACCGCGCGCGCGTACTTCGTCCTGGCTGCCTGCCGTGGAGATGTCATGCGCGCGCTAATACTGTGGATCGCTTATCAGGCGTTCTGGTTCGCGTGCGTGATGGGGGCCGAGCACGGCTGGTTGTGGTCATCGCCGCTGGCATTGGCGTGCTTCATCCCGTTGCGATTCATCATCGGCACGCGCACACGCTGGCGTGAGGATTTGCTACACATGCTGGCCGTGGGTGCGCTGGGTTTCCTAGTGGACTCCGGCTTCGCGGCGACTGGACTGATGAGCTACGCCGCACCATGGCCATCGGCGGCGCTGGCGCCATTATGGATCGTGATGATTTGGCTGGCTTTCGCGCTGACGCTGCGTGATGGACTTGGATTTCTCCACGAACGTCCACTGCTGGCCGGAATTCTTGGTGCGGTCGGCGCGCCGTTGAGCTACCTGGGGGCTGCGCGCGGATTCGGCGTGGTCAAATTTCCCATGGGCGAAGGTGCCGCCTTGGCCGCGCTGGCCGTGGCGTGGTTCATCGCGTTGCCCGCCGCATTCATGCTGATGCGTCTGTCGCTTCTGCCCGCGCGCCTGCATGCACGGCATCTTCCCGGAGCGCGCTGACATGCAAGCCATCACGGATGTTTTCTGGGTGTGGCTGGCCAGCGCGCTATGCATGGCTGGCGGCTGGTGGCTGCAGGTGCGCACGCGCAATGCTGGCATCGTCGATGTGATCTGGTCTGCCACGATGAGCGCCAGCGCACTGTATTACGCCACGATTGGCCCGGGCGGGCTCATGGCTCGATTCCTGGTGGCGACGCTGGGGGGCTTCTGGGGTTTCCGCTTGGCCATGCATCTGTTGGTGCGTGTCCTGAACGAGCATGAAGACGGCCGCTATCGATATCTGCGTGAACACTGGCGCGGTCACCAAGGCAAGTTTTTCCTGTTCTTCCAGTTCCAGGCTTTGCTGACCGCCATGTTTTCGCTCCCATTTATGGCGGCTGCACAGAACCCTGCAATGCGCATCACGCCGCTGATGATGATCGCGATCGTGGTTTGGCTGGTCAGCATTGGTGGCGAGGCGCTATCCGACCGCCAACTTGCAGAGTTCCGCGCGGAGCCAGCCAACCGCGGACGCACCTGTCGCGCGGGGCTGTGGCGCTATTCGCGACATCCCAATTATTTCTTCGAATGGCTGCACTGGTTCACTTATGTCCTGCTGGCCTGGGGGGCGGGGTTGTTCTGGCTGGCCTGGATCGGCCCCGTGTTGATGCTGATCTCGTTGCGCTGGGTTACGGGAATTCCTTTCGTTGAAGCACAGGCGCTGCGCAGTCGACCTGACGATTATCGGGAGTACCAGCGCAACACCAGCATATTTTTCCCTTGGTTCCCAGCAAAATCCAAACCACAGCAACGGAGACAGGCATGAGCAGCTCAGTCGCAAGCATGCGGCAACAACGCGAACCCTGGGGCACGATCGCGCTAGCCGAATCCGGACTGCTGCCTGATTCACTGGTTCGCGCGGGAATCCGCAGACTCTGCGCCGAGCGCCTGCGCGAAGAATGGCGGGGAGGCGCCGAACGGGTAGGTCAGCGTCAGGTCGCACTGCTCGATTCCTTGCGGAATTCTGCATTGGCGCTGCACACCGATCTGGCCAATGCCCAGCATTATGAGTTGCCGCCGGAATTTTTCCAGCACTGCCTCGGTCCGCGATTGAAGTACTCGTGCTGTTATTTCGAGCAGGCGGATACCTCGCTGGCCCAAGCCGAAGAATCCATGTTGACGATGTATGCCGAACGCGCCGAGCTGGCGGACGGCCAGGACATTCTTGAACTTGGTTGCGGCTGGGGATCGCTCACGTTATGGATCGCCGCGCGTTATCCGCATGCACACATCACCGCAGTATCCAACTCGCGCCTGCAGCGCGAGTTCATTTTGGCAACGGCGGCTCGGCGCGATTTGCACAACATCACCATTCTCACTCGCGACGTCAACCAGCTCGAACTTCCAGCCGCTACGTTTGACCGGGTCGTATCCGTGGAGATGTTCGAACACGTGCGCAATTACGCCACGCTGATGCAACATATCGCCACTTGGCTGCGCGCCGAGGGCAAGCTGTTCGTGCACATCTTCTGCCATCGCGAACTGGCCTATCCATTCGAGCGCGAAGGGCGTGACGACTGGATGGGACGCTACTTTTTCAGCGGTGGTCTGATGCCTTCCGAACACACGCTGCTGCACTTCGCCGACCACATGATCATCGAACGGCAATGGCGAATTTCAGGAACGCACTACCAGCGCACTGCCAATGCATGGCTGCGCAATCAGGATGCAGCACGCGACACGCTGATGCCGATCCTTGCGTCTGTCTATGCCGCCGATGCACGTCGTTGGTGGCAGCGCTGGCGCCTGTTCTGGATGGCCTGCGCCGAACTGTTCGGCTATGACCATGGCAATCAATGGCTGGTTGCGCATTACCGCTTTCACAAGCGCGGCTGATGTCAGACTCCATGCGCAAGGCCATTCGCATGGCGCACGCATAGTCATAAAACAGCAAAAGCCCGGCTTGCGCCGGGCTTTTGCTGGATGCGGAGTGAAGCTGGATTACTGCCCCATCTGCCCAGGGTTCTCGACCTTGAACTCGACGCGGCGGTTACGGGCGCGACCTTCGGCCGTAGCGTTACTCGCAACCGGATCAAGCTTGCCATAGCCCTTGGTGCCGATGATCTGCGATTCGGCTACGCCATGGCTGACCAGGTAATGCTTGACGAACTCGGCGCGACGGTCGGACAGCTTCAGGTTATAGGCCTGGCTGCCGATCGAATCGGTATAACCATCGATCTTGATTTCCACGTTCGGGTAACGCTTCAACGTATCCGCAGCCTGATCAAGAATGGCCACGGAGTCGGCGATGGGCTTGTCCAGAATGCCGTTGATGTCGGTCTGGCCCGGACGCGGACGATCGAATTGGAAGTTGACACCACGCAACTCGATGACCACCTTGTGCGCAGCCGGTTCCGGCGGCGGCGGCGGCGGGGGTGGCGGCGGCGGAGCAGCTGCCGGCGGCGGCGGCGGCGGCGGCGGGGGCGGGGCCATCGAAATCACCAGACCCAGCGTGGCAGCCCAGTCACCATAGTTGCTGGTGGTCGGAAGGGAGACGGTATCGCGATTCCAGCGATAGTCGATTTCACCGCGCAAGGCGACACGATCAGTCAGTGCGCGCTGTACGCCGCCACCGACGAGGAAGCCGGGGCCCCAGCCACTGCGCGACATGAACGCATCATGCCCGACGAAATCCAGGCCACCCGCGACATACGGACGCCAGCCGTCATAACCCTGCTCATTGCCCAAGAAATAGCGACCGGTCACACCTACGCTCTGCGTCTGCCATTGGCGTGTGGCATAAGGCGAACTGCTCTTGTAGTCCGCGTCGTTGATGGTGTACTCGAGATCAACCGCGAACTTGGGGTTGACCCAGAAGCCGACACCCAGTCCTGCCAGGACCGAATTCTGCGTGTCACGCTTGGAATCGGGTACCAGCACACCAAGACGTGGTGCGATGTACCAGTTGCCATAGTCCACGGCCTGCGCGGTGCCGATGCTGCTACCCGCTACGATCAGCGCGATCAGAGCGTAAAGGCTCTTTCTTTTCATCGCAATCTCCTAATTCAGTTGATGCGCCCGTTCCGGTTGGCGTCGGCGCCACGCTAAAGCTCAAGACTTGCCGGTCGGATACAGACATCCAATGGCAACCGGCACAGTTTAGCAAAAAACAAACAAATACATCCTCCCCTGAAAGATCCGTTCAGTTTCGCGTCAAGCATATCGTGGCGCACGATCGCCGTCACAGTGCAAACAAGTCCATGAAGTCATGCACGGGCATGGAGTCGAAACGCTCGGCGCTGGCGCATGTTTGCTGAATGCGCTGCACCTGCTGCTGCGGCAAATGACCACGCAGTGCGCCGTCGAATTTTTGCAGCAACACCGGGATGCCCTCGGCGCGGCGCTTGCGGTGCCCGATCGGATAGTCGATGGCGACTTTCTCGCTGTGACTGCCGTCCTTGTAGAACACCTGCACCGAGTTGCCGATGTAGCGCTTGTCGGCATCGAAATAATCGCGCGTGAACTGCGGGTTTTCGCGTACCTGCATCTTGTCGCGCAGCGCGTCAATGCGTGGATCGCAGGCCACGGCGTCGCCGTAATCATCGGCAGTCAGACGTCCGAAGATCAGCGGCACCGCAACCATGTACTGGATGCAGTGATCGCGGTCGGCGTAGTTGGCCAACGGCCCGGTCTTGTCGATGATGCGTGCACCGGCCTCCTGGGTTTCGATCTCGATGCGCTCGACCTCATGCAGGCGCGGCGCGACCTCGGCATGCAGGCGCATGGCGCACTCCACCGCGGTCTGCGCGTGGAATTCGGCCGGGTAGCTGATCTTGAACAGCACGTTCTCCATGACGTAGCTGCTGAAGGGGCGCTCGAATTCGAAGGGGTTGCCCCTGAACGCCACATCGTAGAAGCCCCAGGTCTTGGCGCTCAACGCCGAGGGATAACCCACCACGCCCTTGTCCACCGCATTGAGTGCATGCGTCACCGCACGCCGACAGGCATCGCCAGCGGCCCAACTCTTGCGTGGCCCGGTATTAGGCGCATGCCGATAGGTACGCAGCGCACCGTTGTCAATCCAGCTGTGCGACACGGCGGTCATGATGGCGTCCTTGTCACCGCCGAGCATATGCGTGGCAACCGCCGCGGATGCCACGCGTACCAGGATCACGTGGTCCAGGCCGACCCGGTTGAAGCTGTTCTGCAGCGCGTACACACCCTGGATTTCGTGTGCCTTGACGGCATAACGCAGCACCTCGCCCATCGTCATCGGCGCGCGCCCCTCGCGCACGGCCTTGCGGCTGAGGTAATCGCCTACGGCGAGAATGCTGCCGAGGTTGTCGGAAGGATGACCCCACTCCGCAGCCAGCCATGTGTCGTTGAAATCCAGCCAGCGGATCTGCGTACCGATGGCGAATGCGGCCTGGACCGGATCCAGCTCGTGGCTGGTGCCCGGCACGCGTACGCCGCCGGGCATGGTCGCGCCGGGCACGACCGGCCCCAGGTGCTTGACGCATTCAGGAAACTTCATCGCCAGCATGGCGCAACCCAGCGAATCCATCACCATGTAGCGCGCCGTATCGATGGCATCACGTGAGCTGATCGGGTAATCGGCCACGTAGTCGGCGATGGCGACCATCGGCGCATCGGGCGCGGGACGCCGGGCGGAACGGATATCGTGCTGGGACATGACGGGCTTCCATCGGTGGACCAAGCCAAACAGCTAGCCGCTCATTTTGCCAGAAGCCAGACACGGCCTGCGTTGTTGTTGCGCCTGCCGCAACAGGCTGTTCGCGGATGCGCGCGCGCGCGCGCCGTACCCGCCCGCATGATGCATGCATGAATGCGCAAAGCAGCATGCAATTACCCAGTCTGTTCATTTCGCATGGCGCCCCTATGCTGGCGCTGGAGGACAGCCCCACAGGCCGCTTCCTGGATGCCCTGGGTCCGGCGTTGTCGCGACCGCGTGCAATCCTCATCGCCTCGGCACACCTGACTGCCGCACACCCTGTGCTCACGGCTGCGCCGGCGCCGGCCACGCTGCACGATTTCGGCGGCTTCCCGCGCGAGCTGTACGCTTTACGTTACCCGGCGCCGGGCGCAACGGAATGTGCACTGCGCGCGGCGAACCTGTTGCGTGATGCGGGTTTCGCGGCGACCACGGATGCCACGCTCCCACTGGATCACGGCGCCTGGGTGCCACTGCTGCGCATGTTTCCACAGGCGGACATTCCCGTGGTCGAACTCAGCATCAGCCCGCAGCACGATGCCGCCTGGCACTACGCGCTGGGTTCGGCTCTGGCTCCGCTGCGTGCGGACAACGTGCTGATGATTGGCTCGGGCGGCTTCGTACACAATTTAGGTACGCTTGACTGGAGCACTGCTGCGCACGGGCCTGCGCCATGGGCACTGGAATTTGCTACATGGCTGGCGGCGCGCGTGCGTGCAGGCGACACCGTTGCGGCCACGCGCTGGCTTACGCATGCACCGCAGGCGCAGCGTGCCCATCCGACGCCGGAACATCTGCTGCCTCTATTCGTCGCGTGGGGGGCGGCGGCGGGAGCGGGCATGCTGCTGCACGAGGATTGGGAGTTCGCCACGCTGGCGCTGCACGCGTTCCGCTTCGACGGCCGCGCTTGACCGCGCGGCGTGCGGCCCCAACAATCGCCCACTGCCTCCCACGGGGAGTAGCTCCGCAGGGACGCAGCGTCCCCTGCACGCCGGCCGTCAGCACGGGCGCATGCCCCGGTCGCCGTGGCAAGCCGCATGATGGTTTGCGAGCGAGACCATGGGCAACCCGAGCGGCCACGCGCCCGCATCGGCGCTGTCCGTTCCGCGCGTTGGAGTCAGCATGGACGTTTTTGCTTCCACCTTCTGGTCGGGACTGCTCAGCATCATCCTGATCGATCTGGTGCTGGCCGGCGACAACGCCATCGTCATCGCATTGGCCGCACGCAACCTGCCCAAGCATCTGCAGAAGCAGGCCATTTTCTGGGGCACGCTGGGTGCCATCGCGGTGCGCATCGTGATGACCGCCGCAGTGGTGTGGCTGCTCAAACTGCCGGGACTGATGCTGGCCGGCGGACTGCTGTTGCTGCCGATTGCCTGGAAACTGCTGCGCCAGAACGGAGGCGAACACCACATCAAGCCGGCGCAGGGGTTCTGGTCGGCGATGCAAACCATCGTGATCGCCGATGCGCTGATGGGCCTGGACAACGTGCTGGCCATCGCCGGTGCCTCGCATGGGCATATGTCTCTCGTGGTCATCGGTCTGCTGGTCAGCGTGCCGCTGGTGGTGTGGGGCTCGACGCTGATCCTCAAACTGATCGAGCGTTTCCCCGCCGTGATCTATCTGGGTGCAGCGGCCATCGCCTGGACGGCGGGGCGCATGCTCAGTCATGACCTGCTGGTAAAGGAATGGTTCGCCGTACACCGTTGGGCGGGCTACGCACTGGAACTTGTCCTGGTGCTGGCGATCTGCGGCGGCGGCTGGCTGGCGCAACGGCGCGCGACGCGTGCCGCAGGGTCCACGGACCGGAGCTAAGGCATTTGCATCCCTCTTTACCTCTTTGCAATATGGTTTGATCGTTTTACGATAAATTTTTATTGCAGGAGGTTCAGTTCGCGAGCCTGTTCCTGCCGGCCTGGCTGGATCTGCAGACAGGACGGCTTGGCTTTGGCTTCAATGCAGGATTCTTTCCGAGCCTGATCGGCATCTACGTCTGCTACGCGCTGGCAGCGATGGTGCGCGAAGGCGCACGCGCCGCGGACGAGAACCGCGGGTTCGTCTGATGCCGATCCTCGTCAACCTCGACGTGATGCTGGCGCGGCGCAAGATGAAGTCGAAGGATCTCGCCGCGCGCATCGGCATCACCGAGGCCAACCTGTCGCTGCTCAAGCAGGGTCATGTGAAAGGCGTGCGCTTCGAGACGCTGGCCGCGATCTGCGACGCGCTGCAGTGTCAGCCCGGCGATCTGCTCGAGTTCCGCGCCGCAGACGTCGTGCGCGCGCAATAGGCACATCGGACTGTGCGCTGCAGCGCTTGCCCATGCACCAGCGCAGCGCCATCATCGAACAACCGTTTGAATCACGTCGGCCGCCATGTCCGCCTATCCGCACCTGCTTGCGCCGCTGGATCTCGGCCACCTCACCCTGCCCAACCGCGTGCTGATGGGCTCGATGCATACCGGCCTCGAGGACCACGCGCGCGATTACGACAAGCTGGCGGCGTATTTCGCCGAGCGCGCGCGCGGCGGCGTCGGGCTGATGGTCACCGGCGGCATCGCACCCAGTATCGCCGGTTGGCTGAAGCCGTTCTCCGGACGTCTGTCGATGCCCTGGCACGTGGCGCGGCATCGCAAGCTCACACGCGCGGTGCACGCCGAGGGCGGACGCATCTGCATGCAGATCCTGCATGCCGGGCGCTATGGCTATCACCCGCTGTCGGTGGCACCGTCGCGCATCCGGTCGCCGATCACGCCATTCAAGCCACGCGCGCTCACCGGCTGGGGCGTGCGGCGCACGATCGAGGCCTTCGCGCGCAGCGCGGCGCTGGCACGCGAGGCCGGCTACGACGGCGTCGAGATCATGGGCTCGGAGGGCTACCTGATCAACCAGTTCCTCACCACGCGCAGCAACCAGCGCCGGGATCGCTGGGGCGGCAGCGATGCGAACCGCATGCGCTTCGCAGTCGAGATCGTGCGCCGCACGCGCGAGCGCGCAGGCCCCGACTTCATCATCATCTACCGACTCTCGATGCTCGATCTGGTGGAAGACGGCCAGAGCTGGGACGAGATCGTGCGACTGGCCAAGGCCGTCGAAGGCGCGGGCGCGTCACTGATCAACACCGGCATCGGCTGGCATGAGGCGCGCGTACCGACCATCGTCACCAGCGTGCCGCGCGCGGCCTTCACCTGGGTCACGCAGCGGCTCAAGGGCGAAGTGTCGATTCCATTGATCACCACCAACCGCATCAACATGCCCGAGATCGCCGAGGCGGTGCTGGCGCGCGGCGACGCCGACATGGTGTCGATGGCACGGCCGCTGCTCGCTGATCCGCACTGGCTGGCCAAGGCGCGCGACAACCAGGCGGACCGCATCAACACCTGCATCGCCTGCAACCAGGCCTGTCTCGATCACGTGTTCGCGAACCGGCGCGCATCATGCCTGGTCAATCCGCGCGCCTGCCACGAAACCGAACTGTTGATCGCGCCGGCCACGCTGCGCCGGCGTTACGCCGTGGTCGGCGCGGGGCCCGCCGGACTCGCATGCGCGACCACGCTGGCCGAGCGTGGCCACTCGGTCGTGCTCTTCGAGCGTGACGCGCAGATCGGCGGACAATTCAATCTGGCCAAGCGCATCCCGGGCAAGGAAGAGTTCGCCGAAACGCTGCGCTACTTCGCGAACCGCCTCAAGCAGACCGGGGTGGAACTGCAACTGGGCGAGGCCGCCACCGTCGACACGCTGGCCAGGGGCTATGACGCGGTGATCATCGCCACCGGCGTCAGTCCGCGACGAGCGGGCATCCCGGGTGAGGATCACCACAAGACGCTGAGCTACCTCGACGTGCTGGCGCGCAACGCCACAGTCGGGCCGCACGTCGCCATCGTCGGCGCCGGCGGCATCGGCTTCGACGTCGCCGAATTCTTGGTGCAATCGGCACCCTCGCCCACCACCGACCTCGCGCGCTGGACGCACGAGTGGGGCGTGGACATGACGCTCTCGACACGCGGCGCGCTGCGGAAGCCCGCACCCGAGCCGCCCACGCGCAAAGTGTGGCTGCTGCAACGGAGCGCCGGCCGCCCTGGCGCGCGCCTCAACAAGACCAGCGGCTGGGTGCACCGCGCCGCGCTCAAGGCCAAGGGCGTGCAGATGCTGGGCGGCGTGCAATACCAACGCATCGACGACGCCGGCCTGCACACCATGATCGACGGCGTGCCGCGTCTGTTCGAGGTGGACCACGTCGTCGTCTGTGCCGGCCAGGAACCACAGCGTGCACTGGCCGATGCGCTGGCCGCGCGCGGGGTGGCGGTGCATCGCATCGGTGGCGCCGACGTCGCCACCGAGCTGGATGCCAAACGTGCGATCGCGCAGGCCACCACGCTGGCGGCAGCCTTGTAACGCGAAGTGCCGCGCCGACGGATGGCGCGCGGCACCTGCGTGCACCACACCATGCAACGTGGGCTCTCAGCGCTTTTCGATCGGCACGAAAGCCCGCTCCTCGGGGCCGATGTAGTTGGCGCTGGGACGGATGATCTTGCCGTCCTCGCGCTGCTCGATGACGTGCGCGCTCCAGCCCGAGGTGCGCGCGATCACGAACAGCGGCGTGAACATCGGCGTCGGCACGCCCAGCATGTGGTAAGTGCTGGCCGAGTACCAGTCGAGGTTGGGAAACATCTTCTTGGCGCTCCACATCACCTGCTCGATGCGCTCGGACACCTCGAACAGGCGCGGGTTGCCACCCTCGCCGCACAGCTTGCGGCTGATCTCCTTGATGATGGGATTGCGTGGGTCGCCGATGGTATAGACCGGATGACCGAAGCCGATGACGATCTCTTTGCGCTCAATGCGCATGCGGATATCGGCCTCGGCTTCGTCGACGCTGCGATAGCGCGCAATGATCTCCATCGCCACCTCGTTGGCACCGCCATGCTTGGGACCGCGCAGCGCGCCGATGGCGCCGGTGATGGCCGAATAGATATCCGCGCCGGTTCCGGCGATGACGCGCGCGGCGAAGGTGCTGGCGTTGAACTCGTGTTCGGCGTACAGCGTCAGCGAATGGTCCAATGCCTGCGCATGCGACTCGCTGGGCGCCTTGCCGTGCAGCAGGTGCAAAAAGTGACTGGCGATGCCGTCGTCGTCGGTCTCGGTTTCGATGCGCTTACCGCAGTGGCTGTAGTGGAACCAATACAGCAGCATCGAGCCGAAACTGGCCATCAGGCGATCGGCGATGTCGCGTGCGCCGACCACGCCATGCCCGTCGTGCTCGGGCAGCGCGGTGCCCAGCACCGAGCAGCCGCTGCGCAACACATCCATCGGGTGCGTCGCCGCCGGCAGTTGTTCCAGCGCCACGCGCACCGGCAGCGGCAAGCCGCGCAGGCGCTTGAGCCTGGCGCGGTAGGCGTTCAGTTCGCTCCAGCTAGGCAGCGCGCCATGCACCAGCAGGTGCGCCACTTCCTCGAAACTGGCGCGGGTCGCCAGATCGTGGATGTCATAGCCGCGGTAGTGCAGATCGTTGCCACTGCGGCCGACGGTGCAGACCGCAGTATTGCCGGCGGTCACGCCGGATAGCGCGACCGATTTCTTGGCCTTGGGCAGAACCTGTTGCGGGGTGTCACTCATCGCTTGCTCTCCTTGGTGGCTCGCCGCTGCGCGAAGCAAGGCAAGCATGGGGATTCGGCGCGCCTGGATCCGCGCAATTCGGCGCCGCGTGCATGCCGCGCGAGGCTAATCGCCGGATCGACGCGGCGCGCCAAACAACGCATCGAGCTTGTCCTCGTAGGCGTGGTAGCCGAGAATTTCGTAGAGCTCTTCGCGTGTCTGCATGGCGGGCACGACGGCACGCTGCGTACCATCGCGGCGCAGGGTTTCATAGAAATTCAGCGCCGCTTTGTTCATGGCGCGGTAGGCGCCGCAGCAATACAGCGCGATATCGACATGCGCACCGCGCAATTCAGCGACGGAGAAATACGGCGTCGCGCCGAATTCGGTGAGGTTGGCCAGGATTGGCACCCTGACCGCGGCCTTGAAGCGGCGATAGTCGTCCAGCGTGCGCATCGCCTCGGGAAAGATCATGTCGGCACCGGCTTCCGTATAGGCGCAGGCGCGTTCGATGGCCGCGTCGACGCCTTCGACTGCGGCGGCATCGGTGCGCGCCATGATCACGAAATCGGCATCACTGCGCGCGTCGACAGCGGCCTTGACGCGATCGACCATCTCCGCCGTGCTGACGACCTCCTTGCCGGGACGGTGGCCGCAGCGCTTCTGCCCGATCTGATCCTCGATGTGCACCGCGGCCACGCCGATACGCTCGAAGCTGCGGATCGCGCGCGCGATGTTGAACGCACCACCCCAGCCGGTGTCGATATCCACCAGCAGCGGCATCTGCGTGGCATCGACGATGCGTCGCGCGTCAGTCAGCACGTCCTCCATCGTGCTGATGGCGAGGTCGGGCAGGCCGAGCGAATTGGCCGCCACGCCGCCGCCGGAAAGATACAGCGCCCGGTAACCGGCACGTTTGGCCAGCAGACCGGCATAGGCGGTGATCGCGCCGACCACCTGCAGCGGGCTTTCGGCAGACAGTGCGGCGCGAAAGCGCGCGCCGGAAGATGCGTGGGGGCTCATGATCGCTCCGCATGGAAAGCGTCATTGTAAACCCCGGCTCCCATGCTGGACTTCGCGCGGCTTGCGTTGATGCGTGTCGTGCCTCAGGCGGCGATATTCAACACCGTCAACAGCCGCGCTTCGATTGCCTGCAGATCTGGGATATGCGCGGGCTCGTCGCGCACCAGCACTTCGCTGCGGACGCCGAAGTGGTTGCCGTCGCTGTCGCCCGCCGGCATCAGCACATCAGGCGTCAGCGTGACCAGGCGCGGGAATCCCTGCGTGAGCAGGGCCAGGTACGGCATGCGCGGATGCGCGCCGAGCGCCTTCAGCACCGCCACGCGCGCATGCAGGGAGCCCTCCGTCTCGACCTGGCCGATAAGCACCGCATAGGCAACCAGCGGCAGGCGCCAGCCGCGCCATGGAATGCGCCCCAGCAGCCACGCCGGCGCATCGCCCACTGCCTCGGGGGTGGTCAGCGTGATCACTTCGGCGACACTGGCATTGGGCAGCAACACGCGCCCGCCGCTCACCGGAATCATCACGCCACGAATTTCCGAACTGGTCAAAGCCATGCATTCACCCTGCCGCAAAATCCGCATTGAGCCGCGCCGCAAGCTCCTGAGGCGTACCCGAAAACGCCGTCAGACCAGCCGCCGCCGCTGCATCGACCATGGCGCTGACCACGCAGGTTTCGCGGGTTTGCGTCCATACCGCGCCACCGCGCTCAACCACCCTGCGCATGCCCTGCAACGCATCGCTGGCCATGCCCGAGAACACCAGTGCCAACACACGCTCGTCAAAAACGTCGGCAATGCGCGTGAAGGTATCGTCGATCGATGGTGTATAGCGCTCGTCGCCACCGGGCAGCAGATGCACGCCGCCATCCGGATCCAGCGCGATGCGCGCGCGCGGTGGCACCAGCAACACGTCGCCGGCACCTGCGTTCAAGCCATTTCTGGCGGTATGCACGGGATGCGGCAGGGCGCGTTCGAATTGCGTGGCATAGCCGGCGAAGAAAGCTTCATCCAGATGCTGCACGACGACCAGCAGCAGTGGCAATCCCGGCGCCAGCGCGCCCAGGAACTCCCGCACGGCATCCGGCCCGCCAATCGATGCTCCAATCACGATCACGCGACGGAACCCGCGCGCTGGCTCGCGCCGCCCGGCACCATTCGCGTTCGCGGTGGCAGGCGCGGCGTCCTCGATCGGCAGCAGTTCGATCCCGTCCAGGGCCGCGAAATCCGGCGCTGGAATCGATGCATCCGTCCCGGCAGCAGGTTGCGCAGCGGGCGCCGCCGCGACATCGAAATCGAGCAAGCCCCAGTCTGGCGCGGAGACATCAACGGCGGGCGCCGCAGGAGCGTCCGGCACACCGTGCTCGAACATCTCGTCGAGCATGAGTTCAAGATCGGGACTGGTATCGCCAACGCTGACCGGGACGGCGATGGCCTCGGGCAACCCGCCAGCGCTGCTGGCGTCGGCGTTGAGTGCCGGATCCGCGCCGGCACGCGCGCTTTCCGGCGGCGGCGTCCATGTTTCAGGATCGAAGTCGGCCGATTCAGCCAACGGCGTGGATTCTTCGGGTTCGGCAAGCATCGACAGCAGCGGGTCATGACGACCTTCATCGCCGGACAAGTCGGCGGCGGGCGGTACTGCCGATTGAACGTCCGCCCCATCCGTGGCGGGTGGCGGAATCTCGGCCAGCAACGCATCGAGGTCGGCCGTCGAGAATTCGCCCGGACTCTCGGTGGCGGCTGGCGGCGCCAGGGCCTCGTGCTGGGACACGCGCTCGAATGCGACCGATTCGTCCAGCGCCATCTCGATCGGGTCAGTCGCGTTCACGGCGGTGTCCACGGGCGTGGCCGACGCTGCCGGCTGAGTCTCCGCCACAGGCAGGTCAGCCAGCAGTGCATCCAGATCGAAATCCAGCGCATCGAACTCCGGCATGTCGACCACAATGGGCGCAATCGGTACGGCGTCCGCGCTTGTCTCGAACGACGTGGGCGCTACGGAAGCCTGGTTTGCATCCGCCGCATCAGGATCCGAATGCGCCTGCGCAGCGGGCTCGAAATCCGCTGGCGACTGCACACCCATGGATGCCTGCGCCGATTCCAGGTCGCCAGCGGAGAACGAGGCCAGCAACACGTCGAGATCATCGTGCGAGGGGTCGAGGCGATCCTGCGCACTGTCTGCAACGGCAGCAGAGCGCGACGTGGCATCCGGCATCGGCGCCGCATCAGGTGCGCTGACTTCGTCGAGCAATGCGTCGATCTCGCGACTGAGTGCCGCGTTCATGGCAGGCTCGGGGCGCGAGGGTGCCTGCGTCGGCGCATCCACGTGCGCATCCGCAACGACCGCGCCGGAACCCGCCCCTGACAACGCCGCAAGCGCTGCGGCAACAGGCACCCCGGCAGCGTCGGCTGGGCGCGGCGGATCGATATCGGTGCCGAGAATCTTGGCCGCAAGGTGCCGCGCCCAGCGGGCGGCATCCCAGCCTGCCAGGCTGCGCGTGGCCTCCGCATCATTCAGCACCAGCCGTTGGTGGACCGGGTCCAGCGCCTCGACGACGCGCTGCAGCGCGGCCTCCTCGTTCGGATCGAGGTTCAGCACCACCACTTCGGCAGCGTGCTCGATGAGCGCCTGCGGCTGGAATTCGCTGACACGGGCCTCGAGCACGATACGCGCGCCGCGATCGCGCAACGCCTCGCGCAAGCGGGAACCCATGTCGAGATCCTCGAACAACAGCGCGATCGCGGGCCCGGAATCAGGCGTGCTGGCCACTGAGCACCTCCTGCACATTGCGCAGCAGATCGGCCTCTTGATACGGCTTGCCAAGGTAACGCTCGACGCCGATCTCGAGTGCGCGCTGACGATGCTTCTCGCCGCTGCGCGAGGTGATCATGATGATCGGCACGCGCTTGAGGCGCGGGTCGTTCTTCATGTGCGTGGCCAGCTCGTAGCCATCCATGCGCGGCATCTCGATGTCGAGCAACATGACATCCGGGGTGCGTTCCTGCAGGCGTTCGAGGGCGTCGATGCCATCTTTCGCGGTGATCACGTCCATCTCCACACGCTCCAGCACGCGCGAGGTGACTTTGCGCATGGTGATCGAATCGTCCACCACCATCACCAGCGGCCGCGCGCGCGGCGCGGCTGCAAGCAGGCTGGTGGGCGCTGCAATCGACTGCGTCGCGTCGCCATCCTCAGCCGCCGCATGCGCGGCGGCGTCGGCATACTGACCCAGCGCGGTACCGCGCCGCACCAGCGGCGGCAGATCAAGGATGATGACCACCGAACCATCGCCCATGATGGTCGCGCCGAACAGGCCGGGCACCGAGCTGATCTGCGGACCGACCGACTTGACCACGATTTCGCGCGAGCCGACGACCTGATCGACGTGCACCGCGGCGCGCAGTTCGCCGCTGCGGATCAACAGCAGCGGCAGCTGGGGCTCGTCGCTATGGCGCGTGCCCACGCCCAGCAAGCGGCCCAGCTCGTGGATCACATAGCGCTCGCCGGCGTAGGTATACATCGGCGCGGCATCGAGCAGGCGCGCGGCGAGATCCTCGCGGGTGATGCGCGCCATGCCCTGCACCGAGGTCATCGGCACGGCAAAGACCGACTCGCCCTGCTTGATCAGGATCGCCTGGGTCACCGCCAGGGTGAACGGCAGACGGATCTGGAAGCGTGTGCCATGGCCATGAACCGAATCGATGGCCAGCGAGCCACCGAGCTGCTTGATCTCGCTGGCGACCACATCCATGCCGACGCCACGTCCGGCGATTTGCGTGATTTCGCCTGCCGTGGAAAAACCGCTTTCGAGAATGAAAGCGTACAGGTCGCGATCGGAAAGCTCGGCATCGGGACGCAGCAAACCGCGCTCGATGGCCTTGCCGCGGATCGCATCACGATCGAGACCGCGGCCGTCGTCACTGACATCCAGCAACACCTCGGTCGCCTCGCGGCTGACGCGGATGGTGACCGTGCCTTCCTCGGGCTTGCCGGCGGCCGCACGCTCGGCGGCGGTTTCGATGCCGTGCGCGACCGCGTTGCGCAGCATGTGCTCGAATGGCGCCTTCATCCGCTCCAGCAGGGTGCGATCCATTTCGCCGTGCGCGCCTTCGACACGCAGCTGCGCGCGCCGGTTCAGGTCCTGCGCGGCCTGACGCAATGTGCGACGCAACGATGGAACCAGTGCCTCGAACGGCACCATGCGCGTGCGCATCAGCCCTTCCTGCAACTCGGAGCTGACCCGCGACTGTTGCAGCAACAGGGTTTCCGATTGACGCGTGGTGTCATCCAGCAAGCCCTGCAGCGAAGCCAGATCGGACACCGACTCGGCCAGCGCGCGCGAGTATTGCTGCAGCTGCGAGAAACGGTCCAGTTCGAGCGGGTCGAAACCGCTGTCATGCGCGGCGATCTGCTGCTCGCGCTGGAAGCGCGCGATGATCTGCGCCTCGGTTTCGATTTCGAGCTTGCGCAACTGATCGCGCAAGCGCGCCACGGTCTGGTCGAGCTCGACCAGATTGAAGCGGAAGGTGGAAACCTGCTGCTCCAGACGTGAACGGTAGATCGAAACCTCGCCTGCCTGGTTGACCAGGGTATCAAGCACATCCGAGCGCACGCGCACCATTTCCTGGGTGGTGCGTACGACATCCTCGGCCTCGATCGGCGGCAGCGGCTGCAGCGGCACGCGTGCGGTTGTGTCGACGACAGCGGGCATGACCGCGGATTCGGCCTTTGCGGCGCGCGCTGCGGACGCCACGCCGACTTCGGCAAGGCGCTCGAACAAGTTGATGGCGTTGACCGGCAATGCCACTGCATGGCCGTGCTGCACGCGCTCGACCAATTCGTGCAGACGATCAAATCCGCGCTCCAGCGAGGCGACCACGGCGGTATCACCCAGACGACGCCCGGCGGCCACGGCATCCAGCAGGCTTTCCATGGCATGCGCAAGATCGCCTACCGGCAGAATGCCGGCCATGCGCGCGCCCCCTTTGAGGGTATGCAAGTCGCGTTGCAGGCCGATCACGGCGTCATGCGCATCGGGCTGCGCACGCCATGCGTTGAGGCGGACATCCGCCTGATCGAGGATTTCCAAGCCCTCCTGCACGAAGACTTCGAGCAGATCCGGGTCGGACTCGGCAAGGGCCAGATGTCCATCGGGCTGGGCATCGTCCGGGAATATCGGGATAGGCGCCTCCGGCAGGCGTGCGCTGGCAGCCAGTTCCGGTACTGGTTGCGGCGGGTACGGCAGATCCGCAGCGGGCGCCGTAGTGGGCGCTTCGGCAGCGTGCGCAGCCGCGTTTTGCCAACCCGTCCCGGACTGCGGCGCGGATTCCGATGGCTGCGCATCGCCGGGTGCGCATGGCTCCGCATCCGACACGACTTCCTGCGGCGCAGCAGCACCGGACTCGGTGTCTGGGGCTTGCAAGCCCTGCAATAGCAGACGGGTCAGCGCATCCTCGGCGAGGACGCCCACGTCCGGCGCCGCTGACGTGGCTTCAATGGCGGGTTCGGCACCCGGTCGCGCGAGATCGGCCAGCCAGGTTTCCACGGCCTGATCGGCTGCGGCACGCTCGGCCTTCAGACGCTCAACTTCCGTGCGTTCGGCTTCGATGCGCTCGGCCGCAAGTCGCATGGCCTCGGCACGCTCGATCTCGACACGTTCAATCTCGGCACGCTCGGCAGCGAGACGTTCGGCTTCGACACGCGCAGCCTCGACACGCGCAGCTTCTGCGCGCGCGGATTCCATACGCTCGGCCTCGATGCGTTGCGCATCAATTTGCTCGTCTTCGGGAAGATCGGTTTCCCGAGGTTCAGCCCCGGCACGCTCAGCTCCATGCACGTCATCGACATGTATGCCGATGCCGTAGATCGCACCGGCGTGCTCGGGCTCGGGCAAGGCATCGCGCAACGCGATCAGCCGCGCCGCGAGCGCGTCGGAATCGGGCACCGCGGGTTGCGTGCGGTCGTACTCGGCCATGACCTGGGCAATCAGCGCGGCGGCTTCGCCCAGTGCCTCGCGCCCGGCAGCGGGCATGCGCTCAGTGCTCCCGCGCAGGCGTTTGAGGTAGGTTTCCAGCGGCGCCAGCACGTGACCGATCACCGGAATGTCGACCATGGCGATGGCACCATTGAGCGTGTGCACGGCGCGCAACAGCGGCTCGCTGACGCTGCCATCACCAGCCGCGGCCAGCCACGCCTGCACGGTTTCGAGATGTTGCGCGGTCTCGCTGCGCAGAATCTCCAGCAGCACCGCATCGATCGGCGGCAACAGCGGCGCGGCGATCTCCATGTCAGGGTGGATTTCGGCGGATACGGCGACCGTGTCCGTCTCCAGCGCAGTGACTGGTTGCGGCTGTGCGTGTGGCAGCCAGACGCGGCGCGTGACGCGGCGCCGTTGCACACCCGCTTCTGCAGCCAGGCCAAAGTCGGCGAGTTCGGCTGCCTCGCCATTGCTGAGGCGCTCGGCGGCTTGCATGATCGCCGCCAGCGGCGCCCAGGCCTGCTCGCCCTGCAGCGAGCTTTGCACCGCCGGCAAAGCGGCAATGGCGTGTTTGACCAGCGCCTGCACCATCGGGCCGGGTGGCACGCTGCGCTCGAGTACGCGGTTGAGCAGGTTTTCCACCTTCCACGCGAACTCGCCCAGTTCCATCGCCCCGACCAGGCGCCCGGATCCCTTCAGGGTGTGGAAGGCACGGCGCATGTTGCGCAAGGTATCCATGTCCTCCGGGGTGGACAGCCACACATCCAGACCATTGTTGAGCGCCTGGATTTCCTCGCCGACTTCCTCGATGAATACCTCGCGGATCTCGGCATCGGCGGCCTCGCCGTCCTGGCGAAAACCAGTCAGTGGCTCGGCGCCGGATGGAATCGACTCTTCGATCTCCTCGGTGATCTCGACCCATTCACCCGGACCTGCTTCAGGGGCAGGCAACTCGGCCTGCGGCGGCGTGGTGGGCTCGGTGCTGGCGAAACGCAAACCGGCCAGATCCTGACTCGGCGCAGGCGCAGACGCAGACGTGGCAGTGCCGATCAGCAAGGCATCCAGACCGGTGCCGGAAACCACGCTGACCGCTTCGCTCAGGCTGGGTTCGACCTGCGGCGCGATGCCCATGCCAGTGTCTGCCGCAGGCTGGGCGCGCAAGGCCGGTGCCGGCCAGTAACCCAGCGCGCTCAGGCTGCGTTGGGTGACATCGAGAATGCGCTCGCGCTGCGGACGCTGTTCGCGCACGGCTTCGAGGAAATATTCGACCGAGGCCAGCGCATCGGCGAGCAGGTCCATTTGCTCCGCCGTGGGCACGCGTTGATCAGCCACCAGTTCATTGTGCACGAAGCGACCGATGGCCTCGACCAGCTCCGGCAAGCGCGGCACATCGAGCATGCGCAGCGCACCCGCGAGTTCGTCCAGCAGTTCCGGCACGGCGGCCACACGGGCGTGCACCCAGGGTGATTCGATAAAGGCCACAAGGTCATCCTTGACCCGCGCCAGATTGGTGGAAGCCTCCTTGAGCACGGCTTCTAGCAATCGCCGTGCCTCGGCCTTGGGCAGTTGCAGCTCGGCGTCATCGCCACCTTCGGCACCCAGGCGATCGATGTGATCGTCCAGCGAGGATTCGACGTACAACAGGGCGCCGGCGACATCGAGCAAGGTCGACTCGTCCACCGTGCGTGCGCCCGCGGCAAGCTGCGCGACGGTTTCGCGCTGCTCGTGCACCACGCGGCGCGGTACATTGAGGCCCAGCATGCCCAGCGTGTCGGCGACGCGCGCCAGCGCATCAGCCTCGCCGGCGAGCTGGCGCGGATCGTGTTCGGCGTTGCGCAGGTAGAGATCCAGCGCGTCCTTGACGCGCAACAGGTCTTCCTTGATGGCGCGCGCCACAGTATCCAGCAGCATGCGGTTGTGGCCCGCCAGCGCGCCTTCGGCATGCGCGATTTCACTCTGCGAGGGCAGCAGGCGATCGAGCCGGTAGGTGTCGTAGATCGCGGCCAGACGTTCGCTGCCCGGACGCGCGTGCGCCACGTAGTAAAGCAGGCTGCGCGCCAGCTCCTCACAGTCGCCGCGGGCGAGCGCGGTTTCGCCTTCTTCGATCAGCGCGCGCACGTTGCGATCGACCTTGCCGATCAGCTTCTTGGCCTCGACGCTGTGCTCGTCGAGCAGACCGCGTTCGAGGCCTTCCGCCACGCCACCCGCGATCCACCACAGGCGCCGACCGGGCAGCGAATAGCACTGTGCGCAGATGCCGTCGAGCACGCCACGCATGGCGGCGAGATGGCGCGCGGCATCGCCCTGATTGCGAATCCACGCCAGCAGCGGCAACTGCAGTTGCGTGCGCAGCGCGGCCAGCGCGCGCTGCTGCGCGGCGGGTGCCGGCGCCGCGGCAAGACCCGGCACGAACGACGGCAACTCGGCATTGAGATCGGGCATGAACAGCGCGGTCTCGCCGATCTGCGCCTCGCCGCGACAACCGCGCAACTCGTTGAGCAGCGGCAGCAGCACCAGCGGCACGTCGCGGTGGCCGCCTTGCAGGCGTTCGAGATAATCAGGCAACTGCATCATGCCGCGCATCAGCACGGCATAGGCGGCTTCGCGATCGGACACCACGCCATCGAGCAGTGACTTGGCCAGCTGCTCCATTTCCTCGGCGACCATGGCGGCACCGTACAACTCGACCATGCGCAGCGTGCCCTGCACCTGGTGCAGATAAGTCGCGCAAAAGCGCATCTGGCTGGTGTCGGCCTGATCCTGCACGAAAGCTTCGAGCGAGAGCCGGGCCTGGTGCAAGGTCTCGTCGAGTTCACTCTTGACCCAACCCAGGGTGGTGAAGTCGATATCTTCGTCGAGTCGCATGATGTGCCTCTGGGATCGATGACCGGCTGCATGAACGCAGTGCTGGGCGCTATCAGCGCTCAGTCACGACGCTGATAGGCCAGCGTGCCCTGCCAGGCCACCCGCGTCAGCGCGGGATGACTCCAGCTGGTGACCTCGCCGGGCCCGATCAGCAGCAGACCCTGTGGTTCAAGGAGACCCGCCAGACCATCCAGCAACTCGCGGCGACGCTCGCGCGCGAAGTACATGAGCACGTTCTGGCAGAAAATAAGATTCAGGCGCTGCAGAGGCGCCGCGGCGGCCTGCAGCAGGTTGACGCGCGCGAAGGCCACGCGCTTGCGCAGGCTGGCGATCGGCGTGAACGCCTCCTCGCCGCGCATCTCGACGTACTTGGCGCGGTAGAGCGCCGGGACTTCCTCGATGCGGCCGCACGGATAGATCGCCGCGCGCGCTGTGGCCACCGCCGCCGAACTCACGTCGCTGGCGGTCACGCCAAAATGCACTTTGCCGCCATGACCGAGCAGGCCGTGATGCAGGACCATGGCCAGCGACCAGGCTTCTTCGCCGCTGGCGCAGCCCACGCTCCACGCATGCAACGCGCCGATACCGTTGCCCAGACGCTCGGGCAGCCAGCGCTCGCGGATCAGGTCGAACGAAGGCATGTGCCGGAAAAAGCGCGTTTCGTGCACGGTCAGGCGATCGACCAGGGTGGCCCACTCCACCGCGCCCGCACCCGGCGCGCTGATGTGCTCGAAATACTGCATGAAATTGCCGTAACCCACTTCGCGCATGCGCGCACGCACCGCACTGACCAGAAACGGCTTGCGCTGCGGCGCCACCACCACGCCGGTGCGCCGTTCGAGCAACGCCACCCACCGTGCAAACACGGCCTCGTCCATGCCGGCGAGGGCAAGCGCGGAATCATGAGGGGTGAGCGCGACGGCCATGGACTGCGATTCCCCCGCTCAGCCGGGCAGCTTGAAGTCGGCGACCGAACGACGCAGATCCTGCGCCATCTGCGCCAGATTGCCGATCGACTCGGCGGTCTGGCTCGCGCCCGTCGATGTCTGCGAGGTGATCTCCTGGATCACGTTCATGGTCGAGGAGATATTAGTTGCCGCCGCGGACTGCTGGCGCGCCGCCTCGGAGATGTTCTGGATCAGGTCGGCCAGATCGTTGGAGACTTTTTCGATCTCGCCCAGCGCGGCACCGGCGTCCTCGGCGCGGCGCGCACCGGTGACGACTTCGGCCGTGGTCTGCTCCATCGAGTTGACCGCTTCGTTGGTGTCCGACTGAATTGCCTGCACCAGCGCCTCGATGCGCTTGGTCGCCGTCGCCGAACGCTCGGCAAGACGCTGCACTTCGTCCGCCACCACCGCGAAACCGCGGCCGGCCTCGCCCGCCGAGGCGGCCTGGATGGCGGCGTTCAGCGCCAGGATGTTGGTCTGCTCGGCGATGTCGTTGATCAGTTCCACGATCGAACCGATTTCCTGGGAGGACTCGCCCAGACGCTTGATGCGCTTGGAGGTTTCCTGGATCTGGTCGCGGATGGCATCCATGCCGGCGATGGTCTGACGCACGACCGCGGCGCCCTTGCCGGCGATCTGCACCGAGCGCTGCGCCACTTCCGCGGATTCGGAGGAATTCTTCGACACTTCGTCGATCGACACCGCCATCTCGTTGATGGCCGCCGAGGCCGAGGTGATCTGCTGCGCCTGATGCTCGGCCGCCTCGGCCAGATGCGTGGCGGTGGCCTGGGTTTCCTGCGCCGCGGCCGATACCTGCACGACGGTTTCGTTGATGGTGGAAACCAGGCTGCGCAAGGCTTCCACGGCGAAATTCACCGAGTCGGCGATGGCACCGGTGATGTCCTCGGTAACCGTGGCACGCACCGTGAGATCGCCCTCGGCCAGCGAACCCATTTCGTCCAGCAAACGCAAAATGGCTTCCTGATTGCGCTGGTTCAATTCACTCGATGCCGCGAGGCGCTGCTTCTGCGCGCGCGACTGCGCGAACACCAGCAGCAGGGCAAACAGGATCGCGCCGGCGGCGCCCAGGGCTCCGAGCCAGACGTTGGGAAACGGACGCTGCAGCGGCAGCTTGTCCAGCCGCGTGGACACGTCGCTGGCGCGCAACAGCACCGATTGCGAATCCACCGAGGCCTGATTGGCCGCCTGTTTGACCTCGACCAGGGTCGGCGCGGCGGCCAACAGCTTGTTGAGCGGATCGGATATGCCCTGCCAGCCATTGCTCACGGTTTCAAGGATGTTGTGCGCAGCGGGCTGTGGCAGTTGGCTCACGCCGACCTCGCTGTTGCCCTGGATCAGGCCGCTGAGCACCGCGCCGTACAACTGTGCGTCGCGGGCAAGGCCATCGGCGGCGGTTTGCGCGCCTTCGCCACCGGTCTGCACTTCCAGTGCGCGACGGATCATGCGGTCGCCCAGCAGCATCTGGTTGACCACGGTGTAGGTCTGGTTGGCGCTGCCGCCGCCCTGCTTGACGATGCTGGCCACCTGGTCCATGCGCGAATCGAGCACCGGCACCTCGCGGGTGAACGCGTCGGTCTGCTGCTTGGAATCAAGCACCAGCTCCTTGTTGCGCAGGATCTTGATCAGATCGCCATCCAGCTGTGCCCAGGACTTGTCCAGCGCGGCGATCGCCTTGCCGACACCGGCGCTGGCATCGCCGTAGCCCGGCATGCCGGTGTCAGGATCGCCGTTCTTGAGCTTCCTGATCAGGCTGTCGAGGGTGGCGCGCGTGGCATCCAGCTCCTTGAACGAATCCAGGTTGCCGTTGGCCGACTCCAGCGCGAACTTGGCGGTGGACTGCGACAACACCTGGATCTGCGTGGTCAAGTTGGACGCGTCGCGTTCGTGCTTGCTGTTCACAGTCAGCCAAGCGAAGTCGATCACGGCAAGCGCAATCGAAAGCAGCAGCAGCACGATCCAGATCGTGTTGCTGCGCTCCTTGCCGATGACGTTACTGGTAGCGCTCATGCCTTCACCTCACCCTGGAATTGGGCCGCACGCATCACGCGGCGGCTTGCTGGAAATCGACCGCGCGGGTCAGGCGCAGCATGCTGAAGATGCCCAGGCGCTGGGCTTCGATACGCACGTTGCGCTCGACGAAACGCTGCAGGCGCGGGTCGTCCTCGCCTTCTGCGTCGGACTGCATTTCGAGGGTCAGGCTGCGCTGGCCACTGACCTCATCGACCAGCAAGCCGACACTGCCACTGTTGCCCTGACGCACCAGCAGCACGCGTGTGCGCTCGCCGGTCAGGGTGGCGCTGTCGAACAGGAACAGCCCGAGATCGACCACCGGCACCAGATTGCCGCGCACATTGGCCACGCCGAGCAGCCATGGCCGGGTGCCGGGCACCGGCGTCAATACCTGCGGCAACATGATTTCGTTGACCTCGCCGATGCTGCTGGCCAGCGTGCGCGCGCCGACGCGAAAGGCGATGCCGCGCCACAGTCCGGGCGCCTCGATCTGTTCTGGCACACCCGCCTGGTGCACGAGGCTGAGGCGCTCGTATTCGGCCAGGATCGCGAAGGGCATTTGGACACTCATCGCGCGTGCCTCATCCAGCCTGGACCAGAAGTTTCTGGATGCGCGCCAGCAGTTCCTTCTCGCCGACCGGCTTGGTCAGAAAATCCCTGGCACCCTGACGCAAACCCCAGACCCGGTCGGTTTCCATGCTCTTGGTGGTGATGATCAGCACCGGAACATTCTGCGTGACGGGATCACGGGTGAGCGTGCGCGTGGCCTGAAAACCGTTCATGCCCGGCATGATCACATCCATGATCACCAGATCCGGACGCTGGCTGCGCGCCATCTCGATGCCCAGTTCGGCACTGCTGGCGCTGGACACGCGGTGTCCGGCGCGCTCGAGCAGCGTGGTGAACACGCGCACGTCGGTGGGCGAATCGTCGACGATGAGGATATGCGCCATGACGGGCCGGCCTCAGTGCGCGTCAACGTGGGAGCGGATCGCATCGAGCAGCTCCTCGCGGGTGAAGGGTTTGGTCAGGTACTGGTCGGAGCCGCAGATACGTCCACGCGCCTTGTCGAACAAGCCGTCCTTGGAGGACAGCATCACCACCGGCACGTGGCGGAAATTCTGGTTGTTCTTGATCAACGCGCAGGTCTGGTAACCATCCAGGCGCGGCATCATGATGTCCACGAAGATGATGTGCGGCTGCAGATCGGAAATCTTGGCCAGCGCCTCGAATCCGTCCACCGCGGTCACCACCTCGTAGCCTTCCTTCTTCAGCAACGTTTCGGCGGTGCGGCGAATGGTCTTGGAGTCATCGATCACCATCACGCGCAACGTCGAATTGCCGGTATTGCTGGTTGCAAGCACTTGTCACCCCCGCCGCGTCAGGGTCGCTGCGGCCTGTGGAAACATGCAAGCCGCATGCCGGAGCCCAAGGCCTCGGCGCGGGGTGCACAGTTGCGGACCTGGATCCGCTGCTATGAACTGTTTAACGCGCGTTTATGCGAAGTGTCAAGTTGAGCGTGCAAGTTCTTGTCGGCGATGATGCTTTGATGAACTCTGCCCGCCATGTGATGACCGTCACGCACACGCCCCCGGAGAGCCCATGAACAGCAGCCCCGCATCCAGCCTCGCCATCCTCATGGACCCGATCGCGCAGATCAAGCCGTACAAGGATTCCTCGCTGGCGATGCTGCTGGAGGCACAGCGCCGCGGCTGGGCGCTGCACTATCTCCAGCAAGGCGACCTGGCCATGCGCACGGGCGAGCCCTGGGCGCGACTGCGGCCGCTGGTCGTGCGTGATGATGCCCATGACTGGTTCAGCCTGGGTGACGCGCAGTGGCAACCTCTGACGCAGATGCGCCTGATCCTGGCGCGCAAGGATCCGCCGCTGGACAGCGAGTTCCTGTACGACACGCAGGTGCTGCAGCGCGCTGCCGACGCAGGCGTGCTGGTGATCAATCCGCCTCAGGCACTGCGCGACTGCAACGAAAAACTCTACGCGTTGCAGTTTCCGCAGTGCTGCGTCCCCACCCTGGTGGCGCGCGAACGCGTCGCGCTGCGCGCCTTCGCCGCCGAGCACGGTGAGATCGTGCTGAAACCACTGGATGGCATGGGCGGGCGCGGCATTTTCCGCAGTGCCGCGCGCGATCCCAACCTCAACGTGATCCTCGAGACCCTGGTCGGCGACGACGCCCGCTTCGCCCTCGCGCAAAAGTACATTCCCGCCATCCGCGAGGGCGACAAGCGCATCCTGCTGATCGGCGGCGAGCCCGTGCCGTTCGCGCTGGCACGCATCCCGCAGGGTGATGAGTTCCGTGGCAACCTGGCCGCCGGCGGGCGCGGCGTCGGCGTGCCGCTCAGCGCGCGCGACCGCTGGATCGTCAGCCAGGTGGCCCCGGACCTGCGCCGGCGCGGGCTGCTGTTCGTGGGTCTGGACGTGATCGGCGACTGGTTGACCGAAATCAACATAACCTCGCCGACCTGCATCCGCGAGCTGGACACGCAGTACGGGCTGAACATCGCCGCGACGCTGTTCGATGCCATCGAGCGCAAGCTGGCGTGACGCGCATCCCTGCTCCGGATCAAGGCAACGAACGCATCAGCGTAACCTTGCTGTTTTCGCTGATCCTGCATGTGGTACTGATACTCGGCTTAGGCTTCAGCATGGAGCCGCCGCGTCCCAGCCTGCCGGCGCTGGACATCACCCTGCTGCACACGGCCAACGCGGAAACACCGCGACGCGCGGATTTCCTCGCCCAGGCCAACAACGCCGGCGGCGGCAACAGCGCGCATGCGCACAAGCCCGGGGCGCCGTTTTCCACGCCGCTGGCGGACAGCCGCGGACAGGCGCCGCGACATGTCGATGCGGCCGCGCCGGCGCCGGCCGTGGTCAGCGGTCCCGAACTGGTGACCACGCGCGGCGCCGGCCGTTTCAGCGTGGATTCGCGTCCGGCTGCGCGCCCGGCGCCGGCCCAACCCCTGCCGCAGGCGCCCATCCCGACCGATACGCGCGAGCAAATGGCCCAGCTCAGCGCCGAAGTGCGCGCCGAACGCGAGGCCTACGCACGGCGCCCGCACATCAAGTTCATTTCGGCCAATACGCGCGAATACGCCTTCGCCGCCTATATGGCGGCCTGGGTGGAGCGCATCGAGCGCATCGGCAATCTCAACTACCCGCAAGCCGCGCGTGCAGGACATCTGCATGGCGAGCTGATCCTCACCGTGGGCATCGGCCGCGATGGCGCAGTGCGCAATCTGGATATCATCAAATCCTCGGGCATTCCGCTGCTGGATCAGGCGGCCGAGCACATCGTGCGCATGGCGGCGCCATTCCCGCCGCTGCCGCAAAATGATGGCCGTCTCGACGAGCTGTACATCACGCGCACCTGGCAATTCCTGCCCGGCGGCCTGTTGCGTCAGCATGCGGCGGAACGCTGAACGACGCGTCGAAGCGCAAGCCTGCAGCCGGCGGCCGCCGCGCAGCTACAATGCGGGCATGATTGCAACCAGCACGCTTACCGGCCACCTGCTGATCGCCATGCCCGGGCTGCGCGATCCCGATTTCGAGCACACCGTCACGCTGATCTGCCAGCACAGCGAGGACGGCGCGCTCGGCCTGGTGGTCAATCGGCCCTCCGATTACCACCTGCAGGATCTGCTGCAGCAAATGGACATCAGCACCGACGATGACCCACTCGCGCAGCAGGCCGTGCTGGCCGGTGGCCCGCTGCAGCGCGAGCGCGGCTTCGTGCTGCACAACCCGGATGGCCACTGGGCTTTGAGTTATGCGATCGATGAACGCCTGATGCTGACCACCTCGCGCGATATTCTCGAAGCCATTGCCGCCGGGCACGGACCGCAACAGATGCTGATCGCACTGGGTTATGCCGGCTGGGAGCCGGGCCAGCTTGAGCGCGAATTGCGCGACAACGCCTGGCTGACCGTGGCCGCCGACAACGAATTGCTGTTCGAGGTGCCGCTGGAACAGCGCTGGATCGCCGCTGCAGCGCGCATGGGCGTGGACGCGCAGCGCCTCACCCACTACGCCGGCAACGCATGAGCGCAGCCCCCGGCGCGCGCGTGGGCAATGTACTGGGCTTCGATTTCGGCCTGCGCTGCATCGGCGTGGCCGTGGCCACGACCCTCACCGCCAGCGCGCGCCCGTTGCTGGCGCTGGCGGCGCACGCAGGAGTCCCGGACTGGAATGAACTCGATGCGCTGCTGCGCGCCTGGAGCCCGCTGGCGCTGGTGGTCGGGCTGCCGCTGGATGGCGATGGCAGCGAGCAGCCGATCACACGCGCCGCGCGCGCCTTCGCCACGCAACTGCAGCAGCGCTACCGCATCGACGTGCACCTGTGCGACGAGCGCCACAGCTCGCAGGAGGCCGCGCGCCGCTTCGCCACGCAGCGCGCGGCCGGGCAGCGACGCAAGCGCGATGCCGCGCAGCTCGACGCGCTGGCGGCAGCCGTCATCCTCGAATCCTGGTTGAGTGAGCCCTCATGCACCCGCACCTGCGCCATCTGATCACGTTGCAAAACCTCAACGCGGCAACGCTGGTGCACCTGCTCGATCGCGCCGAGGCGCTGCGCGTGGCCAGCGCCCATGGCACGCGCAAACTCGACCTGCTGCACGGGCGCACGGTGCTCAACCTGTTTTTCGAAGCTTCCACGCGCACGCGCACCTCGTTCGAGCTGGCCGCGCGCCGGCTCGACGCCGACGTGGTCAATTTCGATATCGCCAATTCCTCGACCAACAAGGGCGAAACCCTGCTGGACACGCTGCATACGCTCGAGGCCATGCATCTGGATGCGCTGATCGTGCGCCACCGCGAGAGCGGCACACCCGATTTCATGGTGCGCCATGCCGCCAGCGGGGTCAGCGTGATCAATGCCGGCGACGGCCATCACGCGCACCCGACCCAGGGCCTGCTGGATGCGTTGACCGTGCGTCAGCACCGGCGCGACTTCGATGCGCTGACGGTGACCATCTGCGGTGACGTCCTGCATTCGCGCGTGGCGCGCTCCGACGTGCACGCCTTCAGTACTCTCGGCGTACGCGAGCTGCGCCTGTGCGGACCGCGGGCGCTGCTGCCCGACGCCGAGGAATTCCCCGGCTGCGTGCTCGGCGATGATTTCGACGCCATGGTCGCGGGCAGCGACGTGGTCATCATGCTGCGCTTGCAGAAAGAACGCATGATCGCCACCCTGTTGCCCGACGAGGACGCCTATTTCGCGCGCTACGGGCTGACCGGCGCGCGCCTCAAGCGCGCCGCGCCGGGCGCGCTGGTGTTGCATCCGGGCCCGATCAATCGCGGCATCGAGATCGCCTCGGAAGTGGCCGACGGCGTGCAGTCGCGCATCCTCGAACAGGTCGCCAACGGCGTGTTCGTGCGCATGGCGGTGCTGGCGGAATTGCTGGCGCGCTGAAGGCGATGCGGTGGCCGCGCGACACGCTCAGCGGCGCAATTCGTTGGGCGTCGTTTCGAGCAACTCGACCTCACCCAGTCCCTGCGACAGCGTGTTGGCATCACCACCCTGCGCCAGCTTGATGCTCAGGCGCACCTCGTTCGAGCTGTCGGCGTGGCGCAGCGCGTCGTCGTAGGTGATCTCGCCGGCGTGGTACAGCTCGACCAGGCTCTGATCGAACGTGCGCATGCCGAGCTGGGTGGATTCCTTCATCACTTCCTTGAGCTTGTGGATCTCGCCCTTGCGGATGTAGTCGGACACCAGCGGTGTGCCCAGCATGATCTCCACAGCCACGCGTCGCGCCTTGCCATCGGGCGTGGGGATCAACTGCTGCGCGATCACCCCCTTCAGGTTGAGCGAAAGGTCCATGAACAACTGCTCGCGCACGTCGATCGGGAAGAAATGGATGATGCGTTCCATCGCCTGGTTGGCGTTGTTGGCGTGCAGCGTGCACAACACCAGGTGCCCGGTTTCAGCGAAGTTGACCGCGTGGTTCATGGTCTCGCGCGTGCGCACCTCGCCGATCATGATCACGTCGGGCGCCTGGCGCAGGGTGTTCTTCAGCGCGTTGTCCCAACTGTCGGTGTCGATGCCGAGTTCGCGCTGGGTGATGATGCAGCCCTCGTGCTTGTGCACGTATTCGATCGGGTCCTCGATCGTGATGATGTGGCCGGTGGAGTTCTGGTTGCGGTAGCCGATCATCGCCGCCAGCGACGTGGATTTGCCCGCGCCGGTGGCGCCGACGAAGATGATGATGCCGCGCTTGGTCATCGCCAGCTGCTTGAGGATTGGCGGCAGGTTGAGCTCCTCCACCGTGGGGATGCGCGTCTCCAGGCGGCGCAGCACCATGCCCACGCAATTGCGCTGGTAGAACGCACTGACGCGGAAGCGGCCGACGCCGCTGAGGCTGATGGCGAACTGGCACTCGTGGGTCTTCTCGAACTCCTCGCGCTGCGCCGGCGTCATCACGTTGAGCACCATGTCACGCGCCTGGCTGGCGCTGAGCGGCCCCTGGGTGATCGGCGTGATGCGGCCATTGATCTTGATCGACGGCGCGACGCCCGCGGTCACGAACAGATCCGAGGCCTTCTTGTGCGCCATCAGCTTGAGATAACTGGTGAAATCCGGCGTGCTCATCGCACCCTCCCGAGATGCGCCGCATGCCGCGGCGCGGCCAATCGTTGGTCCAGCATGGCGGCAAGCGCCATACCCACTTGCAACGCTACACCCAGGGCGCTGCCCGCGCGAGCGCCTCAGGCCCTGAAGATGTCCTTATTCTTGGCGTATTCCAGCGCATTCTGGCGCGTGATGGAGCCGCGCTTGACCATGTCCTGCAGGCACTGGTCCATGGTCTGCATGCCGTACTGCTGACCAGTCTGGATGGACGAATACATCTGCGCGACCTTGTCCTCGCGGATCAGGTTGCGGATCGCGGGGATGCCGACCATGATTTCGTGCGCTGCGATGCGCCCACCGCCGACTTTCTTCAGCAGTGATTGCGCGACCACCGCGCGCAGGCTCTCGGACAGCATCGAGCGCACCATGGGTTTCTCGCCGGCCGGGAACACGTCGATGATGCGGTCGATGGTCTTGGCCGCCGACGACGTATGCAGCGTGGCGAACACCAGGTGCCCGGTTTCCGCCGCAGTCAGCGCCAGGCGGATGGTCTCGATGTCGCGCATTTCGCCGACCAGGATGTAATCCGGATCCTCGCGCAGCGCCGAGCGCAACGCCTCGTTGAAGCCGTGCGTGTCGCGGTGCACCTCGCGCTGGTTGATCAGGCACTTCTGCGAGGTATGCACGAACTCGATCGGATCCTCGATGGTGAGGATGTGTCCGTAGTTGTTCTTGTTGACGTAATCGACCATCGCCGCCAGCGTGGTCGACTTGCCCGAACCGGTCGGTCCGGTGCACAGGATCAGGCCCTGCGGCTGGTCGATCAGATCCTTGAAGATCTTCGGCGCGCCCAGGTCCTCCAGCGTCCATACCTCGGAGGGAATCGTGCGGAACACCGCCGCCGCGCCGCGGTTCTGGTTGAAGGCGTTGACGCGGAAACGCGCCAGACCGGCGATCTCGAAGGAGAAGTCGACTTCGAGGAATTCCTCGTAGTCGCGGCGCTGCTTGTCCGACATGATGTCGTAGATCAGCGCGTGCACCTGCTTGTGCTCCAGCGCCGGCACGTTGATGCGGCGCACATCACCATCGACGCGGATCATCGGCGGCAAGCCCGCCGACAAATGCAGATCCGAAGCCTTATTCTTGACCGAAAATGCGAGCAGCTCGGCGATATCCATGCGCGACTCCCCCTTCACCGCCGGTGGCGGCATCGACAGCATCAGTTTTCAGTATAGCCCGGCGCAGCAAGGCCGCAGCAGGTACCGCGCTTGAACGCGGGGTGTATCACGCTTGAGGCGATACGCGCGCGTATCGCCGCGGCGGCAGGACCCACGGTGCCGGCGGCCACGCTGCTCGCCGTGTCCAAGACCCAGTCGGCCATCGCGGTTCGCGCCCTCGCCGCCTGCGGTCAGCGCCGGTTCGGCGAAAACTACGTGCAGGAGGCCTTGGCCAAGCAGCGCGAACTGGCCGACCTGGGCCTGGAATGGCATCTGATCGGTCCGCTGCAGTCCAACAAATGCCGCGAGGTCGCGCAGCATTTCGACTGGCTGGAAAGCCTCGATCGCGTCAAGTTGGTGGCGCTGCTGGATGCCGCCCGCCCGCCCGCGCGGCCACCCTTGAACGTGCTCATCCAGGTGAATATCGACGACGAGGCGAGCAAATCCGGATGCGCGCCCGGGCAAGTCGCCGAGCTTGCCGGTCTTGTCGCGCAGGCGCCAAGACTGGCCCTGCGCGGACTGATGGCGATCCCCGCGCCTACCGCCGACCACGCACGGCGCGCGGACGCCTTCCGCCGCATGCGCGCCCTGTTCGATGTGCTGCGCGCGCAGCACCCCGGCATCGATACCCTGTCGATGGGCATGAGCGACGACTTCGAACTGGCCATCGCCTGCGGGGCGACCGAGGTGCGCGTGGGTAGTGCCTTGTTCGGGCCGCGCGCGTAGCACCCGGCAAAGCCGCGCCATGACGGCGCAGTACGCACCCATGCAGCCACTGTCGCGACCGATATGCCCCTAGAATCCGGCACCGGAAGTTCCACCATTGCAGACACCCGCATGCAGCCACCAGCGCCCGAGTCACCAGCCCCTGATCCCGAGTCCCGACCCATCGCCTTCCTCGGCGGCGGCAACATGGCGCGGGCGCTGATCAGCGGGCTGCTGCGCGGTGGCGTGGCAGCCACCGACGTGCGCGTGGCCGAACCACGTGCCGAGGCGCGCATGGAGCTCGCGCAGCGCTTCGGCATCGACACGCACGCCGACAACACGGCGGCGGCGCGCGGTGCGGCGCTGTGGGTGCTGGCGGTCAAACCGCAGGTCATGCCCCAGGTCTGCACCGCGCTGGCAGGTCTGGCGCACGCCCAACATCCCGTGGTGCTGTCGATCGCGGCGGGTATTCGCAGCGCGCAGATCGCGCGCTGGCTGGGCGGCGACATCGCCGTGGTGCGCGCCATGCCCAACACGCCGGCGCTGCTGGGCGTGGGCGCCACCGGCCTGTACGCCAATGCGCACGTGGATGCGGACGGCCACGCGCTGGCCATGCGCGTGATGCAGGCGGTGGGTCTGTGCCGCTGGATCGAGGACGAGGCGCAGATGGATATCATCACCGCGCTTTCGGGGTCCGGTCCGGCGTATTTTTTCCTGCTGGCCGAAGCGCTCGAGGCCGCCGCCGTGGCGCGGGGCTTGCCGCAGGACATCGCGCGCGCGCTGGCCGCGCAGACCTGTCTCGGTGCCGGGCGCATGCTGGTCGAGGATGGCGCCAGCGCCAGCGAGCTGCGCCAGCGCGTGACCTCGCCCGGCGGCACCACCGCGGCCGCGCTGCAAGCCTTTGCCGCGGGCGGATTCACCGCGCTGGTATCTGACGCAGTCGGCGCGGCGACCCGGCGCGGCGCCGAGCTGGCCGCGCAGGCCGAGGACGCGGCATGAGCGGATATCTGGTCAGCGCCGCGCAAATCCTGATCACGTTCGTGTTCGGCGCGGTGATGGCGCTGTTCATGCTGCGCCTGCTGGCGGAGATGGCACGGGTGAACTTCTACAACCCGATCTGCCAGTTCCTGTTTCGCGCCACCCACGTGCTGGTCACACCGCTGCGCCGCTTCGTGCCCAGCGTGCGCCGCATCAGCCTGGCACCGCTGCTGCTGGCCTATGTCGCCGCGATACTCAAGATGCTGCTGCTGACGCTGCTGACCGGGGTGTTGCCGCACGTGCTGGGGCTGCTGCTGATGGCCGTGGCCGATCTGCTCGACTTCATCCTGGTGCTGTACATGGCCATCATTTTCGCCGCCGCGCTGATGAGCATGTTCGCGGTCGAGGAACAGCATCCGCTGGTGCCCTTCATCAACCAGATCGCCACACCGGCACTGCGCCCGTTGCGGCGCATGCTGCCGATGCTTGGGGGCCTGGATTTCTCGCCGGCCATCGCCATCTTGATCATCCTCCTGGCGCGCGCGCTGCTGGTGCAGCCGCTGCTGGATTTCGCGCAGCGCCTGGCGCTGGGTCTCTGAGTCCGCCATGCGCGCCTGCGTCCGCTCCACCCTCGTCGCGCTGCTGCTGCCATTCCTGCCGCTGACCACGCTGCACGCGGCCGACGCGGTCAAGGCGCAGGGCTACGCGATCTATTACAGCGCGGTGGCCACCGACACCATCCCCGCGCAGGTCGCCGCGCGTCACGGCCTGCGCCGCGCGGCCGATGCAGGCGTGGTCAACATCAGCGTGATGCGCGGGCCGGATGCCGCGCGCGGCACACCGGTCGCGGCCACGGTGCGCGGCGCGGCCTACACGCTGCTGGGCAAGCGCATCGCGCTGAGCTTTCGCGCGGTCGATGATGCGGGCATGGTGTATTACTTCGCCACGCTGCATATTCCGCGCCCGGACACGCTGCGCTTCGTGCTCACGGTGACCCCGGCGGGTGCCGCGCCGATCGCGGTGGATTTCAGCCGCGACTTCCCCTGACGCGCATGCGCGCGCTGCTGATCCGCCACGCGCAAGCCGAATGGGGCGGCGCCGACTACGACCAGCTCAGCGCGCTGGGCATGCAGCAGGCGACGGCGCTGGCGCAGTGGCTCGCACGGGAATCCGGCTGGCGACCGCGGCGCCTGATCGGCGGTCCGCGCCGCCGCCATCAACTGACGCTGCAGGCCATCCGCGCTGCCTTGCTGACGGCATGCGGCGCGGCGCCCGCCATCGAGATCGCGCGCGACTGGGACGACGCCGATGCCGCCGCGTTGCTGGCTGCGTTTCGCAGCGCACAACCGCAGGCGCCGGAACTGGCCTGGGTTGCACCGGGAGCCAGCCCGGCGCAGGCACGCGCCCTGCTCACGGCGGTGTTCGCGGCCTGGCGCGATGGCGCGCTGGATACGTACATGCCGGAAACCTGGGATGCCTTCGCCGCGCGCATCGCGCGCGCGCGACAGGCACTGATGCAAGAAGATGCCGATGAAGTGATCGTGGTCAGCTCGGCGGGCGCGATCGCGCGTTGCGCGCAGGCCGCACTGCATCTCGATGATGCCGCGATGGTGGCGCTCAATATCGGGCTGGACAACACCGCGCTCAGCGAATTTTGCGCGGACGCTGGCGCCTGGCGACTGCTGCGCTGGAACTGCCTGCCGCACTTCGCCAACGGCGCGACGCGCGCGCTGGCCAGCACGCACTGACGCGCCTCAGTCGTCGCGCAGCGCCCACGTTCGAATGTGCGCATGCAGCGCATCCAGGCCATCGAACAGCGCCGCCGGACCGGGCTGCAGGATGATCGGCGACTTGATCTCGAAGACCTGCCGCGCGCGCACCGCGCCGAGCATGTCCCAACCTGGTCGCGCGGCGACCTGTTCGGGACGAAACCGTTTGCCGCACCACGAGCCGAAAATGATCTGCGGATCGCGCCGCACCACTTCGCCGGCATCGGCGAGGATGCGGTTTTTCGCCAGCGGCTGCGTGGCCAACTCTGGAAACACATCCACGCCACCGGCGATGCGCAACAACTCGGCCACCCACTGGATGCCCGTGATGATGGGATCGTCCCACTCCTCGAAATACACGCGCGGGTGGCGCGGCAAGGCCGCCGCAGCAGCACGCACCGCGTCCACGTGCGCGGCGGCGCGGTGCGCATACCGTCCGGCGGCAGCGCCGGCGCCGACCAGCGCGCCGAGGCGGCGGATGTAATCGAGGATGCCGGCCACGCTGCGGTGATTGCTGATCCACACTTCGACGCCGGCGCGAATCAGCGCCTGCGCGATGTCGGCCTGGATATCGGAAAACCCGATCGCCATGTCCGGCTGCAGCGCGAGGATGGCGTCGATCTTCGCGCTGGTGAACGCGCTGACCTTGGGCTTTTCCTTGCGTGCCCGCGGCGGTCGCACGGTGAAACCGCTGATGCCGACGATGCGATCCTGCTCGCCCAGCGCGTACAGCACCTCGGTGGGCTCCTCGGTCAAGCAGACAATGCGGCGTGGACCGATCACGACCGGCTCACGGATACAGCAAACGCTCGCGCCAGACATCGGCGAAGCGCTCCCAGCGGCGGCGCTCGTGCAGGCGGAACTCGCGGCCATGCCACACCTCGACCACATCCGGCAGCACGCGATAGCCGCCCCAGTGCGGCGGGCGCGGCACGTCCTTGCCGGCGAACTGCTGCTCATAGTCGGCCACGCGTGCATCGAACGCGGCGCGATCGGGCAGCGTCTGCGACTGCAGCGAGGCCCAGGCGCCGATCTGGCTGCCGCGCGGCCGCGTCGAAAAATAGGCGTCGGATTCATCGTCATGCAGACGCGAGGCGCGGCCCTCGACGCGCACTTGCACGCCACCGGCCTTGACCTCGCCCAGATGCTTCCAGTGCAGGCACAGCGCCACTTCGGCGTGGGCGCGGATCTCCTCGCCCTTGGCACTGCGGTAATTGGTGTAAAACCGCAAACCATCGGCCTCGATCCCCTTGAGCAACACGATACGGGCGTGGGGGCGGCCATCACCGCTGACAGTGGCGAGGGTCATCGCGGTGGCTTCCGGGTCACCGCAGGCACGCGCCTGATCGAGCAGGTCGCGCAGGTATTGCAACAGTTCGGGGTTGAGCATGGTGTCCTTGAAGAGTGCGGCTGCAACGCGACCGTTCCCGTGGCGCGCTCAGGCATTGAAGGCGCGCGATGCTAACACGCCGATCATGGCGCTGGCCGCGCGTCTGTGGCCGTACGTCGCAGCCCTGCTGCGCGCGCGGCGCACGCCGCTGCTGGTGGGCATCTCCGGCCTGCAGGGCAGCGGCAAGAGCACGTTGGCCAGCGCGCTGCTGCGCGTGGCGCGGCAGCATGGCGTGGGCGCCGTGCGGCTCGCGCTGGACGATGTGTATCTGGGGCGCGCGGCGCGGCAGCGCATGGCACGCACGCAGCACCCGCTGTGGCTTACCCGGGGCGTACCCGGCACACACGACGTGGCCTTGCTGTGCGCGACGTTGCGCGCGCTGCGCCACGCCAGCGGCGCGCAACCGGCGCGGCTGCCGCGCTTCGACAAGGGCCGTGACACGCGTCGGCCGCCTTCGCGCTGGCCGCGCGTGACCGCCATGCCGGCGTTGATCGTGCTGGAAGGCTGGTGCCTGGGCGTGCAGCCGCAATCAGCGGAGCAACTGCTGCATCCGCTGAATGCACTGGAACGGCACGAAGACCGCGACGGCCGCTGGCGGCGCGCGGTCAATGCGGCACTGGCGGCCTATGCGCCGCTGTGGGACGCGCTCGATCTGCGCATCCTGTTGCACGCGCCCGGCTTTGCCGTCGCCAGTCGCTGGCGCGCGCAGGCCGAGGCGGCACTGCGCACGCGCGCGGCACCGCGTGCGATGGGCAGCGCGCAATTGCGCCGCTTCATGCAGCACTACCAGCGCCTGAGCGAGCACGCGCTGGTCACGTTGCCGCGCTGGGCGGATGTGCGCGTGGATCTGGATGCGGCACACGGCGCGGGCGCGCTGCGCGTGGCGCGGGGTCTGCGCGCGCGGCTGGCTCAGGGCGCCGGCTCGACCACCACGGCGGTACCGTAGGCCAGCACTTCGGTGACGCCCTCGGCCACATCGTTGGCGTCGTAGCGCATCGCCAGCACGGCATTGCCGCCCATCGCGGCGGCGTGCTGGCACATCAGCTCGAAGGCTTCCTCGCGCGCTTTTTCGCACAGCTCGACATACAACGTGATGTTGCCGCCGACCAGGGTCTGCAGCGCCGCGCCGATGTTGCCGATGACACTGCGCGAGCGCACCGTGAGCCCGCGCACGATGCCCAGCGTGCGCACCACGCGGTAGCCGTGCAGCTCGTTGGCGGTGGTGACCGCGCCGTGCGGGATCATGTTCGCGCCCATGGCTCAGACCTGTTCGAGTCGGTAGCCGTGCTGGTACACGGCGGTGAGTTTCCAGCCGTTCTCGCCGCTCAGCGCCAGCTTCTTGCGCAGGCGGCTGATGTGCGTGTCGACGGTGCGCGTGGTCAGGCCGGGACTGAGATTCCACACCTGTTCCAGCAGCGCCTCGCGACTGACGATGCGGCCGTGGCGGCGGAACAGATAACTGGCCAGGTCGAACTCGCGCTGGGTCAGGTCGAAATCGTCCGCGCCGATGCGCACGCGGCGCTTGGTGAAATCGATGGTGTACGGCGGCACGTCGAGCAGCGCGGCGGCATCGATCTCGGCGCCACCGCGGCGGCGCAGCACCGCGGCCACGCGTGCCAGCAGTTCGGCTTGCTTGGGCGGCTTGACCACATAGTCGTCGGCGCCGGCCTCGAGCCCACGCACGATGTCGGTCTCGGCCGCGCGCGCGGTGAGAAACACCACCGGCAGGTTGGGATTGCCGGCGCTGCGGATCCACTCCAGCACTTCCAGGCCGCTGGCATCGGGCAGCATCCAGTCCAGCAGCAGCAGGTCGATCGCTTCGTGGCCGAGACTGCGCCGGAACTCGGAGGCCTTGGCGAACAGCAGCGCCTCGTAGCCGGACTTTTCCAGCCAGATCTGCACCAGGCCGGACTGCTCGGGATCGTCCTCAAGCACGCCAACCACATAACTGTGCTGCTTGTTCATCCGTGGCGTTCCTCTGTGTGTGGCATCCACCAGACCCCCGTCAACGACCACCGCCCTTGCGTACAAAACAGCAGTCACGGCAGGGCTTTGCGCGCGCAGTGTAACAAACTGTCACGCCGGATCGACGCGCAACGCGGCGTAGCCGGCGCGCGTATCCGGCCAGCGCGGTGCCCAGCCGCTGGCGCGCAGGCGCGCGTTGCGCAGACGCTTGTTGCCGATGCCGGGCGGTGGTGGTCCGATGCCCGGTGCCGGCGCGCGCAACTGCTGCGCCAGCGCCGCGTACAACTCGTGCAGCGGCAACGGCGTGTCGTCGACGCCCAGATAGACCGATGCCGGGTCCGGCAGCGCCAGCAGATGCGCCAGCGCCGCGGCGGCGTCATCGACCTGGATGCGGTTGGCATAGAACGGTGGATCGCGCGGCGCGCGCGCGGTTCCGTTGCGCAGAGTGTCGAGCAACTGCGTGCGTCCCGGCCCGTACAGGCCGGCCAGGCGCAACACCACGCCGCGCGACGCACCCAGGCGCGTGTGCAGCAAGGCCTCGGCTTGCAGCAGGATGGCGCCGTTGAACCCCAGCGGCGCGGGCGGCGTGTCCTCGTCCACCCATGCGCCCGCGTGCTCGCCGTACACCGCGCTGGAGGTGACCAGCACGCAGCGCTGCAGCGCCGGTTCGTCCAGCGCATCCAGCAAGTTCGCCAATCCAGCGAGGTAGACCGTTCGATACGCGACCGCGTCACGCATCAAGGGCGCCGGCAAATAGACCACGCGACGGATGCCACGCGGCAACGCGCGCAACGACCCGGCGTCCGCCAGGTCCGCGGCGAATCCGGGCAAGCCCGGCGCCAGCGCGGCCACGTTGCGGCGCAGGCACAGCACGCGCTGCCCCTGCGCCTGCAGCAGTGCGGCGAGGCGCATGCCGACATCGCCGCAACCGGCGATCAGGACCGGCGCTGCGTCAGGCATTTGGTCCGGCACCCCGCTTGCGGTCTAATCGTGGCCATGAATCCCTCGCTGAATCTGCTGCTGATCGGCCCGACCGGCGCCGGCAAGACCACGCTGGGTCGCTGGCTGGCCCCGCGCCTCGGTGTGCCCTGCGTCGATCTGGACCGCGTCATCGAGGCGCAGGCCGGGCAGCCGGTGCGCGAGATTTTCGCGCGCGAGGGCGAGACCGGCTTCCGCGCCCGTGAAGCCGCGGCGCTGCGCGAACATAGCACGCATGCCGGCGTGCTCCTGGTGTGCGGCGGCGGCATCGTGACGCAGGCGGAGAACCGCGCGCGACTGCGCGCGCACGGCTTCGTGCTGTGGCTGCAGGTGAGCGCGGCCACGCGCACGCGGCGCCTGGCCGACGACAGCACGCGCCCGCTGCTGGCCGGTGCCGATCTGCTGGCGCGCCTGCAGCAACTCGACGCCACGCGCGCGGCCTGGTATGCCGAGTGCGCCGACGCGGTGCTTGATGAAATCCCCGACGAACCCGCCGATGCGCTGGGTGCGCGCGCGCTGGCACTGCTGCACGTACGCTGGCAGCGCCGCGCCGGCGCGGCGGCCTCCGCATGAGCGCGGTGCGCGAGATCGAAGTGCGCCTCGGCGCGCGCGGCTATCCCATCCGCATCGGGCGCGGTGTGCTCGACGATGCCCTGCACTGGCGCCCCGCCCTGCGTGGCCGCCATGCGCTGATCGTGACCAACACCACGGTGGCGCCGCTGTATCAGGCGCGGCTGCAGCCGGCCCTGGCCGACCTGCATTGGCGCGCGCTGGCGCTACCCGACGGCGAGGCGCACAAAACCCTCGCCTCGGTGGCGCGCATCTGGGACGCGCTGGCCGAACTCGGCGCCACGCGCGACGCCTGCATCCTCGCGCTGGGTGGCGGTGTCGTGGGCGACATGGCCGGTTTCGCCGCCGCCTGCTGGATGCGCGGCATCGACTTCGTGCAGATGCCCACCACGCTGCTGGCCATGGTCGATTCCGCTGTGGGCGGCAAGACCGGTGTCGATCACGCCGCCGGCAAGAATCTCATCGGCGCGTTCCATCAACCGCGCCTGGTACTGGCCGATCTGGCCACGCTGGACACCCTGCCGCCGCGCGAATACCGCGCCGGCCTGGCCGAGATCGTCAAGATCGGCGCATTGGGCGACGCCGCGTTCCTGGCTCAGCTCGAACACGATGCCGCCGCCCTGAGCGCGCGTGACGATGCAGACTTGACCCGCGCCATCGCCCACGCCTGCGCCTTCAAGGCCGGCGTGGTGATGCGCGACGAGACCGAACAGGGCGAGCGCGCCCTGCTCAACTTCGGCCACAGCTTCGCGCACGCGCTGGAAACCGTCACCGGCTACAGCACGCTGCTGCATGGCGAGGCGGTGGCCATCGGCATGGTGCTGGCCGCGCGCCTTTCCGCGCGGCTGGGCCACGCGCCCATGGCCGATGCGCAACGCCTGGCCGCATTGCTGCACGCGCTGGACCTGCCCACGCAACCGCCGCCCGGCCTCGATGCCGATGCCTTGCTGGCGGCGATGCGGCTGGACAAGAAGAACCGCGCCGGCACGCTGCGTCTGATCCTGTGGCGCGGCCCCGGTCAGGCCTTCATCGCCGCCGATGTCGACGCGGGCCACGTGCGCGCGGCGTGGTCGTGCTGACGCGCCGGCAGCTGTTGCGCGGCATCGCGCTGGGCGCGGCGGCGACGGCGCTGCGCGTGCTGCCGGCACGCGCGGCGGAGGCACATCCCGCGCTGCACGCGCGCCTGGCACAGATCGAAGCGCGCACCGGCGGGCGCCTTGGCGTTGCCGTATGGGATACGCACAGTGGCTGGCGCGACGGCTACCGCGCGCAACAGCGCTTTCCGCTGTGCAGCACCTGGAAGCTGCTGGCGGTGGCGGCCATCCTGCAGCGCGCCGACACCGGGCACGCCGATCTCACGCGCCGCATCCATTTCACCGTCCGCGACCTGGTCACCTACTCGCCAGTCACCCGCGAACATGCCGGCGCCAGCGGCATGACCCTGCGCGAACTGTGCGCCGCGGCGCTGGTGTGGAGCGACAACAGCGCCGGCAACCTGCTGCTGGACGCGCTCGGCGGCCCACCCGCCATCACCCGCTTCGCGCGCGCGCTGGGCGACGATGTGACGCGGCTGGATCGCAACGAGCCCGGTCTGAACGCGGCCACGCCCGGCGATGCGCGCGACACCACCGCGCCGCAGGCCATGCTTGGCGATCTGCATGCGCTGCTGCTGGGCGACGTGCTGGCCCCCTCCGCGCGCGCGCAACTGCTGGCCTGGATGCGCGCCAGCACCACTGGCGCCCAACTGCTGCGCGCGGGCTTTCCCGCCACCTGGCAGGCCGGCGACAAAAGCGGCGCCGGCGAACACGGCACGCGCAACGACCTGGCCATGCTCACGCCACCCGGGCGCGCCCCGCTGCTGGTCGCGACGTACCTCACCAGCGCCACGGTGCCGATGCCGCAGCGCGACGCGGCCCTCGCCGCGGTGGGGCATGCGCTCTGGCTGACCGTCACGGGCGCTGACATCGGCTGAAACCACGCGTCGCGCGATTCAGTGCGGCACGGCTGCAGGTTCGGGCAGCGCGGCGCGCAACACGCCGCGTCGGAACAGAAAAAACAGCCCGCGCACGATCATCGCCAGCATCAGCAGTGAAAACAATCCGGCCAGGATCTTCATCGGCATGCCCAGCGCGGCGGCGTGATGCGTCCACGCCACCAGCACCAGAGCCCAGTCGAAAGCCAGATGCGCGGCGATGCTCCAGCGCAGGCCGTACTGCACGCGCAGATGGGTCAGCACCAGGCCTGCCATCAGTTGCGGCAGGGTCAGCCACAGCAGCCAGAACTGGTAGCCGACGCCGAAATTGAACATATGCGCGGCCGCGAACAGCAGCACGCTGGTCCACACCACCCATGGCGCGAAACGGCGCATTCCGCGCAACAAGGCGCGCCGCGCGACCCAGGCCACGCCCGCCAGCAGCGCCGCGATCGGCAAGCCGATGAGCAGGTTGACGAAGTAATGCAGCGCGATGTCGTGCGGCAGCAGCGGAGGCGTGCCTGCCAGCGTCCGCACGCCCTGGATCACCTGCCCGGCCACGAACACGCCGGCAAAGCCCAGCCCGATCGCGAGGGCGCGCGGCGAGGTCGACAGAAAACAGCGGAACGTCAATTCCTCCAGCACCGGCGCGACCAGCAGCAGGGCCGCAAACCGCCACGAAGGATGACTGACCATGTGCATGATGAAACGGTCCGCGGGCAGCGCATGGCCGAGCAGATGCAGCGCGCCCATGCTGACCGCCTCCCCCATGTAGGACAGCACCAGCATCAGGCACACCCAGCCGATCCAGTCACCGATGCGCAAGCGCGCGAAAGGGTCGCTGGCAAGCTGCGGATGGCGCCAGAACTCCAGCAGGGACGGTGCCCGAGACTGATCCATATCCTCACCTGGAGACGCGTTGCGGCATGGCTGGGACAACGCCCATGCCGCCGGGTTCCACGCGCCGCGCTCACACTTGCGTCATCCGGCGACCGCCTGCCGCGCGCGACGCGCCTCGGCGCGGGCAGGCAAGCCGCTACAATCGCATTCCCTCTTTCCAGTCTCCATGCGATGCGCCTGTACCTGCAAACCCTGCCCGATGGCGCCGCGCCGCAGCGCTACTACCAGCTTGCCCTGGAACAGGATCTGCTGGGCGGCTGGACGCTGGTGCGCGAATGGGGCACGCCGGGCACCAAACCCGGCGGACGCCGCGAGGTGTATCTGGAGCGCGACGCCGCCTTGGCCGCGTTCGAGGCCGCGCGCGATGCGCAGATCCGGCGCGGCTTCCGCGTGATGTTCGCGCAGGGCGCCTGATGGCCCTGCCGGTCGCCGCCGATGATCCGCGCCGCACGCGGTTTCTGCGCGCGCTGCGCCGCGCGCCGGTGGACACCACGCCGCTGTGGCTGATGCGCCAGGCCGGGCGCTACCTGCCCGAATACCGCGCCGCGCGCGCGCGCGCCGGCAGTTTCATGGCGCTGGCGCAAACACCTGAGCTGGCCTGCGCGGTGACGCTGCAGCCGCTGCTGCGCTACGACCTCGACGCCGCGATCCTGTTCTCGGACATCCTCACCATCCCCGACGCCATGGGCCTGGGCCTCGGCTTCACCGAGGGCGAAGGCCCGCATTTCGCGCGCCCCGTGCGCAGCGCCACCGACATCGCACGCCTGGGCGTGCCCGATCCCGAGGGCCCGCTGCGCTACGTGATGGACGCCGTGCGCCTGATCCGCCGCGAGCTGGACGACCGCGTGCCGCTGATCGGCTTTGCCGGCAGCCCGTGGACGCTGGCCTGCTACATGGTCGAGGGCGCCGGCTCGCGCGACTTCGCCCGCGTCAAGGCCATGGCCTGGAACGACCCCGCCAGCCTGCACCGCCTGCTGGGCACGCTGGCGCAGGCCGTCGCCGACTACCTCGCCGCGCAGGCCGCCGCCGGCGCGCAGGCGTTGATGGTGTTCGACACCTGGGGCGGGCTGCTGGCGCCGTCGATGTTCGCCGAGTTCTCGCTGCGCTACCTGGCCGAGATCGCCCAGCGCCTGCGCGCGCATCCGCACGCCGGCAGCGTGCCACTGATCCTGTTCGCCAAGGGCGTCAACGGCGCTGGCCAACTGGAAGCCCTGGCCGACACCGGCTGCGCCGCACTGGGCGTGGACTGGACGATTCCTCTCGGCGAAGCCCGCCAGCGCGTGGGCGCGCGCGTGGCGCTGCAAGGCAATCTCGATCCGACCGCGCTGCACGCCGGGCCTGCGGCGATCGAGCACGAGGTGGCCGCCCTGCTGCAGGCCTTCGGCCCGCATCCCGGGCATGTGTTCAACCTCGGCCACGGCATCACGCCCGGAGTCGATCCCGAGCGCGTCACCGTCCTCGTGGAGGCCGTGCACCGGCTGGGACAGCGCACGGCGGCATAACCGGCCACAGCGCATCGATGTCCGGCATTTCGCTTACCCATGATGACCGCTGACCCGTGTTCAGCGGCCTGAGCCCTGACCCATGTTTTGTCGTCATGCGCCATTGCGCCGGAGGGCATGCAGCGCAGTGAAACACCGCGCCGGGTGGCTGCGGTCCGCTTGAGTCGCATTAGGCTTGTAAGCTGGCAGGCGTGCCGTTTCAGAAAAGCCCAACCTGACCCCTGTTTTGCACTGACCCCTGTTTTTGTTATTGAGAGCTGAGGTTCGGGGCAGCTAATCAAGTACGTTTATCAGGATCGATCAGGTGAACCACCATATACGTGCTGATGCAAGTCATTTACAAGTTCATCGAACTTTGGCAGCGATCCAGGAATTATTACGTCATTTCCCTTGGACACGGTCAGCTTGAGTCTAGTGGTTTGCCGCGCGCGAGGCTCAACAGCGAATTTTATGATATCGACATATCTGATTGTTCTGCTGCGAAAGGCCGAGATTGTTAATGTCTGATCATCGAGTTTTATCGTGAAACGCTCCATGTAGAGTAATAGGACAAACATCAGACATTCGAGCGCGAACCCCAAAATCAATACTCCAATAACTTGTGGCAAAGGTCCAGATTCTAACCAAGAGCCATTTTCGATTTCGCGCAAAGGGAAAATGAGAAAAGGCAGCATCGGGAGCAGTATCAAAAAAAATTGCGAGGTAATTATTATGCCCTTGGAGTATCGATAGATGCCATTCTTTGCATCTTGATCTGCCGTGCTGCGCCCGATCAAGTTTACCAATTTCATTAGCCATGGAGTCAATAGCGCCGTCCATAGCGGCGTCAGCACATATGGTGAAATGTGTGTGAACATGATAGTTAGACCTTAATGAGCAAAAAACAGGGGCCAGAGTGCACTTTTGTCTCCATGGCTTTGCATGGCTTTGAACTCAACGCCGCCCTCACCGCAACCCCGCATTGATCTTCTCTAGCACCGCCGCGCAACAAAGCGGGTCAGAGCCACCTTGCTTGCCTGTAAGGGGCTCTGACCCAATTATGACCCAGTTATGGAGAGCTGCGGCTCGAGGCAGCTAATCAAGTACGTTTATCAGGATCGATCAGGTGAACCACCATATACGTGCTGATGCAAGTCATTTACAAGTTCATCGAACTTTGGCAGCGATCCAGGAATTATTACGTCATTTCCCTTGGACACGGTCAGCTTGAGTCTAGTGGTTTGCCGCGCGCGAGGCTCAACAGCGAATTTTATGATATCGACATATCTGATTGTTCTGCTGCGAAAGGCTGAGATTGTTAATGTCTGATCATCGAGTTTTATCGTGTAGCGCTCAATGTAGAGCAATAGGGAAAATAACAGACATACGCACGCGAACCACAAAATCAATGCTCCAATAACTTGTGGCAAAGGTCCAGATTCTAACCAAGAGCCATTTTCGATTTCGCGCAAAGGGAAAATGAGAAAAAACAGCATCGCGAACAACATTAAAAAAATTTGCGAAATGATAATAGAGCCCTTGGAATACCGGTAGATGCCATTCTTTGCATCTTGATCTGCCGAGCTGCGCCCGATCAAGTTTTCCAATTTAATTAGCCAGGGAGTCAATAACGCCACCCATAGCGGCGTCAGCGCATATGGTGAAATGTGCGTGAACATGTTAGTTAGACCTTAATGAGAGTTATTTGGAATATACCAACCAAGTCCAGCATTGTTCGGTGGCACACCAGTTACCTCTGAAGTCCATAGAGCGTTCAACTCTGCACTGGCTATCTATCCGTAAAATGATGCGAAACGAGCCCCGCCATGGTTTATAGATCCACTTCCTGACACGATTGCGCTCGCCAGATTATTTTTGGCGCTATCATCAAAGGAGCTGGCTATTGCTGCGGCGAAAATGCTACTGGCGCTACGGCAATGTCCGTTCAATTTTCGCTAGCAACAGCGCTCCCGATTATAATTATCTTCATTATAATGCTCAGCTATTGGCGTAATTCAATAGCCATGGACACTCATTTTCGTTTATGCACTGAAATCCGCACCTGTGACCGCGCGTACCGCTCATTCAATAAGTAGCCAATTAGAAAAAATGCCGTCGCTCCTATCCAAGATGCGGCAAGCAACATATATTGCGCATGAGTCACATAGACGATGGCGCCATGGTCATATAGTTTGACTACATATCCAGCAGCAGCATCTCTTTTGATGTGCCCAACATAAAACAAGTAGAACCAATAACACACGCTGAAAGTAAATGCAGTTGCCGAGCATCCAATCATTGTTCTGATAATGCGCATGATATGTGGTCTTAAATTGCCAGTTTCACAGATGTAGCACTGGTCCGATGCCAGTCCACGTTAGGCCGTCGAACGAAGTGGCTCCGACTCCTTCCCCCAGCTAAAACAGAAAAACAGGTATCAGAATGCACTTTTGTCTGCATGGCTTTGAACTCAACGCCGCCCTCACCGCAACCCCGCATTGATCTTCTCCAGCACCGCCGCGCAACAAAGCGGGTCAGAGCCAATTCGCTCGCCTGTAAGGGGCTCTGACCCAGTTAGTTTATTGGCAGGTGTTTTATCGTAATGATGACGTCTTGTAGTTTTACGGTCTCGAGATTTATGTGCGGGTTTCCGCTGTAGGTAACAAGCAGATGTAGCGGACCCACCCATCGCATCTCGAGGTCTATCGTACCACCAGCGTTTACAGTGTTATCCAATACGTATGGATGGGGCACTGGCCCATTTGTGGAAAAGCCCAAAATAGAATACAGAGACTGTCGGTCATTTTTTCTTTTCAAATAAACACTTGTTTCGACATAGCCAGAACCGAAACCACCATTTTGTATAGTTTCTGCGCTGGCTATCCATGATCCATTCGGCGATGCCACCTTTTCTCTCCAAACAACCAAATCCGCCTTCTTCGCGCACCCGGCCGAGGAAATCCCAGCTATCACGACAAGCAGGCATGTCAAGATGCGTCTATGTTTGAGCAACAGCGTCAAGATATTGGGAACCAAGCTAACTCCCCCCTCATGTGCTCGCCTGCTTTGAACAAAGCGGGTCAGTGCCACTTCGTTCGCCTGTAACGGGCTCTGACCCAGTTATGCCGCATTTCATTTTACCGTTACGCCGGATTCTCCGAGAACATGGGCGCTGTAACCGAAATGTACCATTGCTACCCGGGCGCTGGATTTTATCCGCTGGCAGGTCGCAAATGTTACGTGGACTTCGAGTTGCGCAAAAACAGGTGCGCCTTGTTCATTTTCAGGAAGAATGAGTCCAGGATCGGGATCGAGTTCGAGCCATCGTATCTGCCTGCTGGCTGACCAACAAAAACAGGGGTCAGTGTGCACTTACCCCGGCGGGCTCCAACTTTCTTGGCCTGCCGATTTTGGCTGGCCCGGCCCGCCGCCGCAGTTGGGCTTCGATCGCCGCACGGAAGCGATCGGAGCCAAAGGCATGCTGCCGTTGCAGGTACAGGCGGATGCTGTCGAGTACTTTGAAACCGGGGTCAGAGTGCCGCTTCAGAAAAGTCCAACCTGACTGGCTTGTTCAGTGCCAAACGCTGATGCCAAGCACGATGGCGAGCGCCGCCGACAGCATGACGATGTACAGCACGCCAATCCCGAGGTAGCTCACCGCCGCGATGGGCCAGCGCTGTTGGTAGACGCGCTTTTGCATCAGCAGGAGATAAATGGGAATCCACCATCCTGCCGCAACACTCATCCAGCCCAGTGCAGTCGCAAGCGGACCAACGGGCGCGGACCAAGACGCCAGTTGACCCAGAATCACGATGAGGATCAGATCAAGAAACACGAACGCGTGACTGTGCAGCGCGACGAGCAAGTGCTCCATGTACAGCCGGCGCGGAAAGAAAAGCTTCAGCAGCAGCGCGAACAGCGGCATCAGCACGAGCATGGTCAGTGGCAGCTGATGCAGAACGGCATACAGCACGCGCCGGGCGGCATTGGCGCTGGAGAAATCTTCCTGAAAGCCTTGTAGCAGGTGGTCCGAGAGCCATCCGTGTGGGCCTTTGTCGACATGCGGCAATCCGGTCATCGTGCTGCTGCTGGCGGGGGATGCGCGCGAATGCGCCGGCAGTACGCGCGCTGGCGCGTGAACCGGTTGCTGCCCGAGCTGCGTAAGGCGGCCTTGTGCGGCACGATCGATTTTCTCTTTCTGCTTGAGCAGTAATGCGCGCGACCATGCGGGCAGATCGGGCTGCACGAGTGACCGGGCCAACTGGCCATCCAGTCGCGCGCGCAGGCGTTCAACACTGGCCGTATTGGGCATCTGGGCAAAGGCTTGCTGTACGTTGAAATTCAACCTTGGCGGCGTGATCTCGACGCTCAACTGGATAGCCAGAAAGGCCAGGATCGCAAGAAAGAACATCAGGCGCAGCGGCGCCACGTAACGGACACGTCGCCCGGCGATGTATTCGCGTGTCAGGAATCCAGGCCGCAGGAACAGCGGTATCAGGGTGCGCGACAGGCGCGCATCGAAGTGGAAGACATTCTCGAGCGTCTCGCCCACGGCTCCGCGAAAGCGTTTGAACGGGTCGTGCACTTCCTGGCCGCAGCGGTGACACCAAGGCCCCTGAAGCGGGGTGCCACAATTCGCGCATCGGGCGCCTTCGGCGTGATCACAAGGATGGGAAACCTCAGGGTCAGAGTGCACTTTTGTCTCCATGGCTTTGCATGGCTTTGAACTCAACGCCGCCCTCACCGCAACCCCGCATTGATCTTCTCCAGCACCGCCGCGCAACAAAGCGCGCAACAAAGCGGGTCAGAGCCACTTCGCTCGCCTGTAAGGGGCTCTGACCCAGTTATGTACCCCTGTTTTAGTTGTGTGTCCGCTCGATGGAAGGGTTAGGCGGCAGGCTTGGCTTGCGTCGAGCGAGCATATTGGACGAGCCCTTCGCAATGGCTGCGCAGGAATGGGGTTCCCCTTCGCGGCATGCCAGAGCTTCCGGTTGCTGCGAGCTGAACAAAACGCATATGAGCGAGCTCAAGTTCGGCAGCTAATGGTAAGTACTGCTGCGGCGTGCCCACAAATGCGCAGAGCGGCTGAGGCAAAGACCTGTACCCAGCTGCGACAAAGTTCTGGCCAACAAAGGGTTTCGTCCCCACTGATGCAGAGAGGTTGATGCGCAGCCCGCCGTCGATGAATATGACAGCCTCGACCTGGCCGATGTTCAGGCGAAACCCGTTCACAAAGAGAGTGACAGCCCAAGCGTTTGGCGCGATTGCGTTAGCAGCATCGGCTGTGATAAGGAGGCGGTGAAGGACAGCTAGCCGCTCTTCGAGATTCGGACACTGCTCGACCAATACCGCTTCCGCGGCGGCCAATTCATCGGGTTCGGTTTCGCTCTGCATGACTCTCTCCGGTGGTTCTGACGCCTAACGCTGGAATTGAACGGCGGCGCAGCCGTCCGCCTCGAACGAGTTGTTAGGCTACCGGCAACTTTGGGCAAGTAGCCCTGCAAGCTGCAGAAGAGAGCCAAGTGTGATGCAGCCTAAGCCGAGCCACATAGCGGCGTTTCGCTTTCTTTCCCAAGCTATGAAAATGCCGAGCTTTTGGACTGTCCCACCACCTCCGTACGGAACGCAAACCCCGTGCGTATCGCCACGAAACTTCGCAACCACTTCATAGGCGACGAGCCATGCGCCAATAAGAACGAAGACTATGCCGCTACCCGATAGCCAGACGGCCATATGCGGTTTCCCTTGTTTAGAGCCTAACCACAACGGTCAGAGTGCACATTTGTCTCCATGGCTTTGAACTCAACGCCGCCCTCACCGCAACCCCGCATTGATCTTCTCCAGCACCGTCGCGCCGGGGCATAGCTCGCGTTCGCCGAGGGTGTTGAACGGCGCGTCCACGGTGTCGAGGTGGGCGTGCAGGTCGCACGCTTGCGGATCGACGTAGAGCAGGCCGGTGACGACTTCGCCCTTGGCCTGGTGCGCCTGCAGGTAGTTCATGGCGCCGACGCGGTCGTGGGCGTCGTAGTCGGCGTGCAGCTTGTGCAGGCGCAGGACGCTGCCGTCGTGCTGCTCGACCTCGATGGTGTCGCCGTCGGCGTAGTCGACGGTGATCTCCGTGCGCGCCGGCATGATGTCGAGGCGGTTGACGGCCTCGTTGTGTTCGCGCACGTACTCGTAGCTCTTGGTGCTGCCGGCGTGGTTGTTGAAGGCCACGCAGGGGCTGATCACGTCGATGAAGGCGGCGCCCTTGTGCGCGATCGCCGCCTTGATCAGCGGCACCAGCTGGCGCTTGTCGCCGGAGAAGCCGCGCGCGACGAAGCTGGCGCCCAGCATCAGCGCCATGCCGACCATATCCAGCGGGCTGTCGGTGTTGGTCACGCCTTTCTTGGACACCGAGCCCGGATCGGCGGTGGCCGAGAACTGGCCCTTGGTCAGGCCGTACACGCCGTTGTTCTCGACGATGTAGGTCATGTCGACGCCGCGGCGCATGACGTGGGCGAACTGGCCCAGCCCGATCGAGGCCGAGTCGCCGTCGCCGGACACGCCGAGATACAGCAGCGTGCGGTTGGCGAGGTTGGCGCCGGTCAGCACCGAGGGCATGCGCCCGTGCACGGTGTTGAAGCCGTGCGACTGGCCGAGGAAATAATCCGGCGTCTTGCTGCTGCAGCCGATGCCGGAGAGCTTGGCGACGCGGTGCGGCTCGATGTCCAGCTCCCAGCAGGCCTGGATGATCGCCGCCGAGATCGAGTCGTGGCCGCAACCGGCGCACAGCGTGGACACCTTGCCCTCGTAGTCGCGGCGGGTGAATCCGATGGCGTTGCAGGCCAGGGTCGGGTGGTGCAGCCTGGGTTTGGCGATGTAGGTCATCTCGGGTCACCTGCTCTCGTGCCGTCCACTTTCAAGCCACCCGGCCGGCGTGCAGCGCGGTCACGCCCTGTGCGCCGATGTGCTTGCCGATCGCGCCGGCGATGAAGCGCGCGGTGATCGGCGTGCCGTCGTAGTGCAGCACCGGCACCAGCTTGGCCGGGTCGATGCCGAAGGCGTCGACGATCAGGATGCGCAGCTGGCCATCGCGGTTCTGCTCGACGATGAACACGCGTTCGTGCGCGGCGATGAAGTCGCGCACCGCGTCGGGGAAGGGATAGGCGCGCACGCGCAGGGTGTCCAGCGCGATGCCGTCCGCCTGCAGCGCATCGATGGCCTCGGCCATCGCCGGGCTGGTGGAGCCGAAGAAGATCGCGCCGTGTGGCGTCGGTCGCGGCGCCGCGCGCAGGATCGGCGCCGGCACCAGGCTGCGCGCGGTGTCGAACTTCTGCAGCAGGCGCTGCATGTTGTAGACGTAGTCGGGGCCGCGCTCGGAATAGCGCGCGTAGGCGTCGCGCGAGGTGCCGCGGGTGAAGTAGCTGCCGCGCGTCGGGTGCGTGGCCGGCAGCGTGCGCCAGGGAATGCCGTCGCCATCGACGTCCTTGTAGCGGCCGAAGTCCTTGCCGGCTTCGAGTTCCTCCGCCGTCATCACCTTGCCGCGGTCGTAGCGGCGCGCGTCGTCCCAGGCGAACGGCGCGCACAGGCGCTGGTTCATGCCGATGTCGAGGTCGGTCATCAGGAACACCGGCGTCTGCAGGCGGTCGGCCAGATCCAGCGCCGTCGCGGCGAACTCGAAGCATTCGTGCGGATCTTCGGGCAGCAGCAGCACATGCCGGGTGTCGCCGTGCGAGGCCCAGGCGCAGGCCAGCAGGTCAGCTTGCTGGGTGCGCGTGGGCATGCCGGTGGATGGGCCGCCGCGCTGCACGTCGATGAGGGTCACCGGAATCTCGGCGAAGTAGGCCAGGCCGATGAACTCGTTCATCAGCGAGATGCCGGGGCCGGAGGTGGTGGTGAACGCGCGCGCGCCGTTCCAGCCGGCGCCGACCACCATGCCGATCGAGGCGATCTCGTCCTCGGCCTGCACGATGGCGTAGCGGTTCCTGCCGGTGTCGGGATCGACGCGCAGCGTCTGGCAGTACTTCTGGAAGGCTTCCGCCAGCGACGACGAGGGCGTGATCGGATACCACGCGCAGACGGTGGCGCCGCCGTAGACGCAGCCCAGCGCCGCGGCGCTGTTGCCGTCGATGAAGATGCGCCCGCCCACGGCGTCGGCCTGGCGCACGCCGAGGCCGATCGCCGGGAGGTTTTGACTCGCGTAGTCGTGGCCGAGGTGCAGCGCGTGCACATTGGGCGCCAGCAGTTTGGGCTTGCTCTTGTACTGCTCGGCGATCAGCGCCTCGATCGCGGCCAGGTCGATGCGCAGCAGCGCGGCCAGCGCGCCGACGTAGATGATGTTCTTGAACAGCTGGCGCTGGCGCGGATCGTCGTAGGTGCCGTTGCAGATCTCGGTCAGCGGCATGCCGAGCACGCTGATGTCGGCGCGGAACTTCGCCGCCGGCAGCGGCCGCGTGCTGTCGTAGAACAGATAGCCGCCGGGCTCGATCTCGGCGAGGTCGGCATCCCAGGTCTGCGGATTCATCGCCACCATCAGGTCGACGCCCCCGCGCCGGCCGAGATGGCCGGCCTCGGTGACGCGCACCTCGTACCAGGTCGGCAGGCCCTGGATGTTGGAGGGGAAGATGTTGCGCGGGCTGACCGGCACGCCCATGCGCAGGATGGACTTGGCGAACAGCTCGTTGGCCGAGGCCGAGCCGGAGCCATTGACGTTGGCGAACTTGACCACGAAGTCGTTGACCGCCTCGATCGGCTTCATGCGCGGGCTCCGCCGATGCAGGCGTTGCGGTACGCGCGAACCCTCGTCAGGCCTGCGGCCACCCTCTCCCGGGGGGAGACGGTTTCCATCATGGCGCTCATGCGGCCTCCTTTTTCGCCGCCTTGGCGTGACAGCCGGGACCGGCATGGGTCATCTCGAGCAGGAACTTCTGCATGTCCCAGGCGCCGGTGGGGCAGCGTTCGGCGCACAGGCCGCAATGCAGGCAGACGTCCTCGTCCTTGACCATCACGCGGCCGGTCTTGAGCGGGTCGGACACATACAGGTCCTGCGTCAGGTTCAGCGCCGGCGCGTGCAGGCGCGGGCGCAACTCGGCCTCCTCGCCGTTCTGCGTGAAGCTGATGCAGTCCATCGGGCAGATGTCGACGCAGGCGTCGCACTCGATGCACAGGCTGGTCGCGAAAACCGTCTGCACGTCGCAGTTGAGGCAGCGCTGCGCTTCCTGCCAGGCGCTGGCGGCGTCGAAGCCCAGCTCGACCTCGACCTTGATGCTCTTCAGCGCTTTCTCGGCGGCCGCCCACGGCACCTTGTGGCGCTCCTCGGGCGAGATGTCGTTGTCGTAGCTCCACTCGTGGATGCCCATCTTCTGCGAGGTCATGCGCAGCAGCGGGTCGGGCCGCGCGCGGATGTCCTCGCCGTTGAGCAGTTTGTCGATCGAGATCGCCGCGTCGTGGCCGTGGGCGACGGCCCAGATGATGTTCTTCGGGCCGAACGCGGCATCGCCGCCGAAAAACACGCGAGGGAGCGTCGACTGCAGTGTGGTCTTGTCCAGCACCGGCAGGCCCCAGCGGTCGAAGTCGAGGCCGAGGTCGCGCTCGATCCATGGAAACGCGTTCTCCTGGCCGACCGCGATCAGCACCGCGTCGCAGTCGAAGTGTTGTTCCGGTTCGCCGGTGGGCACCAGCGCGCGCCGGCCCTGCGCGTCGCGTTCGGCGCGCACGCTCTGGAAGCGCATGCCGGTGAGCCGGCCGTTTGCATGCTCGAAGGCGACGGGCACCAGGTAGTTGAGGATCGGAATGCCCTCGTGCTGGGCGTCTTCCTTTTCCCACGGCGAGGCCTTCATCTCCTCGAAGCCGGAGCGCACGATCACCTTGACGTCCTCGCCGCCGAGACGCCGCGCCGAGCGGCAGCAGTCCATCGCGGTGTTGCCGCCGCCGAGCACGATCACGCGCTTGCCAATGGCGTCGATGTGGCCGAACGAGACCGACGCCAGCCAGTCGATGCCGATGTGGATATGCGCGGCGGCCTCGCGCCGGCCGGGCAGCTCGAGGTCGCGCCCGCGCGGCGCGCCGCAGCCGATGAACACGGCATCGAAACCTTCGGCCAGCAGGGCTTTCAGCGAATCAACGCGCTGGCCGCCGCGGAAGTCGATGCCGAGGTCGAGGATGTAGCCGACTTCCTCGTCGATCACCGCCTCGGGCAGGCGGAAGCGCGGCACCTGGGTGCGCATGAAGCCGCCGCCCTTGGCGTCGCTGTCGAACACGCTGATGTGGTAGCCCAGCGGCGCCAGGTCGCGCGCCACCGTCAGCGATGCCGGGCCGGCGCCGATGCAGGCCACGCGCCGGCCGTTGGGCTTGCCGGGTTTCGGCAGGCGCGCGCGGATGTCGTCCTTGTGGTCGGCGGCGACGCGCTTGAGCCGGCAGATCGCCACGGGTTCGGGCCGGCTCTTGTCAGGCACGCTGCCGTTGTTTTCCTCGACGCGGCCGCGCCGGCAGGCCGGCTCGCAGGGGCGGTCGCAGGTGCGCCCGAGGATGCCGGGGAACACGTTCGATTCCCAGTTGACCATGTAGGCATCGCCGTAGCGCCCGGCGGCGATCAGCCGGATGTACTCGGGCACTGGGGTATGGGCCGGACAGGCCCACTGGCAATCGACGACCTTGTGAAAATACTCGGGCTTGCGGATATCGGTGGGCTGCACCACGTACCTCCAGCTGGAAGCAACGATCACGCCCGCCAGGCAATCCACGGTGGGCGACCCGAACCAAGTCGCGCGCAGTCTAGCCCTTCGGCAAGGCGCCGCAAGCAGCGCTGGCTGATGTTCCGCGGCGCGGCTTGTAGCGCGGCGCCGCGCCGCCGAACCCCGCGCGCCAGGTGACGCTGCACGGCCGCTGTGCCAGCATGCGCGCCCACTCTGCGGGGCACCGGCACCGGCATGCGCGTCAACAAGCTCATCAGCGACAGCGGCCTGTGCTCGCGGCGCGAGGCCGACGCGCTGATCGCGCAGCGGCGCGTGACGATCGATGGCGCCGTCGCGGCCATCGGCGCCGTGGCGACCATGGACGCCGTGGTGTGCGTGGATGGCGTGGCGCTGCGTCCGCGCGCGGCGCGCGGCGCGGCGGCGCGCAGGCATGTGTATATCGCCTTGAACAAGCCGGTCGGCATCACCTGCACCACCGAGCACGCGGTCAAGGACAACATCGTCGATTTCATCGACCACGCCGAGCGCATTTTCCCGATCGGGCGCCTGGACAAGGATTCCGAGGGGCTGATCCTGCTGACCAGCAACGGCGACATCGTCAATGAAATCCTGCGCGCCGAGAACGCGCACGAAAAGGAATACCTGGTCGGCGTCAACCGCCCGGTGACGGAGCAGTTCCTGACCGGCATGGCGCGCGGCGTGCGCGTGCACGGGCAGATGACGCGGCCATGCAAGACCCGGCGCATCGCCAAGTTCGGTTTCGCCATCGTGCTGACGCAAGGCCTCAACCGGCAGATCCGCCTGATGGCCGAGGCATTCGACTATCGCGTCACGCAGTTGCGCCGCGTGCGCATCGTCAACATCCGGCTGGGCGCGTTGCGCGTGGGGCAATGGCGCAACCTGACCGACGCCGAATTGCGCGGACTGCTGCCGCAGCGCACGTCGTGGTGAGCGCCGCGCGCGACGCCTTCGATGCGATCATGGCGCATGACTGACTTCGCGCAACTGCCATTGAGCCCTGCCCTGCTGCGCAGTCTGGCGGCGATGGGCTATGCCCGCATGACCCCGGTGCAGGCGGCCAGCCTGCCGCCGATCCTGGCCGGGCAGGACGTGATCGCGCAGGCGCGCACCGGCAGTGGCAAGACCGCGGCGTTCGGACTGGGCCTGCTGGCGCGGCTGGACGCGGCGCAAAACCGCGTGCAGGGCCTGGTGCTGTGCCCGACGCGCGAGCTGGCCGACCAGGTCAGCAAGGAAATCCGCCGCCTGGCCAGCGCCACGCCCAACATCAAGCTGCTCACGCTCAGCGGCGGTATCGCGCTGGGGCCGCAACTGGCCTCGCTGGCGGCGCACGATCCACACCTCGTCGTGGGTACGCCCGGCCGCGTCCAGGAACTGCTGCGCAAGCGCAGCCTGCACGTGTCGGCACTGCGCATGCTGGTGCTGGACGAGGCCGACCGCATGCTCGACATGGGCTTCAGCGAGGCCATCACCGAGATCATCGGCAAGACCCCGGCGCAGCGGCAGACGCTGCTGTTCTCGGCGACCTGGCCGCAGGCGATGCGCGAGATCAGCGCCAGCATCCAGCGCGATCCGGTCAGCGTGACCGTGGATAGTGTCAACGCGTTGCCCGACATCGAGCAGCGTTTCTTCGAAGTCGAACCCGCGCGGAAAATGGACGCGCTGGCGCAATTGCTGCGCAGCGATCAGCCCGAATCGGCGCTGGTGTTCTGCAATACCCGGCGCGACACGCGCGAGGTCGCCGAGGAACTCGACCGGCGCGGCTTCTCGGCGCTGGCGCTGCACGGCGAGATGGAGCAGCGCGACCGCGACGAAGTGCTGGTGCGTTTCGCCAACCGCAGTTGCGCGGTGCTGGTGGCCACCGATGTCGCCGCGCGCGGGCTCGACGTGCAGGGCTTGCCCATGGTGATCAGCTGGGAGCTGCCCAGCGACGCGGACGTGCATGTGCACCGCATCGGCCGCACCGGCCGCGCCGGCGCCAAAGGCCTGGCGTTGAGCCTGTGCACGCCGCGCGAACGCGCGCGCGCCAGCGCCATCGAGGCGCAGGCGGGCAGCGCGCTGGCATGGCACACGCTGCCACCTGCGCGCGGCGCCGGCAAGCAACTGGCTCTGGCGCCGATGGCCACCGTCTGCATCGATGGCGGACGCAAGGACAAGATGCGCCCCGGCGACATCCTCGGTGCGCTCACCGGTGACGCGGGCCTGCGCGCCGAGGACGTCGGCAAGATCGATGTGTTCGCCACGCGCGCCTATGTCGCCATCCGCCGCGCGCTGGTCGACGCAGCCGTGGCGCGCCTGCGCGCCGGCACCATCAAGGGCCGCCGCTACCGCGTGCGTCGCATCGGCGGCTAGCGGGCCGCGGCGATCACTCCGCGAGTTCGGCCAGCGCCATCCAGCAACGATTGCCGCCGAGCTTCTTGGCGCGGTACATCGCCTGGTCGGCGACGCGCAGCAGCGCGTGCCCCGCGTCGGCGTGCTCCGGGTAGGTTGCGACGCCGATGCTGGCCATAGTCGATACGTTCTGCGCATCCAGCGCGAACGGCCGCTGCAGGCCGGCGCGGATTTTCTCGGCCACCAGCAAGGCACGCGCTGCCTGCTTGATCCCGGTCAGCAGCACCACGAACTCGTCGCCGCCCATGCGCCCGACCGTATCGGATTCGCGCACGCAGCTACTGATGCGCCGCGCGACTTCATGCAGCACGCGGTCGCCCGCGGCGTGACCCAGGCTGTCGTTGACCTGCTTGAAGTGATCCAGGTCGATGTACAACACGGCCAGACACGCCTGCTCGCGGCGTGCGTGGTCCAGCGCCGCCTGCAGGCGATTATCGAACAGTTTGCGATTGGGCAAATGCGTGAGCGCATCGTGCTGGGCGATGTGGCGCAGCCGGGTTTCGGTCTGCTTGCGTTCGATGGCGGCGGCGATCTGGACGGATACGAATTGCAGCAATTGCTTGTCCGCGTCGGTGTAGCGCGCGTCGCCCGAGTAGTTTTGCACCACCAGGGCGCCCAGCGTGTCGCCACGCGCGATCAGCGGCACGCCCAGCCAGTCCAGCGAAGGCGTGCCGGCGCCAAACTCGCCGTTTGCGCAGATCGTGCCGTTACCGTCAGAGGTGAGCAGCAACGCCGTACCGCTGCGGATGACGCGCGCGCTGAGCGAACCGGAATCGAGTCTGATCGGTTGTGGCGCGCTGTCGTGCTCATCGACGAAATACGGAAAGCTCAGCGTGTCGCGCGCGTCATCCAGCAAGGCCACGAAGAAATTGCGCGCCGGCAGCAAGGTTTCGATGATCGAGTGGATGTCGCGGAACAGCTCGTGCAGATCCGCGGCGACGTGCGCTGCCTCGGAGATGGCCAGCAACGCGGCGCGCACCGACTCGGCACGCTTGAGCGCGGTGATGTCGCGCGCCACGGCGATGCGCACGCCATCCTCCTCGGACCAGCGCGCCGACCACATGATGGGCACCACGCGCCCATCCTTGCGCACGTAGCGATTCTCGAAGTGCGGATTGGGCACCCCGCGCATGATCGCGGCGGCCGCGTCCAGGGTGCGCGCGCGGTCGTCGGGATGCACCAGATCGATCATCCGGGTGCCGACCAGTTCCGCGGGCGCATAACCGAAGATGCTCTGGCAGGCGGCACTGATGAACACGAAGCGGCCCTCGGCATCGACCAGACACACCGCGTCGAGCAGATGGTCAAGCACGTTATCGAGACGGATGGATGGGGTCGTCATGGTTCCAAGCGTGGTCATACCGGTTCGAGAATAGAACAGCGGCGCGGCGCATTTCGAGGCATGGCTCGCAACCGCGCGCTGCGCACCTAGGCGCGCTCACTGTCCAGCAGCGCCATCTGCGCAGGCGCGTAGCGGGTGCCGGCGATGGCATCGCGCGGCACGGCCCGCACCAACGCGGCCAGCGTCTCGGCATCGAGCCGCTGCCCCTGCGCAGCCAACGCCTCGTGCAGCTGCGCACGGCGCCGCGCGCCGATCAGCGGCACGATGTCCGCGCCCTGCGCCGCCACCCAGGCGATGGCGAGTTGCGCCAGGCTGAGCCCGCGCGCGGCGGCGAGCGCGCGCAAGGATTCGACCAGCGCAAGGTTGCGTTCGACATTGCCCGGCTGGAAACGCGGACTGTGGGCACGGAAGTCGCCGGCATGCGCGCCCTGCGGCGACCAGTGGCCACTGATCAGGCCGCGCGACAGCACGCCATAAGCGGTGATGCCGATGCCGAGCTCGCGGCAGGCGGGCAGGATCGCGTCCTCGATGCCGCGCGAAACCAGCGAATACTCGATCTGCAAATCACAGATCGGATGCACGGCGGCGGCGCGGCGCAGGGTATCCACGCCCACTTCCGACAGGCCGATGTAGCGCACATAACCCGCCTTGACCATCTCGGCGATGGCGCCGACGGTGTCCTCGATCGGCACCTGCGGGTCGAGCCGCGCCGGGCGGTAGATGTCGATGTGGTCCACGCCCAGGCGCTGCAGCGAATAGGCGAGGAAATTCTTCATCGCCGCGGGACGCGTGTCGTTGCCGACCCAACCATTGGCCGGATCGCGCAACGCGCCGAACTTCACGCTCAGCAGCACCGCGTCGCGCGGGTGCGCGCGCAGTGCCTCGTGGATCAGCAACTCGTTGTGGCCCGAACCATAGAAATCCCCGGTATCCAGCAAGGTGATGCCGGACTCCAGCGCGGCGTGGATGGTGGCGATGCTCTCGGCGCGATCCGCGGGCCCGTACATGCCCGACATGCCCATGCAGCCGAGACCGAAACTGGAAACGCGCGGGCCGTTGCGGCCAAGACTGACGGTGGACATGGGCGGGCTCCGCATGGCTGGCGATTCGTCCATTATCTCCCCGCGACGGTTGGCGCGAGGTTATGCCGCGGCCTGCCTTAACCTCGACCGCGTAATCGCGCACAATGCGCGGCATGCCTGAATGCACCTCCGTGTTGACCGAGTCGCGCGCGCGCGCGCTGCAGCGCGTGGAGGCCACGCTGCTGGCGCCGTTCCTGCGCACCAGCAGCGGCACGCATGCGCTCTACCTGCGCCGCGCCGGCCTGCTGGGCGCCGCGTTGCCGGAGTCGGCCAACGGCCTGGGGCACTGGACGCGGCTCGATCTGGACGGCGCGGCCTGGCACGGCAGCGTGCGCGCGCTGGCCTGCGAATTGCCCTTCGCCGATGACAGCTTCGCCTTGCTGGTTGCCAGCCATGTGCTTGAAGCCACGCCCATGCCCGCGGCGCTGATCGCCGAGCTGGCGCGCGTGACGCTACCGGGCGCGCGCGTGCTGCTGTGCGGTTTCACCGCCTGGCATCCGCAGGCATGGTGGCTGCAGCAGCGGGCGCGGCGGGCCGGCATGCCCTGCCATCTGCGCTCGGCGTTGGCGCTGGCGAATCTGCTGCGCGCGCATGGATTCGAGCGTGAATTGATGCAGCGGCAAGGCTCCAGCTATCTGCTGGTCATGCGCAAACGGCGCGCCAGCGCACGCATCCTGCTGCTGACACGCGAGCCGCGCGGCGTGTTGGCCGGTCGGCATGTGCCGGTCCTGCCCGGCGGCACGCAGCGCGCCGCGTCATGAGCGTCGTCGACGTGCAGATCTGGACCGATGGCGCCTGCCTCGGCAATCCCGGCCCGGGCGGCTGGGCGGCGCTGCTGCGCAGGCAGGCGCACGAGCGCGTGCTCAGCGGCGGCGAGCCGCAGACCACCAACAACCGCATGGAGTTGATGGCCGCCATTGCCGCACTGGAAGCCCTGCAGCGACCCTGCCGTGTCGAGCTGAGCACCGACTCGCAGTATCTGCGCCAGGGCATCACCGAATGGGTGCCGCGCTGGCAACGCAACGGCTGGCGCACCGCGAGCAAGGCACCGGTGAAAAATCAGGACCTGTGGCAACGCCTGGACGCCGCGGCGCGAACGCATGAAGTGCGCTGGTCGTGGGTGCGCGGCCACAGCGGACATCCGGAAAACGAGCGCGTGGACCAGGCCGCGCGCGCCGCCGCCGAGGCCCAGCCACGCGCATGAACCGCATCGTCGTGCTGGATACCGAAACCACTGGCCTCGAGGTCAATCAGGGCCACCGCCTGATCGAGATCGGCTGCGTCGAGCTGGGCGACCGGCGTCGTAGCGGGCGTCATTTCCAGCGTTACCTCAACCCCGAGCGCGCGGTGGACCGTGGCGCACTGGCGGTGCATGGCCTCGACGATGCATTCCTGTCCACGCAGCCGCGCTTCAGCGAGGTGGCGGCGGAGCTGCTGCAATTCATCGACGGCGCCGAGCTGGTGATCCACAACGCGGCCTTCGATCTGGGTTTTCTCGATGCCGAACTGCAGCGCCTCGATGCCGCGCACGTGCCGCTGGCGCAACGCTTCGCCGTGACCGACACGCTGCTGCTGGCGCGCGAACGCTTTCCCGGCCAGCGCAATTCGCTGGATGCCTTGTGCAAGCGTTTCGAGATCGACAACTCCAGCCGCAAACTGCATGGCGCCCTGCTCGACGCGGAATTGCTGGCCGATGTCTACCTGGCGCTCACCGCCGGACAAAGCGCGCTGAGTTTCGCCTTCGATGCCGAAACGGCGGGCGCGGCCGGCGCGCGCAAACCAAGCCGTGCGCGTGCCGGGTCCAACATGGCGCAGCGCCCGCGCGTGCTGCGCGCGAGCATCGAGGAACAGGCCGCGCACGCGCTGCGGCTGGATGCGCTGGACAAGGCCAGCAAGGGCACATGCCTGTGGCGCCAGCGCGAAGCCGACGCCGGCGCTGCAGACTGACCCCGCCTCGCCGCGCACGGCGCCGTGCCTCGCGCTCAATGGCGCAGGCGCACCAGGATCGCGCTGAGGTTGTCGCGCGCATGGTGCGCGAGCGCATCCAGCAAGAGGTGCTCGACCGATTCCTGCGCGCTCAGGTCATGGCGGATCAGCGCCTGCTGGCGCGCCTGCGGTGTGCTCGCTTCGATCACGCCATCGCTGCACAGCAGGATCGCCACCGGATGCCGCAGCGTGCCCTTGCGCACGCCGATGCACAGCGCATCGCTGGCGCCGAGGCCCAGCAGCGCGGTCGCGGTGGGCCGTTGCGCCGCATGCGCGTCGCTGCACGGCAGGGCGGCGGCGTTGGCCACCTGTGCGGCATCACTGCCGCCGAACAGGATGCTGCAATCGCCAACCCAGGCCAGCTCGAAATCGGGTTCGGCCAGACGCAACACCGCCAAGGCGGCACCCGCCGGATGCGCGACCGGATGCTGCGCAAGATACTGCGCCACCGCCGTCGCGGCGCGACGCACGGCGTCATCGAGCGGCACGCCCAGCCGCGCCGCGCGCAGGGTTTCATCGCGCGCCACCGCCGCCACCGCCTCGCCATGACCCGGCCCGCCCATGCCATCGACGACCACGAACACGCCCGCCGCCGCATCGATCGCGTAGGCGTCTTCGTTGAACTGGCGCTTGAGGCCCGGATGGGTGGCGTGACCGAATTCGAACATGGCGTCCTTCCAAAGCGGGCGAGCATGCCCAAAGCCGCTGCGGTTGTCACGATGCAGCGCTGCGCTTATCATGCGCGGCCTTGTGCAGCGCGCCGCACAGGCGTCGCGGAGAGGTGGCAGAGTGGTCGAATGCGCCGGACTCGAAATCCGGTTTACGGTTATGCCGTAACGTGGGTTCGAATCCCACCCTCTCCGCCAGCATTGCGCACTTCGAGATTTACATGGGCGGTTAGCTCAGCGGTAGAGCACTTCCTTGACATGGAAGGGGTCACAGGTTCGATCCCTGTACCGCCCACCAATAAATCAATGAGTTATGTGACTTTCTGTCCAAGGCCCGGCTTCAATACCGGGCCTTTTTTCATGTCGCGGTCGATACATGGTCGACACGTCGCCGCCAGATCGCCCACCTACACCTGCAACGAGACTCGGGCAACCGGAACCAGGTAAGGGACGCCGCAACGGTCATCGTGCCAGGCGCGGCGCAGAACCCCCGTCACGTATAGTCGGCACATGAATGACTATTCCCGGCAGATCTTGCGGCTCAGATTCTGGACGCGCACTGCAACGTTCGCGTTGATCTTCACCCTGCCGGCAACCTTCCTCGCCGGCTTCATCACTTACGGCACGACGCTGGAGCACGTCGTGCCTGCCAGCATCTTCATCGTGCTGGGCGGCGCGCTCGTCGTCGCATACATCCGCATCAGGACTTTCCCCTGCCCGCGCTGCGGCCACCATTTCGGCGTCAAACATCCATTGGGCGCCAATATCCGCGGCCGCAAATGCGTGTACTGTGGCCTGGAAGCCTATCCAGAGCTCTGATCAGGACAACCAAGCGGAGCGGGCGCTGCGCTCGCCACAGGATGTTCATCGGGCGCAGCCAAAACGCCGCGTCGGTCGCCGCAAGCCACTCCGGCAAGCCAGCCTGACCTTGCCGGTCAATCGTGCCCGTGTCGGATGCGCTGCGACCGGGTTATGCGGCGGTACGGGGCTTCCCGCTGCGCCATCGCGCCATCAGCCTGGCTGCATCCTTTTCAGGAGGCCGTCCTTGAGGATGTAGTGGTGTATCAACGCCATGGCGGCATGCAGGCTGGCGAGCACGATGATGGTCCATGCCACCGTGTCGTGCAGACTGCCGATGGTGTGATCCAGGGTGGCCTGTCTGACTGTCGCGAACTGCAGCGAAAAAAGTCCGAAGAACTGGAAGGCTTCGGCCTGCGCCCAGCGCAACACGAAGCCCAGCACGATTTGCACGACCAGCAGCAGGTAGAGCGCATAGTCCATCGCCTTCGCGGCCCACCCCTGCACACCGCTGGCCGCTGCGGGCAAGCGCCTGCCGCTCGTGGCGCGCCACGCCAGTCGCGCCGCGATCACCAGGGCCAGCACAATGCCCAGCGAGATATGCAGCGACTGGAATTGCTTTCTGAGCGGCGTGCCACGCGGAAGAAAGCCCCAGGTTTCCGCCAGTGCGAACAACACGACGACGAGCACGACCGTCAGCCAGTGCAGGGCGATCGTGGTTGAATCGTAGCGAACCGGCATGCCCGGTTCGATGCCGGATTTCGTGTTGCTGGCCATGGTTCAATCCTCGGCTGCGTGATCTGCAGCGGTGCAATTCCAGAAAATGCTTCCGATCCGCGTCGTCTTCATAGATCGCCTCATGGCGATCACCACGCGCCGCCACATGGTAGAGCGCAACACCGGATTCGAGGCGAACGGGGCGCGCCATCCGGATCGTACGCCGAGGAATGCTGCGAAGCTAAACCTGACCTCGTGCTTTCGGTTCCCGAGCGCCTGTGTCGGGGACGGGAGTCGCTGCACGACAGCGAAGCTGGTCATCCAGCGCCTGTAATTGAGTGAAGTGCCGAGTCACTGGATTCCCGCCTGCGCGGGAATGACGAGCCCCGGCTATTCGAGACCTCCTACTGGGTGAGGCTCTTGGGCATGCCGGCGAATTCGTGCGGCGGCGTGTTGCCCGCGAGGTAGCGGACGAAGAAGTCCCACATGCGGCGCGTGATGTACGGCGTGTAGGGGCCGTAGTGGTGGCGCTCGTCGGGCACGATGAGCATGTCGAAGTTCTTGTTGGCCTTCATCAGCGCGCTGACCAGCAGGTAGGTGTTGCTGATCGACACGTTGTCGTCGATCGAGCCCTGCACCAGCATCAGGTGGCCCTTGAGGTTCTTCGCCAGCAGTTCGCTGGCCTGGTTATCGTAGTTGCTGGTGCCGTTCTTGTGCTTCACCAGCAGGCCTTCCCACTTCTCGCCCCAGGCGTAGTAGTAGTCGCGGTTGTCGTAGTTGCCGCTTTCCGCCCAGCCCACCTTGAAGAAGTCGGGGTCATGCAGCATGGCGGACACGGTGGCGTTGCCGCCGCCGGAGTGGCCCCAGATGCCGACGCGATTGAGGTCCATCCACGGATAACGCGCCGCCAGTTGCTTGATGCCGGCGATCTGGTCGGGGATGGTGTCGTCGCCCATGTCGCCGTACCAGGCGCGCTGGAAACTGGCCGAGCGGTAGGGCGTGCCCATGCCGTCCAGCGTCACCACGATGAAACCGAGCTCGGCCAGCGCCTGGTTGCTGCCGCGCTCGGAGCGGAAGCTGAAGGTGGCGATGGAGCCGATCTGCGGGCCGGGATAGACGAAATCGACGATCGGGTATTTCTTGTGCGGGTCGAAGTTGGTGGGCTTGTACAACAGCCCGTACAGGGTGGTCGTGCCATTGCGCGCCTTGACGGTGAAGGGTACCGGCGGCACCCAGCCCGCGGCGACCAGCCGGGCAATGTCGGTCCTGGCCACGGTGGCGAGGATGCGCCCGTCATCCGCCGCGCGCAGCACGGTCACCGGCGGCGTGGTCGGCGTCGAATACGAATCGACGAAGTAGCGTCCATCCGGCGCCATGGTGATGCGGTGGTCGGCGTCTTCTGGCGTCAGCAGCGTGGTCTTGCCGGTGTCGATGTTCACCTTGAACAACTGCCGGTAGTACGGATTCATGCCCGGCGTGCGGCCCACGCCCACGTACCACAGCGTGCGGGTCTTGCGGTCGAGGTGCAGCACCTGGATCACATCGCCGTGCCCGGTGGTGATCGGGTGCAGCATCTTCCCGGTCTTCAGGCTGTACAGGTACAGGTTCATCCAGTTGTTCTGTTCGGTCGGCCAGATCGCCTCACCGGATGCGGGCAGGTACTGCCAGTCGGGGCGGCCGTACCAGCCCTGATAGAAGTCCTTGGCGGTGTACTCGAACACCGTGCGCACATCGCCGCTGGCGGCATCGGCGATGCGGAACCACTCGTGGCGACGGTCGCGCGAGGTCGAGACCAGCGCGAAGGTCTTGCTGTCGGGTGCCCACTGCACGTCGCTCCACGAGCCAAGCTCCTGCTCGGGCGCCATCTGCAGCGGCGTGACCTTGCGCGTGGCCACGTCGATCACCACCAGCCGCACCATGAACACGTGCTTGTCGCCGGGCAGCGGATACGGCCACGACTCCAGCTTCGGGTGGCCCACGCGCGTCACCAGCGCATACATGTCCTTGACCTTGCGCTGGTCGAGGCGGAACGCGACCAGGCTCCGCGAATCCGGCGCCCAGCGCACTACCGCGCCGTTGCTGGTCATCGGCCCGAAGGACTCGGTCGCATAGCCGTCGTTGGCGACGCCATCGCTGGTGAGTTGCGTCACCTTGCCGGTGGCTTCGTCGCGCAGCCACAGGTTCCAGTCGCGCGCGAACACCAGCCACTTGCCATCGGGCGAGCGTTCCGCGTGCCCGTCCACGCCCTTCAGGCCGGTTTTCTCCTGCGTGCAGCGGCCCGCGCCGGACAGCTCGCAGCGGTAGTGCTTGCCTGCGATGGCGACGTCGAGTCGTCCATCGGGCAGCCGCCTGAAATCGAAGGCGTGTGGCCAGTCCTTCGCGTCCAGCGGCTTGCCCGCGGGCTTGCCCAGCACAGCGGCCAGCTTCGATTGGTCGAACGCGGGCATGCGCCGACCGGTGCGCGCGTCCATCTCGATGAAGTGGTCGCCGCTGGCGTCGTGGTCGCGATACCAGAAGTGCGTGGCGTCCAGCCAGTGCACGCGCTGCACTTCGTGGTCGACGAGCGGATCGTAGTTGCGCCCGACCAGCGGATCGGTGCTGCGCAGCAGGAATTTCGCCGCGCGGGCGTAATCGGCATCGGTCAGTTGCCGCGCATAGTCGGGTCGCGGCAGCGCGCCCAGCAGCAGGGCCAGCCCGAGGAGGGCGAAGAATCGGGCAGCGTGGGTGCTTCGTGCCGCGTGCGTCGGGTTCATGGGCCTGGTCTGCGGTGGCTGCGAGGATGAATGGCAGACAACGCGCCACGGCCGCAGTTCCTGCGCCGCGTCGGAAATCACGCCTGACTTACGGCATCGACCCGTGGCGACGAACACGCCGAAGACGTGCGGGCCGAGTCTGGGCAGGCACCAGCGGCATGGAACGAATGCGGCACGAACGGGGTCGGAGTCAATGCGTTGTCGCGGCACGCGGCGTGGCGCGCATGCGCCGCGACGACGAAATCAACCAGGCCGCGTCGTGGTCCAGACCCGACATGTCCCCAACCGGAGAGACCCATGGCCAACCGCCGGCGCGCACCGATCTGGCTGATGGGCATGACGATGCTTCCGTTCGGGATGCTTGGCGGCCTGATCATCTTCACCATCCCGCAGCTGCTGGCCGCCCGGCATGTGCCCGAGGATAGGATCGCCATGCTCACCGCGCTGGCGATATCGCCGATCTTCTGGATTTTCCTGATCTGCCCGCTGCTCGACGTGCGCTACACCCGGCGCACCTATGCCGTGGCCGGAGCCGTGATCGCCGCGGTGCTGACACCGCTGGCCTTGCTGAACCTGTCCAATTTCACGCTGCTGAGCAGTGCATTGCTGCTGGCGATGGCGGCAAGCGCGATCATGCAGAACGCGTTCGGCGGCTGGTTTTCGACCGTGATCACGCGCGCGGACGAGGGCCGTCTCAGCGCGTGGTACATGATCGGCAACATCGGTGGCGGCGGATTGACCGTCATGGTCGCGGTCGACCTGATCCGGTACCTGTCGCTGCCGGTCGCCGCGATCCTGCTGGGCTTGGCACAACTGCTGCCGCTGGCGATCTATCCCTTCATTCCGGCCACGCCGCCCGATGCCGGCCTGGCGCGCGACAGCTTCGGGCGGTTTTTCGTCGAAGTGGGGCGCCTGTTCAAGCGCCGCGAAGTGCTGGTCGCGCTGGCGATGTTCCTGCTGCCGTCGGCATCCTTCACGCTGACCAACGTGCTGGGCGGGCTCGGCGACAACTTCCACGCGTCGATGCAGGTCGTGAGCGTCGCCGGTGGCATCGGCATGATCGCGGCGGGCATCGTCGGCTGCCTCGCCCTGCCCGTGCTGGCCAAACGCCTGTCGCTGCGCCCGCTGTACCTCACCATCGGTATCGTCGGCGGCCTGTTCACGCTGAGCCTGCTGCTGCTGCCGCACACACCCGCCGTGTTCGTGCTGGCGCTGCTAGGCGAAAACGTGTTCCAGTCGCTGGCGCTCACCGGCAGCACCGCGATCACCTTCGAAACCATCGGCTCCGACAACCCGCTGGCGGCGACGACCTTCAGCCTGCTCACCGCCGCCGCGGCGTTCCCCATCGACTACATGGTGGCCGTGGATGGCCACGCCTATGCAGGTTACGGGCTGACAGGCGCCTTCGTCGCCGACGCGGGCCTCGGCATCGCCTCGTGCCTGCTGCTGGCGCTGATGTTGTCACTGCTGCGACGGGCGGCAAAGAAACCCCAAGGCCAGGGCGTCGTTTCTGTCACGCCCGCGCCGGATTTCGCGACCGACACAGGCCCAACGCGGCAGCACGCTTGAACACCGCCATGCCCTGACGTCGCCTGTAAGGGGCTCTGACCCAGTCACGCGCAGTCACGTGCGTTGATACGTGCGTTGACATAGGTTTCCAACGAAACTAAGCTCCAATTAGTTTCTTGAGAAACCTAATGGCTGGCCACAAAAAGCAATCCACACCTGCGCCGCTGGAAGCCCACTTGGGTTTCTGGCTGCGTTTCGTCTCCAACCATGTGTCCCTCCGCTTCCAGCAACTGCTGGAGGAGAAGGGCGTCACCGTCACCGAATGGGTGGCGTTGCGCACGCTCTGGTCGCAAGACGAAACCACCCACGCCGCACTGATCCAGGCCCTGGGCATGACCAAGGGGACGGCGTCCAAGGTGGTGTCGCGGCTGCAAGAAAAAGGGCTGGCCGGGCGGCGGCTGGCTGATGGCCGTGCCCGCGAGCAAACCTTGGGCCTCACAGCCAAAGGCAAGGCGCTGGTGCCGCGACTGGCCGCGCTGGCCGATGCCAACGACGCTCACTTCTTTGGCCATCTGCCCGCCGCAGAGCGGCAGGCGCTGACGGAGGCCATGCAGGCCCTTGTGAAGCACCACCAGCTCAAAGACATCCCCACCGCCTGATCCAACTGGCATTTCACCTGGAGGCAACCCATGAACGAAACCACCCGCACCACCATTCAGTCCACCTTTGAAGCTTCCAACCAGGGCACCATCCACTTCGGCCAAGTGATTGGCCAGCTCGTGAGCGCTGGGGTGGAGTCCTACCACGTGGACTACCGCTCCGGTCGCACCACCTATTACCTGCTCGGCGGTAGCACCATCGACTTCAGTTTCGAGCGCCCGCAACACGACATTGCCGATGCCTTTGACGGCGACGCCGTGCGCGCTGCCATTTTGGGCGCGCAGCAGGGCCGCGTGATGTACCCCGAGTTCAAGAAGCTGTCTCAGCGCGCAGGTTGTGTGGCCTACACGGTTTGGATCGCGGGCCGCCATGTGGTCTACCTGGGCCGCCGGGGCGAGACGCACACTGAGCGCTTCCCCGACTAAATCTTCTCTCTTCAAAGCGGGTCAGAGCCACTTCGCGCAGCACCCGACTCCCGCCGTGGCCGATAACGGCTTCGATCTCGCGTTGGAATCGCGACGTGCCAAGCGCGCGCTGTTGCTGCTCACGTCGCGCCCATCAGCCACCCTCTCCTCATCACGTCAGCCAACGCATATCGCGCCTGCAAGGGGCTCTGACCCGGTTGCGGTGGAGGAGCTACGTGCGATTTGCGCCCGTGGGGTCATCTGCTTGCACATCCCCCATGTGTGATTTACAGTGAACCATATGGTTCACTGTCAAGCCCGCCTCGACACAACGTTCGCCGCGCTCTCGGATGTCACCCGACGCGGAGTGCTGGAGCAGCTCGGAAGTTCAGACGCCTCAATCACCGACCTTGCCCAACGGTTTCACATGACCCTCACGGGCATGAAGAAGCACGTCAGCATCCTGGAGCAGGCGGGGCTCGTGACCACGGAGAAGGTCGGGCGCGTACGAACCTGCAAGCTCGGACAGCGCCGGCTGGAAGAAGAAGCCGCCTGGATCGAGCAACACCGCCAACTGTGGAGCGCACGCTTCGATGTGCTGGATGAGCTTGTCGAACACCTGAAACGCAAGGAGAAGGCAGATGCCCAACGAAAAAGAAGGTAGTTCCGCCGTCATCAACCGCACCGTCGTGGAACGCAAGTCCGACCGCGAACTCGTCGTGAAGCGAACGTTCGATGCCCCGGTGCACATCGCCTTCGCAGCGTGGAGCAAACCCGAATTGTTCAAGCAGTGGTGGGTTCCGAAGTCCGTTGGCATGTCGCTGGTCTCGTGCGACATGGATATTCGCACCGGGGGCGCGTATCGCCTCGTGTTCAGCCATCCGGCCTTCGATCAACCGATGGCGTTCTTCGGCACGTACCGCGAAGTGACACCGAACCAGCGCATCGTCTGGACGAATGAGGAAAGCGACGAGGGGGCCGTGACCACGGTGACGTTCGAAGAAAATGACGGCAAGACGCTGGTCACCTACCACGAACTCTATCCCACAACAGCGGCCCTCGAGGACGCGCTCGCCGGTTCGGCGGAAGGCCTGCCCGAACAGTTCGCGCAGCTGGATGAGTTGCTCGCAGGCAGATCGTAGCCACACCGCGGCGGCCGGCGTATCAGTGAAACACACGATCACGCCGCGCTGGCCAGTCCAGTGCCACGGGACGACATGATCAGACGCCGCGAAGCGTGTCAGGGTCAGAGCCACTTAGCGCGCCTGTAAGGGGCTCTGACCCAGCTATGCCAGGGGCTCTGACCCAGTTATGTCTTTTTGTATGTCTTTTTGTATTGACCCGGGCGTCGAAGTGGTGACTCCTGTTCTACCAGTTCTTGCATCCCCATCACTCCGCAAGCTGGCTCAGTGAAAGGTAGGCGCGACCGCTGCGGCAAAAAACCGCGATTTCCTTGTGCTTTGGAAAGCTAAAACTTCCGGTTAGTACGACAACGGGCGCTGGGGCTCCAATATAAATCAAACGAGTACAAACTTTAATCGATCTTCCCAGAAGCGCCTCTACGTATTTAGCGAATGCCTCACCGGCCACAAGCTGCTTTCGTCCCTTTGGGAGAGTTGCGGCAGAACTTTTCATTTCAATAAGAATTAAGTATTCGATATTTTTATGCGACAAAAAAATGGCGCCGTCACACTGTTTCGAAGCTAAGGGATGACCATTCTCAAAAAACCAAGAATAGCGAGCTAATAGTTTTTTACCCGCCGCCGGCTTGATGGGATCCAGATCGCACACAAGAGCATTTGTAGGCATCTGGGTGAAAACCAGCTCCTGCAACAGCGAGTTAGGATCCATTTCCTTCAAGCGAAGACTATTGTTGTTCCCATGTATAACAGATACCGGGCGAATTAAACTCTTGCATATTAAGCCGATCATTGATCAGCGTCTACACTTGTCATGAGGCTAACAATTTCGCCCTGCAAACCCGCTGACACTGAAATCGCCTCATCAATTGAGGCCATATTGATGCCAAATTTATTGACTTCAACAGACTCCAAATGCCGCCCTTTGGTGATCAAATATCCACTGACGTCGTTTGGCCGTAGCACTTCTCGCTCGTCAATACCATGCTTGCGCATCAACTCTTCCCGACCCTCAAATTTCGTCGAAAGCATTACTCTGTTATTCAATTCGCGAACTAAAAAATCGCTATGAGTTGTAATCAATACATTCACACCAAGTGAAACAAGTCTGGCAATAAGCTGAGCCATCAGTCGCTGATTAGACAAATGAAGGTTTAGCTCCGGCTCATCAAAAATTAGCACATCTCCCTTCGAAGCTATGTTATTTATATATAGATCAAGTAGAAACAGGGACTTTGTAGACGATGAGGCAACATAAATTGGTATTACGGATTTATGCTTACCAACGCCATATTCAAAAGATATGCCATCCTGGCTATAGCGGTATTTTCCGCCCGCAATTTTGTCGAAGACACTCCTTATATACTTGAAGTCTTCTGGCTGCGATGAGATGAAGCTTTTGGTCTTAGAAACATTTTCTGAATCACGAGCAATATCTATATTATCAGTAATAGGAAGCGCATACCTTGATGTCTCATCATCAATCAGTTCCCAAGGGTCGATTTTCCGACCCTTCGACGCAATGAGTTTATCAATGATCTGATTTTTACTGATATCCAATTCTTTCCAGAATAACGAAATGCCAGTCCTTTCCGACGTGATTGGAAATGGCTTGAATAGTAAATCTGGAAATGTTAACTGAGCGAGAGCACCAAGTAATCTTGATCGCACTAAGTGCAGGGGGACCCTAGAATGATCAATGCCAGCCAGTGGCTCGCTTAAAGACTCGGAAGACAATGCAAATGAACAAACAGTACTATTTTCGGGTTTGTTTATTTCAAGAACCATATCTTTACGAACCACTACACGCATAAGCCATCTCGGAATTCTTATGCTTGGCTTTGGGACTTTAATTTCTACGGTCGCGCCAGAGAAGAACTCTTCGTTTACACTAAAAAAATACGGAAGATTTGCAACGAAATTTCTTGAAACATCACTCGAATAGTCATAATTTTCGAAACCAGATATATCGAACTCCGTGCTGCCCGATGAAACTAATTTCCGAATAACCGCGGCGCTTATTGGAACTACCAGATAATGCCTGAGATTTTTAATTAGACTATATATGGCATAAACCACATACGTTTTACCAGCTGAGTTCGGCCCTGCAATTACCGTCAGCGGCGTTAAAGCTATATCGCAGGTCTCCACACCAGCAAAAGATCGGAATTTGAAAAAAATTTCAGATTTGTGATTTCGTAACATTGTCGGATCCTTGAAGGTGCGAATCGCGTTTGAATAGCATCGCTCAAGACTCAGTTATCACACATTCCTCCGATACTCCCCCACAACATACCGCCGCACAAAAACCGCAAAAAACCGGGTCATAGCCCCTTTCCTCCGTGATGGTTTCGCGCCCATCACGCCGCAACCCGCTCAATCCGCTGGATGTCATTGCCCAGCGCGCGCCGCGCCTCTTCCAGATCATAGTCCGCCTGCAGGCCAAGCCAGAAACGCTCGCTGGTGCCCAGCGCCGCAGCGAGGCGCAGCGCGGTATCCGCGCTGATGCCGCGCTTGCCGAGCACGATCTCGTTGATGCGGCGCGGCGGCACGGCTGCGGCGCGCGCGAGCGCGTTCTGGCTGATGCCGAGCGGACCGAGAAATTCTTCCAGCAGGACTTCGCCGGGGTGGATGTTGGGGACGCAGCGTTTCGGCATGGCCCGCCCCACTTCAAGCCGCTCCGGCGGCGTGGTGCAACTTGCCACCCGCCTTGAGGTGGCGGTACAGCGAGCCTGGGCTGAGATCGAAACCGTTGGGCCAGGCCAGCGCACCAGTCTCGATGAAATGCCGCGCGAAGAACGCCGGGTCACGCAGCGGCGCGGTCATCACGGTGGCCGCCTTGATGAAGGGCGCAAAGTTGTGAATGCCCCAAGCGCCGTCGGAGAAGCGCAGCAACAGGCTAGTGTCGGCCCGCGTTTCGATTGTGATCAGTTTGATCATGATCGGCCTCTGCAGGTGACGGGAAAACCAGATCCTTCGCTGCGCTCAGGATGACAACCGCAGGATGACAACAGCTCAGGGTGACAACTGGGTGATGGATCGGCTTGGTGCTGGATGGTACGCCGGGCACGCCGCGCGCACCAAGCACACCGGAGCTACGCGCTACATGTTGCGCCGGTACTCGCCGCCGACTTCGTACAGGGCGTGGCTGATCTGCCCCAGCGAGTTGTACTTGACCGCGTGCATGAGCTGCTCGAACAGGTTGCGGCGCTCGCGGGCGGTGGATTGCAGGGTGGCGAGGGAGCCAGATCCTTCGCTGCGCTCAGGATGACAATCGGCGGGACGCTCAGGATGACAAGACTTGGCGGATGACGCGGCGATGGGGTTGCGGGCCTGCTGGAAGGTTTTCACATTCGCGATCTGCGCGCGCTTTTCGTCCTCGGTGCTGCGGATCAGCTCGATGCGGGTGGCGATTTCGCCGGCGTGTTCGCGCGGCAGGAAGGTGTTGACGCCGATCAGCGGCAACGACCCGTCGTGCTTCTTGTGCTCGTAAACCATCGACTCGTCCTGGATCTTGCCGCGCTGGTACATCGTGTCCATGGCGCCGAGCACGCCGCCGCGCTCGCTGATCGCCTCGAACTCCTTGTACACGGCTTCTTCCACCAGGTCGGTCAGTGCCTCGACGACGAAGCTGCCCTGCCAGGGGTTCTCGTTGAAGTTGAGCCCCAGCTCGCGATTGATGATGAGCTGGATGGCCACCGCGCGGCGCACGCTTTCCTCGGTGGGCGTGGTGATGGCCTCGTCGTAGGCGTTGGTGTGCAGGCTGTTGCAGTTGTCGAACAGCGCGTACATGGCCTGCAGGGTGGTGCGGATGTCGTTGAACTGGATCTCCTGCGCATGCAGCGAGCGACCGCTGGTCTGGATGTGGTACTTCAGCATCTGGCTGCGCTCGTTGGCGCCGTAGCGCTCGCGCATGGCGCGCGCCCAGATGCGCCGCGCCACGCGGCCGATCACGGTGTACTCCGGGTCCATGCCGTTGCTGAAGAAAAAACTCAGGTTGGGCGCGAAGTCGTCGATGCGCATGCCGCGCGCCAGGTAGTACTCGACGATGGTGAAGCCGTTGCTGAGCGTGAAGGCGAGCTGCGAGATCGGGTTGGCCCCGGCCTCGGCGATGTGGTAGCCGGAGATGCTCACCGAGTAGAAGTTGCGCACCTGGTGGTCGACGAAGTACTGCTGGATGTCGCCCATCATGCGCAGCGCGAATTCGGTGCTGAAGATGCAGGTGTTCTGCGCCTGGTCCTCCTTGAGGATGTCGGCCTGCACGGTGCCGCGCACGCTGCCCAGCGTCTCGGCCTTGATCTTCGCGTAGGTCGCGGCGTCCACCAGCTCGTCGCCGCTGACACCGAGCAGGCCCAGGCCCAGGCCTTCGTTGCCTTCCGGCAGCGCGCCCAGGTATTGCGGACGCTTGCGGCCCTGGTACATCTGCGCGATGTGCGCCTCGGCGGCATGCCAGCGCGCGGCATCGCTGCGCAGGTATTTTTCCACCTGCTGGTCGATGGCGGTGTTCATGAACATCGCCAGGATCATCGGCGCCGGGCCGTTGATGGTCATCGACACCGAGGTTTTCGGATCGCACAGGTCGAAGCCCGAGTAGAGCTTTTTCATGTCGTCGAGCGTGGCGATGGACACGCCCGAGTTGCCGATCTTGCCGTAGATGTCGGGGCGCGGCGCGGGGTCCTCGCCGTACAACGTCACCGAGTCGAACGCGGTGGACAGGCGCGCGGCCGGCTGGCCGAGGCTGAGGTAATGGAAGCGGCGGTTGGTGCGCTCGGGCGTGCCCTCGCCGGCGAACATGCGCGTGGGGTCCTCGCCGCTGCGCCGGTACGGATACACGCCGCCGGTGTAGGGATAGGCGCCGGGCAGGTTCTCGCGCAGCAAAAAGCGCAACAGGTCGCCCCAGTCGCGGTACTGCGGCGGCGCGATCTTGGGGATCTGCTGGTGGCTGAGCGACTCGCGATAGTTGTCCACGCGGATGGTCTTGCCGCGCACCTGGTATTCGTTGAACGGCGCGGTGACCGCCTGCTTGCGCGCCGGCCACTCGCGCAGCAGGTGCAGCGCCTCGCTGGACAACGCCTTCAGCGCCTCGTTGTAGCGCTGGCGCAGGGTCAACAGGGTGCGGTCGGTGGACGCCTCGTGCCGCGGCAAGGCTGCGTTGTCATTCTGGGGCGCAGCCGAGGAATCGGCGGCCGCCACGGCGCTGTCTGCAGACAGATCCTGCGCTGCGCTCGGGATGACAGCCGGAGGGGGCGGCGTGGCGTGGGCGGGCGGCACGGCATGGGCGGACTGCGCTGCGCGGGCGGGGTGCGCCACTCCCATTTTGTCATTCTGGGGCGCAGCCGAAGAATCCGGCGCAACCGCAGCACCGGCGCGCTGGCCCGCAACCAGGTCCGCCGCGTCGTACGGCTCCAGCGCCCTGGGCAGCCGCGGATCGCCGATTTCGCGCAGCGCCGCGTGGCAGCTTTGCGCCTTGCGCGCCGCCTCGGCCTCGCGCTCGATGCGCGCGTTGATGCCGCGGCCCTGCTCGGCGATCTCGGCCAGGTAGCGCACGCGGGCGCCAGGAATCAGCAGCGTCGCGCGCGGCTCCTTGATGGCGATATCGAGCCTGGGCATGAAATCGCAGCGCAGCGTGCCGATGCCGCGCCGTGATGCGCCCGCGCCAGGTTCTTGCGGCTCCGCGTTGGCCGTTGCGGATTCCCGGTCCGTTGCTTCGCCCCTGCCGAGTCCCGGCAGTTTTTCCCGCAGCAACCGGCACAGCTCGACGAACATCCAGGTCATGCCCGGGTCGTTGAACTGGCTGGCGATGGTCGGATAGACCGGCACTTCGTCGTCGCGCAGCTGGAACTTCACGCGGTTGCGCTTCCACTGCTTGCGCACGTCGCGCAGCGCATCCTCGGCGCCGCGGCGGTCGTACTTGTTGAGCACGATGAGTTCGGCGAAATCCAGCATGTCGATCTTCTCGAGCTGGCTGGCGGCGCCGTAATCGCTGGTCATCACGTAGGCCGGCAAATCGACCAGATCGACCACCTCGGAATCGCTCTGGCCGATGCCCGCGGTTTCCAGGATGACCAGGTCGAAATCCTGCGCCCGCAGGTACATCAGGCATTCGCGCAGCAGCGCGCTGGTGGCCGCGTGCTGGCGCCGCGTGGCCATCGAGCGCATGAACACGCGCGGGCTGCGCAGCGCGTTCATGCGGATGCGGTCGCCCAGCAGCGCGCCGCCGCTGCGCCGCCGCGTGGGGTCCACCGCGAGCACCGCGATGCGCATCTCGGGGAAGGCGTGCAGGAAGCGCAGCAGCAGCTCGTCCACCACCGAGGACTTGCCAGCGCCGCCGGTGCCGGTGAGGCCGAGCACGGGAACCGCATGGCGCGCACCGTGCAGCACGGGCATCGCGGTGGCGCTCGACTGCTTGAGCAGCGCGGCCAGTTCGGCCACGGTGTAGGCCCCGCTTTCGATGGCCGAAAGCATGCGGCCGATGCGCGTGTCGTCGATCGACGCCGCGCGCGCGCCGCCCGGTTCGCCGGCGGCCGCTGGCGCGGGCGCCGTCCCGCGCTGCTGGCGCGCATGGGCGGCGCGGCGCACGACATCCTCGATCATCGCCACCAGTCCCATGTGCATGCCGTCGTTGGGGTGGTAGATGCGCTCGACGCCGTAGGCCTGCAGCTCGGCGATTTCCTCGGGCGTGATGGTGCCGCCGCCGCCGCCGAACACGCGGATATGCCCGGCACCCCGTTCGCGCAGCATGTCGATCATGTATTTGAAGTACTCGACGTGGCCGCCCTGGTAGCTGCTGATGGCGATGGCGTCGGCGTCTTCCTGCAGCGCGGCGCGCACCACGTCCTCGACGCTGCGGTTGTGGCCTAGATGGATCACCTCGGCACCCTGCGCCTGGATCAGCCGGCGCATGATGTTGATGGCCGCATCGTGGCCATCGAACAGGCTGGCGGCGGTGATGAAGCGCAGCGGCGCGACACTGGCCGTGGCCGGCTCGGGCCACTGCGGGGCGGGAGTGCTCATGGATTGGGCTCCGCAACAGAATGCGCGCATTTTACGCCCACGCACCGCCGCGCCGTCCGCTGGCCGCGCCGGGCGCCAGTCATGCCCCCCGGTCAACGCCGCCCGGCCTGCTGCGTTCTCCGATGCGAGCCGCACCGGGCGGCGTCATCCGCGAGTGATTGCCATGCAACTGCACCGCCACATCCTGGTTCCACTGCTGGTCCTCGCCGCGCTGGGCGCGGTGATTGCCCCGACCGCCGAGGCGCGCGGCTACGTGAGCGTGAGCGTGGGCGTTGCGCCGCCGCCGCCGCGTTACGAGCGCGTGATCGTGCGGCGCGGGCACGTGTGGGCGCCGGGCTACTGGCGCTGGGCGCCGCGCGCGCGGCGCTATGTCTGGGTGCGCGGCTATTGGATGCCGGCGCGCCCCGGCTGGCGCTGGGTCGGTCCACGCTGGGTGCCGCGCGGCCCGCGCTGGGTGTTCCGCGCCGGCTATTGGACGCGCTGAGAGGCTGTGAATTTTTCAGTCTCTCAGCCCGGCCATGGATGGCCGGACGCGAAGCGGTCACGCACGTGGCTGCTTCGCGCAGGCGCGTACGCACCTGTGCCGGACGCGCCGATGAAAAATTCCGCACGACGCGGAATTTTTCACAGGCTCTGAGCCCGCCACCATGCGCGCCAGCCCGTTGGTTCTCTGTACCGTGCTCGCGGCGGTGGCGCTCGGCGGCTGCGTCGTCGCGCCACCACTGCGCTGCGCCTGGGTACCCGGCCACTGGCGCTGGACGGACGCCGGCTAGCGCATCTGGGTGCACGGTCACTGCCTGCCGATCGACTGAAGCGCAGCGAACCCCGGTGTCACGCGCGCATTGACCGGCCTGCATGCGCGACCGATCATCGCCGGATTCCAAGCCGGAGCGCGCGATGTTCGACGGACTGCGTTTGCGCCACTGGCGCGCCGAAGCCGATGCCGAGGGCATCGTCACGCTCACCCTCGACCGTAGCGACGCCAGCGTCAATGCCATGGCGCACGCGGTGCTGGAAGAACTCGACCAGGCGCTCGATCGTCTGCTGATCGAGCCGCCGAAGGGCCTGATCGTCCGTTCCGGCAAGAGCGCCGGCTTCATCGCCGGCGCCGACATCCACGAATTCGCGCAGTACGCGCAGACCGGCGCGGTGCGCGCGGTGATCGGCTACGGCCAGCGCGTGTACCAGAAGCTGGCCAGCCTGCCCTGCCCCAGCGTGGCGGCGATCCACGGCCACTGCATGGGCGGTGGCACCGAGCTGGCGCTGGCGTGCACGTATCGCGTGGCCAGCAGCGACCCGAAGACGCGCATCGGCCTGCCCGAGGTGATGCTCGGCATCCATCCAGGCTGGGGCGGCAGCGCACGCCTGCCGCGACTGATCGGCGCGCTGCAGGCGCTGCCGCTGATGCTGACCGGCAAAACCGTGGCCGCCGACAAGGCGCGCGCGCTGGGCCTTGTCGATCGCGTCGCCGAACCCTCGGCCCTACTCGACGCCGCCCGCCACGTGCTGCGCCATCCCCCGGCACGCGCGCTGGATGTGCGCCTGCGCGGCTGGGCCAGCAACACCTGGATCGCGCGCCAGATCCTGGCGCCGATCATGCGCAGACAAACCGCGGCCAAGGTGCGCAAGGCGCATTACCCGGCGCCGTTCGCACTGATCGAGGTCTGGCGGCGCGGTGGTGGCGACGTGCGCCAGCGCCTCAGGCTGGAGGCCGATTCGGTGGTGCGCCTGGCCGCCACGCCCACGGCGCACAATCTGGTGCGCGTGTTTTTCCTGCAGGAACGCCTCAAGGCGCTGGCCGGCGACGCCGCGCACGGCATCGCGCATGTGCACGTGATCGGCGCCGGGGTGATGGGCGGCGACATCGCCGCATGGTGCGCGTATCGCGGCTTCAGCGTCAGCCTGCAGGACCGCGAGATGAAGATCATCGAGCCGGCGTTGGCGCGCGCCAAGACCCTGTTCGCGAAGCGCCTGAAGACACCCGAGCGCGTGGCCGCCGCGCAGGCCCGGCTGCACGCCGACCCGGATGGCACGCAGGTGGCCGCGGCCGATCTGGTGCTGGAGGCGATCTACGAAAACCTCGACGCCAAGCGCGCGCTGTACGCCGCCGCGCAGCCCAACCTGCGCGCCAACGCGCTGCTGGCCAGCAACACCTCGAGCATCCCGCTCAATGAATTGGCACGCGGACTGGGCGCGCCCGAGCGCTTCATCGGCCTGCATTTCTTCAACCCCGTGGCGCAGATGCCGCTGGTCGAGGTGGTGCGCCATGCGCGCCTGGCGGCGGACACCGAGCAACGCGCGCTGGCCTTCTGCCGTGCCATCGACAAACTGCCGGTGCCGGTCAAGGGCACGCCCGGCTTCCTGGTCAACCGCATCCTCATGCCGTACATGCTCGAGGCCATCCGGGCGCTGGGCGAAGGCATCCCCGGCGCGCTGCTGGATCGCGCCGCGCGCGGCTTCGGCATGCCGATGGGACCGATCGAACTGGCCGATACCGTGGGCCTGGACGTGGCCGCCTCGGTGGGCCAGGAGCTGGCGCCGTTTCTCGGCCTGGAGCTGCCGCAGGGCGTGGTGCGCCTGCTCGATGCCGGCAAGCGTGGCAAGAAGGACGGCCAGGGATTTTATCGCTGGCAGGACGGCAAGCCCGTCAAGCCCGATGTGCCCAAGGACTACCGGGCGCCGGACGATCTGGAACTGCGCCTGATCGCGCCGCTGCTCAACGAGGCCGTGGCCTGCCTGGCCGACGGCGTGGTCGACGACGCCGACCTGCTCGATGCCGGGGTGATCTTCGGCACCGGCTTCGCGCCCTTCCGCGGTGGCCCGATCACCTACATCCGCAGTGTCGGCGCCGACGTACTGCGCGCGCAACTGCAGGCGCTGGCGAGCACGCACGGACCGCGCTTCGCGCCGCGGCCCGGCTGGGACCATCCGGCGCTGCGCGCAATCGCCTGAGCACTCAGAAGTTCTTGCGCAGCGTCAGATACACGCCGCGCCGCTGCGCATACTGCGGCGCCAGGCCGACGCCCAGACCGGTGCCGTTGCGCAGCTCGATGACGCGATCCAGCGCATTGACCAGTGCCAGGCGCGCATGCAGCGTGCCCAGCTCCGGCAGGTCGAAACGCCGGCCCACGCTGAGGTTGAGCTGGAACCAGCCGGGCATGGTCCGGGTGTTGGCGAAGCCGGCGCGCAACCCCGAGCTGCACATGAAGTCGAAGCCGGCCGTGGCGCCCGTGGCAAAGCGGTAATCCATGCCGCCCGAGCCGGTCAGGCGCGGCGCGTGGTCGAGCAGGATCCAGTGATCGGCGATGTAGCTGACCTCGGCCGGCGACCAGTTGTACTGTCCCGAGGCGATGACCTTGGCGCGCGCCATGTCCACCGCGGCATTGAGGTAGGCATGCAGCGGGCCATGCTGCCAGTTGGCGGTGAACTCGACGCCGTGATTGCGCCCGTAGCCATAGTTGAAATCGGCGAAGATCAATGCGGTGCCGAACTGGCCCACATCCAGCGTGTCACGGGTCTGGCTGAAATACGCGTCGAGGCCGAGGGTGAGATTCGCGTCCGGCGCCCACTGCACGCCGGCGTCGTAGTAGTTCTCGCGCATGGCGCGCACGTCGGTGTTGCTGTTGCCGGGTTGCTGGTTGGTGGTGCCCGCGAACTCGGCCAGATCGGTGGTGGTGATCAGCCCCGGCGCCGGCGGCGAGAAGTAGCGCGCATAGCCCGCATGCAGCGTCCACTGGTTGTCGAGCTGATACACCAGACCCAGGCGCGGGCTGATCTGGCTCTCGTCCAGGAAACCGCTGATGCGGTCGTAGCGCAGGCCGCCGTTGAGGGTAAGCCGGTCGCTGGCGTTCCACTGATCCTGCACGTAGGCCGAGGCGGTGCGCGCCAGCAGGACGTGGTTGTCGAGCAGCGTGAACGGCACGGCGCTGGTCTGGTTGCCCGCGGCATCGGCGGCGAATACGCGCGCGGTGCTGTCCTGCACGCCGCGCTGGAAGTCGCCGAAGAAACCGTAGCGCACGGTGTTGCGCAGCCCCAGCGGGGTGGCGAAATCGGCCTGCAGGGTATCGGCGCGGTTGCTGCGCATCACCGTGGCGGCGACACCCAGATACATCAGGTCACCGATCGGATCGGGCAGGTAATCGACCTGGCTGTAGCGCTGTCCCGCGGAGATCTGGTAGTCCGTGTTGCCCAGCTTGCCCTGCAGCGACAGCACCGCGAAGCGCGTCAGTTCGTTCTGGTTCTCGTTGAGGTCAGCCGAGGGATAGCTGCTCACGCCCGCCAGTTGATACAGCGCCGGCTGGCCCGGATTGGGCGGGATCTGGAAGCGATTGTCGCTGACGCCGGCAAGCAGGCTGATGCGCGCGTGCGCGTTGATCAGGTAGGTCAGGTCGCCGAACCCGTTGCCCTGCCAGGTGCGGTCATGCAGCGTGTGCCGCGCCGCGGTCGGCGCGGAGATGCCGAGGTCATCGCGCAGATAACTGCCGGAGAAAAACCAGCTTCAGCGTCCGCGGTGGCCGTGCACATCGAGAAACGGCGCGAGGTGACCGTTGCTGCCCGCGGTCACGCCCACGCTGCCACCGTCGCCCAATTGCGCGCCCGAGCGCGTGTCGATGCTGATCACGCCGGCGGTGCGCAAGCCGTACTGCGCCGGCAGCGCGCCATCGAGCAGGCTGACGCTCTTGATGATGCGCGTGTCCAGCGTCTGGCCGAACCCGGCGATGCTCTCCGGCAGGATCACGCCATTGATGCGGTACTGGATGTTGGCCATGTTGCCGCGGATGTGCAGCTGGCCGAACGAATCGCGCACCACGCCGGGCGCCTGCAGCAGCACCTCGTTGAGCGGCGTGGCGCGGCCCAGCGGCAACGCCTTCAGCGCCTGCGGGGTGAACACGTACAGGCTGCTGCCGGTGGATGGCGAAAGCTGGTTGCGCGCCTGGTCCAGCGCCGCCGTCACCTTGACCGTGGCCAGTTGCGGCGCGCTTTGCCGCGCCGCGTGCGGGCGCCGGCCGGCGTCCTGCGCCTGCGCCTGCGCCTGCGCCGCGCACAGGATCATGCCCATGGCGCAGCCCAGGGGCTGCAGACGCAGCGTCCGCGCAAGCTGTCGGCGCATGGGGAATTCCACTGTCGGGGATGCCACGAATGCTAGCGAGGCTCGCGCTGCCGTTGTTATACAGTTCCGAGATCCATCCAGACTTTTGCAAGCAAAAAGCTTGCGCTGGATCGGATCAGTCCAGTCTGCGCCCATCAGCCCCGGTGATAGGGATGCCCGGCCAGCAGACTGGCCGCGCGATACAACTGCTCGGCCACGATCACGCGTACCAGCATGTGCGGCAGGGTCAGCGGGCCCAGCGACCAGCGCGCGTGCGCGCGTTGCAACACCGTGTCATCAAGGCCCTCGGCGCCACCGATCAGCAGATACACATCGCGACCGCCCATGCGCCAGGCAGCCATGCGCTCGGCCAGTTGCTCGCTGGACCACGGCGTGCCGCGCGCATCCAGAGCGATGATCCATGCTTCGCGGGGCAATGCCGCAAGCAGCGCCTCGGCCTCGGCAGCCCGGGCCTGTGCCGGACTCAGCGTCCTGCCGCGCGCCAGGCGGATCTCGCGCAGCTGCAGCGGCAGCCATGGCGCCAGACGCTTCTGGTATTCGGCGAAACCCTGGGCCAGCCAGTCGGGCATGCGCTCGCCGACGCTGAGCAGGTGGGCACGCATGCCGGAACGGCGGGTGCCGCGCGCGTTAGGACGCGGCGGCGTCCGTGCCCGGCACTTCGACGCCCCACATGCGCTCGAGTCCGTAGAACTCGCGGATGCGCGGCAGCATCACGTGCACGATCACATCGCCCAGATCCACCAGCACCCACTCGGCCTCGGTCTGGCCTTCCACGCCCAGCGGCAGCATGCCGGCCTTCTTGACGAAGCGCACGACCTCGTCGGCCAGCGCCTTGACGTGGCGCGTGGACGTGCCGGAGGCGATCACCAGGGTGTCGGCGATGGAAGTCTTGCCGCGCACGTCGATCACGCGCACCTCCTTGGCCTTGAGCTCATCCAGCGCGTGCAATACATAACCGCGCAGGGTATCGGAATCGGGGGCGGCATCGATGACGGCGGAAACGGCGGCGGTGCTCAATGCGGGAAATCCTGATCAGGCGCGGGGATGCGCGCGGCCAGTATAGGCCGGCATCAGAACCTGTGAAAAATTCCGCGTCGTGCGGAATGTTTCATCGGCGCGTCCGGCCATCCATGGCCGGGCTGAGAGGCTGAAAAATTCACCGCCTCTCAGCGCGGCGGCATGCGATACGGCGCCAGCAGCGCGGCATCGGCCAGCAGCGCATCCGGCAGCAGATAGCGCGGCTCGCGCCCCGCCGCCAGCAACGCGCGCACCTGCGAAGCGCTGATCTCCAGCGCGCTGACGCGCAGACTGAACATGGCGCCCGCCGCCGCGGTGCGCAGCGCCGCCGGCGCTGCGACCGCGCGCTGCCGCCACTGTCCCTGCAGGCTGTCGGGCCACGCCGGCAGGCTGGCCGGCCGCGTCAGCACCACGATGTGCGCCAGATCGAACAGCTGCGTCCAGCGTTCCCAAGTCGGCAATCCGGCGAACGCATCCTGGCCCAGCAGCAGGATCAGCGGACGCTGCGCGCCATGCTCGGCGCGCAGTTCGGCCAGCGTATCGACGCTGTACGACGGGCCCGGCCGCGCCAGCTCGCGCAAGTCCAGCCCGAGACGATCCTGCCCGGCCAGTGCCGCGCGCAGCAGCGCCACGCGCGCGGCGGCGCTGGCCAGCGGTTGCGGACGATGCGGCGGCACGCGCGCCGGCAGCAGGTGCACCTCGGCATCCAGCTGTTCCGCCGCTTCCCAGGCCGCGCGCAAATGACCCAGATGCACCGGATCGAAGGTGCCGCCGAAAATCGCCAGCGGGCGCGGCGCGGGCGTGGCCACGCCGCGGCTCAGGCCAGCGCAGCCGCGGCGCGCGGCTGCATCAGCACCACCAGCAGGCGCTCGAACTCGCGCCATGGGTCGCCCGTTTCGCGGCCCTTGACCATGCGCTCGATGCGTCCGGCCCAGACCAGCGCGCGCTGCCAGAAGCGCGCCTGCGGCGCGCGCGCCAGCGCGCGTTTGAACTGCGCGGCGCGCGCCTGCCACAAATGCTCGGCGCGTATCGCCGCATCGACATCGCGCGCAGCGGCCAGACGCGCGGCGATGCCCAGTTGCAGATTCAGCAGGCCCAGCAACGGCAGCACCTCCTCGCCCTCGGCGCGCAGCCCGGCGAGGATATGCAGCGCGCGCGGCGCGGCGCCAGCCAGCACCGCGTCGATCAACTGGAACGCGTCGTAGCGTGCGCTGTCGCTGACCAGTTGTTCCAGCGTCTCGCGGTCCAGGCGCGTGCCGGCATCCAGCAGCAGCGCCAGCTTGTCGATCTCCTGCGCGCCGGCCAGCAGGTTGCCCTCGGTGCGCGCCGCCAGCCAGTCCAGCGCTTCCATCTCGGCCGACAGCCCGCGCGCGGCCAGGCGCTGGCCCAGCCAGTTGGGCAGCTCCTGCGCGCGCGGCGCCTGCAGATGCACGGCGATGCCGCCGCGTTCGATGGCCTGCGACCAGGCGGCCTCGTGCTTGCGGCTCCAGTCCTGGCTGCTGATCAGCAGCACGGTGTCCGGCGGCGGCGCTGCGCACCACGCCACGATGGCCTCGGCGCCGTCCTTGCCCGGCTTGCCGGTCGGCACACGCAGATCGATCAGGCGGCGCGTGGCGAACAGCGACAGGCCGGCACCGGCGCGTGCCAGGTCGTCCCAGTCGAAGCCGGTCTCGACATCGAAACGCGTGCGCTCGCTGTATCCCAGCGCGCGCGCGCGCGCGCGCGCGGCGTCGGCGGCTTCCAGCACCAGCAATTCATCGCCGGCCAGCAGGATGACCGGCGGCAAATCCGCCGCCGCCAGCGCGCGCGACCAGTCGCCAGCGCCGTGCATCTCAGTCGTGTCCGGGTGCCGACGCTGCGCTGGACGCCGCCGCCGGCGTGCCGACCACGCCACCACCCTGCGCCTGCAGGCGCATCAGGATGGCCTGCGCCATGTCGTCGACCAGGCTGCGCTGGATCTGCTCCTGCTGCCCGGCGTTGCCGATGACCTGGGTCGGGCTGAAGTTGAAATCGCGCGACATGCGCACCGTCTGCAGCGGCACCAGCAGCTTGCCATCCGTGCCGATCACCTCGAACTCGACGCGGTAATACACCACGTACTCGCTGACACTGGCATAACCGGTCAGCGTCAGCGCCTGCGTGTTGAAACTGTTCACCGGCACGCGCAGCGTGGCGATGCCGGGACCGCCGTGATCCTCCAGCGTGACGCCGGACAGGCGCAGCGCGGTGGCCAGCTGCCGGGTCAAGGCGTTGTCACCGGAAACATCCAGATGCATGCGCTGCAGCGCCGGCGCCAGTTGCGCGCTGCGGCGCAGATGGAACCCGCAGCCACTCAGCAGCAACGCGCTCAGCGTCAGCAGAACCAGGCGGCGAAGCATCGGCATGTTCATGCGCGTCGGCGTGTGCGGCGAAGGAAGCCGCATGATAACCGCGGCGCGCATGCAACGGCCCGCGGCGCTCAGGGCCTGTGAAAAATTCACCGCCTCTCAGGGCGTGACCAGCAGCCGCTCGGCGATGGCGGAAAACAGTCCCGGCAGACGTTCGAGCTCGTCCAGCGCGATGTGCTCATCGACCTTGTGGATGCTGGCGTTGATCGGGCCCAGTTCCACCACCTCGGCGCCCAGCGGGGCGATGAAGCGCCCATCCGACGTGCCGCCGCCGGTGCTCAGTTCGGGCTTGATGCCGAGTTGCTGCTGCAGCACCGCGCACACCGCGCGCCGCAGCGGGCCGTCCTGGGTGAGGAATGGCGTGCCGCTCTGGCGCCAGTCGATCTGGTAGTCGAGACCATGCCGGCGCAGCACCGATTCCAGCCGCGCGCGCAATTCCTCCGGCGTGCTGGCGGTGCCGTGGCGGAAATTGAATACGGCCTGCAGCGTGCCGGGAATCACGTTGTCGGCGCCGGTGCCGGCGTTGAGGTTGGAGATCTGGAAGCTGGTCGGCGGAAACGCCACGTTGCCGGCGTCCCAGCGCATCGCGGCCAGCTCGGCCAGCGCCGGCGCGGCCTGGTGGATGGGGTTGCGCGCCTTCTCCGGATACGCCACGTGACCCTGCACGCCGCGCACCCGCAGCGTGCCGGTGAGCGAACCGCGCCGGCCGATGCGGATCAGATCGCCCAGGCGCTCGCGCGAGGACGGCTCGCCGACCACGCACCAGTCGATGCGCTGTCCGCTCTCGCGGAAATGCTGCGCCACGCGGCGCACGCCATGCTCGGCGATGCCCTCCTCGTCGCTGGTCAGCAGCAAGGCCACGCTGCCGGCGTGATCGGGATGGCGCCGGATGAAATCCTCCAGCGCCACGCACATCGCCGCCACGCTGCCTTTCATGTCGGCGGCGCCACGCCCGTACAACCTGCCGTCGCGCACAACCGGCTCGAATGGCGGGCTCGCCCAGGCCGACTCCGGTCCGCTGGGCACCACATCGGTATGCCCGAGGAACACCAGCACCGGACCGTCGCCACCATGCGTGGCCCACAGGTTTTCGACCTCGCCGAAGGGCAGCGCCGTGCAGCGGAAACCCGCACGCGCCAGCCGCGCCGCGAGCAGCGCCTGGCAACCGGCATCGTCCGGCGTCACCGAACGGCGGCGGATGAGCTCCTGGGCAAGTTCGACGACGTCCGACACGACTCCTCCGACGCGCATGCGCGGGCCATGGCCTGGCCACTGCGCAAGCATCCGCAGGCAGCATGACGAACGCAAGCACCATGGCATGCGGCCAGCGCTCCCGATCCCGTATCCGCCGCATGCGGCGACGCCATGGCGGGCGTGCAGCGCCGCGGCCGGCGCCGCGACGCCGCCACCGCGCAACCTTACCGGTTCATTACGGTGTGCGCGGGCGGGCGATCTTGTCACCGTGCGCAGGCCAGACTTGCGCACCACGTCCGGCTCTACCGAGGAATCCCGCCATGCATGCCCTGGTTTCGCGCCTCCCACGCATCGTTTTGCTCAGCCTGCTCGCCTTGCCGATCGCGGCCACGGCGACGCCACCGGCCACCACGCTGCTGCGCATTCCCGGCGGCGCGCAGGGCCTGGGTTTCGACGACATCGGCTACGTCGCCGCGCTGGATCGCATCGTGGTGCCGGCCGCGCAAAGCGGCGCGCTGGTGCTGATCGATCCGCGCGATGACGCGCTGCGCGTGCTGCCCGGCATCACCCCGGCCGGTGGCGCCAGCAAGGGGCACGACGCCGGCACCACCTCGGCCAGCTATGGCGCGGGCCTGCTGTTCGCCAGCGACCATGACGCACAGGCGCTGCTGGCGGTGAATCCGGTCAGCGGCACGGTCGTTGCGCGCGCCGCGCTGGCCGCGCAGCCCGACTACGTACGCTACGTGGCGCCGCTCCGGCAGGTGTGGGTGAGCGAGCCGCACGCACGCCAGATCGAGCGCTTCGCGGTCAGCACGAGCGCGCATCCGGTGCTGCGCCGGCTGGGCGTGATCGCGGTGCCGGGCGGCCCCGAGTCGCTGCTGATCGACGCCGGCACGGGCATGGCCTACACCAACCAGTGGCGCGACCACACCCTGGCAATCCCGCTGCGCGATCCGCACGTGGCCGCACGCTGGCCCAATACCTGCACCGGCAGCCGCGGCCTGGCGCTGGATGCCGCGCATCACACGCTGTTCGTCGGTTGCCGGGAAGGCAAGGTGGTGGCGCTCGATCTCGACGCCAACGGCAGGATCATCGCCAGCGCGCCGGTGGGCGCGGGCGTGGACATCATCGCCTGGAATCCGCTGCTCCGGCACCTGTATGCGCCAGGCGCGATCAGCGCAACCATGACCGTGCTGGGCTACGACGGCCACGGGTTCACCACCCGCGCCAGCGTGCCCACCGCCGCGCACGCCCACTGCGTGGCCACGGATGAGCGCCACCAGGCGTATGTGTGCGATCCCGGCGCCGGCGCGCTGCTGGTATACCGCGACCCGCGCTGATCGCTCGGGCCAGCGCCAGCGCGCGGCGCACAGCGCAGCGCGCGGCGCTGTCAGGTGAAGGTCCGGACACGTTCAGAGCTTCACTCAAGCCATGCGTGGCTTGCCGCGTAACCACCACGCAGGCGCTGGTCACGGCATAGCCGAGTCCGGACCGGTGCCGGACCCGGCGCCCTCTGACCAGTCCGGGATGGACTGGTCCGGAGGTGGTTCCCAAAATCGCTCCTCGCACCGGCGCATGCTCGCCGCGACCAGCAAAGCCCGACAGGCTGCTAGGCTTTCGCGATTGCATCTTGCGGATCGCCATGAGCCCGGGTTTCGTCCATCTGCACGTCCACAGCGAATACGCGCTGACGGACTCGATCATCCGCATTCCCGACAAGCCCGAATACGGCGATCCGGCCACCGCGCCGCGACCCAACCTGATCAGCCACGCGCGCCGGCTGGGCCTGCCGGCGCTGGCGCTGACCGACGACAGCAACCTGTTCGCGCTGATCAAGTTCTACAAGGCGGCGCTGGCCAATGGCATCAAGCCGATCGCCGGTTGCGACATCTGGCTGCGCCACGATGGCCACGGCGAGGCGCGGCGCCTGACCTTGCTGTGCCAGGACCACGCCGGTTATCTGAATCTGTCGCGACTGATCTCGCGCGCCTGGCGCGAGGGCCAGCAGGGCGGCCGCGCGATCGTCGCCGAGCACTGGCTGGATGGCGCCAGCGACGGCCTGATCGCCCTCGCCGGCCATGCCAGCGCGCTGGCGCAAAGCGCACTGACCGATCAAGCCGACAGCGTGCTGCTGCAGCGCCTGCGCCAGCGTTTTCCCGAGCGCCTGTATCTGGAGCTGACGCGCTGCGGACGCGCGCACGAAGAAGACTGGATCGGCGCCGCGCTGGCGCTGGGCGCGCGCCACGACCTGCCGCTGCTGGCCAGCAACGACGCGCGTTTTCTCGAGCGCGAGGATTTCGAGGCGCACGAGGCGCGCGTGTGCATCCAGCAGGGCCGCGTGCTGGCCGATCCCAAACGCCCGCGCGAGTACAGCCCCGAGCAGTACCTGAAATCCACTCGCGACATGCGCGCGCTGTTCGCCGATTTGCCCGAGGCGCTGGACAACAGCGTCGAACTGGCCAAGCGCTGCAACCTCGAACTGCACTTCGGCACCTACCACCTGCCCGCGTTCCCGACCCCGCCGGGGGTCACGCTGGAGCAACACATCAGCGCCAGCAGCAGCACGGGCCTGGCGCAGCGCCTGGCGCGCCACGGCGCGGCCGGCACGCACACCGAGGCCGATTACCACGCGCGCCTGCATACCGAGCTGGACGTGATCGTGCGCATGGGTTTCGCCGGCTACTTCCTGATCGTGGCCGACTTCATCAACTGGGCCAGGCGCAACGACATCCCGGTGGGTCCGGGGCGCGGCTCCGGCGCCGGCTCGGTGGTGGCCTGGGCGCTGGGCATCACCGACCTGGACCCGCTGCGATTCGGGCTGCTGTTCGAGCGTTTCCTCAATCCCGAACGCGTATCCATGCCGGATTTCGACGTGGACTTCTGCATGGACCGCCGCGACGAGGTGATCGACTACGTGGCGCGCACCTATGGCCGCGACCAGGTCAGCCAGATCATCACCTACGGCAGCATGGCGGCCAAGGCCGTGGTGCGCGATGCCGGACGCGTGCTCGGTCACGGTTACACCTTCGTCGATTCGATCGCCAAGCTCATCCCCAACGCACTGGGCATCTGTCTGGCCGATGCGCTGGGCGAATCCGATGAAGCCGCGAAAAGGCCGGATCTGGTTTCCGCCGAGCTGGTGCAGCGCAACCGCGACGAGGACGAGGTGCGCGAGCTGCTGCGGCTGGCGCGCACGCTCGAGGACCTGGTGCGCAATGCCGGCAAGCACGCCGGCGGCGTGGTGATCGCGCCGGGCCCGCTCACCGATTACTCGCCGCTGTACGCCGAACCGGGCGGCGGCGGCCTGGTCACGCAGTTCGACAAGGACGACGTGGAAGCCGTCGGCCTGGTCAAGTTCGACTTCCTCGGCCTGCGCACGCTGACCATCATCGACTGGACGGTGAAGGCCATCAACGCGCGCCGCGCAGGGATGCGCCAGTGTCGCGACAGGCAGGATGCCGCCAGCGGCGAGACGCCGTTGGATATCACCCAGCTGCCGCTGGACGACCCCGCACCCTACGAGCTGCTCAAGCACGCGCGCACCGTGGCGGTGTTCCAGTTCGAATCGCCGGGCATGCAGCGCATGCTCAAGGAGGCCAGGCCCGACCGCTTCGAGGACATCATCGCGCTGGGCGCACTGTTCCGCCCCGGCCCGATGGACCTGATCCCCAGCTTCGTCGCGCGCAAGCACGGCCGCGAGCCGGTGACTTATCCAGACGCGCGCGTCGAGCCGATCCTGCGCGAGACCTACGGCATCATGGTCTACCAGGAGCAGGTGATGCAGATGGCGCAGATCGTCGGCGGCTATTCGCTGGGCAACGCCGATCTGCTGCGCCGCGCGATGGGCAAGAAGAACATCGAGCAGATGGCCAGGGAACGCGCCAAGTTCATCGCCGGCGCGGCCGCGCACGGGGTCGAGGAAAACAAGGCCGATGCGATCTTCGACCTGATGGAGAAGTTCGCCGGCTACGGCTTCAACAAGTCGCACGCCGCGGCCTACGCGCTGGTCAGCTACCAGACCGCGTGGCTGAAGGCGCATTACCCGGCCGAGTTCATGGCCGCGACGCTGTCCTCGGACATGGAGAAGACGGACAAGGTCGTCACCTTCCTGGACGAAGCGCGCGCACTGGGCCTCGACGTGTTGCCGCCGGACGTCAACGCCTCGGCGTGGATGTTCGTGGCGGTGGATGCGCGCAGCATTCGCCATGGCCTGGGCGCGCTCAAGGGCGTCGGCCGTGCGGTGAGCGAAGCCATCGCGGCGGAGGCCGCGCGCCAGCCATTCCGCGATCTCGGTGACCTGTGCCGGCGCGTGGGCAGCACGCGCGTCAACAAGCGTGTGCTGGAAGCGCTGATCCAGTCCGGCGCCTGCGACGCGCTGGACGCCGATCGCGCCACGCTGTGGGCGCAGATCCCCGACGCATTGAAAGCCGCCGAGCAGCATGCGCGCGCCGCCAGCGCCGGGCAGCACGGCCTGTTCGGCGGCGACGACGATGCGCCCGAGCCGCTGCCGCGCCCGCGCGTGCCGGCGTGGACGCTGGAGCAGCGCCTCAACGGCGAGCGCGCGATTCTGGGCTTTTATCTCAGCGGCCACCCCACCGATGCCTGGCGCAGCCTGTTCGCGCAACTGGTGCCCTGCGCGCTGGGCGACATCGCCAGGGAATGGAAGCCGCCACCCGAGGCGCGCAACGGACGTCCGCTGGATGTCGCCTGGACCGCCGCCGGGCAAGTGGTCGACGTGCGCCGCCGCCGCGACGACCTGGCCATCGCGCAACTGGAGGATGCCAGCGGCAGCCTCGAGGTCATCGTCGCGCAGGAAGTGCTGCAGGAAGCCCAGGCGCTGCTGGTGCCGGGTGCGCTGCTGGTGATCGAGGGCGGGCTGCGCATGAGCGATTTCGGTCTCGGCCTGCGCGCGCGGCGCGTGCACACGCTGGACGACATCTGCCGGCGCCGTGGCCGCCTGCTGCGCGTGCAGGTGCAGGACGTGCAGCGCGGTTTCGCGGCGGCGCTGTCCAGCGCACTGGCGGCGTGGCGCGGCGGCAGCGCGCGCGTATTGCTCACCGGCTATCGCAATGCGCAAGGCCAGGCCGACGTGCTGCTCGACGATACCTGGGCGGTGACCGCGCACCCGGATTTGCTACGTGCGCTGGCGCAGATGCCGGGCGTGATGCAATGCGAGTTGCTGCTCGCACGCGGCACCGAAGGCTGATTCTTCGATGCGGAACCTGCCGTTATACTACCGGTCTTTCTTGTCGAACGGCCTCGAATGAACCCGAACTTCCTCGATTTCGAGCAGCCGCTGGCCGAGTTGCAGTCGCGCATCGAGGCCTTGCGCCAGACCGGCGCGGGGCAGGCGCTGGATCTGGATGAAGACCTCGGCAAGCTCGAGGACAAATTGCGCAAGCGCACCGCGGAGATCTTTCGCGAGCTGACACCGTGGCAGATCACCCAGCTCTCGCGCCACCCGGCGCGGCCGTACACGCTGGATTACCTCGGCGCGATCATGCGCGAGTTCCACGAGCTGGCCGGCGACCGTTTCTACGCCGACGACGCCGCCATCGTCGGCGGCCTGGCACGGCTGGAAGACACCCCGGTCATGGTGATCGGCCACCAGAAAGGCCGCGACACGCGCACCAAGATCCGCCGCAACTTCGGCATGCCGCGCCCCGAGGGCTACCGCAAGGCGCTGCGCCTGATGCAGACCGCCGAGCGCTTCGGCCTGCCGATCCTGACCTTCATCGACACACCCGGCGCCTACCCCGGCGTCGGCGCCGAGGAGCGCGGCCAGTCCGAGGCGATCGCGCGCAACCTGCTGGAAATGGCCGCACTGAAGGTGCCGATCATCTGCACGGTGATCGGCGAGGGCGGCTCCGGCGGCGCGCTGGCCATCGGCGTCGGCGACCGCACGTTGATGCTCGAATACAGCACCTACTCGGTGATCAGTCCCGAGGGCTGCGCGTCGATCCTGTGGAAAAGCGCCGAGAAGGCCAGGGACGCCGCCGAACAACTGGGCCTGACCGCGCCGCGCCTGCTGGAGCTGGGCCTGGTCGACTCCGTCATCCCCGAGCCGCTGGGCGGCGCGCACCGCGATCCCGAGGCCATGGCCGCGATGCTGAAGAAAGTGCTGCTGGATACGCTGCGCGAAATCATGCGCCTGCCCACCGCGGAGTTACTCGAGCGCCGCTACCAGCGCCTGCGCGGCTACGGCGCTTTCAGCGAAGGCTGATCGCACCACGCGGCACGCCGCCTGCTGCACCGCGCGGCCGAGATCCTTCCGGCTGCGCCCTCAGCGACAAAGCCCATGTCATCCTGAGCAACGCGAAGGATCTCTCCTGCGTGCTGCGCCATGCGTCAGGCCGCGGCGCGCGCCTGCAGACGCTCGATCAGCGCATCGGCGAAGCGCTCGGTGCTGCCGCTGCCACCGAGGTCAGGCGTCATGCGCGAGTCGGCAGCCGCCAGCGTGGCGCGGATCGCCGCGCGCACGCGCGTGCCCTGCGCCACCATGTCGAGATGATCGAGCATGTCGGCCGCGGCCAGCAGCAGCGCGCAAGGATTGGCGATGCCCTTGCCGGCGATGTCCGGCGCCGAGCCGTGCACGGCCTCGAAAATCGCCGCGCCGCTGCCGATGTTGGAGCCCGGCGCCAGACCCAGGCCGCCGACCAGGCCAGCGCACAGATCGGACAAAATGTCGCCAAACAGGTTGGTGGTGACGATCACGTCGAACTGCTCGGGGCGCATCACCAGCTGCATGCAGGTGTTGTCCACGATCATTTCGTTGCAGGCGATCTCGGGGTATTCGCGGGCGATCTCGCGCGCCACGTTGAGGAACAGGCCCGAGGTCGTCTTCATGATGTTGGCCTTGTGCACCACGGTGACCTTCTTGCGGCCCTTGCGCCGCGCCAGCTCGAAGGCATAGCGCACGATGCGCTCGGAGCTGCGTCGCGTGATGCGGATGATCGACTGCGCGGTCTCGCCGTCGGCCGACACCGTCTGGCCCTCGCTGAGGTAGGCACCCTCGGTGTTTTCGCGCACGGTGAGGATGTCGATGCCGCTGAAGCGCGCCTTGGTGTTGGGGAAGCTGATCGCCGGTCGCACGTTGGCGTATAGGTCGAAGCGCCGGCGCAGTTCGACATTGAGCGAGGAGAAACCATCGCCGATGGGCGTGGTCAGCGGACCCTTCAATGCCACGCCGCAGGCACTGATCGCATCCAGCGTGGCCTGCGGCAGCAGCTCGCCCTGCGCTTCCAGCGCGGCCATGCCGGCTTCGGCGAAACGGTAGTCCAGACCGCAGCGCAGGCTGTCGAGCACGCGCAGTGTGGCCTGCACGATCTCCGGGCCGATACCGTCGCCGCGAATCACCGCAATGGTCTTGCTCATGGAATGCACCTCGGGGCACATATGCGCCCGCACAGCCCGCCATTATCGGCGAGGGCGGCGGTCGCGCTCAAGGCACGCCGGCAGCAGCGCACAGCGCGGGTTTACCCGCAGCGGCGGCTGCGGCAGACTCGCGGCTCATCGAGGAGGCCCGCGTGTCGTCGTCCAGCATTCTGCTTGCCAGCGCCGGCGCACTCCTGCTGCTCGCGCTTGGCGCCATGTTGCAACTGCTGCGGCTGCGCCGCCGCGGCGCGCTGCTGCAGGATCTGCACGCGCTGGCCGATGCGCAGGAAACCGCATTGCGCGCGCTGCGCACGCAACTGGCCTCGGCGCACGCCGAGATCATCACGCTCACCGATCAACCCGCGCCGTACGCCGACGCGGCCGCGTTCACCGCCGCGCTGCGCGAGCAACTGGCGCATCGCCTTTGGCTGCGCGACCACGCCGCGCGCGCACCGCTGCCCGAGTTGCGCCAGGCGCTGCGCGATTGGCGCGGCAGCGCGCGCGCGCTCAGCGAGGATGCCGCCGCGCTGCGTGCCGCGCAGCAGGAACTGATCCGCGCCAGTCACCAAGGCATCTCTCCAAGCCCATGAATCGCAGCCTGATCCTCGCCTCGACCTCGTCCTATCGCGCCATGCTGCTGCGCCGGCTGCTCGACGACTTCCAGCAGATCGCGCCGGATTGCGACGAGCATGCCCTGCCCGGCGAGGCGGTGGCCGCGCAGGCGCAGCGCCTGGCCGCGGCCAAGGCCGCGAGCGTGGCCGCACGCCATGCCGATGCGCTGGTGCTGGGCTCGGACCAGCTTGCCGAACGCGATGGCCAGGCCGTAGGCAAGCCCGGCACGCATGCTGCCGCGCACACGCAGCTCGCCGCCGCCAGCGGCCGCACGCTGCGGTTTCATACCGCGTGGTGCCTGCTCGACGCGGCCTCCGGCCAGCGCTGGCAGGGCTGCGATGTGACCCGCGTGAACTTCCGCGCGCTGGCAGCGCCCGAGATCGAGCACTATCTGCAGCGCGAACGCCCCTACGACTGCGCCGGCAGCTTCAAGAGCGAGGGTCTGGGCATCGCCTTGTTCGAGCGCATCGACAGCAGCGATCCGACGGCGCTGATCGGCCTGCCGCTGATCGCGGTGGCGGCGGCGCTGCGCGCGGCGGGCCTGCCGGTGCCCTGAGCGGCTGCGATCAAATCGACCACCCGCTGCGACCGTCGCCAAACGCCCATGCCGACGGCGGTCGAATTTCCCCAGCCACTGGGCCCGCACGCCCGCATCCTCACGCGCAGCACACCCGACACCGCGCGGTCACCGCTAGACTCGATCTTCCCAGCACTCCCGGATCGCCCGCATGCCCGATTCCAGCCCACAAGCCGACCTGGCATCGCTCGCGCGACTGCCACCTGCGCTGGCGCAGGTCAACGCGCTGGTACTGGGCAAGGCGCATGTCGTGCGCCTGGGCTTCGCCTGTCTGCTGGCCGGCGGGCATCTGCTGCTGGAGGACATCCCCGGCGTCGGCAAGACCACGCTGGCGCACGCGCTGGCGGCGACCTGCGGGCTGGGCTTCCAGCGCGTGCAGTTCACCAGCGACCTGACCCCTGCCGACATCATCGGTGTCGGCATCTACGAGCAGGAGCAGCGCCGCTTCAAGTTCCACCCGGGGCCGCTGTTCACCGAGCTGCTGCTGGCCGACGAGATCAATCGCGGCACGCCCAAGGTGCAAAGCGCGCTACTCGAAGCCATGGCCGAGGGCCAGGTCAGCGTGGAGGGTGAAACGCGCGCGCTGCCGGGGGTATTCACGGTGATCGCCACGCAGAATCCGCTGGACCTGGCTGGCACTTTCCCGCTACCGGATTCGCAACTGGACCGGTTCCTGATGCGTCTCAGCCTGGGCTATCCGGATGCCGCGGCCGAGCGCGCGCTGCTGACCGGCAGCGAGCGCCGTGTGCTGCTGCGCGAAACCAGGTCCGTGCTCACCGCCGCCGACCTGCTGGCGCTGCGCGAGCGCGTGCGCGCGGTCAGCGCCAGCCCCGCCGTGCTCGAATACCTGCAGGCGCTGCTCGGCGCCAGTCGCGATCATCCCGAGATTCGCGTCGGCCTGTCGCCGCGCGCCGGACTGGCGCTGCTGGCCGCGGCGCGCGCCTGGGCGCTGCTCGGCGGGCGCAGCTACGTGATGCCCGAGGACGTGCAGGCGGTGTTCATCGCGGTGGCCGCGCATCGCCTGCAACCGCAGCGCAATGCCGAGCGCGTGGCGCTGGCCAGCGCGCTGCTGGCCGAGGTCAGCGTGCGCGCATGAGCCTGCTGGCGTCGCTGCGCGCGCGCCTCGCGCGGCGTCATCCCAGCCTGCTGCGCCAGCGTCCGCGCGAGGCGCTGCCGATCGAACTCGGCCAGCGCCGCATCTACGTGGTGCCCACGGCCTTCGGCATCGGCTTCGGCGCCATGCTCATCGTCATGCTGCTGGGCGCGCTGAACTACAACAACAACGCCGCGCTGCTGCTCACCTGCCTGCTCGGCGCGGCCTGCGCGCAAAGCATGTACGGCGCGTTTCGCGCCCTGCACGACCTGCGCCTGGAGGCGATCCGTGCCGGGCATGCCGAAGCCGGACAGATGCTGCGCGTGGAACTGCGTTTCACCGCGCCACGGCGCACGCACGCCGGTCTGTGCCTGCATGTCGACGCCACGCGCCACGATTTCAGCATCGCGGCCGACACCGCGCTGAGCCTGCCGATCAACCTGCACACCGGGCGCCGCGGCTGGCTGGACCTGCCCGCGCTCAAACTCGAGAGCACCTGGCCATTCGGCCTGTTTCGCGCGTGGAGCTGGCTGCGCCCGGATGTGCGCGTGCTGGTGTATCCGGCGCGCGAAACCGCGGGACCGCCGCCGCTGGGCAGTGGCGCGGAGTCCATGCCGGCGCCGCGCAGCCATGAGCTGGGCGAGGATTACGCCGGGCTGCGCGCCTACCAGCCCGGCGATTCGCCGCGCCGCATCGCCTGGAAGGCCAGCGCGCGCAACGCCACCCTGCTGCTGCGCCTGCACGAACCGCCGGATGCGCAGGCGCTATGGCATCTGCGCTGGAACGCGCTGCGCGGGCTCGACCCCGAAACCCGCATCATGCGCCTGGCGCGCTGGGTGGACGAAGCGCAACGCGGCGGCCAGCGCTGGCAACTGGACCTGCCCGCGCAAAGCCTCGGCCCGGATGCCGGCAGTGCGCATTACCACGCCTGCATGAGCGCGCTGGCGTTGCTGCCATGAGCGCGGCCAGGGTTCCCGCGCCGCGCCCGGACGCGCGCAGCTTCGGCCTGCTCAGCCTGACCGTGGCCGCCACGCTGGCGCTGCACGCCACGCACCTGCCGCTGTGGCTGAGCCCGCCGCTGGCCCTGCTGCTGGCGCTGCGCTGGCTCGGCTACCGCCGTGGCCGGCGTTTTCCGGCGCTGCTGCGCTACGCGCTGGTGCTGACGCTGCCGCTGGGCGTGATCGCCACGTATGGCACGCTGTTCGGGCGCCTGCCCGGTGCCGCGCTGGCGGTGGGACTGCTGGTGCTCAAGCTAACCGAAACCGAGACCCGGCGCGACGTGCACATCGCCGTGGCCTTCGCCGCCTTCACCTTGATGAGCGCGCTGCTGTTCGGCCAGTCGCTGCTGCAGACGCTGCTGGTGTGCGCGGCGCTGGCGCCGGCGCTGGCCACGCTGCTGGCGCTGCAGCCCAGCGCCGGCGCCACGCGTGCGATCCTGAAGACCGCGGTGCTGCGCCTGGCCGCGGCGCTGCCGGTGACGCTGCTCGCGTTCGTGCTGGTCCCGCGCCTGGCCTCACCGCTGTGGGGCGCGCCGGGCATGCAGCAGGCGCGCACCGGGATCAGCGCGAGCATGTCACCGGGCGCCATCGGCCAGTTGCTGGTGGACGACAGCCCGGCGTTCCGGGTCGGTTTCGACGGACCGATCCCGCCGCGCGCGCAGCGCTATTTCCGCGCCGTGGTGTTGTGGCACTTCGATGGCCGTACCTGGACCTCCGGCAGCGCCGCGCGGCACCTGCCGCTGGAGCCGCTGCAGGCGCTCGGCCCGACGCAGCGCTACACGATCAGCATGGAGGCGACGCGGCAAACCCTGCTGCCGGCGCTGGACATGCCGCTGCAGGCGCCGGCCGCTACGCGCTTCACCGCCGCGCGCACCCTGCTGGCGGACAGGCCCGTCGACCATGGCCTGCGCTACACGGTGAGTTCGGCCACGGCCTATCGCCTGCAGCCGCGCCTCGGCGCGCACGAGCGTGCGCTGGGGCTGCAATTGCCCGGGGATGATGATCCGCGCGCGCGCGCGCTGGCCCTGCGCTGGCGCACGCGCTACGGCGACAATCCGGTCGCGATCATCGACGCCGCGCTGCACCGCTTTCACGACGATGGCTACCGCTACACCCTGACGCCGCCACCGCTGGGACGCCAGCAGGTCGATGATTTCCTGTTCGACACGCGCGCCGGCTTCTGCGAGCACTACGCCTCGGCGTTCGTGTTCCTGATGCGCGCCGCCGGCATTCCCGCACGCGTGGTGGCCGGCTACCAGGGCGGCTATGCCAACCGCGCCGCCGATTACCTGCTGGTGCGCCAGGCCGACGCCCATGCCTGGGCCGAAGTGTGGTTGCGCGGGCGCGGCTGGGTGCGCGTGGACCCCACCGCCGCGGTGCGTCCGGACCGCATCAGCCTGGGCGCCATCGCCGCCGCGCAGGGCGCCGGCGCGCGCTGGTACCAGGCCGCCTGGCTGGTCGGCCTGCGCGATCGCATCGACGTGCTCAACCGGCTGTGGGACCAATCCGTGGTCGGCTTCAACGCGCTGCGCCAGCGCGGCCTGCTGACGCGCTTCGGCGTCGACCCGCAGCGCTGGCAATCGGTGGCGCTGGCGCTGGGCGGCGCGTTGGCCGTGGCGCTGGCGTTCGGACTGGCGCTGGCCCTGCGCGAACCGGCCGGCGAGCGTGATGCGCTGGGCCGCGCGTTCGATCGTCTGCAACGGCGCTTGACGCGGCGTGATCATCCGCGCCAGCCGGGCGAGGCACCGGCGCATTACCTGACCCGTGTCGCCGCCGATTTGCCTGCGGAGCAAGCCGCGGCGCTGCGCGCATTGTCAACGCAATTCGTACGATTGCGTTACGCATTCACACAGCCTGCGCCTCGCTTAGCGGTGCGTGACTGGATACGCCGTGCGCAGGAATTAAAGCCCTGAGTTGTGGTCGAATGGGCGTTGCCGGAGAAACATTTCTCTTTCGAGGCTGTCATGACTACGCGAATGTTGAAACCGCTCGCCCTTGCCCTCGGTACCGTGTTGCTGGCGTCGTGTGCCACGGTACCCAAGGAGCTCGCCGGCTCGTATGCCGACATCACACCGCAGCAGGCCAGCAACGGCGGCGTTTCCGGTACCGCGGTGCGCTGGGGTGGCGACATCATCCAGACCGAACCGGGCCGCAATGACACCTGCTTCTATGTGCTCGGCAAGCCGCTGGCCAGCAACGATGCGCGGCCGCGCTCGAGCAGCGATTCGATCGGCCGCTTCGTCGCCTGCAAGCGCGGCTTCTACGATCCCGAGGTGTACGCCAAGGGCCGCGAAATCACCGTGACCGGCATGCTGCGCGGCGTGGTCACGCGCAAGATCGGCGATTACGAGTACCCCTACCCGCGCGTGGAGGCCAATGCGGTGCATCTGTGGTCACTGCCCGTGATGTACAACCGCGGCTACTACAACAGCTGGAACGACCCGTTCTGGGGCCCGGGTTGGGGCGGCGGCTGGGGCGGACCCTGGGGCTATGATCCGTTCTGGTACGCGCCGGGGCCGGTGGTGATCGTGCGACCCGCGCCACCGCCGCCGCCACCGCCGCCACCGCCGAAAGGCTGAACGGGCGCCCCGCACGCAAAAAACCGCAGCCTGGGCTGCGGTTTTTTGCTTTCAGTCGCTGCGCGGTGGTGCGTCGGCGTGCTGGCGCCGGGTCCGGTACTCGACCAGCAGGTTGTAGGTGGCTACGAGCGCGGGAAACGCATTCTGCAGGACACCGACCGAATCGTTCTTGCCGAACACGAAATAACTCAGCGCCATCAGGCTGCCGATGATCGACATCCACCAGAACGCCAGCGGCATGTGCACGCGCCGGTGCTTGCGCGTGGCGGCCATCTGCACGAACCAGCGCCCGGCGAACAGGAACGTGCCGAGGTAGCCGATCAGCTTCCACGGCGTGACCACCAGCCCCCAGGCCTGAAAAATGACTTGATCCATCGCCGCGTCCCACCTGCCGGATAAAACGCGATTCTAACGAGCGCCGGCGTTCGCCGGCACCGCATGCCATGCGGCAGGCTTGCCTTGCGCGCGCGCAGTTCGCATAGTCGAACGCCGCACGGCCATGAGCGCAGCATGACCGCATCGATCGCCCTGTTCCTGATCATCACCGCCGGCGCGCTGGCGCTGTTCCTCAGCGGGCGCGTGCGCATCGACCTGGCCGCGCTGCTGGTGATCGTGGCGCTGGCGCTCAGCGGACTGCTGCCGCTGCGCGAGGCGCTGGCCGGGTTCTCCAGCGAGGCGGCGATCATCACCGCCAGCGTGTTCGTGATTTCGGCGGGATTGGCAGCCACCGGCCTGGCCGATCGCGTCGGCGGCTGGATCGGCGCGCTGGCGGGCACCAGCGAATGGCGCACGCTGCTGGTGGTGATGCCCATGGTCGCCCTGGTGGCCGCGTTCACGCATCAACTGATGGTGGTGGCGATGATGCTGCCGGTGCTGCTGCATCTGGCGCGCGCGCGCGGGCTGTCGCCGTCGCGCTTGCTGATGCCGATGGCTTTCGCCGCCTCGCTGGGCACCACGCTCATCGTGCTGGGCGCACCCGCCTTCTTGCTCACCTCCAGCCTGCTGCACCAGAACGGGCAGGCGCCGCTGGGCGTGTTCTCGATCCTGCCGCTGGGCCTGGCGCTGACCGCGCTGGGCACGCTCTATATGCTGCTGCTGCGCTGGTTGTTGCCGCGCCGCGCCGACGCCGAGGCCGATATGCCGATCGATGGCCTGGCGCGCTATTTCACCGAGATCACCCTGCCTGAAGGTTCACGCTGGGCGGGGCGCACCATGGAAGAATTCCTGGCGCAATACGGCTCGCACCTGCAGGTGGCCGACTGGCTGCGCAACGGCATATCGCTGCCGCGTCCCCACCTGCCGCTGGCGCTGCTGGCCGGCGATGTGCTGCTGGTGCAGGCCAGCCCCGAGGAAATCGCCAGTTTCGTCGCGCAGCCCGACCTGCAATTGCACGCCGTCGCGCAGGCCGGCGAAACCCTGCCGCATGGCCTCAACGAGGGCGCGCAAGGCAAGGCGCGACTGTTCCAGGCGATGCTGGCGCCGCAGTCGGCGCTGATCGGCCAGACCCTGACCGGCGTGGATTTCCCCGCCCGCTTCGGCGTGATCGCGGTGGGGCTGTGGCGGCGCGATGGCTGGTTCAGGGGTGAACTGGCGCAGAGCCCGCTCGAGGCCGGCGACCTGCTGGTGCTGTGGGGGCCACCCGAGCACTTCCGCAGCGTGGCCGAATACCGCGGCTTTCTCACCCTCAGCCCGTTCAAGGCCGATGCACGCCAGCGCCACAAGGCACGCACCGCGCTGATCATTCTCGCGCTGTCGGTGGCCGCGGCCGCCAGCGGGCTGCTGCCGCCCGCGCTGGCTTTCATGAGCGGCGCGCTGGCGATAGTGCTTAGCGGCTGCGTGCCCGCCGACCAGGGCTACCGCGCCATCGACCTGCGTCCGTTCCTGATGATCGCGGCGGCGATTCCGCTGGGCGTGGCGATGGAGCGCAGCGGCACCGCGGCCTGGCTGGCGCATGGGCTCGGCCATTTCGCGCAAGGCTACCCGCCGTTCGCGGTGCTGCTGCTGCTGTTTGCCGCCGCCGCCCTGCTCACCCAGCTGCTGTCGGATACCGCCACCGCGGCCCTGCTGGTGCCGGTGGCGATCGCGTTTTCCGGCGCGGTCGCGGTCAGCCCGAGCGCCGCCGCGGTGACGGTGACCGCCGGCGCGGTGGCCGCGTTTCTCACGCCCATCGGCCATCACGGCAGCCTGCTGGTACTGCGCGCCGGCAACTATCGCTTCCATGATTTCCTGCTGCTCGGCCTGCCGCTGACCGCGCTGATCGGCGTGGTCACGGCATGGATCACGCCGCAGTTGTTTCCGCTGGCCTGAGCGCAGGCCCGCGCGCGGCGCGGGCTGCTGCAGCGCCGCTCACGGCAAATCGGCGCCCTCCGGTCCCGGCGTCACGCGCACCGATGCCGCCGGCGGCACGCTCAATGGCGGCAGTTGCGCGGAATGCAGCGCCGCGTTGAGTGCCTGCAACGGGCCGTTCTGCGCCTGCGTCCATGCGGCATCCGTGGCCGCGATCGCGGCGCTGGCCTGCGCGTACACGGCGTGCTGCGCGGCGGTGGGCGCGCGGTCGGCGCTGCCGGCGTCGGTGGCCAGCGCGGCCAACTCGGCATTGGCACGCACGTAGCGTGCTTGCAACGCAGTGCCGTGCGGCGGCGCGAGTGCATCACGCAGGCGGCGCGCCGCGGCTTGCGCGCCGGCATGGCCAGCGAGCCCGGGCTGCAGCGTGTCGAGTTCACGCTGCAGCGCCTGCACCTGTCCGGCACCCGCATAGGAGCGCGCCATGGCGCCACCCAGTTGCTGCTGGAAGTCGAACAACTCGCGCAGCGCGGCCGGCGTGGCATGCACGCGCGGATCCTCGGTCACCAGCAGATCACGGCGCAGCGTGTGGCCATCAGCCTGCAGCTCCAGGGTGTAGCGGCCCGGCAGCACGCGCGCGCCGCGCGGCTCGAGCGGGGTGTCGCGCCCCCATACCGCGGCGATGCTGTAGCTGTAGCGGATCGCCTGCGGGCGCGGCAGGCGCAGATCCCAGACGAAGCGATGCATGCCGGGCGTGGCTTGCAGTTGCGGCGCGGGTTTGATCCAGCCGGCGGCGAAGTAGCGATCGGCAGGCGGCATCGGCAGCCGGGCGTCGCTGACGAAACGCCGCAGCACATGGCCTTGCGCATCCAGCACGCTCAGCGTCACCGGGCCGTGCGTGCGCGCGCCCAGCCAGTAGTCGATGACCGCGCCATTCGGCGGGTTGTGGCCGATCGGCGTTTCCGGCGGCAGCGGCGTGTCCTTGTTGTTGTCGGCGTGCAGGCGCACGGCGACCGCTGGCGCGAACAGGTGCGCGGGCTGGGTGGCGATGGCTGCTTTCACCTCGCGCAGGGGCGTGATGTCGTCCAGCACCCAGATCGCGCGGCCCTGGGTCCCCGCGATCAGGTCGTTGCCGTGCACCAGCAGGTCGCGCACCCAGGCGGTGGGCAGGTTGTACTGCAGCGGCTGCCAGGCATCGCCATCGTCGAAACTCACGTACACCCCGGCATCGGTGCCGGCATACAGCAGCCCGGGCCTGACCGGATCGGCGCGCAGCACGGTGACGTAATGACCCGCCGGCAGTCCGTGCGTGATCGCCTGCCAGGTCGTGCCGCCATCCTCGGTGCGGAAGGCATATGGCGTGTCGTTGCCGTCGCGGTGATCGTCCACCGCCAGATAGGCCACGTCGGGGTTGTTGGCCGCGACATCGATGCTGTCGATGCGCGCCCACAGCGGCACGCCCTTGGGCGTCACGTCGCGCCAGTGCGCGCCGCCGTCATGGGTGACCTCGACCACGCCCGAGTCGCTGCCGGTCCAGATCGTGCTCGGATCGGAGGGCGCCAGCGCGATGCTGTAGATCACGCCATAACCGCAGGCGCGCGCATGCGCCAGATCGCCGGTGTGCGCGCAACCCGTGGTGCCGGCCACGGCGCCGGTGAGATCGGGGCTGATCACCTGCCAGTGCGCGCCCTCATCCGTGCTGCGGAACAGCACCTGCGCGCCCACGTAAATCGGATACGGCGCCTGCTGGCCGATGGCCAGCGGCGTGATCCACGTGTAGCGGTACTTCACCGTACCCGGGCGCGCGCCGTAGCTCATCACCGGCCATGGCGAGACGTTCTGCACCTGCCCGGTGCGCGCGTCCCAGCGCGACACGCGCCCGCCGAGTCCGGTGCCGAACACGATGTGCGGATCGGCCGGATACGGCACGTCGTAATCGCGCTCGTCGCCACCCACCGGATGCCAATCGCGAAAACTCAGTGCGCCATAGTCGCTGGCGCTGGCGATGGCCACGGTGCCGCTGTCCTGCTGCCCGGAATAAATCCAGTATGGAAAGCGATTGTCGGCGGCCAGGTGATAGAACTGTCCGGTCGGCTGGTTGTACCAGCTCGACCAGGTCTTGCCGCCATCCAGCGTGACCACCGCGCCCTGGTCGCTGGCCACGATGCGGTCCTCGGGATGCAGCGGATTGATCCACACGAAATGGTAATCGTCGCCACCGGGCGAGCCCTTGACGACATGGAACACCTTGCCGCCATCGGTCGATTCGCGCACCGACTGGCCAGTGGTGAACACGCTGTCGGGCTGGCCCGGCATCACCGTGAGCCGGCTGAAATACCAGTTGGCCGCCTGCGTGTGCGCGTTCACGCGCTGCCAGTGCGCGCCACCATCGTCCGAGCGCCACAGGCCGGTGGCCGCGGCGTCGTTGCCGCCGTCGATCGTGGCATAGATGCGCGTGCCGGCCGCGGTGTCGGTCACCGCCAGGCCGATGCGCCCCAGCGGCGCCGTGGGCCAGCCCTGCCCGCCCAGCTTGCGCCAGTGCAGGCCGGCGTCGTGCGAGACATAAATCGCGCTGCCGCTGCCGACGATGGGCTTGAAGTAACTCAGCCACGGGTAATTGCGGATGCTCCACAGCGCCGCGTAGAGCGTGTCCGGGTGCGCGGGGTCGGCGGCCAGATCCACGCCACCGGTGCTGTCGTTGACGAACAGCACGTGTTGCCAGGTCTTGCCGCCGTTGCTGCTGCGGTAAATGCCGCGCGCATGGCTGGGGCCGAATACCTTGCCCAGCGCGGCGACCACGATCTCGTCGGGATTCTTCGGCGCGACCCAGATCGCGCCGATATGGCGCGTGGCGGCCAGGCCGATATGCGTCCACTGCGCGCCGCCATCGTCCGAGCGGTACATGCCATCGCCCGCGGCGATGTCGTAGCGCGGCGCCACCTGGCCGCTGCCCGCATAAATCACCTGCGGATTGGAGGGTGCAATGGCGATGGCGCCGATCGCGGCCGCACCGATGTGGTTGCTCAGCGGCTGCCACGTGCGCCCGGCATCCTGCGTGCGCCAGACGCCGCCGCCGGCGGTGCCGATGTAATACACGTCGGGCTGCGTCGGAATGCCCACGCCCATCGTCGCCCAGCCGCCGCGGAACGGTCCCAGCAGGCGCCAGTGCAGTTGCGGCATCAGCGTGGCCGGCAGCGCGTTGGCCGCAGCCGCGGCCGCCAGCGGCAACACGGATGCGAGCAGAATCAGCAGCAGTGCGGCGCGGTGCGGCGCGCGCGAGGCGATGGCGGGCATGACGGACTCCCCAGGGCAATGACAGGTGATCGTGGTATGACCGCGAAGCAGCGCAACAAGTTCGCGTGCGACGATGCGCGCATGGCCGCCGCCAACCCGCGCCGCCCGATCCTGCCCGATGTGCTGCGCCCCGGCCTCGCGCTGGTGTTTTGCGGCACCGCGCCCAGCCGCGCCTCGGCCGCGGCGCGCGCGTACTACGCCAATCCGGGCAATTATTTCTGGCGCACGCTGGCGGCTGCGGGGCTGATTGCGCAGCCGCTGCGCGCCGCCGAATTCCGGCGCCTGCCCGAGTTCGGCATCGGCCTGACCGATCTGGCCAAACGCCACAGCGGCAACGACGACGAACTGCCCGCCGATGCCTTCGATGTGCCCGCGCTCAAGCGCCGGATCGCGCGCCACGCACCGCGCCTGCTGGCCTTCACCAGCAAGAACGCCGCGCAAGCCGCGCTCGGTCATGGCGTGGATTACGGCGCGCAGCCCGAAGCCTGGGGCCGCACGCAACTGTGGGTGCTGCCCTCGCCGTCCGGCCAGGCGCGGCGCTTCTGGGATGCGGCGCCGTGGCGTGCGCTGGCGCAGGCCATGCACGCGCTGCCTTGACGCGCGCCATGCACGACGCTGGCATGATTGCGATCCACCCGGGAGAATTCGCATGCGCCGTCGACTTGCCACGCTGCCGCTGACCCTCATCGCCCTGCTGCCCTTCGCGGCCGCGCAAGGCGCCGAGAAATCCATGTCGCATTCGACACCGCTGTACGACGCCAGCGTCGCCCAGCTCGAAGCACGCATGCGCGCCGGCACGCTCAGCGCCGTGCAGCTCACGCAGATGTTCCTCAAGCGCATCGCCGCCATCGACCGCGCCGGACCCAGGCTCAACAGCATCATCGAGCTGAACCCCGACGCGTTGCGTGAGGCGCGCCGCATCGACGCGGCGCGCCGGGCCGGCAAGCCGCTGGGTCCGCTGGCCGGCATCCCGGTGCTGCTCAAGGACAACATCGACACCGGCGACAAGATGATGACCACGGCCGGCTCGCTGGCGCTGGTCGGTGCGCCGGCGGCCACCGATGCGCCGCTGGTGGCACGTCTGCGTGCGGCCGGTGCGGTGATCCTGGGCAAGACCAACCTCAGCGAGTGGGCCAACTACCGTTCCAACCATTCCAGTTCGGGCTGGAGCGGACGCGGCGGGCTCACGCGCAATCCCTACGTGCTGGATCGCACCGCCTGCGGCTCCAGCTCGGGCTCGGCGGTGGCGGTCTCGGCGGGGCTGGCCACGCTGGCGGTGGGCACCGAAACCGATGGCTCGCTGGTCTGCCCCGGCTCGATGAACGGCATCGTCGCGATCAAGCCCACGCTGGGCCTGATTTCGCGCACCGGCATCGTGCCCATCGCGCACAGCCAGGACACCGCCGGGCCGATGGCGCGCGATGTCGCCGATGCCGCGCTGCTGTTGACCGTGATGGCCGGCAGCGATCCCGCCGACCCGGCCACCAAGCATGCCAACCTGCACAAGGTCGATTACACGAAGTTCCTCAAGGCCGACGGCCTCAAAGGCAAGCGCATCGGCGTGGTGCGCGCCTTCGCCGACGGCAACCCCGCCGTATTGCGCGTGCTCGATGCCGCCGTCGCCGCGCTGCGCAAGGCCGGCGCGATCGTGATCGACCCAGTGGTCATTCCGCACGTCGATGCCTACGGCAAGGACGAAAACCTCACCCTGTCCTACGAGTTCAAGGCCGATCTCAACGCCTACCTCGCCACGCGCCACGGCATTCCGGTGAAAACCCTGGCCGACGTGATCGCCTTCAACAAAGCCCACGCCGCGCAGGAGATGCCCTGGTTCGGGCAGAGCATCATGATCGAGTCCGAGGCGCGCGGCCCGCTCACCGACCCGCGCTACCTCAAGGCGCTGGCTGCGGCCAAGCGCCTGTCCGGTCCCGAGGGCATCGACGCCGCGCTGCGCAAGGATCACCTGGATGCGCTGATGGCGCCCAGCAACAGCCCCGCCTGGGTGGTTGATCTGGTCAACGGCGACCGCGGCGGCGTGTCCAGCTCAAGCCCCGCCGCGGTGGCGGGTTATCCGGACATCACCGTGCCCGCCGGCTTCGTGCACGGCCTGCCGCTGGGTGTGAGCTTCTTCGCCGGCAAGTGGAGCGAGCCGACGCTGATCGAGATCGCCTACGGCTTCGAGCAGGCCACCCACGCGCGCCGCGATCCCGAGTTCCTCAAGCACGCGCCGATCTGATCAGGCGCGGAACACAGTTCGAAACCGCCTGGATTGCAAACAAAAAAGCCCTGAATTCACAGGGCTTTTTGATGTGGCGGAGAGAGAGGGATTCGAACCCTCGATAGAGCTTTTGACCCTATACTCCCTTAGCAGGGGAGCCCCTTCGGCCTCTCGGGCATCTCTCCACGGTCGTGTTGGCATGTCGAGCGGAGGTGCGTGCCCGGCCAAGCACGCAAGGATAACGGTTTGCCGCTGCACGCGAAACCCTCGATGCGCGCGTGCCTTACTCGCTCTTGGGCTCCAGGCCTTCGGCCTGTTCGGCCTTGATACGCTGGTAGATTTCCTCGCGGTGCACCGCGATGGTCTTGGGGGCATTGATCCCCAGGCGCACCTGATTGCCTTTGACCCCGAGCACGGTGACGGTCACTTCATCGCCGATCATCAGGGTTTCGCCGACCCGGCGGGTCAGTATCAACATGTCCAAGCTCCAAATTATCGTCGATGCCGGGGACTCCACCCTCCCCAGGTTTCGTCCACGAACATCTTGTGCGGTCACTGGTTGCGTGCCGTTACTGGTTGTGCCGCGCGCCCCACCATGCAACATCCTCCACGCGCGTCCACGCATACTAGCCGACGATTCCGCGTCGGGGCAACGCGCGCGGAAACGGCGCGAAAAGCGTTCATGCGGGTCTGTGGCCCCGGTTCAGGTGCCGCAGGCAAGCTGTGCGGCGACCCACGCGGCCACGCCCTGCAGCGCCTGATCCAGTTCGGGACCGGCATTGCCACCGCCCTGCGCCATGTCCGCGCGCCCGCCGCCCTTGCCGCCGATCTGCCGCGCGACATGGGCGACCAGATCGCCGGCCTTGAGCCGCGCCTGCGCGGCACCCTGCACGCCGGCCACCAGGCTGGCCTTGCCATCGGCCGTGGAGGCAAGCAGCACCGCGCAGTCGCCCAATGACTGTTTGAGCCGGTCCAACGCTTCGCGCAGACCCTTGGCATCCAGTCCGTCGATACGCGCGGCGAGCACGCGGATGCCTGCGATGGTTTGCGCCTGCGCCGGCAAATCCTCGATCGCGGCACCGGCGGCCCTGGCCTTGAGCGAATCGATCTCGCGCTCCAGCCTGCGCTGGCGCTCAAGCAAAGCTTCGAGGCGTGCGGTGACCTCGCCCTGCGCGCTGCCCAGCAGGTGCGCCACGGTATCCAGGCGCTGCTGTTCCTGTTCGATCCAGGCCAGCGCTGCGGCGCCGGTCAACGCCTCGATGCGGCGCACACCGGCGGCCACGCCGGTCTCGCTGACGATCTTGAATACTCCGATGTCGCCGGTACGCGCCACGTGCGTGCCACCGCACAGTTCGGTGGACACCTCGCCCATGCGCAGCACGCGCACCTCGTCGCCGTATTTCTCGCCGAACAGGGCGATGGCGCCGAAATCCAGCGCGTCCTGGTAAGTCATCTGGCGCACTTCGGCCACATGGTTGGCGCGGATGGCGGCATTGACGCGCGCCTCGACCTCGGCCTTTTCCGCCGCGCTCACGGGCGCGCCATGCGAGAAATCGAAGCGCAGCCGGTCCGGCGCCACCAGCGAGCCTTTCTGCTGCACGTGCGTGCCCAGCACCGCGCGCAACGCGGCGTGCAGCAGGTGCGTGGCGGAATGATTGAGCACGATGGCCTGGCGCCGTGCCACATCGATGCCGGCGCGCACGCTGGTGCCCAGCTTCAGCGGTGCGCGGCCCTGCAACTGGCCGACGTGGCCGTGATACACGCCGCCCAGCTTGCGTGTGTCGCTGACCTCGAAACGGCCTTCGGCAAGGGTCAGTGCGCCGGTATCGCCCACCTGGCCGCCGGACTCGGCATAAAACGGCGTGCGTTCGAGAATCACCACGCCCGCCTCGCCCGGCGCCAGCTGCTGCAGGGCGACGCCATCGCGCAGGATGCCGACCACGCGGCAGGCATCCGCGTCCAGCGCCTCGTAGCCGAGAAACACGGTCGGCTGCAAGGTGCTGACCAACTCGGCGGGAAGCTGCCCCTTGGACTCGAACTTGCCCGCGGCGCGGGCACGCTCGCGCTGTTCGTTCATGGCGCGCTCGAAGCCGTCCATGTCAATGCCAAGTCCGCGCTCGCGCGCGATGTCGGCGGTGAGATCCACGGGAAAGCCGTAGGTGTCGTACAGGCGGAAGGCATCCGCGCCGGCGATGCGGCCACCCTGCGCGCGCGCGGCGAGGTCCTCGAACACTTTCATGCCGTGCTCCAGGGTTTCGCCGAAGCGCTGTTCCTCGGCGCGCAAGGTCTGTTCGACATGCGCCTGCTGCTGCGCCAGTTCGGGATAGGCCACGCCCATCTCGGCCACCAGCGGCGCCACCATCTTCCAGAAGAAATCGCCGCGCACGCCGAGCATCCAGCCGTGGCGCAGGGCACGGCGGATGATCCGGCGCAGCACGTAGCCGCGGCCCTCGTTGGACGGCAGCACGCCATCGACGATCAGGAAGGCGCAGGCGCGGATGTGGTCGGCGATCACGCGCAGGGATTTGTTTTCGATATCCGGTGTGGCGGTCAACCCGGCCGCGACGCGGATCAGGTGCTGGAACAGGTCGATCTCGTAGTTGGAATGCTTGTGCTGCAGCACCGCGGCCAGGCGCTCCAGACCCATGCCGGTATCCACGCAGGGCGCGGGCAGCGGCGCCAGCGTGCCATCGGGCTGGCGGTCGAACTGCATGAACACCAGGTTCCAGATTTCGATGTAGCGGTCGCCATCCTCGTCGGCCGAGCCGGGTGGACCACCGGCCACGCCGGGGCCGTGGTCGTAGAAAATCTCCGTGCAGGGGCCGCAGGGACCGGTATCGGCCATCTGCCAGAAATTGTCCGATGCGTACGCCGCGCCCTTGTTGTCACCGATGCGCACGATGCGCGCGGCAGGCACGCCGATCTGCTCGCGCCAGATCGCGTAGGCCTCGTCGTCGTCGTGATAGACGGTCACCCACAGGCGTTCCGGCGGCAGGCCGAATTCCTGCGTGAGCAGTTCCCAGGCCCAGGCAATGGCCTCCTTCTTGAAGTAGTCGCCAAACGACCAGTTGCCCAGCATCTCGAAGAAGGTGTGGTGGCGCGCGGTGTAGCCGACCTGATCGAGGTCGTTGTGCTTGCCGCCGGCGCGCAGGCAGCGCTGCACATCAGCGGCGCGCGCGTAGCCGGGCTTCTCGCTGCCGAGGAACACGTTCTTGAACTGCACCATGCCCGAGTTGGTGAACAGCAGCGTCGGGTCGTTGGCCGGCACCAGCGTGGCCGAGGGCACGATGCTGTGCCCGCGCTGACGGAAGAATTCGAGGAAGCGGCTGCGGATTTCGGCGGTTTTCATGCGCGGGCTGTGGGCTGCTGGGGCACGCTGCGAGGATGCGGCCCGGCGCCGGGGATTCAATCGTCGCCGTCGGCCGCCTCATCGAGTTCGGTGCGGGTCGCCGATCTTACCGTGGCCGCGTCGAATCCGCGCCGCAGCAGGAACTGCGCGGCGCGCGCGCGGCCGTCCGCCGTGAGCAGGCTGGCGCCGTAACGACGCCGCAGCAGATCGGCGGCGGCCTGCGCCCAGTCGTGATCCAAGGCATCCATCACCGCCTGCGCGCACGCACGCGTGATGCCTTGCGCGGCCAGCTCCATGCGGATGCGGCGCGGGCCGTAGCCTTGCGCGACGCGGCCGCGTGCCAGCATCTCGGCGTAGCGCGCGTCGGATTGATAGTTGTGCGCGGCCAGTGCGCCAAGCGCCGCCTCGGCCTCGCCGGCGTCGTGACCGCGCGCGGCCAGGCGCTGGCGCAGCTCGCGCTGCGAATACTCGCGCCGCGCCAGCAGATCGATGCCGCGCTGGTAGGCGCTGCGCGGCGTGGCGGGGTCTTTCTTGCGCATCGACAGGGCGCCGCCCATGCCGTGCCCGGCAGCGAAACCGGGCGCGGGCGATCGGCTCAGGCCTCGGCGGTCTCGGTGTTGCCCCTGGCGGCGGGCTGCGGCAGCAGGCGCACGCGCAGTTCGGCCTCGAGCTCGGCGGCGATTTCCGGATGCTCCTTGAGATACAGGCGCGCGTTGTCCTTGCCCTGGCCGATGCGCTCGCCCTTGTAGCTGTACCAGGCGCCGGATTTCTCGATGAGATTGGCGGTCACGCCCATCTCGATGATTTCACCGGCGCGCGAAATGCCCTCGCCGTAGAGGATCTCGAACTCGGCCTGGCGGAACGGCGGCGCGACCTTGTTCTTGACCACCTTGACGCGCGTCTCCGAGCCGATCACTTCCTCGCCGCGCTTGACCGCGCCGATACGGCGGATGTCCAGGCGCACCGAGGCATAAAACTTCAGTGCATTGCCGCCGGTGGTGGTCTCCGGGCTGCCGAACATCACCCCGATCTTCATGCGGATCTGGTTGATGAAGATCACCAGGCAGTTGGAACGCTTGATGTTGGCGGTGAGCTTGCGCAGCGCCTGCGACATCAGGCGCGCATGCAGACCGACATGCGAATCGCCCATCTCGCCCTCGATCTCGGCCTTGGGCGTGAGCGCGGCCACCGAATCGACCACCACGATATCGACCGCGTTGGAGCGCACCAGCATGTCGGCGATTTCCAGCGCCTGCTCGCCGGTATCAGGCTGGCTGACCAGCAGGTCGTCGACGTTGACGCCGAGTTTTTCGGCATAACCGGGATCGAGCGCGTGCTCGGCATCGACGAAGGCCGCGGTGCCGCCGGCGCGCTGCACGTTGGCGATCACCTGCAGGGTCAGCGTGGTCTTGCCCGAGGATTCGGGGCCGTAGATCTCGACCACGCGTCCGCGCGGCAAACCGCCGATGCCCAGCGCGACATCCAGCCCCAGCGAGCCGGTGGAGACGGCCTCGATGACGTCGTCGGTGCGGTCGCCCATGCGCATGACCGCGCCCTTGCCAAATTGCTTTTCGATCTGGCTGAGCGCGGATGTGAGCGCGCGGCGCTTGTTGTCGTCCATCGGGATGGCCTCTGCTGTGGAAGTGGAGCGAGCTTGCCGGGTCACCGTCTCAGCGACTGCGACGATTCATTATCCCACGCCGGCCGCGCCGTGCTGCCGGCCCCGCGCGCGCGCTCATGTCAGGATTTTCCGAATCCCGGCGAGGGCCTCGGCCACGGTCTGGCGGCGCACCGCCTCGCGGTCGCCGGCAAACTGGAACAGCTGTGCATGGGCGTAACCGCCGCGCCGCTTCCAGCCTATCCACACCGTACCCACGGGTTTGTCCGCGGTGCCCCCGCCGGGGCCGGCGATCCCGGTCACCGCCACCGCGACACCGGCGCCAAAACGCGCCAGCGCGCCGGAGACCATCTCCATCACCGTTTCCTCGCTGACCGCGCCGGTGCGCTCCAGGGTGCGCGGGTTGACCCCCAGCAGCGCCTCCTTGGCTTCGTAGCTGTAGGCCACCACGCCGGCCTCGAACCATGCCGAGCTGCCGGCCAGATCGGTCAGCGTCTTGGCGATCCAGCCGCCGGTGCAGGATTCCGCGGTGATCAGCATCTGGCCGCGTGCCTGCAGCAGTTCGGCTACGGCCGCGGCGGAACGCTGCAGCTGCGCATCATCCGGAACAGCCAGCACGGCACCCATGCGCAACTCCTGCCCAAAAGCGAGCTTTCTACTCCGCGGACGCGCCGCTGAACAGGGCGCGCTGCCGACTGGAGCCCCGCCCTGCTATGCTGCGCGGGCCGGATCGGTGTTCCAGTCTTCGATTCGCGCTCATTCTGATCTCCCCGTGTCGGCCACGCCGACTCGCCTCCGCTGCGGACTGGAGTCGCCTCGTGCGACGGCCGCGGACCCATGCCCGCTGGTGCGGGCGACGAAGGCATTCATCCATGACGTTTGAACAATTCGGGCTCACCGAAGCCCTGGCGCGCGCCGTGCGCGAATCCGGCTACACCGTGCCCACGCCGATCCAGGCGCAGGCCATTCCGGTGGTGCTGGCCGGCGGCGATCTGCTGGCCGCCGCACAGACCGGCACCGGCAAGACCGCTGCATTCACCTTGCCGATCCTGCAACGCCTGCAGGGCACGGAAGCGCCGCGCCGCAATGGTCGCGTGCTGCCGCGCGTGCTGGTGCTGGCGCCCACGCGCGAACTGGCCGCGCAGGTCGCCGACAGCGTGCGCCGCTACGGCACGCACACCGCGGTCCGCGCCATGGCCATGTTCGGCGGTGTCGGCATGCAGCCGCAGCTCGACGCGCTGGCGCGCGGCGTGGACATCGTGGTGGCCACGCCGGGGCGCCTGCTCGATCACCTGGCACGGCGCAGTCTCGATCTGTCCGCGATCGAGATCCTGGTGCTTGACGAAGCCGACCGCATGCTCGACATGGGCTTCATCAATGACATGAAAAAGATCTTCGCGCTGCTGCCCAAGGCACGGCAGACGCTGCTGTTCTCAGCGACGTTCTCTGATGCCATCCGCGCGCTCACCGACAAGCTGCTGAAAAATCCGCAGCGCATCGATGTCGCGCCACGCAACGCCACCGCCGCGACGGTGAGCCACACCATGCATCCGGTGCCGCAATCGCGCAAACGCGACCTGCTGGTGCACCTGATCGAAGACCAGCGCTGGACGCAGGCGCTGGTGTTCACGCGCACCAAGCACGGTGCCAATCGCCTGGTCACGCAGCTCGATGCCGCCGGCATCCAGACGCTGGCGATCCACGGCAACAAGAGCCAGAACGCGCGCACCAAGGCCCTGGCCGATTTCAAATCCGGCAAGCTGCAGGTGCTGGTCGCCACCGACATCGCCGCGCGCGGCATCGACATCAACGAATTGCCCGTGGTGGTCAATTACGAACTGCCGAACGTGCCCGAGGATTACGTGCACCGCATCGGCCGCACCGGCCGCGCGGGTCTGAGCGGTCGCGCGGTCTCGCTGGTGTGCAGCGAGGAAAACGCTTACCTGCGCGATATCGAGCGCCTGATCGGGCGTGGCATCGAACGCGTGCTGATCCCCGGCTTCGAAACCCCGGCGCGCGCCGAGCCCGTCACGCCCGCGCCAGCGCGGCGCCACGCCAAGCCCGGCCACGCGCGCGGCAACCAGGCCCATCACGCCAGCCCCGGCAAGCAGGCGGCGCACCCCGCGGCGCCCGCGGCGCCGCATCGCCGCAAGCGCGGTGGACGTGGCGGCGGTGGCGGCAGCGGTCGCGCCGTGCGTTGAGCCAAGGTCTGAGCAAGCTCAGACCTTCCCAAGCCATGACTGGCGTGCCGCGCAACCAGCACGCAAATGCCGGTAACGGCGTAGCCCAACTCACGCGCATGCCGGCGCAACGCGCCGGCATGCGAAACTGCGCGACGATTCCCTGCCCTGCCCGCTGCAATGACCGCGGATGAACTCCAGCACCATACCCCGCTGATGCGCCAGTACCTCGGCGCCAAGGCGGCCTATGCGGACACGCTGCTGCTGTTCCGCATGGGCGACTTCTATGAGCTGTTCTATGACGATGCGCGCAAGGCCGCGCGCCTGCTCGACATCACCCTGACCCAGCGCGGCCAGTCGGCCGGTGCGCCGATTCCGATGGCCGGCGTGCCGGTGCATGCGCTGGAAAGCTATCTGGCCAGACTGCTGCGCCAGGGCGAATCGGTGGCGATCTGCGAGCAGATCGGCGACCCGGCGCTGGCCAAGGGCCTGGTCGAGCGCAAGGTGGTGCGCGTGGTCACCCCCGGCACGGTCAGCGACGAGGCGCTGCTGGACGCGCGCCGCGACACCCTGCTGCTGGCCATCGCGCCCGGCAAATCGGGATTCGGCCTGGCCTGGGCCGATGTCGCCGCCGGGCGCCTGCGCGTCAACGAAGTCGCCGATGCCGAGGCGCTGGCCGCCGAGCTGGCGCGTCTGCAGCCGGCCGAGATCCTGTTGCCCGAGAATTTCACCCTGCCCGCCGCGCTCGGCGGCGCGGCCGCCGGCCTGCGCGCGCGACCACCCTGGCATTTCGACAGTGCCAGCGGGCGCGATGCGCTGCTGCGTTTCTTCGGCGTGCGCGATCTGTCCGGTTTCGGCTGCGCCGCGCTGACGCTGGCGCTGGGCGCGGCCGGCGCGCTGCTGGCCTACCTGCAGGACACGCAACGCATGCACTTGCCGCACTTTGCCGCGCTGGCGCAGGAATCGCCCGCCGACACGGTGCTGCTGGATGCCGCCACACGCCGGCATCTGGAACTGGACCAGGCGCGCGCTGGCGCCAGCCTGCTCGGCGTGCTCGACACCACCATCACGCCGATGGGCGGACGCCTGCTGCGGCGCTGGCTGCAGCGTCCGCTGCGCGCGCGCGACCCGCTGCGGCTGCGTCAGCAGGCCATCGGCGCGCTGCTCGACAGTGGCCAGCACGTGCCGCTGCGCGAGGCGCTGCGCGCGATCGGCGATCTCGAGCGCATCCTCGCCCGCGTGGCGCTGCGCTCGGCGCGGCCGCGCGATCTGGCCACCCTGCGCGACGGGCTGCTGGCCGCGCCGGCGCTGCGCGCGCTGCTGGCTACGCTGGACAGCCCGCAGCTCGCCGGCCTGCTCGATGCCCTCGGCGAGCACACGGACAGCGCCGCGCTGCTGCAGGCCGCGCTGCACGCACAGCCGCCCGCGCTGCTGCGCGAGGGCGGCGTGATCGCATCCGGCTTCGATGCCGAGCTGGACGAACTGCGCCTGCTCAGCACCGACGCCGACCGTTTCCTCTCCGATCTGGAAGCGCGCGAGCGCGAAATCACCGGCATCGCCACCCTGCGCGTGGCCTACAACCGCGTGCACGGCTACTACATCGAGATCAGCAAGGCCCAGGCCGACAAGGCGCCCATGCACTACACGCGCCGGCAGACGGTGAAGGGCGCCGAGCGCTACATCACACCCGAGCTGAAATCCTTCGAGGACAAGGTCCTGTCGGCGCGCGAGCGCGCGCTGATGCGCGAGCGTGCGCTGTACGAACAACTGCTGGATGCGCTCAACGCGCGGCTCGCTGCGCTGCAATCCGCCGCCGCCGCGCTGGCCGAACTGGACGTGCTGGCGGCGCTGGCCGAACGCGCCGAGGCACTGGACTGGTGCTGTCCGGAACTGGTCGATGAGCCCGGCCTGCGCATCCAGCGCGGACGCCATCCGGTGGTCGAAGCCGCGCGCAGCGAACCATTCGAGCCGAATGACCTGCGCCTGGACACGGCGCGGCGCATGCTGGTGATCACCGGCCCCAACATGGGCGGCAAGAGCACCTACATGCGCCAGGCCGCGCTGATCGTGCTGCTGGCGCACATCGGCAGCTACGTGCCCGCCAGCCATGCGCGCCTCGGCCCGATCGACCGCATCTTCACCCGCATCGGCGCCGGCGATGACCTGGCGCGCGGGCAATCGACCTTCATGGTCGAGATGAGCGAGACCGCCAACATCCTGCACCACGCCACGCCGCACAGCCTCGTGTTGATGGACGAGATCGGCCGCGGCACCTCCACCTATGACGGCCTCGCGCTGGCACGCGCCAGCGCGCTGCACCTGGCGCGCGTCAACCGCAGCTACACGCTGTTCGCCACGCACTACTTCGAGCTCACCGAACTGGCCAGCGCCGAGGACGGCATCGCCAACGTGCATCTGGACGCCGTCGAATACGGCGAGCAACTGGTGTTCCTGCACGCGGTCAAGGACGGCCCCGCCGACCGCAGCTACGGCCTGGCCGTGGCCGCGCTGGCCGGCATTCCCAAACCGGTGCTGGCCGAGGCGCGGCGCACCCTGCTGGACCTGGAGCGCGGCATCCGGCGCGGCGGTGAGGCTCCCGCGCAGCCCGACCTGTTTGCCGTGCCCAGCACCGCGCCGCCCGCGCCGCCAATCGACGAACTGCTCGCCGCGCTGCGCGAGACCGACCCCGACGCGCTCAGTCCGCGCGCCGCGCTGGAAGCGCTGTACCGCCTGCGCGCGCTGCTGCCGGCGCCGGATTGAGCTGGCGGAAACACACGCCTTCCCGTCACGGCGGCGGCCGACTCGCGGACACTCCGAATGACCCGCATGGGCGCGTCATTCCCGCGCATGCGGCAATCGATCGGCCCGGCAACGCAGCAACTTGCCGGCGTCCGGGCAGCGCATCGGTGACCACGGCCGGCAGCATCGTGCGCCGGTCCTTGCCGCCCTTGTCGTGACGCACGGTGATCTCGCGGCGGGCGGCCGACGCCACGACTGGCCTGGACTCGTCCCTGAAGCGCGTCTCCAGTCGGCTTCCTGCCTCCTCCTCGCCCGGCGCACGCGATGCGCTTCAACGCATCGCGTCATTGCGCCGGTCTCGACCATCAGCCGCAAACCCGCGCCGTATAGATTCTGCGTCAAAGCCGACACCCGATCGCGCGTCGCCAACAGGGTGAGAAACGCCTCGACTTCGCGCGTGCCCAGCGTGCGCGGGTGGCGCTCGTCACGCACGCGAAACGCCGCACCCAGCCCACACAAGCCTTCTCGGTGCGCAGGGACAAACCCAGCCGGCGCATGCGTGCACGCAGGACATCGAGCAAGCGCGGCGGCGGCGCGGTGCCGGTCTCACTTGCCGCTGCGGATTCAGGGTGGGAGGATGCCGCTAGGGTCATCGCCACAGCAGGGGAACAAGTTACGAGATTAGGCGGCGGGTTTAGACGGCGCGATGGCTGGAATCCGTTGATTCGTGCAGGACGGTTCCGATCGCAGACGCCCATGCACGCAGATTAGGCGGCGGAATTAGGCTCCATTTCACAACCGAATCGTAGTTGGGCCCCACGATGGAAGAATCGACGCTCACCAAGTTGCTGGACGCCATCGAGTTCGAGCTGCGCCGGCTCGGTTATCTCCATGGCCCCAATCAGCCCGCAATCCACGTTACGTCGGCTTTCGGATATGACCAGATGGCGTTCGAACAATGGTTGGGCTCCGTCTTCCTGCCCAGGGCGCGGCCTGCCGTCGCTACCAGCGAGCTTCCCGCGTCCAGTCAGGTTGCGGTGGCGGCGTACCGCAACTTCGACGGTGTCGAAGAAGCGAACGACCTCATTGGATTGTTGGGCAAATTCGACGCGGCAATCAATCAACTCGGTCGCGCCGGTGGAAACCGGGGTGGGGCATAACAATTCGTCCAAGCCGACGCCGCTTCGCGGCGCGGCTAAACTCAGGTGTTATCGATGAATATTCCAGCAGTACCCACCGACAGTTTATACAAGTTCATGGCACTGTCTGGCGTGCTACTTGTGATAGTTGGTGTGTTTTACCCAGCCTACCTTCTTCAGCAGTTACAACCGCGTGTAATAGACGCCCAAACCACCGTAGCTATTCTCAAACTGCAAAGCGACCAACTAAAATTTGACGTAGGCCTTTTGAAAGCATCGAAGTCGCCAACGCTCGAACAGCTTGCGAAGATCGAGAAACAGAATACAGAAATGAGGGTAAAGCTCGCGCGCGCAGAAGGTGAAGATGCGAAGGTCGCCTTCTTTTCTTCGCAAGTGAAAATTATTATAAATCTTGAATATGTGGTTTCCATGTTCGGCCTTTTTTTGGCGTTAAGTGGATTTTCCCTGTGGTACAACCGAGTTCAAAAGCCAGCAGACCGGCTTGCCGAACGTCGGGTGAAGGAGCTCGAAACCTAACTATTCCGTAGGAGACTTCCCGTCAATACCGCCCGCTTGATGCTCTTGCCTTGAGCTTTCAGGCTTTCGCTGGTGGTCGTGTTGCCCTTGTTGCAGGGGGCTGCTGTGTCAGTGCGATGCGGTGTTCAACGTTGCCGGACTGCATTTCCGTCCCACAGGGACTTCCTGCGGTCGTAAACGGTCTTGTTGCGCCGCTGCTGCCGGCGCGGGCCAGGGTAAAAACCGCGCCCGCAGACCTCGTTCGTTCATCGGTGTCGTCGGTGTTCGGGGATCAACAAAACACCTTGAGACCTCCAGATTGTTAGTCAGGTTCGCTCCGGGTGGGTCCGACGCGTTGTCGACCGCTTCGCGCTGACGTGGAACTGATTCGTGGTGCCTCGGTTCACGCCATCGCGGCGACCGTGATCGCATGCTTGCCGGCCAGGCGTTGCACCATCGGGTGCTGCGGCCACGCGTCGGCGTCGTAAGATTCCTCGTGCGCCAGCATCGCCCACAGTTGCCGGGCGTGCTTGTTGGCGATCGCCACCAGCACCTTGCCAAACGGCAGCCGGCAGGCCAGTTGGCGGATCCAGATCTGCTCGCGCGTGGACTTTTCTGCGCTGATCACCTTGGCGCACTGTAGTGTCTAGCCCCGTCGAAAGCCTGTTCCACTACACTTTCGTCCATCGGAGGCACCCCATGAATCTCAAGCTTGAGTGTGAGCGCGAGGCAGACGGTCGCTGGCTGGCTGAAGTGCCTGAATTGCCGGGAGCGTTGGCCTATGGCTCCTCACCTGAGGAGGCCATGACCAAGGCGGAGGTGCTCGCACTGCGGGTGCTAGCCGAGCAACTTGAGCACGGCGAGATCCGGCCGGTGGATATCCGCATTTCCCGGCCCTTGGCCGCGTGAGCAACTGGCCTTCTTGCAAGGCCAAACGAGTCTTGGCCGCGCTTCTCCGCATTGGTTGGCAAATCAAACGACAATCCGGCTCTCACCGCACGCTGGCGCGCGATGGCTGGCCGGACTTCGTGTTTGCGTTCCACGACAGTGAAGAGATCGGACCGCGTATGCTGTCGCGCATCGCCAAGCACACTGGCCTCCAGCCATCAGACATGTAGGCAGGGGCTAACAACTCCCCGTAGGAGACTTCCCGTCAATACCGCCTGCTTGATGCTCTTGCCTTGAGCTTTCAGGCTTTTGCTGGTGGTCGTGTTGTCCTTGTTCCAGGGTGCTGCTGTGTCAGTGCGATGCGGTGTTCAACGTTGCCGGACTGCATTTCCGTCCCACAGGGACTTCCTGCGGTCGTAAACGGTCTTGTTGCGCCGCTGCTGCCGGCGCGGACCAGGGTATAAACCACGCGCCCGCAGACCTCGTTCGTTCATCGGTGTCGTTGGTGTTTCTGGGATCAGCCGATTCCATCTCACAGTGGGTCGGCGTCTGGGCGCGGCTCGTGATGCGATGGAGCAGCCATGCGCGTCACGTGCAACCCGCTCACGCCCCTGACACCGAATCCGCGGCTTGAATGTCGGACTTCGCGATGGCGCTCACGAGCGCATCGAGGCACAGCGAGTCGATGCCGCGCCCACGCTCTCGCTCCATGATGATCAGGGCTTCATCGATCGACAATGCGGCACGGTAGGGGCGGGCGGCAGTCAGAGCATCGAAGATATCTGCCGTCGTTATCATGCGCGTTTCCAGGCTGATATCGATGTCGTTGAGGCCGCGGGGATAGCCGCATCCATCCAATCGCTCGTGATGGGCGCCGGCCACGCGTGCGAGCTCTCTGAACGGGCCGATCCGTGCAAGTATTTCCTCAGTGAGAGCCGGGTGGCGCTTGACACTCGCCCATTCATCGGCGCTTAGTCGACCGGGCTTGTCCAGGATCGTGTTGCTGACGCCGAGTTTGCCCAGGTCATGCAACAAGCCCGCCCGGCGGACCCAGGCGGTGCGCCTGGCGCTGAATCCCATCGAGGTCGCCAGGATCGCTGCGTAGTTGCCTACCCGCTCGCTGTGGCCGAAGGTGAAATGACTCTTGGCATCGACGATCTGCGCGAAGGCCAGTGCGATTGCATCAAGGCGCGTCTCGGTGGGGTCAAGGATTTGCCTGCTGGGCTCCAGCGCCCACAGTCGACTCTCAAAATCCTCGGCAGCCATGACCGTCCAAAAACCCGGTTCTTGCGCGACGCGAAGAAATGCATCCACGACGCGAGGGTCGAACCAGGATCCGCTGCGTCGAAGCACCTCGTTCCGCGCGGCTGATGCGCCGCCGACCTGGTAAAACACATCGGCCACCTGGGCTAGCAGCGCGATGCGCGAACCCAGTGGAATGTCGTCGCTGCGATGACGCTGAGGCCTGCCGCGGCCATCCCAGTGCTCATCCAGGCTCTGAATGCCGGCAGCGACGGTGTCTGGAAAGCCGAGCTGGCGAGCCACCTGCGCACCCCGCTCGCAGCGAGCCATGACCAATTCGTCAGCCAATTGCTCGCCATGGTGCATCAGGTTGAGGACATGCGATAACCGGCTGCCAAGTCCCGCGCCGGGTGCGGCGTGGGTCAACACGAAGCTCGCAAGCTGTTTCAGGCTGTTGGTATCAACCTGCGCGAAATCATGCTTCGTGCGCAGGTCATCGTGCGCGTATAGCTCGCACAGACGCTCGGCGTTGCTGCTGCATCCGGCATCCTTGAGCAGCAAGGTGTAGTAGAGCTCCCGCAGTTCGGTCTCGGTGAGCCGGAGTTCGCATCCGATGTGGAATCCTATCCAGCAGCAGCGCTGACAATGCCCGGGGGGTTGGCCCTCGGTGATGTCGAGGGCATGGCTGAGCGCGCCAATCACTTCGGCAAGCCGGAGCTGGCCATCGGCGATCGGCACGAGATCCAACCCGGGCTCGTTGACAGCCGCGGACTTCGTCGAAAGCTCTGGTTGATCAAGCAAAGTCATTTGGCTGCCCCTTGGCAACACCCGTGGGCAGGCCGCATCGCGAAGCAAGCAGCATGACGTGGCCTTGCCGCAGGGATATCCGAATGTCCGTGAAGGTTGCGTCGCGCCGGCTGCCAAGACCACGCCGTCATCGAGATCGCGCGGGTGTCCGGCCGTCGTGTCAGCGTGTGTTGGGACGCGCCGACAGTGCCCAGGCCCGCGTGCACGACGCTGACCAGCGTGCTCGCAAGTGACTACTGTCCGGCCTGGGTGGCGAGGGGAGCTGCAGCCAGCGCGCGGGCCTGCAGCATCGCCTGCGCCGGCGGCAACACGCCGCGCGCCAGAGCCTCGACCAGACTTTCGTTGGCACGCGCACGCAGCGCGAACAGCGAGGCGCCGACCTCGTGCGCGGCATGCCCCAAGCGCTCGATGTCGGCCTGGGCATGGCGTCCGGCCGGACGCGGGCCGCACACCAGCACGCCGAACAGGTGTCCGCGCAGGGCCAGCGGCAGCGCCAGGCCCTCGGCACCCAGTGCACTGCCCACCCCATGCAGGTCCAGCGGTGCCAGCGTCGCGCGCAGGCGCACCAGCGCGCGGTCGTCCTGATCGAGACGATCCGGGCATGCGAAGCCTGCGCCATCGCGGCCGCTGCAGTCGAACCCTCCCTCGCGCGCTTCATACAGCGCGGCACCCGTGACGCCCGCATCGCGGCTGAACGCCTCGACCGTGCGCGCGATCAGCGTCTGCGGTGATTCGACGAATCCCGCATCGCGCACGAAATCGCTCAGTGCCTCACGCGCCCTATGTTCGCGATGGAAGAACACGCGGTCGACCAGCGCCTCGACACGCCGATGCAATTGGTGAAACAGGATGCCCAGCGCCAACGGCACGCCAATCTCGAGTGCCAGGCCGGCGCGCTCGCCGATCGCGCTGCGCTCGATCAGGCTCTCCATCAGTGCGAACAGGCCCACCACCACGCCCATCAGCAAGGCAAACACCAAGGCACGGTTGACCACCACGCGCACCTCGACCAGGCGCTGACGCAGCACGGCATAGGTGTACAGGGCGAGCACGGCGATGGTCAGCGCGACACCGATCCAGTGCAGCCACATCAGTGCCGGCGACTGCTGGCCGGCCGCGTTCTGCAATGCAATCTCGATCAGCATCGCCGGCAACAGCAGGGCCGTGCTGCTGAGGATCCAGCGAATGCGCAGGCGCGCCGCGGCCGCGGCATCCACGTAACCACGCAGCAAGACCCATAGCGGCACGGCTAGTCCCGCAATCCCGCATGCGATGATGATGTCGTTGAACGCGGCAGACTCTCCGGATACCGCAAAAGCGACAAACGCCACGCTGCCGCCGGCTTCGAGCACGAACAGCAGCAGCAACAGCAGCAGATAGACAATCCCGAGGCCATGCAACAAGCGCGGCCGCAAACCCAGCAGAGCGGTGGCGGTGAGATACAGCCCCAGAAACGCCATCGGTCCGCCGAGCCATTGCGCCACCATGTGCAGCGCGAGACCCGGGAACGGCGGCGCGGGCAGCCCGACGAGGATTTTTGCAAACAGGATGCTGATGGCGAACATCGCCAATCCCCATGCCGCCCAGTCGCGGCCGCGCCACAGGGTCAACAGGCCAAGCACCAGCAGCATGGCCTGCTCTGCCGAGGATACCCAGTGGATGCGGCCAGATTCAGCGGTTTGCTTCTGCGCCACGCTGCGCACCGCAACCGGCAGCACGCTGCCAGCGCGTTGCACCCATAAACGATAAGTGCGGCTTCCGGGCACGTTTTCGTCGGCGAGGACGGCGCGCATCCGCGCCGTCTGTTCGGCCAGCACCACGCGGTCGCCTGCCTGCAGGCCTGCCGGCAGGGGCGTCCAGCCACGTGCTTCGATCACGCCGCCCGCGGCATCGGTTTTCAGGTGGAACGGCAGCTCGCGGCGCGGCGCCGACCAGGTCAATGCGATAGCCACCACGGCCAGCGCGCCTATCATCAGGCGCAGCGCGGACCAGTGGGCAAATGCAAAGCGCTGCATCAACTCCTCCCCGTTGCGCCATGTGCACGGCTGCGCCGTGAATCGCCGAGGCGTCTCTAGAGCAGCCTTGTCGTGCGCGGCGCCGCATTTACTCTACAGGCAATGAGGTCGCGCTTGAACCGTGTCACAGCGCTTGCCATGGGCCATGCGCAGATCCGTGTGTCGGGGCGAGGGTGCCGATCGCATCGGCAGGGTCATGCGGCGGCCGCACGCGGTTCCTTGCCAGGTTCCGGGTGCTCGGGGCTACAGCCGCGCGGGGCGTCGAGGTCGACGCAAGCCCGGCAGGGAGCGATGCGCCTGGGTATGCCAGCGTTGCCGCATGGACAGATGGCAGCAGGGTGAACGGCAGCAACAGGACCAGTGCGCGCGCCAGTCTGTTGCGTGGAGCCGATGAAATCGGCTTCGCGGTCATGCGATCGTTGCTCCGGACCCTTGTGCAACTCGCCACATCACCAAGCGCTCCCACCGCCGCGGCGCGGCAGCATCGCGGGTGGCGCCAACGCGATACTGCGGATGCATCACATCGACGATCCGCGTCGGGCAGCACGACCGCGCTCGACGCGATCGGCGTCACGACGTTGTCTGTGTCGCCACGCGACGCGCCGAATCACTGCGCACATGCTTGTAGCGGAACAGGATCGCGAACAGCACCGTCACGACCAGCGAATACGCGGCGAACATCAGCCACACGCCGTGCCACGCGATGCTGCCATCGGCTCGCGTGTAGTAATCGTTGATGAGCACGCCGCTGAGCGAGCTGCCCAGCACCGCGCCGAAGCCGTTGGTCATCATCATGAAGAGCCCCTGCGCGCTGGCGCGGATGCTGGGGTCCGCCTGCCCTTCGACGAACAGCGAGCCGGAGATGTTGAAGAAATCGAAGGCCATGCCGTAGACAAGGTTGGACAGGATGATCATCCACAGCAGACCGTCGGGATTGCCATAGCCGAACAGGCCGAAACGCAGCACCCAGGCGAACATGCTGATCAGCATCACGGTCTTGATGCCGAAGCGCCGGAGCACGAAGGGGATGGCCAGGATGAACGCGGTCTCCGACATCTGCGAGATCGACAGCACGATGTTCGGGTAGCGCACGGTGAGCAGGTCGCGATAGGCGGGTACGTTGGCGAAGCTGTGCAGGAAGGTGTCGCCGTAGGCGTTGGTCAGTTGCAGCGAGGCCCCCAACGCCATGGCGAACAGGAAGAACACGGCCATGTTGTAGTTTTTCAGCAACGCGAACGCGCGCAGGCCCAAGGCATCGATCAGCGAGTCATGGCGCACGTAGCGCGGCGGGCAGCGCGGCAGGGTGAATGCGTACAGGCCGAGGACCACGGCGGATGCACCGGCCACGTAGAACTGGCTGGCGCTCTTCTCGATATGCAGCAGGCTGATGGTCCACATGGCGACGATGAAACCGATCGTGCCCCAGACGCGGATCGGCGGGAAATCCCTGACCACGTCCGCGCCCTCGTCCTTGAGCGCGTTGTAGGACACCGTGATCGACAGCGAGATCGTCGGCATGTAGAAGCACACGTTGAGCAGCATCACCCAGAACAACAGCGCGGGGCTGTCGATCAACGGCACCATGAACAGCATGCAGGCGCCGAGCAGGTGCAGGATGCCGTACAGGCGCTCGGCGTTGATCCACTTGTCGGCGACGATGCCCATCAGCGAGGGCATGAACAGCGAGGCGATGCCCATGGTCGAGAACACCGCGCCGAACTCGCTGGCCGACCAATGCCGGGTGAGGAACCAGTACGCGCCGAAGGTGGTCAGCCATGAACCCCAGACGAAGAACTCGAGGAAGTTCATGGCGATGAGGCGCAGCTTGGTGTTTTTCATGCGCGAACCCTGTTTGCGTTGAACCCCGGCCGCCGGCCGCGCACGGGCCAGCGGCGCCGCACGCGGCTGCATCGTTTCGGCGCAGTGTTGCACAGCCGCGCAAGGCCGGCAGGCGGCACCGCTCAGAGTCTGTGAAAAATTCCGCGTCGTGCGGAATTTTTCATCGGCGCGTCCGGCACAGGTGCGTACGCGCCTCCGCGAAGCAGCCACTGGCGTGACCGCTTCGCGTCCGGCCATCCATGGCCGGGCCGAGAGGCCAGAAAATTCACAGCCGCTCAGCGCACGCCGAAGCCGCTACCGATCGCCACGTCCGCTGTCGCAGAAGCTTCGTGCACGCCTGCCACGCGCGCGGCGGGCGGACCCTGTCGCAGCCATTGCGCGAGCCGATCCAGCGCCGCGTCATCGCCTTGCGCGATGACCTCCACGCGGCCGTCGGGCAGGTTGCGCGCGTAGCCATCCAGGCCCAGCACCAGCGCTCGTGCCTGCGTGCTGGCGCGGAATGCCACGCCCTGCACGCGACCTTCGATCAGCCAGCGGCGTACGCTCACGGCGCGGGCCACTGCGGGTGCAGCGTGCGCGCGGCGGCGATGGCGGCATCCAGTCTGGCGGCGTCGATGGGGCCGATGAAATGCTTCACCAGCGTGCCATCGGGCGCCAGCAGATACGTCGATGGGAATTCCTGCGGCTCGGGCATGGCCGTGGGTGGCGACTCCAGATCGATCAGCACCACCGGATAACTGACCGGGTGCTTGCGCATGAACTGCGCGAATTCGCGCGCGGTGATGCCGTCGTAGGCCATGCCCAGTGCGGCGACATGCGCGGCATGCCGCTGCACCCAGGCCGAGAGTTGCGGCATCTCGCGCAGGCACGGGCCGCACCACGTCGCCCATTGATTGAGGACCACCCACTTGCCGCGCTCGGCGGCGAGGTTGAAGGTGCCGCCATCCAGGGTGCGCAGGTTCAGTTGCAGCGGCGCCGCGGCGGGCAGCGCCCACGTCGGTGCGACAGCCAGCAAGGCCAGCAGCGCGAGCGCGCGCAGGGTTTTCTGTGCAGGGATATTCATGTCGTGGAACTCTGCGCCGCGTTGCGTGAAGTATCCGTCGGCGGCTGCAGGCTGGCGAGATCGGCGCCCAGCCCCGCCTCCAGCGCCTGCCCCAGCGCGGCGAGCTGCGCGGCCAGCGCCGGCGGCAGGTCCTGCGCGGCGCTGGCCAGCAGCGCCGCCGAGGCCGGCAGGCGGTAATGTCCGGCGGCATACAAATCGGCCAGGTGCACGCCATGCAGGCTGCGCGTGAGCAACCAGTCACCCAGCTCCGAGCGCTGCAGCAGGCGCGCGTGCTCGAGTTCGTCGAGATAACGCGTCAGCGTGTCCTCGGTGAGAAACGGCAGCGCGTGACGCAGTGCGGCGTTGTCCAGCGGCGCCCCGCGCTGCTGCGCGGCGGCCAGCACCGCGAGCACGCGCAGCAGGCCGACGAACTCGGTTCCGCGCGGCAGACGCATGGCCTGCGGCACATACTGGAATGCGGCGAAGGCGGCGGTGAGCGAGGCACCAGCCAGTACGATCACCCACGACACGTAGACCCAGATCAGGAAAATCGGCAATGCCGCCAGCGCGCCATAGATGGCGCGATAGGAGCTCATGTGCAGCACGTACAAGGCGAACCCGTGACGCGCCGCCGAGAACGCCAGCGCCGCGAGCAGCGCGCCACCCAGTGCATGGCGCAGCGCCACGCGTCGGTTCGGAATCAGCAGATACATCGCCAGCAACCCGATCCAGGTGATCAGGAATGGCGCCAGGTCCAGCAGATATCCGCCCAGCCCGAGATGCTGGTTGGCCTGCGCCAGCCATGGCAGCGCCAGCAGGTACGAACTGACCACCAGACCGCCGACCACCAGCAACGGCCCCAGCGTCAGCGCCGCCCAAAACGTGAGGAAGCGCAGCACGCCGCGCCGTCGTCGGGTGACGCGCCAGATGCGATTGAAGCGCTCCTCGATCGCCGCCATCATCAGCAAGGCAGTGAACAGCAGGATGGCGGCGCTGGCTGCGGTCATGCGGCTGGCATTGCCGGCGAAACGCAACAGTTCCTTTTCCACCGCCGCGCCGGTGGCCGGCACCAGATTGCGAAATACGAATGCTGAAATCGTATCGCTCCAGTGCGCCCAGGCCGGAAACATCGATACGATGCCCAGCGCCGTCGCCAGCAGCGGCACCAGCGCGAACACCGTGGTGTAGGACAGCGCGCCCGCGGTCTCCAGCAGGCGATCCTCGCGCAACCGCTGCCAGGCGAAGGCGATGAAGGCGCGCACGCGTTCGCGATCGATCGGTTTCATGCGCGCAGGGTATCGACATGCAAGCCCGAAAACACCTTGCCCGCGTGATTCACGCGCACCCAACCACCCAACCCGGAGCACGGCCGCATGAGCGAAATCCTGGTGCTTTACTACAGTCGCAGCGGCCACACCGCGAATCTGGCGCGGCGCGTCGCGCGCGGCGTCGAGGAAGTCGCCGGCTGCAGCGCGCGCCTGCGCCAGGTGCCACCCGTGGCGCCGATCACCGAGCTGGCCGCGCCACCGGTGCCCGCGGACGGCGCACCCTACGCCACGCTGGACGACCTGCGCGCCTGTGACGGTCTCGTGCTGGGCAGCCCCACGCGCTTCGGCAACATGGCCGCGCCGCTCAAGCATTTCCTCGACGGCACCGGCGCCGAGTGGGCCTCGGGCACGCTGGTGGGCAAACCCGCGGCCGTGTTCACCAGCACCAGCACCCTGCATGGCGGGCAGGAATCCACCCTGCTCAGCATGCTGCTGCCGCTGCTGCATCACGGCATGCTGATCCTCGGCCTGCCGTTCACCGAGCCGGCCTTGAACGCGACGCAAAGTGGCGGCACACCCTACGGTGCCAGCCATGTCGCCGGCCTCAAGGGCGAACGCGCGCTCAGCGCGCACGAGCAGGAGCTGGCGCGCGCGCTGGGGAGGCGTCTGGCGCAGGTCGCCATGCGCCTCGCGCCACGATGAGCGCGCCGTGGCATGCGCGCCCGGCGGCGGCACCATGAGCGCTTTGCGCGTCGGCCAGCTGGCCTGGCTGTCGCTGGCGCTGCTGCAAGTGCTGTGGCATGGCTGGCTGCGCGCGGCGCCGCCCGAGCTGATCCCCGTGGTATTGGCGCTGGCCTTGTTGCCGCTGGCGCTGCCGCTGCTGGCGCGTAGCGCCGTGCGCCGGCTGTGGTGGGCGGCGGTGGCGGCGTTGCTGTATTTCAGCCACGGCGTGATGGTCGCCTGGGCCATGCATGGCCTGCCACGCGCCCTGGGTTGCAGCGAACTGCTGCTGGCCGTGCTGCTGATCGGTGCCACCGGAGCGGCGGGACGACGCGCGCGCTGAGCGCGGCGCAACCAGCATGCGATCCAGGCAGGTGCGCGGATCGATCGGCCACGCACTGGCAACACGGCGGCCATGGACGCAGCGCCGCTTGTGCGCCGCGCCTCGCCGCCGCGGGCGATGCGGCCTAGCATATGCGCATCCGCGATATTGGAGCGCGCCATGGGCTTCATCCAGCAGGGTCCGCAGCTCGCGCATCCACTGCACCACGACCGCGTGCTGCGCGGCTGGTTGCAGCACAACCTGGACGCGGCCGCGCACGCCGCGCTGCTGCCGGACCTGCAGGCGCTGGCCGACTACGCGCTGCAAGCCTATGCGCGACGCCAGGGCACGCCACGCCGCGAGCCGCAACTGACGCAGTGGGATGCCTGGGGCCGGCGCGTGGATCGCATCGCGCTGACGCCGGCATGGGAAGAAGGCGCGGCGCTCACCGCGGCGCACGGCCTGCTGTGGGCCGGACATGCCGCCGATGCGCGCGGCATGCAGCGCGCCGCGCAATTCGCGCGCGTGTACCTGTACCACGTCGCCAGCGAGTTCTACACCTGTCCGCTGGCGATGACCGACGGCGCCGCCACCGCGCTCAAGGCCAGCGGCGATGCCACGCTGCGGCAGCGCGCGCTGCCGCGTTTCCTGAGCCGCGATGCCGCCACGCTGTGGCTGTCGGGACAGTGGATGACCGAGACCATCGGCGGCTCGGACGTGTCGCGCAGCGAGGTCGAGGCGCATCAGGATGCCTCCGGCCAGTGGTGGTTGCACGGGCGCAAGTGGTTCACTTCGGCGATTATCGGCGAGGCCGCGCTGACGCTGGCAAGACCCAGCGGCGCTGGCGCCGGCAACGATGCGCTGGGCATGTTCTATGTGGAAACGCACGCCACCGATGGCGCCTGGCAACCAGGGCTGCGCATCCAGCGCCTGAAGGACAAGCTGGGCACGCGCGAATTGCCCACCGCCGAGATCGAGCTCGACGGCATCGCCGCCACGCCCGTGGGTGAACCGCGTCACGGCGTGCGCCGGATCGCGCCGATGCTCAACATCACCCGTACCTGGAACGCAATCTGCGCGCTGGCCAGCATGCGCCGCGCGCTGGCGCTGGCGCTGGACTACGCCACGCGCCGCGAGGCCTTTGGCACGCTCCTGATCGACAAGCCGCTGCACCGCGACACACTGGCCGGCCTCGGCGCCGAGTTCGAGGCCGCGTTCGCGCTGGGCTTCGGCGTGGCGCGGCTGCTGGGCGAGGTCGAGGCCGGACTGGCCGATGCCGAGACCCAGGCTGTCTGGCGCATCCTCACGCCGCTGGCCAAGCTGTGGACCGGCAAGCTCGCCGTGCGCATCACCTCGGAATGCCTGGAAGCCTGCGGCGGCGCCGGCTACATCGAGGACACCGGTCTGCCGCAACTGCTGCGCGATGCGCAGGTGTATCCGATCTGGGAAGGCACCACCAACGTGCTGGCGCTGGATACCTTGCGCGCGCTGGGCAATGATGACCTGTCGCCGTTCGCGACATGGCTGCAGCGGCAATGGCCGCAGGAGATCCCTGGCGCCGCGGACTTGCAGGCCGCGCTGGCCGCGGCAGCGCAGTGGCTGCTGCAGGCCAGCCGCGAGCGCGCGCTGCTGGAAGCGGGCGCGCGCGGCATGGCGCTGACCCTGGCGCGCTGCGCGGCGGCCACACTGCTGGCGCGACAGGCGCAGGCCGCAGCCGTGCTCGGTGGCCTGCGTCCGGCAGCATCCCTGCGCCGCTTTCTCGGCCACGGCCTGCAGCGCCTGAATGCATCCAGCGCCGCGGACTGCGCGGCGATCCTGGCGCAGGATTGAGCGCGCCACAGGCCACGGCTGCGGGTACGCTATGCGGCTGATCCGTCTTCAACGAGCGCGTCCATGGACCAGCTTTGCATCGTCACTACCGGCGGCACCATCGACAAGATCTACTTCGATGACAAGTCCGATTACCAGATCGGCGAGCCGCAGATCGGGCAGATCCTGACCGGCCTCGGCGTGGCCTTCCGCTGCAACGTGATCCCGCTGATGCGCAAGGATTCGCTGCACATGGACGCCGCCGACCGCGCGCTGCTGCGCGAGGTGATCGAGCGCCAGAGCGAACGCCACGTGCTGGTGACCCACGGCACCGACACCATGGTGGAAACTGCGCAGGCGCTGCACGGCATCGTCGGCAAGGTGATCGTGCTGACCGGCGCATTGAATCCGGCGCGCTTCACCGGCTCGGACGCGGTGTTCAACATCGGCTGCGCGGTGGGCGCGGTGCAGGCGCTGCCCGACGGCGTGTGGATCGCCATGAACGGCCGCATCTGGGACCCGGCCAAGGTGCGCAAGAACCGCGACGCCAACCGCTTCGAGGCCAGCGGCGCCTGAGGCCCGGGTGGCGCGCCACGGCCCGCGCGCAGTCCGCACTGCTCAGGTACGCAGCTCGCGCGGCAGGGCGAAGGTGATGGTTTCCGCCGTGCCATCCAGCTCGTGGATGGCGCTGGCGCCGGCGTCGCGCAAATGCTGGATCACGGCACGCACCAGTTGCTCCGGCGCCGAGGCGCCGGCGGTCAGGCCGATGCGGCGCACGCCGGCCAGCCACGCCGGATCGACCGATTCGGGGCCGTCGATCAGATACGCCGGCACGCCCTGTTTTTCGGCCAGCTCGCGCAGGCGATTGGAGTTGGAACTGCTGGCCGATCCGACCACCAGCACCAGGTCGACCTGCGCGGCCAGCAGACGCACCGCGTCCTGACGATTCTGCGTGGCGTAGCAGATGTCGTCCTTGCGCGGCCCATCGATGACAGGGAAGCGCGCGCGCAGCGCATCGACGATGGCGCGCGTGTCCTCCACCGACAGCGTGGTCTGGGTGACATAGGCAATGTTCCCGGGCTGTGCCGTATGCAAGCGCGCGACGTCGGCCACCGATTCGACCAGGTGGATGTGCCCACCGAAGCGCGCATGCCACTGGCCCATGGTGCCCTCGACTTCCGGGTGGCCGGCGTGACCGACCAGCACCACGTCCTTGCCCAGCCGGCCCAGGCGCGCGACCTCCATGTGCACCTTGGTTACCAGCGGGCAGGTGGCATCGAACACGCGCAGGCCACGCGCCTCGGCCTGTGCGCGCACCTGCTGCGGCACACCGTGCGCGCTGAAGATCAGCGTGGCGCCGTCCGGCACATCGTCAAGACCCTCGACGAAGATCGCGCCGCGCGCGCGCAGACCTTCGACCACGAAACGGTTGTGCACCACCTCGTGGCGCACGTAGATGGGCGCGCCCCAGGACTCCAGCGCGCGCTCGACGATGGCGATGGCGCGATCGACGCCGGCACAAAAGCCGCGCGGGTTGGCGAGGATTACTTCCATGCTGAGGATGCCGGATGAACCGTGCGCATTATCGCGTGTCCTGGCGCGCGCCGCCGAACAGCGCGAACCACACCAGCAGCACCGCGCCGATGGTGATCGACGAATCCGCCACGTTGAATGCCGGGTAGTACCAGTCGTGCTTCCAGTGCACGAGGATGAAATCCACCACGTGGCCCAGACGCAGACGGTCGATCAGATTGCCCAGCGCGCCACCGATGATCAGCGCATACGGCAGGGCGCTGCGCCAGGCGCCGCGCGGCGTGCGCGCCAGCGCCACGACCAACGCCGCGCTGATGCCCACGGCCAGCAGCGTGAACAGCCAGCGCTGCCAGCCGTCGGCGCTGGCCAGGAAACTGAAGGCCGCACCGCGGTTGTAGGCGAGCGTGAAATCGAGCAGGTGCGGAATCAGCACACGCGTCTGACCAGCCGCGAAATGCGCCACGATCAGCGCCTTGCTGAGCTGGTCCAGCGCGATCACCGCCAGCGACAGCAGCAGCCACGCCAGGGCGTTGGGACGCGGCAAGGACACGGCGCGCACGCTCAGAAAAAGCGCCGGTCTTCACCCGGCCCTTCGATGTTGTCGATGCAGCGCCCGCACAGCTCGGGGTGCTGCGCGTGCGTGCCCACGTCGCCGCGGTGATGCCAGCAGCGCACGCATTTGGGGGCGGCGCTGACCTGCACGCGCAGCTTGATCGGCACGCGCTCGGCGTCAAGCACGAGGCTTCCCGCGAGCGCATCCACTGGCGCAGCATCCAGCGCGTGCACGCGACACGCCGAGGTGATCAGCAAAAAACGCAGCTCCTCGCCGTAGGCCCGCCAGCGTGCAGCGCGCGCAGCATCGACGTAAACATCCACCTCGACATCCAGCGCCGCGCCGATTCCACCGCTCTTGCGCATCGGTTCGAGCACGCGCGCGACCTCCTCGCGCAGGGCCAGCAGCTCGGCCCAGGCGACTGCATCGCGTGCCTCGGCATTGCTTCCAGCCAGGCCCGCATACCAGGTCTCGAACAGCACCGACTCGCCGCGCGCACCCGGCAGGTGCTGCCAGATTTCCTCGCTGGTGAAGGCCAGCACCGGCGCCAGCCAGCGCACCATGGCTTCGAGGATGCGGAACATCGCGCTCTGCGCACTGCGCCGGCCGCGACTGTCGCGCGGCATGGTGTACAGGCGATCCTTGGTGATATCCAGATACAGCGCGCCCAGCTCGTTGGTGCAGAAGTTCTGCACGCGCTGCACCACTTCGGCGAAAGCGTAGCGGTCGTAAGCCGTGACGATCTGCTGCTGCAGGGCTTCCGCCTGCGCGATGATCCACTGGTCCAGCAGCAGACAGTCGGCCACCGGCAGAAGATGCCGCGCCGGATCAAACCCGTCGAGGTTGGCCAGCAGGAAGCGGCTGGTGTTGCGCAGGCGCCGATACGTGTCGGACACGCGCTGCAGGATCTGCTCGGACAGCGCCATCTCGTTGCTGTAATCGGCCGAGGCGATCCACAGGCGCAGGATGTCGGCGCCGAGGCGCTTCATCACGTCCTGCGGCTCGATGCCGTTGCCCAGCGACTTGGACATCTTGCGGCCCTGCTCGTCCACGGTGAAACCGTGGGTGAGCACCTGCCGGTAGGGCGCGTGCCCGGTCATCGCCACGCGCGTCAGCAGGGATGACTGGAACCAGCCGCGGTGCTGGTCGGAGCCCTCCAGGTACATCACGCGCCAGTCGGCGTGGCCGTCCTGCGCCAGCTCCGGGCGCGCATCGACCACGCACGCGTGGGTGACGCCGGAATCGAACCACACGTCGAGCACGTCGGTGACCTTGTCGTAGCGCGCGGCCTCGTCACCCAGCAACTCGCGCGCATCCAGTGCGTACCAGGCATCGACGCCACCCTGCGCTACGCGCTGCGCCACCTGCTCCAGCAGTTCGACCGAGCGCGGGTGCGGCGTGCCACCGGCCTTGTCCACGAACAGCGCGATCGGCACGCCCCAGGTGCGCTGGCGCGAGATGCACCAGTCCGGACGCCCGGCCACCATGCCGGCGATGCGCTCCTCGCCCCAGCCCGGAAACCACTCCACTTCGTTGGCGATGGCGGCCAGCGCGTCGCGCCGCAGTCCCGCCGTGTCCATGCCAATGAACCACTGCGGCGTGGCGCGGAAGATCACCGGCGTGCGATGGCGCCAGCAGTGCGGATAGCTGTGGTGCACGGAGGCGTGCGCGAGCAGCACGCCGCGCGCGCGCAAGGTCTCGATGATCGTGCTGTTGGCCTTCCACACGTGCTGACCGGCGAAGATCCCGGTATCCGGCAGGAACACGCCCTTGCCATCGACCGGATTGACCACGGCCAGACCGTACAACTGGCCCACGGCGAAGTCCTCCTGACCGTGGCCGGGCGCGGTGTGCACGGCGCCGGTGCCGTCCTCGGCGGAGACATGTCCGCCCAGGATCAGCGGCACCTGGCGATCGTAGAACGGATGCCGGAGCTGCGTCAGTGTCGCGCCGGGCTGGCCGGTGAGTTGCGCACCCGGGGCATGCCCCAGCACGGCTGCCGGCTCGATGCCGTAGCGCTGCAACGCCGGTTCCACCAGGGCGGCAGCCACCACCAGCAGCACGCGCCGCCCGGCACGCGCCGGACCTTCGACCAGGGCGTAGTCGATCTCGGCATTCAGCGCCACGGCCTGGTTCGCCGGCAGCGTCCACGGCGTGGTGGTCCAGATCGGCACGCTGACGATGGCATCACCGGCATCGATACCGAACTTCGCCGCCAACGCCCTGCCATCGATCGCATCGAAGGCGACATCGATGGCCGGTGAATCCTTGTCCTGGTATTCGATCTCGGCCTCGGCCAGCGCCGAACCGCAGTCGAAGCACCAGTGCACCGGCTTGAAGCCGCGCGTCAAATGCCCGCGCGCGATGATGCGGGCCAGCGCGCGCAGCATGTCGGCCTCGTAGCTGAAATCCATGGTGCGGTAGGGATGCTCCCAGTCGCCCAGCACGCCGAGGCGCTTGAAATCCGCGCGTTGCACGTCGATCTGCTGCGCGGCGTATTCGCGGCATTTCTGGCGGAACGCGGCGGCATCGAGCTTTTCACCGGCCTTGCCGAATTTCTTCTCCACCGCGATTTCGATGGGCAGGCCGTGGCAGTCCCAGCCCGGCACGTAAGGCGCGCGGAATCCCGCCAGCAGCCGCGAGCGCACCACGATGTCCTTGAGGATCTTGTTGACCGCATGGCCCAGGTGGATGGCGCCGTTGGCGTAGGGCGGGCCGTCGTGCAGCACGAAGGTCCGTGCGCGGTCGGCGCTGGCCTGCTGGATCTGCGCGTAACGTCCGACGCGCTCCCACTCGGCCAGCCACGCCGGTTCGCGTTTGGGCAGGTCGCCGCGCATGGGGAAATCGGTCTGCGGCAATTGCAGGGTGTGCTTGTAATCCATGCGGCGAAAACTCAGGAGTGGGCGGAAAGGGGCAGGCCCAGCAACGCGCGCGCGGCGGCGGCGTCGCGGTGCATCTGCCGGGTCAGATCATCGAGGCTGGCGAATTTTTCCTCGTCGCGCAATTTGCGCACGAACTCGACCGTCAGATGGCGGCCATACAGATCGCCGTTGAAATCGAACAGGTGCGCTTCGAGCAAAACCTCGCGCCCACCCACGGTGGGGCGCATGCCCAGGCTGGCCACGCCGGGCAAGGATGCCCCAGTGTCGCGGGTACAGGATGTACCGGAGCGACCGCCGGGCAGGGATGCCGCCACGCCATGCACGCGCACCGCGAAGATGCCGTGGATCGGACTCACGCGCCGCCCGAGCCGGATATTGGCGGTGGGATAGCCGAGCGTGCGGCCCAACTGCTGGCCGCGCAGCACGCGCCCGCCGATGCAGAACGGCTGACCCAGCAATGCAGCGGCCGCGGCAAAATCATCCGCCGTCAGCGCGGTGCGGATCGCGCTGCTGGAAATGCGCGCGCCATCGTGCAGGTGCGTTTCCAATGCATGCGCGGCAAAACCCAGCCCGGCACCCATGCGCTGCAGCAATGCCAGATCGCCGCGGCGCTGGTGGCCGAAGCGGAAATCCGCGCCCACCCAGACCTCGCGCGCACCGGCGCGCGCAAGCAGCACGCGATGCACGAAATCCTCGGCGGGCATCGCCGCCAACGCGGCATCGAAACGCAGCAACAACAGCCGCTGCATGCCGGCCTGCGCCAGACCCTCGATCTTGTCGCGCACCGAGCCCAGCCGCGGCAGCGGCACCTTCGAAAAATACGCGCGCGGCAGCGGCTCGAAGCTGATCGCCAGCGGCAGCAAATGCAGCGCCGCCGCGCGTTCGCGCACGCGCGCCAGCAGCGCCTGATGGCCGCGATGCAAGCCATCCAGCGCACCCACGGCCAGCACGCTGCCGTGCGGCGCGAGGCAAGGCCCCGCCACGTCTCGGGCAAGATGCATCATCGCAGCAGTATGGTGCAGCGCCACAGGGCGCTCAAGCCTCGCGCAGCTCGCGCAGGCGGAAGCCGAGCGCGAACAGCACCGCCAGATAGGTCAACCCGCCCGCGGCCAGCAGCGCCAGCAAACGCCACAGTCGCACCAGTGCCGGCGGCGTGGTCCAGTCCGGCCACAACAGCAGGCGCCCCAGCAGCAGGACCACCGCCATCACCGCGCAGGCCAGAAACGTGCGCCCCAGATGCCGCAACCAGCCCGGCTGCGCCTGATACACGCCCTGCCGCCGCAGTGCCAGCCACAGTTGCGTGAGGTTGAGATAGCCGGCCAATGCGCTGGCCATGCCCAGCGCCATGTGCAGCCCCGGCGTGTGCGCCAGCGTGTCCAGCACGCCGCTGCGGCGCAGCTCGGGCGCGGCCCAGGACCAGGCCAGCGCGCCCACCAGGATCACGTTCAGCAGCATGTTCACCACCATCGCCACGACCGCCGCGCGTACCGGCGTGCGGGTGTCCTGGCGCGCGTAGAACGCGGGCGCCAGCACCTTGACCAGGGCGAACGCCGGCAAGCCGCAACTCAACGTGGTCAGCGACAGCGTGGCCATGTCCGTGTCGAAGGCGTTGTAGCGACCATGCTGGAACAGGGTCGCGATCATCGGCTTGGCCAGCAACACCAGCGCCACTGCGGCCGGCAGCGCGATCAGCAGCGCGGTGCGCAGGCCCCAGTCCAGCGCGCGTTGAAAGCCCGCGCGATCGGTACTCAGATGATGCCGCGCCAGCGTCGGCAGGATCACCGTGCCCAGCGCCACGCCGAACACGCCCAGCGGAAACTCCATCAGACGATCGGACAAGGCCAGCCAGGTCTGCGAACCGACGAACAGAAACGAGGCGATCACCGTGTCCAGCAGCAGATTGATCTGCGCCACCGACGAGCCGAACAGCGTCGGCAGCATCAGGCGCATGATCTTGCGCACGTCCGGGTGCGTCGCGCCCCAGCGCGGCCACGACAACACCCCCAGCCTGCGCAGCGCCGGCAACTGGATGGCCAGTTGCAGCGCGCCCGCCAGCAGGATGGCCCAGGCCAGCGCGCTGATCGGGATGCGCAGATGCGGCGCCAGCCACAGCGCCGCGGCGATCATGCACAGGTTCAGGATGACCGGGGTGAACGCCGCCAGCGCGAATTTGGAGTAGGCGTTGAGCACGCCCGCCGCCAGCGCGGTCAGCGACACCAGCAGCAGAAACGGAAAGGTGATGCGCAGCAGGTCGGCGGTCAGCGCCAGGCGCGCCGGATCCTCGGCCAGGCCCGGTGCGAACACGTGCACCAGCCCGCGCGCGCCCCAGATGCCCAGCGCCGTCACCACCAGCAACACGCCACCCAGGGTGCCCGCGGTGCGCGCCACGAAGGTCTTCAGCGCGGCCTCGTCGCCACGTGCGCGGACCTCGGCGAACACCGGTACGAACGCCAGCGAGAACGCGCCCTCGGCAAACAGCCGGCGCATGAAGTTGGGAATCCGGAACGCGACCCAGAATGCGTCCGTCGCCGCATTGGCGCCAAACACGGCGGCGATTACCGTTTCGCGCAGCAAGCCCAGCAGGCGCGACAGGAACGTCATGCTGCTGAACGCGGCCACGCCGCGCAGCAGGCTGGGGCGCGCGGCACTCATGCCGCAGCCACCACGCGACCGAACCGGAAACCCGGAATCCGGAACCCGCAGCGCATGCGGCGCGCACAGGCGCTGATGCGCCGGTGGCGATTGACCGCAGCGCCAGGCTCCAGCATAATTTCGCTCTTTTCCATAACACCCGTGTCTGGAGTCATCCCTTGGCCAACATCAAGTCCGCGAAAAAGCGCGCGCGCCAGTCCGAGCAGCGGCGCATGCGCAACGTGAGCGCCCGCTCCATGGTGCGCACGGCGATCAAGAAAGTCGTCCTCGCCATCGAGGCCAAGGACAAGGCCGCGGCCGTGGCCGCCTACGCCGCCGCCGAGCCGGTCATGGATCGTCACGCCTCGCGTGGCCTGATCCACAAGAACAAGGCCAATCGCCACAAGAGCCGCCTCACCGCGCACATCAAGGCGCTGGGTTGAATCGATCCATGTCGAGCCCGGGCGGATCATTTCCGCGCGTGCTCGCCTGACACGAAGGCCGGCTGATGCCGGCCTTTTTGCTGTGCCGGCATCACGCGCCGGCCTCATCCCCAGGCGCCGAAAAACGCAGGTCCACGGCTTCGGCCGCGGCCTCTTCGCGCGCCTTGCGCTCGGCGTCAAAAAAACGCTGCACGGCCAGACAAACATCCCAGGTGCCCTCGCGCACCGCCGCCGAGATCGGGAACCACGGCGCCGTCCAGCCCAGGTCTGCCACGATGCGCGCAGCCATCCGCGCGCGTTGCTCCTGCGGCACGAGGTCGATCTTGTTCAGCAGCAGCCAGCGCGGACGCTGCAGCAGGCGCGCATCGAACTGCTCCAGTTCGGCCTCGATCGCGCGCACTTGTTGCACCGGATCGCTGTCATCCTGCGGCGCCATGTCGACCACGTGCAACAACAGGTGCGTGCGCGAAAGGTGCTTGAGGAACTGGATGCCGAGCCCGGCGCCCTCCGCCGCGCCCTCGATCAGGCCCGGGATGTCGGCCACGACGAAACTCTTGTCGGTTTCGATGCGCACGACGCCCAGGTGCGGATGCAGCGTGGTGAAGGGGTAATCAGCGACACGCGGCGTGGCCGCGGAAACCGCGCGGATGAAGGTGCTCTTGCCGGCATTGGGAAAGCCCAGCAGGCCGACATCGGCCAGCAGCTTGAGCTCCAGACGCAACTCGCGCGCGTCGCCCTCGCGGCCCGGCGTGGCGCGCCGCGGCGCGCGATTGACCGAGCTTTTGAAGTGCACGTTGCCGCGCCCGCCCTCGCCACCCGCCGCCACGCGCAGGCGCTGACCGTGCGCGGTGAGATCGCCCAGCGACTCCGCGGTTTCGGTGCCGACCACCTCGGTGCCCACCGGCACGCGGATGACGCAATCCTCGCCGCCGCGGCCGCTCATCTGGCGACCCATGCCATTCTGCCCGCGCTGCGCGCGAAACACGCGCTGGTGGCGGAAATCGACCAGCGTGTTGAGGTTCTCATCGGCCACCAGCCACACCGAGCCACCAGCGCCGCCATCGCCGCCGTCGGGGCCACCGAAGGGGATGAACTTCTCGCGCCGGAAACTCACGCAGCCGTTGCCGCCATTGCCGGCGTGCACGTGGATCAGGGCTTCATCGACGAATTTCATGGCGCAAGAATAGCCCAGTGGCAGTGCGGCAAAGTCCCATAAACACAAAGCCCCGCACGCGGCGGGGCTGGGTGCGCGACGCGGGTACGAATCAGGCCGAGACGACGCTGATCATGCGACGCTTCTTGGGGCCTTTCACCGAAAACTGCACCTTGCCCTCGGTCAGCGCGAACAGAGTGTAATCGCGACCGCAGCCGACACCGGCACCGGGATGGAACTGGGTGCCGCGCTGGCGCAAGATGATGTTGCCCGGCTCGACGGACTCGCCGCCATAAATCTTGACGCCGAGGTATTTCGGGTTGGAATCGCGGCCGTTGCGGCTGGAACCGACGCCCTTTTTATGTGCCATGACGGATGCTCCTTCGCTCAGCCGGCCTGGATGCCGGTGATTTCGACTTCGGTGTAATGCTGCCGGTGACCCATCTGCTTGCGATGGTGCTTGCGGCGGCGGAATTTGACGATGCGGATCTTGTCGGCGCGGCCGTGCGTGCGCACCTTGGCGCTGACGCTGGCTCCGCTGACGGTTGGCGCGCCGACCTTGACGGTCTCGCCCTCGCCCACCATCAGCACCTGGTCGAACTGGACGGTGCTGTCCACGGCGGCTTGCAGCAGTTCCACGCGCAGGATCTCGCCCTGCATCACGCGGTATTGCTTGCCGCCAGTCACGATGACTGCGTACATGATTGGCCTCGAATGTAGTTCTTCTGGGAGGTAAAGCAGCGGAATTCTAGCGGCGGCGCGGGGTTACCGTCAATTACGCCGCGCCCCGGACACCCGGGCCCGCGACGCATGCGCGCGGACCCGGGCGGGATCACCCGCCTGCCGCCGGCTTGGCCGCAGGCGACACCGGGCACTGCCCTTCGGCGTTGAGCTTGCCTGTGGTCTCCAGCTGACTGATGCGCTGCGTGAACTGCTGGCGACCGAACTGCTCGCCGGCCAGCATCGACTCGCGCATGATCGCCGGCTGCACTTTCAGCATCTTCTGCCCCAGTGGCGAGCGGTAGAACGCCAGCAACTCGCGCACATCCTGCTCGGTGAAGTTGCGCTGGTAGATCGGCACGACCAGGTCGATCATCTGCCGTGTGGCCTGCGGGGTGGTCAGCACCGATGACACTTCGCCGGGCGCAAGGCAAGGCAGGCGCTGCTTGACCATTGCATCGAGCTGCTGGGCCATCTGCTGCATCACCTGCTGCATCATCGTGGTGGCATGGGTGGCAACCAGCAACTCGTGCACGCTGGCGCTGCTGGCCTGCGGTTGCGCCGGCGGCGCATCCGCCGCCGTGGCCGTGCCAAGGCCAAGAGCAAGCAGGACGGCGCCTGCGGCGATCCATGGACGCATGGTTTTCTCCTTGATCGGGAACATGGGAATGCTGCCTGCTGGCAGCGCCGCCGATCTTAGCGTGCAGACGCCTGCTGCATGCTGCTCGACACCCACACGCAGTGACTTTCGCGGCTTTCGCCGAAATGCCCAGGCGCCCGCGGACGCATTGCCGAGCCGCATGCACCCGGCCCGGCTCGCGGTTTATAGTTCCGCTCTTGCCTACCGGAATCCGCCATGGACTCGATCCGCATCCGCGGCGCGCGCACGCACAACCTCAAGAATTTCGACCTCACCCTGCCGCGCGAGCGCCTGATCGTGATCACCGGGCTGTCCGGCTCGGGCAAGAGTTCACTGGCCTTCGACACCTTGTACGCCGAGGGCCAGCGCCGCTACGTCGAGTCGCTGTCCTCGTACGCGCGGCAGTTCCTGTCGATGATGGAAAAGCCCGACGTGGACGCCATCGAGGGTCTGTCGCCGGCGATCTCGATCGAGCAGAAATCCACCTCGCACAACCCGCGTTCGACCGTCGGTACGATCACCGAGATCCACGATTACCTGCGCCTGCTCTACGCGCGCGCCGGCACGCCGCGCTGCCCCGAGCACGGCATCCCGCTGGCCGCGCAAACGGTCAGCCAGATGGTCGATGCGGCGCTGGCACTGGATCCGCAGCGGCGCTGGATGCTGCTGGCGCCAGTGGTGCGCGAGCGCAAGGGCGAGCATGTCCAGGTGTTCGAAGCCCTGCGCGCGCAGGGCTTCGTGCGTGCGCGCGTCGATGGCGCCGTGGTGGATCTGGATGCGGTGCCGGCGCTGACCCTGCGCCAGAAGCACAGCATCGAGGCCGTGGTCGATCGCTTCCGGCCCAAACCCGAGTTGGCGCAACGCCTGGCCGAATCGTTCGAGACCGCGCTGCGCCTGGGCGAAGGCCTGGCTGTCGTGGCCGATCTGGATGATCCGCAAGCACCCACGCAGATTTTCTCCTCGCGCTACTCGTGTCCGCTGTGCGACTACTCGCTGCCCGAGCTGGAGCCGCGCCTGTTCTCGTTCAACTCGCCGATCGGCGCCTGCCCGCGCTGCGACGGCCTCGGCACCACCGAATTCTTCGATCCGGCGCGCGTGGTGCTGCATCCGGAGCTGTCGCTGGCCGGTGGCGCCGTGCGCGGCTGGGACCGGCGCAACCCGCATTACTTCCAGATGATCCAGTCACTGGGCAAGCACTACGACTTTGATGTGGAAACGCCATGGCAGGACCTGCCGCGCGCGGTGCATGAGGCCGTGCTGCACGGCTCGGGCGAGGAGGAAATCGTCTTCCGCGACCTCGGCCAGGGCGGGCGCAGCGTGGCGCGCAAGCGGCGCTTCGAGGGCATCGTGCCCAACCTCGAGCGCCGCTACCGCGAAACCGATTCGATCGCCGTGCGCGAGGAGCTGCGCAAGTACATCAGCGTGCGCGCCTGTCCCGACTGCGGCGGCGCGCGCCTGAATCGCTCCGCGCGCAGCGTGTCGGTGGGGGAGCGCACCCTGCCGGAGATTTCCGCGCTGTCGGTGCGCGCGGCGCTGGAGTTTGCCGATACGCTGAGCCTGCCCGGCTGGCGCGGCGAGATCGCCGCCCGGATCATCAAGGAGATCCGCGAGCGCCTGCGCTTTCTGGTCGACGTGGGTCTGGATTACCTCACCCTGGAACGCACCGCCGACACGCTCTCCGGTGGCGAGGCGCAGCGCATCCGCCTGGCCAGCCAGATCGGCGCCGGTCTGGTCGGCGTGATGTACGTGCTGGACGAGCCTTCGATCGGCCTGCACCAGCGCGACAACGCGCGCCTGCTGGCCACGCTCAAGCGCCTGCGCGACCTGGGCAACACGGTGATCGTGGTCGAGCACGACGAGGATGCCATCCGCAGCGCCGATTTCATCGTCGACATGGGCCCCGGCGCCGGCGTGCATGGCGGCGAAGTGGTGGCCGCGGGCACGCTGGCCGACGTGCTCGCCACGCCGCGCTCGCTCACCGGGCAGTACCTGTCCGGCGCGCGCCGCATCGAGGTGCCCGAGCAGCGCCGAAGCGCGGCGCACGAACGCTGGCTGCAGCTTGATGGTGCGCGCGGCAACAACCTGCGCGAGGTCACGCTGCGCGTGCCGGTGGGCCTGTTCACCTGCGTCACCGGCGTGTCCGGCTCGGGCAAGTCCACGCTGATCAACGACACCCTGCTGGCGCATGCCGCGAGCGTGCTCAACGGTGCCGGCACGCAAGCCGCGCCGTTCGCCGCGATCAGCGGCATGGAGCATTTCGACAAGATCGTGGCCATCGACCAGTCGCCGATCGGACGCACGCCGCGCAGCAACCCGGCCACTTACACCGGCCTGTTCACGCCGTTGCGCGAATTGTTCGCGCAGGTACCCGAGGCACGCGCACGCGGCTACGAAGCCGGACGCTTCAGCTTCAACGTGCGCGGCGGGCGCTGCGAGGCCTGCGAGGGCGACGGCATGATCAAAGTGGAAATGCACTTCCTGCCCGACATGTACGTGCCCTGCGATGTGTGCCACGGCAAGCGCTACAACCGCGAGACGCTGGAGATCCACTACAAGGGCCACAGCATCAGCGATGTGCTGGAGATGACCATCGAGGCCGCGCAGAGCCTGTTCCAGCCGATCCCGGCGCTGGCGCGCAAACTGGAGACGCTGATCGCGGTGGGCCTGGGTTATTTGAAGCTGGGCCAGGCCGCGACCACACTGTCCGGCGGCGAGGCACAGCGCGTCAAACTGGCCAAGGAACTGTCGCGACGCGACACCGGCAACACCCTCTACGTGCTCGACGAACCCACCACCGGCCTGCACTTTCACGACATCGAGCAATTGCTCGACGTACTGCACCAGCTGGTCGATCAGGGCAACACCGTCATCGTGATCGAACACAATCTGGACGTGATCAAGACCGCCGACTGGGTGGTCGATCTCGGCCCCGAGGGCGGCGCCGGCGGTGGCCGGATCATCGCCAGCGGTACGCCGGAGCAGATCGCCACCACGCCGGGTTCGCACACCGGCACCTTTCTCGCACCGCTGCTGCCGGCACGGCACGCACCCGCCGCAAGCCCCAAACGGAAACGCCACGCATGAGCCCGACCCAAGCCAGTCCACGCAAGCGCCGCGGCAAGGTCGCCGCGCAACCAACGTCCACCCCTGCCACCTCGTCGCCCGAACCGGCGCAACCGCTGTTCACCGCGATTCTCATGGTGCGCTGGCGCGATCTGGATGCGTTCAATCACGTCAATAATTCGGTGTTCCTCACCTATCTCGAGGAAGCGCGTCTGCAATGGTTGAAGGACGTACCGGGGCCGTGGTTCGACGCGCACGCCATGCCGGTGCTTGCCGCCAGTACGCTCAACTACCGGCGCCCGATCGAATGGCCCGCCAGCCTGCACATCGAACTGTGCTGCACACGGGTGGGCAGCAGCTCGCTGACGCTGGCGCACCGCATCGTCGATGCGCGCGATACGCAATGCCTGTTTTGCGATGGCGATGTCACCCTGGTGTGGATGGACCCGGCCAGCGGGCGCAGCGTGGCCCTGCCCGCGGCGATCCGCAGCGCCTGCGCGGCCTGAGTCGGCGTATCCGCGCGCTGTGACGAGCGGGTCGGCGAGCGCGCGCCTGCCGCGACTAAGATGGCCCGCATCCCCGACGGAGGATTGGACATGCGCACCCCGCTACGCACCCTGCTGACTGCCGCGCTTGCCTGCGGGCTGGTTCTCGCCGCTGCCATATCCCGTGCGCACGCCGCCGACAGCACGGCGCTGACGATCTACCCGGCGCAGCAGCAGGATTTGTTCGTGCCGGGCGATTTCGCCACGCAAAGCGGTTATGCCCTGGTGCACCAGCAGCGCACATTCACGTTGCACGCCGGCATGCAGACGCTGACCCTGCAAGGCCTCGCCACGCGCCTCGACGCCAGTGCGCTGCTGCTGCAATTTCCAGCCGCCAGCGACGTGCGCTTTGCCGGCCTGCGCGTGCTGCCGCCGGTGCATGGCGTTGCCGCGCTGCTGCAGCAGGCCATCGGCGCGAAGGTCACGGTAAGCAACGCACAGGGCGCAGCCTTGGTCAGCGGCACACTGCGCGCGGTTGACGGCGCGCGCCTGTTGGTCGAGGACGCCAGCGGTGCGTTGCACCTGGTGTCCGGCGATGTGACCCTGCCAGCGGGTCTCAAGCTCGGCGCGCCCGGCCAGCAGGCGCAAGTCAGCGTGGATGCCCCGCACGCCGGCAGCTATCGCGCCGAACTGGTGTATCCCACCGCCGGGCTGGGCTGGCGACCTGATTACGCCCTGATGCTGAAGAGCGGCACATCGTGTCGAGGCACGCTGCAAGCACGCGCAACGCTGGCCAACCACAGCGGCACGCGCTTCGCTGACGCGCACATCACCCTGCTGGCCGGCACCGTGCATGCGCCTGCCGGGATGATCGCGATGGGCACCACGCGCCTGATGGCGGCGCCTGCCGAGGCTGCGGCACCCGCGCCGCCGGCGCAAAGCGGCCTTGGCGACTACCGCAGCTATCGTCTCGCCATGCCGCTCAGTCTGGCCGTCGGCGCCGTGGTGCAGGTGCCGCTGTATGCACCACACAATCTGGCTTGCGCGCAGGATGCCGTGTTCGGTGATGCCATGCCACCCGGCTGGAGTCCGCAGCAGCCCGACTTCAACCCCGATAACCACCATGCCGAGTCCGGCAACCCACGCATCGAGATCACCTTCACGGCGCCGCAGAACCTGCCCTCGGGCGAGGCGCGCGTGTACCTGCCCGATGCCGATGGCAGCTTGCAATTCATCGGCGCCAGCGGCATCGATAACACGCGCAAGGGTGACCGAGTGGTGCTGGTTCCAGGCAATGCCTATGCACTGAAGGTGACGCGCAGCCGCACGCATTGGCAAGTCGATGGCAAGGTATTGACCGAGGGCTTGCGCTACACGCTCAGCAACACCAGCCGCAGCGCACGCACCATCACCGTCTACGCGCATCCGCAGCGCTGGCGCGAATGGACATTGCTGCACAGCGCGCCACAGCCGGTCGCACGCAGTGTCGACACGCTCATGTGGCGCGTACGCGTGCCCGCCGAGGGCAGCGCCAACATCGATTACACGCTGCGCTACGATGCCGCCGACGCGCCCGCGCCACGCTGAGTCGATCGCCCCATGCTGCACATCACCGAACACGACCACGGCATCCGCGAGCTGCGCCTGGCGCGGCCGCCGGTCAACGCGCTGGATGCGGGCCTGATCCGCGCATTGCGTCTGGCCATCGAAGCCGCACCCGCGCAAGGCGCGCAGGCGCTGCTCATTTCCGGCAGTCCCGGTCTGTTTTCAGCGGGACTGGATGTGCCCGCGCTGCTGGCGCTCGACGCGCCGGCCCTGCAGCACTGCTTCGAGGATTTCTTCGGCATGGCCGCCGCACTGGCGCAAAGTCCCATTCCCATCGCCGCCGCGATCACCGGCCACAGCCCGGCCGGCGGCGCCGTGATCGCGCTGTTCTGCGATTACCGCGTGATGGCCGCAGGCCCGTTCAGAATCGGCCTCAACGAAGTGCAGGTCGGCCTGACCGTGCCCACCGTCATCCGCGACGCGCTGGCGCGTCTGCTCGGGCCCTACCGCGCCGAGCGTTTGCTGGTCTCCGGCACCATGCTCGAAGCCGAAGCCGCGTTGCGCATCGGCATGGTCGATGAACTCATCGAAGTCGATCAGGTGCCGCAGCGCGCGCTGTCGTGGTTGCAGGCGCTGTTGGCCCTGCCGCGCCAGGCCATGCTGGAAACCCGCGCCGTGGCGCGCGCCGACCTGATCGCCGCGACGCGGCGCGAGCAACTGCCCATCGCCCAATTCGGCGCCATATGGCACCGCGCCGAAACCCAGGCGATCCTGCATGCGCTGGTGGCCAGACTCAAGGCCGGCAAGACCGACTGAGGCACGCATGGCCGGCGCGATCCGACCTGCGGTGTAGGCATCGCCGCACAATGCATGGCGGCGTGCGCCGCTGCCGCATCCATGCGCGGCGACCTAGCCTGAGTCCTCGCCACGGCGGGGCATGCGGACATGCGCAGGCAAACGGGTTGGACGCTGATCGAGCTGATGCTGGTCACGACGCTGATCGCCGTACTCGGCGCCGTGGCGGCACCAGCGCTGGGGGATGCGATCGCGCGCCAGCGCGTGCTGGGCGCGGGCAACGAGTTCGTTGGCGCGCTGCATTATGCGCGTGCCGCAGCGGTATCGGCTGGCGCGCGGGTCATTGTGTGCCCCAGCACCGACGGCGCGCGCTGTGCGCCCGACACGCGCTGGGACGGTGGCTGGCTGATGGCCGTGGACCGCGATCGCGACGACCAGCCTGATGCCGCGCCACTGCTGCGCGGCGGCGGCGATGCCGGGCTGCGCATCGTGTCCACGCGCGGGCGCACACGGCTGGCGTTCCAGCCCAGCGGCGGCGCGGCGGGCAGCAATGTCACCTTCACCCTGTGCCAGGCCGGCCGCGCCGACACCACGCGCCAACTGGTGATGAGCAACTCCGGGCGCCTGCGCAACGCCGTCGTGAACGCTTCCAGCGCCGCTGCCTGCGCGGCGTTGTAGGTCGATGCTGCTGTGTGCGGACACGGGGACTACAATGACGTCCCCACGCTGGAACGCCGCATGATCCTCACGTCTTATCGCATCGCAGCTTCGCGCATTCCTGGCGCCGGAAAGGGCCTGTTCCTGGATGCGCCCGTGGCCGCCGGCAGCATCGTGGTGGCGCCGGATGCGATCGATCGCACTTACACCTTCGATGAAATCAACGCTGATCCAGCCTTGTCCCGCCTGCAGCACACCAGCGTGCGCTGGTTCGAGCAACGCTACACGCTCTCGCCCGACTGGCCGGATGAATGCTTTGTCAATCACAGTTTCGCGCCCACTGGGCTGTGGCACCTGGGCTTCATCTTCGCCAACGGCACCCTCGCCGCGGGCACCGAGCTGACCGTGGACTACCGCCACCTGCTGGCGCCCGGGCAGGTTGAAGAATTCACCGACGCCGACAGCGGCCAGAATATCGTCGGCTATGCCTGGCATGAGAGCATCGCCTCCTCGACGGCGCGGCTTGCCGCCCTGCTGGCCGCGCCGCGATGCTGACGCACGCACGCAGCGGCATGAGCCTGAATATTCCGGAATTACGCACCCCGCGCCTGCGTTTGACCGCCCTGCGCGAGGACCACTTCGATGCCTACTCGCGCATGCTCGCGGACCACGCCAGCACGCGCCACGTCGGTGATGGCAAGCCGCTGGACCGGCTCAATGCCTGGCGGTCCATGGCCATGCTGCTCGGCCACTGGGTGCTGCGCGGCTATGGCATGTGGGCAGTCGAACTGCTCGGCGATGGGCGCCTCATCGGCCGTGTCGGCTTGCTCAAACCCGAGGGCTGGCCCGATCTGGAACTGGGCTGGATGATCGAACCCGGCGCACGCGGTCAGGGCTATGCCACTGAAGCGGCCAGCGCGGCGCTGGAATATGCATGGCGTGAATTGCGTGCCGCGCGCGTGGTGAGCCTGATCCGCCCTGCCGACGCGGCTTCGGAAAAACTAGCCGCGCACCTCGGCGGTGAGCGCGTCGACACGCTCGATTTTTGCGGCGGACCGGTGCACGTGTTCGCCTATCATCCACCGCTGGCGCAGGCCCGTACTGCGACGGGTTGAACGCCACACGCACCAGGTGCGCGATGGCATGCTGAGCCGATCGCGCATGTCTGCGCCACTCGGATTCCGCGTCCATGCTGCAACGTCTGCCCGTCCCGCTGCTGCGCGATGAGCCATGGGCCAACGGCGCCGGCACCACCACCGTGCTCGCGATCGGCCCGGACCCGCTGGCCTGGCAGTGGCGCATCAGTATCGCGCGCGACGATCGTGCCGCGGCGTTTTCGGTCTACCCCGATACCCTGCGCCACTTGACGCCGCTGGACGGCCGCCTGCAACTGCGCTTCAGCGCCGCGCATGCGCCCGCCACAATGGCCATCGATCGCTTGCAGGTTGTGCGCTTCGACGGCGCTGCTGCACCGCGCGCCGCCCTGCCCGATGGCCCGACGCGCGTGTTCAACCTGATGACGCGCGCCGGCACCACCGCCACGTTGCTGGCGCGCCCGCTGGTCGGCGCGCTGCTGCTGCCGGATGCGCCACGCTGGTTCGTGCATGTGTTCGCCGGCAACGCGGAACTGCACCAAACCGGCGACGATCGACTCGATCTGCAAATCAATGACAGCGCCTGGGCCAGCGGCGCCTGCCGACTCAGCGGCCATGGTGAGATTGTGCTGGCACGTTTCGATGAAATCAGCGCTGCGGATCCGCCCGCGCGCACGTGATGCTGGTGGCTACAGTGCCGCGAGGACAGTTGCAAGACTGCAGGATATGAACGCGCTGACCTGCACGATTGTGCGCACGATTGAATCAGACGCGATCGTCGCGGGTGTAGATGATGCCTTCGGATTCGCGCACCGGGAAACTCGCGGTGGGCACATAGGCCGGCGCGCACAGCGCCGCGCCGGTGCGCAAGTCGAAACGAGCGCCGTGGCGCGCGCACTCCAGTTCGTAGCCATGCAGGGCGCCGCCAGCCAGTTCACCGTCGTCGTGCGTACAGCGGTCCTCGATCGCGAACAAGTCGCCGTCGATGTTGTAGACCACGATTGGCGTGTCGCCGTCCCACACGGCTTTGAACTCGCCAGGCAGCAACTCGGCGCGCGCACACACGCGCACCCAACCATCGCGCGATGCAACGCTCACGCGCACTCCCCGGTCAGCGCCTTGAGCAGCAGTTCGAAACGCAGATCCGGTCGCCGCGGCAGGCCGAAACGCGCATCGCCGTACGGAAACGGCTTGTACTCGCGGGTGCGGTGGTAGCCACGACGCTCATACCAGGCAATGAGCTCGGCGCGCACGTCGATCACGGTCATGGCCATGTGTGAGCAACGCCAGGTTGCGCGCGCGATGCGTTCGGCCTCGGCCAGCACGCGCCTGCCCACACCCTTGCCTTGCGCATCCGGGCGTACCGCGAACATGCCGAAATAGGCGTTATCCGCGCCCTCGCGCGCCAGATGGCAACAGGCCAACAACGCTGGCCCATCGGCGCGCTGCGCCAGCAGGATCATGGAGTCAGGCGCATGCATCAACGCCAGGACCGACGCGACGTCGGTGCGCCGGCCATCGAGCAGGTCGGCTTCGGTGGTCCAGCCGATGCGGCTGGCGTCGCCGCGATAGGCGCTTTCAACCAGCGCCACGATCGCCTCGGCGTCGGCGGGGGTCGCGCTGCGGAACATCAAGTCGTGCATCAGGCTTCCTCGGTCGTGGCGCAGGCGCTTCCATGCAGCGCCGCCAGCAGGGTGGCGAATGGCAGACGCGCGCACTTGTGCCGTGACGGAAATGCAGCGAGTTCAGCGAACGCCGCCAGCTCGCCCAGCTCGGCGCAAGCTTCGGTTGCTGCGTTCCCTGCGAGCAGTCGATCAAAGCGTGCCGCCAGCGCCAGCAGCGCACGCTGATCCAGCCCGCGTACGCGCCCGCCCAGCATCGAGGCCGCGGCAACCGTGAGCACGCAGGCCTCGGCGCGAAACGCATACGCGCTGATGCGTCCATCGCACACGTTCAGCTCGATGTGAATATTGTCGCCGCACAGCGCGTTGCGGCCATCGGCGGCGGCATCGCAACGGGTCAACGGGTGCTGATGCAAAGGCGCGCGCGCGTGCGCCAGCAACAGCGCATGGTAGGGATTGCCAGCCTCGGCGCGCGGCGCGCTCATGCCAGCAGACTGCGCGCCTTGTTCAGCGCGATGCACAGCGCATCCACTTCGGCGAAGGTGTTGTAGAACGCGAACGAAGCGCGGCAGGTGGCCGGAACGCCGTAGAACTGCATCAGCGGATGCGCGCAATGATGTCCAGAGCGCACCGCGACGCCTTCCAGATCGAGCAGCGTGGCCAGGTCGTGCGCATGCGCGCCCTCGATCAGGAACGAGATCACCGCGGCCTTGTGCGCAGCCTCGCCGATGATGCGCAGGCCCGGCACTTGCTTGAGTTGCTGCGTGGCGTAGGCCAGCAGTTCCTGCTCGCGCGCGGCGATGCGCGACATGCCGATGCCTTGCAGGTAATCCACCGCGACGCCCAGCCCGACGAAGCCGGCGATATTGGGCGTGCCGGCCTCGAAGCGCGCGGGTGGATCGGCGAAGGTGCTGCCCTCGATGCGTACTTCGCGGATCATCTCGCCGCCACCGAAAAACGGTGGCATCCCGGCCAGGATTTCGCGCCGCGCCCACAACGCGCCGGTGCCGGTCGGGCCATACATCTTGTGGCCGGTGAAGGCGTAAAAATCGCAGCCTAGCGCGCGCACGTCCACCGGCATGTGCGGCACCGCCTGCGAACCATCCACCAGCAGCGGAATGCCGCGCTTGCGGCAGGCAGCGGCGATCTGCGCGATCGGATTGACCGTGCCCAGCACGTTGGACACATGCGTCAGCGCCGCCAGCTTCACCTCGGGCGTGAGCATGGCGATGAACTCGTCAACCAACAGTTCGCCGCGCGCATTGATGGGCGCGGCCTTGAGCGTGGCGCCGCTGCGCTGCCCGACCAGCTGCCATGGCACGATGTTGGCATGGTGCTCCATGCGCGTGACCAGAACACTGTCGCCGGGCCTGAGCCGAGGCAGCAGGTAGCTGTACGCAACCAGGTTGGTGGCCATGGTGGTACCGCTGGTCAGAACCAGTTCCTGCGCTGAGCCGGCATTGATGAAGCGCGCCAGCGCGCCGCGCGCGCCTTCGTAGAGATTGGTCGCCTCTTCGCTGAGCACGTGCACCGCGCGCGCCACGTTGGCGTTGCGTTCGCGATAAAAATGATCCACTGCCTCGATCACGCAAGCCGGCTTCTGCGCGGTATTGGCGTTGTCCAGATACACCAGCGGTTTGCCCCCGTGCACCGTGCGCGCCAACAGCGGATAGTCCGCGCGCACGCGATCGATGTCGAAATCCGCGAGGTTTGCTGCGCTGACGCTGCTCATGTTCGGCTCCGGCATGACGCGCGCGACGGCTCAGCGCAGCGACTGGATGCGCGCATCCAGCGCCTGCAGGGCGGCTGCGCGCACATTGACGTCGGCAATATCATCCAGCACGGCGCGGCAGTGCGCGGCGGTCAGCAGCGCGCGCGCCTCGGCCATGGGAATGCCGCGCGCGCGCAGGTAAAACAGCATCGTCGCATCGAGCTGGCCGACGCTGGCGCCGTGCGCGGCGCGCACTTCATCGGCGTAAATCTCCATGACCGGGCGGGTGTCGATCTCGGCCTGGTCCGACAGCAGCAAGTTGTGCGTGTCGAGCGCGGCATCGCTGCCGTCGGCACCTTCGGCAATGCGGATCGCACCCTGCAGCACGGCGCGCGCGCGGCCCCCGGCCACGGCGCGGCAGCGCACATCGCAACGCGTGTCGCCGACGGCATGCAGCAGATCGAGTTGCAAATCGGCGTGCTGGCGGCGGTCCAACGCAACGACGTGGCGCAGTTCGACCTGGGCATGCGCGCCGAGCAGCCGCACGCTCAAGGCGTGATGCGTGAGTGCCGCGCCCAGATCGATGGCATGCAGGCGCAACGTGGCGCGAGCATGCAAGTCGATCACGCTGCTGCGCAGCAGGCTCAGCGCTGCGCCGGCTTCCTGCAACTGGACCAGATCCAGCCGCGCGTTCGCTGCCAGCGCGACATCGGCGTACAGCGTGGCCAGACCCGCACCCGCACCGATGCTGCGCTCGATCACGGTGGCGCGCGCAGCTTCACCCAGCACGATGCAGCTGCGCGCATGCCAGGCACCGGGAATGTTCGTGGCGCCGAGATAGACCATCTCGATTGGCGTCTCGATCACCACGCCGGCAGGCACCGCAAACAGCACGCCGGCACTGGCGAAAGCCAGATTCAGCGCCGCCAGCGCATCGGCATCCGCCAATGGCAGGCGCAGCAGCGCAGCGTGGGTGCGCCATTCGGCAGCGCTCACATCGACCAGCGGCTTGAGCGTCACGCCTGCAGGCAAATTTCGCGTCAGCGAGGCATGCGGCGCGTAATGCCCATCGATGAACACCAGCCGCAGCCCCGAGGCAGGCGGCAAATCCGGCGTGATGTGTGCGGCAGGCGGCAACGCCAGGAGCAGATTCTGTGCCTCCAGCGCGCGCAGGCTGGTATAGCGCCAGGCCTCGGCATGCGCATCGGTCAGCGTCGGACGCCGCGCCAGCAGCGCGCGCGCCGCGGCACGTGCGGCATCGACTTCGGCGATGCCGGTACCGGGTAAATCCGGTACGCCGGTGTGCTGCAACGCTGCGGCCAGCAACGCCGTGCTCACGCCTGCGCTTCCTGCGGCATGCCGGCATAGCCTTCGGCTTCGAGTTTCACGGCCAGCTCGACGCCGCCGCTGGCGGTGATGCGGCCATCGGCCAGCACATGCACCTGGTCAGGGCGGATGTGATCAAGCAGACGCTGATAATGCGTGATCACGATGAACGCACGCTCTGGCGTGCGCTGCGCATTGACGCCCGCCGCGACCTGGCGCAACGCATCGATGTCCAGACCAGAATCAGTCTCGTCGAGAATGGCCAGCCTGGGTTCGAGCAGCGCCATCTGGAAGATCTCGTTGCGCTTTTTCTCGCCGCCCGAAAAACCCTCGTTGACGCCGCGATGCAGCAACGCATCCGGCAGGTCGAGCACCTTGAGTTTTTCGCGCACCCGCTTGAGGAACTGCATCGAGTCCAGCTCGGGCTCGCCGCGCGCCTTGCGCTGCGCATTCAGCGCCGCGCGCAGAAAGTAGGTGTTGTTGACGCCGGGGATCTCCACCGGGTACTGGAACGCCAGGAACACCCCCGCGGCGGCGCGCTCCTCGGGCTGCAGCGTCAGCAGGTCGCGGCCATCGAAGGTCACCGTGCCAGCGCTGACCTCGTAGCCTTCGCGCCCGGCCAGCACATTGCCCAACGTGGACTTGCCGGCGCCGTTCGGACCCATGATGGCGTGCACCTCGCCGGCGTTCACCTGCAGGCAGAGCCCTTTGAGGATCTCCTTGCCGGCGACCTGAACATGCAGGTTCTCGATCTTCAGCATGGTACGGACTCGGAAATGACTGGGGCGTCACTGCGCTTGCGCAGCAACACGTAGGTAAATGGCTGCACGGCTCCGGCCGCGGTGCGATGTTCTTCGCGGCTGTCGCCCACGCACTCGAAGTGCGCTGCGAAGCAGGCCGCTAGCGCGTCAGCAGCATAACGCTGCACGGGCAGGCCACTGCAGCGTCCGGGACCGTCCGCCGCGAAGGTGGCGATGATGGCGTAACCGCCCGGGCGCAGCGCGCGCGCCATCTGCGCGAGGTAGGCCGCGCGTGGCGCCGGCTCGGTGAGAAAATGAAACACGGCGCGGTCGTGCCAGAGCGCGTAGCGCGCGGCGGGGAGATCGACATCGAGAATATTCGCGCACAACCAGCGCACCTGCGCGGCATCCGCGCCCAGGCGCTGGCGCGCGGCGTCCAGTGCGACGGCGGCAAGATCAAGCACGCTCACATCGCGATAACCACGCGCCAGCAGGTCATCGACCAGCGTGGCGCGGCCGCCACCGATATCGATCAGTGGCGCATCCGGCGGCAATGCAAGGCCGTCGACCAGGCGCAGCGAGTGATCCAGATGCGGGCGATACCAGCTTGTCTGCGTCTCGGACTTGCTCGCATACACCGACTGCCAGTGGGATTGGCGCGCGCCACTCATCCGACTGCACCCTCGAGCGAGACATCCAGCAGCTTCTTGGCTTCGACCGCGAACTCCATGGGTAGCTCGCGGAATACCTGGCGGCAGAAGCCATCGACGATCATCGACACCGCGTCTTCCTCGGCGATACCGCGCGCGCGGCAGTAGAACAACTGCTCGTCGGAGATCTTCGAGGTCGTGGCTTCGTGCTCGACGATGGCGCCCGGGTTTTTCACCTCGATGCTGGGGAATGTGTGCGCGCCGCAGCGCTTGCCGATCAGCAGCGAGTCGCACTGGGTGTGGTTGCGCGCGCCGCTGGCCCCGCGCTCCACGCGCACCAGGCCACGGTAGCTGTTCTGTCCCTGCCCCGCGCTGATGCCCTTGGACACGATCTTGCTCTTGGTGTTGCGACCGATGTGGATCATCTTGGTGCCGGTGTCGGCCTGCTGGTGGTGGTGGGTCAGCGCCACCGAATGGAACTCGCCCACCGAGTCGTCACCACGCAGCACGCAGGACGGGTATTTCCAGGTGATCGCGGAGCCGGTCTCGACCTGCGTCCAACTGATCTTGCTGCGCGCACCGCGGCATTCACCGCGCTTGGTCACGAAGTTGTAGATGCCGCCGACGCCATTCTCGTCACCCGGATACCAGTTTTGCACGGTGCTGTACTTGATGCTGGCATCATCCAGCGCGACCAGCTCGACCACCGCCGCGTGCAACTGGTTCTCGTCGCGCATCGGCGCGGTGCAACCTTCGAGATACGACACCACGGCGCCTTCCTCGCACACGATCAGAGTGCGCTCGAACTGGCCGGTGTTCATGGCATTGATGCGGAAATAAGTGCTCAGTTCCATCGGACAACGCACACCACGCGGCACGAACACGAAACTGCCATCGGAAAACACCGCCGAGTTGAGCGCGGCAAAGAAGTTGTCGCCGCTGGGCACGACGCTGCCGAGGTACCGGCGCACCAGTTCGGGGTGCTCACGGATAGCCTCGCTCATCGAGCAGAAGATCACCCCGGCGCGCTTGAGCTCCGCGCGGAACGTCGTGCCCACCGACACCGAGTCGAACACCGCATCGACGGCGACACCGGCCAGACGTGCGCGCTCGTGCAGCGGCACGCCCAGCTTGTCGTAGGTTTCCAGCAGCTTGGGATCGACCTCGGCCAGCGATTTCGGGCCTTGCCTGGGCGCGGCGTAGTAGCTGATCGCCTGGAAATCGATCGGTTCGATCTTCAACTTGGCCCAGTGCGGCATCGGCATCGTCTGCCAGTGACGAAACGCGGCCAGGCGCCAGTCGGTCATCCAGGCGGGCTCGCGCTTGAGCGCTGAAATCGCGCGCACCACGCCTTCGTCCAGTCCGGGCGGCAGGCTGTCGGTTTCAATATCCGTGACGAAGCCAGCCGCGTAGCGCCGATTGAGCGCATCGGCAACTGTATCCGGCGTGGCCGGACGCGCTTCGAACTGGATCTCGTTCATGCGATTTCCTTGTGGCGACGCTGCGCAACGGGCCGCGCCAGATCAGCCAGACTCATGCGCGAGAGCGTGGCGGCCACCACCGCGCTGATGCGCTGCCACGGTGCGCTGACGCCACAATGCAGGGCATGCTCGCAAGCTGCCCCGGCGGCGCAATCGGTCATGCCCAACGGTCCTTCCAGTGCCTCGACAATGGTGACCAGATTGATTTGCGCGGGCGGGCGGCTCAACCGGTAGCCGCCCGTGGCACCACGAAATGATTCGACCACGCCAGCCTGTACCAGCGCGCGCAGCACCTTGGCCACGGTCGCGGCTTCCAGATGCAGGGCTTGAGCGATGTCCGCGACCGAGACAATGCGCTCGGGGCGCTCGGCCATCCAGCCTAGGGCGGCCGTGGCGTAATCGGTGAGGCGGCTGAGGCGCAGCATGGCAAACCTCCAATCAAGACCAAAATAGTACTGATTAGAGCATGCTGATGCAAGGCGCATCACACGGCGTGCTGATACGCGACAACGATCGAGCCGGACAGCCGCGTTGTCGCGCAGCAATGGCCGCTATTCCGGCACCTGCCGGAAGCGCGTGACCACGGAGGGCGATACGGCAGGCGCGTTGTTGCCCCACGCCTGACGGATGTAGGTGACCACGGCGGCGACGTCATGATCATTCAACATCTGCGCGAACGGCGGCATCGAATACGGTCGCGGATTGCCCTTGGTGCCGGGCTGGAAACCACCCAGCAAAACCATGCGGATGGCGTTGGTGCCGGGCTGCATCGCGATTGACGGGTTGCCGGCCAGTGGTGGGTACTGCTCGCCAACGCCGCGCCCGTTGAGCTGGTGGCACTCGGCGCAGTGATTGACATAAATCTGGCGGCCCTGCTGCGCCAGTTCCGCAGCGAGTTGCGGCGAAACCTCGATCTTCTGCACGTCACCGGGCGATACCAGGGCAGGTTGTGCGCGCAGGTAGGTGGCGATGGCCTGCAAATCAGGCTCCGATAGGTATTGCATGCTGTGGAACACCACGTCAGACATCGGTCCGTAGGTTGCACCACGCACGGATACACCGGTCTTCAGAAACTGTGCCAATTCATCATTGGTCCAGTCGCCAAGCCCGACCTCGGCTCCCGAGTTCAGCGCCGGCGCATACCATCTCTGGATGGGGATCAGGCCACCCGCGAGTTGTGCATTCTTGTCGGTGGCGCCCAGGGCATTGAAACTGCTATGGCACATGCCGCAATGGCCGAGGCCCTCGACCAGATAGGCACCGCGATTCCATTCGGGTGATTGTTTGGGATCGGGCTTGAACTCGCCAGCACGGAAGAACAAGGCCCTCCAGAACACCAGAGTGGAACGCTGATTGAACGGAAACGGCATCTCGTTGGGATGATTGGGCTGCGCGGCTGGCGGCAGCGAGCGCAAGTAGGCGAAGATCGCGTCCACGTCCGGTCGCGAAATTTTGGTGAAATGCGTGAACGGGAACACCGGGTACAGCAGCTTGTTGCCCGGGGCGATGCCGTCGTGCATCGCGCGCCAGAACTCATCCTCGGTCCAGTTGCCGATGCCGTATTGCTTGTCCGGCGTGATGTTGGGCGAATACAGCAGACCGAAAGGCGTCGGCGTAGCCAGACCGCCGGCGTAGGGCGCGCCGCCGCGCATGGTATGACACGCGACGCAGTCGCCGGCGCGCGCAAGATATTCGCCGCGCGCTATGACGCTGGCGAAGCGCGGTTCAGCCCAAGCCTTCTGGCTGGCCACGGCCGCTGCCGATGGCACACTGCTGGCGACTTGTCGTGACTCCGGTGCAGAGCGATGCAGGATGCCGCTCATCCAGACGGCCCAGCCCAGGAATGCCAGCCCGAGCACGGCCAGCACGACGACTCCACGAAAGATCTTGCGACGCATCGGGTCTCTCCTCAACCATCACCGTCGATGCTGCCGCAGCGCAGCGGGAACTTGACGCTGCCGGCCGGCTCGGGCTTGGCGCCCGCGGGAACCGGCTGCGAAGACAGCCACGCCGCGACCGCACCGATTTCAGCCCCATCGAGCCTGGCGGTGACTTCGTGCATGCAATCCGGCGCCTTGGTCCTGCGGATGCCCTGCTTGAACGCACCGAGCTGGGCACTGATGTAATCGTTGCTGAGGCCAATCAGCCCGGGCACGTCTGGCTGCACGCCCATCAGGCTGCTGCCGTGGCAGGCCATGCACGCCGGTACGCCGCGCGCAGGGTCACCCCGCGTCGCCAACTTGCGGCCCATGTCCAGTGTGGCCACGCTGACCATGGGCGTCTGTGGCGCGCTCAGTGGTGGCGACTGGTCGGAAAAATACGTTGCGATCTCTTGCATATAGGCATCGGGCAGGTACTGCACCATCCATGTCATCAGCGGATAGGTGCGACGCCCGTCACGAAAGTTCTGCAATTGGTGGTACAGGTAACCCACGGGCTTGCCGCCGATGCGCGGCGCATAGCCACCACTGCCGCCGCCCTGACCATAAGCCCCGTGGCAAGCGGTACATGCGGCGATGCGTTGACGCAGGCTGGTGGAGACTTTCGGCTGCTCCGGCACAGACGTGGGCCGCGCGTTCGACTTGCCAGTCTGGGCAAGGACAGCGCCGCTGACGCCCAAGGCCAGCAACGCAAGTAAAACCACTCCGCGCATGTCGATAAATCCTCACCAGATCGAGATCGATGGAACGCTGGCCACTGCGGCATTAGAGCGCAGGCCTCGCGCATTGTTCCGCTTCCGCTCAGCTCGGTGCAGCTGCTGCGCTATTTTGCCGCACGCGTTGCACGATGGTAAGCCCCAGTTCTAGCGCCTGCTCGTAATTGAGCCGCGGATCCACCGTTGATCGATACGCACGGGTCAGATCCTGCTCGCATAGCGCACGCGCACCGCCCAGGCATTCGGTCACGTCCTCACCGGTCAACTCCAGATGCACGCCACCAAGGCGCGTTCCGGCTACGGCGTGCAGATCGAATGATTGCTCGATCTCGGAGCGGATATTGGAAAAGCGCCGCGTCTTCACCCCGCTGGCCAGCGTTTCGCCATTGCCATGCATGGGATCGCACACCCACAGCACGCGCTTTCCGGTCGCGCGCACGGCATCCAGCAGCGGCGGCAGTGCGCTGGCGATGCGCGCCGCGCCCATGCGGTGGATCAGGGTCAGGCGCCCGGGTTCGTCATCGGGATTGAGAAGCTCGATCAGGCGCATCAATTCGTTCGGCTTGACCTCAGGTCCGACCTTGACTGCGATCGGGTTGCGGATGCCGCGGAAGTACTCGGCATGCGCGCCATCAATCGCCGCGGTACGCATGCCGATCCACGGAAAATGCGTCGACAGGTTGAACCAGCCCCACTGCCGCGGCACCTGGCGCGTCAGCGCCTGCTCGTAATCCAGCAGCAGCGCCTCGTGCGAGGTGTAGAAATCGGCACGTGACAAGTTGGCCACCGGCTCGCCAGCGAGGGTTTCCATGAAGCGCACCGCATCAGCGATGCGCGCGACGATGGCGCGGTATTCGACGGCATGCGGCGATTGCTCGACCCAGGCCAGATCCCAATATTCCGGATGATGCAGATCGGCGAAGCCGCCCTCGGTCAGCGCACGCACGAAGTTGAGCGTCAACGCCGAATGCATGTGTCCCAGCAGCAGGCGCGCCGGATCGGCACGACGCGCGGCAGCACTGAATTCGACGCGATTGACATTGTCGCCTCGATAACTGGGCAGGGCGATACCCTCACGGGTTTCGCTGTCGGTCGAGCGCGGCTTGGCATATTGACCGGCAAAACGGCCTACGCGCACCACGGGCATCTGCAGGCCATGCACCAGCACCAGACTCAGCTGCAGGAGCACCTTGAGCTGATTGGAAATCAGCGGACTGGCGCAATCAGCAAAGCTTTCCGCGCAATCGCCGGCCTGCAGCAAGAAGCGCTTGCCTTCTTGAGCCTCGGCAAGCTGACGCTTGAGACTGAGGATTTCCCAAGAGGTGACCAACGGCGGCAAATGGCGCAATTCATCGAGCGCGCGATGCAATGCGTCGACATCGTCGTACTGCGGCTGCTGCATGGCGTTGCGGCCCCGCCATGAGTCAGGCGTCCAGTCCTGGGCGAGCTTCATGGTCGCAGGCAATTGCGTGTGCTCAGCGTGCGTTGGTTTCATGGCATTGGCTTCCGCAGGCGCAAGGCAGACAGGGCCCAGGCACCCAGCAGCACGTAGCACAGCAAGGTCCAGAACGGCATGGGCATGCCCAGAAAACGCCAGTCGACGACCGCGCAATCACCCGAACCGATGAAAATCTTGCGTATCACCGCAGTCAAAGGCAGGTTGTCGATCATGTAGTTCAGCGGCGCCCCGCAACTGCCAAACGGATTAGGTGGCTGCAGCTGCAACCACAGCTGGCGCGCTGCAACCACTGCGCCGGCCAAGGCCAACACGACTACCAACAGCACGTAACCCCAGCGGCCGCGTACACGGGGAGCATGCAGCGCGCCGATCAGAAAAACCACACCCATCACCATGAAGGCGATGCGCTGCAGGATACACAGCGGACACGGCTGAATGTGCAGACTGAACTGCACGTAGAGGGCATAGGCCAGCAGCACCACGCAAACCACGAAACCCAGCCCGAAACGGGTCCGGAATGGCCACTGCAGCGGATTGAGTCCAGCGCGCACGGTGACTCCTGTGATCAGTCAGCTAAACCAGGCATCATGCCGCAGTCTGCAAGCAAACGGGCGCATCAGAGCCAGAGACGCGCCGCCTGGGTCACGACAAGCCCTCGCGTGCTCGTCACGGCTGCGCATCCATGTGCCGGAGCGGTTTCGCAAATCGCTCCTATGTCATCGCAGGATGCGGAAAATCAGGCCGCGTATTCGCCTGTTTCAGCACCCGAATCGAATACTCCAAACGCCCAACCTGCTCAATCGCAAAATACCGAGCGACCACCCTCGCAGCATAATGCCGCTGACATGCCGCGCGCTGTCATGAGAATAAAAAAGCCCCGGATGCTTGCACCCGGGGCTTGATCAATAGCGACGGAGTTCAGTCAGCGTCGGCAGCGAATTGCGGGCGATCGACGAGTTCGACGTAAGCCATCGGCGCATTGTCGCCATCGCGGAATCCGCACTTGAGGATACGCAGATAGCCACCCGGCCGCGTGTTGTAACGCGGGCCAAGCTCGACAAACAGCTTGCCCACAGCCTGCTTGTCGCGCAGCCGCGCAAACGCGAGACGACGATTGGCAACGCCATCGATCTTGGCCATGGTGATCAGCGGCTCGGCGACGCGCCGCAATTCCTTGGCCTTGGGCAGCGTGGTGCGGATCAGCTCGTGCTTGATCAGCGAAGCGGCCATGTTGCGAAACATCGCTTCGCGATGACTGCTGGTGCGGTTGAGCTTGCGGCCGGATTTAAGGTGGCGCATGGATTTGATTCCTCAGACGGGCCGCTCAGCCCAGTTGCATGCCGTGGGAATGACCCGGCGGCGGCCAATTTTCCAGTTTCATGCCGAGCGCGAGTCCACGCGCACCCAGCACGTCCTTGATTTCAGTCAGCGACTTTTTGCCTAGATTCGGTGTCTTCAGCAACTCGACCTCGGTCTTCATCACCAGATCGCCAATGTAGTAGATGCTCTCGGCTTTCAGACAGTTGGCCGAACGCACCGTCAACTCCAGATCATCGATCGGACGCAGCAGAATCGGATCAAAACCGCTCTTGTCGGCTTGATTTTCCTCGACGCTACGCCGCGTGAAATCACCGAAAATCGCCAACTGCTCGGCAATGATCTCGGCGGCGCGACGCACTGCATCCTCGGCGTCCATGGTGCCGTTGGTCTCGATGTCCAGCACCAGCTTGTCGAGATTGGTACGCTGCTCGACGCGCGCGGCGTCCACTTCATAAGCCACGCGTCGCACGGGGCAGAACGAAGCATCCAGTTGCAGACGACCGATCGGTCGCGCTTCCTCATCGGCGGCATGGCGCACGCTGGCCGGCTGATAGCCCAAGCCACGACGTACTTTGAGGCGCATGTTCAGCGCCACATCCTTGGTCAGATGGCAGATCACGTGCTCGGGATTGACGATCTCGACCGAGTGGTCGAGCGTGATATCCGCAGCTTTGATCACACCCTTGCCCTTCTTGTTCAGGGTGAGAGTGACTTCATCGTGGCCGTGCATGCGAATCGCGACGTCCTTGAGGTTGAGCAGCACCTCGATGACATCTTCCTGCAGGCCTTCCATGGTCGTGTACTCGTGCAGCACACCGTCGATCTCTACCTCGACGATCGCACAACCAGGAATAGAAGAAAGCAACACGCGCCGCAGCGCATTGCCGAGAGTGTGACCGAATCCGCGCTCAAGCGGTTCGACCACAACCTTGGCATGATTTGCACCAAAACGTTCGACTTGGAGGTCGCGTGGTTTCAGCACACTTGTGGAAGAGGCTGCCATGTATCAGGCTCCCAGTTGAATTACTTCGAATAGAGCTCGACGATCAGACTCTCGTTGATATCCGAGGGCAGATCGGCACGATCAGGCAGGGCCTTGAGCACACCAGCCAGCTTCTTGCCATCGACATCGACCCAGGCTGGACGCAAATCCATGCTATCGGCCAGCGTCGCGGCTTCCTTGACTCGCAACTGATTGCTCGCACCCTCGGTCAGAGCCACCGTGTCACCGGGTCGCACGCAATAAGATGGCACGTTGACCTTCTTGCCGTTGACCGTGATGGCCTTGTGCGCAACCAGCTGCCGCGCCTGGGCGCGGGTAACCGCGAAGCCCATGCGATAGACGATGTTGTCCAAGCGCGTTTCCAGCAGACGCAACAGGTTTTCGCCCGTGTTGCCTTTCTGGTTGGACGCCTTGGTGTAGTAGTTGCCGAACTGGCGCTCGAGCACGCCATAGATGCGTTTGACTTTCTGTTTTTCGCGCATTTGCACGGCGAAGTCACTCAGGCGCGCGCGCTTGACCGCCACGCCGTGCTGGCCGGGCTTGGTTTCAAGGTTGCACTTGGAGTCGAGCGCACGCGCCGGACTCTTCAGGCTTAGATCGGCGCCTTCACGACGCGCCAGTTTGCAGGTGGGACCGCGGTAGCGAGCCATCGATAATCTCCTCAGACCCGACGCTTCTTGGGCGGACGGCAGCCGTTGTGGGGAATCGGCGTCACATCGATGATGTTGATCACCTTGTAGCCGAGCGCATTGAGTGAACGCACCGCCGACTCGCGGCCAGGGCCCGGACCCTTGATGCGCACTTCAACCGACTTGACACCGTAGTCGAGTGCGGCACGTCCGGCTTTTTCTGCCGCCACCTGCGCCGCGAACGGCGTCGATTTGCGCGATCCACGGAAACCGGAACCCCCCGCCGTTGCCCACGACAAGGCATTGCCCTGGCGATCGGTGATGGTGACGATGGTGTTGTTGAAAGATGCCTGCACGTGCGCGACCGCATCGGTCACCACGCGCTTGACTTTCTTCTTGGTCTTGCCTGCAGCAGGAGCATTGGCCATGTTGGGTCTCGTCACTTCTTGATCTGGCGGCGCGGACCCTTGCGGGTACGCGCGTTGGTGCGCGTGCGCTGGCCGCGCACCGGGAGACCGCGCCGATGGCGCAGGCCGCGATAACTGCCGATATCGATCAGACGCTTGATCGACATGCCGACCTCGCGCCGTAGATCGCCTTCGACCACGTACTTGCCCACCTCGCGGCGCAAGGCCTCAACCTCGGCCTCGGTCAGCGAGCGAATCTGCGTGGAAGGGTTCACGCCCGCGTCCTCGCACACCTTGCGCGAGCGACTGCGGCCAATTCCAAAAATTCCTTGCAGCCCGACCCAGACATGTTTCTGGACCGGCAGATTGACACCTGCAATGCGCGCCATGTGTATGCTCCGAATGCTTGATTCGCGCGGAAAACGCGAGATTATAACCGTAAACTGACCGAATACAAAGCCCCGCGGCACCTTCAGGCACCGTGGAAGCGACTGCCTATCCTGCTCAGCTGCGCCGCAGGTTGGCTTTCTTCAAGAGACTCTCGTACTGGTGAGAGACCAGGTGCGCGCGAACCTGCGCGCTGAAATCCATCACCACCACAACCACGATGAGCAGCGATGTGCCACCGAAGTAGAAAGGCACGTTCCAAGCCGTCTGCAGAAAGGTCGGCACCAGACACACCAAGACCAGGTAAATCGCACCGACGCCAGTGAGACGGGTCAGCACGGCGTCGATGTAATCGGACGTCGCCTTGCCCGGACGGATACCCGGAATCAGTGCACCAGAACGCTTCAGGTTATCCGCGGTCTCGGGAGCGTTGAATACGATCGCCGTGTAGAAGAACGCGAACAGAATGATGAGTACGCCGAACACGATCTCGTAGATCGGTTCGCCAGGGGTCAGCGCGGTCGTCAGCGCCTGCAGCCATGAAAAATGTTGCGCACTGCTGAACCATGTCGCCGCCGTCGCCGGGAACATGATCAGGCTTGACGCGAAGATCGGCGGAATCACGCCGGACATATTGATCTTCAGAGGCAAATGCGAGGTCTGGTTCTGGTAGGCACGTCCACCCCCGCCCTGTCGGCGCGCGTAATTGACGGGAATGCGACGCTGCGCACTTTCCATGAACACCACGAATGCGGTCACCGCCACGATGATGGCGATCACCAGCAATACCTTGAGTACAGAAAGCTCACCACTCTGGGCCATGCTCAACGTATGCACGATCGCGCCGGGCAAGCCGGAGACGATGCCGGCGAAGATGATCAGCGAAATGCCGTTGCCTATGCCGCGTTCGGTGATCTGCTCGCCTACCCACATCAGGAACATCGTACCTGCCGTCAGGCCAACCACCGAAGCAAAGATGAAGCCGAAGCCGGGCGAATAAACCACGTCGACGCCACCCGAAATACCCTGCTTCTGCAGTGCAAAGGAGATGCCGAATGCCTGGAATGCCGCCAGCCCCACCGTGCCCCAGCGCGTGTACTTGGTCATGATGCGCTGACCGCTGGCGCCTTCCTTGCGCAGTTGCTGCCAGGACGGCAGGATCGAACCCAGCATCTGCACCACGATGCTTGCCGAAATGTAGGGCACCACACCCAGCGCGAACACTGAGAAGCGCGCCAACGCGCCGCCCGAGAACATGTTGAACATGTTCAACAGGCCGCCACCTTGCTCGATCATGCGCGTCATCGCCTCCGGATTCACCCCGGGAATCGGGATGAAGGAGCCAAGTCGAAACACGACCATCGCGCCCAGCGTGAACAGCAGGCGCTGCTTGAGTTCGGTGAACTTGCCGAAGCCGGCTATTCCGGTGCCCTGTTTAGCCACGTGATTACTCCACGCTGCCGCCGGCTGCTTCGATCGCCGCCTTGGCGCCGGCCGTGGCAAGTACGCCGGAAAGCTTGACCGGACGGGTGATCTCGCCCTTTTTGACGATCTTCACGCGTCTGGCCTTGGGGTTGATGAAACCCGCTTCCTGCAGTGCCGCAACATCAATCACATCCAACTTCATCGCCGCAATCTGATACAGGAACACTTCCTGAGCTGCTGCCGCCATTTTGGAACGGAAGCCGACCTTTGGCAGTCGCCGCTGCAATGGCATCTGCCCACCCTCAAAACCCGGCTTGACCTTGCCTTTGCCGGTGCGCGCGTGCTGACCCTTGTGACCACGGCCGGCGGTCTTGCCCAGGCCGGAGCCGATGCCACGCCCGACACGCACGCGCTCGCGGCGCGAACCATCGGCTGATTTGATTGAATTCAAACGCATGAGTAACTCCCAATCCGCTGATTACAGCTCGACACGCACGAGATAGTTCACCGTATGGATCAGGCCACGCACTTGCGGGCTATCCTTCAGTTCACGCATGTCATTGATCTTGTTCAGACCCAGTGCGCGTACGCTCAGGCGATGCCGGTGTTGCACGCCGCGCAGACCCTTGACCAGGCGTACCTTGACGGTCTTGTCACTCATGGCCCAGAACCTCCGCGACGGTCTTGCCGCGCTTGGCGGCGATGTACTCGGGTGTGCTCAACGCCTGCAGACCCTTGATGGTCGCACGCACCAGATTGATGGGGTTGCGCGAACCGACTGCCTTGGCCAGCACATTCTTCACCCCGACCACCTCGAGCACGGCGCGCATGGCGCCACCGGCGATCACACCCGTACCTTCCGAAGCAGGCTGCATGTAGACGCGCGCGGCACCATGATTGGCCTTGATGGCGTAATGCAGCGTGCCATTGTTGAGCTTGACCTTGACCATATTGCGACGCGCACGCTCCATCGCCTTGGCGATGGCGGCGGGCACCTCACGGGCCTTGCCATAGCCGAGGCCCACGCGGCCATCACCATCGCCGACCACGGTCAGCGCAGTGAAGCTCATCTGCCGACCACCCTTGACTGTCTTCGCAACGCGATTGACGGCAATAAGCTTTTCCAGCATGCCATCGGAATTTTCACGATCGTTCGTGGACATGAATCACCTTGTTTCGTGGCCCGCGCAGCGAGCACTTGCTTACGGCGTGATGCCGCTTGGAGTTGTAATGAACGCGCTTAAAATTTGAGACCGGCCTCGCGCGCGGCATCGGCCAAAGCCTTGACGCGGCCGTGGTACCTGAAACCGGAGCGATCGAAGGCTACCTTGTCGATGCCTGCCGCCAGGCAACGTTCGGCCACTGCCTTGCCAACCGCAGCCGCAGCCGCAATATTCTTGGTGCCCTTGAGATCGGCGTTGACCGATTCCTGCAACGTCGAGGCCGCAGCGATCACACGGTCACCGCTGGCACTGAACACCTGCGCATACAGATGCTGATTGCTGCGATGCACGCTGAGGCGCACGACTTCCAGTTTGCGAATGTGCGCACGCGTCGATTTGGCGCGGCGCAGTCGGGCGATGTTCTTTTCCATGTCTTGTCTCCGGAAGCGGATAGGCCGATCAGGCCTTCTTGGCTTCCTTCAGGGTGATTTGCTCGCCGGCATAACGCACGCCCTTGCCCTTGTAGGGCTCCGGCGGACGATATGCGCGGATCTTCGCGGCGACCTGGCCTACGCGCTGCTTATCGACACCCTTGATCAGGATCTCGGTTGCAGTCGGTGTTTCCAGCGTGATGCCTTCGGGCGTGGCGAAATTGACAGGATGCGAGAAACCCAATGTCAGACTCAGGGTCTTGCCCTGCATCGAGGCCTTGTAACCCACGCCGACCAGCTCCAGCTTGCGCTCGAAGCCCTCGGCAACACCCTTGACCATGTTGGCCAGCAACGCACGCGCCGTGCCCACGAATTTCATCTCGGTCTCGCCCTGCGCCTCGCAAAGCACTTGACCTGCGTCGATGCGCAAGCTGACTCCGGCCGGGGAATGCGCGCTGACCGAACCTTTCGGTCCCTTCACGGTGATCGTCGCGGCATCGAACTTGCACTCGACACCCTTGGGCAGGATTACAGGCTTCTTGGCTACACGTGACATGCTCTTCTCCTCCTTAGGCCACGACGCCGATGACTTCGCCACCCACACCCTTGGCGCGGGCTTGGGCATCGGTCATCAAACCGGCGGAGGTGGAGACGATGGAGATGCCTAGGCCATTGAGCACCTTCGGCAGAGCGCCCTTGCCACGATAGACACGCAAGCCGGAGCGGCTCACGCGCTCGATTCGCTCGATCGCGGGGCGGCCCTCAAAGTACTTCAGGCGGATTTCCAGATTGGCCTTGGCGCCCTCTCTGGCCACCTGCACATCCAGAATGTAGCCCTCGGCCTTGAGCAGGTCGGCAATCGCCGCCTTGGCTTTGGACGCCGGCATCTTCACCGCCACCTTGCCCACTGCCTGGGCATTACGGATGCGGGTGAACATGTCGGCAATGGGATCAGTCATGCTCATGTATTGATTCCTGGTTGATCTTGCACCGATATCCGTTGTTGACTCACCAACTGGCCTTGCGCAGGCCGGGCACGTCGCCGCGCATGGTTGCTTCGCGCAGCTTGTTGCGGCCAAGGCCGAACTTGCGATAGACGCCATGCGAACGCCCGGTGAGCGCGCAGCGCGTGGTCTGCCGACTGGAACTGGAGTCCCGCGGCAGCTGCTGCAACCGGGTTACCGCGGCCTGTTTGTCCTCGAACGAAGCCTGCGGGCTGGCGATGAGCTTCTTCAGCTCAGCGCGCCTGGCCGCATACTTCTTGACCAGCTTGGCCCGCTTGACCTCGCGGTTGATCATGCACTGCTTTGCCATGGTGAATCCTGGATCAGTTGCGGAACGGAAAATTGAACGCTTCGAACAAGGCCTTGGCCTCGGCGTCGCTGCGCGCGTTGGTGGCGATGGAAATATCCATGCCGCGCAGAGCATCCACCTGATCGAAATCGATCTCGGGGAAGATGATCTGCTCCTTGATGCCCATATTGTAGTTGCCACGGCCGTCGAACGAACGTCCCGGCACACCACGGAAGTCGCGCACGCGCGGCAGCGCAACGCTGATCAGACGATCAAGGAACTCGTACATGTTGTGACGACGCAAGGTCACCTTGCAGCCGATGGGCCAACCATCGCGGATCTTGAACGAGGCCACGGATACGCGCGCCTTGGTCGCCACCGGCTTCTGGCCCGCGATTTTGGCCATGTCGGCCAGTGCATTCTCCAGCACTTTCTTGTTGGCCGCCGCTTCACCCACACCCATGTTCAGCGTGATCTTGGTGATGCGTGGAACCTGCATGACGTTGGTGTAGCCAAAGCGTTCAATCAGCTTCGGCACGACCTGCTCTTTGTAGATTTTTTCGAGGCGAGTCACGATGGGCTCCTTAGGCGTCCACGACCTCGCCGGTGCCGCGGAATACGCGGACCTTGCGGCCATCGTCGAGCGTTTTGAAACCGACGCGCGAGCCCTGGCCACTGGCGGAGTTGAACAGCATGACATTGGAAAGGTGGATCGGGGCTTCACGCTCGATGATGCCGCCGGGTTGATTGATTTGCGGATTGGGCTTGGTGTGACGCTTGACCATGTTGATGTTGGCCACGAACACGCGGTCACCGACCACGCGCGTGACTTCACCACGCTGACCCTTGTCCTTGCCGGCGATCACGATTACCTGATCGCCCTTGCGAATACGGTTCATCAGACTTCTCCGCTCAGAGCACTTCGGGTGCGAGCGAGACGATCTTCATGAAGCGCTCGCTGCGCAGCTCGCGGGTGACCGGCCCGAAAATACGGGTACCGATCGGCTCGAGCTTGTTGTTGAGGAGTACGGCGGCATTGCCGTCGAAGCGGATCAACGACCCGTCCGGACGACGCACACCCTTGGCGGTACGAACCACGACGGCGTCGTAGACTTCGCCCTTTTTCACCTTGCCGCGCGGAATGGCATCCTTGACGGTCACCTTGATGACGTCCCCGATGCCGGCATAACGGCGCTTGGAGCCACCCAGCACCTTGATGCACATGAGCTCGCGCGCACCGCTATTGTCCGCCGCGGCCAATCTGGATTGCATCTGGATCATGGCTATACCCTCACTCGCCGGCGCGTTGCAAGACTTCGACCACGCGGTGATGCTTGGTCTTGGACAGTGGACGGCATTCGACGATGCGCACCAGATCGCCCTCGCGGCAATCACCCGACTCGTCGTGGGCATGCAGCTTGGTCGAACGGCGCAAGATCTTGCCGTAAACAGCGTGCTGGATCTGGCGCTCGATCAGAACCGTCACGGTGTGGTTCATCTTGTTGCTCACCACGCGCCCTTGCAGGCTTCGGGTGGCTGAAGTCGTTTCGCTCATGGCTTGTCTCACTTGTTCTCGCCCTGCACCGTCTTGGTTCGGGCGATATCGCGACGCACGCGCTTGAGCTGGTGCGTCTGCTTGAACTCGCCCGCGCTGCGCTGCATGCGCAGATTGAACTGCTCTTTGCGCAAATCGAGCACGTGTTTGGCCAGATCAACGGCCGACTGATTACGCAGATTCTTGATATCCATCACAGCACCGCCCGTGTGACAAAGGTGGTCTGCACCGACAGCTTCGCGGCCGCAAGGCGGAACGCCTCGCGCGCGGTCACTTCATCGACGCCCTCGATTTCATACAGCATGCGACCAGGCTGCACCGGGGCCACCCAGAATTCGACGCCGCCCTTGCCCGCACCCATGCGCACTTCGATGGGTTTGCGCGTGATCGGCTTGTCGGGGAAGACGCGAATCCACAACTTGCCGCCACGCTTGACATGGCGCGAGATGCTGCGGCGCGCGGCCTCGATCTGACGCGAGGTCAGATGCCCATGCGTGATGGCCTTCAGACCATACTCGCCGAAGCTGACCACGTTGGCGCTGTAACTCAGGCCTTCGTTGCGGCCCTTGAACATCTTGCGGTATTTGGTGCGCTTGGGTTGTAGCATGAGAGTGCTCCTTACTTCGCCGCCGTCTGGCGTTCACCGCCACGACGTGGCTCGCGCTCGGCTTCCTTCGCCTCTTGCTGCTGGCTAGCAGCCAGGTCGAAGACTTCGCCCTTGTAGATCCACACCTTGACGCCAATGATGCCGTAGGTGGTCTTGGCTTCCGCAAAGCCATAATCGATGTCCGCGCGCAGGGTATGCAGCGGCACGCGGCCTTCGCGGTACCACTCCGAACGCGCGATTTCCGCACCGTTGAGGCGGCCGCCAACGTTGACCTTGATGCCGAGCGCGCCAAGGCGCATCGAGTTGCCCACCGCGCGCTTCATTGCACGGCGGAACATGATGCGACGCTCGAGTTGCTGCGCGATGCTCTCGGCAACGAGCTGAGCGTCCAGTTCTGGCTTGCGTACCTCGGCCACATTGATGTGCGTGGGGACGCCCATCAGCGCGGTCACGTCACGACGCAGCTTCTCGATGTCCTCGCCTTTCTTGCCAATCACCACACCCGGACGAGCCGTGTGGATGGTGACACGTGCATTCTTGGCAGGGCGTTCGATCAGGATCTTGGAAATGCCTGCCGCCGCCAGACGCTTCTTGAGCATCTCGCGCACCTTGATATCGGCAACAAGATATTGGGCAAACTCCCGTTTGCCGGCGAACCACTTCGAGTTCCAGTCCTTGGCAATGCCCAGGCGGAACCCGGTGGGATGAACTTTATGACCCATTTCGTTGCCCCGTCAGTTGCCAACGACCACAGTGATGTGGCTGCTGCGCTTGAGAATGCGTGCCCCACGACCCTTGGCGCGCGCATGCATGCGCTTCATCATCGGACCTTCGTCCACGAAAATGCGCGTCACCTTGAGCTCGTCGACATCGGCACCGAGGTTGTTCTCGGCGTTGGCAACGGCCGAAAGCAGCAGCTTGCGCACGATGTGCGCCGCCTTCTTTTCGGTGTGCTCGAGCAGACCACTGGCCCGATCGACGGGCATGCCGCGCACAAGGTCGGCTACCAGACGCGCTTTTTGCGCCGAAATCCGGGCCCCGCGCAGGATTGCCTTCGCTTCCATCTCAGTCTCCATCACTTCTTCTTGGCTGCAGCAGGTGCCGCGGCCTTCTTGTCGCCGGAATGCCCCTTGAACGTGCGCGTCGCCGCGAATTCGCCAAGTTTGTGCCCGACCATGTTTTCGTTCACCAGCACCGGAACGTGCTGTTTGCCGTTATGCACGGCGATGGTCATGCCGACCATATCCGGCACGATCATCGAGCGACGCGACCAGGTCTTGATCGGACGCTTGCTGTTGGTCGCGGCTGCAGCCTCGACTTTCTTCATCAGGTGCAGGTCGATGAAGGGACCTTTCTTGAGCGAACGCGGCATGTCGATTCCCAGTTACTTGCGACGACGCACGATCATGTTCTGCGTGCGTTTGTTGTTTCGCGTCTTGTAGCCCTTGGTTGGCAAGCCCCACGGACTGACGGGATGACGACCACCCGAGGTGCGGCCTTCGCCGCCACCGTGCGGATGATCGACTGGATTCATGGCCACGCCACGCACGGTCGGGCGTATGCCTTTCCAGCGTTGCGCGCCAGCCTTGCCGATCTTGCGCAGGTTGTGCTCGGTGTTGCCCACCTCGCCAATCACTGCACGACACTCGACCGGCACCTTGCGCATTTCGCCAGAACGCAAGCGCAAGGTAGCGAAACCCAACTCGCGCGCCACCAGCTGCACTGAGGCGCCAGCACTGCGCGCCAACTGTGCGCCCTTGCCGGGCTTCATCTCGATGCAATGCACGGTCGAACCAATCGGCACATTGCGCAAAGGCAGGCAATTGCCAGGCTTGATTGGTGCGTCGCGTCCGGCCACGAGCTGATCGCCTACCGACAGACCACGCGGCGCGATGATGTAGCGGCGCTCGCCATCTGCGTACAACACCAGCGCGATATGCGCGGTCCGGTTGGGATCGTACTCAAGACGCTCGACGCGACAGGCAATACCTTCCTTGTCGCGCTTGAAGTCGATCAGGCGATAATGCTGCTTGTGTCCACCGCCACGGTGGCGCGTGGTGATGCGCCCGTAGTGATTGCGGCCCCCGGTGTTGCTCTGCGCCTCGACCAGCGGAGCGTGGGGTGCACCCTTGTGCAGACCTGGCGTCGACACGCGCACCATGGCGCGGCGTCCTGGCGAGGTCGGCTTGAATGTCATCAATGTCATTGCGGTGACTCCTGACTCAGGCCTTGGCCATCACGTCGATGGACTGGCCTTCGGCAAGACGGATATACGCCTTGCGCATGCCGGCACGACGGCCCTGGCGATAACGGAAGGACTTGGTTTTGCCCTTGACGTTGACCAGATTGACCGCTTCCACCTTCACTTCGAACAACTGCTCGACTGCCGCCTTCACGTCGGCCTTTGTGGCCTCCGGCGCGACTTCGAACACGTACTGGTTGTGCTCGGCCAGACGCGCCGCCTTCTCGGAAATCAGCGGCGCGCGCAGCACGGATAGAATGAGTTCGTTGTTCATGCCAACCACGCCTCGATCTTCTTAACGGACTCGACCGTCATCACCACACGGTCGGCGCCCACCAGCGATACCGGATTCATTGCCGCGACATCGACAACGTGCACATGCGGCAGATTGCGCGCCGCCAGATACAGCGCGTCGACCGCGTTGTCATCGACCAGCAACACATGGCCCGCGGCGCCAAGCTGTGACAGCTTGCTCGCCAGCCCTTGGGTCTTTGGCTGCTCGATGCCGAAACCCGGAACGACTTGCAACCGCCCCTGCCGATTGAGTTCGGCAAGAATGCTGCGCATGGCGCCGCGATACATTTTGCGATTGACCTTCTGCTCGAAGCTGCGCGGTTTGGCTGCAAAAGCTCTGCCGCCACCGACAAAAATCGGGGCCCGGTAGTCGCCGTGACGCGCGCCACCGCCCTTCTGCTTCTTGAATTTCTTGGTAGTACCTGACATCTCGCTGCGCGTGAGTTGTGCCTTGGTGCCAGCACGACCAGCAGCCCGATAAGCCACTACCACCTGGTGCACGAGGTTCTCATTGAACTCGGCGCCGAAGACGACCTCGGCGACCTGCAATGGCGCGGCGTCGGTAACGTTGATTTCCATGACCTGACTCCTCAGCCCTTGCTTGTCGGGCGAATGATCACGTTGCCGCCGGTGGCGCCAGGAACGGCGCCCTTGATGGCGATAACATGGCGCTCACTGTCGATCTGCATCACCTCGAGGCCTTGCGCAGAACGATGCACATTGCCCATCTGCCCCGACATGCGCTTGCCGGGAAACACGCGCCCCGGAGTCTGGCGCTGACCGATGGATCCCGGTGCGCGATGCGACAGCGAGTTGCCGTGCGTCGCGTCACCCATCTTGAAGTGGTGGCGCTTGATCGTCCCCTGGAAGCCCTTGCCCTTGGATACACCGGCAACATCGACGCTCTGTCCGATCTTGAACACGTCGTCGAGTTTGATTTCGCTGCCCACGGCGTAGCTGGCCACATCAGCAGCAGCGACGCGAAACTCCCACAGACCACGACCCGGCTCAACCTTGGCCTTGGCAAAGTGCCCTTTCGCGGCCTTGCTCAGCAAGTTGGGACGTTTTGCGCCCACCGTCACCTGCACCGCGGCATAACCGTCAGTGTCATCCGACTTCACCTGAGTCACACGATTGGGTGTCGCCTCAATCAGCGTCACCGGCACCGAACGACCATCCTCGGTAAAGATTCGACTCATGCCGCATTTGCGGCCTACCAGTCCGATACTCATGTCAATATCCTGATCCAGCGCCTTAACCGAGCTTGATTTGCACGTCCACGCCTGCGGCGAGGTCGAGCTTCATCAGCGCGTCAACGGTCTTGTCATTGGGGTCGATGATATCGAGCACCCGCTTGTGCGTACGCGTTTCGTATTGATCCCGCGCATCCTTGTCGACATGCGGGGAAGTCAGCACCGTGTAACGCTCGATCTTCGTCGGCAGGGGAATCGGGCCGAGCACCGTGGCACCTGTGCGTTTGGCCGTCTCGACGATCTCGCTCGCAGAGCGGTCGATCAGTCGGTGGTCATAAGCCTTGAGCCGAATGCGAATTTTTTGGTTCGCCATAACCGTGTCCTGTCAAAAGAGCTGATACGCACGGCGGCTTTTGCCGCCGCGCACGCGTGCTGCTGTTACTCGAAGATCTTGGCGACGACGCCGGCACCCACGGTACGACCGCCTTCGCGGATCGCGAAACGCAGCCCTTCCTCCATCGCGATCGGCGCAATCAGCGCCACCTTCATCTTCACGTTGTCGCCCGGCATCACCATCTCCACGCCTTCCGGCAGCTCACAAGCGCCGGTCACGTCGGTCGTGCGAAAGTAGAACTGCGGCCGGTAACCCTTGAAAAACGGCGTGTGACGACCGCCCTCTTCCTTGGACAATACGTACACCTCCGCCTCGAACTTCGTGTGCGGCGTGATCGTGCCCGGCTTGCACAGCACTTGACCGCGCTCCACATCGTCACGCTTGGTGCCGCGCAACAGCAGCCCCGCGTTGTCACCCGCCTGGCCCTGATCCAGCAGCTTGCGGAACATCTCCACCCCGGTGACGATCGTCTTCACCGTCGGCCGGATGCCCACAATCTCGATCTCATCGCCCACCTTCACCACACCGCGCTCGATGCGCCCGGTCACCACCGTACCGCGACCCGAAATCGAAAACACGTCTTCCACCGGCATCAGAAACGGCTTGTCGATGTCGCGCTTCGGCTCCGGGATCCAGCTGTCCAGCGCATCCACCAGCTTGATGATCGACGGCACCCCAATCTCGCTCTGATCGCCTTCCAGCGCCTTCAGCGCCGAACCCTTGATGATCGGCGTGTCGTCGCCAGGAAACTTGTACTTGCTCAGCAGCTCGCGTACTTCCATCTCCACCAGCTCGAGCAGCTCGGCGTCATCCACCATGTCCGCCTTGTTCATGTACACCACAATGTGCGGCACGCCGACCTGGCGCGCCAGCAAAATGTGCTCGCGTGTCTGCGGCATCGGACCGTCCGCCGCGCTCACCACCAGAATCGCGCCGTCCATCTGCGCCGCACCCGTGATCATGTTCTTCACATAATCCGCGTGCCCGGGACAGTCCACGTGCGCGTAGTGCCGCGTCGGCGATTCGTATTCCACGTGCGCCGTCGAGATCGTGATCCCGCGCGCCTTCTCTTCCGGCGCCGCGTCAATCTGATCGTACGCCTTGAACTCTCCCCCAAACCGCTCCGCGCCAACCTTCGTCAGCGCCGCCGTCAATGTCGTCTTGCCGTGGTCCACGTGGCCGATCGTCCCCACGTTTACATGCGGCTTCTTACGCTCGAATTTTTCCTTGGACATGACTCACTAACCTCGAAACGTTTGTCAGTTGAATGGTTGGTTTGAAACTCAGGCGGACTTCTTCATCACTTGCTCGGCGATGCTGTTCGGCGCCTCGGCATAGTGGTCAAACTCCATCGTGAAGGTGGCACGTCCCTGGCTCATCGAACGCAGCGAGGTGGCGTAACCGAACATCTCACCCAGTGGCACCAGCGCGTTGATCAACTTGCCGGATGGACTGTCGTCAGAGCCCTGCAGGATGCCGCGCCGGCGACTGAGGTCACCCATCACGTCGCCCATGTAGTCCTCGGGCGTCACCACCTCGACCTTCATGATCGGCTCAAGCAGGACTGGGTTGGCTTTGTGGAAGCCTTCCTTGAAGCCCATCGAACCGGCGATCTTGAACGCCATTTCAGACGAGTCGACCTCGTGGTACGAACCATCGACCACCCGAATCTTGATGTCCACAATGGGGAAGCCAGCCAAAATGCCGTTGGCCATCGCTTCCTGAATGCCCTTGTCGACCGCCGGGATGTATTCCTTGGGCACTGCACCACCGACGATCGCGTTCTCAAAAACGTAACCGGCGCCGCGTTCTTGCGGATGCAGCTCCAGCACCACATGACCATACTGGCCCTTGCCGCCAGACTGGCGCACGAATTTGCCATCCTGCTTGAGCACGGTCTTGCGGATAGTCTCGCGGTATGCCACTTGCGGCTTGCCGACATTGGCCTCGACGTTGAACTCGCGCCTCATGCGATCAACCAGGATCTCGAGGTGCAGCTCACCCATGCCAGCAATGATGGTCTGTCCCGACTCCTCATCGGTACGCACGCGGAATGACGGGTCTTCCTGTGCCAGACGAGACAACGCCACACCCATTTTTTCCTGATCGCTCTTGGTCTTCGGTTCGACCGCCATGGCAATGACAGGCTCCGGAAACACCATGCGCTCGAGCGTGATCATGTGGTCCTGCGCGCACAGCGTGTCGCCGGTAGTGACGTCCTTCAGACCCACCGCAGCGGCAATATCGCCCGCGCGAACCTCCTTGATTTCCTCGCGCTGGTTGGCATGCATCTGCAGAATGCGGCCAATACGCTCTTTCTTGCTCTTGATCGGGTTGTAGACCTGATCGCCTGCCGAGAGAACTCCCGAATAGACGCGAAAAAAACTCAGCGAGCCCACGAACGGATCCGTCATGATCTTGAATGCCAGCGCCGCAAAGGGCTCGGTATCCAACGCCTTGCGGCTGGTTTCCTGTTCGCGCTCATCGGTGCCTTTGACCGCCGGGCGATCACCCGGGGAAGGCAACAACTGGATGACGGCGTCAAGCATGGCTTGCACGCCTTTGTTCTTGAATGCAGAGCCACAGAACACGGGAATCAGCGAATTCGACAGGGTTCCCGCACGAATTCCGGCAACGATTTCCTCTTCGGAGAGCGAGCCCTCATCAAGATACTTGTTCATCAACTCTTCGGAGGTCTCGGCTGCGGCCTCGACCATAAAGCTGTGCGCCTTGGCGCAGGTATCCGCGAGTTCCGCCGGAATATCGCGGTACTCGAACTTCATGCCTTGTGAGGCCATATCCCAGAAGATGGCCTTCATCTTGATCAGGTCAACCACGCCCTCGAAATTTTCCTCGGCACCAATCGGCACCTGCATCGGGACCGGGTGCGCGCCCAGGCGCGACTTCAACTGTTCGACCACCTTGTCGAAATTGGCGCCGGTGCGATCCATCTTGTTGACGAACGCGAGACGTGGCACGCCATATTTATTCGCTTGGCGCCAGACGGTTTCCGACTGCGGTTGCACACCGCCGACAGCACAAAGCACGAATACCGCACCATCGAGCACGCGCAGGGAACGTTCGACTTCAATGGTGAAATCGACGTGCCCGGGGGTGTCAATGATGTTGAAGCGGTGCTCGGGCAGGGAAAAATCCATGCCCTTCCAGAAGCAGGTCGTCGCTGCTGAAGTGATAGTGATCCCGCGCTCCTGTTCCTGCTCCATCCAGTCCATCGTGGCCGCGCCATCGTGGACTTCACCGATCTTGTGATTAACCCCGGTGTAGTAAAGGATGCGTTCCGTAGTCGTGGTCTTGCCGGCATCGATGTGAGCCATGATGCCGAAGTTGCGATAACGGTCGATTGGGGTGGTACGAGCCACGATACAAGCCTCTGATGCTTACCAGCGATAGTGCGAAAAGGCCTTGTTGGCCTCGGCCATGCGGTGCGTTTCCTCGCGCTTCTTGACCGCGCCGCCGCGGTTCTCGGAAGCATCGAGCAATTCGGCCGCAAGCTTGCGCGGCATGGTGTTCTCGCCACGCTTGCGCGCCGCATCGATCACCCAGCGCATGGCCAGAGCCTGACGCCGCGAAGGACGCACTTCGACCGGCACCTGGTATGTGGCGCCGCCCACACGACGCGACTTGACCTCGACAGCAGGCGCGACATTGCCCAACGCCTTCTCGACTACGGCGACCGGCTCGGCGTGCTTCTGACCGATCTGATCGATAGCGCCATAAACGATCTGCTCGGCGACGGCCTTCTTGCCGCTCTTCATCACCATATTGATGAAGCGCGCAATCGAGAGACTGGCATGCTTGGGATCGGCGAGCACGACTCGCGCGGGATGCGAACCTTTACGCGACATGTTGCAACACTCCTGAACTTATGCCTTGGGGCGCTTGGCGCCATACTTGGAGCGCGCTTGGCGCCGTTTGGCGATACCCGCACAATCGAGACTGCCGCGCACGGTGTGATAGCGGACGCCTGGCAGGTCCTTGACGCGACCGCCGCGGATCAGCACCACCGAGTGCTCTTGAAGATTGTGACCTTCACCGCCGATATAACTAATCACCTCATAACCGTTGGTCAGGCGCACCTTGGCAACCTTGCGCAACGCTGAGTTGGGCTTCTTCGGGGTAGTTGTATAGACGCGCGTGCATACGCCTCGACGCTGCGGACAGCTTTGCAGCGCCGGCGAAGCGCTCTTGTAGCTCTTCGGGCTGCGCGGTTTGCGCACCAACTGGTTGATCGTCGCCATTGGCCTTATAGGTCCTGTGAAACGTAAATGCAGGCCGACACAACTCGGCCTGCTTAGAAGCGGGAATTTAACATGAGGAGCCGAGCTAATTCAAGCTCAGCCCGCACGCTCCTTGTCCCGAATACGAGGCACATCCTGTGCCTCATTTCGTATGTGGTATGAGTCCTGCCTGGCAGCAGACGATGCAGTTATTCGCCGCTGTCGTCGCCTACAGAAATTTCCTCAAATACCGAAGAAGAAGCCGCGATGGCATCCGCATCAGATTCGGAGAAGGCCGCCTGCCCGCGCCGTTGGGCGTGGTAAGCGAGGCCGGTACCGGCTGGAATCAAGCGGCCAACAATAACATTCTCTTTCAAGCCGCGCAAGCCATCACGCGTTCCGCGCACCGAAGCCTCTGTCAACACGCGCGTGGTTTCCTGGAATGAAGCCGCCGAAATGAACGACTCGGTTGCCAGCGAGGCCTTAGTAATCCCGAGCAGCATTGGCTGGTAGCCTGCGGAACGCTCACCACGTGCTTCGGTGCGCCGGTTTTCTCCCAGCATGCGCAAGCGGTCGACCTGCTCACCGCGCATGTAGCGCGTGTCGCCCCCGTCGGTGATCTCGACCTTGCGCAACATCTGGCGAATGATCGCCTCGATGTGCTTGTCGTTGATCTTCACGCCCTGCAGGCGATAGACGTCCTGGATTTCCTTGACCAGATACGCCGCCAGCGGTTCGACGCCAAGCAGGCGCAAAATGTCGTGCGGGTTGGGCTCGCCGTCGACTACGGTCTCGCCCTTCTCCACATGCTCGCCTTCAAACACGATCACGTGGCGCCATTTCGGAATCAGCTCCTCGTGCTCGTTGCCCTCGCTGTCGCGAATGATCAGCCGCTGCTTGCCCTTGGTGTCTTTGCCGAAACTGACGATACCTGATCGTTCAGCCAGGATCGCCGGCTCCTTCGGCTTGCGCGCTTCGAATAGATCCGCGACGCGCGGCAAACCGCCCGTGATGTCGCGGGTCTTGGAAGTTTCCTGCGGGATGCGCGCAACCACGTCACCGACACCAACCTCGGCGCTGTCCTGGAGCGAAACAATTGCACCTGCCGGCAGAAAGTACTGCGCCGGAATGTCGGTGCCGGGCAGCTTGAGCTCGTGACCCTTTTTGTCCTCCAGGCGCACCGTAGGGCGCAAATCCTTGGCGCCACTGCCGCGACGTTTGGGATCCGTGACCACGGCACTTTCCAAGCCAGTCAACTCGTCGGTCTGCGACTGTACGGTGATGCCTTCGATGAAGTCGCTGAAGTGCACCACACCGGCTACTTCAGACACGATCGGATGGGTATGCGGATCCCACGTCGCGGCGGTCTGACCAGCCTTGATCTCGGCGCCGTCGCGCACATTGATGGTGGCGCCATAAGGAACCTTGTAGCGCTCCCGTTCGCGGCCCTGCGCGTCGAGCACGCTCAGTTCACCCGAACGCGACACGGCAACCAGATGGCCATGCACGTGTTTCACGGTTTTCAGATTGCTGAACTTCACTGCACCCGTGGTGCGCACGGTGACATTGTCGACCGCTGCTGCGCGCGATGCCGCGCCACCAATGTGAAAGGTGCGCATGGTCAGCTGCGTGCCCGGCTCACCAATGGATTGCGCCGCAATCACACCGATGGCTTCTCCGATATTCACGATGTGGCCGCGCGCGAGATCACGCCCGTAGCACATTGCGCAAACGCCATGTGACGACTCGCAGTTGATCGGCGAACGTACTTTGATTGACTGCACGCCGGCGATGTCAAGCTTCTCGACCAGCATTTCGTCCAGCACGGTGTTGCGCGTGACGATCGGCGTGTTGTCGTTGCCCGGCGCGTATACGTCCTCGGCCACCACGCGGCCGAGCACGCGATCACGCAATGGCTCGACCACATCACCACCCTCGACGATGGGTGCCATGATCAGCCCTTCGAAGGTGCCGCAATCGGTGCGCGTAACCACCACATCCTGTGCCACATCCACCAGGCGCCGGGTCAGGTAACCCGAGTTGGCGGTCTTCAGCGCAGTGTCGGCCAGGCCCTTGCGCGCTCCATGGGTGGAAATGAAGTACTGCAGTACGTCCAGGCCCTCGCGGAAGTTGGCCTTGATCGGTGTCTCGATGATCGATCCGTCGGGCTTGGCCATGAGACCACGCATACCAGCGAGTTGGCGAATCTGCGCCGCGGAGCCACGCGCGCCGGAGTCGGCCATGATGTAGATCGAGTTCATCGACTTCTGCTCGATGATCTTGCCGTCGCGCGTCTTGGTCTTTTCGCTGCCGATGCCTTCGATCATCGCCTTGGCGATCAACTCATTGGTACGCGACCAGATATCAACGACCTTGTTGTAACGTTCGCCGGCGGTAACCAGGCCCGATTGGAACTGTTGCTGGATCTCGACGACCTCCTTCTCGGCCACTTCGAGAATGGCTTTCTTTTCGACCGGAATCTTCATGTCGTCGATGCCAATCGAGATGCCGGCGCGCGTGGCGAAACGAAAACCGGTGTACATCAGTTTGTCTGCGAACACGACCGTGTCTTTCAGCCCCAGACGGCGGTAACAGGAGTTGATCAGGCGCGAGATGGCCTTCTTGGTCAGCTCGGCGTTGACCAGCGCAAAAGGCATGCCCTCTGGCAGAATCTCGGCCAGCAGTGCACGACCCACCGTGGTCTCGATCAAACTGCGCTTGGGGTGCCGAGTGCCATCGCTGGCGATCTCGATCTCATCGATACGCACCTTGGCCTTGGCGTGCAATGCCACCATGCGATTGTCGTAAGCGCGGCGCACTTCAGCGACATCAGCGAAGATCATGCCTTCGCCTTTGGCGCCGATCAGTTCGCGCGTCATGTAATACAAGCCCAGCACCACGTCCTGCGTCGGCACGATGATGGGCTCCCCGTTGGCCGGGGAGAGGATGTTGTTGGTCGACATCATCAGCGCACGCGCCTCGACCTGCGCCTCGAGCGAGAGCGGCACATGCACTGCCATCTGGTCGCCGTCGAAGTCGGCGTTGAACGCCGTGCACACAAGAGGATGCAACTGGATGGCTTTGCCCTCGATCAGCACCGGCTCGAAGGCCTGGATGCCCAGGCGATGCAGTGTCGGGGCGCGGTTGAGCAGCACCGGATGCTCGCGGATGACATCCTCGAGGATGTCCCAGACAACCGGCTCTTCGCGCTCGACCATGCGCTTGGCGGCCTTGATGGTGGTGGCCAGACCGTTGCGTTGCAAGCGCGCGAAGATGAAAGGCTTGAACAGCTCCAACGCCATTTTCTTGGGCAGACCGCACTGGTGCAGACGCAGCGTGGGACCGACCACGATCACCGAGCGCCCGGAATAATCGACGCGCTTGCCAAGCAGGTTCTGGCGGAAGCGCCCCTGCTTGCCCTTGATCATGTCAGCCAGCGACTTCAACGTGCGCTTGTTGGTGCCGGTGATGGCGCGACCACGGCGCCCGTTGTCGAACAACGCGTCCACCGACTCCTGCAGCATGCGCTTTTCGTTGCGCACGATGATGTCCGGGGCATTGAGTTCGAGCAGGCGCTTGAGGCGGTTGTTGCGGTTGATGACGCGGCGGTACAGGTCATTCAGATCGGACGTGGCGAAACGTCCGCCATCCAGCGGCACCAGCGGACGCAGTTCCGGCGGCAGCACCGGCAGCACGGTCATCACCATCCACTCGGGGCGATTGCCGGACTCATGAAACGCCTCGATCAGCTTGATGCGCTTGGTCAAACGCTTGAGCTTGGTCTCGGAATTGGTCGTGGCCAGCTCCTCGCGCAGGCGCACCAGCTCGGATGGCAGGTCGATGGACTTGAGCAACTCGTAGACCGCCTCGGCGCCCATGCGCGCGGTGAACTCGTCGCCATGCTCCTCGACGGCGGCCAGGTACTGGTCCTCGTTGAGCAACTGGCCGCGGTTCATCGGCGTCAGGCCCGGCTCGATGACCACGTAGGCTTCGAAATACAGAATGCGCTCGATGTCGCGCAGGGTCATGTCCAGCATCAGGCCGATGCGCGAGGGCAGCGACTTGAGGAACCAGATGTGCGCGGTAGGGCTGGCCAGTTCGATGTGACCCATGCGCTCGCGCCGGACCTTGGCCAGAGTGACCTCGGTACCGCACTTCTCGCACACCACGCCACGGTGTTTCATGCGCTTGTACTTGCCGCACAGGCACTCGTAATCCTTGACCGGCCCGAAGATCGCGGCACAGAACAGGCCATCGCGCTCGGGCTTGAACGTGCGGTAATTGATGGTCTCGGGCTTTTTGACCTCGCCGTATGACCATGAACGGATCAGATCCGGCGACGCCAGATTGATTTTGATCGCATCGAAGTCCAGCGGCTGGCGCTGCTGGTTGAAAAGATTGAGCAGGTCTTTCATGAATGTGTCTCCTCAGCCGGCGCCGATTACTTGTGCTCTTCCAGCTCGATATTGATCGCCAACGAGCGGATTTCCTTCACCAGAACGTTGAAGGACTCAGGCATGCCCGCCACCATCAGGTGATCGCCGTCGACGATGCTCTTGTACATCTGGTTGCGGCCCTGCACGTCATCGGATTTAACCGTCAGCATTTCCTGCAGGGTGTAGGCCGCGCCATAGGCCTCGAGCGCCCACACTTCCATCTCGCCGAAGCGCTGGCCGCCGAATTGCGCCTTGCCACCCAGCGGCTGCTGGGTGACCAGCGAGTACGGACCGGTCGAGCGCGCGTGCATCTTGTCGTCGACCAGGTGATTGAGCTTGAGCATGTGCATGTAACCCACTGTGACTTCGCGATCGAAAGCCTCGCCGGTCCGCCCGTCGAACAAGGTGGTCTGTCCGCTTTCAGGCAGTTCCGCCAGTCTCAACATCGATTTGATCTCGGCCTCATCGGCGCCATCGAACACCGGCGTCGCCATCGGCACGCCAGCGCGCAGATTGCCGGCGAGTTGCAGGATCTCCGCGTCATTGAACGACTTCAGGTTGATGTGATGCGCAGCACCGGCCGCGTCGCGGTTGTAGATCTGGTCGAGGAAATCGCGCAGCTTGGCGACTTTCTCACTGGCATCGAGCATGCGCCCGATGCGCAGGCCCAAACCGCGCGCCGCCCAGCCCAGATGCACTTCGAGGATCTGCCCGATGTTCATGCGCGAAGGCACACCAAGCGGATTCAGCACAATGTCCACCGGTGTGCCGTCAGCCATGTGCGGCATATCCTCGACCGGCACGATCATGGACACCACACCCTTGTTGCCGTGGCGTCCAGCCATCTTGTCGCCAGGCTGGATGCGGCGTTTCACCGCCAGATAGACCTTGACCATCTTCTGCACGCCGGGCTGCAAGTCATCGCCCTGCGCCAGCTTGGCCTGCTTCTCCTTGAAGCGATGCTCGAAGGCGTCCTTGTGCGCCTTGATCTGCTCGGCTGCGCGTTCCAGAAACTCGGCCGCATCCTCTTCCTTGAGACTGAGCTTGAACCACTCGTCTTTCTTCAGGGTATCGAGATAGGCATTCGTGAGTACCGTGCCCCGCTTCAGGCCATGCGGGCCGCTGTTGGCAGTCTTGCCGACAATCTGCTGCCGCATGCGCTGGAAGATGGCGCCTTCAAGGATGCGGAACTGGTCATCAAGATCCTTGCGGATGCGCTTGGTTTCGATCTCTTCGATCTGCTTGGCGCGCTTGTCGCGTTCGATGCCATCACGGGTAAACACCTGCACGTCGATCACAGTGCCGTCCATGCCTGGCGGTACGCGCAAGGATGAATCCTTCACGTCCGAGGCCTTTTCGCCAAAGATCGCGCGCAGCAGCTTTTCCTCTGGAGTCAGTTGACTCTCGCCCTTCGGGGTGACCTTGCCAACCAGGATGTCGCCGGCCTTGACCTCGGCACCGATGTAGACCACGCCGGATTCATCCAGCCGCGCCAGGGCCTGATCGCCCACGTTGGGGATATCCGCGGTGATTTCCTCCGAGCCCAGCTTGGTGTCGCGCGCGGTGCAGGTGAGTTCCTCGATGTGGATCGAGGTGTAGCGATCTTCCTGCACGACACGCTCCGAGATCAGGATCGAGTCTTCGAAGTTGTAGCCGTTCCATGGCATGAACGCGACCAGCATGTTCTGTCCCAATGCCAGCTCGCCCAGATCGGTCGAGGATCCATCGGCCAGGGTGTCACCCTTCTCGACCACGTCACCCACGTTCACCAGCGGACGCTGGTTGAGGTTGGTGTTCTGGTTGGATCGCGTGTACTTGGTCAGCGTGTAAATGTCGACGCCGGCATCGTCGGCGCTGATTTCCTTCTCGTTGACACGCACCACGATGCGGCCGGCGTCGACCTGGTCGATCACGCCCCCGCGCCGCGCCGCCACGGTCACGCCTGAATCGCGCGCCACCGCGCGTTCGATACCGGTGCCCACGAAGGGCTTTTCGGCACGCAGCGTCGGCACCGCTTGGCGCTGCATGTTGGCGCCCATCAATGCGCGGTTGGCGTCATCGTGTTCGAGGAACGGCACCAGCGCCGCCGCCACCGACACCGACTGCATGGGCGAGACGTCCATGTAGTGGACGTCGGCTGCGGGCACCAGCATCGGCTCGCCCTGGAATCGACACGACACGAAGTCCTCGCCGAAGCTGCCGTCGGCATTGAGCACCGAGTTGGCCTGCGCGATGGCGAATTCGCCTTCCTCGATTGCGGAGAGGTAATCGACGTGGCTGGTGACCTTGCCGTTGGTCACCTTGCGATACGGTGTCTCCAGAAAACCGTAGGAGTTGGTGCGAGCGTAGACGGCCAGTGAGTTGATCAAGCCGATGTTCGGCCCTTCCGGCGTTTCGATGGTGCAGACGCGACCGTAATGCGTGGGATGCACGTCGCGCACCTCGAAGCCAGCGCGCTCGCGGGTCAGTCCACCTGGTCCCAGCGCCGAGACACGGCGCTTGTGGGTGACCTCGGACAACGGGTTGTTCTGGTCCATAAACTGGCTCAACTGCGATGAGCCGAAAAATTCCTTGATCGCTGCAGCCACGGGACGTGCGTTGATCAAATCTTGTGGACCGAGATTGTCGGCCTCAGCCAGTGACAGGCGCTCGCGTACCGCGCGTTCGACGCGTACCACGCCGACGCGGAACACGTTCTCGGCCATTTCACCCACGCTGCGCACGCGTCGGTTACCCAAATGGTCGATGTCGTCGACATGGCCCTTGCCGTTGCGGATTTCGATCAGCGTGCGGACGACATCAAGGATGTCGGAAGTCTGCCCGAACTGCTTGACCAGTCGATCGGAGAGTTCTTCCTTACGCTCACGCAGATACTTCCAGTCGTACAGGATCTCGGCGCCGGTGATTTCCTTGCGACCCACACGGCGGTTGAACTTCATGCGCCCCACCGCCGATAGCGCATAACGCTCGAAGGTGAAGAACAGATTGAAGAACAGGTTCTGCGCGGCGTCCTTGGTCGGCGGCTCACCGGGACGCATCATGCGATAGATCTCGACCAGCGCTTCAAGCTGGGTGCGCGTGGAGTCAACGCGCAGCGTCTGCGAGATGAACGGGCCGCGATCGAGATCATTCACGTACAACGTGACGATGCGCTCGATGCCGGACTGGCGGAACTTGGCCAAGTGTTCCAACGTCAGCTCATCGTTGCATGCCGCCAGCAATTCGCCGGTCTTGGTATCGACGATGTCCACCGCCAGGATACGGCCCAGCACGTAATCGTCCGGCACGTCCAGCGTCTGCATGCCGACCTTGGCGATCTCGCGCACGTGCCTCTGGGTGATGCGCTTGCCTGCCTCGACCATCACCTTGCCGTGATGCACGATATCGAAGTTCAACGTTTCGCCACGCAGGCGCTCGGCGACCAGCTCCAGACGCGCACCATCCTTGGTGCCCAACTGGAACACGTTGTGCTCGAAGAAAATATCGAGCATTTCAACATTGTTGTATCCCAGCGCGCGCAGCAGCACGGTAACCGGCAGCTTGCGGCGACGATCGATGCGCGCGAACAGCACGTCCTTGGCGTCGAACTCGAAGTCCAGCCACGAGCCGCGATAGGGAATGATGCGCGCCGAATACAGCAGTTTGCCCGAACTGTGCGTCTTGCCACGGTCGTGATCGAAGAAAACGCCAGGCGAACGATGCAGCTGCGAGACAATCACGCGCTCGGTGCCGTTGATGATGAAGGTCCCGGTGTCGGTCATGAGCGGAATCTCGCCCATGTAGACATCCTGTTCCTTGACCAGTTTGACTGCCTTCTTCGATGCCGGGCTATCCTTGTCGTAGATCACCAGGCGAACCTTGACGCGCAACGGCGCGGCATAGGTCATGCCGCGGTGGCGGCACTCATATTCCTCGAATGGCGGCGCACCAAGCTGATAGTCAACATATTCGAGCGCGGCATTGCCCGAGTAACTCACGATGGGAAAAACAGATTTCAGCGCGGCATGCAGGCCGTGCTCCGCACGCGCGGAAGCACGCACGCCAGTCTGCAGGAACTCGCGATAGGAATCGGTCTGGATCTGCAGCAGGTTCGGAACATCCAGGACTGGCGGACGCTTGCCAAAGTCTTTGCGGATGCGCTTTTTCTCGGTAAACGAGTAGGTGCTCATCGTGGTCTCACCCTCGCGACGGATACGGATGGAGCGGGAACGGAAAATCGCAATGCGCCAGCCCGACCGGCCCGACGTCTTGCGACTTGCGGCTCATATCGTGGCTTTGCGGCCACGTAATGCTGACAACAGGCAAAGGCCGGGGGCTTGCGCCCCCAGCCTCGGCAACGCTCAGTCGAGCTGCGACGCAAGCGCCGCTTACTTGACTTCGACTGTGGCGCCCGCCGCTTCGAGCTCTTTCTTGAACTTGTCGGCATCGGCCTTGGAAACCGCATCCTTGACTTCCTTTGGTGCGCCTTCGACGAGATCCTTGGCCTCTTTCAAACCCAGACCAGTGATCGCGCGCACCACCTTGATGACCTCGACCTTCTTCTCACCAGCGGCCTTGAGGACGATGGTGAACTCGGTTTTCTCCTCGGCCGGGGCCGCGGCAACGCCAGCCGGGGCGGCGGCAGCGGCGACCGGGGCAGCGGCGGAGACACCGAACTTCTCCTCCATGGCCTTGACCAGCTCCATCACTTCAACCAGCGATTTGCTGGAGATGGCTTCGATGATCTGCTCGTTGGTAAACGACATGAGACTTGACTCCTGGAAACGGATTGAATGGTTGACGGGTGTTGCGAACCGGACTCAGGCGGCCTGCTTCTGCTGCGCCACCGCATGGGTGGCACGTGCCAGCTGGGAGGCCGGCTCGGACAGCACGCGCACCAGCATGGTGGCGGGCTGCACCAGCACGCTGAGCAGCATCGACAAAGCCTGCTCGCGGGTCGGCAATGAAGCCAGCACATCGAGATGACCGGCGCCGTAAGCCTTGCCGCCGATGACCACCAGGCGCGGCTTGAGCTTGTCGGCGGTCTTGCCGAAGTCCTTGATCAGACGACCGGCAGCACCGGGATCCTCGGTAGAGAACGCGAACACCAGCGGACCCGTGAACTGGTCCTTGGCGCACTCGTACTCGGTGCCTTCGACGGCGCGACGCAGCAAGGTGTTTTTGGCCACCTTGAGGTACACACCACCAGCCCGCGCCTTGCGGCGCAGATCGGTCAATTGCTGCACGGTCAGACCTGCATACTCAGCGGCCACCAGCGAGTGGGCCTTTTGCGCCACTTCGGCCAGTTCGGCAACGACCTCTTTCTTTTGCGCAAGATTGAGCGCCATTGCATGCTCCCAATCCGGACCCGGGGCGCTCCGCACCCTGTAGCCCGGGAATTCCGGCACCGCTCCTTGCGATACCGTGGGCACCTTGCGGTGCCCGCCTTGGTGGCCGTTCCAGGAATCCTGTTCGGGCAGCACCATCTGCGCGGGTTGATGGATTAAGGCATGCACGTGGCATTTGCCTTGTGCGCGCCACCCGCGGTCTTTGACGGCTTCGCGTCCCTTGCGGAAACGCGAACGCCCTCAAATGACGTCTGCGCGATCGCTCGCGCAGACGCTGTTACTTGGCGATGCTCAGACTCGAAGGATCAACGACAACGCCTAGACCCATCGTGCTGGACACCGAAATTTTCTGCACATACACGCCCTTGGCCGTGGATGGCTTAGCCTTGACCAGATCGGCCAACAGGGTGTTGAGATTGTCGCGCAGGGCGTCAACCTCGAAATTCACCTTGCCAATCGAGCAGTGAACGATGCCAGCCTTGTCGTTGCGAAACTTGACCTGACCAGCCTTGGCATTTTTCACTGCGGCGACCACATCGGCCGCGACCGAACCATCCTTGGGATTGGGCATCAGGCCGCGCGGGCCGAGCAACTGGCCGAGCTTGCCCACCACGCGCATGGCATCGGGCGTGGCGATCACGCGACCAAAATTCAGATCCCCGGCCTGCATCTTCTCGGCCAGATCTTCCATGCCAACGGCGTCAGCGCCGGCGGCCTTGGCCGCCTCGGCTTTTTCGCCGGCGGGACAGAACACCGCCACACGCACGGTCTTACCAGTGCCATGCGGCAACAGGCTGGAACCACGCACGCCCTGGTCCGACTTCTTGGCATCGATACCAAGGCGGACCGCAACATCCACTGTCTCGATGAACTTGGTCCTGGCGTTGTCCTTGAGCAGTTTCAGCGCGTGTTCAACCGCGTACTGCTTGCCAGGTTCGACCAGATTCTGCATTGCCTTGAAGCGCTTGCTGAGCTTGGCCATGTCCTCAACCCTCCGTCCGCACGCCCATGCTGCGCGCACTGCCGGCGATGGTGCGCACGGCGGCATCCATGCTGGCAGCGGTCAGGTCGGGCATCTTGCTGGTCGCGATTTCCTCGAGCTGCTTGCGCGTGAGCACCTTGCCGACCTTGTCGGTGTTGGGACGCTTGGAGCCCGATTCGATGCCGGCGGCCTTCTTGATCAGAATCGTCGCTGGCGGGGTTTTGGTGATGAATGTGAAACTGCGGTCGGAATAGGCCGTGATGACCACTGGAATGGGAATGCCCGGCTCCAGCTTCGCGGTGGCCGCGTTGAACGCCTTGCAGAATTCCATGATGTTCAGGCCGCGCTGACCCAGCGCCGGACCGACCGGCGGCGAGGGATTGGCTTGCCCCGCCTTGACTTGCAATTTGATGTAACCAACGACCTTCTTGGCCATGGGATTTCTCTCCGAGTGCTAGCGCCTTGCGGCTCCTCGCGGGTGGGAACATCCTTGATGCGTGGCGGCCTGCGTTCCGTGCACGCCGCTGCCCTGACGTGCCCACGGCGTGCAAACGCCGCGAGATCAGCCCGGGAAAGCTGTCAAGCATAGCAGCATTTCGAACCCGCGTGCGCGGGCATCGGCGTCAGGCTTTCTCGACTTGACCGAATTCCAACTCGACCGGTGTCGATCGACCAAAGATCAGCACCGCAACACGCAGACGGCTCTTGTCGTAGTTGACTTCCTCGACCACGCCATTGAAATCGTTGAACGGCCCCTCGGTGACGCGCACCATCTCGCCGGGCTCGAACAGGATCTTGGGCTTGGGCTTTTCCACGCCGTCTTGCACACGCTGCAGGATGGCATCGGCCTCGCCGTCCTTGATCGGCAGCGGGCGATCGGAAGTTCCGCCGATGAAGCCCATCACCTTGGGCGTTTCCTTGACCAGGTGCCAGCAGTCGTCGTCGATGTGCGGAGCCTTGCCGGTGCCATCGGTTTCGATCTGCACCAGCACATAACCGGGAAAGAACTTGCGGTCGCTGCGGCGCTTCTGGCCGCCGCGCATTTCCAGCACCTCTTCGGTCGGCACCAGCACCTGACCGAATTTCTCCTCCATGCCGGCGCGGCGAATGCGCTCCTCGAGCGCCTTCTTGACGGCATTCTCGAACCCGGAATAGGCGTGAACCACGTACCAGCGCTTGCTCATGCTTGCCTCATTTGCCGAGTTTCAACAGCCAATCAAGGATGATCGACTTGAGCACGTAATCGATGATGCCTAGCAGAATAGCGACGACCACCACCACAAAGGCAACCACCAGCGTGGTGCGCACGGTTTCGTCGCGCGTCGGCCAAGTGACCTTGCGCATTTCAAACTGGGATTCACGCAGGAAGCCGCGCATGGCGCGACCCAGCTCTGTGAACGCAGCGATCGCGACCGCCACGATGACCGCGGCGAACACGCCGAGGATGCGCAGCGAATGCGCCACGTGCCCAAGCAGGTAATAGGCCGCGATGCCCGCTATAAGCACCAGCAGCGCAAGCACGAGTTTGGCGATGTCGGCGGCCTTGGTGCCGCCTGTATGCTGATCGACTTTGGCGTTCATGGTATCCGTCCGTGCCGGATCCAGCCCTGCACGGTGATTGTTGATTGGCACGCCAGGAGGGACTCGAACCCCCAACCTGCGGTTTTGGAGACCGCTGCTCTGCCAATTGAGCTACTGGCGTGTGGTTTGGAGCTTGTTCAAACAGCCATCCATGGATCTTCCACACGCTTGGCATCCTTGCCTCGCCAGTGCGCCGTGCACGGCGGCTTTTGCCGCCGCGCACGCGTGCTTCTGTTACTCGAAGATCTTGGCGACGACGCCGGCACCCACGGTACGACCGCCTTCGCGGATCGCGAAACGCAGCCCTTCCTCCATCGCGATCGGCGCAATCAGCGCCACCTTCATCTTCACGTTGTCGCCCGGCATCACCATCTCCACGCCTTCCGGCAGCTCACAAGCGCCGGTCACGTCGGTCGTGCGAAAGTAGAACTGCGGCCGGTAACCCTTGAAAAACGGCGTGTGACGACCGCCCTCTTCCTTGGACAATACGTACACCTCCGCCTCGAACTTCGTGTGCGGCGTGATCGTGCCCGGCTTGCACAGCACTTGACCGCGCTCCACATCGTCACGCTTGGTGCCGCGCAACAGCAGCCCCGCGTTGTCACCCGCCTGGCCCTGATCCAGCAGCTTGCGGAACATCTCCACCCCGGTGACGATCGTCTTCACCGTCGGCCGGATGCCCACAATCTCGATCTCATCGCCCACCTTCACCACACCGCGCTCGATGCGCCCGGTCACCACCGTACCGCGACCCGAAATCGAAAACACGTCTTCCACCGGCATCAGAAACGGCTTGTCGATGTCGCGCTTCGGCTCCGGGATCCAGCTGTCCAGCGCATCCACCAGCTTGATGATCGACGGCACCCCAATCTCGCTCTGATCGCCTTCCAGCGCCTTCAGCGCCGAACCCTTGATGATCGGCGTGTCGTCGCCAGGAAACTTGTACTTGCTCAGCAGCTCGCGTACTTCCATCTCCACCAGCTCGAGCAGCTCGGCGTCATCCACCATGTCCGCCTTGTTCATGTACACCACAATGTGCGGCACGCCGACCTGGCGCGCCAGCAAAATGTGCTCGCGTGTCTGCGGCATCGGACCGTCCGCCGCGCTCACCACCAGAATCGCGCCGTCCATCTGCGCCGCACCCGTGATCATGTTCTTCACATAATCCGCGTGCCCGGGACAGTCCACGTGCGCGTAGTGCCGCGTCGGCGATTCGTATTCCACGTGCGCCGTCGAGATCGTGATCCCGCGCGCCTTCTCTTCCGGCGCCGCGTCAATCTGATCGTACGCCTTGAACTCTCCCCCAAACCGCTCCGCGCCAACCTTCGTCAGCGCCGCCGTCAATGTCGTCTTGCCGTGGTCCACGTGGCCGATCGTCCCCACGTTCACATGCGGCTTCTTACGCTCGAATTTTTCCTTGGACATGACTTTGCAGTGACCCAGAAAGTGATTAAAAGGAGACGGCGGATGCCGCAGGTGTGGTGCTCACGACTGGAATCGAACCAGTGACCTCTTCCTTACCAAGGAAGTGCTCTACCGACTGAGCTACGTGAGCGCTGTGATGCTTGTGCGAGATGTCAATGGAGCGGGAGACGGGGATCGAACCCGCACCATCAGCTTGGAAGGCTGAGGTTCTACCATTGAACTACTCCCGCACGGATGCCAAGCAAAGCACTGCGCGATCTTTCGGAACCACCAGCTCATGCCGCCAGCGGCACAATGCTGGTGGAGGGAGGTGGATTACTCCGGGCATCCTGCCCTCCGCCCCTCCGCGCCAGCCCTGCAGGCCGTTCGGATTCGCTCCTGCGAATCCGTCGAACCGGCGTCATGACTCGGTGGTTCTCATCCACCTCCGCGAAACGCCATACCAGCTTGCCGGGTGGTGGAGGGAGGTGGATTCGAACCACCGAAGGCGTAAGCCAGCAGATTTACAGTCTGCCCCCGTTGGCCGCTTGGGTATCCCTCCAACAAAGAACGAGCATTGTCCCGAGCGCATCGCGGACTGTCAACCAGTCATCGCGACAACGGCATCATGCGCTGCCGCACACACATCTGCCGCAAGCGCTCGACGCGAAAATCGTCCGCGGGCATGCATTTCGAAGCTCCAGCGCCTCGAGGCGGGCGCTGCGGACTGACGTGACTGCGGACGCAGACGGTGTGATCGAGTGCCCATTTCCGACCTTGGCGTCATGGTCACACCGCGTGACAGTCCGCGTGCCGGGCAGCCACGCTGCCATGGCGGAGAGATCGACCCGGCTTGATAAAACCTTTTTTCCACAAGAACTTACGAAATGTTCACAAGATCGCACTTTGTGTTCCATGTCCGTTCGCACCATATTGGCATCAGACTTGCTTGAGCTCCTGCTGCCCGGATCCAAACCGGCCCCTGCCCCAGTAGCAATCCACTCGAAATTACTTACCAGGAGAACGCATCATGCACATCACCAAGACCCTGCGCGCCAGCGCCCTCGCCGCCAGTCTCGCCGTCGTGCTGGGCATGGCGCTCACCCCCACCCCGGCCGCGGCGGATACCGCCACCGGCAGCACCGCATTCAAGGTGATCCTGCAGCCCGTGACGCTGCTGTACTACTACAGCGCGGTCAACCTGACGATTCCGTCGTCGGCCCTGCTGACACTCGCAGGCGGCACCCCGACTGCACTTGCTGCGCAAGGCGTGAACGCTGCCGCCAGCAACGCGACGACACTGACGGCCAGCCTGACCACGCCAAGCGGCACCGCGCCGAGCGTCAATAACGTCGCCTTGACACTCAACAACTTCTGGGCCGTCCGCTCCATCACCACGCCGACCTCTGGCAACACGACCGTGACGGTGTCTTTCGCCAGCGCGGCCGCGACACCCACCGCGACCCTCACCGGCGCAACCAGCGGCTCGACAGCCACGATCGCCCTCAGCGGCTTGGCTACCAGCAACGGCACCTTCACCGGAACCGGCCTGGGCGGCACGCCGCAGACCGGCAACGTGAGCATGAACATGAACCTGAGCAGCGCCACCACGGCGGACACCTACCAGGGTGCGACGATCTACATCAGCGCCACCAGCACCTGAGCATCGGGGATCATCCGACCATGACGCGCAGGCTGGCCCTGCTGACGGCGGCGACACTGATCCTGGTGCCGCCGTCGCTTTATGCGCAAGCCACGCTGACGCGCGGCGGCGGCACGATCGGCGTGCTGGGGCCGGCCAGCGCGATGAGCGCGATCACGGCAACGACGCGCGGCGCAGTCATCGACAGCCATAACGCGCCCGGCGCGCGTGCGGCGGTACCGCGCAGCATGACCGCCGCGGCAGCCGCGCAACCGGCGGCCGGTGGCAGCTGCACCGTTTATGGATTCATCGGCGGCCTGTCGGGCGGCAGCACGTTGAGCTCGATCGGCGTGTTCGACCTAACCGGCCAGGCCTCCGGCAATTTTTCACTGGGAAGCATTGCCGCGCCTGCCAATGCCGCGGGCGGCACGCTCAGCGCCAACCTGGGCGCCGCACCGCGAGGCAACGTGGCTGGGCAGGTCGCGCGCAACGCCGGCACGCTGTTCCAGTACGCCACCAGTAGCAATTGCGGAGCCGGCACGCCATTCACGACCACGCTCACCAGCAATCCGGCAGGCGCGGGTGGCAGCGTGGTGGCCACCGCCAACACCCTGCGCATGCAGGCGACCTACACCACGCAATACGTGGCCGATCCGAACAATCCCTATTACTGCTATTACACGAACAATCCAAATCGTACGTTTCTGTGCAACCTGTGGTCGGCCAACGTGACCTTCAATTTCCTGAGCAACTCATTTGCCGCGCTGGGCGCGGGAACCTATACGCTCAACATCGTCCAGGCCACGATTACCTCACCATGAAGACCTCGATGCGCAACCGCTGCCTCACGCTCGTGCTGCTGGCGCTGCTCGGCGCCCTGTTCGCGCCCGCTGTGCTGGCGCAGGTCGCGATCACGCCGCAGATCTACACCATCGATCTGGGCAAGGCCGATCAGACGTACTCGTTCCGCCTGATGAACTTCAGCAAGGCCAGCATCCCCATGACGGTGTCGGTGATCAACTGGACCATGAACGCCAAGGGCGACGTGGAGCCGGCACCGCTGACCGAGCAATCGCTGGCGCCCTGGCTGCAGATCAACCCGACGACGTTCACGTTGCCGGCCGACGGCTCGCAAGTCGTGCGCTTCGCCATCCGTCCGGCCGTGCCGCTGAGCCCGGGCGAGCACCGCGCGATGATTTACTTCAGCCAGCAAGCGCAAGGTCAGCAGCCCAAGGGCACCTTCCGCGTGCTGTTCCGCCTTGGCGCCGCGGTGTATGCGCGCGTGCCGCCGTACACCATGCAGGGCGAGATTCTCAGCGCCAGGCCGGATGCCCACGGCGTGAGCTTCGAGGTGCGCAATACCGGCAACGCCACCGCACGCATGATCGGTGACTACGTCGTCTGGAAGAAAGGCGCGGTCCCTGCCGGCAGTCCGTGGCCAGCGCAACTCGGCCAGCCCACTTTCAAGCCTCCGCTCGGGCTTGCGGCCAGTGGCGCGCTGCCGCTGGATGCCGATCTGCCCGGCCTGACGCGCAGCGTGCGTCTTGAATTCGAGGACAAGAAAGGCCTCGCGCCGGGCGCCTACGTGTTGTTCCTGCGCGGGACCTTCGGTACGCCCAGCATCACACGCGAGCTGGGCTTTACCGTAGCGCCCGCGGCACACTGAGCCGCGCCATGGAGAGGCGGGCCCGCACCGGTTCGATACGCGGGTTCGTCGCCGTGTTTGCGCTGACTGCAGCATTTGCCGCGCCCGCGCACGCCGGCGCAGCGCTGGCCGCTGCCCTGCCCGCGCCACCGTCGTATATCGCCAGCGCCAGCCATCAGACCCAGGTCGCCGGGTTTTTCCTCGACGGCAAGGACAGTGGCCAGAGCATCAGCCTGCTGCCCCTGCCACAGGGCGGTTATGCGGTGGATCTGGACCAGTTCGCGCGTCGCATCGGCACGCTGGTGCAGGCGCAGGGCCCGCTGCTGATCCTGCCCACGCCGCTGGGCAACGCGCAACTGCAAACGGCGCAGGCGATCCAGCATGACCAGCACCGCTACTTTCCGATCGCACCGCTGGCCAAGGCGCTGGGCGCGAAGATCGCGTTCGACGAACAGGAATTCGCGCTGAAAACCGAGCTGCCGTGGAATCCGGGCAGTGCGGCACCCGGCGCCGCGCTGAGCGCGCAGCAGGTCAAGCCCGATATCTATGCGCCCTCGCTGAGCCTGTCGAGCTGGCACAGCGAGGCCTATTTCACGCGCCTCGGCGGCAGCGACACGCTCAGCACCTACACCGACCTCGGCGGCGCACTGGGGCCGGGCTTCTGGCGCATGAGCTACTACACCAACCCGGGCGGGCAGAACCGTCTCAGCAACTACGGCTGGATTCTCGACCAGGGCAACGGGCGCTGGATGCTGGGCGAGGATCAGCTCGCGCTGGACCCGCTGCTGCCCTACGCGCAACTCACCGGCGCGCAATACGCGTGGACCAACCAGCCCGGACTGGTCTACGGCGCAGCCGTGGGCGCCGATCAACTCGTTGCCAGCCAGTTGCAGGGCGGGCGCACGGTCAGCGGTGGCGATGGCCCACCCGGCGGCATCGCCGAATTGCGTATCAACGGCAAGGCGATCGCGCGCACTGCGATCCGCCTCGATGGCACCTGGCAGTTCCGCGATGTGTTGCTGCGCGGCGACGAGCGCGTGGAAGTGGCTCTGTACCAGCGCTTCGGCGACGGCACACCGGTGCGTATCCAGCAGGTCAACGTGGCCAGCAGTGCGCAGGCCTTGCCAGCGGGCACGGTGATCTCCTACGGCGGCGTCGGCGCCGATGGCAATCCACTCGACCCCCTCGTCGGCACACATGGCTTCGGCGGCTTTTACCAGTTGCGCTATGGCCTCAACCAGCAGTGGACACTGGGCAGCACCGTGCAGCGCGCCGGCGGCCAGGACTACGGCATCGTCAACGCCGTCGGCGGCTTCGGCAGTCTCGGCACCTGGGGCATGACGCTGGGCCGCAACGGCAGCGCCAGCGCCTGGAGCGTGAGCGGCAACGGCCAATCGAAAAGCGTGTCGTGGAGCGGCTATGCGATCCAGCGCGGGGCCAATTATTTCCCCGGCTACACGGCGGAATCGTACGACCGCTACGCCACGTTCAACTGGAATGCGCAGCCGGATCTGGGGCTGAGCCTCAGCGGTCGCGACGCCTACGATCCCACGCTGGATCAGAACGTGCGCTTCCTCAAGCCCGGCTTCAGTTGGCGCCCCTACGCCAGCCTCGGCCTGAGCGCCATGCCCGACTATTTCGGCAACTACGCCTGGAACGCCTCGTGGCTGCCGGATGCCCACGATCAGGTTTCGCTGAGCCGCTATTCCGGCGTGAATCAGGCGCAGTGGCAGCACAGCTTCCGTGATGGCTACAGCACGACGCTGGCGGCCACGCACGACGGCTATCTCGGCACGCGCTACTCGGCCTTACTCAGCGGTCTGTGGCGCGGACCACGCCCGATCCTGTGGACCGCGGGGCTGCTGCAGGGTCGCGGCCGCTTCGGCTATCTGCTGGATGCCGCGGTCGAGGCGATCCCAGGACTCTCCGCGCACCTGCAGGTACAAAACGACCCGCTCAACGCCGCCATTCCCGGGGTTGGCGGACTGCTGGTGCAATTCGTGCTCGTGGCCGATTTCGCGGTCACTCCCTCGGGCCTGACGCGCGGCAGCATGGGCAGCTACGCGGCCCGCGTGGGCGTCATCGCGGGGCGGGTCAGCGGCGAGCTGCCGGCCAACGTGCATTGGTCCGACCTGGCCGGCGTGCCATTGCTGGTGGATGGCCGTCCACGCGGCAAGCTCGACCGCGATGGCCATTACCTGATTCCGAATCTGGCGCCCGGCGTATACCGCGTGCAGTTGGATGCCGAACACATGCCCATCGATCTGGTGCCGGATACGGCCGCGCCGTGGGTACAGGTGCGCGCGGGCGTGACCACCACCGCCGATTTCCATGTCTCGCTGCGCCTGGGATTTGCCGGACGCGTCACCCGCGATGGCCAGCCGCTGGCCAATGTCGCCATCGAAATACTGGATGCGCAGGGCAAGGCGGTGAAAACACTTTCCAGTGACCAGTGGGGCTACTACCGCGTCGACGATCTACCGCCGGGCACCTACACGGTGCGCGCCGACGGCGCCAGCCGCAGCGTGACGCTGCAACGCGCGTTCCTGTACCAGCAGGATCTGGCGGTCGCGCCAGCACGCACCTGAAAAAATCAGCCCGCGCGGCGCGCGGTCAGCATCGCGGTTTCCATCGCCTTGGACAGACGCGCCAGCTCGTCGGCACTCTCTGCCAGGCGCAGGTCGTCCGCGCTTTGCGGCTGCCACGACGGCACCGGCACCGGCTTGCCGTCGGCCTCGTCCAGCGCCACGAACACGATCACGCAACTGGTGGCCAGACGCTGCTCGCGGGCTTTCAGGTCGCGCGCCAGCACATCCACCGCGAAGTGCATGCTGCTGCGCCCGGTGCGGATCAGCTTGACCTGCACGGTGATCAGATCACCAATCAAAATCGGCGCGATGAACTGCAGGCCGCTGAGCGCGGCGGTGACGCAATAGGCGCCGCTCCAGCCCACCGCCGCGGCGTAGGCGGCCTGGTCGATCCATTTCATCACCGCGCCGCCATGCACCTTGCCACCGAAGTTGACGTCGCCGGGCTGCGCCAAAAAACGGAAATCGAGTTCGCGCTGAGGAGGGCTCATGCGTGCGTCCGGTCCGGTCCAGCACGCATTATGACGTGGGCTGCATCCAGCGTCCCAGGCTGACGCGCTCGTGCGCCTGCAGATCGCGCAAGCTGCGCACTTCGGCGAACCCACGCGCACCCAGCAAGGCGCGCACTGGCGGCCCTTGTCCGGCGCCATGTTCGAGCAGCAGCCAGCCACGCGGCTCGAGATGATCCGGCGCACAGGCGATGATCGCGCGCAGCGCATCCAGACCCTCCGCGCCGGAAACCAGGGCCATGCGCGGCTCGAAGCGCAGATCGCCCTGCTGCAGGTGCTCGTCATCCTCGGCCAGATAGGGCGGATTGGATACCAGCACCGCGTAGCGCTCTGCGCCCAGCGCCGCGCACCAGTCACCCTCGGCGAAATGCACACGCCGGGTCAGACCCAGTCGCCGCGCGTTGGCGCGCGCGCACTCCAACGCCGCTGCGCTGACATCACTGGCCCACACTTCGGCCAGCGGCCGCTCGCGTGCGATCGCCAGCGCCAGCGCGCCACTGCCGGTACCGAGATCGGCCACGCGCGCGGGCACGTCCAGTGGCAGGCGCAGCAACGCGTGCTCGAGCAGCAGCTCGGTTTCCGGGCGCGGAATCAGGCATCCGGGGCCGACTTGCAGGTCCAGCGTCCAGAAACCGCGGCGACCCAGCAAGTAGGCCACCGGTTCGCCGGCGGCGCGCCGTGCGATCAACGCCGCGAAACGCGCGGCCGCGTCCGCTGCTGGCACCGCATCGGCGTGCGCGTACAACCAACTGCGCGGCTGGCCCAGCGCCACGGCTAGCAGCAGCTCGGCCTCCAGCGCGGCCTCGTCGCTGGCGAGTTGCACGCGCGCGGTAGCCAGCAAGGTGCGGAGATCGGTCATCTGCGGCATCGTGTCGAGAGTCCAGATGCTACGTGAACGCCGCGACGGGCGCGGGGTTATAGTCCAATCATTGATCCACCCAATCGCCCTGCATGAACCTTCGTGATCTTCGCTATCTCGTGGCCCTCGCCGAGCACAAGCATTTCGGCCGCGCCGCCGAGGCCTGTTTCGTCAGCCAGCCCACCCTGTCCACGCAGATCAAGAAGATCGAGGACGAGTTGGGCGTCACCCTGGTCGAACGCACGCCGCGGCGCGTGCTGCTGACCGAGGTCGGCGTGGAGATCGCGCAGCGCGCGCGCGAGGTGCTGAACGAGGTCGAGCAGATCCGCAGCATCGCGCGGCGCACACGCGATCCCGAATCGGGCACCCTGCGCCTGGGCATTTTCCCGACGCTGGCGCCCTACCTGCTGCCGCATGTGGTGCCACGCCTGCGCGAACGTTTGCCCAAGCTCGAACTGCTGCTGACCGAGGAAAAAACCGAAGTGCTGCTGCGCCTGCTGCGCGAGGGCAAGCTCGACGCCGCGATCATGGCGCTGCCGCTGCACGAGGATTCACTGCACGCCGAGTTCCTGTTCGAGGAGCCCTTCGTGCTGGCCGTGCCCGGGCAGCACGCGCTGGCCACGCGCACGCAACTGAAACTCGACGAGCTGGGCACGCTCAAGCTGCTGCTGCTGGAAGAGGGCCACTGCCTGCGCGACCAGGCGCTGGAGGTATGCCATTCCACCGGCGCGGCCGAGCGCAGCGGCTTTCGTGCGACCAGCCTGGAAACCCTGCGCCAGATGGTGGCCGCCAATGTCGGCATCACCCTGCTGCCGATCCTCGCGGTGCGTCCGCCGGTGGCCTGCGCACCGGACGTGCATCTGCTGGGATTCAGCGATCACGCGCCGAGCCGACGCATCGCCATGGTGTGGCGCAAAAGCACTGCAATGGGGGCATTCCTGAAACGCCTCGGCGAAGTCATCAAGGATCTGCCGCCAGGTTTGCTGGACGCGCAGCCCGGGGTCTGCCGCAAAACGCCATCCGCGCGCGTGACAAAGCACAGCGCCTGAATCGCATCACGGCCAGCCCAGGCCGAGTCCACTCAGCAACAGCGCCAGTACCAGCAGACTGAAACCCGCGTACAGCACGTCGCGGCGCCGCGCGAAGATCCACACCGCCAGCACCAGTTGCAGCACGGGCGCTGCCACCAGCGCCAGCGTGCCCGCACCGACCAGCGCGCGACTGTTGCCGTGCGCCGCGAGCTCGACGATGCTCTGCGGCGTGAGCAAGCCACGCGGCACGCCGACAAAGATGCGCCACAGCGGCGGCTGCATGCCGACCTGCCATAGATGCAGCGTACTGCCCACGGCCAGCAGCACCGCCGCGAGCAACACCAGCACCCACAGCAGGCGCCGGCGCGCTTCCTGTACTGCGCCGGCGGCCAGCGCCGCCGCGTGATAGTCGCGGTCTAGCCGTGCCATGCGCGCCATGCCTCCCACAGAATCTCGATGCCGAGAAATCCCACCACCCGCGCGAAAAATGGCCGCAGCCAGCGCGTGCTCAGGTGCGGCAGCATTCAGGCACCCAGTACCGCGTCACCCAGCGTGCCCAGCGTCACCGGCCCAATCAGCACGGATCAATGAAACCCTGGCGGAAATAAATCGCCGCGCTGGCACCGGCGGCAATGCCGATCATGAAGTTGCTGGTCGCCGTGGACACCTTCAATGGCAGGCGCATCACCAGGCTCATCGGCAGGTTCTTTGGCGCGGGCTTGCTGCGCTCAAATCGCGAACCGCATGGGACTTTTGCGCACGTGCGCACCCGGATGTTCCATAGTGAATCGATATCGTTGCCATCGATTCATTCGATTTCATTTGAAGCTGATCGCGACTTAGATTGACAATGCTGAGCACCCATCGCTACCCCAGCCATCGCCAGGAGTTGAACATGAGCACCCTGAAAGGCAGCAAGACCGAAGAAAACCTGAAGTACGCCTTCGCCGGCGAATCGCAGGCCAATCGTCGCTATTTGTACTTCGCGGCCAAGGCCGATGTGGAAGGATTCAACGATGTCTCCGCCGTATTCCGCTCCACCGCGGAAGGCGAAACCGGCCACGCGCACGGGCATCTTGAATACCTCGAGCAGTGCGGCGATCCGGCCACCGGCCTGCCGTTTGGCGAAACCCACGCCAACCTGAAGAGCGCCATCGCCGGCGAGACCCACGAATACACCGACATGTATCCGGGCATGGCCAAGACCGCGCGCCAGGAAGGCTTCGACGAGGTGGCCGACTGGTTCGAGACCCTGGCCAAGGCCGAGCGCTCGCACGCCAATCGCTTCCAGAAAGCTCTCAACGATCTGGGCTGAAACTGTGCGCGGTGGAATCAGCGCCGCGATCCGCATGGCCCACGACGCCAGCGCAATGCTGGCGTCTTCTCATTCCCGAGCATGATTCGAGGATCGCCGCATGGCGCGTGAAGGCAATCTCGAGGCGCCCACGCGCCATCCGCTGGACTGGAACGACGCCGGGTTCTGGGACGAAACCCGACTCGAAGCCGAGCTCGAACGCGTGTTCGAGATCTGCCATGGCTGCCGCCGCTGCGTCAGCCTGTGCAACGCGTTTCCGACCTTGTTCGATCTGATCGACAACGCCAGCACCATGGAGGTGGACGGTGTCGCCAAAAGCGACTACGCCAAGGTCGTCGAGCACTGTTACCTGTGCGACCTGTGCTACCAGACCAAATGTCCGTATGTGCCGCCGCATGAATGGAACGTGGACTTTCCGCACCTGATGCTGCGCGCCAAGGCCGTGCATTTCAAAAAGCACGGCGTACCGCTCAAGGCCAGGATACTGTCCAGTACCACCACGGTGGGGCGCCTGGCCTCGATTCCCGTCGTGGCCGAGGTGGTCAACGCGGTCAACGCCAGCGGCGTGGGGCGCACCTTGCTGGACAAGGCGCTCGGCGTGCATCCCGAGGCCGTGGTGCCCGAATACCACAGCCGCACCGCGCGCAAACGGCTGCGGCACGCCAAGGCCGAAGGCACAGCCATGCCGGCCGGACGCACGCAGGGCAAGGTGGCGATTTTCGCCACCTGCTACTGCGACGTGAGCCTGCCGCAAGTGGTCGAGGATCTGCATGCGGTACTAACCCACAATGACATCCCCACGCGCATGGTCATGCAGGAAGTCTGCTGCGGCATGCCCAAGCTGGAGCTGGGCGACCTCGACAGCGTGCGCGCCTGCAAGGAGCGGAACATTCCGGTGCTGGCCGCGCTGGCACGCGAGGGATTCGATTTGCTGGCACCGATTCCATCCTGCGTGCTGATGTTCAAGCAGGAACTCCCGTTGATGTTTCCGGACGACGCCGATGTCCTGCTGGTGAAGCAGCGCTTCTTCGATCCGTTCGAGTACCTGATGCAACGCCAGCAGGCCGGCCTGCTGAAAACCGATTTCAAGAACACGCTGGGCACGATCGCCTGGCAGGTTGCCTGCCACCAGCGCGTGCAGAACATCGGACCGAAAACGCGCGAGGTGCTGGCGCTGATACCCGGTACCACGATCACCACCATCGAACGCTGCTCGGGCCACGATGGCACTTATGGCGTGAAGCGCGCCACCTACCCGATCGCACGCAAGATCGCCAGGCCCGTCGAGAACCGCGTGAAACAGGCCGATGCCGCGCACTTTACTAGCGACTGCCCGATGGCCGGCGCGCATATCGCGCATGGTCTCGGCGGCACGCTCCACGCCGAACACCCCGTCAGCCTGCTGCGACTGGCCTACGGCATTTGAGGACACCACCATGCATGCACTGACCCACGATGACCTGCTCGGCCTGGAGCGCTACGCGCGCGAACGCGACGAATTCCGCGGCCGTGCCATGGCGCACAAGCGCGCGCGCACCGTGCACCTCGGCGCGCACCTCACCTTGCTGTTCGAGGATCGCCTGACCGTGCAATATCAGGTGCAGGAAATGCTGCGCATCGAGCGCATTTTCGAGCCCGAGGCCATCGCCGAGGAACTGGCCGCCTACAACCCGCTGATCCCGGATGGCCACAACCTCAAAGCCACGTTGCTGATCGAATATCCCGACATCGAGGAACGGCGCCAGGCACTGCAGCGCCTGCGCGACATCGAGCACCACATCGCGCTGCAGGTCGCCGACCATGCGCAGGTGTCGGCCATCGCCGACGAGGACCTACCACGCAGCAACGACAACAAGACTTCCGCGGTGCATTTCCTGCGCTTCGAACTGGACCCGGCGATGATCACGGCGTGGCGCGCTGGCGCCGCGGTGACGCTGCGCGCGACACTGCCGGCGCATCGCGTCGAGACACAACTTGATGCCGCGCAACAGGTCGCGCTGGTCGCTGATTTCGACTGAGCGCATACGCCGCCGCGTATCGGCAACGCGGCGAAATGCATGCCGGCACGGAATGCGCGCGGATCAGTCCGGCGCCGCGACACCCAGCCCCAGCGGACAAGCCACGCCGGTTCCACCCAGTCCGCAGTAGCCATCCGGATGTTTGGCCAGATATTGCTGGTGCTCGTCTTCGGCGAAGTAGAACACGCCGGCCATGGCGATCTCGGTGCTGATCGTGCCCTGTCCCGCCGCGCCCAGCGCACGCTGATAAACAGCGCGCGAAGCCAGGGCCGCGGCCAGTTGCTGGGCATCGCAGGCGTAGATCGCCGAACGGTACTGCGTGCCGATGTCGTTGCCCTGGCGCATGCCCTGGGTGGGGTCGTGGCGCTCCCAGAACACCTTGAGCAACGCCTCGATGCCGATCACGCCGGGATCGTGGACCACGCGCACGCACTCGGCGTGCCCGGTCTGTCCGCTGCACACTTCGCGATAGGTCGGGTGCGGCGTATGACCGCCGCTGTAGCCGACCGCCGTGGTGTATACGCCGGGCAGCGACCAGAAAGCGCGCTCGGCACCCCAGAAGCAGCCCATCGCCACGATCAGCTCGCGCATGCCGTCGGGCAGCGCCGTCAGCGGATGCCCGAGCACGGCGTGGCGGTCGTGCAGCGGCAAGGGCTGCGCGCGTCCGGGCAGGGCCTGCTCGCGGCTGGGCAGGCGTTGCTTCCAGGCGCCGATTCCGAGCATGACATCCTCCGGCAGTTGCATGGTCACGCATTGCGCCACACATCGCGTGGCGCAATGCGCGTGGGGCTCAATCGGTTTCCAGCGCCGCCGCCGCGCGCCACTCGCCGATGGCCGGCAGCGCGAGGATGGCATCGACATACGCCTGCGCAACGGGTGGCAGCGCGATGCCGTACACCAGGAAACGCAGCGCGACCGGCGCGTACATGGCATCGGCGCAGCCGAATGCGCCGAACAGGAACGGTCCGCCCGCGCCGAAGCGCGCGCGCGCATCCTCCCAGATCGCCACGATGCGGCGGATGTCCTGCGCGGCATCATGGCCCGGATCAAGCGGCGCACCGTGGCGTCGCAGATTCAACGTCAGCTCGCGGCGCAGCGCGGCGAAGCCGCTGTGCATCTCACCGGCGATGGCGCGCGCGTGCGCACGCGCCGCACGTTCGGCGGGCCAGCCGCGACCCTGCAGCCAGGTTTCATTGATGTATTCAAGGATCGCCAGTGACTCCCACACCACCGCGCCATCGTGCAACAGCACCGGCACGCGTCCGCTGGGCGAATAGCGCGCCACCTCGCTGCGAAACGTGGGGCGATGCAGCCACAGCAGGCGTTCCTCGAAGGCGATGTCGGCCTGGCGCAACGCCAGCCACGGTCGCAACGACCAGGATGAAACGGTTTTGTCGCCGATGACCAGGACGGGCAGTTCGCTCATGACGGGACTCGCTGGTTGGAAAGCACAAGCGTAGCGCGATGCGAGTTCAGGCGGCCTGTTGCGCGTCGCTGCGCCAGTGCGCGCCGATGCTGTGACGGCGCGCGCGCATGGCAGCCACGGCGGCGGCGGCGAAGCGCAGCAGGTCGGCGCCGCTGGCGGTTGCATCCATCGGCTCCAGCCAGTGCCCGATTTGCGCTGCGGCCAGCGCCAGACCGTACTCGCTGCGCACCAACCCCGCCTGCGCCCACAGCATATCGGCCAACGCCACGCGCAGCGGCGCCGGCAAGGGTGCGAAGTGGCGCGGACACGGCTGCGCGGCACCCCCTTCCTGCGGCAACGTCGCGGCCAGGGTCAAGCCCAACTCGCGGCCAAAGGCCAGACCTTCGAGTAGCGAATTGCTGGCCAGGCGATTGGCGCCGTGCACACCACTGGACGCCGCTTCACCGACGGCATACAGGCCATCGAGTGTGCTGCGCGCCTGCGCATCGGTACGCACGCCGCCCATGCAGTAATGCGCCGCAGGCGTGACCGGAATGGGCTGCACGCGCGGATCGATGTCGGCTTGCATGCAGGCGGCGAACACCGTGGGAAAGCGCTGCGGAAATTCGGCGCCCACCGCGGCGCGCGCATCCAAGTAGACCGGCGTGTCGGCCAGGCGCCGCGCGGCGATGGCGCGCGCCACCACGTCACGCGGCGCCAATTCGGCCAATGCGTGTTCGGCCAGCATGAAACGTGCACCGTACGCGTCGATCAGTGTGGCGCCGGCACCACGCAATGCCTCGGTGAGCAAGGGCAATTGTCCGCTGCGCGCGGCATCCCGCGGCGCCAGCGCGGTAGGATGGAATTGCACGAATTCGAGATCGGCGAGCTGCGCGCCGGCAGCCAGCGCCAGCGCCACGCCGCTGCCGTCGGACGCCTCCGGGTTGGTCGTGTAGCGATACAGCGCCGCATAACCGCCGCTTGCCAACACCACGGCGCGTGCCGGCCACAACTCCAGCGTGCGGCCGTTCCACGCCCACGCACCGGTCACCTGTCCATTCCTGTCCTGCGTCAGTGCGATGGCGCGCCGCCCGGGCAGCAGCTCGATGTGCCGCATCGCGCGACTGGCCGCGCCCAGCGCGCGCATGACCTCGGCGCCGGTGGCATCGCCGTGCGCGTGCACGATGCGCGCCTGGCCGTGCGCGGCTTCGCGACCCAGCAGCAACACGTCATCGCGGCGATCGAAATGCGCGCCCAAGGTCTGCAGCCAGTCGATCACGCCCGCCGCGGCAGCGGTGAGCCGCGCCACGGCTTCGGGCTGGTTGAGGTGTTGCCCGGCCGCCAGCGTGTCGGCAGCGTGCAGCGCCGGGCTATCCTGCGCGCCCAGGGCCGCGGCGATGCCGCCCTGCGCCCAGGTACTGGCACCATCGCGCGCCGGCTCGGCCAGGCTGAGCACGCGCACCGTGCGCGGCGCGGCGGCCAGCGCCACGGACAGACCCGCCGCGCCAGCGCCGATGACCAGCACATCGCTGCGTGGACAGACGATGAAATCCGGCGGGGTGCGCATGTCAGCCGCGCCCCACCGCCAGCATGCGCTCGAGCGAGCGTCGCGCCGGGGCGATGATCTCCGCCGCCAGCGTCACCTCGTGGTGCAGGTCACGCAACGCATCGCGGATGCCCGCGAGGGTGATCTGACGCATGTGCGGACACAGATTGCAGGGACGCACGAAGCGGATCCCGGGAAACTCCACGGCGACGTTGTCGCTCATCGAGCACTCGGTGATCAGCGCGACCTGCGCCGGCCTGGCGCGCGCGAGGTGGTCGACCATCCCCTGCGTCGAGCCGACGAAATCGGCTTCGGCCAGCACCTCGGGCGGACACTCGGGATGGGCCACGATTTCGAGTCCGGGATGGTCGCGGCGCAGCCCGCGCAACTGCGCGCCGGTGAAGCGCTCGTGCACCTCGCAGGCGCCTTCCCACAACACCAGTTCGACGCCGGTCTGCTGTTGCACGTGATGGCCAAGAAAACGGTCGGGCAGGAAGATCACCTTGGGCACGCCCAGAGACTCGACGATGCGCAGCGCATTGGCCGAGGTGCAGCAGATATCGCTCTCCGCCTTGACCGCCGCCGAGGTGTTGACATAGCTGACCACAGGCGCGCCGGGATGCTGGCGACGCAGCGCGCGCACGTCCTGCACGGTGATCGACTCGGCCAGCGAGCAGCCGGCACGGTTGGATGGAATCAGCACCGTGCGCGCCGGGTTGAGCAGCTTGGCGGTCTCGGCCATGAACTGCACGCCGGCCACCACGATCACGTCCGCCGCGCTCTGCGCCGCCTGCTGCGCCAGCGCCAGCGAATCGCCGGTGAAATCGGCGACGCCGTGATAGATCGCCGGCGCCTGGTAGTTGTGCGCCAGCACCACCGCGCGCCGCGCGCGCTTGAGCTGTTCGATCTCCTCCAGCAGCGGTTGCGCCTCGATGCGCTCGATCTCGGGCACGGCGGCGACAAAGCGCTGATGGCGCAGTTGCGCAGCGACGGCAGACATATCCTCACTCCGAGTATTAATCAAGTGATTCATGCTAGGCGTGCCGGCTTGCAGGAACAAGCGCAGCGACCATGACGGTTACGCGCGGCTTCAGTCAGCGTCCGCGCTCAGGCGGGCTTGAATCCAGTCGGGCCGAAATCACTGGCGACGCGCCGTACCTGCGCAGCGGCTGGCGGGTCGGGGAACACCTCGCCGAGGATGCGCCGTGCCTCGGGAATGGCGATGTCCGGCACCATCACGCGGATGAAACCGCGCGCGGGCAACTGCCCCATGCCGCCAATCAGCGCCGCGCCGGCGATGAAGGCCGGAATGCCTGAGGCCTCCAGCGCATCCTTGGCGATTTGCGCATCGACGATGGAATCGGCGTTGTAAACGGTCTGCATGGTTCGAACCTCGTGCGCATAGCCTACGCCGGCGCGCGCAGCGGCGCAGCCGGCCGCTCGGCTAAACTTGGGCTCTTTGTCCCGCGTCCCGCCCCCATGGCCAACGATCTGCCCGCAAACCCGCCGCAGCACTTCATCCGCCAGATCGTGGCCGCTGATCGCGCCGCCGGCAAACACGGTGGTGCGGTGGTCACGCGCTTTCCGCCCGAACCCAACGGCTACCTGCACCTGGGCCATGCCAAGAGCATCTGCCTGAATTTCGGCATCGCCGTGGAAAACAGCGGGCGCTGCCATTTGCGTTTCGACGATACTAATCCTGCGCGCGAAGATCCCGAATACGTGCAGGCCATCCAGGACGACGTGCGCTGGCTGGGTTTCACCTGGGACACGCTGCGCCACGCCTCGGATTATTTCGCGGTGTTCTACCTCGGTGCCGAGAAGCTCATCCGCCTGGGCCTGGCCTACGTCGACGACCTCGACGCCGAGCAGATGCGCGCCTACCGCGGCACGCTCACCGAGCCGGGGCGCGACTCGCCGTTCCGCTCGCGCGGCGTCGAGGAGAATCTCGATCTGTTCCGGCGCATGCGCGCAGGCGAGTTTGCCGATGGCAGCCGCACGCTGCGCGCACGCATCGACATGGCCGCGGGCAACATCAACCTGCGCGACCCGGCGATCTACCGCATCCGCAAGGTCACGCATCAGAACACCGGCGACGTCTGGCCGATCTACCCAATGTACGACTACGCCCACTGCGTGTCCGACGCGGTGGAAGGCATCACGCATTCGCTGTGCACGCTGGAGTTCGAGGACCACCGCCCGCTGTACGACTGGTTTCTGCGCCAGCTCGACCTGCCGGGCGATCCGGCGCTCACCGCGCCGCTGCGCGAGAAGGGCCTGTGGCTGCCGCCCAGCACGCCGCAGCAGATCGAGTTCGCGCGCGGCAACATCAGCTACACGGTGATGAGCAAGCGCAAATTGCTCGCACTGGTGCAGGACAAACTGGTCGACGGCTGGGATGATCCACGCATGCCCACCCTGTCCGGGTTGCGCCGGCGTGGCTACACGCCGGAGGCGATCCGCGCGTTCTGGGAGCGCATCGGCATCAGCAAGCAGAACAGCAGCATCGACCTCGGCGTGCTCGAGGCCTGCGTGCGTGAGGATCTGGATACGCGCGCACCGCGGCGTCTGGCGGTGCTGGACCCGCTCAAGCTGGTCATCGACAACCTGCCGGACGCGCACATCGAGACGCTGCAGTTCGCCAATCATCCCAAGGATGCCGCACAAGGCGTGCGCAGCGTGCCGTTCGCGCGGACGCTGTGGATCGAGCGCGAGGATTTCATGCAGCAGCCGGTGAAGGGCTTCCACCGCCTGGTACCTGATGGCGAAGTGCGCCTGCGCGGCGTCGGCATCGTGCGCTGCACGCGGGTGATTGCGGATGCGCAGGGCACGATCACCGCGCTGCACTGCACACTGGATCACGACACCCGCCATGGCATGCCCGGCGCCGAGCGCAAGGTCAAGGGCACCATCCACTGGGTCAGCGCCGCGCATGCCATCGCCGCCGAGGTGCGCCTCTATGACCGCCTGTTCAACGTGCCCGATCCCGACGACGATAGCAACGGCAAGACCTACCGCGATCACCTCAATCCGGATTCGCGGCACGTGCTGCGTGGCTATCTGGAGCCCGGCGCTGCGAACACTGCGCCGGGGACGTTCTTCCAGTTCGAGCGGCTGGGCTATTTCATTGCCGATTGCCGCGACCATGCGGCGACGCAGCCGGTGTTCAATCGCATCGTCACGCTGCGCGATGTGTGGGCGCAACGCCCGGCACCATGAACGCATGCAGGCCCACCATGCACGACGCTCGCCTCGGCAGGCACCATGTAATGACATCTGCCTGCGATCTCCCGCAGGCCCGGTCATGTCGCCGTGTGGCGGTGCCCGACGCCACTGCCTGCGGGGCGCGCTGACATGCTTTGCGCGCAAGTGCACCTGACCCTGCCGGCGTGGCTGCAGCAGGCTGATCTGGAGCAGCGCGGTTACGCCGACGCGGACGCGCGCATGGCGCTGGCCATCGAGCTGGCGCGGCGCAATATCGAGCATGGCAGCGGCGGGCCTTTCGGCGCCGCGCTGTTTACCCGCGACGGGCGCCTGCTGGGCGTCGGCGTCAATCGCGTCGAGGCCATGAACTGCTCGGTGGCGCACGCCGAGATGATGGCGTTCATGACCGCGCAAACACGCCTGGCGCGCTACCGGCTCAATGCGGACGACCCAGGCATCGTGCTCGCCACCAGCGCGCAACCCTGTTGCCAGTGCTATGGCGCCAGCTTCTGGGCCGGCATCGACACGATGCTGATCGCAGCGCGCAGCGAGGATGTCATGCGTCTGACCGCTTTCGACGAGGGCCCACTGCCGGCCGACTGGATCGGCGAACTCGGGCGCCACGGCATCGTCGTGCAGCGCGACGTGCAGCGCGCGCAAGCTTGCGCGGTGCTCGCCGATTACGCCGCACGCGGCGGCCCGAAGTACTGATCCGCCCCACGATGCCCGCCGCCGCAAGCGAATCCGCGCACTGCACGCCGGTATCCGGTCGCGTGGTGCTGTGTCGCGCCGGCTTCGAGGGTGAGGCTGCGGGTGAGTTGGCCGCGGCGGCGGCGGCGGCGGGGCTGTCCGGATTCGCGCGCGCCAGCAGTGGCAGCGGCGTTGCACGCTTCGAGCTGCACGATGTCACCACGCAGAATGCGCTGGAAGCCGCCACGCCCTGGCCACGGCTGATCTTTGCGCGCACCGCGTGGAGCCTGCATGCGTCCGTGCAGGCCCTGCCCACCCATGATCGTGTCACGCCGCTGCTGCACGCCGTGCAGACACACGGCCAGCACTATGCGCAAATTCTGGTGGAACACGCCGACAGCGACAGCGGACGCGAGCTGTCCGCGCTGGCGCGTACGCTGGCACCGCCGCTGCGAAGTGCCCTGCAGCGCGCTGGCGTGCTGCATGCACAAGCTGCGCGCGACTTGTACGTGCTGCTCAGCGCTGGCGATGCAGCCTTGCTGTGCAGCGCGGCACGGGGTGCGGCATCACCCTGGCCAGGCGGCATTCCGCGCCTGCGTTTTCCATCGGCGGCGCCGAGTCGCTCCACGCTCAAACTCGAGGAAGCGCTGCTGGTGCTGCTGGATGAACGCGAGCGCGAGCGCTGGCTGCGTCCCGGCATGCGCGCCGTGGACCTCGGCGCCGCACCCGGCGGCTGGACGTACCAGCTGGTGCGGCGCTCGATCCACGTGACCGCCGTGGACAATGGGCCGATGCAACCCGCGCTGCTGGAATCCGGCTTGGTCGAGCATCTGCGCAGCGATGGCTTTCGCTGGCGCCCGGGCAAACCGGTCGACTGGCTGGTGTGCGACATGGTCGAACAACCGCGCCGCGTCGCCGCCCTGATCGCCGCTTGGCTGCGCGATGGCGCGTGCCGGCGCGCACTGTTCAACCTCAAGCTGCCGATGAAAAAACGTCGCGAGGAAGTGCTGCTGTGCCTCGACCTGCTGCACGCCGCCGTGCCCGGCATCGAATTGCGCGCGCGCCAGCTGCACCACGACCGCGAGGAAATCACCGTGCTGGCACTGCCGCCGTCGGCGCGCTGAGCGGGTGACTTGCCCGGTTGCAGGTGCGGCGCGAACCCGCACGCTGTATGCGGGATCAGCCAGCCTGTCGCGCCGCGTAGCCGGCATCCTGCACCGCGGCGATCAACGCGGCGGAATCGGCTTGCCCGCGCACATGCGCCACGCCGCCGGCCAGATCGACCTCGGCATGGTCAACGCCCGCCACGCCCTGCAGCGCCTTGGTCACGTGCTGCACGCAATGCGCGCAGGTCATGCCGGTGATTTTCAGTTCGATCATGCTCATGGAGTTTCGCCTTGTTGACAGGTTGAAATTACGCCGCGATGCCTCATACGCTCAGCGCCTTGGCCACGCGTTGCAGTTTTTCACGCACCTCGCGGCCAAGTTTGTCCACCTCGGAATGCTGCACCAGACCCAGTACGGCGGCTGGATCCATGAACGCCACGCGCACGCGGCCATCGGCTTCCTCGCGCACGACAACGTTGCAGGGCAACAACGCGCCGATGTCGGCATCGGCCCGCAATGCCTGGCTGGCATAGTGCGGATTGCAGGCACCCAGGATCAGATAGGGACGCTGCGCAATGCCAAGCTTGGCCTCGAGTGTGGCGGCCACATCGATCCTGCTCAGCACACCGAATCCTTCCTGCTGCAACGCCGCGGTGACCGCCTGCACGGTGTCGTCAAACGAAGTGCGTACCGTGACGGCAAAAACATAGTTGCTCATGATGATGGGCCTCCAGGCTCAGGTATGGACAGGCTGGGTGTGAACCGCGGCAGCCACTGCGGCCTCGGCTGCATGCGCATGAAATGCGGGCAGTCGTTTCAGACGCAAGCTGTTGCCCAGCACGAAGATTGAGGACAACCCCATGGCCACGCCGGCCAGGATCGGGCTCAGATGCACACCCAGCGGCGCGGCGACGCCGGCGGCGACGGGGATCAACAGGATGTTGTAGAAAAACGCCCAGAACAGATTGCCGCGGATCGTGCCGAGGGTACGGCGCGCGGCGTCGATCGCGGTCACCACGTCCAGCAGGTTGCCGCGTGCCAGCGTGACATCCGCGGCTTCCAGGGCGATGTCGGTGCCCGTGGCAAGGGCAATGCCGACACTCGCATGCGCCAGCGCCGGGGCATCGTTGATGCCATCGCCGACAAAAACCACGCGACGCCCTGCCGCCTGCAACGCGATGACCACCTGCGCCTTGTCCTGTGGCAGGATTCCTGCGTGTACCTCTTCGATGCCCAGCTGCTGCGCGACGGCCTGCGCGGTGCGCTGCGCATCACCGGTGACCATGACGATGCGCAGGCCGCGCGCACGCAGCGCCTGCACCACCCCCGCTGACTCGGGCTTGATGCGGTCGGCAATGGCCAGCAGGCCCAGCACCTCGGCACCGGCGGCAACCCACACCACCGTGCGTCCGGCGCTTTCCAGCGCAGCGGCCTGCTGCACCATCGCTGCATCCACTGCGATGCCCGCGCGCTGCAAAAAACGGTGCGTACCGACGCGCAGCCGACGCCCCGCCACCTGCCCCTCGATGCCATGGCCGGCTTCGGCATGGAAGTTCTCGATCGCGGGCAACTGCATGCCCTCGGCGCGGGCCGCCGCCACGATCGCACGTCCCAGCGGGTGCTCGCTGGCGGCTTCCAGCGCGGCGGCCAGGCGCAGCGCTTCGTCCGCGTGGGCACCGACCCGATCGGTCAGCGCCGGACGCCCTTCGGTCAGCGTGCCGGTTTTGTCGAGCAGTACGGTATCCACGCGCGACAATGCTTCCAGTGCCTCGCCTTTGCGAAACAGCACGCCCAGTTCGGCCGCGCGCCCGGTGCCCACCATGATCGCCGCGGGCGTCGCCAGTCCCATGGCGCAGGGGCAAGCGACCACCAGCACCGCCACGGCCGCGACCATGGCCTCGCTCACGTTGCCGACCAGCAGCATCCAGGCGCCGAAGGCGAGCATCGCGATCAGGATCACCAGCGGAGCGAACACGCGCACAACGCGATCGGCCATTCCCTGGATCGGCAGCTTGCCGCTTTGCGCGCTTTCCACCAGCTTGACGATTTGCGCGAGCACGGTATCGCGCCCGACCGAGGTGGCCTCAACCACCAGCCGGCCGTCCTGATTGACGGTGCTGCCGAACACCACGTCGCCGACACCCCTGGTCACCGGCAACGGCTCGCCGGTCAGCATGGAGGCATCAACATGCGCGCGTCCCTCGCGCACGCGACCGTCCACCGGAATGCGCTCGCCTGGCCGCACCACGATGCGATCGCCCACGCGCAGTTGCGCCGCGGGTACATCCTGCTCGTTGCCCAGCGCATCGAGACGGCGCGCGGTCCTGGCCTGCAAGCCGACCAGTTTGCGGATTGCCGAGGAAGCACGCCCCTTGGCCAGCACTTCCATGTACTTGCCGAGCAGCACGGCGGCGACCACCACGGCCGCCGAATCGAAATACACGTGCCGCGACTGCGGCGGAAACAGCGTCGGCAGCAGCAATACCAGCAGGCTGTACAACCAGGCCGCCCCGGTGCCGGTGGCAACCAGCGAGTTCATGTCCGGCGCAAGGTGCCGGTAGGCGATCAGTCCCGGGCGAAAGAAACGCCGCCCCGGTCCAAACAGCACCACGCTGGCCAGCAGCATCTGCACCCAGTCCCAGAAATGCGGAAACGGGCTGCTGGCCAGCAGCACGCGGTCCAATACCGGGTCGAACGCTGCGCCCATGGACAACACCATGATGACCAGCGCGAGCACGGCAGCCACGCTCACATCGCGTGCCAGCGCATGCTGCAACTCGCGGCGCCGATGAGCCTCGGGATCTTCCGCGGCAGCGGAACCTTCCAGCGGCGCATGCGCGCCGTAACCAGCATCGACCACGGCGGCGATCAGCGCATCGGCATCGACACTGGCCGGGACATAGCACACGCGCGCGCGCTCGGTCGCCAGATTCACATCGGCCTCGAGTACGCCGGACAATTTGCGCACTGCACGCTCGACACGACCGACGCATGCAGCACAGGTCATGCCCTCGATCACCAGGTCCAGTTGCGCGGTCACTGGCGTGTAGCCCGTCGCGCGCACCGCATCAATCAGCCGTGCGGGCCCGGTCCGGGCCGGATCGAAGCGCACTTCGGCGCGCTCGTTCGCGAGATTGACCGCCGCGGTCACGACGCCAGGCGTCCGCGCCAGCGCATGCTCGACACTCGCACTGCACGAGGCGCAGGTCATGCCCTCGATATCCAGCGTCAGCGTGCTGCCATCCGAGTTTTCTGCCATCACTGTCTCCAGATTGAATCCTGCGGCAAGCCGGACCTGCTCCAGTCTGCATGCAAGCTGCGCGTTGGCAGCACCTTGACGCGCAGACTGTAAGCCTTGAGTCTTGTGCAGAGTCAAGCGATGCGGTAGCGACGCCGCCGCAGGCGCGTCGTGACCGGCTCGAATGCAGGGTCACCGCTCACGGCGCATGTCGGACCTACCTGCGACTGATGCGCGACCACGCGGTCGATGATTGCATCGGGCAGGCCGAACATCGCCAACGCCATCGGCACCGCGCAGCGCCCGGTGCTACCGAATGCCCCCGTGCAATCTTGCTGGTAGCATCGCCAAAGTTGCCATGATCGGGAGTTCATCAATGCAGCGTTTTGCCTTCGTACTGTTCGTGCTGTGCTCGATCTTCGCGTTCAACGCCAGCGCCGCGCCGCTGCTGAAACCCTACAACCCCAGCGCCGACGCCAAAGCCGAGATTCAGGCCGCGATGACCGCCGCGCGCACCGATCACAAGCCGGTGCTGATCTTCTTCGGCGCCAACTGGTGTCCGGATTGCCGCGCGCTGGCCAAGTCGCTGTCCGGCGGCAAGAACGCCGCGCTGATGCATCAGCACTTCAACATCGTCAAGGTCGATGTCGGCAATTTCAACCGCAATCTGGATGTCGCCGAGCGCTATGGCGATCCGATCAAGAAAGGCATCCCGGCGGCGGTGATCGTCTCGCCCGCGGGCAAGCTGCTCTATGCCACGCAGGCCGGCGAACTGGCCAATGCGCGCACCATGAGCAATGCCGGCGTCTATGCGTTCTTCGAGCAGACGCTGAAAAAAATCGACTCGACACGCTGATCCGCGCCCGCCCATCTCGGCGCGGGCGCAACACGCGGGCTAGAATGGTGCGCCCGAATGCGAGTTGCGCATGCGTCGTTTTCATGTCCAGCGTTACCTGATCACCGGCCTGCTCACCATCATCCCGTTATGGGTGACGGTGGCGATTTTCGGTTTCGTGCTGCGCCTGCTGGCCGAGTTGGGCAACCCCGTGGTCGAAGGCGCGCTCGGTGGGCTGCGCCGATTCGCACCGGATCTGGCCGGATCGCTCAACCACGGCTGGACCAACACCGTGCTGGCGCTGATCGCCACGCTGCTGCTGCTGTACTGCGTCGGCTGGCTGGCCAGCCGGGTACTCGGTCGACGCCTGCTGGCCGGGTTCGATGCGGTCATGGATCGCATCCCGATGGTGCGCACCATCTACGACGGCACCAAGAAGCTCACCGCGATGATGCAGAAAAAACCCAGTGGCACGCAGCGCGTGGTGCTGGTGGAGTTTCCGCACCCGGGCATGCGCGCCATCGGTTTTGTCACCAGCACCATGCGCGAGCAGGAAAGCGGGCGCGAAATGGCGGCCGTGTTCGTGCCGACCACACCCAACCCGACCGGCGGCTATCTCGAGATCGTGCCGCTGGACTGCCTCACGCCCACCGACTGGACGGTGGACCAGGCCATGGCCTTCATCATCTCCGGCGGCGCCGCGGCGCCCGACAACCTGCCGCCCACGGTGCCCTGCAGCAACCGCATGCCCGCGGCCTCGCCCGCACCGCCCGCCTGATCACGACATCAGCCGCTGCCGCTGCGCTTTTGACCGGCATCGACACGAAACGGCATCATGCCCACCCATGCCGTCCTCGCCGAGGGCGCCGGCGGGCGTGGCTACTGGGGCGCCGTGCTCGCCGTGGTTTGCTGCACGGTGCGCACTTGCATGGGCTGAAAGCGGTCAGCGCAGACCGCGAAGTCACGGCCGCTCGGCGCTTTCTACAGATCGGGCAGCGCGGCAAAAATCGGTCCTGTATCGCGTGCAAAGTGGTGCTGCCACCAAGCGTCGTTTTCCACGTTGCGCGCGATGGCCGCCAGAGCGCGCCGCAAACGAAGCATCTGACTCAGCGTGTAGGCGGTTTTTGTACAGGCCGCTGAAATGACATCGGCACCAGCCTGCCCGAGGATTGCGTGATGCAAGCCCGTGGCGTCATCTGCTGCTGCAAGCAGTCGGGCATCGGTCTCCAACGGCCGCAGGAACTGCACCGCGTTGAGGTACTGCCCGGTCATGCCCAGCTTGTATTCTGCAACCCGATATTTTGCGTATGTCAGACATGTGCCGAACACTGCGCCGAGCACGATGCCGGCTGCTTCGCCAATCGCGACTGCTGCGGAAGTCCTCATTTTTCACTCCGCGTCAATCGTCAGATAGCCTTTCCACCGCCACGCGCACGTCCAGGCAACAGTTCACTCGCACTCCGCTACGCTACGCTGGTCATCCCACGCTGGTCATCCCACCTTGTCGCCCTGAACATGACGCTGCCCTTCGATCCGCTGTCGATCAAATTTCTGATCGTGTACGCCTATGTCGGCGCCGTGCTGGCGATCCATCTGCGCGGGCGTGCGCGGTTGCGTTTCGATCGCCAGCTGGTCGATCACTCGGCGCTGTTCGCGCCCTACAACCTGTTGATGTACGCCTTCAGCAAGGTGCCCTCGAAACCGGTGGTGGAGCGCGCGCGTTTCGCCGAACTGGATGCGCTCAAGGGCCATTGGCAGACGATCCGCGCCGAGGCGCTGGCGCTGGCCGAGGGCGGCCACATCCGCAAGGCCGAGGGGCGCAACGACGCCAGCTTCGATTCGTTCTTCCGCCAGGGCTGGAAGCGCTACTACCTGAAGTGGTACGGCAACGCCCTGCCCTCGGCGCAGGCGCAATGCCCGCGGACCGTGGCACTGGTCAATGCCATTCCCAGCGTGAAGGCGGCGATGTTCACGCTGCTGCCGCCGGGCAGCAAGCTCAACGCGCACCGTGACCCGTTTGCCGGATCCCTGCGCTATCACCTGGGCCTGGTCACGCCCAATTCGCCGGCCTGCCGCATCCTGGTCGATGGCGAGGAACTGGTGTGGCGCGACGGCGAGGATTTCATGTTCGATGAAACCTTCGTGCACTGGGCCGAGAACAAGACCGAGCACACGCGCGTGATCCTGTTTTGCGATATCGAGCGCCCGCTTTACACACCGCTGCTGCGCGCGCTCAACCGTGCCGTGAGCCGCTTCATGGGTCAGGCCACGGCCACCGACAACGTGCCCGGCGAACCGGTCGGTGCGATCAACCGTCTGTATGCGCGCCTGAACCGCTTCAACAGCACGCTGGGCAACTGGAAGCGGCGCTGGCCACGCAGCTTCCGTGCGGTGAAATATTTGCTGATCCTGGCCGTGCTGGCGCTGATTTTCCTGCGCTGATTTTCCTGCGCTGAATCGGCACGCATCGCGCTGCCGCAGCATGCCGCGCGGCAACGTCTGGACCGGGTTGCGACTCAGCCGCCGCAAGCAGGCGCGGGGCCGCTGGCCATCTCGGCGAGCAGCGTGTTGACGTCACGCGGCAGACCCTCGAGTTGCTGCACGCTGCCATCCTTGCTGCAGAACAGCAGCATTGGCGTGCCGTCGCCACCCGCCTTGCTCATCAGCGCATTGTTGGCGCTGATGCGATCCGTCACGGCCTTGGTTGGTGCGGTGTCGGGCTTGATGCCGCCTTCCTCGGTTTTCGGATCGAAAGCCGCTTGATCCTGCTGCAATGCTGCCGCCGGGTTTTTGGCGCTGAGGATCGCGGCAGCCTTGTCGAAGCTGGAGCGCTTGACCACGGCCACCAGCACATAGCGCGCGCGCAGGGCACCTTTGGCGATCAGCGGCTCAAGCTGCTGATACAGCATGTGGCAGAAGATGCAATTGGGATCGATGAACACGGTCAGCACCGGCCCCTTGCTGCCGGCCATGATCGAGTGGGTCGCGGGCAGGGCGGCGGCGGCCAATGCCTGGGCGGGCGCCAGCAGCAGGCCCACTTTCTGCGCGGCCTGTTTGTCGAGATCCTCGCCCTTGGGCCCGATCAGCTTGCCCACCAGCAGCGCCGATGCATCGTCGTTGACCCAGATCACGCTGGGCGGCGCATTCGGCGCGTCCTTGTAGGTGACCACGGCGCCGGTGAGGCCGCCGGGGCCGGCAAAAATCGATTGGGCGGTGGCGCGACCATGGCTGGCGCTGCTGATCAGTGCCTGCACCTTGGCCAGTGAAGGCGCCGCTGGCGTCGTGGCGGGCGCGGCCTGCGCACTCAAGGCAAGACTGCCCGCGGCGCACAACAACAGGGGCAGGAGGACGCGCCGGGCGCGTGGATGCAGAGCAATCATGGTGTTCTCATCAAAGGTGGGAGGACGGGTCATGCGCTGGTGCTGACGCGGCAATCTAGCATAGCCGGCAGGACAAGCCACCCGACGCAGGCAGCCGATGATCCAGCGCCATGAACAACGCGGCGCGATGGGTGCACCATCGCGCCGCGTCTCTGATTCCCTGCGTTCACGGCAAGCCGATGCGTGGCGTGCCGTGACGCAATGCGACGACTACTGGCAGCTGCCGTGGGTCACCGGACAGGGCGGATAGTCCGGCTGCGCGGGGAAGGCCGGCATCCACGCCGGCGGCGGCGGCACTTCGGTGGGGTGTTGCTTGATCTCCTTGAGCAGCACATCCACGGCGGTTTCGATCTGCGTATCGCGGTTGTCGCGCGCCAGCAGGCCCGGGTTCACATGCACCGGGATCGTGGGCACCACGCCGATATTCTCCACCACCCACTTCGAATCGGTGCCATACATGGCGATCTCGGACACCACCTGCTGGCCGCCATCCAGCAACGGGAAGGTGTTGTCGTAACCGCGCACGCCGCCCCAGGTGCGCGAGCCGATGGTCGGGCCAAGGTGATACTGCTGGAAGCGGTAGGCGAAGATGTCGCCATCCGAGGCCGAGCCGTGGTTGATCAGCGCCGCCATGTGCCCGATGTAGGCATCCGCCGGACTCTGGTAGTAAGCGCCGTGCCGGTCGGTCCATGCCGCGACCGGTTTCTGATCAAGCTGGTTGAACAGGATCGTGTCGATGAATCCGCCGAGGTTCCAGCGATCGTCGATGATCATGCCGGGCTTGTTGATCTGGCTGTAGTACTGGCGCACGAACTCGTGCAGACCGGTAGCCTCCATGTCGTTCAGGTACACGTAGCCGATCTTGCCGTCGGACAGCTTGTTCACCTCGCGCCGGTTGTTGTTGATCCAGTGCAGCAGGTGCAGCTTGCCGCTATTGACGACCGGCTTGACCAGGATCGTCCATGGTTTGCCCGCAGGTGTGCTGGCGATGCTCAGCTCGATGGTCTGGCCCAGCGTGCCCTGCAGCAGTTCATACGGATTGATCGAGGCTGTCAGCTGCTTGCCGTTGATGGCCAGCACGTAATCACCCTGCTTGACCTTCAGCCCCGGCTGCGCCAACGGCGCGTAATAGCCCGGCACGGTGTTGTCACCGCGGAAGATGCGCTTGAGGTAATAGCGACCTGCGCTGGCGTTGAGCGCGAACTCGGCGCCCAGCCCGGCGGTCGGTTGCGGCGGCGTCTTCCAGCCCATGTCGCCCCCGAAGATGTACATGTGGCTCTCGCCCAGCGAGCCGATCATGTTGGCCATGATGTAGTTCAGGTCCTCGCGGTCCTGCACCAGCGGCAACAACGCGCGGTAGTGGTCGCCAATCGTCGCCCACTCGGCCTTGATCAGTTCGGGATTGACGAAGTAGTCGCGCACGTTGCGCCAGGCCTCGTTGTAGATCTCGGCCCATTCCGCGCGCGGATCGACCTGCATCTGCATGTTGGACGTGTTCAGCGGCTTGGCCTTGGCCTGCGCGTTGAACAGCGCGGGACGCAGCACCCACTTGCCGTGGAAGTTGTACAACAGCGTCGAGCCGTTGGCGGACAGCGCGAAGCCGCCGCCGATGCCCTGCGCCAGCGTCAACGCCTTGCGCTTGGCCAGGTCATAGGCGCGCAGCTCCGGCATCTGGCCTGGAATCGCACCGCCCAGCACCGGCACCGGCACTGTCACGTAGTACAGGACGCCCTTGGCTTCGGCGGTTTCCACGATATTGGCAGCCGGCACCGGCACCTGTACCGCACGCTCGATCAGGCCGTTAAAGTCGATGTTGACCGCGGGCGTCTTGGTCTTGGCCTTGCCCTTCGTACCCGGCTTCGGCTTGGATGCAGCCGGTGTTTGCGTGCGCGGCGCGAACGGTGACGGTGTGTCAGCCTCGAGCGTGGTCACGTACAGGCCATCAGGCACCACACCGGATGCACCGAAGTTGTAGCTGGAGATCACCGGATTCACCAGCCGCGCCGAGACAAAGTACAGATACTTGCCGTCCTGCGAGAACGCCGGATTACTGTCGTTGAAATCACCGCGGCTGACCTGATGCAACTGGCCGTTGTCGACGCCGTAGATATACAGCGCGCGCAGGTGGTTGGGCAGGTGTTTGGAGAACGCCAGCCAGCGGCTGTCCGGCGAAAACGCCACGTCCGCGAACGCGCCGATGATCTTCTGCCGGTCGGTGGTCACTTCCTTGCGCGCGCCGTCGTTGACGTTGACCAGCCACAGGCGCTGGCGCGAGTCGGTATAGGTCAGCCAATCGCCGTTGGGGCTCCACAGCAGCGGCCCGGCATAGGTCAGGTCGCCTTCCTGGGTCAGCGCCCGCGGCGCGCCTCGGCCGTCGGCCGCACGCAGCATCACCTGGCTGTCGACGCCGTTGTCACGGATATAGGCGATCCACTTGCCATTGGGCGACCAGGCCGGATTCTTGTCGTTGCTGGCCACGACGTGGCTGATCTGGGTGGTATGGCCATACTCGGCCGGCACCGTGAACAGCGCACCGCGCGCGCTGAACACCGCCAGCTTGCCATCGGGGGCGACGCCCTCTCCGCGGATCATCTTGGCGGCGTCATATTCATAGGGCAGCGTGCGCGAACCGCCCAGCGGCACCGACACCGGCACCTGCGCCAGCTTGCCGCTGGCGAAGGAATACACATACAGCAGTCCGCCATCGGACAACGCGATGCCGCTGTTGCCCACGCTCGGCCAGTCCACATCATAGGTTGGGAAGTCGGTGACCTGCTGCGTGGCGCCGGTCTTCAGGTTGCGTTGCCAAAGATTGAGCACGCCATTCTTGCCGCGATCCGAGGCGAAGAACAGCGTGTTGCCATCCCACATCGGATAAGTGTCCTCGCCCTTCCAGTGGGTCAGTTGCGTGCTGGCACCCGTGGCCAGATCGTAGGTGTAGATGTTGTTGGCCTGGCCGCCGAAGTAATGCTTGCGGTGGAAGGCGCGCAGCATGCGCGAGAGCTTGTTGTAGGCCACCACGGTGCCCGTGGCGTTGAACGACAGCGGCCCGGTCCACGGCATCGGCAGCGCCACCGGCAGACCGCCGGTGATCGGCACCTCGAAGGCGCGCTCGATCTGCGGGTTGAAGCTCTCGCGGCGCGACAGGAACACCACGTCCTGGCTGTTCGGCGTCCAGCCGACCACGATGTTGTCCGGCGCGGTCATGATCTTGCCGTGGAAACCGGCATTCACCGAGCGCCAGGTCAACTGCTTGACCGGACCGCCGTCGATCGACACCACGTACACGTCGGTGTTGCCGCGATACCAGCCGGTGAACGCCACCCACTTGCCGTTGGGCGAAAGCAGCGGATGCGAGTCATAGCCCGAATCCGAGGTCAGGCGCGTGGCTTCGCCGCCCTGCACGCCGACTTTCCACACCGCGCCGCCGGCCTCGAACACCACCGTGCTGTCGTGGATGCTGGGAAAGCGGATCAGCGCCTGCACCGGGCCCGGTGCAGGTTGTGCGAGCGCGCTGGGCGCCAGCAAGGCCAATGAGAGTGCCGCGCCAAGCACGCCGGCCAGGGTTTTCATCGTCATCGGAGCAATCCTTTGGGACAAGGGGTCATGCAGCGCGACGGCACGTGCAGGCCTTGGCCACCCGCGTCCACGCGAGCATCCCGGACCGATCACGACGCGCACCGCGGCCACCGGTGTTTGACTGTCCGATGCGTAAACGAGTTCCTGCAATCACATGCCAAAGAGTCGTCTGCGTTATTACGAAACCGGCATGTTACTCAGGCCGCGGTGCCGCCGACCGTCATCGCGTCGATGCGCAGGGTGGGCTGGCCGACACCGACCGGCACGCTCTGTCCATCCTTGCCGCAGACGCCCACGCCTTCGTCCAGCGCGAGGTCGTTGCCGATCATGCTGATGCGCGTCATGGCCTCGGGGCCGTTGCCGATCAGCGTCGCACCCTTGACCGGCGCAGTGATGCGGCCGTCCTCGATCAGGTACGCCTCGCTGGCCGAGAACACGAACTTGCCGCTGGTGATGTCGACCTGGCCGCCGCCGAAGTTCGCCGCGTACAGCCCTTTTTTCACCGAACGGATGATTTCCTCGTGCGTGTGCGTGCCGGCGCGCATGTAGGTGTTGGTCATGCGCGGCATGGGCAGGTGCGCGAAGGATTCGCGGCGGCCATTGCCGGTCGGTGCCATGCCCATCAACCTCGCATTGAGCTTGTCCTGCATGTAGCCCACCAGAATGCCGTCCTCGATCAGCGTGGTGCAGGCGCTGGGCGTGCCCTCGTCGTCCACGCTCAGCGAGCCGCGTCGCCCCGGCAGCGTGCCGTCGTCGACCACGGTGACGCCGGGCGCGGCCACGCGCTGGCCCATGCGTCCGCTGAAAGCCGAGGTGCCCTTGCGATTGAAATCGCCTTCCAGACCATGCCCTACGGCCTCATGCAGCATCACCCCCGGCCAGCCGGGGCCGAGCACCACGGTCATGCTGCCGGCCGGCGCGGCGATGGCTTCGAGGTTGACCAGTGCGGCATGCACGGCTTCGTCTGCAAGATGTTGCGGGCGGCCGTTGCCCAGCAATTCTTCCAGTGAGTAGCGACCGCCGCCGCCAGCGTAACCCTGTTCGCGGCGGCCAGCGGACTCGACGATGACCTGCACGTTGAGCCGTACCAGCGGGCGCACGTCGGCGGCCAGCGTGCCATCGCTGGCCGCGACCAGCACCGTGTCGAGGCCCGCGGCAAGGCTCACGATGACCTGCTTCACGCGCGGATCGCGCGCGCGGCAGTAGGCATCGAGTTCGCGCAGCACGGTCAGCTTGCGCGTGGTGTCGATGCTGTCGATGGGGTCGAGCGCCGGATACAAGCGCCGCGGCTCGCGCAGCGCCAGCGGCTGGCCGTCGCCCTGCCCGCTGCGCGCGATGGCGCGCGCGGCGCCCGCCGCGGCGAGGAGCTGCGGCAGCACGATGTCGTCGGAATAGGCGAAACCGGTCTTCTCGCCGCTGATGGCGCGCACGCCGACGCCTTGCTCGATGCTATGCTGGCCGTCCTTGACGATGCCGTCCTCGAGCATCCAGCTCTCGTGGCGCGAATGCTGGAAATACAGATCGGCGGCGTCGACCTGCGGGCTCATGAGTTGCGCGAACACGCGCTGCAACGCCGCGTCGTCGAGATCGCCCGGCGCCAGCAGGCGCTGCTCGGCGAGGCTGAAAACCTGATCCATGGGGAATGCCTGACGCGACGCGCCGGATGAGGAGAGAGACCTGCAACGTAGGGTCAGCGGCGGCGCAGCGCAAGCCCCGCGCGCGCCATGGGAGACCGCATCAAGCACTTGCACGCTGGATGCGCGACAAGCCAGCCTTGGCTTGGGCAAGGCCTGAACGTGTTCAGGCCTTGCCTAATGCGCCGGCGGCGGACGGGCCGTGGAGCCCGCTGGTGCGGGATTGATCTTCACGATCAACGGTTTTTCCCAGCTGCCGGTGATCTTGTACGTGGTGGCGCTGGCATGCGCCAGTCCTGAACCCAGCAGACCTTGCAGGGCCAGGCCCGCGGCCGCGCCGACCGGGCCGCCGGCCACCGCACCCAGCAGCGGCAGCGTGCTGCCGACCTTGGGCGATACGCTGACGATCTGGTCGTAGTCGTGCGCGCGCAGGCCGGTACGGCCATCGACCTTGATATCCGCGGCGGGGCCGCGAATCTCCAGATCATGGGTGACCGCGTTGCCGTTGCCGAGAGTGAAATCGCCCCTGATCGAATCGAACGCCAGGCCTTTACGGAATACGTCGCCGAAATCGAACATCAACCGTCGCGGCAATTCGGCGATCGAAAACAAGCCGAGCAAACGTCCGGCACCGGGCTTCACCTCGAGGATGCGGCCCTCGGTCACGGCGATCTTGAGCGTGCCATCGAGCGCATCCAGCGCGAACGCCGAAGGTGCGCCGGCCCAGCTCGCATCCAGGTGTGCCACGGTACGCCCGCCAGCCACCAGGTTCTGGTAACCCAGCGCTTCGAGCATGTGACCCAGATCGGCGGCGCTGAACTCGATGTTCATCTGCGTGCGGTTGTTCTGCGCGTCGCCCATCCAGTTGCCCTGCGCGCGCATGCTGACGTTGGGCGAATGCGAGTCGAGCTGATCGATGCGCAAGCCGCCGGCAATCGGTGTGCTCTGGAAGTTCGCGCTGCCGAACTGCGCCGCACCGAGATGGAAATCATCCACGCGCAGGTGCAACGGCGGCAGTGACGCCGGATTGACCGCAGCCATCGGCGCTGCCGCAGCCGGCGTGCCGGAGGTAGCAGCCGTTTCCGCCGGCCAGTACAGGCGCTTGAGATTCGCGGTGATGCCGGCGCGCTGCAGATCATCGGGCAGGTTCAAGTTGCCAGCCAGCGTGGGGCCGCTGGCCTGTACCTGCAGACCCTGCGCACTGCTATGCAACTGCAGCTGCAAATCCTTGAACACGCGTCCGAACAGCAGGGCATCGGGTGTTTGCACGCTGCCACTCAGCGGCCAGCGCGCGCCGCTGCTGTTGCCGGCACTGATCGCGGACCAGCCGGAAACATCCAGTTGCGGCGTGCTGCCGGCCAGCACGAGGCCGCCCACCGCGCCTGCCGGCAACGGCGGCGGCGGCGTGCCACCCAGACCCAGACTCAGCGCAAAGCCTTGCCCCGCGGCCGCGGGCAGGCGCCCGCTGGCGCTGAGCAATTCTCCGCCGAGCGTGCCGCGCAGGCGCGCGCCAGCGAAAGGCAGGCCGATCTCGAGATGCAGCGGCAGACTGCTGGCGGCGGGTTTGTCCAACGGCGCCGGAAGGTCAAGACGCATGCCGACCAAAGTGGAATCCACACTCAGCATGCGCGTCGCGGCGCCACCGCTGCCGACCGGCATGACCGTACTGACCACGCGCGCGCTGCGGGTGGCGTTGTCGCTGGAACCACCCCTGCCGTTGCCCGCATCGATGCGCAGCCCGAGCGTCACCGGCGCGCTGCCCTGCAGACGCGGCACGTAAACCTGCAGCGCATCGATGCCGCGCAGCAGCGTCGCCGCATCGAACTGCCCGGCGAGGCTGGCCTGCAGCGCGCGTCCCGGCACACCGGTATCCGAGCCCGCGGCGATCGTCAGCGTTGCAGGTGTGCCGCGGAACTCGGCCGTCAACCCGCTGGCGCTGATGCCGCCGCGATTGAACTGCATGGGACCGTTGATCTTGCGAATCGCGAGCTGCCACTCGGGCGCTTCGACGCCCACCTGCCTGAGTTGCGCGGTGCCATCGAGCGCGAACTGGTGCACATCGTGCAATGGCAGTACCAGGGTGAAGTTCCAGCCGGCACTGCCACTGATGCGCAGCGGTTTGATCGCATCGCGGAAGTGATTGCTGATCGGGCTCTTGCGCACGAAGTCCAGCAATTGCGGCGCCTGCCCGGTGCCGTTGGCGGACAACGCCAGGGTGATTTCGCCCAGATCGCTGATGCGCGCCAGCGCGTGGTGCAGCGGATTGCCCAGCATGCTGCCCTGCGTGGCGTTCACGGTCAGACCTGCGTTTTCGAATAGCGCGCTGCCGGCCAGATCCACAGCCTGCGGCCAGTGCGGATCAAAATCCAGACCGACTTCGCGGAAGCGCGCCAATGCTTGGAACTGGCCTTGATCGTCATGGAACGGCCAATCGGCGGTGTCACCGCGAAACACCGCGCGCGCGCTCTCCACGCTGCCGTTGACCAGGGCGCGATCCAGCCAGGCTACGCCCTTGGGTGAGATTATATTGATTGGCCAGAACAGCTTGGCGGCGGCGACGTCGGCGCGGCGCAGCGCAGCGTAGACATCCAGCACGGGCCTGGCCTGTCCAGGGCGCAACAGAATCGTGCCATCCGCGCTGCCAGCGAATTGCGCGGCATCGAAATCCAGCGCGCCGATGCCGACCTTCCAGCCCGCCGCACTGTGCCACGCGGCCAGCGTCGCGCTGAGCGCGGTCAACGCGAACGGGCTGCGGAACACATGCGGATAACGCAGCGTCAGCGACTGCCGCGGCAGCTCCAGCGCGATCGCCTCATGGTCGCCGCGCACCACGGCATCGAGTCGATCGATGCCCGGCAGCGAGCCGGTCGGCGCCCAGCCCAGATCATGCACGGCGCCCACGAAACTGTAGGCGCGCGGCCCATACCAGCGCAGGTCGGCATGGTCGATGCGCCCTTGCAACGCGGCCACGCCCAGCCATTGCGACAGGCTCGGTGGCGTCTGCGGCAACAGCCCTGCCAGTGGCGCCAGAGGTGCCAGTTGCAAGGCCTCGGCCTGCACGCGCAGCCAGGGCCCACCGGCGTGGCGGGCGAATACCGCCTGCACCAGGCCGGGAGCCTGTCCACGTGGCGCGGGTGTCGCATAACGCAGACGCCATGCCGCGCCATCGCGGCGCACATCCAGCGTGCCCGTCAGTCGTGATATCTGCGCCGCACGCGCCTGCGCGCCGCTGAGCGCGACATCGGCAACGTCGAATTCAACCTGTGCCTGCTGCAGGCGGCCATCGCGCCAGTGCAGCCAGGCACGCACGCTGCCGTGACCGCGCGTCAGCGCATAACCGGACACCAGCACGTCACGCGCCAACTGGCCCAGATCCACATTGGCCATATCCACGTACAACGCACCCGCATGGCCATTGGCGCTGAAGCGCCCGGCCACGTGCACGTCGTGCGTCATGCCGTCACGGCGCAGATTGGCGCCGAAGCGCAGCGCATCGTCGCGATCCGAGATCAGCACCGCATCGGCAGTGAAGCCATAGCGCGGCGCCGCGGGACCCGGCTGCACCTCGACGCGCAAATCGGTCAGCTTCAAGTCCACCGGCAGCGAATACAGGCTCTGACCGCCACTGCCCGCCGCGCCGCCGAAGCCGGCGACGTGCCAGCTCCCGGTTGCATCACGCGCCAATTGCAGGTCAAGTCCGCGCGCGCTCAGCTCGATCCAGTGACGATCCGGCCAGAACAGGCGTCCAAAGCTGAAACGCAGCTTGGCCTCGGCCAGGCGCAATAGCGGCGCACCAGTGCGCGCGCCCAGAGTCAGATGGCTCAAGGTCAGTTCGGGGCCACTCGGGCGCCAGATGCCATGCATGCTCTGGAACCGCACCGGCCGCCCCAGCTCGCGCGTCAGCAATGCCTCGACGCGCTGCGGATAACGCGCCGCCAGAGGCAGCAGGATCTGCCCCAGAGCCATGGCCGTGGCCAGCGTGATGACCACCGCCGCGACCACCGCGCCCAGCCAGAAACGCAGGCGCCGATGCCAGGTGCGATGCCGGGGTTTGAGCGTCACGGTCATCCGCGCTTACAGCAGCACGACATCGAACTGCTCCTGGGTGTAGTGCTCCTCGGGCTGGAAGCGGATGCTCTTGCGCGTGAACTGCTCCAGCTCGGCCACGGCGGTCGACTCCTCTTCAAGAATGCGCTGCACCACGCGCGATGCGGCCAGCACCAGCAACTGGTTGGCTTCGAACTGGCGTACCGCGCGCGTGATCTCGCGAAAAATCTCGTAGGTGACGGTTTCGGCGGTTTTCAGCACGCCGCGACCCGAACACGTCGGGCACGGCTCGCACAGCTGCCGCGCCAGCGACTCGGTGGTGCGCTTGCGCGTCATCTCCACCAGGCCCAGCGGGCTCATCGCGTACACCGTGGTCTTGGCGTAGTCGCCAGCCAGCGATTTTTCCAGATGCCGCAACACCTGGCGACGGTGCTCGGGATCGCCCATGTCGATGAAGTCGAAGATGATGATGCCGCCCAGGTTGCGCAGGCGCAGTTGCCGGGCCGCTGCCTGCGCCGCTTCCAGATTGGTGCGGAAGGCGGTGTCCTCGAGATTGCGCGCGCCAAGAAACCCGCCGGTATTCACATCGATGGTGGTCATCGCCTCGGTCTGGTCGATCACCAGATAGCCGCCGGATTTCAGCGGCACGTTCTTGTCCAGCGCGCGCTGGATCTCGTCCTCGACGCCGAACAAGTCGAAGATCGGACGCTCGCCGGTGTAATGCTCGATGCGCCCGGCCAGCTCGGGCATGAACTTGGTGACGAACTTGACCAGCTTGTCGAAGGTCTCGCGCGAGTCCACGCGCACTTTTTCCATGTCCTCGTGCATCAGATCGCGCAGCGCGCGCAGTGGCAATGAGAGTTCCTCGTACACGCGTTCGCCCACCTGCGCGCGCGCGATGTTTTCCTGCACCACGCGCCAGACCTTGCCCAGATAGGCGAGGTCGAAAGCCAGTGCGTCCTCATTCGCACCTTCGGCATTGGTGCGCACGATGTAACCCGGCGCGTTCTCACCGGTGCGCCGCGCGATGATCTCGCGCAGGCGCGTGCGTTCATCCTCATCCTCGATGCGCGCCGAGATGCCCAGCGTGTGTGCCTGCGGCAACAGCACCAGGCAGCGCGAGGGGATCGACAGGTGCGCCGATACACGCGCGCCCTTGCTGCCGATCGCGTCCTTGATCACCTGCACCACGATGTCCTGGCCATCGCGCAGCAGCTCGCAGATCGAGGGCAGTGCGGCATGGCCATGTCCGTTGGCGGTGGCAGCATTTGCCGCACCACCGCCCGTCGCGGCCTCGATGCCATCGGCCTGCGCCACGCGCGCGATGTCGGCGGCGTGCAGGAACGCGGTGCGCTCCAGTCCGATATCGACGAACGCAGCCTGCATGCCCGGCATCACCCGCGCCACGCGGCCCTTGTAGATATTGCCGACGTTGCCGCGCCGCGAGGCGCGCTCGAGGTGCACTTCCTGCAGCATGCCGTTCTCGACCACCGCGACGCGGGTTTCGCGCGGCGTGACGTTGACCAGGATTTCCTCGCTCACTCCAACCTCGTCATACCCGTGCTCTGCGCACCGGCGGATTGTTCTGCCTGCTTTATAGCCTTCTGCCGACGCGGCTGTCATGCGCAGCGCAACAGCGCAGCATCGAAGCGCGTGCATCGGCTCATTTCTTGGCACCGGCCGGCGGCGCGACGTGCACGCCCGCCGCGCGCAACAGACTGGCGGTTTCATGCAGTGGCAGGCCCATCACCGCGGAATGGCTGCCGGCGAGGTGGCTCACGAAGCTCTCGGCGTAACCCTGGATCGCATAGGCACCGGCCTTGCCGAACGGCTCGCCACTGGCGACATAGGTGCGCAGGGTTTCCGCATCGAGTGGCGCGAAGCGCACCGTGCTGCGCACCAGGGCACGGCGCTCGCCATCCGCGCCCAGCAAGCACAACGCCGAAAGCACCTCGTGCTCGCGTCCGCGCAGACGCTGCAGCATGTCCAGTGCCTCCGCCGCGTCCGCGGGCTTGCCGAAGACCCGGTCATCCAGCACCACTTCGGTATCGGCACCCAGCACCAGTGCCGACTGCGCCCCGTACACCCGTGCCCAACCCGCCATGGCCTTGGCGCGCGCCACGCGCTGCACATAATCCGCTGGCGTTTCCGCGGCGTGGCGCTGCTCGGGCACTTCCACATCGAGCGATTCGAAGACGCAGCCCAGCCGCGCCAGCAATTCGCGGCGGCGCGGCGATCGGGAGGCTAGAAACAGGCGCGGCGCGGGATCCATGTGCCGATGATCGCAGCCAGCCCGTGCATGATGGAAGCCGCATGCTTGCGGCACCGGCCAGGTCGGCCGATCGATCGGCGCAGGATCGCGCCGTACGCGGGCGTATACAACTGCGATGTTGCGGCGCACAATAGCGCCATGGAAATGATCGAATCCAGGACCATCCTCGACGCCCGGCGTCACGGCCGTCCGCCCGCGCCGGCCATGCAGCGTTTTGCCGCGCAAGCCCCCGTGCACCCTGGCGATGCCGTGCCGGTACTGACGCGCAACGGCCAGCATGCGCTGTGGCTGCGCAATATTCATGCGCCTGACCAGCCGGCGCTGGAGCGTTTGTTCGCGCGCCTGACGCCGACGGAAATACGCCGCCGTTTTCTGCACAGCCTGAGCGAGCTACCACCCGGCGCCATGCAGCGTTTGTGCGCGCCTGATGGCACGCTTGAGCAGGCCTGGGTGATCGCCAGCGCCGCGCAGGCCGGCATGGGCGAGCTGCACGGCGTGGGTCGCATGTTTCTCGACACGGCCAGCGCCGGCGCCGAATTCGCCTTGCTGGTGGAACGCGCCGAAGCGGGCCATGGAAATGGCCGACTGCTGCTGCAAACCCTGATGCAGGCGGCACGCCACGACGGCATGCACGAGCTGTGGAGCCACGTCGCCCACGACAACGCGGCCATGCTGCATCTGGCACATGCGCACGGCGGTGAACTGGCGCGCGTACCCGGCGATCCCGGCGTGGTGCGGGTGCGCATTCCGCTGTGATGCACGCGCGGCGTGTCATGACAGGGTCGCGATGGCTACACTCTCGGCATGCATTCGCGGCGATCCATCCCGCGCACGGGCATATTGCTGACGGCCGTGCTGCTGCTGGCGGGCTGCGCCGAGATCGTGCCGCGCTACGTGGCACGGCAGATCGAGCATCCGGCGCGGCCCGGACAGACTCTGGTGCAGTTCGAGCACCAATTCGCGCGACATGACATCGGCTTCCAGCGCGGCGAGGTGCGTCTGGCCAACGGCCTGAGCCTGGTCTACTGGTACAGCGCGCCGCGCGCCTTCGACATCCAGCAGCACGACCAGCACGGCCGGCATGGCGCGAGCTGGTCGCTCAAGCGGACGGGTATGCCGCTGGCGCCGTATCTGTTGCCCGCGCGCCTGCCGGGCAAGGGCACCGTGCTGCTGCTACCGGGCTGGAGCATGAACGCGCTGCTGATGTCGCAGTGGGCCATCACCTTCGCTCAACGCGGCTACCACGTGGTGATGGTGGACCTGCCCGACCAGGGCGGCTCGTCGCTGGCGCCGCCCGGATTCGGCCCCGCCGAGGCGAACGACTTGCGCGAGCTGATGCCGCAGCTCGAACTGGCCGGCGCGATCCGTTACCCGTTGTACATGTTCGGCGCGTCCTACGGCGCCGACGTGGCCTTGTTCGCGGCGCAGCGGCTGGCGCAGGCGCCGCGCGGCGTCATCGCACTGGAGCCCTACGCCAACGTCGCTTCGGCGATCCGCCGCGCGCCGGACTCGGGCCTGTTCATCCCGCTGTGGCTGGCGCATCTGCTGCTGACGCGCGCCGAAATGGATGCGGCCATCGATCGCGCCGACCGCGCGCTGGGCCTCGACCTGTACACGCTGTCGCCGCGCCCCGCGCTGCTGCGCGCGCAGGCATGCGTGCTGATCGTCCGCGGCAGCCGCGACCGGCTGATCGGTGCCCGCGGACTGGCACGCATGGCGCATGGCCTGCCACGCGTGCAACTGTTCACGGCGCGCAGCTATGACCACCTTTCGTTGCTCGTCGCCGTGCAGGGATTCTGCGCCGAGTTCGCGCGCTGGATGGGTTCAGTGGCACAGCAGCCGGCGCGGAGTTGCCCGGTGTTCCACCACCATCGCGAGTACCCGCCGTTTCTGCTGCGCGCGCATGCCACCCCGGGCACGACCTGGCTGACGCGCTACTTCGACCGGCAATTCAACGGCGCCCTGGCGGTGACTCAGGCCACGGCCAAGGGCTGATCGTCGGCGCCGTAACCGCCGGGCACGCGCTTGCAGGCCACGGCGACGGCATCGTGCGGGTGCAGGCTTTCAAAATGCGCCACGCGCAGCCAGAAATCCGCGATGTCCGGCGCGGTGTCCAGCGCGTGCTGCAGGCGTCGCGCAGCATCCTCGCAAAACATCAGGTTGGCGGCGTTGAGGCGCGCGAAGGCCTGTTCGTCCTCACGCCGGACCGCGGTCTGCACGGGCGTACCGAGCGCGGCTTCGGCGCGATCGATCAGGCTTTCGATGGGCCAGTGCAGCGCATCGGCGGCCAGGCGCAGACGCAGATCGGCGCGACTGCGCTGGCTGTGCGGCGTGGCCATGATGCCTTGCTCACTGCCCAGCCAGGCACGGATCGCGGCGTGGTCCAGCGGCGCATGCGCAGGAAAGTCCTGGGCAAAGCGCTCCGCGATGAGCTGCCGTGCCAGCGCCGCCGAACACGGACAGGTCGAGGCATAGGTGATCGCCACGCCCAGCTCCAGCCGCAGCGCACCGTCGCGCTCGAGGCTGCCGGCCAGCGCCAGCGGGTAGTGGCGCAGACCGCTATGGCTGCTGACCAGCGCGGCGCGGCGCAGCGGCAGGTCCAGATTCACCTGCAGCATGGCGCGGTTGGACAAGCCCTCGTGCGAGCGCAGGAAGCCTTGCAGCAACGCGTGCAGCAGCGCCGGGGTGAACGGCTGCGTGGCCAGCGCGGCGTCGATCTGCCGGTACAGACGCGACATGTGGATGCCACGCGCCTCACTGACGCTCAGATCGACAAAGGCATCGATGCGCGCGGGCAACTCGCGCAGGCTGCCATCGGCCAGCGGCAGGCGCAGCAGCGCCTCGATGCGTTGCATGCCGACGCGCTCGAGGCGTCCGGCCACCGCGGGCCCACGCTCACAGGCGACATCGGGCATGGCGCGCGGCGCCGGGGTATCGAAGGCCATGGGAAAATCCTCGGGGGCGGGCGTCTTGGACATGAATCAGGCTATGTGGGGCAGCATGACCGCCGCGTCAAGCCCCAGCGTGCCGGCGTTGCGCACGCGCTGCGCGCCAACAGGCGAAGGCCGCCGCCGGCGTCAAGCCCTGGCGCTGGGCCAGCAGGGTTTGCAGCGGCTCGGCGGCGCGCGCCGCGCGCAACAGCGCACGGCGATCGTGCGCGGCTTCGGCGGCACGCAGGCCATTGACCGGGCCTGGCAAATCAGCCGCGCCGTGCAGCGCTGCGGCCAGCACCGCGCACTGCTCGGCCAGCGCCGCGGCGCGCGCGGCGCCGGCTTGATCGAGCCGGGCGCGCGCCAGCGCATGCCGTGCCAGGCTTTGCATGGGCAGCGGCAAGCGCCCCTGCGCCGCGCGCTGCGGCGTTTGCAGCAGTTCGCTGCCCAGATGCTGCACGGCCAGCACGCGACGCGTGCGCGCGCAGTCGGCCTGCACCCCGAACACGAATGCGCACTCGATGCGCGCGAATGGCTCGGCAAGCGCCTCGGCGGCCTGCAATTGCGCGGCGAAATCGGCGCTGGCGGGGGCCTCGAGCGCATGCAGCACTGACACGGCAGCCTGCGGCCACAGCGTTACAGGCACGCGCACGGCACGCGCATCGGTGGCCAGCGCAAGGCTCAGCGGATGTCGTGCCGCGGGCGTGCCGAACCCGGCCAACTCCTCGGTCCACCACGCCAACTTGGCGCCGGCCACCTGCGGCGCGGCATTCGCGTGCAGGATGCCGAACAGCTCGGCTTCCAGCGCCAGCAGCAGCGGCAGGCCGCTTTCATCGGCGGGCAGGAAACGCAGCGCCAGATCACGCAATGGCCGCGCCGTGCGCCATTGCTGCACGAAACTCGACGCGGCCGCGCTGCTCACGCCGGCAAACCAAGCGTGTGCGCCAGCTCGGCGCTGGACTGCACCAGCGCATCGGGACTCCAGTCGGCGGGATTCTCGCCGCTGCTGTAACCCCAGCCCACGGCGATGGTGCGCACGCCCGCGGCACGACCGGCTTCGACATCGCGGCGATCGTCACCGACAAAGGCAGTGGCGGCGGGCGCAATGCGCAACGCCGCGCAGGCATGCAGCACCGGCGCCGCATCGGGCTTTTTCTGTGCCAGCGTATCGCCGCACACCACTACGCCGGCGCGCGCGGCCAGGCCGATGCGCTGCAACAGCGGCTGCGTCAGCGCGGCGATCTTGTTGGTGACGATGCCCCACGGCAGCCCGGCCTGCTCGATGCGCGCCAGCAACGCATCCATGCCGGGAAACAGGCGCGAATGCTCGGCCAGCATGCCGGCATAAATCTCCAGATAGCGCGGCAGCAGCGCGGCGATGCGCGCGGGCGCGGCCTGCGGCCAGGCCGTACGCAGGATGGCGCTGCCGCCCGCGGAGACCACGGCGCGCACGCGCGCATAGTCGGGCATGACCACGCCCTGCTCACCGGTGAAAACAGCCAGCGCGGCGGCCAGATCGGGGGCGCTATCGAGCAGGGTGCCATCGAGATCGAACAGCACCCCGGCGCAACGCGGCGCGGCCGCCCTCATTCCGGCTTGCGCGCCAGCGCGATGTAGTTCACGTCCACGCGCGAGCTCACCCAGGCGCGACGCATGAAAGGCGCATAGCCCAGCCCGGCCAGTTCGAGCAGTTCCAGCCCGGCCGCGCGCAGCATGCCGGCCAGCTCGCTGGGGCGGATGAAACGCGCGTAGTGGTGCGTGCCACGCGGCAGCAGGCGCAGCAGGTATTCGGCCCCGACGATGGCGCCAGCGAACGCTTGCGGCGTGCGATTGAGCGTGGACAGCACCAGTTTGCCGCCGGGCTTGAGCAGGTCGGCCAGCGCCTGCACCAGCGCGGCGGGATCGGGCACGTGTTCGAGCAACTCCAGGCAGCACACGGCGTCGCGGCTGGCTGGCTCGTCGTGCGCCAGCGCCTCGGCGGATTGCACGCGGTAATCCACCGCCAGGCCGGACTCGTACAAGTGCAGCCTGGCGACTTCGATCAGTTCGAGGCTCAAATCAATGCCAAGCACCTGCGCGCCACGCGCGGCCAGCGCCTCGGACAGCAGGCCGCCACCGCAACCGATATCGGCGACGCGCGCGCCCGACAACGACACCCGCGCGGCGATCCACGCAATGCGCACCGGATTGAGATCGTGCAAGGGCCGCGCCTCGCCATTCGCATCCCACCAGCGCGCGGCATGACTGGCGAACCGGCTCAGTTCGGCGGGATCGGCGTTGGGCGTGACTGTGTTCATGGCATGGCCTGCGGAAGTCAGATGGCAGCGATGCGCTGACGCCAGTGGCGCGCGCGCTGCAGCAGTGCGCCGTGATCGAGGGTGGTCAGCACGCCCTCGCGCAGCAGGGCGCGGCCGTCGATCCACGCATCACTGACCTGGCTGCGCGGCGTGGCGTAGACCAGTTGCGAGACCACGTGATACAACGGTTGTGTCTCCAGCGCGTCCATGCGCACGGCGATCAGGTCGGCGCGCTTGCCGGGCTCGATCGAGCCGATGCGCGCTTCCAGGCCCAACGCGCGTGCGCCGCCCAAAGTCGCGGCATGCAGCGTGCTGGCCGCGTCCATGGCGCCGGCATCCTGCGCCACGCCCTTGGCCAACAGCGCCGCCGTGCGCATCTCGCCGAACATGTCGAGGTCATTGTTGCTGGCGCAGCCGTCGGTGCCGATGGCCAGGTTCACGCCGGCGCGGCGCAAGGCCTCGGCCGGGCAGAATCCGGATGCCAGCTTGAGGTTGGACTCGGGGCAATGCACCACCGACACGCCGGCCTGCGCGCATTGCGCGATCTCGGGCTCGGTGAGCTGCGTCATGTGCACCGCGATCAGGCGATCGTTGAGCAATCCCAAGCGCTGCAGGCGCGCCAGCGGACGCTGGCCGTGCTCGCGCAGCGAGTCGCTGATTTCCTGGGCGGTTTCGTGCAGGTGCAAATGCACCGGCAGGTCGAGCTGGTCGGCGAGCAGGCGCACGCGCGCGAAGCTGGCATCGGCGACGGTATACGGTGCGTGTGGCGCGAACGCGGCGCTGATCAGCGCATCGCCGCGCAGCGCATCGGCCAGCTCGCAGGCACGCGCGAAATACTCATCCGGATCGCGCGCCCAGGCGCTGGGAAACTCGATGATCGGCAGCCCGACCACCGCGCGAAAACCATGCGCGCGATACGTGGCCGCGGACACATCCGGGAAAAAATAGTTTTCGTTGGCGCAGGTGGTGCCACCACGCAGCATCTCGGCGATGGCCAGCTCGGTGCCGTCGCGCACGAACTCCGCGCCCAGCACGCGCGCCTCCACCGGCCAGATGTGCTCGCGCAGCCAGGTCATCAGCGGCAGATCGTCGGCGAGACCGCGCAGCAGCGTCATCGGGTTGTGCGTATGCGCGTTGACCAGGCCCGGCAGCAGCACATGCTCGCCCAGCTCGACGTGCTCGGCGGCGCGGTAGCGCGTCTGCGCCTCGGCCTGCGGCACCAGCGCGACGATCTCACCCCGATGCACGGCCACGGCGTGATGCTCGAGCACCACGCCACGCGGTGCCACCGGCACCACCCAGCGCGCGCTGAGCAGCAGGTCGATGGGTGTAGCGACGCCGTTCACGATGACGGCATCTTCGTCGATGACGTCATCCCGGACGACACGCAGCGCAGATCCGTGATCCATCGCAATGTAGAGCAAGCACGCCTGGATCCCGGCCTGCGCCGGGATGACGCGCCGGCAAAGGCGCGAACTGCGTTCGCGCGCCGGCGCGTCACTTCACCCGCCCGACATATTCGCCAGAGCGCGTATCGACCTTGATGATCTCGTCCTGGTTGACGAACAGCGGCACGCGCACCACGGCGCCGGTTTCCAGCTTGGCCGGCTTGCCGCCGCCGCCGGAGGTATCGCCGCGCACACCCGGATCGGTCTCGACCACCTTCAACTCGACGAAATTGGGCGGCGTCACCGTCAACGGCACACCGTTCCACAACGTGACGATGCACATCTCCTCACCTTTCAGCCATTGCGCGGCATCACCCACCTGAACCTTGTCGGCGGTGTGCTGCTCGAAGCTCTCCGGCTGCATGAAATGCCAGAACTCGCCGTCGCTGTAGAGGTACTGCATGTCGGTATCGACCACGTCGGCACCCTCGAGCGTTTCGTTGGCCTTCATCGTCCGCTCGACGGTACGTCCATTGCGCAGGTTGCGGATGCGGATACGCGTGAATGCCTGACCCTTGCCGGGCTTGATGAACTCGGCCTCGACGATGGTGTAGGGGTCATTGTCAACAATGATCTTGAGGCCGTTCTTGACGTCGTTGAGTCCGTAGCTGGCCATGCGTGCTCCGAAACGTGAGGCCGCCTGCGGGCGGCGTGCAGATAGAATGCGGTGTGGTGCCGGGCTGGCCCGGCACTTGGATCGTCAATGATAGCGGCAAGCAGCACGCGCCCGCAGCCACGCTGGCAGACCCTGTGGCGCGAGTCGATCACCGATGCGCAGGAGTTACTGGGTCTGCTCGATCTGGCGCATCTGGCCGGCAGCCTGCCTGCCGCCGATGCCGGATTTTCGCTGCGCGTGCCGCGCGGCTTCGTTGCACGCATGCGCCGCGGCGACCCGCACGATCCGCTGCTGCTGCAGATATTGCCGCAACTGGCCGAATGCGACCGCCGTTCCACGGCGCAGCTGGACGCGGTCGGCGATGGCGCCGCGCGCGCCGCGCGCGGGGTCATCCACAAATACCACGGACGCGCGCTGCTGATCGCCAGCGGCGCCTGCGCGGTGAATTGCCGCTACTGCTTCCGCCGCCATTTCCCCTATGCCGAGGAAACCGCCGCCGCGCAACATTGGCGCGACGCCGTGGACTGGCTGCGCGCGCATCCGGACATTGACGAGCTGATTCTGTCCGGCGGCGATCCATTGTCACTGGCAACCGCGAAACTGGCGGAATTGACCGACGCGCTGCGCGATCTGCCGCAGATCAAACGCCTGCGCCTGCACACGCGCCTGCCGGTGGTGCTTCCCGAGCGCGTCGATGCCGAGCTGTGCGCATGGCTGGCCAGGCTGCCCTGGCCAGTGGCCATCGTGCTGCATGCCAACCATGCGCAGGAGCTGGACGCTGGCGTGGCCGCAGCCTGCGCGCACCTGCGCGCGGCCGGCGCGCAACTGCTCAATCAGTCGGTCCTGCTCAAGCAGGTCAACGACTCGGCCGATCGCCTCTGTGCGCTCAGCGAGCGCCTGTTCGCCATCGGCGTGCTGCCCTACTACCTGCACCAGCTTGATCGCGTGCAGGGTACGCTGCATTTTGAGGTGGACGATGCGCATGCACTGCAATTGATCGAGAGTGTGCGCCAGCGCCTGCCCGGTTACCTGCTGCCGCGACTGGTGCGCGAAGAGCCCGGGCAACCCGCCAAAACCGCTTTGCAGGGCCCGTGATGCGTTTCCCAACATCCGCCTCGCGCATGCGTCAGGCATGGCAATGGCATCCTGCTTGCGGTAAAAGCCGCAGCAGGGCATCACACCCATGCAGAGCATGCATGGATCGTACACTGCGCATGACCATTCGATACATGGAGGTGTCACCGCGACCGGCGCACCCATGCCTGTTGCGGCCAAGGTGGCGCGGCTCTGCCGTGATGATTCGTCAGCAAACCGCGGCGGGATGCGTGGTTTCGCACAAGAACCCAAGGCCGGATGCATGAAGCAAGACTCCGTCATCAAGATCCTGTTCGTCGCCGATGTGCTGGAGCACGCCGAGCAGATCATCAGCCAGTTGCGCAACGGCGGCATCGCCGTGCGCCCTGCGCGGGTGGGCAACGAAGCCGAGTTTCTGGCAGCCCTGGACAGCCTGGGTCCAGACCTGGTGCTGGCGGTTCCCGGCGCACGCGATCTGGCCCTGGCGGATGTGGCGCGCCTGATTGGCGCCAGCGCGCGCGACATCGCGCTGGTGGCGCTGCTGGACCACATCGATGCCAGCACCCTGGCCCAGGCTTTTCGCGGCGGCGCGCGCGCCGTCGCGCTCGCCGGCAATACCGAACAATTGCGCGGCATCGTGCTGCAGGAAGCGGAAGCGCTCAGCGCGCGCCGCGCGGTGCGCCGCCTGGAAGCCGCGTTGCGCGAGGCCAATCGCCGCTGTGACGCACTGCTGGATTCCTCGCGCGACCCGATCGCCTACGTGCACGAGGGCATGCACGTACGCGCCAATCAGGCCTACCTCGAAATGCTCGGTTTCGAGGAATTCGCCGAGATCGAGGGTCAGACCCTGCTCGATCTGGTCGCCGAGGACGGCACCGAGGATTTCCGCGGTCTGCTCAAGCGCCTGTCGCGTGGCGAACCGCCACCGGCGCGGCTGGACCTGCGCCTCAAGCGCGCCGATGGCAGCGTATTCGATGCGCTGCTTGAGTTCTCGCAGGCGGCATTCGAGGGCGAGCCCTGCCTGCAGATCATCGTGCGCCGCCAGGTCGTGGATAAGTCGCTGCTGGAACAACTGCAGCGCGACACCGTGACCGGGCTCTACAATCGCACCCATTTCATCGATCTGCTGGGCAGCGCAGTCACCGAAGCGGGCAAGGGCCGCAACGATCAGGCCGTGCTGCTGCTGGAACCCGACCATTTCGCCAGCGTGGTGGATCGCGTCGGCATCAGCAACGTCGATACGCTGCTGCGCGGCCTGGTGGAACGCATCCAGGGCGTGCTTGCGCCCCCCGACATCGCCGCGCGGTTTTCCGACCACGGTTTCGTGATCCTGCTGCGCGGCCGCCCGCACGAATCGGTGCAAGTGCTGTGCACGGCGCTGCTGCAAGCGATCAATGGCGCCATCCTCGATCTCGGCAATCACTCGCTGGCGATCACCGCCAGCATCGGTGGCAGCCTGATGGGCGAGAAAAACGCCAATACCGCGGCCGCACTCGACCAGGCCGGCAACATGCTGCGCAACGCGCAGGGCGAGGGCGGCAATCGCTTTGCCCTCTACGACCCGGCCGCACAGGAGCGTGCCGAGGCTGACAAGGACAAGCGCTGGCACAATCTGCTGCGTGACGCGCTGGCGCATGGCCGCTTCGTGATCTTCCACCAGCAGGTGATCGCCTTGCTCGGCAGTGAGGGCAGCATCAGTGAATTGCTGCTGCGCATGGATGGTGCGCAAGGTCTGGTACTGCCGGGGATTTTCATGCCGGTTGCCGCGCGCCACGGCCTGCTGCCGGCGATCGATCGCTGGGTGCTGCGCGAGGCGATTCGCTTGCTGAGCTCGTCCGGATTCTCGCAGCAGAGTTTTTTTGTCAAGATCTCGACGCCCAGCCTACTCGATGAAAAACTGGTCGACTGGATCGGCGAGAAGCTGCGCGAGTCCAGTGTCGACGGCCAGCACCTGATTCTGGAGTTCCAGGAAAACGAGGTGGTGACCAATCTCAAACACGCGCAACGTTTCAGCCAGCAGGCACGCGCGCTGGGTTGTCGCCTGGCACTGGAGCGTTTTGGTGTCGGCCTCAACTCATTCCGGTTGCTGGATCACGTCGACGCCGATTTCCTCAAGCTGGATCGCAGCTTCGTCAACGACCTGGCGCGCAATACCGAGAATCAGCGGCGCGTGCGCGAGATCGTGCAGCAAGCACAGGCGCGCGGCAAGGAAACCGTGGCCGAGTGGGTCGAGGACGTCAACAGTGTGTCGCTGCTGTTTGCCGCGGGCGTCAGCTACGTGCAGGGCAATTTCCAGCACGAACCCGAGCGTCTCGCCAGCTGAAAGCAACGCCGGTGGAAGCGCGGCGCAGACAGCGCCAAGCCCGCACGACGCGCGTGCGGGCTTGGCGGCAAATCAGGCATCAGGCGCAGGCGGGCACAACCCGCCGGCAGGAATCAGCCAAGTCAGCATCAGTCGCGCGCGGCGACGTCTTCCTTGATGCGCGCGGCCTTGCCTTCCAGCTCGCGCAGGAAGTACAGCTTGGCGCCACGCACCTTGCCGCGGCGCTTGACCTGCACCGAATCGATCGCGGTGCTGTGTGCCTGGAACACGCGCTCGACACCGGTGCCATGCGAGATCTTGCGCACCGTGAAGGCCGAATGCAGGCCGCGATTGCGCTTGGCGATCACGACCCCCTCGAAGGCCTGCACGCGCTCGCGGTTGCCTTCCTTGACCTTGACGTTGACCACCACCGTGTCGCCCGGCGAGAACTCGGGCAGGGTGCGCGTCATCTGGGCCTTTTCGAATTGTTCAACGATCTTGTTCATGACATGGGTCCTGGGTTCCGTAGTGCATGCGCCGACAATGAACGCCTAGCCTAACGCCGCCAGTCGCTCGCGGCGAAATTCGTCCAGCAGTTGGCGTTGCTCGGCGTCGAGCACGCGTTCCGCCAGCAGGTCCGGGCGCCGCAACCAGGTGCGCCCCAGCGCCTGTTTCAGACGCCAGCGGCGGATGGCCGCATGATCGCCCGAAAGCAGCACCTGCGGCACATCACCCAGCGCGTCCCGCTCGGGCCGCGTGTAATGCGGACAGTCCAGCAGACCGTCCGCGAAAGAATCCTGTGCTGCCGACTCGCTGTGGTTGAGCACCCCAGGCAACAGGCGCCCGACCGCATCCAGCACGACAGCAGCTGCCAATTCGCCGCCCGAGAGCACGAAGTCGCCGAGCGAGATTTCCTCGTCGACCGCGTGCTCGAGCAAGCGCTCGTCCACACCCTCGTAGCGCCCGCACAGCAACAACAGGCGCGGCATCTGCGCGAACTGCGCGACGCGCGCCTGGGTGAGCCTGCTGCCCTGCGGGCTCAGGTACACCACCGGCGCTGGTGTTGCCGCCGCGGCCTGCGCTGCGGCAAGCGCCGCGCGCAAAGGCTCGATCAGCATCACCATGCCCGGCCCGCCACCGTAGGGACGTTCGTCCACCCTGCGGTAGGCATCGCTGGCGTAATCACGCGGGTTCCAGGTGCCGAGCTCGAGCAACCCGCGCGTCTGTGCCCTGCCGATCACGCCCAGCGCCGCGCTCTGCTGCACGAATTCGGGAAACAGCGTCACTACATCGATACGCATGTCCCGCTCCGTGATTCAGAACGCCGGATCCCAGTCCACCACGATACGGCCGGCGGCCAGATCCACTTGCTGCACCCACTGTCCGGGCACGAACGGCAGCAGCCGTTCACGCTCGGCATCCCGCACCACCATCACATCGTTGGCGCCAGTCGAAAGCAGGTGACTGACCTTGCCCAGCGATACGCCTTCGAGGGTGACGACCTCGAGTCCTTCGAGATCGGCCCAGTAAAACTCGCCCTGCGCCAGCGGCGGCAACGCAGCGCGCGCCACGCTGACTTCGGCATCCATCCAGGCAAGGGCGGCATCACGATCCAACACCCCGGGCAGGCTGACGATCAACGCCTTGCCCTGCACTCTGCCGTTGATCCGCTTGAGTTCGATTTCGCGGCCGTCGGCAGCCTTCAGGCGCCATATCCGGTAATCGAAAATCCGCTCGGGCGGCTCAGTGTACGAAAACAGCTTGAGCTCGCCGCGCAATCCGTGATGGCCAACGATGCGGCCCAGCACAACCCAGCGTGTTTCGCTCAAGCAGCTTGCCGCGAAGCTTCCTTGAACAGCACGCGCACCTTGTCGGACAACTGCGCGCCCTTGGCCACCCAGCCCTGCACCCTGGCCACGTCCAGCTGCAGACGCTGCTCGCCGCCGGCAGCCATCGGATTGAAGAATCCGACGCGCTCGAGGCTGCGGCCATCGCGCTTGTTGCGCTGATCGGTGACCACCACGTGGTAGAACGGGCGACCCTTGGCGCCGCCGCGCGTCAGTCGAATCTTGACCATGAGGAACGAAACTCCCAGTGACACCGAGCCCGCTCGACAGAAGAGGGCGTGGAAAAGCCGTGTATTGTAAACATTCCCGGCGCAAATGAAAGCCCCCACCGACGCCATGGTGGTCTCTGGCGGCTTTGCCGGTCGTCACGCAGAGCGTCCGTTTGACGGGCGTGGTCGCCTGCGGCGGGGTGCCGCCCCTGCCGTACCCGGCTTGCAGGCCGCACCATACTCTGAAGTATGATTCAAACGCTCGTTCGAGGTCCGCCATGAAGCGTGCGCTCATCCCATTGCTCGCCGTGCTGCTCCTCGCCAGCTGCGCCACGACCCGCCCGATCTTTCCGCCCACGGCCAGCGTGCAGGAAATCCGCCAGCAAGCCGATGGCCGCTGGCGGGTCACCGTGCGCCTGCAAAACTATGCCCTGCGCAGCATGCGCTTCACCCGTCTGCAACTGCGCCTGGGCATCGCCGGACATCCGGCCGGCGCGATCGTCACAACGCCGGATATGGACATCGCCGCGACCGGCTCCGATGTCACCGTGTTCACCCTGCGACCCGACGCCACGGCGCGCGCCGCGCTGCTGGCCGACACCGCCGGCAACATCGCCTACAGCCTCGACGGCAGCGTGCGCGCCGGGCCCGAGCCTGCGGATCAGCACGACTATCCGCTGATGCATCTAGGTTACCTGTCGCCAGTGCCCGGCCTGCCGGATGCCTGGCGCTGAGCCAATTCCCGCCTCTCCCGAGATCAAACCATGACCCAGTACACCGCCCCACTCGATGACATGCGTTTTGCCCTTTATGACGTGCTGGATGCCGAGCAGGTGCTGAAAGCACTGCCACGCGGCGAGGCGCTGAACCGCGAACTGTTCGACGCCGTACTTGATGAAGCCGCGCGTTTCAGCGCGCACGTGCTGGCACCGCTCAACCAGGGTGGCGACGCCGAGGGCTGCCACTACGACAAAGACAGCGCCAGCGTGACCACGCCCAAGGGTTTCAAGGACGCCAACGCACAGTTCGTGGCCGGCGGCTGGGCCGGCCTGACCGCGCCTGAGCAGTACGGCGGCCAGGACCTGCCCGAGACCATCGGCGCACTGGTCAAGGAAATGCTGGACTCGGCCAATCTGTCGTGGAGCAACTATCCGCTGCTCTCGGCCGGCGCCACGGAGGCACTGCTGCAACACGGTGAGGAATGGCAGCGCGAGGTGTTCCTCAAGCCCATCGTCGCTGGACGCTGGACCGGCACCATGTGCCTCACCGAGCCGCACTGCGGCACCGACCTGGGCCTGCTGAAAACACGTGCCGAACCGGCGCCGGACGGCAGTTACCGCATCAGCGGCACCAAGATCTTCATCACCGGCGGCGAGCAGGACCTGAGCGAGAACATCGTGCACCTGGTGCTGGCACGCCTGCCCGACGCACCCGCCGGCACCAAGGGCATCTCCATGTTCGTGGTGCCCAAATTCAAGGTGGCGCGCGACGGCGCGGTGGGCGCGCGCAACGCCGCCGCCTGCGGCTCGATCGAGCACAAGATGGGCATCAAGGGCTCGGCCACCTGCGTGATGAACTTCGATGGCGCCGAGGGCTACCTCGTCGGCCCGCCGCACAAGGGCCTGATGGCCATGTTCACCATGATGAACGCGGCGCGTCTGGCCGTCGGCATCCAGGGCCTTGGCCTGATCGAACGCGCCTACCAGAACAGCCTGGCCTACGCACGCGAGCGCCTGCAGATGCGCGCGCTCAGCGGTGCCAAATTCCCCGACAAACCCGCCGACCCCATCATCGTGCACCCCGATGTGCGCCGCATGCTGCTGACGCAGAAGGCCGTCGTCGAGGCCGGGCGCGTGCTGGTGTTGCACGCTGCACTGCTGGGCGATACGCAACTGCGCAGCACCGATGCCGCGCAGCGCGCGCTTGCCGAGCAGGAGCTGTCGTTCCTGATTCCGATCTGCAAGGGCCTGCTCACCGAACTGTCCAACCAGTGCACCTACGACGCCATGCAGATTCTCGGCGGCCACGGCTACATCGCCGAATGGGGCATGGAGCAGTTCGCACGCGACGCGCGCATCACCACCATTTACGAGGGCACCACGCAGATCCAGGCGCTGGATCTGCTCGGGCGCAAGGTGTTCCAGCTGCAGGGCGCGGGACTCAAGCTGTTCCTCGAGCGCATCGCTGCGTTTTGCAAGCAACACGCCGACAACGCGCAACTAGCCGAGTTCGTCGGCCCGCTGGCCAAGCTGGCGCAACAGTGGGGCGAGCTGACCCAGCGCATCGGCGTTGCTGCCGCGGGCAACCCCGATGAAATCGGCGCGGCGGCCGTGGACTATCTGTTCTACAGCGGCTACATCACCCTCGCCTTTTTCTGGGCGCGCAGCGTGGCGAGCGCCGATGCCGGCACGCGCAGCGCCGAATTCAAACAGGCCAAGCGCGCCACCGCACGCTTCTACTACCAGCGCGTGCTGCCGCGCACCGAGGCGCACGCCAGCAGCATGCGTGCCGGCGCCGCCAGCCTGATGGACTTGCCGGAAGCATTGTTTGGCTGAGCCATCCGCAACTGGCGCGACGGGAATATCCGCGCGCTGTTTGCACAACACGCGGGAACCAGGATGCATCGCGCAAGCACTTGGCCCTTTTCCACAGCCTCGCGTTCAGGCTAAATTGGCTCCCGCGACCCACCTGCCGCCGCATCGACCCCACCGCGCATGAGCGACACCGCCCCGGAGCTGCACTTCCGCCTCGCCGAAGCCGGCGACGAGGCGTTTATCCTGAGCCTGGCCGAACGCCTGCTGTCATTTGATCTGCCGACCTGGCGCAAACACAAGGAAGCCCTGGCTCATCTGCGCGGCGATCTGCGTCGGCATTTGCTGGACGAGCCCCCCGGCAGCTACATGTTCATTGCCGAGGACAACGATGGTGAACCGGTCGCGCTGCTGCATCTGCAAAAGAGCAGCGACCTGCTCAGCGGCAAACCCACCGTGCATATCTCCGACCTCGCCGTGCCCGCCGCACGCGAAAGCCAGGGCATCGGCCGCGCCCTGCTGGCCTGGGCCGAGGACTGGGCGCGCGAACATGGCGCCGCCGCGCTGACCCTCAACGTATTCCCCGGCAACACCCGCGCGCAGAGCTTGTACGCACGCAACGGCTTCCAGACCGACCTGCTCAAACTGGTACGTCCGTTGCGCTGAGGATGTGACCCGCGTCCTTGGCTGACGCGCCCCTCTGGATCTACCGCCCTTTCCTGGACGCCACGGCGGATCTGCGTCGGCGCAGACACGGAGGCCGTGTGCGTCACCGCACCGACTGCCCGTTGCCTGACGCTTATAGTCGTATTCAAGGTCGTTCCGTCTTGCTTGTCCGGCGAATCGACCGAAGCAGACTGCGTAACCGCCCATCCGCCGCGCGCCTGTCTTGCGCATGTTGGCTCGATCGTCCTTGAGCCTGCATGGCTGCCTGGATTTGTCTCGCCCAACTACGGCACATGACGACCATGTGATCACAGTCGAGGAGCATCACCATGCTGTATTACGCAGTGGCATTTCTGGTCATCGCGCTGGCAGCGGGGATTCTTGGCTTCACCGGTGTCGCCGGCGCCGCGGTCGGCATTGCCAAGATCCTGTTCATCGTGTTTCTGGTGCTGTTCCTGGTTTCGTTCGTTTACAGCCGCCGCGGCCGGCATTGAAGCCGATGTGTTGCCGCCTCGCCCATTCCCATTCTTCGGATTTTCTCATGCAGCGCCTGCGCGCAAGTCATCGCTGCACCCTGTCCACCCCGTTCAAGGTCAAGACGCATGAATAACGACATCATCAAAGGCAAGTGGTCGCAGTTGCACGGCCAACTCAAGACGCAATGGAGCAAGCTCACCGACGACGATCTGGGACAGATGGACGGCCATCGCGAATATCTGGTCGGCAAAGTGCAAGAGCGCTATGGCATCGCCAAGGATGCGGCCGCCGCGCAGGTCGCGGAATTCGAGCGCACGCTGCGCCGAACCCATTGAGGCAAGCCCCAACCGGCCCGCGCATTGGCAGCATCCCGCTTCCCGTGAACAAAGGACAACAACATCATGAACCTGCATCTGAGTATCGGGCCACTGGTCTCGCTGATCGCCGGCGTGCTGATCCTGATCATGCCGCGGCTGCTGAATTACATCGTCGCGATTTATCTGATCATCATCGGACTGATCGGACTCTTCGGCACCGGCGCCCTGCACCTCTGATTTGCACCCGCGGCGGAGATCCCGCCGTGCACTCGCCACTCGATTCGCGCCTGGCGGCGCTGTAATCACGGCGTCGCCCGTTGCACATGGAGAAACCACATGCTCGGCATCATCTTGTTGATCGTTCTGATCGTACTTTTGCTCGGTGCGATTCCGAGTTGGCCGCACAGCAGAAGCTGGGGCTATGGGCCCAGCAGCGGCTTGGGCATCGTTCTGATCATCGTCATCGTCCTGCTGCTCATGGGCCGGATCTGAGTCGCCGCTGCCTGAGCCGTGGCTGCGCTGTCATGGCTGCACGGATTGCGTGAGGCGATTTTTCTGATCACATCCACGCTCAGGTCGCAGGCTGCTTCGGCAACAGCCGATCATATTCACGCTTGACCACCGCGTAGCACTCGCATACGCGCCGCTCCAGGCCGGCCCGATCCAGCGCGGTGATGTGACCGCGCTGGTACTTGATCAGCCCGGCCTCCTGCAAGTTTCCCGCGGCTTCGGTGACACCCTCGCGACGCACGCCGAGCATGTTGGCGATCAGTTCCTGGGTCATCACCAGTTCGCTGGATTGCAGGCGATCCAGACTCAGCAGCAGCCAACGGCACAATTGCTGATCCAGTGAATGATGGCGATTGCACACCGCGGTCTGTCCCATCTGCGTGATCAGCGCCTGCGTGTAACGCAACAGCAGATGCAGCACCGGGCCGCCGCGGGTAAATTCCATCATCAGCAAGCGGGCATTGATCCGGAACCCCACGCCAGCGCTTTGCACAACCGCGCGGCTGGTGGTCGACTCGCCGCCCATGAACAGCGAGATGCCGACGACGCCTTCGTTGCCCGCCACGGCGATCTCCGCCGATGCACCGTTTTCCATGACATACAGCAGTGAAACGATCGACGTCGTCGGGAAATATACGTGGGTGACCTTGCTGCCAGGCTCGTAGAGCACCTCACCCAGCGGCATCTCGACCCGCTCCATATCCGGTAGCCAGCGTGCCAATTCCTGCTCAGGCAAGACCGCGAGCAACTGATTCTGCATCAGCTCGGATAGCGTAGGCATCAGCACTTCCCCCGTTTGAATCAGCGAATATTTTAACGAAATCGCCCCTGCGTGCTCCGGCCGTGCCATCTCGCCAAGCGCTGTGTGCCCTGCCAGCGCCGGCCAAGCGCGCGCTTGCCAGCCTTCCCGATACAACGCGTCGCGTGTCCCGACAACACGCCTGCCGGCCTTGACTGTATGGCAAGCATCATCGGCGTGCATCCGTTGACCGGCGCAAGGGACCGCATCGCACCCGGCGTGCCGGGTGCGTCACCGCACAGACGCGCCTGCAAGGCAAGCGCACTCTTCACCGTGATGGCGAAAGGCACTGGCCGAGTCAGCAAAGGAATCAGGACACGAGTTGGTTCAAGCCTGCCGAGCCGGGGCAACAGCCCCAAGCGGCCGTGCATGGATGCGCAGCCGAACTTCCCGCACAGCAGGAGCGACGCGGGAATTGCGCCGGGTTTGGCGCGTCGGGGCGAGCCCGGGATGGGCTCACTCCGACATCTCCAATCCAACGCTCCGCCCCAATTCAATCCATGGAGCGGTGATAGCACGCAAGGGCCAAGGCTGTGCCGTGGTCAGCGCGCCATGTCCACCCCCGCAAGGAGGGCACAACCGAAGGAGTCGACGCAATGAGCAATCCAAACCGCGAAGCACCCAGCAAGTCCAATCCGGGCCACGACCAGAAGCACGAAGCCGCGCCCACGCTGCCCGGCAATCGCGACAAGCATGAGTCCGGGCAACACGAAAAGTCCGGCGCCGGCAAGCAACGCGATGGCCACAAGGCCTTCGAGAAAACGGCGCCGCCCGCGGGCCGCTAATTCGGCAAGGGAACCTGTTGGCCAGGCCCGCCAAGCCCCGCATGCCTGCGCAAGATTGGAACTCGTTCGGGTCTTGCGCAACACCGAAGCGGAAAGCCCCCTTCCATGGAGATCAGATCATGACCAAACGCTATCTACCCTTACTCGGCGTGCTGACGGTATTCGCCGCCAGCGCGATGATTCCGCAATACGCGGCGGCCGCCGGAGCCAACCTGGATTGCAAAATGCACTTCCAGACCACCAGCTGGTCGGTCATCTACAAGCACGTGGAGGGCACCGGCCTGGTGACTTGCGCCAATGGTGCATCGATGCACGTGAAGATCACCGCACAGGGCGTCGGCCTCACCGCCGGCAAATCACGTATCGACAATGGCGTGGGCACCTTTACCGATGTGCACACCATCGACGACGTGCTGGGCGCGTATGCACAGGGCGAAGCCAACGCCGGCCTGGTGAAATCAGGCTCCGCGCAAGTCCTGACCAAGGGCACGGTTTCGCTGGCGCTGGCGGGTTCAGGCCAGGGTATCGACCTGGGCATCAGCGTGGGCAAGTTCACCATCAGCAGGGCCAAATAGACTTGCATGACCGTCCGGCGCCGCGCGCCATCGGCTTGCGCGGCCCGGCAACCGGCCGGGCCATCGCGGTGCGGCGGACACGACACCAAACCCAGGTCTCGCGTTCCGCATGCAGCCAGCAGCGGTGCGACATTGCACCGCAAAAGTTCGCTGCGATACGGCACCCGCTTCACACGATGTGGCGGCAGGAAATCTCCTACTCAGAGGGTATCGCTCATGGACAACGCAACCAGGGCACTCGTGGTCGGCTTGGCGTTCGCTCTTTCGGCCTGTGGCAAGTCGACGCAAAGTGATGTGAATCAGGCCGCGCGCAACCGCGCGACGGATGTGGCCAAGGCGAGCCAGGCCGCGCAGCCTGCCGTCGATGCCGCCAACCGCAATCTGGTCACGGCGCAACAGGATGCCAATATCAAAGTCGCGAACGCGACTGCCGCGGCCGACCAATCGGTCAACAAGGCGGCCGTGAGCCAGGACAAGGCGCAAGCCAAGGCGGATTACAACGTCGCCATGGCACGCATCGAGGGCAACCTCAAGGTCGCGCAGGAAAAGTGCGCGATGCAGCCCGCCGATATGCAGACCGCATGCGAGCAGGCCGCCCAGGCGATCCACGATCAGGCCGTGAATGCAGCGGTCGCGCAACTTGACCAGGTCATGCAGCAGCCAGGCTGATGGGCTGCGGCGACCGCGTGCCGCAGGAGGCCCGGTTGTCGCTGGTGGTGAAAATTCCCGGGCCCGGCGTCGCACGCGTCATCCGGACGGTTGGCTGCGTGTTCCCGGTGGGTCACGACCCAGTTCGAGCACCTGGTTGGTGCTGCCGAACCAGACGTCGGCGCGGATATGGAACGCCTTGCCTGCACCCATGTCGCCGATGCAGAACACCACTGGCGCCAGCGGATGGTCGGCGTCCGAAGGCTTCATGAGTTCATCCGAGAAGCAATGCCGTTCAAGACGAAAAGAAAGCGCATGCATGCCGCAGTTGTGTCTTACGCATGCAGCTCGCCTACCGCCGCGGGTTCTACTGGTCCTTGTTCGCCACTTTCTCCATGATCTGCAGGATCGGCTTGATCAGGTCGATGGGCATCGGGAAGATCACCGTGGAATTGTTTTCCGTGGCGATTTCGGACAGGGTCTGCAGGTAACGCAACTGCATGCCGCCGGGCGCGGAAGCGAGGATGGTGGCGGCATTGACCAGGGTCTGCGACGCCTGGAATTCTGCGTCCGCATGGATGACTTTGGAACGGCGGTCGCGCTCGGCGATGGCCTGCTTGGCGATGGCCTGGACCATGTCGTCGGTGAGTTCGATGTTGCGGATCTCGACGACGCTGACCTTGATCCCCCAGACCTCGGTCTGTGCATCGAGGATCGTCTGGATGTCGGCGTTGATCTTGGGCCGCTCGGAGAGCATTTCATCGAGGTCGTGCTTGCCCAGCACCGCGCGCAGGGTGGTTTGCGCGAGCTTGCTGGTGGCACCGAAGAAGTCCGCGACCTGGATGAAGGCTTTCTCCGGATCGACGATGCGGAAGTACAGTACCGCGTCGACCTTGACCGAGACGTTGTCACGCGAGATCACGTCCTGCGGCGTGACCTCGTGCACAAGGGTGCGCAGGTCCAGGCGCTTCATCTGCTGCAGGATGGGCACCACGATGATCAACCCAGGTCCCTTGACCTTCTGGAATCGTCCAAGCCTGAAAACCACGGCGCGCTGATACTCGAAGACGATTTTCAGCGACATGAGCAAGAACAACGCAAGCAACAACAGCACCAGATAAATCTCGGGAAGCAGGAGTGGACTGGGCATCGGGGTTCTCCGTCAGCTTGCGAGTGGCATGTTCGGGAGTCGGCAAACGCGTCTGTCAATGGCTTCCGGGCGGGCTCTTCGTGACCCATTCTGCGCTCAATGAGCAGCACGCGTTGGACCGCGCGCGAGACGCTGACGCGATTCTTACCAATCGGTAATTGAACGCTGGCGCCGCTTACGGGTCTGATCACTGATGCGCACCCTCCATCTGCCGTATCTGCTGGACAACCGCACCCGCATCGAATGGGCGCTGGGGCTGGCGCGCCTGCTGTTCGGCGCGGTGTGCCTGGTCAATCTCGTGCTGCATCTCGACCCGGCTTATCGCGAGCATTTCGTGGCCATGATCGCGGCCGACTGGGCGCCGGGGCAGCCCGCGTGGCTGATGGCGTACGGCCACGCCATGGCCGCGCTGGTGACCAATCTCGGCGTCGGCATCGTGGTCGGCGTGATGGTGGCGTTGGAGGCGTTGCTGGCGTTTTCCCTGCTCAGTGGCTGGCAGTTGCATCGTCTTGCATGGGTGGGGATGTTCTACAACCTGTGGTTGTGGAGCACGATCGGCGGGCTGGGCGGACCCTATACCTCGGGCGCCACCGATCCGGGCACGGCCATCGTCTATGCGCTGGCCTTCGCGCTGATCCTGCTCTGTCATGGCTGGCGGCCGCTGAGCGCGTTCCGCCACGGGCCGGTGGCCGTGCCGGCAGAATGGAAGTTCATCGTGGCGCGTGTGCTGTTCGGGCTGCTGTGGGCCTTCGACGCGTACTGGAAGTGGCAGCCGGCGTTCCTGCATGGCGCCGGCAGCTACCTCGCTGGCTCGATGGCCGGGCAACCGCACTGGGTCGCGGCCTATATCGGCTTCGTGTTGCACATCATCGAGCAGGTCGGCGTGGAGCGCTTCGCGATCTTCGCGGCGCTGGCCGAAAGCGCCCTGGCACTCTCATTGATCACGGGCGTGCTCATCGACCTGGCGATGCCACTGGGCGTGCTGTACAGCCTGGCACTATGGAGCACCGCCGAGGGCATGGGTGGACCCTACGGCGCCGGCTTCACCGGCAACAAGGGCGACGTGCTGGGCACGGCCAGCATCTATGCCATCGTGTTTCTGCTGCTGATCGCCGCGCGCGCCGAGCGCCGTCTGGCTGGCTCGCGCTGAGGCACATGGCCTCGCGCCGGCCACAGCCTTCGCGTACACGCATTACCCGTTTGTCACGTGCTTGGCTTATCCTGCCGCAGATGCGGCGTGCGCCTGCGCGTCGCCCCTGTGGTCCAAGCGACGGAGGAAGGCATGCACGAGGTCATCGACCTGCGCGCCGATGTCCCGGGCGATGTTCCGGGGAATGTTGCGGGCGGTTTTCCCAGCCCGTCGGCGAGCACGCGCGTACTGGCGCTGGATGCGGGTGGCCGCATCCTCGACTGGATCAGCTGGCAGGATGCGGTATGCCTGTACGTACGCGACGCCGTGGCGTGGACACTGGGCACGCCCTGCCTCAGCGTGCATGGCGGCATCAACCGCGTCTCGGGGCGGCAGAGCATCATCGAGCTGCACCCCATCGTCGCCAGCACCGGCCACTGCCGCAGCCACGCGCTCGATCCATCGCCGGCGCTGACCAACGCCGCGCTGTTCGCGCGCGACCGCTACATCTGTCTGTACTGCGGCAGCCATGGCCAGCGCGGTGAACTGACCCGCGATCACGTCATCCCCACCTCGCGCGGCGGGCGCGACGCCTGGGAAAACGTCGTCACCGCTTGCGTGGCCTGCAATCTGCGCAAAGGCAGTCGCACGCCGCAGCAGGCATCGATGCCACTGCTGGCCGTGCCCTACCGGCCGAGCTGGGTCGAGCATCTGATCCTGTCCAACCGCAACATCCTCGCCGACCAGATGGAGTTTCTGGTGGGACACCTGCCGAAGAAACGACGCAAGAGTTGAGCGTAGGTGCGGACGCCGGAACATCGCCGCAGGAGTTCACCCTGACTGGCGGAAAGCACAGGATCGTGCGCAGCTCTTGGGGTGCGCATCCCGCTCAAGCGGACGTGCTGGCTTCGGCTCGTATTTCGATGCCATCGATCCAGCCGTGTTGCACGGCGGCTTGCAGCCACGCGCCCACATCGAAGTCTTCGGCGGCGGCCTCCAGCGCCTGATCCAGACGCCCGCCGGCGCGCAATGCCTGCAGCCAGTCCGCTTCTGCGGTGGATAGTTCGCGGCACTGCGCCTGCATGTCTTCGCGCCAGACCCATAGCGGCGCGGCGGGCGTCTGCAAAGCTGCATGCAAGACATCGGCATCGATATCCGGCAACTGGTGCGCGCGCCACAATGCCAACACCGGCCAATGCGTATGCAGCAGGCGCGTACCCGGGGCCAGTCGCAATTGCAGACGCGCCGGATCGCACTCGGCCAGGCGCTGCAAATCCGCCGCTGCCAGTTGCGCGGGCGCATCGAACACGACCGCCCATCGCGCCCAGTCCAGCCGCGCGCTGTCGGCCAGCCACGGCCACGCGCGCAGGTCGTCCAGCGCGGCGATGCAATCGGCAAGCTCGGCGCCGATGCGCGCCAGATCGCCTTGACGCGGCGGATAGGCGTACCAGTAGCGCGCGCACAGCACCGCGAACGGCGCCTCGCCCAGCATCGCCAGCAGCGTGGGGAACTGCGCGCGCAGCGCGGCGACGGCGTGTTCCAGCCCATTGCCGCGATACGCCGCCAGGCCCGCCGCCCAGCGCTGGGCGCGCTGACTCACGCCCAGCTCGGGCGCCGGCACGAGCGTCGGCTGCGCGGCGAACAGCGCTTGCAGCAATGCCTGCTGACGCGTCGCCTCGCGGGCCGTGGCGGCAGCCACGCGGTTCATGCCGCATGCTCCACGGCGACCCGCCCGCGCGCATGTCGTGCGCCGGCTTCGACATCGAGCAGGTGCTGTGCTTTTGCGGCCTCGCCGAGCAGCACTTCGAGTGACGGCAGGCTGGTATCCCATTCGATCAGCGTGGGCCGCGCGCCAAAGCGGCGCAGCGCATGCGCGTAGGCGCGCCACACCGGCGCCGAGACCACGCACGAGTGATCGTCGATGATCAGCTCGTGCTGGCGGCTGTGCCCGGCGAGGTGGATCTCGCCGACCAGATCCGGCGGCGCGCACCGCGCCAACTCATCCAGCCACGCGCACACGGCGGCCTGTGCATCATCGACGCCGGCGTTGAGCGCGTTGACCATCAGATTGTTGACGTCCAGCAGCAGGCCGCACCCGCTGCGCCTGGAGAGTTCGGCGAAAAATTCCGGCTCGCTGAAGTCACGCTCGGCGAAATCCAGATAGGTGCTCAGGTTTTCCACCAGGATCGGGCGCCGCAAGCGTTCCTGCACGCGTTGCACGTTGGCGATGAACACCGCCAGCGCGCCATGCGTGAAGGCGACCGGCAGCAAATCGTTGGCATGCACGATGCCGCGCCCGGCCCAGGGCGCGCGCGCGAAGCAGGCGTGATCGGACACGCGCACCGGTTCGATGCGCGCGACCAGCGCGGCGAGGCGCTGCAGATGCTCGTCATCCAGCCCGCAGGCCGAACCCAGCGCTAGGCAGACGCCGTGCAGACTCACGGCATAGTCGGCGCGTACCGCAGCCAGCACCTGCGCCGCGGCATCGTGCGGGTTGAAGAAATTTTCGGAGTGCACCTCGATGAAATCGACCACGGGCCGGCGCGCGCGGAACTCGACGTAATGCGGCTGGCGCAGGCCGATTCCGGCGCGCACGACCGATGTGGATTCGCTCGGCATGCGGACTTTCTCGCATGGCCACGGAGCCGGAACACTCCGGCCCCGCAGCGTGACAACACTGCTCACTCACTCCATGGTCTTGCTGGCCGCCACGTCTGGATTGGAGCGTGCAGTCAAGAGCGACTGATGCCAGCTTCTGGCCTTTTCCTGGATATTGGCTTCGAAGGCAATGACCTTGGAGTCGTTGGTCATGACCGCCCTGGCCTGCGCCCTGTCCATCCCGCCCATTTTTTCGCAGGTGCCAGCGGGCACCAGGCGGAAATCACCCGGGATGTAATAGGCCGTGGCCTGACCCTTGCAGGAATGCAGGCCGGACATGCCGGCGCAGTCGTTGTGACCGGCGGTGGCGACACCGAAACACTTAGTCATGCTGGCGGCGTGTGCCGCGGGTGCCGCAGCCATGGCGCCTGCGGCGATCAGGGATGCCGCGGCGACACTGAGGATCTGATACTTGTTCATGATAAATGCCCTCGATCAAAAATGATGAAAGCCTGATGAGTCGAAGCGGTCATGTGGCCGCTGCTGGCCCGGCACCCGATCCAATTGCATAAAGCAGTTGTTGTGGAGAGGTTTGCAAGCACATGGGTGCCGCCCAGCCATGTCGCTATTAGTGCAATGCACGTGCATATGCACGTCGCAATGCAACATCCTCACATGTGGCAGTAGCTCAAGCAGCACGCGTGGTAAAACAGTTCATCGCTGGATCTTGGTCGTTGCACGCACCGGATTCCTTACACTGCCCATGCTCACGCCGCGCACCATCGCCGCAGCCACATGATGAATACCGCGCCGCAGACCCACATCGACATGCAGGAACTGGCGCGCCGCATCGATGCGCTGCGCCCGACCCTGCTGCGTCTGGCGCAACTGCAGTTGCGCAACCAGGCGTGGGCCGAGGACGCCGTGTCGGAAACCGTGCTCGCCGTGCTGCAGGGCGCGCAGCGTTTCAACGGCGCCTCGCAACTGAAGACCTGGATCGTCGGCATCCTCAAGCACAAGGTGCTCGACCAGTTGCGCCAGCACATGCGCGAGCCGGTCGCAGCGGGCGCCAACGACGCCGGCGAGGAGGAGGATCTGGACGCGCTGCTGTACCGGAGCGACGGCCACTTCCGCGACATGCCGGAGCACTGGGCCGATCCCTGCAGCGAGCTGCAGCGCGATCAGTTCTTCGCCGTGCTCGAGGCTTGCCTGGAGCACCTGCCCAACCGGCAAGGCCGCGTGTTTCTGATGCGCGAGTGGCTGGAAATCGACAGTCGCGTGATCTGTCAGGAACTGGACATCGCGCCGACCAATCTGTGGATCCAGCTGCATCGCGCGCGCCTGCGTCTGCGCGAGTGTCTGCAAGCAAACTGGTTTGGAGCGCCGCCGCGATGAAAATTCCCAACAGCTGTCGCGACATCAGTGGCTTGCTGCTGGCCCGCGAGGACCGCTCGCTGTCCTTCGGCGAACGCCTGGCCGTGCGTGTGCACATCCTCACCTGTCGCGCCTGCCAGCGCTTCGAACGGCAGACGCTGGTGCTGCGCGGTGCGCTGCGCGCCTGGCGCGAGCATCAGGATCACGACGATCCCGAGCCGCCGCGTTGAGGCGACGGTGGTGCAGTGCCGCAACCCTGTTCATTTTCCAGCCAGCTACGCGGGCCACATCCGCGTAGCCTCGCGCGCTTTCTTGACGAGAACCTGCACGCATGAGCAGCGATCCCAGCGCCGCGCCGTCCCCGCCCGCACGCGATTTGTTGGCGGCACAAATGCCACGCACCAGTGCGCCGCTTGCGCCACGCGTGCTGTGGATCAGCGCGCTGGCGATCCTGCTGGGTCTGGCCGCGGCCGTGGTCGCACGCGCGCTGACCATGCTGATCGGGTTGATCACCAATCTCGCCTTCTACGGGCGCGTGGACACGAGTTTCGTTAGTCCGGCGGGCAATCACCTCGGGCTGTGGGTAATCGTGGTGCCGGTCATCGGCGGGCTGATCGTGGGCGTGATGGCGCGTTACGGATCGCGCGCGATCCGCGGACACGGCATCCCCGAGGCGATGGAGCAGATCCTGATCAACGACAGCCGCATCGCGCCACGGGTGACCTGGTTGAAGCCGGTGTCCTCGGCCATCGCCATCGGCACCGGCGGACCGTTCGGCGCGGAAGGCCCGATCATCGCCACCGGCGGTGCGCTGGGGTCGCTGGTCGGACAACTGCTGCACGTCAGCGCTGACGAGCGCAAGACGCTGCTGGCGGCGGGCGCGGCGGGCGGCATGGCGGCGGTGTTCGCGGCGCCGTTCGCCGCGGTGTTCATGGCCATCGAGCTGCTGCTGTTCGAGCGTCGCGCGCGTTCGCTGATCCCGGTGGCGCTGGCCTGCATCAGCGCCACCGGCCTGCGCTTCGTGCTCGAAGGCAGCGCGGCGATGTTTCCCATGCCCGGCATTGCCGTGCAGGGTCTGTCGGCACTGACGGCCTGCGCCATGCTGGGCGTGATCGTGGGGCTGGTGAGCATCGGCGTGACCCGCGCCACGTATGTGGTCGAGGACCTGTTCGAGAAACTGCCGCTGCACTGGATGTGGTGGCCGGCGCTGGGCGGCGTCGCCGTCGGCGTGATTGGTTGGTACGCGCCGCTGACCATGGGCGTGGGCTACGGCAACATCGCGGCGATCGTCGCCGGCTCGCTGGGCGTGGCCACCCTGACGAGTCTGTGCGTGCTCAAGTTCCTCTCGTGGGCGATCGCCCTGGGCAGCGGCACCTCGGGCGGCACGCTGGCGCCGCTGTTCACCATCGGCGGCGCGCTGGGTGGACTGCTCGGGCTGGCCGCCGCGCACTGGCTGCCGTGGCTGCACCTGGACCCGCGCATCGCCGCCGTGGTCGGCATGGCGGCGCTGTTCGCCGGCTCCTCGCGTGCGCTGCTGACCTCGGTGGTGTTCGCCTTCGAGACCACGCAGCAACCGCACGTGCTGCTGCCGCTGCTGGCCGGCTGCGTCAGTGCATTCCTGGTCTCCGGTTTGCTGATGCGCACCACGATCATGACCGAGAAACTCGCCCGGCGCGGCCTGCGCGTGCCTTCCGACTATCGCGCCGACGTCCTGGAGCAGATCAACGTCGGCAGCGTGTGCAGCCGCGATGTCGTCAGCCTGCGCGGCACGCAGACCGTGGCCGAAGTGCGTGCCTGGCTGCAAACGGGTGACGCGGCGGCGACGCATCAGGGCTATCCCGTACTGGATGCCGAAACGCGCCTGCTGGGCGTGCTCACGCGCCGCGATCTGCTCGAGGCGCACGTGCCTGACCGGGCCACGCTGGACACCCTGATCCGTCGCGCACCGCTGCTGGTCGGCGAGGATCACAGCCTGCGCGAGGCCGCCGACCACATGGCAGTAGCCGATGTCGGGCGCCTGGTGGTGGTGGCTGCAGACGACCCGCGGCGCGTGCTCGGCATGCTCACGCGCGGCGATGTGCTGGCCGCACACGCCCGGCACATTCGCGCCGCGCAGCAGCGGACCCGCCATATCGATCTGCGCGGGCAGCGCTGAGATGCCAGCCCGCCGCGGATGCAGTGCCGGCTCGTTCACTTGCCGCTGTCGCCGTGTGGCACAACAATAGCCACCCTATGGATGCTGCCACCTACCCGCGTCTGGCGCGCATCGCGTCGCCCGCCGACCTGCGCCAGTTCCCCGAAACCGAGCTGCCAGCCGTCGCCGAGGAACTGCGCCGGTTCCTGATCGCCTCGGTGGCGAGTTCAGGCGGCCATTTCGGCGCCAACCTCGGCGTGGTCGAGCTGACCGTGGCGCTGCATTACCTGTACGCCACGCCGGAGGACCGGCTGATCTGGGACGTGGGCCACCAGGGCTACCCGCACAAGATCCTCACCGGCCGCGCCGAACGCATCACCAGCATCAAGCAGAAGGATGGACTGGCGCCGTTTCCCAAACGCGCCGAGAGTCCCTACGACGCCTTCGGCGTGGGCCATTCGTCCACCTCGATCTCGGCTGCCCTGGGCATGGCGTTGGCCGCGCAGCATCAGGGCGAGGCGCGACGCGTGGTGGCGGTGATCGGCGACGGTGCGCTGACCGCGGGCATGGCCTACGAGGCGCTCAATCACGGTGGCGATATCGAGCCCGACCTGCTGGTGGTGCTCAACGACAACGGCATGTCGATCAGCGAGAACGTCGGCGCGCTGACCAAGATGCTGTCGCGGCTGCTGGTCAGCCGGCGCCTCAACGCGCTGCGCGAGCGCGCCAAGCGCGCCATGCCCAGGCGCAGCCTGATGGCGCGCTTCGTCAAGCGCTGGGAGGAGCACGCCAAGGGCATGTTCGTGCCTTCGACGCTGTTCGAGGAACTGGGCTTCCACTACACCGGCCCGATCGACGGCCACGACCTGCCGCAACTGCTGCACTCGCTGCGCACGGTCAAGGAGCTGCGCGGACCCCAGCTGCTGCACGTGATCACCACCAAAGGCAAGGGCTACGCCCCTGCGGAACGCGCGCAGATCGAATACCACGCGGTCGGCCCGTTCGATCCGGCGCGCGGGGTGCAGCCCAAGCCGCCGGGCAAGGCCACCTACACCGATGTGTTCAGCGACTGGCTGTGCGACATGGCTGCCGCCGATGCGCGCCTGCTCGGCATCACTCCGGCGATGCGCGAGGGCTCGGGACTGGTGCGTTTCTCCAGGGACTATCCGCAGCGTTACTTCGATGTCGGCATCGCCGAGCAGCACGCGGTGACGCTGGCCGCGGGCATGGCCTGCGCGGGCGCCAAGCCGGTGGTGGCGATCTATTCCAGCTTTCTGCAGCGCGCCTACGACCAGCTGGTGCACGACGTGGCGCTGCAAAAGCTGCCGGTGCTGTTTGCCGTGGACCGCGCCGGCGTGGTCGGCCCGGATGGGCCCACGCACGCCGGCAATCTCGACTTGAGCTTTCTGCGCTGTGTGCCGGGTCTGCTGATCATGGCGCCCGGCGACGAGCGCGAATGCCGGCTGCTGCTGAGCACCGGATTCCACCACGCTGGCCCGGCCGTGGTGCGCTATCCACGCGGCGTCGGCACGGGCGTGGCCGCGGGCAGCGATCTGGCCACGGTACCAGTCGGCAAGGCCGAGCTGCGCCGCCATGGCCACACGCTGGCACTGCTGGTGTTCGGCGCGCCGCTGGCCGCGGCCGCACGCGTGGCCGAAGCGCTGGACCTGACCCTGGTCAACATGCGCTTCATCAAACCGCTGGATACCGCACTGTTGACCGAGTTGGCACGTGACCATGCCGGTTTCGTCAGCATCGAGGACAACGTGATCGCCGGCGGCGCCGGCAGCGGCGTCGGCGAATGGCTGGCCACGCAGGGCCTGACGCTGCCGCTGCTGCAACTGGGCCTGCCGGATCACTTCCAGGAACACGCCAGCCGCGAGCAACTGCTGGCCGAGGCCGGACTGGATGCCGCCGGCATCGAGGCCGCCATCCGCCGGCGCTACGCCACGCTGCTGCAGCGTCCGCGCACGCAGCAGACGGGCTGAGCGGGACGCAGATGAAAACCATGAGCCGCGCAGAAAACCCCCGGCTGCGGGCTCACCCTTCGCGCCAGATCAGCGTGGCCATGCGTCCGCTGTCCGCACCGTCGCGGCGGTAGGAATAAAAGCGCGCATCGCTGAACGTATCGAAATCGCCGCCGTACACATCCGCGACACCGCAGCGCCGCAGGCGCAGTCGCGCCAGTGCGGCCAGATCGCACTGCCAGTGGCCCGGGCGCATGGCATGAAAAGCCTGCGCGGCGTCGGCATCGGCATCGACGAATGCGGCGCGCACGCGCGCATCCACCTCATAGGACGCAGCGCCGATGCCAGGCCCGATCCACGCGAGCAACCCGGCTGGCACGACGCGCAGCGCGGCGACCGCGGCCTCGAGAACGCCTTCGGCGAGTCCGCGCCAGCCGGCGTGCGCGGCAGCCACCACACTGCCATCACGCGCGGCGATCAGCACCGGCAGGCAATCGGCGCTGAGGATGGCCAGCACTACGCCCGGGGTGCGCGTGATAGCGGCATCGGCGTCGGGTTCGGCGTGGGGCGTGTCCCAGCAATGCGGCCAAGGCAGCAGCGCGTCGGCTTGCCATACGCGCGTGCCATGGACCTGATGCAGCCAATGCGGCCAGGAACGCAAGCAAGCGCCCGCGGCCAGATCGCAGCGATTGCCATGCACGATCGCCGGATCGTCGCCGGCACGCGTGCCCATGTTGAACCGTGCATAGGCGCCCTGCGATCCACCCCGCGGCCCGCGCAACGTGGTCAGCGCACGCACGCCGGGCGGCGTCGGCCAGTCCGGGATCAGGCTGCTGCTGGCGAGCAGGTCGGCGCGCATGGCCTGTATGCGCACGTTGCCACCGATGCACGGATGCTCGCTATCCTCGGGTCGATCGGTCATGCCGCTCACGCTCGCGAGATGACCGATTCGCGACGCAGCACATCCAGCAGCGCAATGAAATCAGCCGGCAGCGGCGCGCTGAATTCCAGCGCCGCTGCGCTGAAGGGATGCAAGAACGCCAGCCGCTCGGCATGCAGCGCCTGACGCTGGAATGCGCGCAGGGCGGCGATGAGTTGCGGCGTCGCGGCTGGCGGCAGGCGCAAGCCGCCGCCGTACAGCGGGTCGCCGATCAGCGGGTGACCGATATGCGCCATATGCACGCGGATCTGGTGGGTGCGCCCGCTTTCCAGCGTGCAGTGCAGCAAGGTGTGGCCGCGCAGGCGCTCGCGCACGCGGTAATGGGTACGCGCCGGACGTCCATCGTCGCGCACGGCCTGGCGCAGGCGATCCACCGGATGCCGGCCCAGCGGCGCATCCACGGTGCCGCCGGCGATCACTTCGCCACGCACCAGCGCGAGGTACTGCCGCTGCACCGCGCGCGCCGCGATCATCTGCGTCAGCGCGGTGTGTGCGCGCAGCGAGCGCGCCACCAGCATCAGCCCCGAGGTGTCCTTGTCCAGCCGGTGCACGATGCCGGCGCGCGGCAACGTGCCGAGGCTGGCGTCGAAGTGCAGCAGCGCGTTCTGCAGCGTGCCGGAGGACACCCCGGCACCGGGATGCACGACCAGCCCGGCGGGCTTGTTCAGCACCAGCAGATCGTCGTCGACATGCAGCAGCTGCAGAGCAATGGCCTCCGGCGCGGCCGGCACGGCCTGCTCCAGCTCGGGTTCGAGCGCGATGCGCTCGCCGCCATGCAAGCGCTGGCTGGGGCTGCAATCGCCGCCATCGACACGCACACGGCCAGTACGTATCCAGCCGCTCAGACGCGCGCGTGAATAATCCGGGAACAACTCGGCCAGGGTCTGGTCGAGACGCCGCCCCGCCGCCGCCGCGGGCACGTGCGCAATCAGCACCGCGCTCATGCGCGCGCACCTGCCAGGTTGCCCGGGTCACGCGCGCTTAACGCAAGGCCCCGGTGGCTTTCCGTTACACTTGGCGCTTTGCCACGCTTGCGGATTGTCTTCATGCGCTCCATTCGGTTGTTCGTGCTGCTTGCATTGGTGCTGGCCCTGCCGGCGTGCTCATTGTTTCACGGCAAGCGCGACAATCTCGACACGATGACGGTCGAGGCGCTGTACGACCACGCCACGACCGCGCTGAAGAACGGCAACTATGGCGGTGCCGAGCAGCTTTACAACAAGCTGATCGCGCGTTTCCCGTACGGACCCTACACCGAGCGCGCGCAGATCAACCTGGCCTACGCGCAATTCAAGAACGACCAGCCCGACGATGCCTATGCCACGGCCAACCGGTACATCAAGACCTACCCGGCCGCGAAGGACATCGCCTACGCCTATTACCTGCGCGGGCTGATCAATTTCAACCGCTCCGGCGGCATGCTCTCGCGCATCTTCCCGGTCAACCGCAGCAAGCGCGACCAAGGCTACGCGGTGCAGTCCTTCGATGACTTCAGCCAATTGCTGCAACGTTTTCCGACCAGCCCCTACGCGCAAGACGCACGCCAGCGCATGATCTGGTTGCGCAACGGACTGGCGCAGTTCGAGATGAACATCGCGTTCTATTACTACGAGCGCCAGGCCTACATTGCCTCGCTCAACCGCGTCAAATACGTACTCGAACACTATCAGCAGGCGCCGCAAACCGGCGATGCGCTGGCGCTGATGGTGCAGAGCTACAAGCGCCTCGACGACCCCAAGCTGGCCGATCAGGCGCTGGCCGTACTCAAGCTCAATTACCCGGACCACCCGTACTTCAAGCACCCCAACAGCTGGCCGCACTACAGCTCGGATCTGTGGCGGCTGATTCCATTCATGGGTGGTTTCGGCGTGACCGATTCAGGGGTCACGGCCGCCAGCCAGAAGTGATCGGGTAGCGCCGTTCGCGTCCGAAGGCCCGCGTGGTCACCTTCGGCCCCGGTGCCGCCTGGCGGCGCTTGAACTCGTTGACCAGCACCATGCGCGCCACGCGGCGCACGGTTTCGGCATCGAAACCGGCGGCGACGATTTCGGCCTGCGATTGCTCGCCCTCGATGAAGCGCTCGAGGATCGCATCGAGCAGGTCATACGGCGGCAGTGAATCCTGGTCGGTCTGCCCGGCACGCAGTTCCGCCGATGGCGCGCGCTCGATCACGGCATGCGGAATCACTTCGCCCGCTGCCGAGTCGCGGGTCCCGGGTTCCTTCTGGTTGCGCCAGCGCGCCAGCGCATACACGGTGGTCTTGTACACGTCCTTGAGCGGCGCATAAGCCCCGCACATGTCGCCATACAGGGTCGCATAACCCACCGCCAGCTCGCTCTTGTTGCCGGTGGACAGCAGCAACGCGCCGGACTTGTTGGACAGCGCCATCAGCAGCACGCCGCGGATGCGCGATTGCAGGTTTTCCTCGGTCACATCCGGCGCGCGACCGGCGAACTCCGGCGCCAGCGTATGCAACAGCGCCGCGAAGGCGGGCTCGATCGGCAGCTCGGCGCAGCGCACGCCCAGCGCGCGCGCCTGCGCATCGGCTTCGCGCGCCGACAGATCGGAGGTGAAGCGCGAGGGCAACCGGTAAGCACGGACATGCTCGGCGCCCAGCGCGTCCACCGCCAGCACGAGCGTCAGCGCCGAATCGATGCCGCCGGACAGCCCCAGCAGCACGTCGGAGAAACCATTCTTGCGCACGTAATCGCGGATGCCACGCTCCAGACCTGCATACAGCATGGCCTCGGCCGAGACATCGGCCACGGCGGGCCAATCCTGTGCCCGCAGGGTGCGCGTCGCGGACTCGAACTCGGCCCACAGCAACGCGTCGAGGAAGGCCGGCGCACGCGCGGCCACCGTGCCATCGCCGTGCACCAGCAGAGAACCGCCGTCGTAGACCACCTCGTCCTGCCCGCCGACCAGGTTGAGGTAGGCGATGGCGCAACCGGTTTCGCGCGCGCGCGCCACCAGCATCGTCTCGCGCTCGGCCGCCTTGGCCGCGTCCCACGGCGAGGCGTTGATCACCACGATCAGCTCGGCGCCGGCGCGCGCCGCCGCTGCGGCCGGCTCGGCCTGCCACACGTCCTCGCAGATCAGCATGGCGACGCGCACACCGCCGATCACGGCAACGCTGCTGGCACTGCCCGGACGGAAATAGCGCCGGTCGTCGAACACACCGTAGTTGGGCAGCGTCTGTTTGTGCGCGATCTGCACGACATGGCCCTCGCACAGCAGGGCGGCGGCGTTGTACACCTCGCCCTCGCTGTGCGGGAAGCCGACCAGGGCTGCCAGGCCATCGGTCGCGGCCGCCAGGGAGTCCAGCTCCTGCTGGCAGGCGGCGAGGAAACTCGGGCGCAGCAACAGGTCTTCCGGTGGATAACCGCTCAGGGTCAGCTCGGGACAGACCAGAAGGTCGGCGCCACCTGCGCGTGCCTCGCGCATCAGCTCGCGCACCTGCACCGCATTGGCGGCGACGGCGCCGACGCGAAAATCATGCTGGGCCAGCGCCAAGCGCAATGTCGCCATGGAGGTCCGATCCGTGATGGGGGTGTGCGCCGCGGCGGCAATCCCCGGCTTGTGGTGGCGCGCGCCCGGACCTGCATTGTAGTGCGTCGGCACCCGGCAACCGCGGCAGCCCCGCGCCACTGCCCGACGGCGCGCGCAATCCAAGCTACAGCGATTACCGCATCTCCGTGCTGCGCCAGCTCGACGCCCATTGGTCGCTGGGCGCCAGCCTCACCCATGCCATCAACGCGGCCTACTACCACGCCACCGCCAGCTACCTCGACGCCAGCGACATGCTTGATGTCGGCGGCACGCGCGGCATCGTGACGTTGCAAGGCTCGTTCTGACCGGAGTTGCCCATGCGTATGCTGTTGCGCCAATCGCTTTCCCTGCTGCTGCTGCTGACCCTGCTCACCGGCGTGCTGTATCCACTGGCCTGTACCGGACTGGCGCAACTGATTTTCCCGCGCCAGGCCGACGGCAGCCTGATCGTGCGCGACGGGCGGGTCCTGGGCTCGCGCCTGATCGGCCAGAGTTTCAGCGGACCGGCGTATTTCTGGAGCCGGCCCTCGGTCACCACGCCCCATGCGTACGCTGCTGATGCGTCCTCGGGTTCCAATCTCGGGCCGACCAATCCGGCCCTGCGCAACGCGATCGAGCGACGCATTGCCGCGCTGCAAGCCGCCGATCCGGCCCAGCACGGCCTGATCCCGGTGGATCTGGTCACGTCCTCGGCCAGCGGGCTCGACCCGGACATCACCCCGGCAGCGGCGCAGTACCAGCTCGCGCGCGTGGCGCAGGCTCGGCATCTTCCGCCGGCGGCCGTGCAAGCCATGATCCGGGCCTCCACGCGTGCGCGGCAGTGGGGTGTGCTGGGCGAGCCACGCGTCAACGTGCTGGAACTGAATCTGCGCCTGGATGGCTTGTGGTCGCGGCACTGAAAGGCTGTGAATTTTTCAGCCGCTCAGCCCGGCCATGGATGGCCGGGCGCGAAGCGGTCACGCACGTGGCTGCTTCGCGCAGGCGCGTATGGCCCCGTGCCGGACGCGACGATGAAATATTCCGCACGCCGCGGAATTTTTCACAGGCTCCGAGTGATGCCTGGCTGGCGCCGCGACGCGCATGCGTCCACCATGGGCGCCATCGCAACTGCACAAGCTGATTCATGGCCGCCGAGCACGCCGACGCGCGCCCCGATCCCGATGCACTCCTGCAGCGCGTGCAACGCGAAGCCAGAACCGCCGCGCGCGGTCGCCTGAAGATATTTTTCGGCGCCGCGGCGGGTGTGGGCAAGTCCTACGCCATGCTCGAGGCCGCGCGCAAGCAGGCCGCTGCGGGCATCGATGTGGTCGTCGGCTATGTCGAGTTGCACGGTCGCGCGGAAACCGAAGCGCTGCTCGATGGACTGCAGATCATGGCACCGCAACGGCTGCAGCATCGCGGCGTCACGCTGAGCGAATTCGATCTCGACGCCGCGCTGGCGCGGCGTCCCGCGCTGCTGCTGGTCGATGAGCTGGCCCACAGCAATCACGCCGGCGCGCGCCATGCCAAGCGCTGGCAGGACGTGGTGGAACTGCTCGACGCAGGCATCGATGTCTACACCACGGTCAACGTGCAGCACGTGGAAAGCCTCAACGACGTGGTCGCGCAGATCACCGGCGTGCGCGTGCGCGAAACCGTGCCCGACAGCGTGTTCGAGAGCGCCGACGAAGTCGAACTGATCGATCTGCCGCCGGATGACCTGATCGAGCGCCTGCGCGAAGGCAAGGTGTACCAGCCCGAGAAAGCCAGGCACGCGACCGCTGCGTTCTTCCGCAAAGGCAACCTGATCGCGCTGCGCCAGCTCGCGCTGCGCGCCACCGCCGATCGCGTCGATGCGGCCATGCGCGAATATCGCGAACGCCATGCCATCGCCGATACCTGGGCTGCCGGCGAGCGCGTGCTGGTGTGCATCGGCCCCGATGCGCTCTCGGAACGTCTCGTGCGCCGCGCGCGCCGGCTGGCCAATGCCTTGCATGCCGAATGGCTGGCGGTCTATGTTGAAACGCCACGACTGCAGCATCTGCCGCAATCCGCGCGCGATCGCGTGTTGCGCACGCTCAAGCTGGCCGAGAGCCTGGGCGCGCAGGCCGACAACATCAGCGGCGAGCACGTGGCGGAGGAACTGCTGGATTTCGCGCGCCAACGCAATGTCAGCAAGATCATCGTCGGCAAACCGCTGCATACGCGCTGGCGCGATCGTCTGCGTCCGAGTCTGGTCGATGCGCTGATCCGCGGCAGCGGCGACATCGACGTACTGGTGGTGACCAGCGAACCGGGCGCCGTGATCGCAACCATGCCACGCCTGCCGCGACATCGCAGCCGCCGCCCGGCCTACCTCAAGGGACTGGCGGCCGTGGCGCTGGCGACGGCGCTGTGCGCGGCGCTGTTTGACGTGCTGGGCCCAACCAATCTGGTGATGATCTATCTGCTCGCCGTGGTCTGGGTGGCGACACACTATGGGCGCGGGCCTTCGGTACTGGCCGTCGTGGCCAGCGTCGCGCTGTTCGATTTCCTGTTCGTGCAGCCGTATTTCTCGTTCGCCGTTTCGGATACGCAGTACCTGCTGACTTTCGCGGTGATGCTCACGGTGGGCCTGACGATCAGCAACCTGACCGCGCTGGGCCGGCGCCGCGCCGCGGTGGCGCGGCATCGCGAGCGGCGCATGCGCTCGCTACTTGCGCTGAGCAGCGAGTTGGTGCGCGAACGCTCGCGCGAACGCCTGGTCGAGGTGCTGCGTCGTCACATCAGCCGCGCGGTAAACGGGCAGACCGCGGTGTTGTTCGCGGATGGCGAGGGTCACCTTCTGGACCCGGATTTTTTCTGCACGCGTGGGCATGCGCCACCAGCGGGGCAGACCTGGTTTCCGGTCCCTGGCAATGATCTGGGCATCGCGCAATGGGCCTACGACCACCAGCGCAGCGCTGGCGTCGGCACGGACACACTAGCCAATGCTGACGCGCTGTACCTGCCACTGAAAGCGATGCAACGCTGCATCGGCGTGCTCGGCCTGCGCCCGCGCGAACCGCGCCAATTGCAGGTGCCGGAACAGATGCGCGCGCTGGATGCGATGGTCAATCTGGCGGCCATCGCCATCGAGCGCGTGGAACTGGCCGTGGCCACACGCTCTGCCGGCATCGAGATCGAATCCGAACGCCTGCGCAATGCCATGCCGAGTTCGATCTCGCATGATTTCCGCACGCCGCTGGCGACCATCATCGGCGCCGCCACCACGCTGCTGTCGGATACACCCGCAGGCATCGACGAGGCGCACCGGCGCACGCTGCTGCAAAGCCTTTTGGCCGAAGCCGAGCGCCTGCACCGGCTGAGCGTCAACCTGCTCGACTGAACCGCTTCGACGCGGGCGGGCCACGGCTCAAGCGCGAATGGCTGGCCATGGACGAACTGATCGGCGCGGCCCTGGCGCAGTTGCACGGCGCGCTCGGCCAGCGTCCGCTGCGCGTCGATCTGGCGCCGGATCTGCCACTGTTCCCGGGCGACGATACGCTGGTCGGGCAACTGCTGACCAACCTGATCGAAAACGCGATCAAGCACACGCCCGCCGACAGCGCCATCGAAATCGCCGCACAGGCGGACGCTGATTGGCTGCATGTCGCGGTGCGCGACCGCGGCCCGGGCCTGCCCGCAGGCGATGCGCAACGCCTGTTCGAGAAATTCCAGCGCGGGCGCGCCGAGGATGCGCAGGCCGGCCTCGGTCTGGGCCTCAGTATCGCCCGCGCCATCGTCCTCGCGCATGGCGGCCAGACCAGCGCGCAGCCGCGCAGGCGGCGACGCCGAATTCACGTTCACCTTGTGGTTGCAGCGCACGGAGCAACCCGGCGATGACTGAGCCGCTTGCCGGCATCGTGTTGATCGAGGACGACCCGCAGATCCGGCGCTTCCTGGTGGCGGCGCTGGAAATCCACGGCTACGCGCCGCACGAGGCCGCGACTGCCGCCGAGGGCCTGCGTCAGGTCACCATGCGCCAGCCCGTTCTGGTCATTCTGGATCTCGGCCTGCCCGACGCGTCGGGGCTGGACCTGATCAAGCGCCTGCGCGAGTGGTACACGCTCCCGATCCTGGTGCTGTCGGCGCGCACGCAGGAACACGACAAGGTGGCGGCGCTGGATTGCGGCGCAGACGATTACCTGACCAAGCCATTTGGCATCGAGGAACTGCTGGCGCGCCTGCGCGTGGCCCTGCGCCACCTCGCCGGGCAACACGCGGGCGATGCCAGCGGGCGCATCGAGGCCGGCGGCCTATTGATCGATGCCGGCGCGCGGCGTGTGTTCAAGAACGGCAGCGATGTCCACCTGACCCCGCGCGAATATCCGTTGTTGCTGGCGCTGGCCAGCCAGCGTGGCAAGGTGCTGACGCACCGCCAATTGCTGCGCGAAGTATGGGGGCCGCCGCATGTCGAGTCACCGCATTACCTGCGCATCTACATGCGCGCGCTGCGCGCCAAGATCGAAGACGACCCGGCACGGCCACGCTGGCTGCTGACCGAGATCGGCGTCGGCTATCGCTTCGCCGACAAGGGCTGACGTCGCGTCGGACTGGAATGCGGCTGGCGCTCGCGAAAGCTCGGATCTGGCGGGCCTGATGCTCCAGGCCAGGTACTCCAGGACTTTCAGTCGCGATGACGCGCGTCCCGCAGACTGCCGCGCAATGCCTGCCGCGCGCAGTCCGGCGCATGGCCGGATTGCGTTTGCCCGTGGGCACTACTGCGTTGCACGGGCTGCCGGCGACGGCCGGCTTACCGCATCAGTCCGGCCAGCGTCACGCCCAGATCGGCCGGCGATTTCACCGTGGTCACGCCGGCCTTTTCCAGTGCGGCGAACTTGGCGGCGGCGGTGCCCTTGCCGCCGCTGATGATGGCGCCGGCATGGCCCATGCGCTTGCCGGCCGGGGCCGAGGCGCCGGCGATGAACGCCACCACCGGCTTGCGCACGTAGTCGCTGATGAACTCGGCGGCTTCTTCTTCGGCGCTGCCGCCGATCTCGCCGACCATGATGATGCCCTGGGTCTGCGCGTCGTCCTGGAACAGCTTGAGGCAGTCGATGAAGTTGAGGCCGTTGATCGGATCACCGCCGATGCCGATGCAGGTGCTCTGGCCAAGGCCGACCTGGGTGGTCTGGAACACGGCCTCGTAGGTGAGCGTGCCGGAGCGGGAGACCACGCCCACCTTGCCGGGCTGGTGAATGTGGCCGGGCATGATGCCGATCTTGCACTCGCCCGGGGTGATGATGCCCGGGCAGTTGGGCCCGATCAGCACGGTGTCGGGATAGCTGTGGGTGAGCGCATTCTTGACGCGCAGCATGTCCAGCACCGGAATGCCCTCGGTGATGGTCACGATCACCTTGATCCCGGCGTCGGCGGCTTCGAGGATGGCGTCGGCGGCGAACGGCGGCGGCACGAAAATCATGCTGGCATCAGCGTGCGTGGCATCCACCGCATCCTGCACGGTGTTGAACACGGGCAGGCCGAGGTGCTCGCTGCCGCCCTTTCCGGGGGTGATGCCGCCGACCAGCCTGGTGCCGTAGTCCAGCGCCTGCTGCGAATGGAAGGTGCCCTGCTGGCCGGTGAAGCCCTGGCAGATCACCCGGGTGTTCTTGTGTACGAGTACGGACATGATGGATTCCTTCAGGCGATGGCGGCGACGGCTTTGCGCGCGGCGTCGTTGAGGTCGTCGGCGGCGGTGATCTTCAACCCGGAATGGGCCAGCAGCTCGCGGCCTTGCTCGACATTGGTGCCCTGCAGGCGCACGACCACGGGGATCTTCAGGCCGACCTCCTTCACCGCGGCGATGATGCCCTCGGCGATCAGGTCGCAACGCACGATGCCGCCGAAAATGTTGACCAGGATCGCCTTGACCTTGTCCGAGGACAGGATCAGCTTGAACGCCTCGGTCACGCGCTCCTTGGTGGCGCCGCCGCCGACGTCGAGGAAATTGGCGGGCTCGGCACCGGCCAGCTTGATCACGTCCATGGTGGCCATGGCCAGACCCGCGCCGTTGACCATGCAGCCGATGTTGCCGTCCATGGTGACGTAGTTGAGGTTGTTCTCGGCGGCCTCGGCCTCGGCCGGGTCTTCCTGGGTCTTGTCGCGCATCGCGGCCAGGCGCGGGTGACGAAACTCGGCGTTGTCGTCGGAGTTGACCTTGCCGTCCAGCGCCATCAGGTCGCCATTGGCGAGGATGGCCAGCGGATTGAGCTCGATCAGCGCCAGGTCCTGCTCGTTGAACAGCTTGTACAGGCCCAGCATGATCTTGGTGAGCTGGCCCACCTGCTTGCTGTTGAGACCCATGGCAAAACCCAGCTTGCGGCACTGGTAAGGCTGCAGGCCCTGGATGAAATCAACCGTGATGGCGTGGATGTCCTCGGGGTTTTCGCGCGCGACCTGCTCGATGTCGACGCCGCCGCGGCTGGAGGCGACGAAGGTCACCGCCTTGCTGCCGCGATCGACCAGGATCGACAGATACAGCTCCTTGGCGATGTCGCCGGCGTCGGTCACCAGCACTTCGTTCACTGGCAGCGCGCGTCCGGCCGACTGGTAGGTGCTCATGCGCGTGCCGAGCATGCCGGCGGCGGCGGTTTTCACCTCCGCATGCGTCTTGCAGAACTTGACACCACCGGACTTGCCGCGGCCGCCAGCGTGGATCTGCGCCTTGACCATCCAGGGACCGGCGCCCAGCGCCCTGGCGGCATCGACCGCCAGATCGGGACTATTGGCGATCTTGCCCGCGGGCACGGCGATGCCGTACTCGGCGAACAATTCTTTGGCCTGATATTCGTGGAAATTCATGCACGACCTCGGGGATTGCGGGGGAAGGGAACGCGGCGGCGTAGCATCGGCGCAGGGCACCGGACCGCGGCGAGCCGCCTATTTTCGGCCTTATCTGCGTCCGAGGCAAAGTTGTGCATTGCACACGCATCCGCGCAGCGGCGTGAATGCGGACCCCGGAGCCACCGCACCACCTCGCCAGCGCGCGGCGCGGGGCGCTTCGCCTATACTGCGGCCGCGTCAATCGGGGCGGAACACCAAGCGCAACCTCGGTCGCCTTGCGTCCGTGAGCGCAATGCGCAATCCGCGCACCACTTGGCGGACGTCGGCCCGACCCATCGACCTGCACGAGGATTCGCGCGTGGCGGCTCCACACGACACCAACCCGCACCTGTCGGCCGGCGAGATCGTGCGCCGCGAGTTGTACTTCACCAATCTGTACCGCGTGCTGCAGGCCAGCACCTACATCGGGCTTGCGTTCAGCCCGTGGCTGGGCGACCTGGTGCAACCACAACTGCCCTCGCTGGCGCGCTGGGTTTCGGTGGTCTACGTAGTCCTCGCCGTGGTCATGCTGCTGAATACGCGGCGCGCACTGCCGCACCTGCGCGCGCAATTGCCGCTGATGGTCGGCATCGATGTGATCGCGGCGATGCTGATGATCACCGCCATCCCGGATGCGCATACCGGCATCGCCGGGTTGCTGATCGTCAACCTCAGCGCGGCGGCGGCGCTGCTCTCGCTGCGCGCCGCGTTCATGCTGTCGGGTGCGGCCAGCGCTGCGCTGATGCTGCTCGGCGTGTTCGACGTGTTCGCGCAGAACAGTCCGGTGCGCCTGTTGCTGGAGGCGCTGCTGTTCGCCTTCACCTACATCGCCGCGGCCTGGCTCAACCACACGCTGGGTCGGCAGATGCGCGCCAGCGAGGCGCTGGCCGAACGCCGTGGCCTGGACCTGGCCAACCTGGCGCAGGTCAACGAACTGATCATCAAGCGCATGAAAACCGGCGTGCTGCTGGTGGATGCCGGCAACCATATCCATCAGATGAACGAATCGGCGTGGCTGCTGCTGGGCAGCCCCGGCAGCGAGCAGCGCGATCTCGGCAGCCTGGCCCCGGAGCTGTCGCGGCGCCTCTACCACTGGCGCAATCTGGCGCGCGTGGACGAAACCGCCGTGGCGCTGGCCGAGGGCGTGCCCGAGGTGGTGCCGCGCTTCACGCGTCTGGCCGCCAACGACGACTCGCACGCGCTGATCTTTCTTGATGACACGTCCCTGGTATCGCGGCGCGCCGAGGAGATGACCCTGAGCTCGCTGGGGCGGCTGTCGGCCTCGATCGCGCACGAGATCCGCAATCCCCTGGCGGCGATCCGCTATTCGGCGCAACTGCTGGCCGAATCGCCTGAACTCAACGCCGAGGATGCGCGCATGGTCGAGATCATCAACAACCACTGCGTGCGCCTGAACGACATCGTCGAGAACATCCTGCAACTCTCGCGTCGCGACCGCTCGCGCCCCGAGGTGCTGGACCTCAACGACTGGGTGCTGCGCTTCGTCGAGGAATACTCCGAGTCCAACGACCTCGGCGATGACAGCCTGCGCGCCATCACCCAGGCGCGCACGGTCGAGGCACTGGTCGATCAGCAGCACCTGCAGCAGGTGGTATGGAACCTGGTGCAGAACGCGCTGCGCTACGGACGCATGCCCGGCGAACCGGCGCGGGTGATGGTGATTGCACGCAACGCCACCGAACAAGGGCCGCCGCTGCTCGAGATCGTCGATCGCGGCCCCGGCATTCCGCCCAAGGTGGCCGCACAGATCTTCGAGCCATTCTTCACCACGCACGAAATGGGCACCGGGCTGGGCCTGTACCTGGCGCGGCAGATGTGTGACGCCAACCAGGCCACGCTCGAATACGTGCCGGTGCCCGGCGGCGGCAGTTGCTTCCGCATCAGCCTCGGCGCCTCGGTGCGCATGGCCACGCCGGCATGAGCCTTTGCCGGACAACGCTGCGGCGTTACTCTCAGGCGCAGCAACCGTCGCAGGCAGGGATAGGAACATGAGCAAACAGACCGTACTGGTGGTGGACGACGAGCGCGACATCCGCGAACTGCTGACCATCACCCTCGGGCGCATGAACCTGCTGGTCGATTCCGCCGGCAGCGTCGGCGATGCCAAACGCCTGCTGGCCGAGCGCCGCTATGATCTGTGCTTCACCGACATGCGCCTGCCCGATGGCTCCGGGCAGGAGCTGCTGGAACTGATCGCCGCCGAGTACGCCGAGATGCCCGTGGCGATGATCACCGCCTATGGCAACGTCGATGCCGCGGTCAATGCGCTCAAGGCCGGCGCCTTCGATTTCGTCTCCAAGCCGGTCGACATCAACATGCTGCGGCGCCTGGTGCAAACCGCGCTGCGCCTCGGCCAGCAGCGCCGCGAACAGGGCGAGGACATCGCGCCCGCCAACGATGCCACCGGCAGCGAAACCAGCTCCGCCAGCCGCCTGGTCGGCGCCTCGCCCGCGATCGAGCAGGTACGCGCGACCATCGCCAAGCTCGCGCGCAATCAGGCGCCGGTCTACATCTCGGGCGAGTCCGGCGTGGGCAAGGAACTGGTCGCGCGACTGATCCACGAGCAGGGCCCGCGCGGTGGCGGCGCGTTCGTGCCGGTCAACTGCGGCGCGATCCCCGGCGAGCTGATGGAAAGCGAATTTTTCGGCCACAAGAAAGGCAGCTTCACCGGCGCCAACGTGGACAAGGAAGGGCTGTTCCAGGCCGCGCACGGCGGCACGCTGTTCCTCGACGAGGTGGCCGACCTGCCCATGCACATGCAGGTCAAGCTGCTGCGCGTGATCCAGGAGAAAGCCGTGCGTCCGATCGGCGCGCACGCCGAGATTCCGGTCGACGTGCGCATCCTCTCGGCCACGCACAAGGACCTGGCGCGGCTGGTCGAGCGCGGCCTGTTCCGCCAGGACCTGTTCTATCGCATCAACGTGATCGAGCTGCGCGTGCCGCCACTGCGCGAGCGCCGCGAGGACGTGCCGCGCCTGACTGCGCGCATCCTCGAACGCCTCGCCGCCGACAACGGCATGGACGCGCCGCCGCGGCTGCAGCCCGAGGCGCTGAAGGCGCTGCTGGATTACGGCTTTCCCGGCAACGTGCGCGAACTGGAAAACATCCTCGAGCGCGCCGTGGCCTTGTGCGACAACGGCAGCATCGAACGCAGCGACCTGATGCTGATGCCCGCCGCCGGCACACCCGCCCATGGCGATGCCGGCAGCGCAGCGATCGGCCCCGCTACCGCAACCGCCGACCCCGGCCCGCAATCGCTAGACGACATGATCACCGGCCTCGAGCGCGAAAAGATCATGCAGACCCTGCAGAAAACCCGTTACAACAAGACCGCCGCCGCGCGCGAGCTGGGCATCACCTTCCGCGCGCTACGCTACAAGCTCAAGAAGCTGGGGATCGATTGAGGCCTCATGCGCGGGCGCTGCCCGCGCACAGGTCATGCAACCGGCGCCACGTCACGCAGCCTCGAGCCGCCGGACCGGAGCGGCAGGCGCTTGCGCCCGGCCCGGGCCACGCCGTGCCCGCCGGCACGATCGGATGGAACCGGATCCTGGCGCGCCCGAACCGGCCCTGACACGCGCGCGGCTCGCGCCGCCAACTCCAGATTCCCGCGGACCCCATCCGCGGATCACATCTGGACGACGGCATAGCCCCGGCTCTGCGCGATGATCGTGGTGGTCAACGCGGAGAGCGCGATCTGGATGTCCGGGTTCAGATCGCCGGGTGTGAACCCGAAGCCGTACAGGGCATTGCCGCACACCATGATGTGCACGCCGGCATGCTGCAGCCTGGCGATGAGGTCCAGATCGGGATTGGCGTGATGGTACCTGGCCATGAACGCCGGCCCGTCCAGTACCAGCGGTGTCGCTGGCCCGGTGATGACAGCCTCGAGCTTCAGGTGGTCGGACGGGACGCCGGCAGCACCGAATTCGTTGAGCGCACGCGCGACTTGCTGCAGACCGAAGTTGACCTGGCTGGACTTCGGGTCGCCTTGATGGATGACGAACAGGGTCTTGTAGGTCGCGGCCGGATCCGGGCGATCGATCGCCTGTTTCCAGACGTGGATGCCACCGTAGCCCTGGATGACGGGAAACGCCCAACCCTGTGCCGGTGGCGCCGCCACAGCGGACACCGGCAGCGCGGACAGCAGCAAAACAACGACAAACGCCAGACGTTTCATAAACACCCCGCAGGAAGCATGGATGGATGCTGCACCCGATCGCACGTTACGCCACGCGCGCTGCGACGCCAAGCCCGGTGGTGACGCAGGGGTCGCGATCCAGCGCAGCGGCCATCGACTGACAGGGGCGCCCTGCCCGATCGCGACAGGCCAAACCGGCGCAGCAGCCGCTTGGGCCTGACACCTGGTCTGGCGCAAGAATTCCGGGCATTTTGCAACGCGCGAAGAGCGCCCGCAGCCCCAACCCCCGGCCCCCGCCTTGATCCAAGTCATCCCGCAGCGCCGGGGAGCGCGCCACACTCTGCGCTGATTCCGCTGGAGCGCGTCATGCCCGAGATCCTCGACATCTGGCAATGCATCGGCTGCGGCCGCATCGAGGAGGTGCCGCAGACTTGTATCGGCGTGTGCCGAACCGTCAAGCGACCGCTGGTCGACCTGGACGATTTCCGCGCGCTGTCCGCCGAGCTCGACGCCGCGCGCGCGCTGGCGGAGCGTTACGCGCTTGTGCTGCGCCTGATCGCGGCCAGTACGCCGCGCGCCGATGCCTGTCCCGCGCACTGGCGCGCGCTGCAGCTGCGCGCGCGCGCGGCGCTGGACGGCACGGCCGTGCAGGATGCCGGTGTCCCCGCGCGATGAGCGCCGCGATGCCACGCGCCCTGCGTGGCATCGCGGCGTGCGGCGCATCCTGGTGATCAAGTGGAGCGCCCTGGGTGATGTGGCCTTGGCCACCGCCATCATGGAAGACCTGCGGCTGGCGTTTCCCGATGCCACCATGCACCTGAACACACTACCCGCAGCGCAGGCACTATTCGCCGCCGACGCGCGTTTCGAGCGCGTGTTGGCCATCGACGTGCGCGCGCGGGGCCAGCGCCTGCTGCAAGCCTGGCACTGGCTGCGCGCCGTGCGCGCGGGGAACTACGACCTGCTGGTTGACCTGCAAGCCAGCGACCACACGCGCCTGCTGATCGGTTTGCTGCCCATGCTTGGATGCCGCATCCGGCAACGCCTGGGTTGGCGCGGTGGATTTCCCTACACCCTGCACAACGTGGTCCGCACGCGCGGGTTGCACCCGATCGCGGCGATGCGCGCGATGCTGGCATGCGCGGGGATCGAAGCGCGCACGACGCGTCCACTGCTGCGGGTACCACCCGCGCTGGCCGACGCGGCACTGGACTTGCTGCAACGGCATGGCCTGACGGCGTGGGGTTTCGCCGTTTTCATGCCCGGTTCGCAGGCGGCTGGCTGGCTGAAACGCTGGGGCGCAGACCGCTACGCGCAATTGGGTTGCTTGCTCCTGGAGCGCGGCGTGGAACGCATCGTCCTGATCGGCGCGCATGATGAGGCCGAGGAGTGCGCGCGCATCCGCGCGGCCATCACGCGCAACCATCCCGGACGCGTCGTGCACCTGGATGATCTGCATCTGCTGCAGATCGTCAGCGTCTGCGCGCGGGCGCGCTGGATCATCGCCAATGACACCGGCATCGCCCATGTCGCCGCCGCGTGCGGACGCCCGCTGGTCGTTCTCTGCGGACCGACCGACGCGCGCCAGGTGAAGCCGCTGGGCCCGCAGGTACGCGCCCTGCAGGCGCGCGATGGCTGCCTCAATTGCTACGCCAAAACCTGCCGGCACGCAGATGCCCCGCAATGCCTGGCACGCATCGAACCCGCATGCGTCGCGTACTTGCTGCTGGATGAAGCCTACACCGCCACGGATATCAACATTCTCTGAGCCGCGCCTGCGGCCTTGATCAGGTGTCGATTTCCCGAACACAGACGCCCCCGGACAGCGGCAGCCGCTTCGCGAATGCCACCATTCGCCCCGCCTTGACCAGCACACATGCGGCACGCTGCGCCGCGAGCCGCGTGCGCCGCGGCACTGCCGCTTGACGCCAGTCGCATGCCGCGCGATGTTCCCCGCGTCGACGCGAGTCCGACCGGCGTGCCGCGATACCGGCGCAGCGTGCCGCCACCGAATCACCGCCACCGAATCAATCAGGATTCGCAGCCGCTTTGTTTCCTCATCGCGCGACACATGACGTCCATGCCCTGCCACCCCATCGAAACGGGACACTCTCCGATGAAGCGATATCTTGCTTGCCTGACGGTGGTCTTGCTTGCGTTTTCCCTGCCCTGCGCGCAGGCGGCAACCGTGGCACCGATCAACTGGCAGGCATATCGATCACTGACCAAATATTCCGCGCCGCAATTTTCACCCGACGGCTCGCGCATCGCCTTCCTCACGATCAAGCCCGATTTCGTGCACGACCGTTACGCTGCGACGCTGCGCGTGGTGGACACCCGCGGCGGCGCACCGCAAGCCTTGGTGCGCGGCATGCGCGACCTGCAGATGCCGCGCTGGTCCCCCGATGGCCGCACGCTCGCCTTCATCGCCAAAGTCGGCAAGCGGAAACCCGAGATCTATACGGTTCCGGCGAACGGCGGAACGCCACGCTGCGTCAGTGACGCGCGCAATGGCGTCGAGCAGTTCGCTTGGAGCCCCGATGGCAACACGATCGCCTTCGTCACCCCCGACAATCCACGCGTGGGCGCGAAAGCCAGGCGCGCGCATCATGATCTCTTCGACATCCACGACGATGATTACCAGATCACGCGCGCACCCGCGCCTTCGCATATCTGGCTGCTGTCCTTGAAAGATGGCGACGCGCGACAGCTTACCCACGGCCCGACGAGCGTGCTCGAGAATCCGCCGCCATTCGCCGGATCGATCAGCGCGCCCGTGTGGTCGGCGGATGGGAAATGGCTGGTCTTCACCCGACAGATCGATGCCGACGACAGCGACACCGACCAGACCACCATCGCCGCGGTGAACGTGGCCACGGGCGCGGTGCATGCGCTCACATCCCACGGTTCCTACGAGTACACGCCGGAATTCGCGCCGCAGGGCGACGCGGTGGCTTTTCTGTACCCGCACGGCCCGGGGCCGGTGAGCGACATGGATATTTTCGTCACCTCCGTGGCCGGTGGCGGCGCGCGTGATATCAGCGCGGACATGGACCGCGACGTTTACTCCGAGTATGCGTGGCTCCCGGCCGCGCGTGGCGTGGTCGCCGTCGTCGACGACCACGTGGGGACGAAGATCTTCGTGCAGCCCTTGCACGGTGCTGCGCACGCACTGGCGCTCGGCAGCCTCAATCCCTCGCTCGTCGCGGTTTCGGCGCAGGGCGCGCTGGCGTTCGTCGCCGACAGCGCCACGCGCGCGCCCGAACTCTACCTGCTGCGCACCCTGGCCAGCCGGCCCGTCGCCCTGACATCATTCAATCACGCATTCTCGGACTATGCCTATCCGCGCAGCGTCGAGGTCTCGTGGCGCGCTCCCGATGGCCAGGCCGATGACGGCATCCTGACTTACCCGGACGACTACCAGCCCGGACAGCATTACCCGCTCGTGGTGTACAGCCACGGCGGCCCCGAGGCGGCTTCGACCGAGCATTTCGATGGCGGCGAAATCGGCCCCTTGCGCGATCTTTTCGCGGCACGCGGTTATCTGGTCTTCGAGCCCAACTATCGCGGCAGCGACAACCTCGGCAACGCGCATGAGCATGCGATTTATCGCGACCCTGGCGTCGGCCCCGACAGCGACGTGATCTCGGGCATCACCATGCTGGAGAAACAGGGCATCGTCGATCGCGCGCGCATCGCCGCGGTCGGGCATTCCTACGGCGGCTACATGACGGCGTGGCTGATCGCGCACCAGCACTTCTGGCGCTGCGCGGTGGTCGCCGACGGCGTCGTCGACTGGACGCAGGAGTACGAACTCGCGGGTGACGGCAACCTGGCCTGGACCCGGGACTCGCTGGGCGGCAGCCCGTGGGATCCGCGCAGCGCGGCGCTGTATCGCAGCGGTTCGCCGATCACTTATGCCGGGCAGATCACCACGCCGACATTGATCATCTCCGGCACCGCCGACATCACCGTGCCGATCACCGAATCTTTCGCGCTTTACCACGCGCTCGCCAGTCGGCACGTCCCGGTGCGCTTCATCGGCATTCCCGGCGCACATCACATGCCGCAGGATCCCGTGCACCGCGAGCTCTACTACCGTGCGATCTACGATTGGGGGGTTGCCCACATGCAGCCATCAAACCGGGCCGGCGCGGGCGCGGGTGCGGTCGCACGGGCCGACACTCGACGCTCAGTTCACTGATCCGAAGCTATGATGCAAAAACTCAAAGCCTCATTCACCCGGAGCATATCGCCATGAACAAACGCTGGATCGGTTCTTTGATGGCTGCCGCGATGGTCGCATGGGTTGCGCTTCCGGCGCTGGCGGCCCCAATGCCCAAGACGATGCTGGAACCAGGCGTCACGGCTCCTGATTTCACGCTGCCCGCCACGCTTGCAGGACACGATTACACCTTCGCGCTGAAGCAGGCACTCGCCAAGGGTCCGGTCGTGCTTTACTTCTTCCCGGCTGCCTACACCAGCGGCTGCGATCTGGAAGCGCACACCTTCTCGACCCACGCAGCCCAGTTCGCCAAGGCCGGGGCGAGCATCCTCGGCGTATCGGAAAATTCGATCGCGATGCTCAACAAGTTCGAAGTCGATCCGAACTTCTGCGCCGGCAAGTTCCCGATCGCCTCCGACCCCAGCGGCAGCATCGGCGCCCTGTACGGGGTCAAGCTGTATCCGCCGCAGAAAGGGGCCAAGACCATCCACGGCCAAACCATCACGCACGGCTTTTTCGCGCGCACGACCTTCGTGATCGCACCCGACGGCAAGGTCGTGGCGTCGATGTCCAGCGCAAAGGACGGCATCTCGCCGGTCCAGCACGTGACGCGTTCCCTGGCGATCGTGCAGCGCCTGCACGAGCACAAGACGCCCTGATCGACGGCGCATGGGCGCAATAGCAACAGACAATAGCGACAGAATCGGGGTCACCATTTCGCCGACCTGGTCAACAGGTACGCTGCGCGCGATCCGGCGCGCAGCGCCACGGTTAGTCTGAATGCTTCAGGGGACACGCGCATGACTCGCAGCATTCCTGCCACCGCCGCCGCGCCCTCGACGCGCGAGTTGACCGTCCGCGGGATCCTCCTCGGCATCGTCATCACCCTGGTGTTCACCGCCGCCAATGTGTATTTCGGGCTGAAGGCAGGGCTGACCTTCGCCACCTCGATCCCGGCGGCGGTGATCTCGATGGCGCTGCTCAAAGGCCTGGGCGGCAGCAACATGCAGGAGAACAACATCGTGCAGACGCTGGCCTCGGCGGCGGGCACGCTGTCGGCCATCATCTTCGTCCTGCCGGGACTGGTGATGGTGGGCTGGTGGAGCGGGTTTCCGTTCTGGATGAGTTTCGGCGTGTGCGCGCTGGGCGGCATCCTCGGCGTGATGTACACGATCCCGCTGCGCCGCGCGCTGGTCACCGGCTCGGACCTGCCCTATCCGGAAGGCGTGGCCTGCGCCGAGGTGCTGAAAGTGGGCAGCGCCGCGGCCAGCGGCAGCGAGGCCGACAAGGAGAACAAGGCCGGGCTGCTGGCGGTGACGCTGAGCGCATTGGTGTCGGCGGGATTCGCGGTGGTGGTGGCGACGCGCATCTTCGCCGGCAACGTGGCCACGTATTTCCGCATCGGTGACAAGGGCGCGCTGACCGGGTTCGACTTCAGCCTGTCGTTCGCGCTGTTCGCGGTGGGGCATCTGGTGGGCCTGTGGGTCGGGCTGTCGATGCTGCTGGGTTTGCTGATCGGCTGGCTGGGGCTGGTGCCGGTGTTCACCGCGCTGCATCCCGCGGCGGGCTCGGTGGTGGACGTGGCGCAGGCGGCGTGGGCGGCGCGCGTGCGCTTTGTCGGCGCGGGCACCATCGGCGTGGCGGCGATCTGGACGCTGGTCAAGCTGGTGCGGCCTGTGGTCAGCGGTCTGCGCGGGGCGATGGCGGCGGCGCGCGTGCGCAAGTCGGGCCAGGCCAGCACGCTGCCGCGCACCGAGCGCGACCTGCCGATCGGCCTGGTCGGGCTGATCACGCTGATCTCGCTGCTGCCGATCGGCTGGATGCTGCTGCATTTCGGCCTGGCTGCGGGCCTGCGCGCGCAGATCGCGCTGCTGGTGATCGGCGCACTGGTGTTCGTGGTGCTGATGAGCTTTTTCGTCTCGGCGGTGTGCGGCTACATGGCCGGGCTGATCGGTTCATCCAACAGCCCGCTGTCGGGCGTGGGCATCCTGGTGATCATCGCCGCGGCGCTGCTGCTGGTGCTGGGTGTGGCGCCAAGTCTGCCGACCGGCGCGCAGCCGGCGCTGGTGGCGTTCGCGCTGTTCGTCACCTCGGTGGTGTTCGCGGTGGCGACCATCGCCAACAACAACCTGCAGGATCTCAAGACCGGGCAGCTGGTGGACGCCACGCCGTGGAAACAGCAGGTGGCGCTGGTGATCGGCGTGATCGCCGGCGCAGCGGTGATTCCACCGGTGCTCGACCTGCTGCTCAAGGCCTACGGTTTTGCCGGCATGCCCGGCACCAATCCGGCGCAGGCACTGGCCGCGCCGCAGGCGGCGCTGATCTCGGCGCTGGCGCAGGGCGTGATCGAGCACAAGCTGGACTGGAGCATGATCGGTCTGGGTGCGGCCATCGGAGTGGTCATCGTGGTCCTCGACGAACTACTGGCGCGGCGCGGCAAGACTGCACGCCTGCCGCCGCTGGCGGTGGGCCTGGGCATCTACCTGCCCACCTCGACCACGCTGATGGTGGTGATCGGCGCCATCGCCGGCTCGGTGTTCGATCGCCGCGCCGAGCGCACCACCAAACCCGAGGCCACCAAACAGCTCGGCGTGCTGCTGGCCTCGGGCATGATCGTCGGCGAAAGCCTGATCGGCGTGGCGCTGGCCGCGCTGGTGGTGTTCTCGGGCAAGGACGCGCCGCTGGCACTGGTCGGCCCCGGCTTCGCGCACGCCGCGGTGTGGATCGGCGGTGCTGCCTTCGTGCTGGTGATGGCCGCCATGTACGCGTGGCTGTTCAAGCTCGGCCGGCGCGCGGCCTAGCAGCCTGTCGGACTTTGATTGGCCGGTCTGCGAATTCGGCTGTGCGGCCCATATTTCCGCCAATTCTTGCCCCATAGAACCACTATGGGGCGGCGAATCGTCGAAAATCTGTCC